>OAUW01000002.1_pt1 | contig 438298 bp, 395 predicted proteins | sample 1495241 | NCBI WGS metagenome assembly OAUW01 (sample SAMEA2580063, study PRJEB22360) | human gut metagenome | biome: human gut; feature: human-associated habitat; material: faeces | place: Denmark | collected 2008/2010
TGGTACTGGTGGAGAAACAGGCATCTACTAGTCTGATAAGTCATTCGGTCTACAGAGGTTTCCACGATGGATGCTGTTTTCCCCTCGCACAATGTCAGCGAGAGCCTCCCAAAAGAAACGACAGCATCACCAATCACTCTTTCAAATCGTATATCTCAAGAAATGTATAGGCTACACAGGTTGGTACCACTAGCAAAACGAATCAACGAAAAATCATATAATACTACGCTACCGTTTCCACATCGGGCAAATCAGACATACCTGATTACAAATTGTTATAAGCCCCGGAACAAGTTGTTGTCATTGTATGGACGGCATACAGTCCGGCAACTTTAATGCAGTACATCTGCACCGGTAAGCTCCACAATACGTTCGGCCACAGTTTGTGTGTCCCTGCGCAGAGAAGTAAGCCACAAGCATCTTACTTTTTTCAGCCGGATAATCGAAATCACTCCAGTTCTCTCCACTTCCTAGCTTTTCGGGCATTGTTAACTGTTCTGTTTCTGGTGCGGAAGTATCATTGGGAAAACATGCTATCACGCTGAACTATTGATTGTCATATTCTTCATCTGTCGCAACATAAGTCAATATGTCGTGTTTGAAAAAGTTAACGAAAAGTTACAACTCCTTGTCGAAAAACTCCATTCCCCCCTAACTGCCGTACCCACATACTCCGGCACGTAGTAGATTTTGATGTGTGTTGCATCGGAAATAAAAGTCAATTCCTTGTCCTGTGTACCCGTGACACGGCTATAACATTGTTCCGTTGTATAATAAGATATCAGCAATGCTACCAACTATCATCAGTAACGTCTGATTGAATAGATTTATGTTCTGTACTCCGTCGGATTGAAACCGAGATTCTGTTGTACATAACGGCTGAGATAGGCTTGTGACGAGAAGCTGAACATATCGGAAATCTGCACGAACGACAATGACTTATCACGCAACAGGCGTGAAATATCAAATATTGTATAACGGTTAATCCAATAGTTGGCGGCATATCTGCTCACCTTTTTTAACACTTCCGACAAGTATTTCGACGTAATGCACAAACAATCGACATAATAAGATACCTCCCTGTGTTCGCGGTATGTACCATCCTCCAGCATTCTCAAGAAACGATGTATGATGGAGGCATCTGCGTTGAAATGTCGCTTTCATCATAGATACGAGCATGAAAATCGAAAAAATCAAGGATAGCCGTCTGCATGGCGTTGATAAGCATTTCACGGTAGAAACGATGTTCAGTATCCTTGATACACAACTCAAGCAGTTCAAGATCTCGACGACAGACAATCTGCTGTTCAAGCGAGAGGTGCATGACAGAGTTGAGGAAAAGGCCAGTTGTCCTTTCATTCCATAATTGCTCTAAGGTTACATAGTTCAACAAATCCAGACTTCACATAGATAATCTTGGCACAGAAATCCATTGAAACTTCTATATTTTCAATCATTTTCCGCTTGCGGATAATCGACAGATCGCCAGCATGCAACTCAAAATCCATTCCGTTGAACCGATATCAACATCCCCCTCCCAAACAGAACAAATGTGACAAATACTCCTCTTCGGCATCGGTCGGAATCCGGGTAGCCCAATCGATTACCATAATATCTTTACACTCTTCCATACTTTTATACCGTTTGCTTAATAAAAACAGAAATAACCATAAATACAGAATCTCAAGCGACTGCTGCTATAAAGCCATTGCATTTACATTTTTTAATAATTCTACAATGGAATAGTTATTTTTTATGTTCGATCCTCCGAACACTTCGCTCATCTCCATCATTTCAAGTTCAATATCTATCTCCTTTACTTTTTCATCAGTCATGTGAACATCAGCAGCACCAGCATTTTCTTTAAGTCGGCACAGATGGCACGTTCCTAGAATAGGTATAATCCATGGACGTTTGTTCATCGTCCATGACAGCGCGATTTGCGACGGGATGGCATGGTATTTTTCCGCCAAACGGTCAATAAGAGAAAACAACGATTCATTCTGCTCAAAACTCTTCATCTGGAATTGAGGCATAACGGCACGGTAATCCATTCGAACATCAAATCGTGTTTCAGCAGTATAACATTTCGTAAGCAGCCCGTTTGCAAGTGGCGAGAAGGCCACAAGGCCCATGTCTAGTTCTTCAAGGAGAGGGAACATTTTTCGTATTGGCGAGCCATCATCGAATAGTGGTTCTGCACAGCAATAACGGGACAAACTGCATGAGCGCGACATAGATACTCTTCAATAGCTTCTGAAATGCCCCAGTGCAGGATTTTCCCATCACGGATCAGATCGGTCATCACTCCTGCTACTTCTCCGGTTCAACCTTCGGATCAATATGATGCTGATAATACAGATCTATACGATCAGTACGCAAACGATAGAGTGATCCTTCAACCGAACTGTAGATAACTGAAGGCTGCAAATCGGGAATCACGACATGTGTACCGGCTACGCCAAAACCATCAAACTATATGCCGAATTTTGAGGCTATCACAATTTGGTTGCGGAACGACTGCAACGCTTTTCCCAACAATTCTTCATTACCATTCGACCTGTCCGGTGTACCATACATTTCGGTCGTGTCAAAAAAGTATATCCCATATCTACGGCATCGGTCAATAGTTCCGTTATTTTACACTTATCGGCAGGCGCACCGTAGGCATGACTCATACCCATGCAGCCCAGACCGACGGCCGATATCCTCAATCCACTCAGTCCTAATGTTCTGTATTCCATACCATCTTTTCCACCTCTTCCTGCGTAGCGTTGAAAAAGCGTTTTTCTTTATTGAGCGAACACATTTGTTCCATTTTCTTGTTATTCAGTTCGAAATCGAAAAATGGCAATATTCTCCTTGATATAATCGAGGTTCGATGCTCCGGGAATGACAGAGAAATCTCCTTGAATATGCCAGCGAAGAATTATCTGGACGGGAGATTTACATGTACCTTGGCTATTTATCGGATGACAGACTGAACAACGCACCATTAGACATCGCACCACCCAACAGAAACCAACAAGTAATGTGAATACCATAAGGTTTTACCTTGTCGCGTATGGCCAACCGTTGAGCGTAAGAGTGGCATTCGATCTGCAATACTGCGGGTTTTACACGCGATTCGATCATAATTTTCTCGAACGCCTCGTCATTTGCATCGAAATTACTGATTCCCAATGCACGTACTTTTCCCATATCACGCCATGCACCCACAAAATCGCCGGCTGGCTGGTGAACAAATCCAATTGCATGTGTTCCAATATCTTATCTATAGCCTCTAATGTCTTACTTTCGCCATATTCGGTCGGCCAAAGTTTCGAGGTGATCCAAATTTTCTCACGTGAAATACCACTCTCCTTTACAGCTCGTCCCACTCCGGCTTCATCATTGTGCATGAGCAGTATCGATATGTCAATAACCGATCTTCAAAGCAGTAAGGCACGATTGTTCACATAGAACCGGATGATTGCATAAAAGTTCCCAAACCGAATTGCGGCATCAACACACCATTATTGAGTTGTACCATCGGTACATTAGCGACAGTTTTACAAATATCCTGTGCGGAAACAAAGATGCAGCCCATCAAGGCCACACACACTAGCATTGCAATAAACTTCTTCTCCATATTATATTTCTAATCTGTTTTTAATAGTTTCACAGTACAAAATTAGCGTGACTTGCCTATGTTATATTTACAAGAAATACGGATTGAATTACATTTTTTCAGTTTTTGAATATAAAATTACTTCTATCCGCAAAAACAACAATAGAAACAGAAATTTATATAACAACTTCCTGAAAGAAAAAGTGTAATTTTGTATAGCGAAGTTACTAAAAGAGTGTAAATCACTGAAAATGAGCGTAGGTTGATTGCTCATTATGGTAATAGGTTACGAATTAGTAAGTTATCTACTGCATTATTCTTCTGCGCGTTGCGTAACCTTCAAAGAACTCTTCGTATGCAAAGGTAGCAATTTTATTGGGACTTTTGATGTTGTCTGTCTGATTTTTCACTCTTATTTTCCGTAAAAGCGATTATATGCGTCGGTACACTATCGTACAAAACAAGTTTTGAACGAACGTGTGCCGACTATTGCATAAGCGGTGAGAAAAGGGTTCTGCCTCACGCCTAAACGGTTGTTTAGACTGATGATGCAGAACCCATTTCTTTTGTGCTTATGCCAAAGAGGTGCTTTTACGGGTTTCTGACGATTTTTCTTTTTGCTGTTCCTTTGAGCCGGAAGCGGAAAGCCGTGTATGACCGCCCGTTTCATAAATGAAACCAGCCATCACCCACGGCAGGCAAACTGGGGAAGAATGATATTATTCATCCGACCAGACAGGTCTGGCCAAACAGATAATATCATACTTCCTTGTTGTCGGTTTGCCCGGTTTCACGCTTCCGGCATTGTTCCCTTTTCTTTTTGTCGATTCCTTTTTCACGGATTTTCCTTTTGAAGTTTTCTGTCTAATCTGCCTCTACTCCCGTTTACCTCCGTTTTTGCGCCTTTCAGTAGTCCGCATCAGGTAGTCATTTTCGTTCTGGGCGCAAAGGTAACTCCGGGATTTGACGGGAAAGCAAGGTCAAGCCTCCTGTTTTCGGGAAAAATCTCCAGCCCTGCGGGTAGTATTTTTCCGAAAAAACCTTGCATTCCCTAATCCCTACCTTTTTAAGCACCCGAAACGAAAACGACCGATGCGACAGAAAGACGCATTAAAAAAAATGTCGGATAAACGAGAGGCAGATAAGATAGTTTGAAACTCAACTCCCTCAGCTCTTGAATCCGCATTAAAAATAAAAAACAGAACGGATATGGAAACAACAATGGCAACAAAATTCGTGGCTTGGGAAGTGCCGACATTGGAAGCGCTGAAAGGCAGTAAGGTTTACATCCTTCGTGAAAAACTGAACAACGGAGGACAGATGAACCGAGAGGAAAAGGATTGGCTTACACGCAACGTGAACAGCAATACTTATTTCAAGAGCGCTGTCCCCCTGCAAGGAATAAAAGACATAAATATCATGCAGAATCCCTGCTATTTATTACCAAGCATCTTTAGAAATAGGTGTATAGGTTGCTTTTACAATGGTGTCTCTAAGTTCGCATTCAACTCCCCATGTGCCATAGTTGATTTTTATGTAGCCCGGCTTGGGACCTTTTCCTACAATGTCAACACCGCTTGCTCTAACATATTCCGGGGTGTCAAGTAAATCCCCATAATATAGATGTTTCCAAGTTTTACTTTTAGTATCAAAAGAATAAATACGATACTGCCGCCATTGACTGTTCAACCAAGTATGTAAATACCCCCATTCGTCTTTTCCATCGCCATCAACATCCCCTTCATAAACAAGCATGGGAGTAGCATATCCGCATCCATACATTTCAACAATCGGTAATATCGGATTGTTAGACTTTGCGTAAAATTTATATCCCTCATACATATCGTGAATGTCACTAGTTTCTTCTTTCACATATATGGTATCAATTCCAAAGCCAGTAAAGTTGCCAATAATCATTGGTTCTTCTTTATGTCCTTTGACAGAATTGAGATAATATTCCATTTCATTAGATAACTCATCTACATTCGGAATATGTATGGAATCTTCTTTTATATTCGGTCTTTTGCCTGTCAGAATATCCCAAAGCATTTTGGGACGAGCGAAAATTTCACGTATTGTGTTTTTGACCCTGCTACGTCGTATATGGGATGGGGCTGCATTATAGCCTATTGCGGAAATGCCATATTTATCAGCAAGATATATTGCTCGCTCATTATGGTATTTCTGAGAAATCAGCGTTAGACTGTCAAGTCCATAAACTTTTTTTGCCTTTACTATGGAGTTGAGAGTTCTTGTACCCTCATAATCTAAGATTATTCGTTCTTCAGGAATTCCACGGGCAACCAAGGAATCAAGTATCGCTTGCGGTTCATCGCAACCATTCTTTTGAGTTTTAGTATAATCTCCACCACTTGCTATGATGAATTCTATCTTACCGGATTTATACAACTCTTCTGCTGCTGTAATGCGATTGTCGAAATAGAAGTTGTGCGCTCCTTGCGGTGTGATAGGAGATGTGCCCAATAATAAACCTGCCTTATTACGAGGTACAGAATCCACCGATTCAAAAGTCTGTCCAATGGCATTCCATACGACAACATAATAACTGCCGCAAAGTATAGCTATTAGCAATATGATAATTGCCAATATGCCCCAAATACATCTTTTTGCTATCGTACTAAGCTTCATTGATTACAGCTTTGATGAATTGTGATACTTTATCTCGATATTCATTTTCATTATGTAGATTCTCAATATAGTATCTTGGAATGTTGTCATACCCGAATTTTGCTCCAAGAATGGCACATGCAACAGCTGCATTTGTGTCTGCATCTCCGCCTTCATTAACGATAGACAATAGTCCATCTTCAAATGAACAGGAATGCCAATAGCACCATAACGCAGCAGCCAATGTTCGGAGAGTATAACCGATTGAATATGTTTCATCCAAGTCGAGCATAGATATATCAGTGCTATTAAAGGCAAGGTCTATCCATTCCGCGATTCTTTCGTCATAATGATTCCCAAGTTCCTTGATGTCCTGATAAGTAATTGATTTGCCATACCACACCAAATTATGGATGATAGAAGATACTATAACCGAAGAACCTACACAACGAGGGTCATAATGTGTAAGTTTACAGATCTTCTCAGCTTGTTTATCAATGTCATGCCGAGCAAGACCAACAACGGAGGTTCTCATTAAAGCACCGTTTGCTGCGCTTTGTTGATGTGATAAGTCCCACCATAATTTAGAACACATTTCTGGTTGATCTACATAATCGGCCATACATAACACTTTGAAAGTATGGGCACCAATTCCCAGAGGCTCACCATGAAACCAATCATTGAAGTTTTGAGCAACAGTATGGCAATTAAAATCTTGCCCATTAAACGCTGTCATAATGCAAAGCATCATGTCGGTATCATCCGTCCATGCACCTTTTGCCCATCTACATCTATGCTCATCTTGGATAATTTGATCGTATCTGCATAATCCATTAGGATAATGCTTTTTTACGTCATTTTCACTCATAAACTCAGAGCCAAGTCCAAGAGCATCGCCTATGGCCTGTCCATAAAGACAGCCGAGCATTTTGTCTTTTGTATCAATCATACCAAACGTCTTTATGGTTTAACTATTTAGGGGTACTCCATTTGAATGTCCGTATAATGTTTTCTAAATCTGATTTCCAAATACTTGCATCAAATTCTCGATAAGAAACTATCATCTTTACCATCTCATTATAATTTGGTAAAAGATATAATCGACAGACAACAGGTCCTTTATCACCTGTTCGTCTATATTTTGCCTCTAATGCCTTAGTCCCGGAAATGTCAACCCATTGGAATGTTGGAATATCAACATAACTATATGGCCCCAATTCGGCATCAACCATTTCCCTGAAATTCTTTTTGTCTTCAGTCGTTATATAGGATGTTTGGTTATGACGTTCAACTTCCCCTGGTGAAAAGTTATAATGTTCCACCATAACACGGCAATATGTATTATAAGCTTCTGGAGATAAATTTGCAAGATTGTCTTGCTGAAAAACAGCGTCAGCATTGCTTATTGCCAGAAGATTGTTCTTTAACAGCTTTGTATAATCATCATAATCGTGCCTTAGCTCCAATGACGGAGGAATTGAAATACTAAAAGAATTGGCAATTTCATACCTATTCCATTCTGAATCGGGAACGAACCTTCCAAGTTCCTGTGAAGGGGTAGAAGAAGACTCTAATGAAGCTTGTGTACAAGTTTTCATTATTGTACCCAATGCCGAGAGTAAAAAGAAACCACATAATACTGCAGGCCATTTACTCCGCTTTTTCTTTTTAGGTGTATTGGCAAGTTTAGTTTGAATAAAAGTTTCAGCTTTCTTCCTCTTTGCCGATATAGCATCTAACAATTCTTTATTTTCTGTATTGGAACTAAGGTAATAATCATATTCTCGTTTTAGTGTGACATCAGAAAGCACCAAAAAAGCTTCGTTAAGAATGATTAGTTTAGATTCCACGTCCTTTTTATCGAATATGGTATCACGCATTTTATTTGTGCTATTCTTATATGATGTAAGAATAGCATCTTGGCTGTCTTCATAAGAAGGCAGCCCCAAGATGTCATAGTAGTTTTTCATCTTTTATTTCGAGTCTTCCGTAATATCCAATGTTGGAGGTTCTGGATTTTCCTCTTCTGGATTGATTTTCTTTAAACAGAGAGCGAAAATCAAGCCAATCAAGGGGAATAGAATTGCGAGAATGTAGTATCCAACACCGCGATTTTTCTTTGACAGAATAATACAAGCAGGCACAGTGAATATAAGCCAGACGATTAACAGTTGCATGATATTAAAAAAATTAGTTAAACGATTAAGTTATTTACAATTAACAAATGGCTTGATAGCATCTATACTCCAAGCATAATTTAGATTTGCCTGTGAGCCATCTGCGAATGAGCCAGAGGTTATACCTACAGCCTCCCCAAACTCGTTAATTAATGCACCACCGCTGCTTCCATGATCTATAAGGGCGGATATTTGCATAAGATTTTTGTCGCGCCATTGAGATACTTCTCCTGAAGAAAAAGTGTTTTCAAGCCCACGAGGGCTGCCAATTGCATACACTTTCTCCCCAACTTGGGGCTTGTATTTAGCAATAGGAATATAGTTAGTGTTTGATACATTAACTCTAAATAATATAAAATCTTCGTCAGTATCACTATGTATTACTTCTGTGACTTTGAAGGCTTCATCATTGTTTGCTAATTTAATTTGTTCTGCGCCAATGTTAGTTCCTTGAAATACATGGTAATTGCTAACAGCAAGACCTTCTGAATTTATAAAGAAACCTGAGCCTTGGTATCCGTTATAACCATCGGAAGTAAATACCATAAACACGGCAGTATTATACATAGCAAAAATTTTAGCCCCATCCATTTTATCTTTATCTCCACGTTTGTTGGATATATCAACATTAAGGTTTCTTTGACCACCTGGTTGGACTTTATTTGCTTGTTCTTGTGTCTGTGTTGACATTTCAGCATGGTTGTTCCCATGAGAAGCTTGTTGTCGATTATGGCCGGACTTATGTGCGCACGAGACAAGACAAAGAGCAACGGCAAAAGATACGAGTATTATTGGATATTTCATAATTATATTCTACTACTAACTATTTCCCTGTGGATGTTTCAAAAATATTTTTGGGTAGGATGTGAATAAGGAATCGCTGATTTTCGCGTTCATCTCCAGTCTCTCGCATTGAATGGGTGTCAAGTTTTCCATCACCACTACCAGAAATCAATATTTCGCAATTATCTCCAAACGTGATATTTGAATCTTCAATCCAATAACGCATTAGTGCTAAAGCCCTTTGATAACTAAGTTCATAGTTATACAAATAATTATCTTTAGATGCTTGGCCTTCAATAATCAATATATATTGATTTTCACTATGACTTTTTAGAAAGGATTGAATTTCACGACCAGCCTTAGCTAATTGCTGCAATTGTGATTGCTTGTCTGAAGATACAATGTCCTGTAAATTAGATTTTCCAGCCGGATATCTTACTCGTATTGTGAGAACATATTTTTTATAATCAGGTCGATACTGAAAATACTCCTGGCTCAAATCTTTCGTCGATTGTTCTACTTTCTTTATTTCTTTTAATTGGTCTTCTGTTGCCTCCATACGTTTATGCAGAAGTACAATCACAAGAATAAACAATACAAGCATGACAAAAAACAGACTCGTCATAAGGTCTGAATAACTTGTCCAAAAGAATGATTCTTTTTTCTGAGCCATACTATTTCTGATTATTAGTGGTTGGAATTTTGATTTATATATGACTTCTCACTGTCATCTCTACTTTCTTGATTAGGAAGGACGACCTCATTATTTTTAATTGAATCTTTAGGTAGTGATACAGATTGTGTAGAAGGCTGAACACTCTCAATGTAAGTTGGACGTGCCGATTGTGTGTTCTCCTTAGGTAAAAAGAATATCACCACATTGAAAACACATGCAATGGCTATTATAATTAGAGCCGATAATCCTGTCCAAGTAACCCAATTCGGTAATGAAGTACCAGATAAAGTTTGACCTTCGATAGCATTTCCAAACTGAGCATTTACTTTAGCACTCTGAAGATTCTGTTTTAGTGCAAAAGATATATCACTTGCTAATTTTGAATTTGATTTTTCAACTTTATCAATAAGCTTGTCCAATCTTACAGGAATGGCTGATATTTCTTCAAGTTGCTTAGCCATCTGTGGCATATGCGATATTTGGGCACTAAATTGAGCTTTCATTTGTGTCATGAACTCCTCGAAGGATTCTTTTTCTTGACGTAGAATCGTTTTGAACTGTTCGCTTTGTTCAACAAAACGAGAGTGTAATTCATCAACATTTTCAGAGGTCGAATCCTTAATATTCTGTAATGATTCTTGAAGAGTACGATCTGCATCAGCCGTGGTTCTAGCGATTTCACTCTTGTGACGATTGAAGAAATCTCTAATTTCTTCAAGAATGTGCAATCGATTTGCCTGCTCTCCGAATTGAGCCTCGAATCGATGAATGGCATCAGTGTATCCTTCTATATCAGATAGATATTCATTAAAAACTTCCAGTTTGTCTGTACATTCCTTAAGTTCTTGAAGAACTCTGACATTTGCTTTGGCCATTTTCATTACATCCATTTCATGGACGGCCTTTATAATGTCAGCTTGAATCGCATATGACTGATTTACCGCATTAAGGGCATCGCCAAGATTTGATGTATTTTGCGCAAATGTGTTGTTAAATTTATTGAGATTTTTGACAAGATTATTGAGGGCTTCAGATGTATCTGATGGGAGTTCCGGTAAAAGTTCTGACTGCATCCACGCCAAAAATGAATTTTTGCCATTTTCTTCCTTTAATTTACACTGCTTAAATAGTATAGAATTGATAGTAGTAAGAATAATACCACAGATAGAGGCTCCCATAGCCCATGCCACACCACTAAGTAATGCATCTATACCTTTTGCTGCATCCTGAGTATTAGCATCAATTTGTCCAGCACCACTACCCATTAGGGTAAGGATAGCATTTGAGTCAAGGAGGTCCCAAAGGCCTAAAATCACACCAGCCATTGTTCCAGCAAGCCCCCAATACAGTGGAATAGGTGTTTGCGTCGCAATATCGTTTTCTACAGAATCACAATGACGGTCAATAGCATCTTTTAGGAGACCGAAATCGATTACAGACCCTGAATTATTGCCAAGATATTTATTTATAGAGTTTTTAATCGACTCGAAAATTGAATTTCCTGAACCATATACACCATCAACAAGGCTTGTCTCCGTGTTTCTACGAAGACGCCATGAAGATTCTTCAGAAAATATCTTACTAAATTGTCCCATTCGCATTAGGTTCTTGATAAAGAAGAACACTTGTGTGCAAATAATCGCTAATATGATGAAAGGAACTATATCGTGCATAATCTATCTAGATAAAAGAATTTGAGCTTTTTTAGTTATAAACCATCTATTGTCTCTCTGTAATGCCTCTCCAGGTAAAATTACTCGCATTGATGATGCTTCTGTAGGAGCACACCCCACAAAATCAATAGCTGCACGCATAGCATCATTGGATACGAATGTGCCTAAATACGAAGAAGACTCTAATGGCTTGAATATTGCTTTATTTCCAGATATTTCTACAGAAAAACGAGCTTCTGAATCGCGAGAAACTATCAGCTTTTTGAAATATGGTTCTGTTGCTTGAATAGGATTCCCGAAATATCCGTTTTTATTTGGTTCGACTTCCGTAACAGGAGAAGTTATGATAGTCGAAGATTGCTGTAAAGGTCGTGTATAGGAATTATATTGTCTTACTTGAGTTTCAAGGTCTAAGATCCTCCGTTTGAGTGATTCATAGTCAGAAGGTATAGAACTTTTTGTAACAGTTTTTGGCGTAAATGAATTTACTTGTCTTTCTTGTTGTAATTCTTGAATATCATTACGTTGACGAGATGCTCGACGTTGAAGATTTGCACACAATCTGAGACAGATCACACATAGTATAAGCGCGACTGTACTAAGTCCGATAGCCCCCCACAACCACAATTCCTTTTCTTGCAGTTTGGCTTTCATTGTTGAAATATCACCGATTGCGTCCTTAAACTCTTTGGAAATAGCTTCAATTTTAACGTTAAAATTCTCCAATGAATCTTTTACCTCTTTGTTTATGTCTCCTTGTTTTGCTGTATTAGAGGTTTGAGTTGTATTATTAGGTTGTGATTTATCATCACAACCACTTAACGGCAATCCAATAAATATGATTACCGTTAAGATTGTTATTATAGAACGGATTGATTTCATCGACTTAGCTTTTCAGTGAATTAAGAATATCATTTGACATAGACTGAAGAACGCCCTTAATGGGATAGAAGAAGAAAGTTTCTTCTATTATATCATCAAGTTCTGTTTCTTCTTCACGTTGTGACAAACCTTTGTCAAGGAATGTAGCGAGATCTTTTTGGGCTGCTTGCTGAGCAATTTTGAGAGAGGTATTTTTTACGCCAAAGTTTTTATCAAAATTAAAGGCAGAGTTCATGTCTTCAAAAACAAACTTGAAGAAGTCTTCAACAGCCTTAACGGTCCTAACTTTATATTCATCTGTTATTGCTGCATAGGTGTCCTCATTACTAACAATGCCAGTACAATCACTCTTAAATACGATAGATTTATCCCGATTGTTGTCATCTTCAATACCGATAAGACCTCCTTTACAAGTAGAATCTTTAGGATTTGAGTCTTTTTCAAGCCCCAAAAGTTCAAGTTCTTTGCCATATGGTTTTCCAAGAACCTTTTCGAAGATAATTTTAGTGTATTTTGAGAGGATACTTGTGTCAGTTGTAATGACTCTGATTACTTTGCTTCCGTTTCCACTGAAGGAAATATGGCGAGGTACATCCAAATCGAGTTTTTTTACAATTTGAGCAATATGATATACGATTGAGGTATAGAAGACGATGAAAACAATTTTGAAGTTTTCGTCTTCCTGAAGAATGTAGTTGAAATCAATGGCTTTTTCGTTTATCCCCGCTTTCTTTGGAAGAGTATTGTCTTTAAGACCAAACAGGAATGAAGCCATATTAGACGGGCGTTCATTGTTCGCACTATTAAAAACGCGAACCAGCTCACCTAAATTCTTTTCTTCAAGCAGATTAAGAATATCCCCCTTATAGTAATCCACGATTCCGTTATTGTCGTCAAGGTCTGAGAAAGAATTCTCAAACAATGCATTTGAAGCAAAACGGAACGATGTTACGTTTAGTATGGATTTGTCTTTAGCAAAGGCGATGTCTGTGGTACCACCTCCAATATCTATATTAACAAGGCTTGTTGCAGTGGAATAACGCTTGAAAAAATACTGGATGGGGGCTGCAGATTCAGTCATATACGATGTCACCCCATCTCCAAAGTATTCTTTGTAAGCTTCATCCCAAGTTTCTTTTAGCTTGCGAAGGCGTTTCGGAGCCATGCTAATAGGATAGAACCATGTAATCTTGGTATGCTGCATATCTCCATTGTTCAAAAGTACCTTATTGCGGATAATGAGCATTAAGCATCGAACGTAGGCTTCCATCACACGCAGGTCATCTCCATTACCCCATTTGATGTTGTATTTGAGATTATTATATATCAAATCAGCACGTTTGTCATATGTAAACGGCAAGTTAACAAGAGTATACGGATCAATAGCCTCATTCCAATCAATGGTCTTTGCGCATGACAAAACCGTTCTGGTTGGAAAATGATAATCTCCATGACCAATCTCTCCAGGAATGAAGTCTTTTTCAATAATATCTGTTTCTTCGATGAGTTCTTCCAAAATTCCCGTTTCATCACGAGAAGGAATAAACATTTCACAGAGTTGCTTGTCATTCGAAGTAAACGAGAAAACCTGAGGTTTCTCATTACCTTTGCGATATTCGATATGAGTGTTTGACGTTCCAAGATCAATGGCAAACTCAAAAACTTCTACATTTCGCTGCTGTTTGAAAATAGGGACAATAATCCCTTGGTAGCCAAGATGGTTTTGTACTTGGATATAGTCAAAATTTTGTCCGGACACAAGGTAATTATCAGCTTTCGTTAAAAGTTGCTGATCCTGATTTCTGCACGTTTTTGACTTGGGTATGAGTTTCTCGTCCTCATTATAGAAATGGTATTCGTTACGAGATGATGCTGCTTGAACGCATGAGATGTTGTAAACGGCATCTTCTGCATTGTTAAAGCGGACCTGTGGCATAATAAAGCCGGTGAACTTCATTTCAACAATACTTCCAGCATTGTTTGAAATATCTGCCGTACTGCTATTGTAATACAATCGAGTATATTCGATGTATGAGATATTTCCTGCTCCGCGAATTGGTATACGAATCGTTACGCTGACTGATTCTCCAGCAAGAAGTTTCATTTCAAACATTGGACGACCGTCTTTCACTTTATCTCGCAATTCTTCAACAGAAAAATATCTGAAAAACAGAGGCTTTATGGGAAGCAAGAAAGCCAGTTCCTGTTTATCTATTTTGATATGTCCGTCAAAATAATTTTTACAATTGAGTGTATGAGGTACTTTTACAATCGTATCTTCGAGAAAATCACTGATTGTAAGATAAGGATGTATTGAGCCATCAAAAGGCAATTTTCTCTTAGATATTTCGATTTCGCTATCTTTGAAAGGAGCCTTATTGGAATTACCCCATTTACCTGAAGTGTATTGTAAATCACTGTAGCGATTTCCTGCATCAACAGGTAAAACGAGAGGCAATATATCAATGCTCTTTGAGGTTTTAATAATGAAATCACTAGTTGTTGTTACAGGATGATGGGCTTTCTTATAAAGGGTATAGCCCAATACTTCAACCAAATCATTCTGTTGAATATCTTTAACAGTGATTTGATCAAAATCATCAAGAGCTGCAGCAGTAACGTTGTTAAGTTCGTTTTTCTGCTGCTGGTCGGGAATTTGTTTATACGTTTCTGATAGATATGTATCAATTTCAGGGAAAAGTCCCGCAAAGTTCAATATACTTTTACGCAATGCGAAAAGATACTTTACAAACTCAAAATTGCGTTTGTAAAGTGGCTGATATTCAGAATCAAACGGTTTGTCTTCTCCAAAATATATGTCATTAACATATTCTAAATCATTAGCGTTGCTAAAGAATAGTGTTGCAGGAGATGTTGCACCGATTATATTGATTTCATCTGGACCCTCAAGATAGTTAAGAAGATAGATGTTCTTCAACTGTCCGAAGTTATACGTTTTCGCATCAGACTGCATATACTTACGTAACGCATCTGCGAGATACTTGTGCCCAGGGATATTTGCATTTTCAAGCTCAGTAAGCATGATGGACGGATCCCATTTAAGAACCTCAATCTTTCCATTGTATTTGTCAAGATTGAAAAATATTTCTGCGACATCAAGTGTATCAGAAACCATTTTGTGAAAAATTGTTTGTCCATCAAGGTCAGCTTTATGAGTTTTTTTGTCCGGCTTGCAAACCTCTTTGAATGCGTTTTTAACAAGGTCAATTCGTGCAAACGGTGACGGGATAGAAGTAATCTCATGGCGTGCTGAAGCACCATCAGGATCCTCAATTGTATCTCTGTTTGCAGAATTGTAGGGAAAGGCAGGACTATTGTTCCAATCCTCATATGTTGAGGTTCCCTCTCTATATAAACGAAATATTTTAGACATGATGATTAGTTGCTTAATTTTTCGGAAACGAGCTTTTCTGTGCCCAAATAGAACATTTCTAAGAATTTATCGTTAATTCCTTTACTCCGACAATTTCTAATCGCCGTGTTAAGACGATCTGTCACGAGTGTATAGTCAGAGTAGCGCGATAATATTTTTTTAGGTTTAACGCCTGTTACAAGATCAAACGGATGATCTCCGCAGTTTAGATTGAACAAATCAAGCTGGCGTTTATTGTCTTTCATTTCTTTAAGCCACTCTTGATATTTTCTAAAAAATACAGAGAGATCATTAAAGAACATCCCAGAATAGAAGCTATCAAAGTTACCTTTATTTGCATTAAATGATGCAGAACGGTAAGTATCTACCTTATGAGTGAGCGCATTCGTCATCATAGTAAATTGAACCATCGGCGAATAGAGCAATTCACGCATTCCGCGGTAAAATGAATCAAAAGATACGGCACTCACACCGTCTTTAATCCCAAGTTCCATATTTGATGCAGAATCAAATTTAGAATTTGAGAAATTTATGATTGCTGTTGCACCTAAGAACTCGATTAAGTGAGCATCATTCTGTTGTGCTGTGCCGCCTTCATGATTTTCATAAGTTTTGGCGACATCATCTGCAAGATAGTAAAGAGCATTTATAGAACCATTACGGCTAATGTTTTGCTCATAGTAAGCAAGTGCCGATTTAGTCTTAGATATAAAAGTGGAAGAATCAATCTCACTTTCCTCGTCTTGCTTTAACTTAAAGTAAGGCAGAATAGTAACAGCTCCTATTGTGCATCTGTTGATAATGTCATGATTCGGGAAATTGCTGCCAGTACGAAGCGTTTTCAACAATAGAGGGAAGCCACTGGCTCCTGTGCCACCAAAAATTGAACTTACGATGAAAATTCTGTCTCCTTCACTGAATTGATTGGCGAAATCCGTGAAGTCATCCGAACTTGCTATTTGATTAAGTACGACGCTTCCTATGTTGGGATTTCCTTTGAATCCGACTTCCATTGAAGATTCAAGATTTTTATCGGAGAATAGCATTTTTGTAAAGGCCTTGTTTGTCTTCGACATTGAAGCATATTCGATAAATTGCTTAAAAGTCTTATCGTCAGTGTCGTTAATACGTAGAGTGTAATTGGGCAATATCTGCTCAAACTCAGTTCTAAAGAATCGATTCTTGTTATCACCACTAAAGGTCAATTCGCTTCTAATCGCAGCATAATTGTTAAGTAACGATACTGTTCTCGTCAGATCAGCATTAGCTGTATCCGGGTCGATAACAATTGGCACTATTTCTTCAGCGCCAAATTTGACACCAGCAGCCATTAACATTGTTAATGACCTCATGACGCGGGATCCGGTGCCTCCTATGCAGAATACGAATATTTTTGACATACTGTTAAAATGGAGCTCGTGAGCAGTTTGTACTCCTCCACTTTACGATGAAGGAGAAAATTATAAATGCAACTATTGAGAGGAGCATATTAGATACTCCAAAACAAAGGATTTCTGATTCACCTATACTTAAAGGTACTTTCATGTTCGTAGAAGGGTCTATTTTTACCATGAGACCATCATAATAATCTCTAAGTACATTTTGCCATCCAACAATGAAATTTGTGATCGCGTTTACTATCAAGAAAATTCCCCACCCCCACCAGTTATTTAACTTGGGATGATTAACTGCATAGTAATAGATGAGGGCTACGGTAAGACTGATGCCCAACATCCACAAGCCAATACCAATAAACGAGTTCGTTGTAGAGTCAGGAGATGCCTGTCCCCATAGATAGTCGGCTAATTCTAGACCGAAGAAATCTTCGAAAATGCAGTATAAACTGCCAAAAAAATCTCCCATATTTTTATCTGCGATTAACGTTAAAATTCATTTTAGTACAAACGGTTTCATTTTTATAAGCATCCGCAACACCTTGAATCAAGTATTTGATACCTGTCGTTTTATCTAAGTTATTGTGGATATTATCACCTGTTTCATCATTTGATTCAGAAATCCATGATGGCAGTTTTGGCGAATTAAAGATTAAACAATCTTGGGCTATTTGAGTCCCATTTGGTATCGTGAAATTTAAGAAATGAGTAAACTTACTATTCTTATCTGAAATAGGATACACTCCATCAATAACAAGATTAGAGTTGTTGAACATATAGTTACTTTTATCTTGTATGACGCCATCGGGTTGAAGAGTTGTCCTAAAATCCGCAAGAATGGTTATATGATAATCTCCATGAGTTGAAGTTACTATAGATCCGGTTAGATTTTTATTTTTAATTACAAATGGAATGGATGATTGATTAGAGAATGAAACGACACCTCCAAGATTATATTTAACCAACATCGACAACGGCACATCTGAATTCAATTTCGCTAAATAATTCTTATCTCCTAAAATCCAAATATAGTAGGGACGCTTTACACCGTTCAATGTTTCAACCTTACCATTAGGGTAAAAATATCTACCATTGAAATCAGAAGAGAGCTTTAGTATTTCAACTCCCAAATCTGGTATCCTTTTTTGTGCGTTTATTATCTCTTCCTTAATTCTTATTTCGCAGTGCGTTAAAAATTTTTGGGCATCTTTAGAAGGTAAATCCAAAATACAGTCCGATACAAAGATTGATACTGTTGAATCATTAACTGTTTCTAGAACTTTTGCAATTAAACTTCCCAAATCAGTATTAGAAGTATTACCTCCGGCTTGATGAAATTTATTGGGGGTTAAGTCTTTAATGTAAGATGTCAAGTCGCTTTTATATGGAATAATTGCGCTATTGATATAATACAACTCTGTAGAATCTGTACTTCGGTTCAAGTCACTGACGTAATCATAGAGTGCATCCTTCAGTTGCGACCCATTACACATATAGCCGTCCATGCTTCCAGAGTTTTCAATAAAAACTTTTAAATCTGGCTTGTCTGTCTTTATTGTAGAAGAAACCGCAATGGAGTCAACCTCAATCTTCTTTTGGCATCCAGAGAAAATGCAACAGAATGAGATAGACAAACAAATTGATATTCTTGATATTACTATTTTCAAATTCATATAATCAGTTTTTATGTATCTCTTGAATAGAGATTGTGATGTACTGTTAGCTACTTAAATATACCCTTTTAGGGTTATTGGTAAATCGATTTCCTAAACAGAGGAAAGCAGAATACATTGCATGCTTATGTTTTAGAGCAGAATTTGGCACAAAATGGCTTAAATACCAATTATTTTTGCTACTTTTGCATTTGGATGAGTGTCTCTATTCAAGAGATTTGGATATTTATAAAACGCTTCATACGAATACAGCACTCTTTGTCGTGAGTGGATTGCATAAATTCTATATTTTGTAGTTCTTGCTTCCATACTAAATTCTATTTTACTGGTATCTCTAAATAAGAGATATGGGCACAGTTTAACACCCTATCTTTCAAGCCTAAAGAGACCACTTGTTTCTAAAATACCTAAACAATCAGGTGCTTTTCATAGAAACCATCCGATTGATGATAAAATTCCTTGTTTTACACATCTCATTTGCAGAAAAATAGCTATCTTTGCAAAGTAAACAAGTCTCTCTTATTTAGAGACTTGGATGATTCTAAAACAAATAAACCTCAATCCCCGAAAAGAGGACTGAGGCTTACACTAAAGACTTTTGAGAATAAGAGAATTGGCTTTATCAACAACAGATGTGTCGAGGCTGGCAAGGTAGATTTGCGTTGTTATTTCCGAATCATGTCCCATCCCCTCACTGATTACACTTATAGGAATACCTTTTGCTTTGGCGGCTGATGCCCAACTATGTCGTGCAACATATAGGGTTAAAGGGATTGTAACACCTATCATCTTGGCTATCTTCTTCAGATTATGATTAATGTTATAACCGATATTGCGGTAGGTACATCGTTCATTGGTATCTGGATTGCGAATCACAGGTAGTAGATAGACGCTTTTATTTTCGGCGTACTTGTCAAGAATCAGCTGCATTTCCTTTGTCCATTCGATAATCAACTGTTGTCCGGTTTTACGACGACGGTATGTGATGTGTCCGTTTTTAAGGTCTGTCTTTTTAAGATAAGCCATGTCGATAAAGCTCATTCCACGAAGATAAAAACTCATCATGAACATATCACGGGCAAAGTCCAATGCCGGATTCAAAGACAGATCCAATATCTTTATTTTCTTGATGACGGGTAAAGGCAATGCACGCTTTACCGTTTTATCAACACCTGTATAGACATGGCGAAAAGGATTGCGGTTCTCGATGATGTCATTCTCAACTGCCCGATTATAGACAGCCCTAAGAATACGTGTGTAGAACGATATGCTGTTTGGAGCAACCCCTCGGCTCTTATGCCATGCCTCGAAGTTTTCCATCTCCTCGGAAGTAATGCAGTCAAGCATAATATCCTCATCTTTACGGAACTTCTTGAAACTATTGAGAGTCGCCCTGTAAGTTTCCGAAGTCCGGGTCTTACCATTCTGCTTGAGTTTGGCAATTATACTCTCCATGTAATTAAACAGAGAGTATTCCATAGAATAACGGTTGAACTCGTCTATCACATCATCGGCAGTATATACCAATCCGTTGACATCAAGTTTACGGTCAATCTTTGTCAATCGTTCTACATCCCATCGGATTCTCTCACGGATTGAGAGAACTATAGATTTACGCTCACTTTTCTGATTGGTTGTTACCATTGAGCGGTTTTCGTCCCATTCCGAGGACAACACTTTGTAATCTGTCAGGAGCTGTCGCACCTTTCTTTCATGGATAATTTGATAATAAATAGAGCCTTCTCTGTCTGAGACAGTTGAAGGTCGAAATTTTACTTTTATTGAAGCCATATAATCAATGTTTTGAGAGATAAAATAAGGGGGACAATAGGATATATCATCCCCCGTTCTGGAATTAGAGTCGGAATTTTCCGGCTGAGAGTCGGTTATATGGGACTGATTCACTTGGCTCAGACACAGCAGTGGCATATCGAGAGTCCGAAGTCGTACCAATTCCATCCGGGATTGGATGAAAATGTTGCGGAGAATGTGGCTTGACCTCATGCCCGTCCTTCCCCTTTTCTGCGACTTCCGGCGTAGGCGGCGCAAGTTCCAGCTGAATCTTGCGGTCAAGCGCAGCAAGTTCGGACTTCAACTGTTTCAGTTCGTCCTCCTTCTTCCACACCTTGCCCGCTATCTCCTGCAACTGCGGAATCTCTTTTTCAAGAATCTCATTCTTCGACTTGTACTGGTCAATGATGGACGGAATCCTCTCCAATGCGTTCAGGAAGTTGCGTGCAGCAGCTACCGGGTCTGCCATAGCCAGATGCCCGTTGTTGTAGGTGTACTTGTAGTTCCCCTCCACCACAAAGCGATTGTCAGTAATCTCCAGCCCCTCTTTGAGCATCCTCTCGCTGACCACCTTTATCGGGAAGCCATACAACTCCCCGACAGGCTTGTATAGTCCGCCCGTCGTGGCATTCTTGGCTATTTCCTGCAAACGCTTTCCGAGAACTTTCTCATCGGCAGAATCCACACCATCCACCTTGATAGGGTTAAGGCGATTGCCCTCCTTATCCGTCTGAGCAACGGCAAGAAACTTGTTCCAGTCCTCCGTCATGGCATCAATGAAAGCCGTGTTGTTACGCAGTTCTCCCGTCTTGGACTCCAACTTAAACTCGGAGTCACGCTTGCCCTTGTTGAACGACTTGCGTTCCCCTTCAAGCGAGGCGATACGTTTCTCCAACTTTGCCTTGTCAAGCAGGTCGGTATTGCCGGAAAGCAAAGCCATATATTCCGAGAAGTTCATGCCCGATTTCTCGTCCATCGCCCCCTCGTCAATAGTACGTGCGCCCATCGCTCCGCTTTTAAGCTGGCTGATGAACGTTTGCTTGCAATGCAGCAGATTGAACTTGTAGCTGTCCAGCGACTTCTCCACCGCATAGATAGCCACATCCACGTTGTTTCCGGCAAAATGCTTGGCAATCTCGTTGCCCGCCCTGACTCCACGACCGTCACGCTGCTGCAGGTCGGACGGTCGCCACGGTGTATCAAGATGATGAATAGCCACACACCGTTTCTGCGCGTTCACACCCGTTCCGAGCATACTCGTGGAACCGAACAGCACACGCACCGTTCCGGCGTTCATGGCGTCTATCACCGCCTTGCGAGCCTTGTCCGTCTTGCACTCCTGAATAAAGCGCACCTCGCTTGCAGGAATGCCGTAGTCCTCCATCAGCTTCCGCTTTATCTCGCTGTACACGTTCCATCCGTCTCCCGGCTGGTAGGTACCCAAATCCGAGAAGACGAACTGCGTTCCCTTGTGCGCATCGTATTTGTGGTAATACTCTGCTATCATCTTGGCGCAGTGGCTCGCCTTGTTGTCAGGATGGTCTTCGTAATTGGGGTCTATCATGCGCATATCCAAAGCCATCTTTCTTGCATAGTCAGTAGCGATGAGCATCTTCGCCTTTTCCTCCGTTTCAGACAATGGCAGTCTGCCCAATAATGTGGCATCGCCAGTCTTGGCGAACTGCATCAGCTTCTGTATGAAGTCCTCCTGCTCCGGTGTGGGCGGTATGTGATGCAGTATCTCGTTCTTGTGCGGACGGTCAACACCCACATCCTCCGCCGTGCGGTAGTCGGTAATCTCGTTGTAGAAGGCGGCAAGCTCCGGTACTTTGATGAAGTAGCGGAAACGCTCCTTCTGCACGATGTTGTTCGTCACGTTGAACTCGAAGTCGGTAGTCTTCTTGGCGAAGATTGCCGCCCAAGCATCGAAACAACGGATATCCTGCCGTTCTAGTTCCTTAGGGCGCAGGTACTTGAACAACAGATACAGTTCTGTCAGTGAGTTGCTGATAGTCGTGCCGGAAAGGAACGTAGCCCCCAAGTCCTTGCCTGTCCGCTCCTGTATGGTGCGTATGGCAAAGAGCATGTTCAGGGCTTTCTGACTTCCTTCCGAGTTGCCCAATCCCGCCACACGGTCATGGCGGGTGTTGAAGGTCAGATTCTTGAACTGATGGCTCTCGTCTATGAAGATATGGTCAATGCCCATCTGCTTGAAGTCCACCACATCGTCCGTGCGGGATTTAATGGCGTGTTCCACCTTCTCCAACTTTGCCACAAGATTGTGCTTGCGCTTCTCCAGTCCTTTGAGCATTGCCCGTGACACGTTCTTGCCCTGCTGCCGCAGCACTTCGAGATTTTCCTCCACCGTGTCAAGCTCCGCTTGCAGAATACGCTGCTGCAACTCCGGCGACTGTGGTATCTTGCCAAACTGGTCGTGCGACATGATGACACAATCGTAGTCGTTGTTCTTGATGTTGTTGAAGAAACGCACACGGTTGGCGGTGGAAAAGTCCTTTTCCGAAGCATAGAGGATACGGGCATTCGGGTAGGCAGCCTGATAGGTGGCAGCAATCTCAGCCACATTCGCCTTCAGTCCGATAATCATCGGCTTGTGCGCCAGATTCAAACGCTTCATCTCGTGTGCCGCAATGCACATTATCAGCGTCTTGCCCGTACCCACCTCATGGTCGCATATCCCGCCGCCGTTCTGCTTCAGCATCCAAACGCAATCTTTCTGCGAAGGATAGACGTTCATGACACCCCGGCTTGCCAGCCCTTTGAGGTTAAGGTCGGGGAAAGTCTGATGCGAGCCGTCATACTTCGGACGTACAAAACAGTTGAACTTACGGTTATACATGGTCGTCAGCCGTTCCTTGAACTGCGGCGACTGCTCTTCCAGCCATTCCGAGAATCCGTTACGGATTTCATCAATCTTGGCATTGGCGAGCTGTATGCCCTCCGCATCCCGCACCTTGATGTCATTGCCGTGTTCGTCCTTGCCGATACTTTTCATCATATCGGGGCAGGTGTTGTGTAAAGCGTGTTTCAACAGGCTCATACCGTCATAACTTCGGTAGTAACCCCTCACGCAGAACTCATCCCATATCTTGAAGTTCTTGTGGCTGCACGCCACGGAGAACTCATCCAGCGTAGGAGAATAGGCGATTTTCACCTCCGTGTCGAACAGACGGCTCATGTAGGCGGCATACACGCCTGTAGGAATCCAGCGTTCACCGAAGTTGAAGTCGAGGTCTTCAAAGGCGATACGTTGCGGTTCGGCTTCCTTCAACGCCTCCAACGCCTGTTTCACTTCCGGCATCCGCTCGCTTTCAGGATTGCCCTCCATCCATGCCTCTATACGTTCCGCCTTTTCTATCACGTTACCCGCGATGAATCTGTCCCGTATCTCGTAACCGGTTACGAGCGGGTTGTAGAAGATACGTCCGTTAAGGGCATGGAGCAGTTCTTCCTCCGTACCGTCGGTAATCTGCCGCATATAGTCAAGATTGACCGTGCCGTATCTGTTGAGCGATGCGGATAATGCTTCTTCGGGAGAGCCGGCATTGGTCAGTTCTTCCGTAGAGAAGGACACGGGACGGTCGAAGATGTCAGCCTTTACAAACTTTCCATCTTCCACACGTTCCAGTGAAAGAATGTCACGCCCGGCGGCATCCATCATCAGCAGCTTCACGTTCTGTTTGGCATTGAGGTTGCCGTAACGCAGGACAAACTCGTCATAATAGGTGTTTAGATACCCACGTTGTGGTTTGTTTTCCTCATGGTTTTCCGCCTCGTAACTATACAGACGTTCGTAGGCATCACGGAGTGAGATATACAGCATCGCCTTCTCCTTCTGATAGCCGTTCAAATCAAGCGGCTGGAATGTTGCGCCGTAAGGTGTGAGGTCTTTCAGATAGCCGAGATTACGGGACGCATCCAATATCATCGAACCGTCACGGTGGTGTGGCTCCAACAGCCCGTTGAACGGACGGGGAGAGAGGTCGATTACTTCTTCTTTCGGTTTTTCCACCTCCAACTCCGGGAAAAGGGAGGTTGCAGCCTGTTCCGAATTACCATCCACGGGGATTGATATAACATCTGATTGTATTTCTGGTTGTTTTGTATCAGACTGCATTGTGGGCCGTTGTTCAACCGCAACTTCTGTTTCCGTCTTTTGTTCTTTCTCCTTGTCCAGTGAAGGCACAAAGGCTGGATTCATCGTGTCCTTTACACCTAACTTTTTCAGTTGTTCCTGTCTATGTCGTTCCGCTTCAATCCGTAAAGCCTTACGCCGTTCCGGTGTCAGACTCATCATCGTTTCGTAGAAACCGTTGATGGGCGGATTGGTTTCCCAGTCCAGCGTGGCATAGATGTCGTCCGGGTCGCTTGGCTTCTCGGTGTCCTCCGGCTTTGCCTCCTTACTTTTCTGTGCAGGCTTGACAGTGGTCGTCGATGAAGTCGCCGTAGCCTGTGACTTCGGTTTGGACGATACATGCTTTGCCTTGCTTTCCTTTTTTATCTCCTTTTTAGCTGCTTTCTTCTTTTTGGTTGGTTCCTCTATGGGCATCCCCCAAAGGTCAAGCAAGGTGAGTTGAACGGCATTTGAATGGTTCGGTTGTCGTGGCTCAATCTCCGGCTTCTCGTCTATGGACTGAGATTGAGACTTCTCCACTTCCTCATACGGAACGGTTACAGAAGGAACAGCCGTTTCTACCTTCGGCGATTGCCGTACTTCCGCCGCAACATTTCTCTCCGCACTTTCCGCTTGTGACGGATGCAGACCGTGCTTTTCATACAGCTTCCTATCCAGTTGTTGCAGTTCTATTTTCAGATGCTCGCGCAAGTCCTCCGCCAGTTGCACGATGTCACCACGGTGCATGAGCTTATAGGCAGGCTTCCCATAAGGGTCTGTGCCCTTGATTAAATCCGTATGGGAAAGTGAGCCGATGCTCCATACATATCCGTTGACAGAACTGCCGATAGATGTCTGTTCGGTTTGCACGAAGAGTTTTTCGTTATAGTACAGGCTTTCTTTCCCGCTGTTCTTTTGCAGGATAATCAGGTCACAGCCCACCTCCGTTCCTGCATTTTCTGTGAAGAGGTTGTTCGGAAGTCGTGCGACACCCACCAGATTGGCGCGTTTCATCATATACTCGCGTATGGGCGCATTGGTCGGGGCATCCAATACCCCCTGCGAGGTGATGAACGCCACGACGCCGCCTTCACGCACCGCGTCAAGGCTTTTCAGGAAGAAGTAGTTGTGAATCGTCTTGGATGCTGACCGTCTTGCCGTGTCATGACTGTTGGAAAATTCCGGGTCGAACACCGCCACATCGCCAAACGGGATATTGGAGATAGCCAGATCAAAATGGTTCATGAAAGGCTTCTCTATCTTCTCATACCCTTGTACCCTTACTTTCTGTTCGGGATGCAGGTGCTTCAATATCTTCCCCGTCATCAGGTCTTTCTCAAAAGCCATGATGTCCGCGTCCGGCTTGTTCTCCAATACGGCATCCACAAACGCGCCAACGCCTGCCGACGGTTCCAGCACCCGGTCGGGACGTATGCCGTGCTCATGGAGGATGTCCGCAATCGTGCCTGTTATCTCCGGCGGTGTATAGAAAGCGGTCAGCACGGACTGCTTCATGGCATCCGTGTACTGCTTATACTCCGTTTCGTCCTTAGTATTCTCCCGTAACAACTTGTGCAGTTCCACGGTAGGGGCAAACAGTTCGAGGTCTGATTTCGCCCAGTGGACGGCATCCGTCAGTTCCCTTGCAGGATTCAGTATGCACTTCAGCCCGCCGAAACCGCAGTAACGCTCCAACAGGAGCCTTTCTCGTGCGGTGGGTGTGCGCTGTTCCCTGTCAAGGGTGAATGCCGTCCGTATCGCCTCGATGTTGTCCCGCAGTCTCTGTTTGCGGTTAAACGCCATATTCCTCTATATAAAGGACGACAGCACCCGTCAGCTCCGTATAGAGCAGGTCATAATCGGGCGACAGGGCGAAGTTGTCGTCCGAGAGGTCGTAGATGGAGAACACGTTTCCGACAAGCGGCAGCAGCTTTTGGGTAAAGGCTTCACGCTCCGCTTCCGGCACTTCTTCGGCAAACTCGTTCTCCACGACTTCGCGCAGGATGGTATACTTGGAGTAGCGAAGCCCCTCCATCAGCGTGTTCATCGCCAGTTCCTGCGCCCCGGCAGTGGAAGCACCGTCCAGCCTTGCCCGTTCATACGCTTCGGCGGCACGGTCGGCACGCTCACGGATGAAGGCTTCATCGGTTGCCTGTTCAAACTTGTTGTTTCGGAGGTAGTCCAGCAGGTACAGACCGTAATAGGAGAAGCCGGTCTGACCTTTGTTTCTCTTTTTGTTGTTCATTACTTTACTTTGAATTTAGTGGTTGGATTGAATGGATTGGGATAATCACTTGGAAGGAGAAGAAAAAGGCACCCGGTATCCCTCCGAGTGCCACCACTAAATCCAAAGTATGAGTGTAATCCGGTATCGAAGAACAATTCATTACTCTGAACCAGTGGCAAAGTTACTATTATTTCTTCCGTCCTGAAAATTTCTTGGCCGTTTTCCTTTCCGGGAACACGAAAGTGGTGTTGAAATCCACATCAAAGGCGACAATGGCATCAAAACTCTTGCCCTGTTTGCTCTTGAAGCCTTTGAGCAGTTCCGTGTGTCCGTCGGTGAGCAGGTCTTTGACCTCATCATCAGACAGGGTACGGTTTGCCTTCAGACGGAACACGGGCAGTCCGCACTCCGCGTTGTCGCAGCGTACCACCTTGCCGTAGAACTGCATCGTTCCCGTTCCGCACTTGGGACACTTGCAGCCGGTGCCTTTGTGGGAAAACAGCTTGTCACACGAGAGCAGTTCGGAGGTGATTTCTTTCGTGTATGCCTCTATCTCCCTGCGGAAGTCATCGGCGGACAGTTCCCCACGCTCGATACGTGCCAGTTCCTTTTCCCATTCTCCCGTCATGGCGACATCGGCGATGCGCATCGCCTTCACGACCGAATAGAGAGCAAGCCCCTTTTCGGTAGGTACGAGTGATTTCTTGCAGCGTTCCATATAACCACGTTTGAAGAGCGTCTCAATGATGGCGGCACGGGTGGCAGGTGTTCCGATGCCGCAGTCTTTCATCGCTTGCCGCAGCGTGTCATCCTCGATTTCCTTGCCCGCCGTTTCCATTGCGGACAGCAGGGTGGCTTCGGTGTGCAGCGGTTTGGGCTTGGTCTTGCCCTCCGTGATGGAAGTGCCTTTCAGTGCCAGCGTGTCGCCTTCCTGCCAGCCGGGGATAGTCACTTCTTCTTGGTTGTTGCCTTCTTCGCTATTCTCCTTACCATAGACGGCACGCCATCCGGCTTGTCTGATGATGCTTCCTTTTGCAACGAATTCCACTCCGGCACACACGGCGGTGACGGTGGCGGTGTCCTTGACGCATTTCTCGGAGAACGCTTCTATCATACGCCCGGCAATCATCTGATAGATGATGTTGTCCTCTTTGGAGAGGAACAGCGGTTTCTCGCCTGTGACAAGCAGGGCATGGTGGTCGGTCACCTTACTGTCGTCCACGCTGCGGCGTGTTGGTTTGACTTTAGGTGTAACCTTGCCTTCCCATTCGGGCAGATTGCCGATGAAGGCAAGCAACTTGGGGATTTCCACAAACACATCTTCGGGAATGTAGCGGCTTCCCGTTCTCGGATAGGTAATGAGCTTCTTCTCGTAGAGCTTCTGCGCGATTTCGAGTGTCTGCTCCGCCGTGAAGCCGTGCTTGGCGTTGGCTTCCTTCTGGAGTGTGGTCAGGTCATACAGAAGCGGCGTGTCCTCTACCTTTTCCTTACGCTCAGCTTTCGTGACGGTGGCTGTGCCTGCTTCCTTTACCTTATTATATAGTCCCGTCGCAGGCTCCTTTGCCTTCCATTTCTCGGAAGAAGAGAATTTCACGGTCTCGCCTTCGCCTGCATCTGCGGCGAAATGGAGTTGCCAGAAGGGTTCCACCGTGAAGCGGCGGTTTTCCCAGTAGCGTGCGCACACCATCGCCAGCGTGGGGGTCTGTACCCGTCCGACGGAGTACGTGCCGTGTCCGGCGGCGATGGAGAGTGCCTGCGTGCCGTTGATGCCCACAAGCCAGTCGGATTCGCTCCTTGCTTTGGCGGCAAGATAGAGGTTGTCATACTTGCTGCCCGCTTCAAGGTTGCGCAGCCCCTCGCGGATTGCCTTGTCGGTGAGTGAGTTTATCCAGAGGCGCACGAAAGGCGTGGTGCAACCGATGTAGTGGTAGAGATAGCGGAAGATGAGTTCTCCCTCACGTCCGGCATCGGTCGCCACGATAATCTGGTCACTCTGGTTGAACAGGCGGGTGATGGTCTTTATCTGCGATACCACACTGCTGTCAGGCTTGTAGCCTTTCTCTGTCTTGACCTGACGGGGAATGAGCGTGAAGGTGTCGGGGATGACGGGGAGATTGTCACGGACAAAGCCGCGTATGCCGTAGCCGTCTGGCATGGCAAGCTGGACGAGGTGTCCGAATGCCCATGTCACGGCATAGCCGCTACCCTCGAAATATCCGTCCTGTCGCTTTGTCGCGCCCACGATGCGGGCGATCTCACGTGCCACGGATGGCTTTTCTGCAATGATTGTCTTCATGTTTTCTTACTTTTAGTTGATACTTTGGATTTTATTTTGGATTTAGTGGCGGACACGGGAGATTACATCTTCATGCCCTTGTTGTTTTTCTTCTGCGGCTTCTCCTGCTGCTGTTGCTGCTTGTCGTCCTTCGGGGCGGTCTGTCCCTTTTGCAACGGTTCGTTCAGGTTCTTGGTCGCCTCGTTGGTCTTGCCCTCGCTGTTCACCGCCACCTGTGTACGGCTCTCGTTGGAGGGGGCTACCTTCTGCGCATTGTCGGGGTTGGTGTCGTAGCGATAAGGGCGCCCCTTCTCCGGGTTGAACTTGATATACATTGTGGCATGGAAGCCTTGCTTGTCGGTCACGTTCTCTAATTTCACGGCTTTGCCTGCCGCATAGTCGGCTTTTTGTTGGTCAGTGAAGTCCACACCGCTCCATTTACTGATGGGGCGGATGCTGCCGTCGGCATTTGTCCATGTATTGCGGCGTTGCTCTTTCTGCAGTTCAGCGGCTCTATCCCGCATATCCTGCGCCTGCATTTGTTTGGGATTGTTCTTCTCTTCAAATGTCTGGACGGTACGGGGCGACTTGCCCGTTCCCGGTACGAACTCCACACCACGTTGCTCCACGTTCACTTGCAGGGTGGTGACAAACTTCCGGCCGTCGTTGCGCTCGATGAGTTTGTCACGCACGGGGAGACCGGCACGGAGCATGTCCTGCTCCTGCTTGGTGATTTCCGTCTTGCCGATACGCTCGGGGATGCGTACCTTGTTGGCAGGGACATCGGTAATCTCGTTTGTCTTGCGGTCGATACTGATGTAGGAGGGGATGATTTCGCCCGTTTCCTTGTCCACCAAGTCCACCTTCCTGCCCATGTTGCCCGTTTCGCGCAGGTTCTTTCTGTCCTCTTCGGTGAACTTGTGTCCCTTGTACTCGTCAAGTTTCTGTTCCTTGCGTACAAAGTGCGGCACAAGGCTCACATTACCTTCGCCGTCCCTCTTGAACGAGAGGCGGGCATCCAAGTCAAAGGACTCGTCCCCGAATTTGGGCGATACCTTCACCAAGTCGGACTTGCCGAAGTTGAGCATCTTCTGGAGGTCGCCGGACTTTTCAAGGTCGGCACGTTTCACGCCCCATTTCTCTTCCAGCTCCTGCCAGTTGATCTTGCTCTCGTCGATGGGCTGGTAGCCCCGTCTGCCCTGCGTCTGCTGCGGGCTTTCCTGATTCTGTTCTTGTTTCTGTTCCATGTTCTCCTGTTTTTGGGTTTCTTTTGATTGTTGTTCTTTTGGTTGTTCTTCCTGTTTTTGTTCCGTCTGTTCCGGCTTCTCTGCCGTCTGTTCCTCCTTCACCTGCTTTTCGTAGCCGGAGGTGTCCACCTTGTGGGGCGCGAGCATCTCCTTGTTGGCTTCGGGGTCTTTCAGCAAGTCCTTCATCACCTCCAGCAGATGATCGGCCTGGTCTGCCGCGACACGGTAGAAACCGAAACGGCTGGGTTCCTTGCACTGCCGGTAGAAGTTCTTGAAGAAGTTGTCCAGCACATCGCCGTGTCGGTCGAATTGCAGGAAACTCTGCGCGTTCTCCGCTTTCGCGGGAGTGCGCTTGGGTGTGCCGTCGGCATTCAGCCCGGCTACCACGCTGATTTCGCCCGTCTTCTCGTCGCGGACTATCAGCACATCCTTTTCTTTGGTTTTCTTTGCCATTTGAAAATGTTTTAATGGGTTATTTATTAAAGAAATTATGAATACGAGCCTTGTAGAAGGCTATGTCTTCTTTGCGGAAGTCCTTTATGTTTTCGGAAAGGAACTTCAGTACGTCCTCTTCGCTGTAATAGGTCTTTTTGCCGAGTGTCTTGTATGGCAATGCTCCCGTACTGCGGTAGCGTTGCAGGGTACGTTTGCTTATCTGGAGCAGCATACAGAGGTCTTGGTTGTCGAACATCTTTATACAGTCCATAGGGTTCGCAACCTTGCCGGACGGTTGCAAGGATAGCAGCATCTCATCCTGCCGGTCAAGTCGTTCTATCAGTTTCTGCATCCAGTTCTCAAAATGGTTTCGTGTAAGCAGTTCCATATCTTATGTCCTCCTTCTTTTGGGTTTACCACCTGTGCGTAGTGTGTGATTCCGTTTGAAGTCTGCCGGGGTGGCCGCATCCTCCACAATTGCACATTCTGAGAGCAGACGGTCAATCTCTGATTGGCGGTATTGGCACATACCACGCAGCACGACATAACCGATACGCTGTTCGTTGCGCATACGCTGGAGGGTACGGGTACTCACGTTCAGCAGGCGTGCCGCCTCCCGGGTGGTGAGCAACCTGTCGGAAGGTTCTTCTTTCCTTTCGCCCGTAACGGCACGCACGTGTGCCGCTATCTCGGCAATCTGTTCCGTCAATGCACGGAAGGCAGAACTTTCAATCGTTATCACTTTCATATCTTGTCCTTTTTTTTGTTTCTCTGCGGCAAAATTCGGCAATAAACAAAAGGGGCTTTAACAGCTCACTACGTGACTCACGTAAGATTTTTATGAAAATGTCTCCGTAACCCGGACAAACGACGCAACATGCTGCCTTTTAGTGGAAAACGGCATGTGCTCACAGAGGTGTCGTTACCTTTGCAGCAAATTCTAAATGTATTTGAATATGGAAATTGTATCTATCGAGAAAAAGACCTTCGAGATGATGCTGGCGTCCTTCAACGCCCTCTCGGAGAAAGTTGCCGCCCTCAGGCGCAAGAGCGACGGCGGGCGGTTGGAAAGGTGGCTCACGGGCGAGGAAGTCTGCGGACAGTTGAGAATCAGCCCGCGCACGTTGCAGACACTGCGTGACAGGCGGCTTATCGGCTACTCGCAGATAAACCGAAGGTTCTATTACAAGCCGGAAGAGGTCAAAAGGCTGATTCCGCTTATCGGTACGCTCTATCCCGGCGGCAGGTAATCTTATTATTCACCCACTGAATCCGAAGTTATGATGAACGAGAACAATGATGTCTTTACGATGGAGGACGAACCGCTTGCCACTGTGGTGCAGAATATGCACAAAAGCTCGAAATGGCTCTCTGCATTTATGGAAAGCTATCGCCCGCCATTAGACGGGGAGCATTACCTGACGGACAAGGAAGTCGCAGATTTGCTCCGGGTGAGCAGACGAACCTTGCAGGAGTATCGCAACAACAGGGTGTTGCCCTTTATCCTTTTGGCAGGGAAGGTGCTTTATCCCGAATCGGGATTGCGTGAACAGCTGGAGGCAAATTACCGTAAGCCGCTGGAATAAGGTGGCTGCATGAAAAAAGGAAACGGACAGCCCCGATGTGGAGTTGTCCGTTTCCTTTAATGTTGTTGTCGTCGTGTATGCCGTTCAGCAATATCCGCCTTTTCCGTTCTGAATGAACATCACGTATGCCTGCCGTTTTTCCTTCGTGAGTACCTTATTTATTAACCATGTGCGGAACACGTGCGTACAGTAGGTGTTCAGCCTGAAGGCGATGGGGATGATGATTTCAAGCGAAAAGACATCTGCATGTAGTCCGTTCTCAAGTTGTATATAGCGGCATACCTCGTAATCGTTCAGTACATCCGACTTACGGATGGCTTTGATGGCGGCGTTCACTGCCGGAACTCCCGTACGGAACAGTCCGGCGATTTCTCCTGCGGTCATCCATATCTCGTTACCGGTTACGCTGACCGTCTTGTCCTCTATGATGATGATTCCTCGTGTCATGGCTTCCTCCTTTTCTATATGGTGCAACCAGCAAATTCCTCAATTGTGTTTAACCTTGCGGCAAGGTTCTCCATGTCTTGGTTGAGCTTCTCTTTGGTAATCTTCGCGTATATCTGCGTGGTCTTTATGCTCTTATGCCCTAACATGGAACTGACCGTTTCGATAGGTACACCGTTGGAGAGGAACACGGTCGTGGCTGCCGTATGGCGGCTTTGATGCCACGTGATATGTTTGGTGATGCCGCAACGCTTGGCGACGGCACGGATTCCCTGCAGACAGGTCATATAGTGGGGGACGGGAAAAATCCTGCCATCTTCGCATAGCCCACGGTATTTGTCGATAATGCGTTTCGCAATGTCAAGCAGGCGGATATTGGACACCACGCCCGTTTTCTGGCGGTTGATGTTTATCCACTCGTGATCGTCGAAATAGGTGCGGATATTATCTTCCGTGAGGTTGCGCATATCGGCGAATGACAAGCCCGTGAAGGCGCAGAACAGGTAGAGATCCCGGTAAAGCTCCTGCTTGGCGTTTTTCAATTTGCCGTCCATCAGCATACGGATTTCGTCTTTGGTCAGGAAACTGCGGGTCGTTTCCTCTTTCTTGATTTCATACTCACGGAACGGGTCGCGTGTGAGCCACTCGTTGTTGATGGCGATGAAAACCATCGTCCGCAACGGGCAGACGTACAGCCACACGGTATTGGTGCAGCAGTGCTTGTCCGTGCGCAGGAACATCTCGAAGTCGGAGATGAAAGCCGGGGTAAGCTCTTTTAGGGCGATGTCCTTCACATGGTAGCGGATGTCGAGGAACTCTTGCATGTGCTTGTAAACGGTGCGGTACTTCAGCAGCGTGCCTTTGGCTTTCATGCCTGCCTCCACCTGCTTCTCGTAGTCCTCGTTGTGCTGGCGGAACACCTGCATCAGCGTGTGGTAGCGGTGTTCCAGTCCGAGAAAGGCGTTCTTCACCTTCTCCGCCGTGACGAAGTTGTCACGCTCCATGATTTCCTGATAGTGCTTGTTGATACGCACCCGCATCTTGTCAAGCATACGGTTTGTTTCAAGTGCCGCCGTGCTTCTGCCCGTGACACGTCCGCCTTTGGTGTCCCACAGCTTGGGATCCACGGTCAGCTTGCAACTGAATTGCGTCTGACTGCCGTCCACAGTGATTCGTCCCATGACGGGAACTGTCCCGTCCTTTTTCACTACCTGCCGTTTGAGGTAGTAGATAACTGAAAATGTACTCTTCATCGTCTTTTACTTTTTGGGTTCAAAATTAGTCGGTGAAGAGCCCTTCTTTGATACGCAAAACACGGAAGAACGGCGCAAGCTTTTTCCGTAACCGGATTTCTTGCGTGAGTTGTCAATAACTCACTATATCACAATGCCTTGTTTTGCCATTCGTACCTATTTCGTCACCTGATTGACAAGGTTACGAACAAGTAACGCAGCTCTGTCTTGATTTGGCTTCGGCATGGATTCTTTTGGCAATCAGAATAATTTGCACCTTAAAAGAAACCCCTGTAAATCAAATCTATTACCATATTCTTCCGTGTTTCACTTATTTGTAGTACCTTTGTAGAAGAAAATAATCAATCATAACAAGAATATGAATACAATAAAATTGAATAACGGTGTCGAAATGCCCCAGATAGGTTATGGCGTCTATCAAGTTTCTCCGAACGAATACGAACGTTGTATAAGCAGTGCTTTATAGATCGGTTATCGCATGATCGATACAGCACAAGCATACCACAATGAGGAAGGTGTAGGTAATACCATACGTAAAAGTGATATCGACTGCAAAGAGATTTTCCTCGTATCAAAAATATGGATTTCCAACTACGGTTACAAAAAAGTGAAAGCCTCTATCGACAAAAGTTTGGACCGCTTACAAACCGACCACATTGACCTAATGCTCCTGCATCAGCCGTTCTGTGACTGATACAGTGCATACCGCGCACTGGAAAAAGTATATAAGGAGGGAAAGCTTCGCGCCATAGGCGTCTCAAATTTTTACCCTGATCATTTCATCTATATCACTAACAACATGGAGATTGTTCCAGCTGTGAATCAAGTGGAAACACACGTATTCAACCAACAGACTGAACCGCAAAAGAGTTCGGCACGCGCATCATGTCGTGGAGACCGCTCACCGAGGGCCGTAACGGTTTCTTCACGAATTCAATACTTGCCGAAATCGGTAGCAAATATGGGAAAAGCATAGTACAGATCGCTCTGCGCTGGTTAATCCAACGTGGCGTCATCATCATCCCCAAATCGATTCACATAGAACGGATGCAACAAAACACCGACATTTCCAATTTTGAGTTGACAGACGAAGATATGGCTACCATCGCCACACTCGACATGGGATACAGCCTCTTTTTTGATCATTATGATGCTAAAACCACCCATATGTTTATGGAATAGAGATAAAATAATACTACTATAACGACGGTTCAACAGTTCTGATCGTGTAGAATCAACACAAGACGATGAACAAACTGGTTAAATCAAACTAATAAAAAACAATCGCCGCAGAAATAGATGTATAACTCCCTGCGGCAATTGTTTTATTGTAATATCCAAGTGCATCGATCTATCAATTGTTTTTTACTATCACTGGCACGTACTTCTATTTCATTCCTTCCTTTTCTGAGAGGGACCTCCTTGAACAAACAAACTTTCAAACTGTCCGGCTTCATCCTTCTACACTGACAGTCATTCACTATCAATATCACTTCTTCTACATTCGAAAAGACCTGTACATCAACGAGCGGCTTCACCCGATTCACATTACGACGCCCTGCGATATAAATCATAGGCTCTGGATTCCAATTGGCCCGGTAAAAATAATAAGCATCCTTTTTAATCTTACGATCATGAGTTACCAGTCCTTTGTCATTGATGCCCGAACGATCCCCCTCCATACGATGAGCTGCACCGAAATCAAACATATTCCACACAAAACTAGCCCACACATACGGACGTTCATTTATTATTTTCCAATTCTGAATATGATATTCTGTTTGCCAATTCTCTGGATGCCACCAACTTCCGGGAACAGTTTGTACCAATGAGTCCTGCTGATGATAGATACTAGCACCAGCACCATATTCGCTGATGGCAATTTTTATTTCGGGATGGTTCTTATGAGTAGCATCCAACCATGTGGCAAGCGTAGCCGGTGTGGCCCCATACCATCCATCATAGCGATTCCAAGCTATATGATCAGTAATGAAATTCAACGCGCCATCCTGATTACTTGCAGAAGTAGTAGGACGAGTAGGATCCTCCCGATGTGCCATAGCATTCAACTCCTTTATATACTCTACAGGATTGTCTCCCTGCTCTTTCAATTCATTGAACAATCCCCAAAAACAGATACTAGGATGATTGTAATGCTGGCGGATCATCTCTTTCAACTGCTCCTTACCATTTTCGCGGAAAGAAGGCTGATCAACAAAACCTTTATCAGCGTATCCTCCCGGCCCCACAAATGGAATCTCAGCCCAAGTGACAATGCCATATTTATCCATTAAATCATACATATAGGTAGCTTGTGGATAATGTGCCAGACGAACGGCATTCACCCCCATATCAAGCATGATACGAGTATCTTCCTCGTGATGCACCGGATAAAGAGCATTACCCACTTCCGCCCTCTCCTGATGACGGCATACACCATGCAGCGGCAAATGTTTTCCATTCAAGAAAAAACCTTTATCGGGATCCGTGATGTAATAACGTACCCCTAACGGCTGTTCCACTTTATCCAACTCTTTTCCATCTTTAATCAAGGTCACCACCGTCTGATACATGAATGGATCCTGCGTCCCGTTCCAAAGACGCGGATTCTTCAGTATGAACTCTATATTCTCTACCTGTACATCTGTATGAGGAATCATACTTACTTCCTTCTCCGTTTCATACACAGTCTTTTTTCCATCATTAACCTGCAACCGGAGCACTGCTTTTCGGAGTTCTCCCGTTCCATTAGAAAGATTGATGCGTGCACAAATAGCTGCCTGTTTGTCCGTAATCTGTTGCTGTATGAGATAAACCCCAGACGATGCATAATCTAACGGAGAGATACACAGGTTATCAGTCAGCAACAGATGTACATCCCGATAAATGCCACCATAAAAATTAAAATCACCGACCAATGGCATTACATCCAACTGCTCGCCATTATTGACACGTACCAGCAATGTATTCTCTTTTCCATATTCCACTTTATCGGTTATCTCGAAGACAAAAGCTCCATAACCGCCCCGATGCTCACCTATATGTTTACCATTTACAAAGACATTGCTCACGCAATTCGCTCCCTCAAAACGTAAAAAAAGCCGCTTACTTTGCCACTCGGGACGGATGAATATTTTTTTAGTATAATTACCTATTCCCCTCTTGTAATCGTGCTTACCACCCAAAGCGTCCTGTGCATTCCAAGTATGAGGCAAGTCTACCCTACGTGCAGCATTAGCATTTACTTGATGGGAAAAACGGAAACTCCAATCCTGATTGATAAGCTTATCTTCTCTTTGTGCCAACATCTGCATACTGAAAGCTGCGGCAAACAATACAGTAAAAGTTCTTCTGAGGTTTTTCATATGTATTTTTATTATTATACTTTGATTTATGTTCCAACAGCAAAAATAGATAAAAAACTTGAGAGACCAACTAAAACACAGAAGAATAGTTGAATACAAAGAAGATAAAAGTCAAAACCGCCGTGAATAACTTTTCTTCTGATATTCACAGCGGCATATATTATAACTAGAATAATAAATCAACACATATCCCCTCAGAGATTTTTCCAAGCATTTCTTAGAATATTTTGTATAAAAGCATGCTAAAAAATACCGATATAATTACAAATACAAAGTCCAACGAAATATTAGTTTATTATTTTACATTTAGCTTATAACCAACAGAGAGGGTTAAACTATTATAGTTTACACCTATATTATCATTTTTAGATTCTTTTCCAAGTGATATTTCATATTGAAGCTTAACTGTCCACCTCCGATTTTCAATACCTACAGCAGACGTCATTCCCCAGTCGAAATTTCTCGCATGTTGATATAGAAACTGGTTGCTACCACCCTCCGTACTTTCTCCCACACCAGGATATCCTTCAACCAAACCGGAAGAAGGTATAGTAAGATAATATGGATTACTATCAATATGATTTTTGATACAATATCCTATATATGGTCCTATTTCAAAGAAAAATTTAGTGGAATTGTTGCTATGGATAGAGATTTTAACCCAAATAGGAACTTGTAAAAAATGCCTTGTCTGAGAAACATTTTCTATCCATGTAGCATCTCCATTACTATATGTTCCACCATTATTTACAGAGTATCCTCTAAAAGTATAATATAATCCCGACTTCATAGAGAACACATTATTAACATTATAATCTGCAGATATTCCTAAACGAGTGGATGGACGCCAGCATTCTCCATACCCAGTTCTTTGTATTGCAGATAACCCAGCTTCGGTTGCCCATGTGACACACTGAGCATTAGCCCACATGCTACAAGAAAAAACAACAGCAAATAATAATACTTTTTTCACTGAAAAATAAATTAAAGTTAGTAATTTTATAGTTTATACTATCGTGTCGCTATAATCTTTTTCATCATAATAACCTTATTTTTTACAGAATGACAACAAAGTTTCATTTTACCCCCATCCATGAGATTATTTTTATTTCAAACTAACATTTTACCAAATCGATAAAATCGAACGTAAGTACGACATAGCGATGACTGATCCGCTAAAAAACAACCTAAATCAACCATTATTTGAATACAATGGAAACAAGCAATAAAGTATTGCACGAGAAACCCACATGAGAAAAGAAAGTTCCGGTTATGCATTGATGGAATACCTATACCTGAATGGTTCAAGATGAAATTCAAAGAATTCAAAAAGAGGAAAAACAGACCGAAAAGAGGATTAAGAACATAATATTCAATAACAAAAAAACAAAAATGCAATTCTGATAGTCAATGAATTGCATTTTTATTTCTATTTTTGCAGTCATTTGCGAGGCTGAACAATAATATAAATTTAACAAGATATCATGAAAAAGAAAATGATCATTGTATTTTTAAGTACAAGTATATCGCTGCTATTTTCTTCATGTTCAACTATACTAGAAATTATAACAGGAGATAGACAATGTATATATCCTAATTGTACAGAACGGGGAACCAGCAACTCTGCTTATTGCTCATATCACAAACCGTACTACTTAAAATAAACGCTTTATCTACTTAAATTAACACGTTGAGAAAGATTTAAAATGCCTTATTTCAAAATATTTTCAGGTATTTGAGGAAATAGAGCCACATCTCCATTCACTGAGTATTCCGTATCCTCTTCTTGCATTTACATCGTAGGAGCAAATGCAATATCTGAACGTGTGTTTATAAACTTTAATATTTGGTCCCAATCCACACCTAAATACTTACTTATAATACTATATGTTGCAGAAGAAGAACCTATCAAATTTAATTTATAACCTGATGCAGTAATATTTTCATTAGTTAGTTTGCCATCTTCGTCTGTTTTATAGGTTAATGTCAAAAATGGAATTGTTTCATATGAGAGGTTGGGGTTATTATTTTTCCCGACTGAGAATTTATAACACCCCTTACTTATAAGATTCTCATCTATTTTATGCTCTAAATAGTTGTATGTAAAAAAGCAACATTCCTTAGCTTCATTATTTTTCAAATAAACATTTATCTCACTCATAAGATTTTTTATCTAAATGAAAAGGTGTAATTTCAAACTTTTCATCATTGCAACTTGTCATACAAAACACACTTAGTAAGACAACAATAAAAGCATTTTTTACTTTCATGATATAATTACTTATTAAAAACAAAAATACCCAATCTTACATATAAGGAGATGTAAAATTGGGTATTTACTCTATAATCTACTAATAATCAACATTTTGCGGTATTTACAAAACCAACAAATTTTGAAATAACTCGTAATATTCAGCATGTTATGAAGCTTCTCCGAAAAAAGCCCTCGGTTTTGTACCTACATAATTTCTATGTTCTTTTAATAGGCATTTACCTTATTCCGACAGTTTAAAGATATTTATTTTTTAATGAAATATCAAATGAATCACTTATAAACATTAAATATTTTCCTGTTTACATGAAGTTATTCTAATATTTTGCGTATGTCTGTAATAATTGAGTTTGGAAATAACTTTAAATATTTACTACAATGCAATCTTTATTCAAACAATTAAAGATAGAAAAGGTCTATGAACTTCTTTTTCCAGAGAAAAAGAAAGGATTGGCTGTTATCTGGTTATATGAACGGATAAAGAATGGAGAATTTAAGCATGGAATTTTTAAGGAGAAAGATATACATCATGCTTTTGAAGCAGTAAGTCTTATCAAAGGTGAACCTGTAAGATTACAATGGGTAACTTATACCGCATACATTCTAGAGTTATAGGAATTTTATTTTATCTATAATGATGAAAGCCAAACCTATATGTTTACCGATTTTGGTTTTCAGGTATGTGATAAGATATACCATCTGATATCTCAGCATTTTAATCCTACTTTTATAGAAATAACTTGTGCGGAACTGCATGAAAAACTTGAAGTTGCTGCTACAGAAGAGCAAATAAAAAATTGGCTTACAGTAGTAAACTTGTTTAAGCCCCAAACTCTTTTACTGGAGCAAGTCAACTATCTTAATCAGCAGATTGACCGTTCTGTAACAGCCTTAAGTGAAAAAGTCAAAAGACATAAAGAAACTTTGCTCGTGGCTTTACAGGAAATAGAAAAGCAAATAGATGCCATACGTCAGCAAAATAGGGAATTAAGAGCAGCCTTCCGAGAAACTGACCTGATGAATGATATTCTTATTTCGCATCCAGTACGCGATGACAGTGAAGAAGTAGACGATCTCATAAGCGAAGCCATCTCATATTTTGAAGGCATTCATTTCCGTTTAGCAATGGTAGACTCACGTATTGATAAAATACAGCCTAAAATAAAACAGTTTTTTGCCTCTCTCAACCGTGACATATTTAATACAAAAGTAGAGAAGTTCTTGTATTTCCTGCTCGAAAAAAGCCAGATTACAGATAAACAAATACAGTTTCCAATTCCCTATAACGGAACAATTCAATTGGCAGACCCATCCCCCCCCTCTTTACTTCTATAGATAGCTGTTTTCACAATTGGTAGAGGCTCTGAAAAGAGGTGCTCATATACAATATGAAGGAGATAAAACACTTTTTCTTTATCTAAATAAATATGTAGATAATCTAACAGTCTATTTCGAACGACATGAGAATATAACTATTATTCCTGCTGGTAGTGAAAACGAACATTATTATTTCGCGCTCTACCATCCTGTATTAAGAAGTAATTATTCCATCGAGCGGTCACCTTTACCCAAAGAAGATATTCTTATTGCCTTATTACTATACAAAGCTTATTATATCGATCATAACATGGAACTAATTTCTGTAAAAAAGTTTGTAGCTCTAATCCGTATGGATATGCCCGACCTTAAAAGCATGTGCAACATTTGCTGATCAAAACAAAAGGCTCCAAAGAACGTTTTACTAAAACAAATGATATCCGTATTGATCAAGAAGTACAACACGCATTCAAAAATTTCCATAAGCTGAGATGGATAAATTTGAAAGAAGACGATTTTACTAATCTCCCTGAATTTCAACGTATTACTCGTAAATTTGCAGATTATATTAATCACATAGACGAATGGCTTAAAGAAGAATAAACATGAAGAAATATCCTCGTATTTACAGTCTGTCTACCATTGGTATCATACACCATCAAAAGAATGATTACATTTTTCATCCCTATTGTACTGATTTTATTGGTGATAGTGATTCTGGCAAAAGTATTATAGCCGATTTACTGCAACTTATATTTGTTGGTTCTTCCGTTTTCCGTTCCGCAACCATACCAGTCAAAGACAGACGAGAACCTGATGGTCTCGTTTTGCGGTCGCCTGGCAAATCTTTAGATTATGGATATGCATTTGTTAATATAGAAATAGCCAACGGACAATTTGTTACAGTAAGTGCCTATCTTGAAAGCACTTCTAAAGCCACACGCCCTTTTATTGTACAAGCAGGGCTGACTATTGAACAAGATGATTCTGCCCCATGTCGAAGCCTCTTTATGCCATCGATTTTCAAGATGACGAATGTATCATTCCATTAGATGATATTATTGAATACATGGAGGAAAAAGATTTGGTTTTTAAAGAATGGTAACGCATTTCTTATTTTCACAAAGTACTCTATAAAAATAAAATACTCCCTCTTGACCTCACCGATAAAGATAAAGCATCAAAAGATTATGCAAAAATAATTCAATCATTTTCACGGGGCAAAGAACTTGACACAACAAAAAGTTCCAGTTTATCAGATTTCTTATTTGGGCAGGAAAAAGGAAAAGAGTTCATGAATAAATACAAGTCAATTGTAGAAGATATAGAAAAAAATGCAATAGATTATGGAAAAAATAACCATGAAATTACTTTACTGACACAAAAATACTTTCAAGTTAGTGATTTATATAAAATGTTGATTGAAAAAAAGAAAGCGAAAAAACATACCATACTTATCAATATGTGTTTTTACTAAAAGACTATAACGCGAATAAAAAAAGTATCCAAAAGGAATTGTTTGTTTTTTTGCAAGCTATAGAAGATTCATCAGGATTAAAAATATTGGTCCAATACGAGTTAGAAGAGGCCCAAAGAAATCAGAATAAGAAAAAGTCAACATATAAAGAAACAAGTGATATTTATAGTGAATGGTGACAAAAGAAAAGTTTGCTGAGCAGTGCCAACAAAATGATTGAACAATTAAATATTCTTCCTAAAGATTTGGCAAACTATTATGAACAATACAGAATACAAAAAAAGACTATATCTACTATAAAGATTTGAAGGATAAATTGGTTAACTCACATATGATTGATCTTTTTGCAAATTCAGGCTGGAAAGATGGATTAGTTACGGGAAATAGCTTTTACCTCAAAAAGATAAATGAACTACATAACCGTTTATCACAATTGCAAATAGTAGAGCAATTTCATTATATAAGCAATCCTAATTCACTTATACATTGGGCTCTGACGTACGTCTTTATCCTGCTCTCTTCCTTTCTACGGTTAAGTTCTTCCACTTTTTGGGCGTATTCCTCGTTTTTCTATTCAAAGGTCTGTACCGCTTGTTCATATTCTGTCGGTTCGGAGAGCTGCTCCTTTTGCGGTGCTTCGGGTACTTTGGGAAATTCCCTTGCCGATACGTTATAGTCGAGTTCCTTGATTTCATGCCCTTTCTTGTCCAATTTTTGGAGTGCCGTGTCGTTTCGACTTCCGTAATAGGGTCGGGCAATCACCAGCTTCGGGTCGGATTTCAATAGTTTCTCCGTTTCTTTTGCCACATGTGCTGCGTTCTTGACCCCCAGACATTTACGGTACAATGTCTGCACCCATTATGTTCGGCAAAAAGGTTGTAGTTGGCTGCGTTGTGTGCACACGCCTTGCATTCCGTCTTGTCGAACTTGTATTGTTCAAGGTCGGTTGTGTAGTATTTCTCAGAATGTTTCTTGAACAGATTGAGCGTGTAACCGTTCCAATCGTCCCTATTGCCCTGCTTCAGGTGGTTCTCGTACACGTCCTTTTGGATATTGGCTTCATAGGTACTTATTTCCTCAGCCAACGCTGACGGTGATTGTCCCGTTATCCAGCAGTTCACCGATAGGTTCATACAATTCGTTCAGTTTCAAACGTGTATAGATATACTTCTCGCTCCGTCCGAAGCGGCTGACGAGTGAGTACATATCGTGTCTGCCCTTTTCAAGCAGGCGTTTGAAGGCTTTCGCTTCCTCGGTGGGGCGTACCTGCTCACGCTGTAAGTTCTCGCTTAGTGACATGTCCTCCGCTTCATCGTCTGTTATATGGTCGTATATGGTTGCCTTTATTGTCTTTGCTCCTGCAAGCAGTGAGGCACGGTAGTGGCGTTCGCCGTAGATGATTTCGTAACCGCCTGCCGTGCGTGGACGTACGGCAATGGTTTGTAAGACCCCATTTCCCGAATGCTGTCCGCAAGTTCCTGCAAGGATGTGTCATTGAACGTCTTGCGGTGATTATCCGCACTTGGGTGTACGGCTGTGATATCAAGGTCTATTTCAGCCGTTGCCGTTGCAAGCGGTGTCTTGGGCATGGTTTGCCCCACCGCTTCGGCAGTTGTGGGTACGTTTTGCGGTTAAAGTAATATCATCGGTTTGGGGATGATTGTCAAAGCGGTTACTTTCACTGCCGTTTCTTTCTCTAATTTCTGAACTTTGTTGTTCTTCCGTGCATTCTTGTTCGTTTTCATAACTATAAATTTTAATGGGTTGATATTGATTGAATTAATTTTGATAGGTAGGGTGGAACAAACCGCCCTGCCTTTTTCGTCCCTATGCATTGGCATACATTGCGAGTGTCTCACGTACTTTCTGCTTCCTGCTGTATATCCATCCCGCACACCTTTCACCGTTATAGATGAAGTTCGTACAGAAAACAGATCGTTCAAGCCTTTCAAGACATCTTTTATCAGCTTGGTGTCCCCGAATACGCCTATCACCTTTTCGCTGTATTCCACGGTTTCAAGATTGAGCGTTGAAAGATCTGCGAATGTTGTCGGCTGTTTCGCTGCGCTTTCCTTTAGAGGTGCTTTCAGATAAATGTTGGCTTCGTCCCCTGCAGTGTGGGTGTATCGTTTTATAAACTTTTCAAGGTCGTAAATCCGCTCTTTTTGAAATCGTCCAACCGCTATACTTGTTGCGTTCCAAATACATACCGCCCCCCCATGCTGTAATTTTCACGGTGTTCGTATTCCTTGTCATTCTCTGCCAAATAAGCCGTTCCCTCAAAATTGGCGGCATATTTACGCATTTCGGAAAAGAGGTTTCGTGTATGGGTGGAAAAGCCTAAAATCACGGCTCTCTCTATACGGTAGTCGTGGTAGTCCGTATAGCTGTCACACTCGCTCACCCGTAGTTCACCGACAAAATGACGGCTTTTGCATTCGAAGGGATAAGGAGGCGCAAGCGTTCCGCTCCGATTTTTGCGGTGTGTTCGTTCCTCTGCCGTTCTTTCTCCGCTTTCTTCTCCCTCGCTTTGGTAAGCAGGGCAGCCGTTTCCAACAGATCTAAAAACTTGGGGTTCGCATCGTCATAATACATGCCTATCCCGAATTTTTCCGACAAAGGTCGGATAAGATCGGAAGTATGAAATTCGTACGTCCGCAAATTGATAAGATGATAGGTTATTCCCTACTGGATGCGGCTTACTTCATACACTACATAGCTGTCGTAGCTGTAACCTTCCAGCATTACCACTTGATTGACTGAAACGGTCTGTTCGTCTCTGTCATAGCTTCTGTTCGCTCCCAATAAATGTACTTTGTTCATAATGAATTGTTTTAATGATTAATATTTCGGTTCAGAGTATCACGCAAAAAAGGATGATGAAAAAGAGAAGAATGAAAAAGGGTAAGGACAGTGGAAAAGATGCGCCATACTTAAACGGATGAGGAAAACCACTACCGCCAAAACCGCCAACGTGGGCAGAATACCGCCTAAACTCGTCACCATACCACCAACGAAGGCACACACGAAACGCACCGCCACATACGCAACGAAACCGACCAGTAACCACTTCACCAAAATTTTTATGCCGATTGGAATGGAGCCGAAGCCTCGTTTCAAATCTTGCTGTATTTCTGTTCTCTTTTTCATAACATTGACTTTTTTATGCTTTGTCGGTGGCTTCACCTTGCTCGTTTCAGGAGGCAGATTTTTAGAGGCCCCGACTGTAGCTTCGCACCCTGAACCATGCAAGGGGAAGTCATGACGAGGTAATAAAAATGAGGAAATTGTTATTTGAGGAAAAAGAGATAAGAAAATATGGCAAGATTCGAGAGGATTGCTATCGTCTCAATCAGTATATGACTATTCACAACATGGTGGGTGTTAAGCCCAACCGATTAAAACCGTTTGGATGAGAGTAGTTGTATAAAGAGAAATTTTCACATATGGTTATATGAGAGGTTTGGACTGAAATACCCAGACCTACTCGATCTAAAGTCTTAGGTTATTATTTCTTTTTATGCCCTTGTGTCCAGCTTTGCATCCGTTTGGTTAATGCTTCTTTCAATGAATCCAAGAAAGATGTCTTATTGTTACGGATACGCATATCGCTGAATGTGCGTGAATGGTTAGAGTCCAATTCAATATTAAAAACGGTCTGGATATAGTCAAAAAGTTTTGCCAAAGGAATATCACCAAAGACTTTACGGCTATCCCATGCGTAGATTTGCTCGTAAAGTTCTGTTTTTGTCGCAACCCATGTGATACGGACACGAGGTAAAGACTGCTCTAACTGGCGATTTTCCAATGCTTCGAGTTCCTTATTCAGATATACCATCAACATCTCGTTAGCTTTCAGCCTAGCAAACTTGAAATCGCAATTAGTAGAAAACATCGGTTCACGTTCGTAATAGAACAATTCCAAATAAAGAGCCGTGTCAATACGTCCTCGTAAATAATAAATTGAATCAAGGTGTGTCAAGCCTGAACGGTAATAATGTACAAAATCCGAACGTTTTGCGTTATAACGGTTGATAGCCTTGATTTCATCAATCAGATAAGCCCGCTGTGAATCTACTCCTACCGGACGATTCATTTCTATATTATAAATCTTACAATAAGAAAGCAATCGGTAGAACAAACGAGGTTTTATTTCTTTAAAGAAATCTATTTCTTCCGCTTCATCCTTGAATGTATAGGAACCAATAAATTCTTTTACCTTTTGAAAAGCATTAACTAATATTTGTGAGGTTTCAAGAGATTTCTTCATGATATTCAAATCCGCAGATTCGATTGTCTTCAATTTCTTTTCAATCTCTTTTTCGAGATTATTAATAAAATTATCCATTGTCGGCGTAATAATAGCAACAACCATAAAGATAATCACGACTGCCTGTTTCCAATAACGGCGCATAAAATCTACCGAAAGAAAAACTAACTTCGCAAACAATCATGAGAGTATCGGGATCTCAAAGACAATGTTCATCGCAAGGCACATCATTAAAAGTGTTAAGATATACGAATCGCACACAATCAAATTATCCACCTCACCACTTACCTGATATGTTTACAAAAAGCGAAAAGTCTGTGGAAAGATCAGAAAGTAGCTGCCCCCCAAATCCAAACATCACAGAGCTGACTCCGACTGTCTGCGTGATATATCGCCGTTCGTTATCGTATAATGTGGGAGAGACAAAACGGAATAACTGATAAAGAATATATGGCGAAGCACACAGCACGCCAGCACATAGGGCCGTCTTCATGTGGATGATGAATTGCCGCGCTAACCCTGTATTAATAAGTCGAACGGAAAATGATTCCATTGCACCTCCTGCCCATGCAGCCATCCGGTTGAGCAGCTGATAGGTAATAAAACCGTCATCCTTCGGTACGAGTACAACGCCAAATAACTGTTCTTTGAAGAAGAAAACCACGATACCGAACACGACGGCTACGGCGACAATTTTTATAATTGCCGCCCGCAACACGTCCAGATGTTCCCAAAAAGATTGTGTGTTCGCTTCAGTAGCCATCAGTTATCCTTTTTGTTCTATGTCCTTTATTTCGTCTATCTCTTTTTCTACATTGTTCATCCCTTCCTTGAAAGAGCGAACGCCTTTGCCGATTCCTTTCATCAGTTCAGGAATCTTCTTGCCGCCAAAGAACAGCAATACAACCAATACGATCAGCAGTACTTCCTGCATGCCGATACCGCCGATAAATAGTGGTGTTACCATCATAGCTTTTATTTGTTTATTTTACTTTTAATAAAAATGACCCGGAAGGCAGACATAATTAGCTCATTCCGGATCATCTTCTCCTGTTATTGTACATTGTCGAATGTAAATTCCAGACGGCTGTCCATCTCATCGAAAACCATCAAATCCGAAGTAACTTTCCCTATTGGAATAATCCGCATGGTCAGTTGCCCCATGTCAGGGTCATCTGCTTTGGCATAAAAGATGGCAATCGTGTTATTGGAAGGACAATAAGTGATGTCACCGTTTTCGAAACGAAGCTGCCCCTCTTCGGTATTAGTCGGCCGCCGGGGCATAGAACCGTAATATTCACGGCCTCCATAGCGTCCCAAAGTCGCAGTCAGAGGAAACATACCCCGGATTTCGTCAGCTAACGGGGTGTCGAGCCATTCCCCGGTAAACGTATGCCCTCCGGCAGTAATACGAACCGACGCACCCTGCGACTCTTCCCGTTCGATACCGATTCGTTCAAGCCAGTCCTGTACTTGCGATTCGGCGGAAGGTACGTCTGTTGCCTCAATAGCAATGCCTTCCAACACATTCGCACCAGTAGCTTCCTCTTTGACGGAATTATAGGTGCGGCCGGCTCCGTATCCGTCATGCGTACAGAACGGAACGACTGTTTTGCCGGAGAGGTCATAAGAGGACAGGAACGAACGTATTGCTTGTGGAACATCCAATGCCCAGTTCGGGTAGCCGATAAAGACAATATCGTATTGGTCCATATTCTCAATGCGGTTTTTAAGTGCGGGAAGTGTTCCGGCAGCCTGCTCCGCATGGTTCTGGTCGCGCACATCGTCGAACTCCGTCGGATAGGGTTCCGAAGTCTCTATCAGATGCAGGTCTCCGCCCACAGCCGTTTGGATATAGCGGGCGACCATTTCGGTCGTACCACGACGCGTTCCCTTATCTACAAGGATGCTTGCCCCGGTCGTGGCATCCACATCCGCCGCATAGTTCGTATTCCCCCAACGGCTGAACCAGGCAATCAGAATCTTTCCGTTTCCGGGGGTAACCGTTCCCGAATTGTCGTTATCATCATCGTCGTTTCCCGGATCATTGGGAACTTCGGGGATATCAATTTCTGAACTGTCATCCCCTGCGCCACATCCGGCAAAAGTCATTACCGGAACGAGCAGCAATAAAGATATAAATAACCGTTTCATAATCTTGCTTTTTTAATTGATTTGACTCAGCCAGTCGGCAATCATTGAGTGGCAGTTGGACGTTTGGCCTGAACGTATCCACAGGCTCGGTTCGAGGAAGTCGCCACCCGGAATGAGCCGTCGGGCATCGGACTCGACACCACTGATACCGCTGCTGGAACTGGATACGATCAGTCCGATGCTCTTACCCTCCATCAGACTACCATATTGGAACAGGAATGTTTGTAAGGGAGCTGCCATATTACTCCACCAAAGAGGTGCGCCTACGATAATCCGGTCGTAATCGGCGATATTCACCTCCACGGGTTTGATTTCCGGATAGGATGCCGCATCATTCGGATTATTCCGGATTGCCTGAATCAGCGCACTACCTATTGCGTAGTTATTGGCCGCATAGTCGAGCCCCTCTTCGGCAGGTTCGACCCGTACCACATCGGCTTCTATCTGCGTCTGCAAATCGCTGACGATGGTATGCACATTATTTGTAAAGCTGTAATACACAATGAGCGTTTTTCCCGATGTCGGGTCAGGATCGGGAGTCGGTGTCGGCACCTCGGTATCAGGTGCGTACGGTTCGTCTTCATCGGGAGAGCAGGCGCTCAATCCCACCGCTACAAAAGCGGCAAACAAAAAATACAGGTACTTTTTCATAACGCTTATAATTTAATTAAATGATTCAATGTCAGTTGTTTTTAAGAATACCTATTTGTTCGAGCCATTTCTCCACATCGCCGCGTGAATTTTCCGCCTGGCTGCCATATACGGCCAGACTTCCGAGTATTGTCGAATTGGGGCATACCGAACGGATGTCGCTGACGCTTTGAGCCGTGCCGCTACCGCCATGCGTGCAGAACGGGGCGATGTATTTGCCCGACAGGTCATAACCGGCCAGGAAACTTTTCATCGCCGATGTAAGGTGTCCTCCCCAGATAGGCGTCCCGACAATCAGCGTGTCGTACTCGTCCATATTCTCCACCTTTGTTTTCAACTCGGGACGGTAATCGCTCTCCAGCTCTCCCGGTGCGATCTGCGTCACCTCTTCATAAGTATCTGGATAGGGAACGACCATTTCCACTTCCACGATGTCGCCACCTATAAGGTCGTGGATATGATTGGCGACTGTCCGGGATTGCCTCCCCATGAAAAATAGACGATCAGGGTCTTTCCCGCATCCCCTGAAATGGTTCTTCCCGGCTCTATCGCCGCCGGTTCTTCACTGCTGCACGATGTCGTCGCCAGCAGTAGCATAACCATAAGTGACAAAAAACTTTTCTTATACATATCGTTTATTCTATTTAATTGATCTACATTGCAAAATTACGGCAACTGCAAATCTTGGGCTTTGTTATAAAGGTCAGTTTAATTTGCTGTCAGGCTCAAATTGTAATTCCTGCCATTTGATCTCTTTCGTCATCGGTTTGTTCAGCAAATCGAACATGTCCATCCGGCATTTTCCAGCGAAATCGAACAGTGTGGGAATGTACCGCTTATCCGTATTCAGCAGGGCATAGACCGTTTCTGTCATTTTCAATCGCAGAACCGTTTCAGAAATTTCCCGCCCCTCCCGCATGTAAGGTATCCATGACCGGAAAAGGCTCTCCGTTTCGGACGTGGGTGGCAAACGGTGCAGGGCCGAGAGTTCCGTAGTCGATGATTTGCGGTCGGATGGAGAGAGCGTATGATAAAACTCGCACAAGAACTCTCGCGGAAGAGAGAAGAACAGAACCCGACAAGGCTCGTGCAATTCCGGCTCGGCGTAGATGTGCGAATAGCTGTCACGTCCGATGAAGGCACTGTCGCCCCTTTCGATATCCAGCGTCTCGCCGCACTGGTTCCGCAGATACAACCGCCCGCTGTATAGATATACCAGCGTATGATTGGAAAAAAGATGACAGGCTTGAGATACCGTATCTATTGACTCGAAAAAATAAATATGCTGTTCTGTTTCCATATAAAGTTTATTCAGATACAGAAAGTCCGACAAGTTGTGCGGGATTGCTACGTACCATAAAATCGACCTGCTTCTGTGCAAGCCCGTTTTCCAGCAACGCAAGAATACAGCGGCGCATCCCATCCACAGGGTGAGGCATCCCCACCTGACCGAGGTCGGTCGTTATGATACTCCGCTGCGGGGCAATACGGGCAAAGTCTGCAAATTCTTTATCACTCATCCGCTCGAAATCGGGCAGTCCCGTACCCGGTCCCCACAAATTGGTAATGTAGCTGTATTCCATCCACGCGCCGAGATCAATACACCGTTTAATCTGATCGTGCGTCATTTTCCAGATACCGGAATTGGCATGAGTCACGACACACTTTCTCACACCCACCTCACGGGCTTTCCGAGCCAGCGTGATGCTCTCCTCGGACGAAGAGTGCCCCGTTGCGAAAATGATATTCGCTTCGGCACATATCTCCATGACTCGCACGACTTCAGACAGCACACGCCCGTTATCGTCCACAACGGGCACACCCTCTTTCTTGCCGTGATAGCGGATATTCTGGTAAACGGCATCCTGTGTCGGCATCCAGATACAACGACAAAGATTCCGGTTGTGGCCACGGCTTTTTCCACAGCGAATACATTTACCTTATCCCCGTGTACCCGGTTCATACACAGGCTTCCGAATACCTCGGATCCCTGTAACTCCTGACGAATCAGATAAGCCCGGTCATGACAACTGAAATCGTTGGACTTGAACAGCATGGATTTGTAGCCGACATCACATGCCGCGCGGGCAAACTCCAATTCATTTCCCAAACGGGCTTTGGAATCCGGAGCTGCGTGCAGATGGATGTCACTGACACCACGCAGCAGTTCATCGGCTTCGGGCGAATCCGAATTTTCAGCGGCAGAGAATATCGGTGTCTGCGCATGTGATGGCAATACACCGGAAAGCAGCACGGCTCCTCCCGCCATCACGGAGTTACGGATAAAGTTACGGCGTGACAGATCTTGTTTATTTTTCATCGTTTCCTCCGTTATTCAGTTCGACAATACCTATTTCCTGCAACCACGTGATAACCCGTTCATAAGCTGTGTCATACGTTCCCCGACGAATCTGTATGCCCTCCAATACAGTCGATTGCGGGCAAAGGGAACGGACAAGCCGGTAGCTTGCCTCGGCAGAGCTGGTCCCGCTCGTGCAGAACGGAACGACAGTTCTTCCCGCGAGGTCATGTGTTGTGAGGAACGTGCGGATGGGAGGTGCGGCAGTTTCCACCCAGATAGGATAACCGATGAATATCACGTCATACGAAGAGAGGTTTTCGATATTCGTTGTCAAAGGCGGGCAATATCCGGATGCCACTTCTTCCCGGATTTGTGCCAGCAAAGTATCATAATCATCGGTATAAGTATCGGCCGTTTGAATTTCCACAAGGTCGCTCTTTACCGTGTCATGGATGTATCCGGCAATCGTCCGGGTATTACCCGTATAGGAGAAATAGACAATCAGCACTTTTTTGTCCCCGGAAGGTTCGACTGGCTCTTCCGTTTTTTCAACCGGAGGTGTTGTCGATTCTTCCGTTTGAGGTTCACCCGCGGAACAGCCCGTAATGGCTAACATAAGCCATGCAAAGAGAAATAAAAGTTTCGTTTTCATATCTGTTATTTTTAAGTTATTCATTTGATGCAAAGGTAAAAGCAAAGCCCCGCAACGTCTTTGCTGCGAGGCTCAATTTGTTTTGTCAGGAAGTTCACTACCTTTTTTCTTGATTATTCAGTACCGGACTGAATGTGGCTTAATTCACTTAGCTGTTTCTTCACTCCATTGTTTACCAAAACTCGTCTGTTCCGTTTCCACGCACCCACGATGTCCGTGTACCTTACATTCATCCAATGCTGATTGTAACTGCCGGAACTCATCACCGGAAAGCGTGACGTTCCAAGCCCCCAGATTCTCCAGAATCCTTTCCTGGTTCTTGGAACCGGGAATAGGTACGACATTGGGATATTTATGGAGCATCCACGCAAGCGATATCTGGGCGTTGGTCGCATTTTTCTCCACGGCGAACCGATGCAGCAAATCGAGTATAGGCCGGTTGGCCTCGATATTCTCTTTCGACAGTTGGGGAACGAATTTCCGCACGTCATCGAAGCCGAACTGCTCCTGTGCCGTTACCTTACCCGAAAGGAACCCGCTTGCAATCGGTGAGAACGGTACGACTCCGATTCCTTTTTCAAGGCACACCGGGAAAATCTCCGTTTCGCAATCGCGTTCCACCATCGAATAGATGTTCTGGACGGCAGACAAAGGAGTAATCTCATGCGCCGTCCGTATCTGGTTGGCCGATACTTGCGACAGTCCCCAACCGCGTATCAGTCCTTCCTTAACAAGCCGTCCCATGACGGTTGCCACATCTTCAAGCCGGACCGTCTCATTGATGCGATGCAGATAATACAGGTCGATATAATCCGTGCGAAGTCTGCTCATGGAATCTTCGAGATGCCGGCGCATCTCCCGGTAGAGACTCGTCTCGTCCGGTTGCGGGAGTTCACCAATATGAAATTTGGTGGCGAGTACCACTTCCTTACGGAACGGCTCGATAGCTTTACCCACCAACTCCTCGTTATGCCCGGCGTAGAATTGTTCCTTGCCATAGGCGCCGTATCGAAATGCGTGCAGCCGTAGTCGTATGCCTTGCGGATGGCTTCTATGGCATACGCTTCGGGCGGCACTTGTCCGTAACCGTGGCTGAATCCCATACATCCCATTCCTATCGGAGATACTTCCAGCTGTCCTAATTTTCTATTATCCATATTGTTATATTTTAGAGTGAGATTATTATTGAATTACTTTATTTCCTTATTTTTAGCCATTTCCCATAAGTCAGCATCCGCCAGCCCCATTCCAGAGGCCCAAAGCGGAAATAGGAGAGCCATAGGACACTGAATGCCATCTGGACAAGAAAGACGTAGAAAGCTATGGATTCTGTTCCTGTCAATCCAATGCCGGCCCCCAGTCCGAAGCCGATACCGTAGAAGAGAACCATGCCCCATACCGACTGTCCTACGTAATTGGTCAGTGCCATTCTCCCCGGAGCGGCAAGACAACGCCACAAGCGCCACTCTCTACCATGCAGGTAAAGGAGACAGATAGCGGAAACATATGCAAAACCTGAAGGATAGACACTTGCCGTATAGATGGCGGTGTGTGCAGCTGTCCCGAAAGGATGCCCGTTTACCGTACTCCAGGCATAGAGAATGGACAAGGGAAGTCCCAGCAGAAAACCGTATGTCACCGTTTTTTTCAGTAGCATCCGATTTGCCTCAAGATTGGCGTATATTTGCTTGCGCCCAATGTAGAAGCCCAATAAGAACAATCCCAATACCTTAAAATAGCGGTTGCTGTCGATGAATTCCTGCAAGCGTACCCATGCACCCTGTATCAGAAATTGAAAGACCTCTCCGTAGCTTTCCGCATTACGCAGCCAGATTCCGAAGTTATATTCCGTTATGCCATATAAATTGCAATAGTGCTGTTGCATTCGCACTGCGGGAGCCGACAGGGACACTCCGAATGTACCGGCCAGCCAATCAATCGGAATAGGAAGTAGCAATAGGACTGCGGAAGTCCCCAGCAACACTCTGTCCGAAACATGCCGGAAAAGAGGGAGCAGCATGCCCAATAAGGCATACAACAGCAAGATGTCTCCGCTCCAGATAAACATCAAATGCAGAAAACCGATGGTGGCCAGAACAATCATCCGCCGATAAAAGATACGGAATCCGTCCGTTCCCTTTTTAGCCGCGTTGCTGATAATGATTGAAAATCCGATACCGAACAGCAGCGAGAATATGGTGTAGAACTTACCGTCTACAAAAAGATATTGAAGGAAGCGGACTACCTGGTCTATTTCTGCCGTAGGCATGGCCTCCGTTATTCTCAATTTTTGAAAGGTATAAAGCGAAAATTCCGGAAAGTTGGCAAGGCAGATTCCCAGCAATGCAAATCCTCTTAGAGCATCGAGGATGACATGGCGTTCCGATGTCTTCACGGGTACCATGTCTTTTATATCCATTTCCTTATTCATTGATTCTTTCTTTTTTGTTAACCAACATGACGCTTCCCAGTATGATTACAAGCCCGAGCAACTGTATGCCTGTAATCTGTTCCCCGCCCAGCCCGCCACCGATAACGACAGCCACCACAGGATTCACGTAGGCATGGGTGCCCACTTCCGTTGTCGGGCGGATCTTCAGCAGCCATACGTAAGCGGAATAAGCCATCAGCGAGCCGAACAGTATCAGATAGGCCAATGACAACCAGGCGTATAGAGGGACCGTACTGAATCCCGTAGGAGAGAACTCCCCGTTCCCCAATGTACATATCCAGAACATCATGCCGGCAAAAAGCATTTGCCAGGCGGAACCTGCAAACGCGTTTGCAGGTTCTGTGTCTGATGAACGGTATTTTGTATAAAGTGTTCCCAATGCCCAGGAAATACAACCGGCTACAAGCAGTAAAATACCATATTCACTATGATCGTGTACGGTTACCGTCATTTCCAGTTGCTCGGCATACAATAACCCTACTCCTGCAAATCCCATCAAAATACCGGCAAGGGTACATTTGCTCCGAAAGGTATATTTCCACATCGGAGCGTCGAGTGCCATAATCCAGATGGCGGTAGAGGAGGCCACCACAGCCACCAGGCTACTGCTGACATATCGCTGGGCCAGCATCACTACCGCCATATCGATGAACAGCAGGATGATTCCGCTCACAGCCGACCGGCCTACAAGCCTTGGGATAAAGACCCGTTCTCCACGACATGCACATATCACAAGCAGTATCAATCCTGCCGTAGAGAAGCGCAATGCACCGAGAAGGAAAGTCGGAAAGCCGTGTAAAGCCACCCCGATAAAGTAGTAAGTGGCCCCCCAAACTACATAAATCAGGAAATAAGCGAATAGGATGGCAAGTTTTTTCGGCATTATTTTTATATTTTATTTCAACGCATTCTTGAAGAACCCGTCTATCTTGTCGAACGGTATCACATCAATCTTGTCGTATAAATCGACATGGTTGGCTCCGGGAATAATCAACAGTTCCTTGTTACTCCCCGTCAGCCGCTTGTAGGCATCCTCACTGAAATAGCGGGAATGAGCTTTTTCTCCATGAATCATCAACACGGCACTGCGGATTTCGCTAATATAGGTGAGCAGCGGCATATTGATGAATGACAATACGCTGGTTTTCGTGATTCCCTCGTTGGAGTTCGGGGAACGGCGATGATAGCCTCGTTCCGTCTTGTAGTAGTCGTGATACTCCTTGACGAATTGCGGAGTATCATCCGTCACGGGGTCGAGTACGCCACCGTCGCGTGCATAGCTGTCATCACGATAATCCTCGGTACGCTGTGCGTTGAGTTGCTCGCGCAACTTATAGCGGTCATCGGCACTCATGGCGTCGAAATACCCGTTGGCATTTACCCGGCTCATATCATACATAGTAGATGTTACCGTCGCTTTGATACGAGGGTCATTGGCCGCAGCATTAAGTGCAAACCCGCCCCAACCGCAAATACCTAAGATTCCGATACGTTCCGGATTGACGTCCGCACGGGATGTCAGATAATCGACCGCCGCACTGAAATCCTCCGTGCTGATTTCGGGTGACGTAAGATAGCGAGGCGTACCGCCGCTTTCGCCGTAATAGGAAGGGTCAAAAGCGATAGTCAGAAAACCTCGTTCGGCAAGTGTCTGGGCATAACGGCCTGACACTTGTTCTTTCACCGCACCGTAAGGGCCACTGACTGCAATGGCTACCAGACGTCCTTGCGTATTTTTCGGCTTGTAAAGGTCTGCGGCAAGCGTGATGCCGTAACGGTTGTGAAACGTGATTTTCGTATGTTCCACCTTATCACTCTGCAGAAAGGTCTTATCCCATTCCTGTGTCAATTCCAATGGTTCCATACCGGTTGAATTTATATATTTTGTTGTTGTCGTTTCTTGTGCCATGACATTCGCAAAGGTCAGGAACGTCAGTATGGCGATTGCTTGTAACTTCATAGCCGTATTATTTTACTTTATAGCGGAGCCAGACAATATCTGTTTCCCATTGTTCCACACTCTCTAATTTCAGTTTGTACGGGTTACATTCCATACGAGAGATTCCATCGAAAACCGCCGTCTGTCCCTTACGCCCGTCAATACCCGGAGCTACCATAATACTCACTTCGTCAATCAGTCCGGCCTCCAGGAAACTGCCGCAGATATGTCCGCCCCCGACAATCGCCAAGCGTTCAACGCCGAAATGTTCGTGAAGCAGCTCCATAGCTTGCGGCAAGTCAATGCGTTCCGCACCGGCCGCAATCCATGAAATACCCAATGTGCGCAGCGTTTCCAGATATTCCTCGGACACCTGTTCACTGACAATACAAAGTAGAGGATGCCCGTCAGCTTCACCCTCCTGCCAACGCAGTTTCCCATAGGTATCGACAATGATCGTATATTCGTCCGATTTACTGGCGACATATACGGATTTATGACCTATCGGAGTTCCCTCCATCGGAGTACTTTCCTCTTTGACGGCAGAACATTCGAGTGCGGTAGTTATCCGTCCTGACAGTTTCGAGCAAGGCCCCAGCTTTTCCAAGGCTATGTAATACTCATCCGTACTCAGTTGCCCGACCATCGGGCAGTCGATGCGGCCATCGACCGAAGTCATCATGTGACTGATTATATATGGTCTCATATTCTTGGTTTTTATTTATAATGCAAAAGTAAGGCAGCTTCTCCGCTCTGCCGGTAGACAAATTACGGATTATACTACCTTATTTACTGATTCCTTATCGGCCTACCTGACGTTGCTGTTCCGCATTGTACCGGTCTCCCACAACAGGAATAGCAGCTACGGTATCCTCCAGTTCTTTCCACTCCCCGGAGCTGATGTTGAAGTCGAGTGTGCGCAGGTTTTCCTCCAGATGAGACAGTTTTGTCGTTCCCGGAATCGGTACGATCCACGGTGCTTTCTGAAGCAACCAGCCAAGAGCCACCTGTGCCGAGGTCATGCCCCGTGTGCGCCCGAAAGCTTGCAGCGCATTTACAATGTGGGTATTCGCACGCATCGCTTCCGGCTGGAAACGCGGCAGGGTCTGACGGTTGTCGTTGTTTACATCGAAGACCGTGTATTCGTTGATGCAGCCTCCCAAAAATCCACGGTTGATTGGGCTGTATGGTACAAAGCCGATACCCAACTCCCGGCATACATCGAGAACACCGTTCTCTTCCACCAGGCGGTGCATCAGATGGTACTCGCTTTGGATAGCCGTCAGCGGACAAATGGCGTGGGCCTTACGGATTGTTTCGGCACTGACCTCGCACATACCCCAGCGTTGCACTTTACCTTCCTTGATCAAGTCGGCAATGGTAGCCGCTACCTCCTCGGCCGGAGTATTCGGGTCGGCACGGTGCTGGTAGAACATCGGCAGTGAATCGAGTCTCAATCGGCGAAGTGACTCCTCGCAATAGCGGCGGATGGTTGCCGGACGGCTGTCCTGACGACCAGTTCCTTTGCCGTCGATGACTTCGTGCCCGAATTTGGTCGTTACGTTAATCCGTCCCTTGAACTCGGACAGCGCTTCTCCTGCCAGGTTCTCATTGGTCAACGGCCCGTAAATGATAGCCGTGTCGAAGAGCGTCACTCCACGCTCTACCGCTTCATGCAACAATCGGATACACTCTTTCTTATCCGGGTGTTGGCTGCGGTTGTAAGTCATGCCCATTACACCGAAGCCGAGTGCCGACACCTCGAATGCCGCCTTGCCCGTACCCAATACACGATGTCCCTTGATACGGGCTGCATCGATATCCACCACATCGGATGTTTCCGCTTGTTTCGCTTCTGAAGCGAATACTTTGCCCAATCCCGAAGGCATGGCCATTGCGGCTCCTGCCAATGCAGCCGTTTTGAGAAATCCACGACGGCTGATATCCATTTTATTGTTTTCTTCCATGATTTTATGTTTTATGCATTATAACTTAATGAATGGAAAATGCCCCGTCCACTAAAAGGGCGTGCCCGTCCACGAAACTTGCCTGCGGTGAGCAAAGCCACAATACGGCGTTGGCTATCTCTTCCGGTTTACCGAGACGTCCGGCAGGAATATCTCGGACCAGTTCCTTTTCCAGATCGGGGTTACGCCGTATCAGTTCTTCGGCCATAGGTGTTCGGATCACACCCGGACAGACGGCATTGATACGAATCCCCTTTGCCGAGTAATCAATGGCGGCTGTACGTGTAAGCCCGATTACCGCATGCTTGCAGGCGATATAGGCCGCTTGTCCGGGGAACCCCGTAACACCGCCTTGAGACGAGGTATTGACAATGGCACCACCGCCTTGTTTCAGCATCTGGATAATCTCGTAACGCATACAGTTCCATACACCTTTCAGATCGACGGCTACCGTGCGGTCGAACTCCTCGTCGGTAATCTCGGCCATCGGCCGTTGCGGGGTCTGTATCCCAGTATTGTTCAATGCAGCGTCCAGCCTGCCGTAAGTCGCAACGATCCAGTCAATCATCTCCTTTACAGCCCGTGTATCGGACACGTCGCAGCGATATGCCACGGCTTTATACCCTTCTGAAACCAACTTCTCGGCTTGTTCTTTCGGCTCATTGATGTCCACCAATACTACGGTTGCACCCGCTTTTGCAAATGCTTCTGCCGAGACCAGCCCGATACCTGCCGCTGCCCCCGTTACCATTGTTACTTTCTCATTCATTGTTTTCATGATTCTTTTGTTTTAATATTCTGCCAACAAAGGTAAAAAGAGAGCCCCGCAACGACTTTGCTGCGAGGCTCAAAAGATTTTGTTATGAAGTTCACTTTGTTAAAATGACTTTTTCCGAAAAATCCATAATCTATATTCTCCTGATTAACTTGGCTGGATTTCCTACAACGATCGTATTCGATTCGACAATTCTCTCCGAAATGCGGAAAAACCTTGTGTAATAATTCACGATATTCTTCCGTATCCGGCATCGTATGATTCAGCCGGAAGATATTTTGCCGCAGCTCTTTTACCACGCCTAGTTCTTCTTCCGTCTGGTGCAGGCAGTCGATTCGCAACTCTTCCATTGGCTTATTCGATTGCTTGTTTGACCCAATCTCCAACTTGTTTCGTACTTCTATTACACAACCGGCCTTCTTCCCATTCGATTTTGGGGTAGAGTCTCTTGAGTTGTTTCACGCTACCCGTGATTGAACTGCCACCCGAAGTGGCAAAAGGAATAACGGTTTTACCCGCGAAATCATATTTCTCAAGAAAAGTATTGACCGGACGCGGACACATAAATCCGGAAAAACCAGACGTGCCGCTTAACAAAAACGATGCGTTTCAAAAAGTACAAAAACGACGCGTACAAGAAAAAAGGTGAGCGCGGTCCTATTCAGCATGATCAAAGCCCACCGTTTTTCTTTCACTTGAACCCTCTTTAAATGGCTTTAAAATATCATTTAAAAGCCATTGCAGATTCAAAATAATTCCCTATCTTTATGCAATGTTAGGCTGCTATACCTGACACTTCATCCGGCTTCGTGTACAGCATCATGTCTGTATATTTAGCTTGATAGTTTACGCTTGCACTAAACTCCGCTTTCCTGCATTCCTTGAATGGGCTGCCGACAAATGGGTTTCGGTCCATCCAGTCGCACAGTTCTAAAATGGAGGACTTGTTCGAAGTGAAGTACACAAACGAATGCCCTTTCAGAACGGTCAGCACGTCCAGGTAGTCAGCCAGACGCCAGGACATCTCGTAAGTACCCACCTCGGTGGAAAGGTACGGCGGATCAACCAGGAACACCACACCCGGAACATCCTTGTAACGTTTGAATACTTCCTTGTAGTCTTCGCTGGTTATAGTCAGTCCTTCCAGATAATCCTTTGCTTCGGGATAATCTGTTTGCCGAATCCTATTGTAGATGGCTTCTTTCTTCATTCCTTCCAAACTGGTCACATATTTCATGGCGAACAACAAGGATGCGGAAACCGTGATATAATCCACGTAGCCGTGCTCTTTTTCTTCCCTCTCAATACGGGCAAACATTTTATCGCGAACCTCCCCGGTTATACGTTTATTTCTGGGTTCCCCTTCAGCTATCCGGCGCAAATCGGATAACAGCACATTGGTGGCTGGGATATTCGCAAGCCTCCGGCGGTAGTTGTCGAAGTCGTTATACACAACGGCGGCATCAAGCCTGACACATTTGGTAATATGTGACAGCAGGCCCGAGCCGCCAAATAGGTCCACAAACACGGTGCTGCCCGGGAACTGTCCCAGCACCCTGATAAAATCCTTCGCAAACATGCGTTTCTGCCCCACGAAAGGAAGCGGGGCGGACAAATACATCTTTTTCATTTCATTCTGCTTTAAAACGGCCGCAAAGGTCCCCAGAATAAACGAAAAACAGCGGGAAACATGAACGGTTCCCGCTGCAAGACATATACAGCAAACTACACGTTCAGCCCGAAGCGGACCGCCTCGTCACCGGCAAGCAGTGCGCGGGTTCCCTGGATATTGTTCTCGTAGATATGCACATTTCCCAAGTAGAGGGTGATCGACTTCAAGGGAAGTTCTATCTGCCGCGCCATCAGGTACAAGTGGTAAATATCGGAAGGTAGCCCGAGGTTCGCGTCACTGCTACGCTGGTAGGCGGATAGAACCAGTTCACCGCCATCTAACTGGAACTGTACCAGACTCAAACAGGGTGCCTGGTTGCTCTCGGCACCGGTTTCGCCCAGGAAAAGCACGTAGTTCTTGCTGTTGCGCCTCTCCCGGTTGATTTTCGCTATCAACGGAGGCAGCTTCTCGAAATAGGTCGGGTAACTGTTCACCAGGATGGAGCCGCAATAGTCCCACCAGTTGATGCCGGCCTCCCGGTACTTCTCCACGTTGCGCTCACCCTGCATAAATAACTGCAACTCGCTGCGGAGCTTCTTGCGGGCGATATGATGCCCTTCGAATATATCGAGCAGGTCTGCCGGTGTCAGCGAGAGCTGCTCGTTCAGAAGGTACTGTATGTTTCCCTTCTTGTTGGTCTGTGTCTTTCCCGTGGCAAGGATCTTGTCCAGGATGCGGTAATACTTATTCATAGCCATTTCCTCCTTCTAAATTTGAAACTCCCTAAAGATAAGGGGAAACGGCACTCCTTGTGGCATAAGACTGCCTGTTCACACTGCAAGCGTCTTGCAGTCGCTCTGGAACCGTTTCACCAGCGCGTACACCTTGCGCTCGCTCACCGAATACTTTTCGGACAATACGGCCACGACATACGAAACTTTCTCACCCTGATCCAGTAGGCGGGTATAGTCTGAATACAAATCAATATACCGGGCATCCTCCAGACGGATTCCGGATGCTTGAAGCCTTTTCAACAGTTCCCGGTTAAAGTTTAATATCTCAATCACTTTCATACAACAAAAAAATTATATCTTTGCATCGCCAATCATTTTTTAAACACATAAAAAGAGAGAACTCGTGACAGAGGGTATTTGCCCCCGGTCGCGCGAGTTCTCTCGTCGTGTGTTAAAAAAGTGATTGGCGTTACTATTTAACAGGCCGGGGGCTTTTTTCTTCCCTCCCCCGAAGGGTTCATTCCACCCGGTAATCTTCCGGATCAAAAGCGTCTTTCTTTCTCCAGCCGTCAGCCAGTGTATCCTGGATGTGCTTCATGGCCTTCGTGTAGAAGTCCGTCAGTTCCTCCAGATTCTCAAACGTCCGGTACTGGGGCTCCTCATCCGTCCCGAACTTGAACGTCACCGGGAGCATAGCGCCGCCGGTCTGTACGGCCAAATCATACGCTGCCTTATAATTGAACTGGTTCTCACTTGACAGCCATACCGGCATGTCCTCATAGACAAACCCGGAAAGTATCTCCCGGTCGGTCTGGTCGTTGTACCAGCCCGTGATGACGGACTTTATAGTGTCCGGACCGGGTTTCCCGATGAAACCCTCCTCCATGTAGGAGGCGGAGCCGTCCTCCCTTTCCTGCACATCCCAGCGGATGCGCCATCTGTTACGTGCCGGGCTCACGCACTCGATCAGTCTTATCCCGGATGTTCCTTCTACCCGTTTCATGTAAATATGTATTTAGTTCGACCCTTGCCGAAAGTTTCCGTCTTGATGGTGGTCTCGAACGGAAAGCCGTCGGGCATATCCTTCACTTGCAAGAGGATGTTCTTCATCTCCTCGCTGTTGGTGAAGAACTTTTTCGGTTCGCCGTTCATCTCAATAGCCACGATACAGCGGTCCTCGCCCTGTTCGGTCTTGATGCCCGTCTCAAAGTCCTTCACCACAATCGGTAAGTTTACCAGCTCCCGGATGCTTACCACCACCCCGGGAAAACGTTTCTTGCCGTCCTCCGGCTTGTAGGAAACGTTCAAGTCTTTAAATGATCTCATGTCTTTGCCTGTTAATTTTTTAAACAACGTATGACAGTCGGCGTGTTTGGCCATTCCATAGAATGACGCTACCAGTTCACGCCTTCTTCTTCTCGATTTTACCTCGTGCATTTTTCGGGCGAATTTCTGCTTGATGCGTTTACGGATACGGACATGCTCCGGACCATAAATCACATAACCGAGAAAATCGATGCCCTCTTCCACCGGGAACACGCGCTCGTCAGATTTTATCTGAAGCCCTATCCGTTCCATTTGTGAGTGGACAGCATCACGAATCATCCACAGTTCCGCTTTCGTTTTACCAAGTACAAGACCGTCATCACAATAACGATAGAAATGACGGACACTGTACTTATCCTTCAAATAATGGTCTAAAAAAATAGACAGGAGTAAATTACCGGTAGCCTGCGAGCTTCTAAGCCCGAAACTGATACCGCTGTCAAGCATCATTATAAAGGAATTGAGAATTCCAAGCAGTTTCTTGTCCTTGAAAACACGGGCAAAGCACCACATAGCAAAATCCTGACGTACATTGTCATAAAAATGGTGAATGTCAAACTTATAACCATACCCTGTCCCTTCCGGATCCGTTTCCATGTCACGACAGATGAACTTCATCAGGTCATGGGTGCCGCGTCCCTGGATAGATGCCGACGTTGTACGTATAAAGCGCCTGCGCAGGTGTTTGTCCACTACGGTCATGATGGCATGTACTCCGATACGGTCATACATCGTAAGAATCTGCAAATTCCTTGCCTTTCCATATTCCCAGATAGTCCGTTCACGATAACCGCTGACACGGAAAGAGCCGTCTGATATACGTTCTGCAAGTTCCTTTATAACTTCCTCCCTATGCGCAAGCAGGTAGCGTCCCTGGCGGCTTCGTTTACGTGACGTTCCGCGAAGGACCTGATTGAACGACTCCGACATGTTGGAGTAATCCGCTATCTCCTCGATAATATAACCTTCTCTGCGCATAACTGTTTTTCTTGGGGCCTTCAATCCCCCGGGCCCGGCTTCTTCGAACCGTTTCCGGCCTACCAAACCCTACCCGACACTCTGTTTTTCAGTTTTCCGGCCCTTACGGACCGCTGTTACTGCGGCTTGCCCCCCTCGGCACCACGGTGGGGACAAGTCCCCGGTGTTGTACGCCGATTAAAATTTCCTTTCGATTGTTGTTCAGACGAGAACCGATGTTCGTGTTCGTATTCGAGGAATCGTTGTTCGCATTCGACATCGAAACACCGCCATTCGGGTTCGCGTTGTTGTTGCCACGATAGACCACACGGCCTATGGGGAGGCGCCACCTTTCAAATGCAAAAGTACTATTTTCAAATTATTATTTAACAAACAGATACAAAACCTGACGTCAAAAAAATATTTTTCGACGGGCTGACGCCCGTAATGAACGGTGTTCCCCTGCTCGGGGAACACCGGACGTTTTGTCGCTTCGCTCCCGCTTTGACGCTTTACGCGACCGATCATGCAACCTCGCTTATCGCTTTAAACGCCACGGCGCTCGACGCCCTGACGAGCCGACCGCGGAAGGCCAGACGAGAACCGATGTTCGTGTTCGTAAACGAGGAATCGTAGATCGCATACGACATCGAAACACCGCCACTCGGGTTCGCGTAGTAGTTGCCACGATAGACCACACGGCCGGAGGCAGTGGATATGTAGTAGATGTCGCAGTAATTTGTCGAGGAGGAACCCGAAACGGAACCCACCGGAATCACGTCCATATATTTGCCATGCGCCACGGCGGTAATCCAGATACCGGAACTCACGGAACCCTTAACCAGGCGGGTACTGCCGTCAGGCATCCAGATGCGCCACTTCCCGGAATTGCCCGTGTCATTAGGAAGGTCCACGCCGTCCATCATGTCATATTTATGACCATAGATGTCCTCGTAGCCAAGGCAGCAAATATTATTCACCTGCGTAACCGTGGCCCCGCCGTAGTCATCCTTCTCACGGTACCACGCATACTGGTGGACGGAGTTTTCTATCAGGCTGTTCGTCACATTAGGGTTGATGGAGGAGGCTTCCTCATAGCCGATCGTGTCCGTCATCCCGCGGCTGGCAGTACCACCCGTAGTACGGTTGTTCGTGTGAGAGCCCGCGCCGCATTGTTCCTGGCTGTCACGACGACCGTACTTCGCGTAGAAAAGATTCGCGATGCGAGAGTGCATAAGGGCATCAATCTGCTGCATACCGCGCTGGACACTGTAATAGTGGAAATCAGCCCAGGTCATGCTCGCCGTAGTGCTCCCGCCGGTAATGCAGGCGCGAAGTTTGGAACCGACAACACTGCTGCCCACAACGGCACACAAGTGCTCGTCATTAGGCACCCATTCGGGTTCCATATCCTCGATCCTGTCACTGTTAGAAAGGACAACCTTATCGAACTCTGCCGTGTTCAGAATGGAGAAGTGAAGAGCAGTGGCACCCTCCGGAACATCGGCAATCAGGTACATACCGGCCTCGAACTTGTTGCTCAAGGTAGGGACGACGATTGAACTGATGACCGTGCCGGAATCGTCTGTGAAAATGCTTCCGACAAGGCTTGTACCGGGAACGCTCGGGAAACGCACACGCTTGTAACCGTCCACGTTCACCTTGCATACCGAATACGTACTGTCAGTACTGTAGCTGTTCGAAAGCGTATCCTTTCCGCTCATGATCTTACGACCGGAAAGATAACCGCCACTCGTGCCCTTAATGTCGTCAAGCGTAAGGACGTCAGCATCCGGAACGGAAGGCATGTTATCCGAACCGTTACTGCTGTAACAGGAGTAATGCTTGCCGTTCAGGTAATCATTGATACCCTTGCTCCAGAAGAAGGGCTCGTACATCATCCAGTCACCTTCAGTGCCGTCCAGTCTGGCAGCCGTGCCGTCGGCGTACTTGTTGCTGTCCGTGTCGTCCAGCGGGTAGTAGGTCATCTCACCGTCCAGGTTGTTCACCGTGGTATCAACGTTCGCCATGTTCACACCCCGCGTCGTCGCTTTTTTAGTCACTTTAGCAAGTACACGGTGACGCTGCTTCAGGATGGCGGAAATATGACCGCTCACCTCATACGCGTTGTCATACTTGTAGCCGGTACCGTTGTCAAGGTTGCTCACGTTCGCGTCATCCGATACCTCGTCGTCGAACTCGATCATCGTGTATTCCGGCTGCCGGATATTCAGTTCCGGGAAGTGCGCCTTCAGAGCGCTGTACGTATCGTCATCAATGTAGCGCGTGAGCTGTACCGTACCCACCAAGGCGCACGTGTCCGTAGTGTTGCCATCGGAATCCACACCGCCCATCCCGACAAACTTATTCAGCCACGTACCGTCATCCTCGCGGTCAATACCGGTTACCCTGATACGTTCCACACCCGTGCAACGGCCCAGCAGGGTTTCCCAGTCAATACCTGGACAACTGTCAAAGATGAAGGTCTTCACCTTGCTGTAGCTTTCCAATGTCAGCCCGCCGGTGGTCAGTCTGCCCAGATATTCCAGACGGAGGCTGGTCAGTGTACCGGGAAGGTGGAGCAGCGTCACGGGAGAACCCTTGGCAAGCACCACGCTCTGCACCTGCGTACCGCGGGCCTCAAGTTCTTCCAGCTTGGTCTGCGCACTCAAATCCAGCTCGGTACTGGTACTTCCCCCGGTTTTCGCCTGTGCCTGGTTACGAAGGTTGAGTTTACGTAGCTGCTTGCAGTTGCCGATGTTCAACCACCAGCCGGTACTGCCGTTGCCGGAACTTTGAAGGTTCAGTTCGCGCAGCACGGTACATTTGCCTAGGTCGAAAGCGTTTTTCAGGTGGTCGGCGGCCCCGCTCATATCCAGCACCTTCATACGGCTCGCGCCATAAACCCTCAAGGGATCGTTCACCGTATAGGCACCGGTGATGGAAAGACTCGCAGCCGCATCTTTCTTGATGATGCCGGTATTCCCTATATTCGGGCTGTTGTTCGTACCGTAGCCGAAAGCATAAACCTCGTTGGCCGTAATCTTCAGCACGTCGGGGGTGTCAGCAGCCGTACGTGCCAGATAGAGGTCGATGTTGTCACTGGTGAAATTGCTCGTGCCGTACTTGGCATCCAGAAGGGCGAAACGATTACGCACGAAATATTCACGGTGCGCACGGTTACTGCCCTGAAGGGCGTAGATGAACGGCCACACCTTGCCGTACATCTCCTGCGTGGCGGGCAGGATGTACTTCAGCTCGCCGCTCTTGTTATAGGCACGGTCGCACCAGTTGCCCGCCTGCTCCACGTTCAGCATGTCCAGGACACGGCTGGTGGTAAGCACACCGCGAAGAGCCTGCGCCTGTGTCTTCAGGTCAGCGTCCAGGTTGGCCAGAACGAGGTTCCAAAGCCAGCTGTCACGGCCTTCAAAGGCATATTTCCCGGCCTCGGCGTCATAAGTGTCGCGGTCGGTGGTGTAGTCATACACCAGGAAACAGTCGTTACGTTTTCCCATCTGGGTATCACCGTCGTAGTAGGTGATGTACCATATCAGGCCGTCCCACGTGCGCAGCATCATGTTCTTCGCACGCTGGTCAACGGCAAGGAAATAGTCCGTCCAGAGGTAATACGTCAGCAGGAAAGCCTTGTCGAAATAGTCACTTATCTCGTCCCTGAACTTCTCGCTCTTAAAAGTGGAGAGGTCGGCGCTCGTCGCACCGTCCGGAACACACGAGCGTATCCATGCGTACAGCCGTTTCACGGCCGTACGCTGCGACTCGTCAAGGCCCGCCCATTTCACATCATCCGGAACGTTGGTCTCGGCACCGGCATCAAACACCTCCTCCAGATGAGCGTCACTTGTGGTCTTGAAAAGGCACATGGCCTCGGTATTGTTCAGCATTTCCAGAGTGAGGGGACAGGCAGGATCGTAACCCTCCACGCCACTAAGGCCGAACAGGTCGCCGCTCTTGCTTTTCTCGTTGTTGAAGTTGTATTGCCCCACATAGTTGTTCTCGCCGTCCTCCGCAGCCGCCACAAACACGTCGATAGGCACACCGTCGATAGCGGTACGCACGGTGACCGCGTTCAAATCGCTGCCGCCCGTCTCGTACTGGTAACGCTGCGGAGGGGTGAGAAGCCCCATCTCCTTCAGCACGTCGTTGAACAGTTTGGCACCGCCTGTGTTCAGCGACATGGACGAGTCGGAATAATCACTCTTCAGACAGATCAGGTTCATGGCGATGCCACCGGGACGGACGGGATATTTCTTTTCCGCCTGCTCCTTGCCGCCAACGGTGAAGCTAAGGTTCGTGCCGCCCTTGCTGATATAGATACGGATGTTCTTGCTCGGATATTTCGTGGAACTGGTACCCTGAATACGGATATAACAGTCACGGAGCACGAAGTCGTATTCGGATCCGAAAGGGGAGTAATAGAAGATATCCGCCGAAAAGTCCGTCTTCTTGTTGTTCTCGGCATACACGTCATCGAGCTTGTTCTGGCGCACGATACGCAGCACCCCCTTGCCTTTGGCACGCAGCTTGTCCATATCCACAGTGTCGGTATCACCCAGGATATCGTTCTCCTCGTACAGCGCGATCATCTCCTCACCGTCCGCACTGTCCACCATCCGGTTCTCCAGTTCCTCGTCGTCACTCAACCGACGGGTATAGATACGCACGCTCTTTACCTCCACGTCCGCCCCGGCGCTGTCAATGGTGATATATTTCGGATTGTCCTGGCGGAAGCTGAAGGCGTTGTCGTAGATGTCGGCACCGGTACGGTTGCCGTCCACATAAAGCTCCATCAGACGGCTCTCATTGCGGGTACCCACCATGAGGGCCACCTTGATCCACCGGTCTTCCACATAATTCGTGCCCAGCTTGATCTCACGCTCCACCAGCTCGTCGTCCTCGTTGGTATAGGACACTTTCTCACCGGTCTTGAAACTCGCTTCCGAAGGGGTGATATAAAGCCCCTTGCCACTGTCGAGACAGTCCACAACTGCGGTATCGCTGTCAGTGGGATTGCTTACCCGGAGGGTCAGTTCAATGGTCAGCCCCGTACTTTTCACATCGGTGGCAAAGGGCCGGTAGCCGATGACGGCTTTCGCACCGTTGGTCAGCTTCAGCGCCTCACCCGTCCAGCCGTTGCTGCTCCAGTCAAAACCCTCGAACGTGGTCTCCACGCCGTTCGACTCCCATGTTCCGGGGTTACTCTCCCCGTTGCTGCGGCCCGCCGCGTCAAGCTTGACCGCCAGGCCGTAGGTGGCCTCGCTGATATCGATACCGCTCTCACCCACGTCGATGCGCAAAGTGTACCCGGTCGGACCGGCTTTCAGGACAAGCGTCTGCGTGCCTTCCTCGGTAAACCGGTTACTGTAGGTCATCATGCTGCGGGGAGCGCTCACGGTACTGCTCTTGACGCCGTTTTTCCAGAACTCCACTTCAGCGGGCACACGGTCGGGATCATAGGCCACCCAGTCGAAAGTGAGCTTCTCGTAGCGGCCGGCTTCAAGGACCGGCTCCAGATGCTCGTCCCGTCCGAGGACATGCCCGTCGGCATGAATGAGCTTCAAACCGATGAAGGGCGCGCCGGTTCCGGCCTTCAGCAGGTCGATATGGATGCTCTCGCTTTTCAGCGTGAGGTCGTCAGTTTCCATCTCGGCCACCAGCTGGGCGGTATGCCGCCCCACGGACAGGCCGGTCATGGAAACCTCGAAACTGCCGTTCGTCGTGCCGCTGCGGGTGACCGTATGCGCGTTCTGCTGTACACCGTCCACGTACAGGCTGACGGTTTTCGTGCCGGTACCGCTCACGGCGTAGGGTATACTCGCGGAATCATAGGTACCGTAACCGCCGTTCTGGATGGTGGCCGCCAGGTTGTAACCGCAGGAAAGGGACAGGGTGACGCTCTTCACGCTCACGTACGCCTGCTTCTTCTGCGCCTTGCCCGTGGTGGGATCGGTAGTCTCGGCAATGACGTAGATGTCGCTCGTGCCCACCAGCAGGTATTTGGTCAGGTCAAGGGTATAGGTACCCTTGCTCACTTCCTTCAGCGAGGAGGAATAAGTGGTGGTCGTCCCGCGCTTCACCTGGATGGTGACGGTCGCTTTCTGTCCGGTACTGCTACCCTTGTCATCACCGCCGGCAACCTGGTGGTCATAGGTATAGGTAAGTTTCACCGCTCCGCCTTCCTTCACGGTTTTCTTGTCGGTCTCGGCAAGCAGCACGATCTTGGTGGTGGAGGACTCACCGCCGCCACCGCTGCCGGCCGGGATGTCAACGCTCGCGATCTCCGCCCCGCTCTTGTTGGTCAGCGCAAGGCGGACACTGCTCTCGTCGTCGCTCACTTCCGCGCTCATGCCGAACACGGTACCGGCTTCCACCTCCTGGAATTTGGCGGCGACGGTCTTGTTCTGGACGGGATTGGTACTGTCAGCATCCAGGCTCTCGTCCACTTCCAGCTTGTCGATGGTCAGATCCACGTTGCCCTCGCTGTCGGGAACTTTCTTCTCGCCGTTCACTGTCAGGCTTTTCATCGTTCCGGCACCGCCGAAGTCCTCCCAGCTCGCCTCCTGCTCCCAGCTCGACAGACTTGTCCCCACGAACTGTTTGGTCTCCCATTTGCCCTGCGAGACTTCATAGGTGATGCAACGACCCTTGTAACGGTATTTCTCATCCACGGCACCAATCGCGGAGGAAAGGACATAATAACCGCTCTCCAAAGGGACTTCCGCCGTCACATTATACGTGTTACCGCCACCGCCCGTACCACCGGGAATATCAACGGAGGCAATCTCCGTCCCGGTCTTCCCCAGCAGGGTGAGTTTCACCGTGTCGTTCTCCTCATCAGGGACGGCCGTCATGCCACCGACCAAACCATCGTTCACACCGGCGGCGGCATCCTCCGCCTGTTTCGCAGCCGCGGATGCCGCTGCCGCAGCGGAATTTGCAGTTTCAGCAGCCTGATTGGCGGTACCGGCCGCATCAGACGCCATACCCGCAGCTTTATTCGCCAAAGCCGCAGCATTATCCGCTTTCGTGGCAGACGCATTCGCCGTGGCAGCGGCATCATCGGCCGGTTTACGCAAAAGGGTAAGCGGAGCACTCACCAGCTCACTGCCGCGAAGGGCGGGGAGACTTTTGATATTGTCAAGGGAGCTGACCTCCACAAGTTCATCAACGCTCTGGCTCTCGGCCTTGATAGCGTTCAGGATCTCCTGTTTTTCCGCATTTGTCATGGCTAATCCTCCATTACCCTTCTATCTGTTTCACTATTTGGGAATAACAGCCCGGAGTAAGACCGGTGACAGCTTCCTTTATCAAAACCGCATCCTCCGATGTCAGATCCACATCCGCATCGGAACCCATAATCCTCATGCAAAGACTGTAAGCATGTAATTTCCTTTCATTATCCGTCTGAATATTACCGCTCGGACGGAAACCGGTACCGTTGAACAGGCACTGGGAGACTATGACTCCCATACACTGGGGTTTCTTATCAATCAACAGCACGCTACCGTCGAAATCCTTAAAATACACATTAAAATTTACTTTCATATCCTTTATTTTTAGATATATGTCATCTTAACGACAATTCCATTAACAACCTCAAGGGTATAGTTATAAGTTATAAAATCACTCTTTACAGCCCACTGGAAGGTACCTGAAACACCCTTTCGGTAACTGTATGTCCCATCGCTGGCCAAGCTCCATCCCGTACCGTAATTGTTCGACAGGATATCACCACAATACACCGCCCCGTTCACATGCACACCACCGTCAAAATAGCCGGCATAAGTATTGGCACTGATAGGATAGCTTTGACCAGAGGACTTGCTGGAGGCATAGATAGCGGCACCACCCAGATTCGAGCCTACGGCCTTGACACCGAAGCGTCCCTGCGTGGCGGCATTAAAGGACACATCCACAATACCCTCCATGTCCGTTTGTGAGACACCAAGTTTCAGACTGCGGGAATCATTGCCGAAATAATCACCGGCTTTCCAGTACAACCGTCCGGAATCAATCGTAAAACCGCCGATTTTACCCTCATAGGCATACACTGTACCATAAATCTTGGCGTTGCGCGTCTCAATACTACCGTCTTCCAGAATCTTGAAATTATCATTAGCCGTAACAAGTCCCTCCAACGTGATATTATCGCCCTTGATTTTTACGCCGTCACCCCCAACACCTACAAGGGATTTCAAATTTCCATCACCGTCAATGGCATACAACCCGGAATATTTGGAAGTAACCATCAGGCCGGTCTCTTCCAGCAGGTTCTCGTCTTTGTCGAACACCGCCGCCGAAATCTTTACCAGACGCTCCGACTGCTCGAAAAGGGTTTTATAACGGTGTGTCAGGGATTCCACACGGTCGGTGCTCAATATGAGCATATACAGGTAAATATCACCGGTAAAACTCAATTTAAAATCACCTGTACCGTTCCAGAGTCCGCTACAGGTGTACTGTACGTACCCGTCGGTCGCGGACAGTTCTTCCTCCACCTCCATGCTGTTGAAATTGGCAAAGCCTGTCTTATCCACACCCACAAACTCCACACGCAGCGTGCCGGCCTTGGCACAGCGGTAAAAGAAAGTCAGGAACACCGGGACGGCTTCCTTCTCCCCACTGTCATTTTCAGGCATGGAGGGAATACTTTTCAGGTTCTCACGTTTCTGGAGGATGTACTTGTTACGAATCCGGACAACCGTACGGCCGTCATCCTCGGTCACGCTCGCGCTGTCACCCTTCCTCGTCAAGACGTTACCGTTCGCCCAGATCCACCGGTTGCCCACAAGGAAGAACACGGTCTCGTTCTCCGTGTTCCACTTCATAAGGCCGTTATCAAAGGCGGGGTTATTCAGGTAGCCGCGCTCGGTGGCGAAGTCATTCCGCAGGGCGGTGACGGAACTGACGATTTTCCCCTCGACTATCTCGAACTTCGTCTTGATATCCTCGCCCGTTACCAGAAGGAACGTACCACGCAGGTAGGCGTTGTCGCTGTACAGGCCATCACCGTGAGGCTGGTTGTCTGAAGGGAACCAGTCATCACTGATACCGTCAAGGTTGCCCAAACGGGCACGCAGGCAGCCGGTGAAGTTCTTCGCCTTCACCACGTCCATCACGTCCACACGGGGCTGCCCGTCCTCGGTGGCGGAGATCAGGATCAGGTTCTGGCGCAACGGATTCTCCGTGTTGCCCATCAGCACGCACTCGTCACCAGACTCCGGAAGAGAAGCGCCGAACTCGTCCTCGCCCACGAGGATGGAACCACCCTCCACGCCGGCCACCTCAACCCAATAGCTTTTCAAATTCCCGCCGCTGAAGGTCTGGCAGCGCATGAGGTCATGGGCCACGAAAGTGTTCTCCTGCTCGAAAGTGATCCTCCAGTAACCGCCCTCAAGAACAGCGGTCTTTATTTTCCCGTTGGCGGCACTGACACAAAGCTGGCCGCCGACGCTGCGTACCTTCTCGATAAGCAGCTCCAATACTACCATGACCTGGCGTACCGTCAGCTTGTCGATGGTCAGATGGGACAAAGCGTCCTCCATCCAGAGCCGCCAGCCCTCACCGAAAAGACCGTCCACGAATTTCGGACTGCGAAGAAGCTCACGCACAACAAGGGTCAGCAGCCCGGCATTGCCCTTGTCATCAATACCCGCATTATCCTCCTGTCCGAAAGAGGCTCCCGCTTCGAAGGTGATCTTCCCCTTTGCACGGTCATTCTTTTTTTTGCTGATGTGTTCCGCCTGGCTTCTCCGCGCGGAAAAAAGATTGTTGTCCGTAGGCAGTGTCTTGTCCCAGCTACGGATAATGTCAGGAAGCGCGGCACCCTCCGCCTTTGACTTCGTATAGTTTTTCAGTTCCCCGATACTGTCATTCACCCGTTCAAACGCACCACTATGCAGGGCATCGCTGATCTCGATGTCCATCTCCCCGGGTTGGTTCACTTTCCGGGTAATTTTCGTGATACGGCTGCTGCGATAACCGGTTTCGGGGAAATACTCCTCGCTTTCAAGTCTCACACGACGGCCTACGGACAGGGAAACACCGTTCTCCTCAATCCACACATGGTCGGTCGGGGCCTTGTAAACGGCAAGATCCTGCCAGTGTTCGGTATTGAACTGTTCCACCGCCGTAAGAAACTCCTCCTCGGCAAGCGGGTAATATTCGTCCGGCATACGGATATTCCAGAGAATATAACGGTCACCGGATTTCGGAATAAGTTTGCCGCCGGGGAGTTGCGTGTCATCATCATAGGGCCATATCGTAATAATCTCGAACTCACGGGTGGCACTGTTGAAATTCACCTCGAAATAGTGGTCCTCACCCTGCCCCAGTCCGGAAAGGTCACCGTCCTGGAACGATACACGTTTGGTCTCGTCGGGCAGCTCGTAATCGTTCGGATCGAAGTTCAGGCTGTCGTCCCTGAAATAATAGACCGTGAAAGGGTTGCCGTCGTCATCTTTCACATCTTCGCTGCGCACACTGCTGACAGCCCCGATCCTGCGGGGATAAATGCCGCTGAAGGCGTCTTGCTCGTAACGGTCATAGATGCCGTACTCCTCCGTATGTATCTCGACATATTGCCTGCCCCCCGGAAGCATCAGGCGGCTATGCCCGTATTTTGACGGATCTATGTTCCGCGTGCTGCCTACCGGGAACAACCGGGTATAAAAATTGTCGGTACCCGTCGTGTCGCGTTCGATTCCGGTCAGTCCCTTCCCGTAGCCCAGCGTTATTTCCTCGCCATGCTCACACCGGCACACGTTCACGGTCTGGCCTTCCACCCACCATTCAGCCTGCCCGCCGACCGCTTCGGCTATCTCTTTCAGGGCTTCGTTGCAGTACTTCCCCTCGTAATCGATGACGATAAGGTCCGTACCGTCCACCCGCCCCACTTTCCAGTCGGTGGTGTGGTTCATTCCGTCATTGATACACTTCACGATCATGGCCACGTGTTCACGCGGAGTCGCTGTCAGCGTGAACACAGGCTCGGTGTTCCCGTCGGTGGTCTCCAGCACAAGAAAACGTCTCACCAGGCTCTCGATACCGTAAAACTTCAAATCATATACCCACTCCTGGCCGCTCTTCTGCTTCGGGGTGTACCGTTCGGTCAGCCAGTAGCGCTCACCCTCAAAGTCCACCCGGTCATTCACGTCCAGGGCGATATATTCGTAATGCGTGAAAGAGAGTGTCAGGACATTGTCACCCTGCACCTCCTTCACCTGGGTGGAGCTGTCGCCCGCCTCGATATCGGTCCGTCTGTTGCCGTTGCTGTCATAGATGGTCAGCATGTCTGTATCTTGTTTAAACGTCGTTTGAATAGGGTTTGAATCACATTTATATGATCGGGACAGGTTCCCGGAACTTCACCTTGAACTTGCCGGCGTGCACGCCTTCCTTCCAGAGATAGGTCAGAGGCTGGAACTTGCTGCAATCCGTATATTTCACACGGAGAGTCAGGGCAAGTTGGGGAAAGGAAATCTCAAGCCACCCGTCACGGCCTTTCTTCAGGAAATTGATGAACTCGAAATACTTCTTCAGCCAGCCGGCCTGCGTTTTGCCAAACAGGGCGAAATGAAGCGTCACGTCACGGGCCTCGTTCCTGGGCGTCAGCACGGAGGAATATTTCTCCCCGTCCTCCTCCCGGATATTCACAGCCGTGTCCGTTTTCGTCTTGCTCGGGGTCAGGATGGCGGTCAGGTTATCCATCCCGCCGCGCTTGTCCTCAACGAGGAACACCCCGTATGTACTCCAGATGTCGGTACCGTTGACAAGTACCAGACCGCCTAATATCTTTTCCATATCATTTGCATTTTACTCCGTCACGATTGATTTTACGAATCTCTTCCTCTATTTTGCCAAGGTGCGACGCGCTCGTGCCGGTGTTCTCCTCGATACGGGCAAGATGCCCCTCGGCGGTGTTCATCTTGTCGATGACGCTCTCCATCTTCTCATCGATGCTCGACCAGTGTTGCAACCCGCTGGTGAACATGCCGTCCAGTTTTGTACCCTGGTCCTGTGTCATGGCTGAAAAACCGCCGGTTTTGGCGCTCTGGCTCGTACCGCCCGAGTTATCGTACCCGGTGGCCGCGGCAAGATTGTCACGAAGAGCGACGGCTTCCTCGACATACTTCATGTACTCGTCCTGGAGGGCCTTACGCTCGGCTTCTGTAAGGTCATTGTCTTCCATCGCCTTGCCGAATTTCTCCCACCAGCCTTTCAGCTTGTCGGAATACAGCTCACCGATCTTGTTTGACAGCATCGCACGCATGAAATACTCGGATATGTCCTCCGCCGCGGCTGCGGCATCATACTTCATATCCATCAGGTTATCCACGAAACTGCTGTACATGCTGTCGAAGGAAATACCGGTGAGACCTTCATACAGCTGGTCGGTAAGTTCCTCCAGCTTGCCCGCCTGGTCGATATAGTCATCCAGCTTCTCGGTCAGACGACCTCCATATCCGCCCTTGCCGGTATCCTGGATCTGCGTCCACATGTCCACGTTACTGCGCAACTTCTTCATCTCCTCCGGACTTAGGTTCCAGATGTCACCGTTCCAGCTACGCCCGATCTGACCGCTCAAACGGTCAATCTGTTCCTGTGAGAAACCGCCCCAGTAATAATTCCAGCTGTGATGCGAACCGTGATAACCGGCCTGCGACATGGCCATGTCCAGATAGTTCGAGTTCGTCTCCTGCTGGAGCCTGTAGGCATCCCGGTAGGCGGCCACGGACTTTGTACCCTTGCTCGCCTTGATCTCCTCCGTCAGGTCCTCGATAGCCGTCTGCAAGGTCTCGTTGCGCTCGGTCAGCCGGTCGATGGTTTCCTGGACCTCTTTGGCATTGCTTGAAGTCGTCCAGGAGGAAAATCCGCCCCAGGTCAATGCGTCGAATATCTTGCCCACACCGGAAAGCAGCGATTTTCCGATAGTCACAAAAAGATCACCGGAAAGCACATCGTCAAGAATACCGCTCACGGCATTGAACACCGCGTCGAGCAGGCCACCGATGACCACACTCAAACCATCCTTGAAAAGGTCTATAATACTTACAATCCAGCCGACAACAGGCACATCCTCAAGTGTTTCGGAAACCTTTCCGAAAGCCTCGCCCAGTTTGCCGTCCACTTCCTTGGCACCTTTGCCGAGTGTGATCAGGCCATTATACGCCCCGCTGATACTGCCGGAGGCAATCTGCTGCAATCCGTCCCTCACATTCTCCATACTGGTCTTCAGACCGGAGGCAGTATTCGAGAGGGACTGCCGGGCACTGTCAGCCGTTTCCTGCAAGGCGTTTATATTCTCACTCGCGGCATCGGCATTAGCCTGCGCCGTTTCCAGGGCTTGCCGGGCGGACTCCTTCTCCTGTTCGGTTCCGGACTGTTGCGCCTCAATGTATGATTTCTGGGCGGCAATGAGTGCCGTATAGGTGTCCGCATACACCGCCTGTGCCTCCTTCAGGTCTGAAAGGGCTTTCTGGTAGGCAGTAACCTCGGCACCCAGTTTCTTGAAACTGACCTTGCCGGAACCGCCCAAAGCCCTCTCCATCTGCTGGACGGCAGAGACAAGCGCGTCCTGGCTGGCATGGTCGGCATTTCGGAACTCGTCAGTGAGCATGTATTTTCTGGCATCCGCCAATACAGGCTTTATCATATCGGAAAACATCCCGCCGAATTCACCGAAGACAGTACCCCAGTCAATACGGGCTTTCAGTTCCTGCACTTCGATGCCGGCAAGTTTGCTGTCACGTTCAACACCGAGAGAGAGCTTCTCGCTGCCGGACGTCGTCTTTTGTATCTTTTCCGCATATTCGGTCGCGATGGCGAGTTTCTGCTGCTGGAAGGTGCCGTAGGCCTGCAAATATTCCTGCATCACTCCGAACTCTTCCCGATAAGCTTCCGCTATTTTCTTCTGTCGGCCGGACTCGTTCAGCTCACGGGCCTTGTCTATTTCGGACTGCTGATCTTCCGACAGCGAACCGGACTGCCCCGCTTTCGCGTTGTCACGTTTCCAACCGGCTTCCTGCCTGGCTATTTCATCCTTGCGTGCCTGGTATTCATTGTCTATCTGGCGCAGCTTCTTCTCCAGCCCCTCGGTCATCATCTCAATCTCCGCCTCGTCATTCTTCCTTTGCAGCCCGGCGAGTTCCTGGCCCAGCTTTTCAGAAACCTGTTTGCGGCGTTGGGCTTCTTTCTCCGCCTTGTCCGCCTTCTTCCGTTCGGCCTCGGAATCCTTATCCTCACCGGGCTTGACCTTGTCGTACTCCTTTTTGGCGGTATCGACGGCATCCTTCAGTTCTTTCGCCTTCTTCTCAAACTCCTCACGGGAAAGGCTGTTGGACGTTTCCTGAAGAAAGGCGTTATAAGCCTTGAGCGCATCCTGGTATTTCTCTTTTGCCGCAGCCACCCAGTCAGTGCTTGAATCCGTGGGCAGGTTACGCCGGTTTTGTTCCGAAACCAGTTTGTTCAGCTGATACTTCAGTTCGTCACGGGAATAAGTTCCGGTAAGATTTTCGTCACCCTGCGTAATCTTTCCGTATTCCTTCTCCTGGACAGACATCCGGGCAAGCAGGGTTCTACGCTGCTTTATCTGCTGTGCAAGGGTCTCGTTACTCACACCGGTCAGGTTTTCGAAATAGGCATTTACCTCGTCCTTGCGGATTTGTCCGTTCAGGCTCTTGCGTTTTCCGTACAGATTCTGAAGCTCTGCCTCCTCATCCCTTGAACGTGCGGATTTCCGGACATATCGGGCTCTTTGCCGCCCGTAGCTGTCCTGGTAATATTCGGTTGCCAACCGGGTCTTGCCTTCAAGTTCTTTTATCCTGTCATCCACACGTTTCAATTCATTGGCGGGATTGGATATGGACTCACCGGCTTCCAATCGGGCTATCTCTTCCTTGATTTTCTTGATATTCTTCAGTTTCTCATACTCGGTGTCGTATTTGGAGAATATATCCGGATATTTCTGTTCCAGCTTGTTTAGCGCCTCACGCCGGGCATCCGTGGACACGGCTTCATCCCCGGCAATGGAACACAGTTCCTCTATTTTGCGCCTGTGCTCTTCCTCGGCCTCTATGGTTTTCTGCTTCTGCTGCTGATACCTTTCCTCGGATTCCTGCAAACGTTCGGTTTCCGTCTTCATGGAGATCAGTGCCACGGCAACACCGGCAAGCAGGGTCGCAACCAGCACATAGGGATTGGAAAGCATGGTCCGGTTGAGCATTTTCTGCGCTTTCTCAACCAGCAGGAGCCAGTTGTAATGCAACGCCTCCGCAGCCACCGCCCAGCCTTTCACGGCCGTGACTGTCATGACGGCGGTCCGGTACACACCATACGTACCGACAAGCCCGAGCAGGATACGGCCGAAACGTTCGTAATGCTCCACCATGTAGGAAACACCGGAAAGCGTGGTGTTGATGACACCTTCCGACTGTTGCCCGATTTCATTGAACATCATTGAAACGGCATCCTCTATATTGGAGATCTGTCCGGTTATCGTTTTGGATTGTGCCTCCATCAGACCACTGAATTTTCCGCCCTCGTCCGTCAGGCTCTCTATGACCTTCTGCACTTCGGGAAAACCGACCTTGCCTTCCTCCACAAGCTCCTTCACCTTGCTTTCAGCCACGCCGAACTGCTTGGCCAGTTCGGCGATCATAGGGATGCCCCGGCCGGTGAACTGGTTCAGGTCCTGTGTATAAAGCCGTCCCTGGGACATGGTGGTGCCGTAAAGATAGACCAGATCGTTCAAAGGGATGGAAAGTCCGGCAGCGATGTCACCCAAGCGGATCAGCGTCTCGTTCACTTTCTCCGCTCCAAACCCGTAGGCAAGAAGCTGCTTGGCACCCTGCGCGACATCCTCCAGGCCGAAAGGAGTGGTCGCGGCCGTATGTACCAACTGCTGCATCAGGGTGTCGGCCTTCTCCGCACTGCCGAGCATGGTCTGAAACGACACCTCCAGCTGCTGGAACTCGCCGCGTACCTTGGTGATGTTCGACACCAGCTCCTTGATAGTAAAGGCGGCCGCCAGCTTGCCGACGGTGTTGTTCAACAGGGAACCGCTCCTGTCAAGTTCCCGGATCTGTCTGTTGGCGGACGATGCCTGCTGGGACATCCGCTCGATCTTGCCCACGGCCTTGTCAAGACGGGCGCTCAAATGGTCCACCATAAGGAATTCTATTTGTACCGGTTTCATCTATTTTAGCTTGCTTTGAAAAAATCCTACTATTCCATCCGCTTCATCCTCGGCGCTCCGCTCATCCGCAGGACCGGAAGATCCGGACTTGTCACGGACATACCGGGGAGCGTCACTAAGCATCATGATCAGGGTCTGGTAATTCACCTTGTTCAGTATATAGTCCACGCTCCAGCCGGTGGCACTGGCAATCTGCCACACAAAACCGAAAGGGCTATGGGAGCCTTCATAACGGCTCTTTAACTCCCCTTCTTTCTTTGGCTCAGTCTCAAGCTCATCGGATTCGTCCGCTCGGCTGATCTGATAATAGGTATAAAAGGGTCGGTACCCATCAGGCTGACAAAACGCTTGATCGCACCCACCAGATAACGCTGTTCCATGAAGTTCCTTATGAGCCATGCCACCGGGCGCAAAAGCACGCGGCGGCTGAAAGGGCCACGACAAAGGGTATAGGCCACCATACGGCTCACCGCCTTGCCGTGAGAGGCCAGAAACTGCATTTCCTCCTCCTTGCTGAACCCCCACATCTCCTCACTGGTGATCCCCATCGACAAATATGTCCGGGCAAAAAGAATCTGACCGGACATATAAGGCCGCCTCATGGTCACGCGCAGCTCCAGCGGGGATTTCCTGAAAGGGATATGAAACGCTTTCAGCGGGACGCTCACACCGATATCCAGCAGCGCGTCCGCACCCTCACGCTGGATCTGCTTGATGACAGCTTCGTCCATACGCTACTCCTCGGCCAGGTTAGTGGAAGCAGCAGCGGCAGATTCAGCAGGAGGCAGTTTATACTGTTTCCACTCTTCCGGGATAGAATCCGTATTGAATACGCCATGGGGCTGGGAGCCGTCTTCCGGCATGGCCACTTCCAGCGTGCATTCGATTTTCGCCGTTTCTGTCAGGGTCAGCTTGCCGCCGAGATTGGAAAGTAGCGTGCCATTGGGAATCAGGATGCTCTGCCCCGAAACAAGGGCTATTTCCCACGGACCGGTCAGCAACACGGCTGCCGTCGGGGCCGTCCAACCAATCGGGGTTTTCTTTTCCGAGTCCTCTTCCTTGTAGTGCATGGTACCACCCAGCAAGCTATGCAGGTTTTCGTAGTTCAGCTGGATAACGTTGAACGTGGGGGCGATGCTGCCATTCGACTGGGGAATGATAAGCACCGGGGTTCCCGGCACCTGCTCCGCCTCGATTTTGGCGGATTCGGGTTTCTGCCCGCCCATGTCAAACGAATTCTTCTCTATGTAACCCACCACAAAGTCCTTGTATTTCACGGCACCGACGCCGTACATGAAATTCTTATTCATTGTTTCTTGATTTTGAAAGTTAATACTATGCCGGCAACACATCCGGTTATAAAAGCGGCCAGCGCTATTTTAACGGGACTAAAGCGACGTTCAAATTCCGTTTCAACTGTGAATGAGTCCTCATGTGTCTCATTACGGATACGGGTCAGTTCCTCCTCATAACACAGTACCAGCCGCTGGAGGCTGTCGCAGGATGCCTCCGCTATGATATTGCCGGCCGCATCGCTCTTCACCGTCAGGCCCGCCTGCCCGTTCCTGGAATGGTAGGACGAACCGGAGGGAAGTTTACGGAGGCTGTCCGGAGGGATCGTCAGGCTCACCGCCGATTTCGGAATCCCCGCCATCAACAACCCCCGCCTCACGTTTGACACGTTGTCGGCGCTTGACGACAGGCTGCTGTTCCGGTTCACCTCCGTCCTGCTCTTTCGAGTACTCGCGCATCCCGTAAAGAACAGGACAATCATCATGATGCCTGCAACTGTTGGCAGTATCAATGGCTTTCCGGAGGCGTGCCATTTCACGCCGGGTCGCCTGCAAAGCTTTCCTGTTTTCATTCAGTTCCTCTTTTAAGGGTTCTACAATATTCTCGATCAGGATACGGGTGGCATGTTCGGTATTGTCAATCCGTACCGTCTCGGCTTCGGCGGTAGCCTTCTCCGCTTTCGCCCTCGCTTCCCTGACCGTTGATTTCAGGGTGATGATGGCTATTATCGTGGCTACCAGACCACCGCCCAGCACCAGATTCATGACAGCACTGAAGTCCATACGCACACTGGTCTTTCAGGTCAAAGCCTATTTACCGGCATCCTTACCCGCAAACAGTCCGATGAGCCACTGGACAAATCCCGTATCGGCAACACCATTGGACACAAGGGACGCACCGAACCCGTAACACAACGCGATATACCACGTGGCATCAGCGACAAAGCCCGCATCCAGCCACCATAAAAGCATGGCGGCCACAATGCCCACACACCAGCTGACAATCTGTGTCGCCAAGCCCTGCATTTTTGGAAACAGAGCCTTGATCCCTTCCGTGAGCAACACCACGCCACCGACAAAACCGGCAAAGGTGGTGATCATCGCGCTATAATCGACTTCCGGTACTGTACCGGTCTGGGCAAAAGTTGCTGACACGAATCCGAGTATCAGCACAAAGAATAAAAGAAATCTTTTCATGTTGTTGTTGATTTATTGAGTTATACCTATTTGTTTAAGCCATCTCTGTACATCAAAACTGGGGCAGGCTTTGGCCGCCAGTTCATTGTGACCGACGATTCTCACATCGGGAAAACGACGATGGAAATCCTTCACGTACTTCTCAAGCGCCTTTTTCTGCCAGGAGGTACGGGTGTCCGCAGGCGTTTTACCATCCTTTGCACACCCGCCGGCATAGACGATATGGCGGCTCACGGAATTGTAACCGGCCACGCCGTTGGTCACTTCCCACGGGTCCACATTCGCGTCCTCGTTATTGTTCACCAGGCGTTCCACTCCGCCGTTCAGATGGAACAGGTCGGTATATCCGACCTGCTTCCAGCCGCGGCCGCCCTTTGAGACGGGGTTCGTATGCCAGGCGCGAATCTCCGCACCGCTTACCTCACGCCCTTCAGGAGTGGCCGTGCAATGGATGACAAGATACTTCAGCTTTCCCATCACTCACCGCCTTCCTCTTCATCAACGGCCGCCTGGGACAGTGCTATCTCCACCTTCTTCTCCGGATCGGCGTCCAGGCCCAGTACAAGTGTGCCGGATACCGCCTTGCCGCTACTGTTCACACCGGCGGTGACCGTCAGAGAGCCATCGGTACCGACTGCCGTGAAACCGGCAGGAATGGAAACCACGCTGTAATCACCGGAGGCAGTGACCTTCACCTCCTTGCTCTCACCGGCGGCCTTGAAAGAAAGAGCGGCCGGATCGGCAGAAATGCTGCGTTCCACTACCTTGAACACCGGAGTCTCACGGGTGTCAAGCACCACGAACTCCTCGCCGAAGGCGATTTCCGTGTCGGCCTTCATAAGCAGCTTGAAGAAGTACAGCTCGCTGGAGTTCATCCACTTGTCAATCTGGATCACCTCCTCATCGTCCTGGAGGTTCACACCGGCAAAAAGGTTGCCGTCAGCGCTCATCGAGCAGAGCGTGGCTACGATAAGGCCATCAGGCCAGGAATTCAGCGTCTCGATGGTGATACCCTTGTAACGCTTCTTGTTGATGTCCGTCTCGCTCGTGTTCTTGTACTCGCGTTCGGTCAGCTCGTCATCGTACTTGTCGAAGTCGTCAATACTCATCAGGATACGCAGGTTCGGATTCTCACGCAGGGCTTTTGGAATAGCCTTGCGGACAGCCTTCAACTTGCCGATCATGGAAGTATCGGAAGGAGCCGGAACCACGATCACATCCGGATCTTTAGCCGCCTGGGTCAGGATACCGTTGAAAAGGTGGTCGTCGTCCGAACCGAACTCGCCGTTCAGGTAATGCCAGCCCAGCTCGAACTTCACACTCTTGCTAAGTTCATCCAGAAGCGTGTTCTGCGCTTCGGGGGGAAGTTCGGCAAACACGAGGTTGCCCTTCGGCTGCCACTTGCGCCAAACATGCTCGAAGGCACGGGGATTGAAAGTCGTGAACGCCATGAAGTCCTCCGGATCCAGTGATTTCTCCGAGTAATTGAAATTGCCTTTCGAGTCTTCCAAAGTCGGGTTCTCCTTACGCTTCTGGAGCATCTTGCCCGTCTTGATACGCGGCAGGCTGATTTTTTTCTCCACACCGGGGATCACCATGATCAGACCTTTTTCTACAAGGTCATTCCCGGTGGTGGCCAGGACCAGTATTTTCTCCAGTACCTCGCCGTTGTAATTCGTGTTTCTTACTACTATTGCCATGGCAAATGTTTTTATTTATGGTTCAACTTGTCCTTAATCTCGCTCATGCGCTTGTTCCAGGGGCTTTCACCCGTCGGATTCACACGAAGGTCGGTCATGACACTACGTTTGGGGGAAAGCTTCTCCAATGCCTTTTCCCCGTTCTCCCGGTCTTTTGCCAGAAGGTTCTCATAGATGGGGCGGGTGGCGGCATCGATACGGCCGTCCTGTTCCGCATCATCAAGCAGTTTCTTACGCGCGGCAGCGTCATCCGCATCCGCCTTGTCCTGGAACACCTTCAGTTCGCCCTTCAGGCGGGTGACCTCGGCATCAAGGGCCGGGACTTTGCCAGCCTCCGTTTCCAGCAGTCCGATTTCACGCAGGAAATCGTCATCCGTCGCACAGTTCTTGAACCGCGGACGTCTCTTGAGTTCGTCTAAATTCATGCTATTCTCGTTTTGTGGCTTGTGCAGCCGGTTATTGAATATTTGAAATACTTGTTCGGGGGTACTGTCCTCCGGTACCGGGTCAGCGTCATAAATACCGTCGATAAGCCCCAGCGCCAGCGCCTCGTCGGCACGCAGCCAGTGATCCTTGCCGTCAAAATACATCGCGCGGATTTCCTCCTTGTCCTTGCCCATACGGGTGGCATACATCTCGCAAAGGGTATCCTCAAGCGCCTCGATCTCACGGATGCAGTCCTTCATCTCATCCTTGTTGCCGTAACAGCCGCCCTGGACACTGTGAAGCATCAGACGGGCATAACGGCTCATCTGCACGGGCTTGCCGCAAAGGGCGATGACGGAGGCCATGCTGGCGGCGATGCCGTCCACGTAGATGGTAATGTCGGCCTTGCTGTTCTTCAAGGCATTGAAAATGGCGATGCCCGAATAAACCTCGCCGCCGTTGCTGTTGATACGCACGTCCACCTTCCCGGTCAGGGCTTCCGCTTCCAGAAGTTCACGGGCAATATCACCGCTGCGCACGTTATCATCGTACTCACCGATGTCACCGTAAAGAAGGATGCAACAGGCATCGGTTCCGGGTATCATATTGAAAAATCTACTCATGTCACTATCGTTTTGGCAGGTCCTTCCCTGCAAAGTTTACGGTGCGAAATTAGGGGGATTAAAAGCCTTTTTCAAACCGCGTTTTCATCATGGAGACTTTAAAGGATTGCCATGACGCTTTAAAATGTCATCATGCGGAGCGCGTTTTTTTTCGCTCCTTTTCCTTATCAATTTTGCACGTAAAAAAGGAGGTAATATGGCCGAACTTACAAACGAGCAGAAAAAGGCATGGGCGAAAACGCTCTACACCCGCGAAACGCTCACGCAGGCGGAAATAGCCGAGCGTGTGGGGGTTTCACGGGTGACTGTGAACAACTGGATAGGCAAAGGAAACTGGGAGCAGCTGAAGGCTTCCATAACCATCACACGGGAGGAGCAGCTGAAGAACCTGTACCGGCAGCTGGCGGAACTCAACAACGCCATCATGGGAAAGCCGGAAGGGGAACGGTTCCCGAACGCCGCGGAAGCGGACACCATTTCCAAACTGTCGAACGCCATCAAGAAACTGGAAACAGAAGTGGGGCTGGCGGACATCATCTCCGTGTTCTCCGACCTGCTCAAATGGGTGCGGACCTACGATTCCACGCAGGCGAAGGAGATCACCCCGCTTCTGGACGCGTTTGTCAAATCAAAATTATCCTGACATGGCAAAGAAAAGACTCACACCCCAGGACAGGATCGCACTGGACAACTGGAACGAGCTGGTGGCATCCGTGCGCGAACATTCGGACATCAACCCCACGGACACGGAAACGGAAATCAGGCAGAGGCGGGAAAGACTGGAGAAGAACGACGAGGAGTGGTTCAAATACTACTTCGCCATGTATTGCACCTGCGAGTCCGCCGCCTTCCACAAAAAAGCCACCGGGCGGCTGATGAGGAACAACCGCTGGTACGAGGTAAGGGCCTGGTCACGCGAGCTGGCGAAATCCGCACGCTCCATGATGGAGATATCCAAACTGGCACTGACAAAAAAGATACGCAACGTGCTGCTGATCTCCAACTCGGCAGACAATGCGGAAAGGCTACTGCTGCCGTTCATGGCGAACTTTGAGGAGAACCAGCGGATCATACAGGACTACGGACAGCAGAAAAAACCGGGAGCGTGGGAAACCGGGGAGTTCACCTGCATGTCCGGATGCTCCTTCCGCGCCATCGGAGCCGGGCAGTCACCGCGCGGTACGCGTAACAAGAACTTCCGGCCGGACTTCATTCTGGTGGACGATATAGACACCGACGAGGAGTGCCGGAATCCGGAACGGATCAAAACCAAATGGAAATGGCTGGAGGAGGCGCTGATACCGACCATGTCCGTATCGGGAAACTACCGCATCCTGTTCAACGGGAACATCATCGCGCCGGACTGCTGCATCAAAAGGGCCATCGAAAAGGCAACCGAACTGAAGGCGAAAGGAATCGGGCACGTGGATATCATCAACATCCGGGGAAAGGACGGGCTGTCCGTATGGCCCGAAAAGAACTCCGAGGAGGATATAGACCTCTTCCTCTCACTGGTCAGCGCGGCGGCGGCACAGAAAGAGTTCTTCAACAACCCGGTGGTGGACGGCGGCGTGTTCGCGGAAATCACCTACGGGAAAGTGCCGGCACTTTCCAAGTTCAAGTTCCTGGTGATATACGGGGACCCCGCACCGGGAGAGAACAAGACGAAAAAAAGTTCCACCAAAACGGTGTGCCTGCTCGGGAAACTCGCGGGAAGGCTTTATCTGATAAAAACGTTCCTGGACAGGGGGCTGAACGCGGAATTTGTAGAGTGGTACATCAAGCTGCTGGAGTTCGTGGGCGGGAAAACCACCGTATACTGTTACATGGAGAACAACAAATTACAGGATCCTTTTTTCCAGCAGGTATTCCAGCCCATCGTGCGGCGGATACGCAGGGAAAGGAAAATATCACTGTACATCACCGGGGACGAGGAGAAGAAGACCGACAAGGCCACACGTATCGAGGCGAACCTGGAACCGCTCAACCGGGAGGGGAACCTGGTACTCAACGAGGCCGAAAAGGACAACCCGCACATGAAACGGATGGCAGAACAGTTCAAGCTGTTCAACCTGCAACTGACCTATCCGGCAGACGGACCCGACTGCGTGGAGGGGGGAAACAGAATTATAGACCGCAAGGCCAGACAGTCGGAAAAGCCCGTCATTGTCACAAGGAAAAGCACGCGGTCACAAAACAAGTACAGAGTGTAAACTTCAATACCTATCATTATGAGCAAATTTATCGAACTTTCAGACTACGACGCGAGCATACACCGCGAGATTCTGGACGCACTGACAAGGGAGGACGACGCCGTCGTGGAGATATGCGAGGACCGCGCCGTCGCCGAGATGCGCTGCTACCTTTCCAGACGTTACGACTGTGACAAAATATTCACGGCAACCGGTGACAAACGCAACCAGCTTGTCCTGATGATGGCCATCGACATAGCCGTGTACCACATCTTCTGCATACATAACCCGAGGAACCTGTCACCGCTGCGGAAGGAACGCCACGAAAGGGCGGTCGAATGGCTGAAAGCCGTGGCGGCCGAGGAGATATCGGTGGACGGCCTGCCCCTGCTGTCCGAAGAGACGAGGGCGGCAAAATCAAATTTCCTTATCAAAAGCAACCGTAAACGTGTAAACCATTGGTAATATGAACAAAAGAAAGAAAGGGGCCGGAAAGATAACCCAAAGCGGGAACCTGCCGAGGCCCGGGCAGAAAGGACCCGCAACCATCATACTGACACAGCCCAGAAGGTTCGGTATAGACATAGCGGACTACATGCTCGCGGTAAGGGCTTTCGAGAATGTGGACTACTCCAGACGCTTCAGGCTGTACGACCTGTTCAGCGACATACTCATGGACACGCACCTGACAAGTGTCATAGAGAAACGGAAGAATGCCGCACTGGCATCTTCCATAGAATTCCGCAGGAACGGGAAGCCGGACGAGAAGGTGAACAAGCAGATCAGGTCCCCATGGTTCCGGAAGTTCATAGGGGACATCCTGGACGCCAAATTCTGGGGGTTCTCACTCGTGCAGTTCTACCGCAAGGGGGAATGGGTGAACTACGACCTGATACCGCGCAAACACGTCGATCCCGTGCGCAGGCTCATACTGCGGCACCAGACGGACACCACCGGGACGTCCTGGGACGAGTACCCCGACCTGTTGTTCATCGGTTCACCCGACGATCCCGGACTGCTGGTGAAAGCAGCCATCTGGGTGATATACAAACGTAACGACGTGGCGGACTGGGCACAGTTCGCGGAAGTGTTCGGAGCGCCCATCAGGGAGTACACGTATCCCACGGATGACGACGAGGCACGGCAGAAGGCGCTGGACGACGCGGACAGCACCGGAAGCCTGTCGGTTTTCGTGCACGCGGAGGATACGGTGCTCAAGCTCGTGGAAGCCGCGAACAAGACAGGGAGCGCGGACCTCTACGACAAGCTCTGCGAGCGCTGCAACAACGAAATCTCAAAGCTGTTCCTCGGAAACACGCTCACCACCGAAGCCTCCGACAAGGGCACACAGGCACTGGGAACCGTACACAAGGACGTGGAGGAGAAAGTGACGCTCTCCGACAGGCAGGACATCCTCGACGTGCTCAACTATGACATGGCCGACATATTCGCAATGCTCGGAATAGACACCACAGGCGGGGAGTTCTGCTATCCGGAAAAGAAGCTTATCGAACCGGAGAAAAAGATGTCCATCCTCACACAGCTGCGCACGAACTTCAACCTGCCGGTAGGTGACGACTACCTCTACGAGGAATTCGGGATCGAGAAACCGGCAAACTATGACGAGCTGAAGAAACGCCAGGAGGAGAAAGCGGCGGAAATCGAGGCGGCGAAGGCCCGAAAGACCGAAAAGGCGGAAGAGGATGAACCGGATCCGGAAGAAGAACCGGAACTGGAAAAGCACGGTAAAGGAACACCCAAAGAAAAGAAAAATGCCCTTAAAAACGCATACAACTGGCTGAAACGTTTTTTCGGGAAAGCCCCGGGGAGAGACGGGGCAGCTTTAGAATGGTGATAAACGGCCTCTACAGAATGGAGGACAAACAGGTGGAAACTTTATTCTCGTTCGATGAAGAGGTACTGAAGAAAGCCCTGAAGAACATATACAGCAAAGATTTCCATCCCATGACCGACATCGAGGAGAACCTGTTCGAGGCCACGTGGAAAACGATGAACAAAGCCACCGACAAGGGGTTTGGGACACGGAAAACCGATGATCCGGATTATGACTTCTACCGTGAAATCCGAATGAACAACGCCGTGTTCGCAGCTTTCAAGGTACACAGGGCACAGAACGACATGGCAGCGCTGCTACTGGACAAAAACGGAAGTTTAAAGCCGTTTGAACAGTGGGTGAAGGAAGCCATGCCCATAGCCGACCACCAGATGATCCATTGGCTGCGTACAGAATACGACACGGCCGTCATACGGGCACACCAGGCCGCGGACTGGAGACAGTTCGAAAGAGAAAAGGACGTATTGCCGAATCTCAAATGGATGCCGTCCACATCCATACATCCGGGAGCCGACCACAGGATTTTCTGGGGGACCATACGTCCGATAGATGATCCGTTCTGGAACGAGCACAAGCCCGGGGACAGATGGAACTGCAAGTGCACGCTCTCATCAACGGATGAAGCGCCGACAGCGGTACCGGACGAAAACGGGCAGAACAAGGCACATGACGGTCTGGAAAACAATCCGGGAAAAGACGGCAAACTGTTTTCAGACAAACACCCCTACGTTACTGAAGCGCATCCGGGAGCAAAAAAAGCCGTGGACGCACTGACCAGGCGCATCAACGAAATGATAGCCGAAATGCCGGACAACCTGACGCTGGAGGAAAAAACCGACATCGCCCGCAACAATCTCAAGATAGAAAAGGCACTCGGCGTTACCAAAGGCAAGCCGATGACATACGAACAGGCGAACAAGGGAAAGGAGAACCCGAAATTCGGAAAAGAAGAAGGATACCGCGTGAATTGCCAGACCTGCACCGTGACACACATGCTCAGAAGGTTGGGGTTTGACATCGAGGCAAAACCCAACATCAGACAAAGCGCATACAATGAAATGGCAAAACAAGGTATCACATGGGAAGAACGTTTCCTGAACCGGGACGGAACAAAGCCGGATTATGACTATACCTATAAATGGCAGGTCAGAAAGGGATATCAAGTAATGAATGCAAACCGGCTGAAGGAATACTTCAGGGAAAAATTCAGAGAGGATGGAATATACGAGATATATTGTGCCTGGAAAGGCGGCTCCGCACACGTGTTCTGCGCGGAGGTGACTGAAGGAAAGACAAGGTTCTTCGACCCGCAAACCGGAAAGGATGATGCAAGCAATTACATACAGAGCATGAAAGCGGGCCGTGTGGGAGTGATAAGAATAGACAACAAACTGGTAAATCCCAAAATCATGGGACTATTCATCACCAAATAAACGGGAAGAAAGTGCCAGCCCCTCCTCACCGTCCACCAGACGGCAGGACTGGCCGTCGAACAGAATAAAGGCGGGAAGACCGACAGGCAACTCAAAACCATCCCCGTCAACACAGCCCACGGAATAGATGCTTCCTTCAGGGGAACTGGCTGATAAGACAACGGAGTTGTAACCGCTACTGTTTGCTAATTCCGACACTTGTTTAGGTATTTCCATAACGCAAAAAGGCACATAAAAAACGCCTTGCTGCAAAAGTATAAAATTATTTTTTAATTCAGTCATTCATGGACATAAAAGAATATTCAAAACTGATAAAAGCCAAACGGAAAGAACTGGATGGGCTAATGAAACGGAAGATGCCGGTTATCGCCGGACGAATGGCAAAAGACCATTTCCAGGACAACTTCCGGCAGGGAGGATTCGTAAACGGGGGATTACACCCGTGGCCGAAAGCGAAAAGGCTGTCCTCGGGACGGACCGATGCGGCAGGGAACTACGGGACGCTGCTCTCCGGAAGGAACCATCTCTTCAGCTCCGTCAAATACATGCCGGGAGAATACCGGGTGAGGGTGGCAAACGAACTCGTCTATGCGCCGGTCAATAACTGGGGAGGAGAAGTGCATCCGACCGTTACGCCCCAAATGCGGCGTTTTGCATGGGCGAAGTATTACCAGGCTTCAGGCAAGGCTAAAAAAGCCGCCACGGGCAAAAGAAAAGGCAAAAAGAAGGGTTCTGCCGTAAACAATGAATCGCAGGAAAATCAGGAAGCGCTGAAATGGAAAAGGCTGGCGCTGACCAAAAAGAAAAAGCTCCGGATAAAAATACCGCAACGCCAGTTTATCGGGGAAAGCCGGGAACTGTCCGAAAAGATAGACCGGAAAATGGAGAATGAAATCAGAAATATTTTAAACTTATAACAACATGGAAGAAATTTTTATCGCAATCATGGAACGCATCGCCGAAAAAATACCTGAACTGTCATACATTGACGAGGACTACGGACAGCTTGAAGCTGGGGCGGAGGAGGACCACTACCCGGTAACCTTCCCCTGCGTGCTCATCGGGAACGCCGAATCGGACTGGAATGACCTCGGTTACGGGGTACAGAAAAGCGAGTCACTCATCACCATACGACTGGCCATTGACTGCTACGATGACACCCACTACACCTCCGGAACCTATGACAAGGTAAGGGAACGCCAGCTCAAGGCTAAAGAGCTGTACAAGGCCTTACAGGAGTTCCAGTGCACGGAAGAGACCAGCCCGCTGGTCAGGGTAAAGAGCCGGGACTATTCGCTGCCGGGAAACATCAAGGTGTACGAGACGGTTTATTCCTTCACGCTGCATGACGAGTCGGCCATGCAGTAAGGGGAAGGTTCATTCCCCCGTGAACAGGGAAAGCTGGATGGCTGTCAGGCGGGGTTTCTTAACCTTTGGGACGGGCTTCACCTCCAAGTCCTTCAGTTCCCGACACTTGCGCCGGATAATGGACATGATCCGCTCCTCGGAAATGAAAAACTCCTGCCGGGACAACACTTTCAGGGCATCATCAAAACGCAGGCGCTGCACCTCCGTCCAGTAATAGTAACGGCGGCACAAGGCTTCATCACGGAGTTCTATCAGGTTTTTATCTCGTCCTTTGGCCATAAGTTCAGGTATATGCTGCAAAATTAGGCATTTAACCGGGGATGTTAATAAAAAAACGCCGCATCGTGTATGAATGCGGCGTTTTTCTGTTTAGAGTGTGAACAAAATCACATGGTCATCAGTTCGGTGTCATCCTCACCCGGGACAAACGGCTCGATGCGGGTGATCACCTTGCTCTGTACCTTCACCCGTCCGCTGCCATTACAGACCGGACATTTTGCGGATAAAGGAGCTCCTCCCTGGTCCAGGTAAAAGATACGTCCCTTGCCTTCACAACGCTTGCAGGCCATGACGTGCGGCGCGATGTTCTTCGTCTTTTCCATAACTACAATCGGCAGAATGAAGGCTCGATACGGCGCCAGACACCGTTCTCGTCACGTTTATGAAAATAGTAGTTCACCGCGGTCTTGTACACCACATTGCTCTCACGGAAGAGGTCCATGATCTCCGTGTATTCGCTGTCGAAACGGTCCTCCAGCTCATACAGCTTGCTCACCGACTTGTAGTCCAGATCACCCTGGCGGTTACGCTCGATCATAGTCATACCGAGCTGGTACATCGGATCATCGGTACCGAGTTCCCGGCTCATGGCGTAACGCTTCAGGTAATCCACCAGACGCTCGGCGGCGAGGTTGGCACGCTCGTCGAAGCTCTTCACCTTGTTACTCCTCACTTCCAGCTTCATGTCACCGTCCACGATGGTGAAACTCGCCTGGTCATCCTTGCGAAGTTGCCCATAGTCACGCATCAGGTCACGGAAAGAGGCGGCTTCCTTCTCTACCCAGTCACGGAAGGCCTTCACGTCATCCACAACTGGAAACAGCCTGTTCTTCACTTCAAGCATGAACTGCGCACGAAGCCCTTCGTAGGCATCGCGACGATTGCGCTTGTTTTCCTTCTCTTCCTGCTGGAGCTGTTTCAAAAGCTCCCTCCTGTCCTGGGCGGACAGGCTTTTTAATTGTTCTTTCAAGTCCATAACTGAAAAATTAAATGGTTGCTATTGTTGTTTATTCTCACGTTTACGGCGGATGGCACGCAGCTTCACCTGCAACGTGTCCAGTGCCTCACAGTCAAGTTCACGGAACTCCTTGCCGGCGATACGGCTGTCCCGGCAGAAGGCGTTCACCCGGTCCCAGTCGGCCGTATCGATGCCCAGCAACTGCATCTGGTGAAGCACCGAGGAACGCTTCTGGCGGAGAATCTTCCGGAGCTGTTCCTGGTAAGTGGGCGGTACCAGCTTCTGCATGGCGGCCACGGCGGCGCTGTATTCCTTCAGCGTCATCTCGCGCAGGCTCGTGGTGCGGCCGTCCGTGTACTGGGAAACGATGCTTTCCTTCAGTGCCTCACGATCCGATGTCGGAAGGCGGTTCAAAAGGCTGTAAAACGCCGCATAATTCTCGGGTTTATTTAACTGCTTGCGGCTGTTGATGTCTATCTGCATGGCTATACTGTTTTTTTGTTTATTTTAAGGTCATTGATTTCCTTAATCACTCTCTTTACTCTGATAGTACACAAATAATCAAGAAGATGCTCTTTTTCATTTTTTTGTACACTTATACTGGTCGAAAAATTCAAGTATGCCCATTCTATTCAGATTTTCATTAACTCAAACTATTCATACCACATCAGCACAACTCTATGATTTCACCCACGGCAGAGCGTAGAAGAGTACGCAAAACCGAAGGGTTTCCGCTATCATAGATGACTTCCACACAACACTCATGGCGTGCGTTACGTGACACAACCAGCTCGCAAGTCATATTCTCACAGAGCCATTTTTCCACTACTTTACGGACACCAACTGCGGTGACCACAATTACCATTTTTTTACTCATAATATTGACCGTGCTGTATGTTATTCAACTCTTATCCTCCCGGTGTACTGGTTTCCCCGAAACTTCATCCCCTTGGTGAAGCCGCCCGGATATCCCAGTTCCTTGCTTCTCGCGTTTGCCAGCAACAAATGTTCCCGGCTAAGGGAGGCTACAAAACTTTTGTCCTTTTCCAGTCCCATCTCTCGGGCCTTCCGGGTGACGCTGCGTTCGGAAACACCGAGCATTTCAGCCAGCTCCCGGTTGAGGGTATTGTGATAGTGGCGCCGCATGATGGAAAGCATATTACCGTTCCAAAAGATACGGGTGGAATATCCCTTATGCTCGACGAGCCGTCCCAGTGTCCGGTGCATGAAAGTACCGTCAGCAACCTTCCGGTGCTTGCGGTACTGTTCACGCTTGTACGCCAGCACACATTCATGACACCAGGAACTCCGTCCCCCATTCTTCAACGGATAGAACTCACGCATCCACAACTTTCGGCCGCAATGCGGACAGACACGTTTACGTTTCTGCTTGTTGTTATTTTCACTCATAGCTGTTTATGCTACATTCATCAGTTCATATTCAAATTTTCACCGAACGGAATAGTATTAATGTCAGTCTTTCTCGTGTAGGCCTGCATGAGTGCCATGGAAAGCAGCATATAAACACGGCTGTCGGCCTTGACAGTCCCCGAAATGGCGCCGACAACATACTCACCCTTGCCGGTGATGATCGAGCCGGCTATCTGCTCAAGCCCGTCCGGATGGTCCTCACTGGCCGCAACGCTCATAAAGGCACTAAGATTATTTTCCTTACAAAAGTTATCCACGTATTGGCAGAGTTCCTTTACTGCCTCTTTCTGTTTTTCTGTAATCATTTCAGTTAAATTTTAATGGTTAATAATTATATGTTGAAATAGCGAAATCTCTTTTTGAGCACTGCTCGAACATCGTCTCCTCCCAGTCCGGCTCGTTCTCCTCCGGCAGGTCGTTCTCCCCGAGTTCTATTTCTTTTCGGTAAATGAGGTACCGTGCCTCCAGAAAGAAGAGGACCACGCGGCGCAGGAACTCACGGGCGGAGGAGATGCCATGCCTCTCCATGAAGGCGGCGATACGCTCCGGGCCGATGGTGTTCGTGCGGATACTCACCAGACACTGCCGGCGGAAGTCCTTCAGCGTGCTGCCCTTTATCCCGAGCACGCTGTCAGCGATACGACCGAGGTTCTCCGGGATATGGTAACCGGAACCGTCATCATCCGTCCCCACCAGCAGTTCGGCGGCGGCCGTCAGCATACCCTCCACGCTCATGCGCTGGGCGGCGGCCGTCTCCTTCAGGAACACGTACTGGTAGTTGCTCACGTAGGTATGTATGAGGTAGCCTTCCGGGCGGCGGAACACCTCTTCGGAGGCAAGCTCCATCGAAAGGTTGTTCAACGTCACACCGGCACCGCAACAGAAGGCGCACACCAGGCGGACGGCAAGACGCTGGCGGTTGCCCCAACCGCCGGCGATGATGGCACGCTGCAGGCTGCCGGCAACGGCCGGATCCATCTCGAAGAACAGCACCGACTTCTCCTGACGGCGGAAGAAGAACGACATGTCCGGAATACGGTCCATGCAGAGGAGGATGCGCCGGGTGGCCGTGGAGACCCTGCCACCATCCGTCATGCGGATGTAGGACTTCACCAGGTGGTTCATCACTACCGTCATGTCGGAAAAATGATAGTCGGCAACCTTCCCGCGGAACAGTTCATGAAGCAGAACGGGCAGCTTCACAACGTAGTTGTAATACTCCTTTCTCATGGCTCACTTGCTTGAAGGTTTCCAGTCCACTGTTATAATCGCATCCAGCTCACCGCTGCCGCCACACACCGGGCAGGACACATGCACGTCCTCGCGGCTGCCCTCTTCCGTTCCCCAGAACCAGCCGTTGCCCTTGCAGTAACCACACTTGTGGCCGGTACTGACGAAGTTCTCACGGTTAGGCCCCTTACACATATAGGCGGGAGGACAAATCTCCAGCTGTTTCTTTATCCTGCTCATGCCTGGCCTCCTTTCTGTTTCGGTCCCGCCACATTCCAATAGTCATAGGCGCCCTTCTCCCAGATTGTGTATTCACCAGTGGCCCCCTGATAACGTCCCTTACTGAAGGCGACGTAGCCCTCTACCCATATCTTCAGGTCGGCATCATACATCACGCTCGTGGCCGCATCACCTTTAGGATTCTTGCCGCGGGCATGGCTGATGAAAACAAACAGCTTGTCCGGAAACTCCTCCTTCAGCTGGATATAGTCACGATACGTCATCTGTGTGTATTGGAAGCTGTCAATGATCACGATGTTGAAACTCTTATGACGCCGGAGCCTGATCTTCAAGGTGGGGATGTCCTCCTTGATGAACGCCAAATGGCGGCTTACCTCGGCCATACCAAAGCGCCGCAGGTTATTTTGGACTGTCAGAGAAGTTCCTTCCTCCAGGGAGTTGAACGCCACACGGTCATACTTGCAAAGTTCCTTGCAGAGCTGCATCACGAAAGAGGTCTTGCCGTTACCACTGTTGCCCCACACGAACCAGCAGCCCCGGACTTCCGGAGTGTCGAAGGCATCCTTCCATTTCCCCTCAAAAGGGAATACGTCATACTTCTTGTTCAGAATGTCCCTGACATTCAAGGCACGTCTCATGCCCGCTTTTTTATTATCCTTTTTCTCTTCTTCCATGGTCAGAACAGTTTTAGTTGTCGGATATTGTCTATTTGATCAAGCACGGCCTGCCGTGCGGCACCCCGCAGTTTCTCGTGGCAGAGCATCCTGCCGAGTGCCCACAGAAGGGCATTCTCACGGGTGGAGAACTGTCCCCATTTACGTCCCGGGTTGAAACCGCCACCGGAACCGCCCACCTCCATGTGAACGCCGGCAACCCACCAGCCGTCCTGCTGTCCCACAAGGGCGTCCAGGTAGTCGCGACCATTCCGGTAAACGGTCACCGTCTCGTATTCCCTCAAGACTGGGTAATCGCTCCAGGGAGCAGGAAGCTGCTCGCGACCGTCGATCTTTAAGTATTCAAATTTGTTTTCCATATCCTTAAAATTACGTTTGAACGGTATTTGAACGGGAGTCATTCCCCCACCATGCGTTTCACCTTGTGAATGGACTTCCTCACACGCCGCAAATCAAAGTCACATGTCGAAGCCTCCTTTATCACCTTATCGATGTCTTTCTTGTCAGTCACACCGTTGGCGGAACAGATCGCGAACACGTCGTTCACGTCTGTAGGCTCCAGCTCATAAAATTTCCGTCCGATACGGCTGTAGAACTCCTTGTAGCCGGGCTTCTGGTATCGCAGACCATTGCTGATGCGTTTGGCAATATAATCGGTACTCAAAAACACGACGCCGCATTTCTCCTCCAGTTTGTTGTACAGGCTGATGAAGTAGTGGAACACCGGTTCGGTCAGCTTGTCCGCCTCGTCGAACACCAGCAGGGGCGCGTCCATCTGGATAATGTCATCCAATATAAGCCCCCACACCTCACGGATATTATACCCTTCGGTCCGGATTCCGACCGTACGGGCGATCTCGCGGACAAAGTCACCTTTCTTCATGTCCTCAGAGCAGAGGATATAGAAAACCTCCTTATGCTCCTGGAGGTAAACACGGGCGGTGGTACTCTTGCCACAACCGGCCTCGCCGGTCACCCAGGTAACATTGCGCCAGCGTTGCGCGTCAGAGAGTACAGCCGTGATCTCCTGGTAAGCACCCGTCTCCACGATCTGCCAGCCGGTAGCGCTTACACCACCGACCTGCGAGGCGACATTACGGAACATCTCGTCGCTGATATTCTCATAACGGCCGTTCAGGATATTGCTCACAGTACCCACACTGACTCCCTTCAGACTACCCGCGGCCTTCGTCTGGCTCGGATACTTCGCCACGTAAGCCCGGAGGCTCTCACTGATGGCGTTCTTCTCTTTCATTGTAATTTCCATAATCAATATTTTTTATCTTGTTATAAATCTGTTCCTTATAATTTCCCGACCACCTTGCGGATGCTCACTTCCTTCTTCTCAAAGCTGTCCCATGTCACGTTGCTGATGACTTTCATGTCACGGCCTATGGAAGGACGGGGCGGCTGGCTGTATTTTCTCGTGCGGCGGTCAATCTGGCGTTGCGCCTCCTTTCCGAGACCTTTCAGGTCAGGAGTACGCAAACCGTTCTGTTCCGGTGCGACACCATGCTCATACTCGATATCTTTGGCGACGACCTGACGGTTTATACGCTCATTGACGACGGCCTCCTGCTGGGTGCGGATGAAACGTTTTTCGGCTTCCGTCTGCTCCTGCTGGGCACGGTGGATCATCAGCGGGAACGAGGCCACACACTCGAAACGCATCGCACCGCCCTTGTCCTTGTAAAGCAACCGTACGCTGCTCATGTCATAGGGATCGTACTGGACATAGAACTTCTTGTAGGTATTACGCCGGCGCCATTCCAGGTCAGGCTCACCGGGAGCGGAGAAAACCTCGTAAGGGTATTTCTTTCCCTGTACCGTGATCTCGATACCGCTGGCGGTGAACAGCGACGGTTTATCGGTTGTGTACCAGAACATCTCCACCATATCAGGAACGCTGACCGGATCGGTGCCCTCGTTCACGCTGGTATTGTACATCTCAATACGGGGGATGCCAGTGGCCGGGTGCTTCATTGAGTTCCACTGCTCACGGGCGGCGGCATACTGTTCCTTCAGTTCCTCCAATGTGGGAAGGGAGTCGATGTTCGCGTTGATGAATTCCAGATTCGGACGGCTTGTTTCTCTCTTTGCCGTAATATTCTGCCCGGTGAAACCGAAACGTTTCTTCAATACCTGGCTCTGGAAGCGGTAGAAAATGTTCTCAATCGTCTTAGATTCGCCATTATACGGAGCTGTCGGGCGGTGGATACGGCTGATCTTCGAGAAAAGACCCAGCGCCGCGTTCTTCTTATGACCGCCCTGGTTGTCGCACACGATCTCGTAGGGTTTGTGCCGGCTCGTTTGGATAGCCATGCGGAAAGCATGGTACTGGGCGATATAGTCCTCATTATCGCTGATGTAATAGCCAAGAAGCACTTCGCTGTAAGCGTCCACCACCTCGTACACGCTTGTAGTGCACTTGTTCCCGTTCTCATCACGATAGTAGAGGTTCAGCTTCGTGCCGTCGCCATACCAGAGGCTGTCACGGCGGCCCGGAAGGATGGTGCGGTGTTTGCGGTCATAACGCTGGTGCGCCTTCATTTCCCCATAAACGGCATCGTACCACAGAGGTTCGACACGCGGGCTGCTGAACCATTCGCGGAGGCTGCGGGGACTCTTCAGGGGCTTCCAGCCACGTTCCGGAGCGACACGGTTGTACTCCTCGAAGATCTCCATATCAGTATAAACCGGAACACGGCTGCGTTTCAATGCAACAAGGTAACGCCCGCCGTCCTCCTCGATCTTCAGCGTGTTGCTGTTGCCGTACTTGCCGCTCACAAGCACACCGTAGTTGTCGGGACGGAACTTGCTTATCAGGGCTTTCAACCGGCCCACACTGCCCGGGAGGCTGTGCCCGTACACCGGACGCCACTCCTCACTCGTGACAAGCAGAAGCTCCCAAAGGTTACGGCGGAAACCGGTCAGCTTGTTATTGGATGAACTCAAGCGTTTGAACTCTTCCATCAGCGCGTTCAGCACCGAAGCGTTCCAGGTGTATTCCTTCTTCACATCCTCGGGAAGGGCGACCAGCTCACCGTTCTTGTCGTAACGGTACTCCTCAAAAAAGCGCTCGGCCTTCTCGTCTTTCTTCACTATGTTACGGATCATTTCTTCTCGCATCTGTTTCTCGGGCTCGCCATGGCGCTCAACCCAACGTTTCTTGTATTTCTCGGGAAGGGAAGAATAGGAATACAGGGCTACATTGCCCTCGCCACCGCCACGGTTGATACTTTCGATGTTACCGCGACGGACATTTTGGTATAAAGTTATATACTTCATCACCGGATTATCTCCTGAAGTAAGCTCTTCACAGGTTACACACAGTATATTATTATAGTATTCCATTTTCCGTTCTGTTATCAGTCCTCCAAATCATTCAAAGGGACATGCCTCTTCAACAGCCGTACTGAAGCCCCAAAGTTCAGTACAACAAAAAGCGCCCAAAGCAAATTGTCTTCACTCACAGAAAATATCAGACAGAAATTCAGACAGAAGTAAAGTACACAAAGGCGCTGCTTCCAGTTCAAGTGTATAAACCAGCGCAGCTGGTCACCGAACAATGCCATCAACTCACTTTTCATCGCTTTCCTTCTTTTCAGGGTTACCACCTACCTTGGTTCCACCGCGCTCGATGGCGAGCTTGCGGATGGAACGGGCCAACTTGCTGTTCTTGCGGAATGCAAGGGAGTGGGAGACCATTTCCCGGGAACAACCCAGCAAACCGGCTATTTTACCCACCTCACTGTATTCTACCACTATTCGTTCTTTCATAATTCGCTGATAAGTTAAATTATTGTAGCGGGCAGTCGCGGACTCGAACCACGGACCATGGCCTCTCCCTTGCGGGAGTTTGGCGTGTTCTACCAACTGAACTAACTGCCCCGGAAATCTATCGGAGTTCTTGTATGGCATCCTCCGGAACACATATCACAGTCCAAACCTGGCCATCTTTCATATAATCGACATTATATTCACGACCGAAAGTACAAATGTTATAGTCCCAGTCGCGGATTACACCATCAATGACTTCACCGTTCCTCTTGGTGATTCTCACACTTTGTCCCTTTTTAAATTTTGCTTCCATTATATCTTCGTTTTAAGTATATCAATATCAATTACATCCAACACGTTAGATGTTCTTAGGCTATTCACGATAAGGGTGGCTAATACTATACTGTTTTCTGCCATCCACCTCTTTGCTTGCCTGACAGCCACTTCCTTGCTGTACCCATCCGGAATAAAAGCCCCCAGATCATTATAACTCCGATCTGTCAATTCAAAATAATACCGTTTCATAACCTTCTATTTTTCTTCTTTTTATATTTCTCATTGTCACCTCAAGCCTTTTTTGTAGCTTTGGGGCGGTGTTCACACTTTGAACACGCTGCAAATATAAGGATAAAATTTTAACCTAAAAACAAATATGGGAGATATTTTGACCATAAAAGATAAAATTCTTGCCTTTTTAAAAGAGAAGGATATAAAAAAAGTAGATTTCTTTGAGGCTACTGGAATACAATCCAGCAACTTCAAGGGAAAAAATATGGCATCACAGCCTGGCGGAGATATGATAGTTAAAGTTTTAACCCTATATCCGGATTTATCTGCTGAATGGCTAATGAGAGGGGAGGGGAATATGCTTAAATCCAATAATACAGATGTCTCCCAAAATTCATATACTATACACCAAGAAATAAGCCAAGACAATAAGCAAGAAATCGAAAAATACAATGCCCCCCCTGAAATTGTGGATAAACTTCTCTCTACAATAAAAGAACAGGCAGAGGAAATAGGGATGCTCAAACAGACAATTACACAACTTAAACAGGACAAGTCGGGGCGTGTTTCAGATGCGGGGAGTTCAACACTTGCAGGTGCCGGATAAAACGAGTTTTATGGGGTGAAGGGGGTAAAAAGTAACAAAACACTGATTTTTAGAGATATGAATTAAAATATAGGGGAGTAAATAAATATTATCAATGTATTATTTGCCCCCTCAAATAGTTTAAAAACAAGCAAAAACAAGTCCTATCTATATTGTATAGATAGACAAATCGCTAAAAAAATAATCCGAAAATGTAAACCCAAGTGTAAACCCTATTAAAACGTTTCGTTTTTGTAATGGAGAAAATGTAAACCCAAGTTGTAAACCCAAGTGTAAACCCTTTCAATTTTTCCGACTGTTCAAACCGTTCAAAGTAAGTAGCAGCCTCCCATTGATGTACTATTACCGACACGAATACAAAAAAAAGCCGCAAAAAGCGGCTTTATAGACGTTCTAAGGCTGTTTCAGCCCTTTCTGGTGCATGTTATCAAGCGAGACTGAATAATCATTGCACGTTTCGTGTATTTGGCAATGTCATCAACCAGTCCAGCATGTAAAAGACTATTCTTGGTGATCCCGACCTGTTTCTCCGTTAGAGTTTCAAAAATGGCCGATATACTACCAAAATAGATGTTCTTTTTCTCAAAAATCAAATGTACATGGATAACTTTACTCATAATATACGGTATTTATTTCATTGCAAATATACCAAATATCATCTATATGGAATAATTTAGATAAAATAAAAAGGAAAAGCGCACCATGCACTCCCCCACTCCACTTGTATAAACCGATCCGTTTGACTATCTTTGTATATGAGGAAAAAGTAAACCATGGAGAGCAATCGACGACAACACTCCGAAATCTCCCCTATCCCACCTTCAATGTAAAGCATTTCATTTGAACGGCGTTCAAACGAGGCTCAAATGTAAGCCCAATGTAAAGCGATGTAAACGCTTCGTTTTTGCAGCCCATTCTCCCCTACTCCACCCTAACACTTTGAAAACCAAAGCAATCATTCATTTTCAGACCGACCACATATTGACACGCTTCGTTTTTCCCCCCTTACACAAGTCCCACCATATCGGATAACCGAGGAACACCACGTCGTAATCTTTCAGTTCAATCGTTTCTCCGCCCAACGCAGGACGTGATTTGTCGTCTGCCATCTCCACCGAACTGCGGCTCGCCTTGTCGTTCCAGTCGAGATCTGCCGAAGTGTAGGCCGTAGCCGGAGTAATCCGGTGAAGTTTACCGCCAGTCTCTTTTGCGATAGCGGTTGCCACTTTCTCTGTGGTCCCCGTACAGGAGAAATAGGCTACAAGGATTTTCTTGTCGGACGGCCTGTCGGTATCTGCTGTTTGTTTTTGTGCTTTCGACGGGTTACTGAAAGTAAGTAGGCTCATAAGTATCAATACTATCTGTTTCATGTCATTTTAATTTAGCATATTCTTCATCACCGACAGGTTCCAGCCATTCGGTACTGTTGTTCTCACCGGGCACTCCGATGGCTAAATGCGAGAACCAGCTGTCGGGAGCCGCCCCGTGCCAATGTTTCACGCCTGCCGGAATATTGATTGCATCCCCGGAATGTAGTTCCACCGGCTCTTTGCCCCACTCCTGATAGTAGCCGCGACCGCCCACGCATACGAGTGTCTGACCGCCGCCTTTCGTTGCCTTGTGCACATGCCAGTTGTTGCGGCAGCCCGGCTCGAAGGTCACATTTACCACGGGGACTCCGTCCGTTACCACGGGAGCCGTGTAACTTTGACCGATGAAATACTTGGCATAGGCATCGTTGGGTTTCCCCACGGGGAAAATGATAGTTTGCGCGTAGGCTTCGAGCGAACCTGCCGCCACGCTGTCTGCATTACCGCCGGTCCAAACCTCTTTTGCCATACGGAAAGCCGCCCACGCTTTCGGCCAGCCCGCGTAGAATGCGGCATGGGTGAGTATTTCGGCTATCTCGGTTCGGGTCACTCCGTTCTTCTTCGCCGATTCGAGATGGTACTTGAACGAGGAATCGGTCAGTCCCTGCGACATCAGGGCCACTACGGTTACGATGGAACGGTCGCGGAGCGAAAGCAGATTGTTCCGGTTCCATACTTCCCCGAAAAGAATATCATCGTTCAAACGTGCAAATTCGGGGGCAAATTCTCCGAGCGCGTCGCGTCCGGCAGTCTGTTGGATTTTTACTTGTGATTTTGCCATGATCGGAAAAATTAAAGTCAATAATAAAGCTAATGATGCTACTTTTGTTTTCATACGATATGATTTTTAGTTCGACATTTCCAAGACAACCGACAGGTCTTTCCTGTTTCCGATACAAAAGTACGGGCATTATTCCACAACAGCTTTGCTGCAAGGCTCAAACTGTTTTGTCCTGAAGTTCATCTTACCATGAAGGAGCGACACCATAAGCCTCCTTGTATATCTTGGAGAAATGCGACAGGTTCTTGAAACCCACATCGAAGCAGGCTTCCGTCACTTTCTTCTTGCCTGATTTTATCAGGCCGTGCGCGGCTTCCAGACGACGTTTGATAATCCACTTTTGCGGTGTCAGGTTGCTGACTTTGGCAAAGTCCCGCTTGAAGGTAGCCAGGCTGCGTCCCGTGTAACTGGCGATTTCCTCCAGAGAGAGATCACACATGTAGTTCTCGTTCAGATAGTCGAGAATGTCGATTTTCCACGGCTCCACGAAGTCGAACAGCGACGCATAGAGATTCCGGTCTGTATTAAGCAGTACATATATCCCTTCTACCATTTTCAGCTTCAGTACGTCTTCGGACGGTTTTTCGCCTGCATCGAAATAGGGTATGACCGATTCGAACAGCGAACGGATATCAAGCCTGTTACTGGGCAACACGCGCAGGCTTACCTTCTCACGTTCGGAGTCGTTCGGAATCTGTTGCCGGTTAAGCGTCTGGTAAAATTCTCTTAGAAACGGTCTTGAGAACTTCAGTACGACAGAACGGTAAGGCTTTCCGTCCTCTACCTTTTTCTGCAACCACATCCGGTTATCGCGCCGCATGAAAGCACAATCCCCCGGATGCAACACGGTTTTCTTACCACGTTCCTCTATCTCCAACTCACCGGAGCACAAATAAATAAGCGTATGCTCCCTGTTTTCGTGGGCGCATCCCCGGTCATCGGTGAAATAACTTGCTATAAGCACGTTCGAGCAATCGAATACATCTAATCGTTCCATATTGTCAGTCTTTAATTTTCGCAAATATAACGCATTCCAACCATAAAGTTTTTGTTGTAAGGCTCAAATTTGCAAAACGGATAAAATATTTTTGTACGCTTGACCTCGTATAGCAGCTGTTACCTTACAGACTACAGTACAACACATTACGGTTTCAACGGGCCATAAAAGTACGATGCCGTAGCACCGCCGTCGATCAGAAAGTCCGCTCCCGTGATAAATGCCCCTCTGTCGCTCATAAGTAGTTCGGCAACATTGGCAACCTCGTCCGCGGTTCCGGGGCGTCCTGCCGGACATTTGGCGAACATGTTTTTGTAAAAATCACCTCGCTGCCCGTTGAACTCGTCGATAGCCAAGGGAGTTACAATGATACCAGGTGAAATGGAGTTGATTCTTGCCCCGCGCTCGCCCCATTTCACAGCTTCGGCCATTACACGTTTCACGTTACAACGCTTGGCCATCTGGTAAGCGTGTAACGTATCCTTGATACTATCCGGTTGCAGCATGTCGAGCGAGAGCAATTCTTCGGCAGGAGTCGTGGCCAGTAGCATATCCTCCTCGATGGTCAGTGCGGGCATCCGATGCCCTGACTGGCTGGAAATCGTTACCCCGACACCGTTTTCTTTAATAACCTTCCCAACTTCTTCGAGCAGGACAGCCGTTCCGTACAGATCGACTTTCAGAATCGTTTCGATGGAAGCCTGACTCGGTGATACGCCCGCCGTATTGACGAGCATTGAAATTTCACCATGTTTCCGTGCAACCGCAATCAAGTTCAAAATGGACTCCCTTGAAGAGAGATTCATTTCGACGGGTACTGCATCAAATCCCGCCTCATTCAATATACGGCAAACAGCCTCGGTACTCTCCGGGTTCAGGTCTCCGACAACGATCTTTTTCCCATATCCCATACGGCGGGCTATCGCCATTCCTATCTGACCGGCACCGGTCAATATCATTACTTCTTTCTTCATATTTACTTTTTCTTTATTCTTTGATAACGTGATTTTTTATCTCATTGCCGGTTTATTCTTCATTTTGTTCCAGCACACGGGCCATCCGCTCCAACCCTTCAACAAGCAGTGTTCGGGGGCAAGCAATATTCAGACGGATAAATCCCTCGCCGCCGGATCCGTACATCGTACCTGAATTGATCATCAATTTTTGTTCCTCTTGCAGGCGCAAGGTCATAGCATCCGAACCGATACCGAGTGCTCGGCAGTCTATCCATACTAAGTAAGTTCCTTCGAGTGGTAACACGGGATATTGCGGTAACCGCTGCTCAAAAAAGTGGCAGAGATATTCGTAATTCCTACGCAAGTATTTGCGCAAAGCATCGAGCCACTCTCCACCCTCGTTATAAGAGGCGATTGTAGCGATTACGCCGAACGGGTTGACATCGCACACTTCATTGATGTTGATGGCGCGGTCAATACGACGACGTACATCATCATCGGCCGCAATGATATTGGCAATTTGCAGTCCGGCAAGATTGAATGCCTTACTCGGTGAAACGCAAGTCACGGAATTTTGTTGGAAGCGTTTAGACAGGGAAGCAAAAGGAGTATAGTCATACCCCTCATAGGTCAGTTCGCAATGAATTTCATCTGCCACAACAAACACTCCGTTGCGCAAACAGATGTCTCCGATATGCCGCAGCTCTTCCGGCGTCCAGACCCGTCCAACCGGATTGTGAGGATTACATAGTAATAGGATTTTCGCCTTCGGATCAGCCACCTTTGCTTCGAGGTCGTCGAAGTCGATTGAGTAGCGACCATCTCGGTAAATGAGGTTATTGGCCGACAGTTCGCATCCGTCGTTACGAATCGACGAATAGAAGCAGTTGTATGCCGGAGTCTGGACGATTACCTTGTCGCCCGGTACGGTCAGGGCTTTGATAATGGCCGACAGAGCCGGTACGACACCGCTTGTATAGATAATCCACCGGGGATCTATCCGCCAACGATGACGGCTCTCGAACCACCGGACGACTGCATCGTAATAGGTTTCGGGTACTTTGGTATAACCGAAAATGCCGTGTGCAACCCGCCTTTGCAAGGCTTCTACAATGGTCGGTGCAGTACGGAAATCCATATCCGCCACCCACATGGGCAGCACATTTTCCTCCTCAGGAGTGTCCCATTTGTAAGAGTTCGTCCCGCGACGCGGGATAATCGTATCGAAATCGTATTTCATAACTTATCTATTTATTCGTAATTTATAAATCCAGTTACTGCCCCAAAGTCTCGCGAGGAAGATTACTCCCCGGAAACAAAGCTCGATGCACATGGCAAGCCACACGCCGCGTAGTCCCATCGTGGGAGCAAGCCATGCCGCCAGTGTCAGTCGCACGCCCCAAATGCTGCCGAAGTTCATCAGACTGGGTACGAATGTATTACCCACACCTACGAATACACCGTAGGCAACGATAGATGCCGCAAACATCGGCTCTGCAAAGGCTTCTATCCGCAGAATCTCGATTCCCAACGTGCGGATTTCCTCCACGGGAGTCATCACTCCGATGATTTGCGGAGCCGCCACATACATCAACGCTCCCATAACACCCATAATCAGCATTCCCGACCAGACGGTAATATTGGCAAAACGACGGAGCAACCGGATACGGTTCGCTCCAAGGCTCTGACCGACCAACGTCGTGGCAGCCTCCGAGATGCCGTAGCCGGGCATATAGCAAAGGCTTTCGGCAATAATGGCGAACGAGTTGGCAGCAATGGCAACGATGCCAAGCGGTGCGACAACCACCGTCGTTGCGATCTGCGCTCCACAAATGGCCATGTGTTCGAATCCCATCGGTAACGAAATACGGAAAGACTTACGCAATGTCTCCCGTTTGGGTAGAAAACTTCCCCGTTCTCCGACGAACTTCAGCATGGGCGAGCGGCGGCATAGATACCACATCATTCCTCCGGCGGTAACGAGTTCGGCCAATACCGTTCCCAATATAGCACCTTTCACACCCAGACCTGCACCGGGAGCGGTAAATACTACTCCGAACCACTCCACATGCCTCGTCGGGAAGATCAGGAAGAAGTTGAACACGACATCCAGCAAGCACATCATTATATTCAGCATGGCGGGCACGCGCATATTCCCACTGCAACGCAACATGCCTCCTGCAAGAAAGTTCAACTGCAAGGCAGGCAGGAATAGTGCGAATATTCTGAAGTAGAGGGACGAATCGTTCCATATCGCCTCGTCTCCACCCAACCAGAGAGGAAGCATACCGCTGATACAAATACCGCCAACAGCCAACAGCGAACTGAAAACAAGCGTGGCAGTAACTGCTTGACGGAGTATCTTTTTGGCTTCCACGAAATCCCCGGCTCCGATACGATGTGCCACCTGCACGGAAAATCCCGTCGCAGCGGCTGCACACACCCCCCAGAACAGCCAAGTTGTGGTCGAGACCAATCCGATGGAAGCAGCGGCATTCGCACCGAGGCTGCCCACCATCGAGGCATCGATGTACTGCATGGCGATAGAAGATATCTGAGCCATAATGGCCGGGACGCTGAGGTATGCAGTCAGGCGTAACTGCTGCCCCAGCGTCATTTGTTTCCCTTCGCGGATAAGCGATAACAGATAATCAGTCTTTCCCTTTCCTATTCCCATTAAATTATTCGCAAGTACGTCAATCGGTAAAACAAGTTTTCTCATCCCAGAGTCTCAGCTTGCAATCGGCGGGAGCCTTGATATTCTCGTCAAGGATAATCTCTCCGTAGCTCTCGGCGGTGATACAACCTGTTCGCGGATTCTTCACTCCGCCTATCGCACCTTTGATGGTGGCCTGCACCGAGCTGTACTCGAAAGCCCGGTCACAGTCGGGGCCGAACGTGCAATTCTCCAACACGAGGTCGTGGGCATAGCAGAGCGGCTGTTCACCGGTAATGTGACAGTTCACCAACCGGAGATTGTGCGAATGCCAGCCCAAGTATTCGCCGTTGAGTTCCGAATCGTAGATCGTCACGTTCTCCACCTCCCAGAAAGCATCTTTCGTGGTGATTTTGGCATTATGAATCTCCACATCTTTCACGTACTGGAAAACGTATTTACTGTCACTTTCCAATCCGTCGATGCGGATATTGCTGCTGAACATGAAGGGATAAGTGCCGCCATGCAGTTTCAGATTTTTGATATTCAGATTCCGGCAACGCCAAAACACTTCATCGGCATCGTTTATCTCCACGTTCTCGATTTCGATATCGTGCATCTCGCGGAACATCTTGGGCGCATCAATGCGTGTATTCGTCATTTTCAGATGGTCGGAGTACCATAGCGCCGAACGTCCTCCGACATCGAAGAAACAACGGTCGATAACGAAACCATGCACATGCCAGAAAGGATAATTCCCCTCGAACCGGCAATCAACGGCTTCGATGTTGCTGCACTCCTTGATGGCCGACTCTCCGGCACGGATGATTACATTTTCCAAACGTAAGTCATGTGATTCGAACAAAGGTCTTTCACCTCCGAATTCTGCATTTGATATTACTTTCATACTTTCCTTATTTTTAATTATTATTCATATTCGACTTATAACAGCGCAAAAGTACGAAGCGCCCTTTATGACCACTTTGCTTCAAGGCTCAATTTGCTTTGTTATAAAGTTCATCTAACAGAGGATGGTTTATGTTATAGTACTATAGATTTAATGAATTGGGCGGGAACACCAGCTGCTACCGTATTTGCTTCCAAATCTCTTGTTACAACCGCTCCGGCCCCGATGACGACATTGTCGCCGATGGTTACGCCTTGCAGAATCGTTGCATTGGAACCTATCCATACGTTCTTACCCAACACAATGGGTGCAGGATAGGTCGTATGACGTTCTTCCGGAGCCAAACCGTGATTGAGTGTGGCAAAGACCACGTTATGTCCTATCTGGCATCCGTCACCAATTATCACTCCGCCATGATCCTGAAAATGACAGCAGGCATTGATGAACACCCCTTCGCCGACGGTGATATTTTTACCGAAATCGGCATAGAACGGTGGAAATACCCGGAGCGATTCCGGTACCTCGTAACCGAATAGCTCGGAAAGTAATCCGCGTACTTCGTCCTGTGTGTGGTATGCTGTATTCAGCCGGAAAGTAATGCGCCGGGCTTCGTTGCTCATATCGTCCATAAAGCGGTGTATCTCCTCTGTATCGAGTGCCCTACAAGTCTTGACATATTCTTTGAATGCATCTGTTGTCATGCGTCTTATCTCCTTTCAATCTTCACGGGTATGTCTCCGGCTATACTTAATGCTTCGATACCGTTCCCGTCGATACGACCGATTTTAATCAGGTCGTTACTATGAGACCAACTCTTACAGAAAATAGCTACATTGCCCCACGGTGCATAGATTGTTATATCTCCGGGTGTGGGGGCACAGCCTCGTGTGACGCCTTCGGTTGTCAGAGCCGGATCAGGATAGAAAATCTTCTCCGTCATGTTGTTATAATCGTTCAGTGTTATTTCAAGAGGCAGGCGAGAGAGGAAATCCCGTGCGGCGGCATTGTCTTCCATCGTAGCGGTAACGGTACGGTCGCCGACAGTAATATTTACGTTCAAAGAAGATACATCGGGAGTTTCCGGTTGTCCGGGTCTAAACGGTTCGTCATCACCTCCGCCACAGGCCGCCATCGACAGGACGGTCAGCAGTAACAAAGGAATCAATAATAACTTTTTCATATTCATTTTTTATTGGGATTTACAATGATTGTTTCTGCCGGAATGCGTCGCATTGAATTTTCCCACTCTTTCATCTCCACATCTTCGACGGATACAGATACGAATTTGGCATCGACTCCGAGGGTTTCAATCAATGTGTTGCACAAATTTTCGGCTAATTTTTGTTTTGTTTCCCGATCTCTGCCGGGTAACATCGTTACTGCAATGTGTGGCATAGTCTTTTGTTTTTATTTATTTTTTATCCGATGCAAAAATAGACGGTCTCCGCCACACGCTTGGTAGATAAATCCTCGGTATTTATACCCAAATTACGGATTATGCTTTTTTAGCAGGTAGAATTATCCCCGACAAATGAAAACTCCCATAATCGTTTGAATTACGGGAGTATAAAAGAGATTTTAAGTATATCTGTCATGCCGGGCACTCGATATCATAGAGCCGTTGCACCTCTTCCGGAGCGTGTAGGTCGAGAATCGTATTGTATCCCGTATTCATGGAAGCGATTGCGGTCATATCCTCCGGTGTCAGCATGAAATCCTCGATGTTGAAATTCTCTTCCATCCGCTGGCGATGTACCGATTTGGGAATGGCGACAATTCCGTGCTGCAAGTGCCAGCGTAGTACGACCTGTGCTGCCGATTTATTGTATTTGCGACCGATGCCGGTCAGAATATCGTCCGTGAACAATCCGTTCCGTCCTTCGGCCAAAGGTCCCCATGCCTCCGCTTGTACACCGAGTTCCTGCATAATTCGTATCGCTTCGGTTTGCGGAGTATAAGGATGCGCCTCTATTTGATTTACCGCCGGAATAACTCTGGTATTATGGCATAAATCCAACAATCTGTCCGGTTCGAAATTGCACACTCCGATAGCCCGTACACGTCCTTGAGCATAGAGTTCTTCCATAGCCCGCCATGCGCCGTAATAATCACCGAAAGGCATGTGGATGAGATAGAGATCGAGGTAATCCAGCCCCAAACGGGTGAGCGAAGCCTCGAATGCCTGCAATGTCTGTTCGTAACCCATTTCCGAAATCCATGCTTTGGTCGTGATGAACAGTTCTTCACGCGGAATGCCGCTTTTCCGAATAGCCGTACCGACCGCCCGTTCGTTGCCATAGACCGAAGCGGTGTCGATGAGTCGGTAGCCTACGGCAAGCGCATCGGTAACAACTTTTTCGCACTCGGTGGCATCGGGTATCTGAAAGACACCAAAGCCTTGTACCGGCATCTTTACTCTGTTATTCAATTCTTTGAAATCCATATCCTATTGTTACCGGCATAATAATCATTTTTCTTCACTAATAGGTAAATGTGTATCGCAATACTTCTTTCTATATTGCAAAGGAGTCATATTATGATATTGCTGAAACAACTTGTTCAAGTAGCACGGGTCGGTATAGCCCATTCTGTTTGAAATCTCTTTAATGCTCATTTGAGTGCCGACAAGCATGTCTTCCACCGTTTTCAACCTGCTTTTTTGGATGTACTGTTTGAAATCCTCTCCAAAATTCCGTTTAAAGAAACGTCCTGCATAAGTGGGGGAAAGGTGAAATTTTTCAGCCACAATATTCAATTTCAGGAGTTCGGGCTGGTGAATATGCTGCCTGATGTATTTTAGCATATACTGTGCCTTGCTACTGTCCGCATTATCATGCTCCGGGGCCAATGTGGAAAGATTTCTTACAGCAAGCACAATGACACTGTTCACGTAGTAGTTCAGCAGATAGCCCGACATCATTTTCTTTTCAGATACCTCCCTGACAATTAGCTCAATCAAACTGTGAAGCATTTCCGCATCACTCTGTTGAAACCGGATACAGTATCCGGCTTGTATGTCGAGAGCCCCTTCAGCATTTCTGTTTATATAATCGGTCACATAATTCTCCGTGAACCGGATAAACAAATAACGGCTATGTGAACAAGTCCGAAACAGGTGAACTCTATTGGGGGGTATCAGGCATAAGTCGGCGGCACAATAGTTATGATGTTCTTCCCCGCCATTTACGGAATTGACAACAAAACTTCCGGTACCTTCCAGAATATAAGCCATTTCGAAAAAAGAATGCTGGTGCTCTCCAATCGGAAATGTATCGTGCTCCCTTAAAAGTATTTCAACCGGCTGATATAGATTTTCTTTCCACATAGCTTATTTTTCCATGTTTATGGTACAAAAATACAATAATCTTCATTTCCATGACATTTAACTTTGCACAAAAAAACAGAAACATGAGAATATTAAAATTTATAGTAACATTTATTTTACTTATGGAAAGTGTATCTAATAGTTTAGCACAAGTATCTTCAGGAAGGCTGAAAGATAAAGTTGCAATTGTAACGGGAGCTGCATCCGGCAATGGAAAGGCAATAGCTGTCTTATTCGCCAATGAGGGAGCAAAAGTTATTCCGGCAGACATCAACGGTATAGAAGTAAGGAAGATTGCAGACACGTTGCAACAAAACCAATCGGACGTTACACCGGTTGAAGTGGATGTAACCAGAGAAGATGATGTACAGCGGATGATAAACTCGGCTTTAGGGCGATTTGGACGGATTGATATTCTGGTAAACAATGCCGGAGTTTTTGATGAACTTCTTCCGGCAGGCGAGGTCAGCGATGAGATTTGGGACAGAGTGATTTCTACAAATCTTACAGCGCCGATGCGTGGAATCCGTGCCGTTATTCCTGTATTTGAAAAACAAGGAGGAGGAGTCATTGTGAATACAGCTTCCATTGCCGGCTTTACGGGAGCAAGGGGTGGAGGGGCAGCCTACGTAGCCTCCAAGCATGGCCTGATAGGACTGACAAAAAATGTGGCATTTAATTATAAGGACAAGAATATCCGTTGTAATGCGGTGGCACCGGGCAGAGTCGAGACAAACCTGCGGGTAAACAGTGAGAACTTAATCGGATCAAAAACGGCTCATGACAAATCCATTGATAATTGGAGAGACATTGAGACCAAAGTTTCGGAAGGTTATATCACTAATATGCGGAAATGCACTCCTGATGAGATAGCCAAAGTTGTACTTTTTCTGGCATCTGACGAGGCCTCTTTTGTCAACGGTTCCATATTTGTAGCAGACGGAGGTTGGACTTCTTATTAAAGACATAACAATAGCATATGGAAAAGATTTGTTGGAAAGGACATGCCGCCATGTTCGGGGCAAATGCCATGTGGGGGTTGATGTCTCCCATATCCAAATTTATCATGTTGGGAGGAGCTGTTACGCCTCTTGTCGTAACTGATTTACGTATCGGGGGTGCGATGGTTCTCTTCTGGATAGCTTCTTTTTTTCAAAAACCGGAACATGTCAGCCATAAGGACTTGGCAAGCCTGTTTGTTGCCGCCCTTTTAGGTATTGTATTCAATCAAGGTTGTTTCATATTCGGTGTCAGTCTAAGCTCACCCGGTGATGCCTCCATTATTACTACCAGTATGCCTCTATGGGCTATGGTACTGGCTGCATTGATACTGAAAGAGCCCATTACCGGAAAGAAAGTGTTGGGCATTGCGGCCGGAGCGAGCGGTGCGTTGTTACTGATACTTGGAAACGGGCAAAACGGGCAAGGAACATCGGCAACAACCGCAGGCGGCACAATGATATGGGGCGATTTGCTGGTGTTGCTGGCGCAGTTCTGCTATGCCCTTTACATCGTATTGTATAAGGATTTCGTGAACAAATATTCGCTGGTGACCATTATGAAGTGGATGTTCACCTACTCGTTCATATGCATCCTGCCATTTTCTGCCAACAGCCTGATGCGCACGGACTGGAGCAGCCTGCATCTTCCCGAACTGGGTGGCTTGTCCTTTATTGTCGTGGGAGCTACCTTCATCAGCTACATGCTGATTGTGGTCGGACAGAAGAATCTCCGTCCCACCGTGGCGGGCATGTACAACTATATCCAACCACTTGTTGCCTGCATTGTTGCCGTTTGTTGGGGTATGGACTCTTTCAATTTCATCAAGGGCATGGCTGTTATCTTCATTTTCGGCGGTGTCTATCTGGTTACTTCGAGCCGGAGCAGGAAGGAACTGGAATCCTATAAGACAAATGGCAGCGAGAAAATCTGAAAGTATTCTTATTAAACGTTGTCACAATAAGTAGATATGCATAATGCCGGATTTGAAGATATTCCTTTCAAATTTCACTATTCCGGAAATTATAATGTAATCATAAACGATGCCCCCAAGGTGAGCATATTCATATATTCACCGCTATTCCTACTATGTGACGGAAGCAAATTGTAGTCGAGGAAGAAACGGATGCCGTAATGCTCTTTTGCCTTGAACGTCAATGAGACCCCGCTTCCCAAAGAAAAGCCGCCTCTTGCGGAAATCATACGGTCTGCCAGTTTCAGTTGGGGATAATGCACATAGCCGCCCAACAGCTTGCTGCCCAACAGCCAGCGCGACGACAACGGATAGGAGAAGTAGCTTCCTCCGCTAACCGATACCGCATCGAAAGTATTATTCTCCGCCCGGTCTTTATTGACTATTATAGAGGTATTGGAAACAGCAAACCGTCCCCCGGCACCAATATACGGATTGAAGAAATAGGCACCCTCCACACCTGCCGTGCTGCCTGACGAGGTGCTGAACTCCGTTTGCTCATCGATGTCATAACCGCTCAGAGGTATGTTCAAACCGAAGTACAGACTCACGAAGGAAGGCTTGTCCAACCGTTCGAACACGTTTTCATTGGCAAAGCGGGTAATTCCCTTTTCCTTAAATATCAGGTCGGCAAGGTAATAACCAATTTCTGTCGAGAGTATTCCTATGCCCGCGCCGGTCAGCACGTCACTCAGCCAATGCTTGTTATTTGCCATCCGCATAAGGCCGGTTACGGTGGCCATGCTGTATGCCCCGACACCGATCCACGGACTTTTATGTCCGTACTCCTTATTGAACATGGTAGCGGTCATAAATGCCGTGGCAGTATGTCCGGAAGGAAAAGAATGGCGGTTGGAACCATCCGGACGCTCTACGTTGGTCGTGCGTTTCAACGTGTTCACCACACTTCCCATAAGGATGGCGGAAAAAGCGTCGGAGACAATCATCCTGCCCCATGAACTGCGGCTTTGCACACCGGCGACTTTCATACCGAGCATTATCGCGGCAGAGGCATACTGCATATAGTCGTCCGCATGGCGGTCGAACCGGGGCATATAATCGTTGCGCAGACTCCGGAAATGGTCGTCCTCACTTTTTACAATCAGGCCTCCGACAACCAGCGGAACGCCGATGTATGTCATCTGATAGAAATGGGAAGACGAGAACCGGTCAAGTCTTCCGCTGAAATTGCTTGTTGCGGAGATACGTAAACTGTCCTTTCTCTCGGCAATCAGGCTGTCTGCCGAAGTCCGGGCCGACAAAAGGGTAAAGCTGTAAATGCCAACGATACATAGTACTATCTTTTTCATGCTGCCATAATCTTTTTGAATTACGGCAGCAAAGATATCAGGCGATTTTGGGGAAAGTTTGAAGATTTACCGGAATATCACCACAAACTGATGTTTTCCATCAGCATAGGCGTATAAAATCTTCCAGCCGTGATAATCGCATACTGCCTTGACAATGGAAAGCCCGAGACCGTTGCCCGTCGTCTTTTCCGAAGGACGATAGAAACGGTTGAATATCTGGTCTGCATCCAGTGCCGCGTCATCGGACGTATTGGATACCATCAGCCGGTTGTCCGACAAGAATACGGTTATCTCCCCACTCGTCTTATTGTGGCGCACGGCATTCACGACGAGGTTGTTTACCATGCTTTCCAACAGAGAACGGTTGGCCTTTATCGGCAAGGAAGCCGTTGAAAAGTTTTGCTTCAAGATCAATCCTCCGGAGAGACTTTCGAGATAGGGCTGAAGGTCTTTTATCACCGTTATGACATCGACGGACTCCGTACGGCTGAACTGGTTGTTCTCCATCTTGGCCAACAGAAGCAGGTTTCGGTTCAAACGCGACAAACGGCTGTTCATTTGGTATAAATCCTGTATGATGGCGGCTTGCCGTTCGGTTAGCTCCGGCTGTTGGAGCAACAGGTCGAGCTTGCTTTGGAATACAGCCAATGGCGTTTGTAGCTCATGTGAGGCATTTTCCGTAAACTCTTTCTGTAACCGGTAGCTGTGAAGACTGTCTGTCATCAACCTTTGCAGGGCGATATTTAGTCTTACAAATTCTTTGGTGTCACTTTCCGCTAATTGTGGACATACTCCGTTTTCCAGCTTGAAATGTTCTATCGCCTCCAGTGTTTTATCAAACGGTTGCCATAACCGGCCGGAGATAAAACGCATCGTCAGCACGATAGCCACGCCCAATACCGTAACGATAAGTGCAAACTGTATCATGATACCATGCAGGATATCCTCTTCAAGGTCGAGGGCCGGAACCGGTTTCCCTTGCTGTACGGCTTCGATAATATCTATTATGTCCTCGGCATAGAAACTCTTGGTCAGCCAATAAAACAGAGGGGTTGCCAGCAGCAGGAGTATTGCCACGCAAACGATGAACTGCGTGAGCGATTTGTACATCAGGCTCTTCTTTTTCATAGTTCCGTCCATTTATATCCCGTTCCATACACATTCTTAATGCAATCTTTACATCCCGCAGCGGCAAGTTTCGCTTTCAGGTTCTTGATGTGGGTATAGACAAAATCGTGATTGTCCATCATGTCCGCCATTTCGCCACTAAGATGTTCAGCCATGGCGCTCTTCGATATGACACGGTCTTTATTTCCAATAAAAAACAATAGCAGTTCGTATTCCGACTTGGTAAGTTCTATCGGCGTTTCATTCACTACAGCCGACTTGTTCAACAAATCAATCCGTACTCCATTGCTCTCCAAGATATTGTTTGCCGCGAACTCCTTACGGCGGATAATGGCATAGATGCGCATACTGAGTTCGGGCAGGTGAAAAGGTTTGGCAAGGTAGTCATCCGCACCTATCTCCAATCCTTTCACTTTATCACCCAGCGAGTCTTTGGCCGATACGATAATCACACCTACCGGGTTACGTTGCTTCCGGATGTCACGCAGGATGTCGAGACCGTTGCCACCGGGCAGCATCAGGTCGAGCAACACGCAATCGTACTCATACAGGTTTACCTTCATCTTGGCATCGTCATAGGTGAAAGCCTGTTCGCACAGATATTTTTCACTACTGAGGTAGGCTACGATGCTATCCGAAAGACTTCGTTCGTCTTCTATGATCAATATCTTCATACTTTTCTACTTTATTAACATTACAATACTGCCACCCGTAATGAGCAATGCCCCGATGATAACCCGCAGACTGGCCGGCTCTTTCAGAAACAGAAAGGAAAGGCAGATGGTAATCACCACGCTCAATTTATCTATCGGTGCCACACGCGACACATCCCCCACCTGCAATGCCTTGAAGTAGAACAGCCACGAGAGACCTGTGGCAGCACCGGACAGAATAAGGAATATCCATGTATGTCCGCTGATGCCTTTCACCCCAGCAGTATGGTTTCCGGCAAGAACGATTCCCCAAGTGATAAACAAGATGACTGACGTGCGGATAGCCGTAGCCAGATCCGAATTGATATCTTTTACCCCGATTTTAGCAAACACAGCCGTCAGTGCGGCAAAGAGGGCCGAAAGTAAAGCATAATATTTCCACATAAATTTCTATTTATCGCAAAATTAGTGATTTACTGTTATTTCATTTACTCTTTTTATAAATTAATAGCATGATACTGGGCAATACTAACAGCAGCAAGGGCAAGCCGACAATAAATCCGCCGATGACAGCTACCGCCAACGGTTGTTGCATCTGTGCGCCGAGGCCGATACCGAGTGCCAATGGCATCAGGGCAAGTACGGCGCCGATAGCCGTCATCAGTTTGGGACGGATGCGCAGGGCGATGGCGTAATCTACAGCTTCGGATACATCGCCACCCGTGCGGCGGTTCATTCGATATTGCCATACGGTGAAGATAGCATTCTCCGCAATGATGCCCACCACCATGATGATGCCTGTGTAGCTGCTTACATTGAGTGGAACGCCCGTCAACCACAAAGCCAGCAGACAGCCGCAGATACCCAGCACGGAGATAAACAGTACGGTAAGCGAGATGCGCCATTCGCGGAAAAGGAACATCAATACGGCGAACACCAGCAACACGGCGAGCGAGAGAATCATCATCAGTTCACGGAACGACTGTTGCTGTTCGGAATAGGCCCCTCCATAGGAGATGCTGTAGCCTGCCGGAAGATGAAGCTGCGCATCGAGAGACGTTTGCAAGTCTGCTATCGCACTGCCCAAATCCCGGTTCTCCAAGCGGGCGGTCAGGGTGATGTTACTCTTCAGGTCTTCACGTCTCTGCTCTATCTCCCCCGGAATGACACGAACGTCGCAGAAGAAGCCGAGCGGACGGGTGCTGCCATCGGGCAGGAATATGGGCTGCTGTTCCAGCCATTCGGGAGAGTTGTCTTCGAAGTCCGTGAAACGGAGCAGGATGCGGCGCATCTGCTCGCCTTCCTGAACGGAACCTATTTGCAGTCCGCCCGTCATGACTGCCTGTGCCGGGTTAGGCTCTATCATATTGGCAGGCTGACAAAGGGGAACACCGCCCGTATGTGCCGTGAGCTGTTCCTGAAAATCGATCAGCGAAATGCCGAATTGCGAAAGGCGTTCCTGATTCGGGGTGAAGACCAGTGAGGCTCCGGCGGGTATCAGTCCGTTGTCAATGTCCACAATGCCCGGTACGGCTTCCATGACCTTCTCCACCTGTGCTGCTATCTTCTGCAAGGTTTCGTAATCGTTTCCGAATATCTTCACTTCGACGGGTTGCGCGGTACTCATCAAGTCGCCCAAAAGGTCGGCAATCCGTTGCCCGAAGCCGATGGTCATCAACGGAACGGCTTGCAATATTTCCCGGCGCAAGTCGCTGATGACTTCGGGGGTACTCGTTTTCCGGTCTGTTTTCAGCTGAATCAGATAGTCGCCGAAATTGCTCGGTCGTGTCTTGAAGGACATGCCGAGCGCCGTACGGCGCGAGTAAGTCTCCACATCGGGATGTGCCATGATGATACGTTCCATCTGCCGGCAGAGGCGGTCGGTCTCCTCGATGTCCGTTCCTGCGGGAGAATGGTAGTCGAGCACGATGGTTCCTTCATCCAAATCGGGCAGAAAGCCCGAAGAGAGCTGGGAAGAAGCATACCAGCCGCCCAAACCTAAAAGCAGGACGAACCCGGCGGCAACCAGCGGTTTGCGATAGACGACGGTCAGGAAATGAACTTTCCGGATGGAGTTCTCCTCAAGCGTTTTCACGTCCAGGTCTTTCGGGCGCAGTTGTTTCTTATAGCCGATGACGAGGTGCAGCACAGGAAGCAGCAACCATGTGACGAGGAACGAGGCGACAAGCGTAAGCTGCATCGTGTCGGACAGTTCCTTGAAAAAGCTGCCTGCCAGCCCGCTCATCAGCCGGAACGGGAAGTGGATGACAATTGTCGAAAGGGAGGAAGCCACCATGGCGGGAAAAAGATTACGGATGGCATGGCGCACGACAGTGAAGCGGTCCATGCCGGGACGTTCTTCGTGCTCCCGGTAAATCTGTTCGATAACGACAATGGCATCATCGATAATCAATCCCACCGAAGCGGCCATCGCACCGAGCGACATGACATTGATGGTGATTCCTGCCAGATAACAGAGCAGGATGCTGAAAGCCACCGTAACGGGGATGGTCAGCATCACCACCAGACTCGACCGCCAGGAGCGAAGAAACAGCACCATCACGATGATGGCGAGGAACAATCCCTCGTAGATGGTTTTCAGTACGCTGTGGATGCTGTCGCCTACGAAGGCACTCTGATTGTAATAGGGCTTGAGTTCATAGCCTGCCGGAAGCTGCTGCCTTATCTCGTCCGCCTTGCTTTCCACCTGCTTCGCGAAATCGATCAGATTCACGCCCGGTTGCTTCACCAGATCGACAAGTACGGCATCATTGCCATCAGCATTGATTTTCAGAAACTCCTGCTGTTCCTGTATCTCGACAGTCGCTATATCGCCCAGACGGACAATGCGCTTGCCGTCGTTGCGGACAATCACATTCCGCAATTCTTCCATGTCGTTGATACGTGTATCGGTCAGCGTCAGATACAGGCGGTTATAATCCGCCACGTTGCCGTTTCCCAATACATAATTCGTCTGTGCGAAAGCGGTCTTTATCTGTGCGGGAGTAATGCCGAGCGCCGTCATCTTCGCGGCATCGGGCTTCACGACGAACTCCTTCGCCTTGCCGCCGCGTACCACTACATTGCTGATACCATCTACTTGCGAGAACATGGGACGTACCACGAGGTTGCCCACATCGCGCAGGACAATGCGGCTGTGTGTCTTGCTCTCCAGCGTGAATCCATAGACCGGGAACAACGACTGGTTCATCGCCTCGGTGGAGATGACCGTACCGTCGGGCAGAAATCCCTTTATCTCATTGATACGGCTCTCCAGCTGGGTTTTCAAAGCATAGATATCCAGTCCCCACTTGAAGTAAACGTCTATCACGCAACTGCCCCGGCTGGTGCTGCTCTTGACGACCGTCGTACCCTGCACCTTCTTCACCGCGCTTTCCAAGGGTTTGGTGACGGTAATCATCATACGGTCTACGGGCTGCTGTCCGGCATCGGCTATCACCGTGATGCGGGGGAACAACACTTCGGGAAACAGGTTGGTCTGCATCTGCGTGTAGCACCACGCTCCGGCAAGCAGCAGAAGCAGCCCTACGAACAGGATAGGGCGGCTGTATAGCCGGTGAAGGCTTCGTTTCTGTATTGTGTTCATAAGGCGGCCTCCTCTTTCGTAACGACGACTTTCGCCCCGTCTTCCAGACCGTATCCACCCGTGAGGATAATGCGGTCTTGCGGTGACAAGGCATCCGATTTGATTTCGATTTCTGAAGCGTTGCTGTTGCCTACCTCAATGGGTACTCTGACTGCCGTACCATTATCTGCCAATTTCATCACCCAATGCTTCGTGAGCGTTTCATCACTTTGCACGGCGCTTTTGGGAAGTATCAAGCCTTTAGAAGAGGAATCGTTTTCTGTAAATACAGCCTTGACATTCATGCCTTCCGGCAAGAAAGGCGCTTTTGCCCGTGCAATTACCCGCTCCGATTGCGATACCATGTTCATTGTTACCAACGGGGCGTGGACGGTTGCCGTCAGCCGGGTTCCGTCGGGCAGTTCCAGCATACATTTGCTTCCGCTGTGCGCATACCGTTGCTGTTCGTAAGGGACATTAATTTCGAATACAAGGCTTCCGGCTTCGGCAACGGAGCAAAGCACAGCGCCTTCGGTGACATAACTTCCCGCCTGCTGCTGCACATCGAGAACAATACCGTCGCGTTCTACCTTTATGGGAATGACTGCATGGTTGCCATTTCCCAAAGCGTGCTGTTCTTTACTTTCTATCCGGTAAAGTACATCTCCGGCTTTCACCCTTGAACCGGGCTGTACAAGAACTTCCGTGATGAACGCCGGAATCGGGGCGCTGACCACCGACTTGTTCTGGTACATCGTAGTGGCTGATAATATGATTTCCTTCTCGATTTTGCCGAAAGCCGTATGAGTCAGCGTGACTGCCGTTCCGGGCTTCTCTTCCTGCATGTTTCCGTTAGATGTGCCTCTTTGCCCGCATCCGCCAAGGCTTACTATAAGCAATAATAAAACGATCTGATATTTCATGACTGTAATGATTTGATATTACCAATTCCAATAATTATAGGCGGCTATGACAAGCTGCTTGTTCGTGCGCAGCAGCAGGCGGTCTTTCTCCGTCTGAATCTTGCTGCGCAGCACGGTGATATAGTCCAGTACGGATACTTGCCCGGCATCCATTTCCCTGCCGTAATCGGACAGTACGGATTCGTATCCGGCAAGCTGGTTGTCCAAGGCCCTCTCTCTTTCGTCATACTTGACCAACTCGGAGAGGCATTGTTTGATTCTCATGTTCCGCTGATATTCGGAGTTCTCCTTGTAAGTCCGTATGGTGTTCTGTTGCCACCCAGCCTGACGTTCCTTCAGGCGCTTCTGCCTGCCGTCGAAAATGGTCCACGAGAATGTCACCCCTGCACTCAACCCGAAATGGCGATACCAGCCGGAAAAGTCACCGACTTGAAGACCGCCGTTTATGAACAGGTCGAGCTTGGGCTTGTATTGAAGGTTGAAGGAACGAAGGGCGACTGCCGTATTCAGGCTGTCTAACCGGTATTGCTCGGTAAAGAGGCTCGATTTCCCGTCGCTGCGCAACCGAACGGGCTGGCTTATATCCGACAATGCCACATCGGTCGTTTCATCGATGCCGCAGAGCAAATTCAGATCCATCAGATGGGTATGGTAATCCTGACGGGCGGCGGTATGCAATTCGGCATTAGCCTCTTGTTCAATCATCAGCAGGTTCAAATCCGACTGTTTAGATAGCCCGTTTGCGACTAACTTTCGAACGATTTCTATTCGGTGTTCGATGACCGTCCCGACAGAATCCGTAAAGTCTATCTGCGCCTTGTCAAGCAGGCAGAGCAGGTATTGCTCCGTTACGGAACGTTCCAGTTGGTGCTCTTCCATGCGGACACGGTTATTCGCCATATCCGTGTTAATCTTTGCCTGCTCTTGAGCTATCTTGTAGGAACTCCTACCCAAAAGGGGCTGCGTCCAAGTCGCTCCGGCATGGAAAGATCCACTGCTCTCTCCCAAATCGTAACCGTAGTAATCCGTAGCCGACCGCGCATTCCATTTGAAGGCGGTTCGTCCACCGTCCTTCGAGATAACCGGCACGAACAGATAGTCGCCGTTCAGCTCCAAACGGGAGTGTGTGTACATGGCTTTCAGCCGTTTAAGTTCCGCTTGTTCTATCTCCGTCTGATTCCGGTAATCCGTTATCAGCGGACTGTTCTCTTTGGCTGTTTCTATATAGTAATACAGAGAACATTCTTGTATCTTCTGCCCATACGAATACAGCCAAACTAAACTAAATGTAAGGGATAATAATAATCGGTTCATATTCTACTTTTAAGTTTTCGGCAAAAGTAGAACAGAACTTTGAAGAAATTTGGGAGAAAATGAAATTCAATGATATTCATATCTATATATTCGTTGCTTAGGCACTTATATCTCATACCGTATCCTTTCCGTAAAGAATGGAAAATCACCATATTTTCACTACACTGCCAATGATTTTATAGAAAATCAATGCCTTTCGCAATTTAGATTAGACTTGTTACGATGAAAAATATAAAGGGTACTGTAATTGAGTGTCTAATAAAAGAAATTAAGAAGAAAGCAACTAATGGCCTTTTTAAAAAGGATTATATATATTGAATCTCTGTTCTTTATAAGTTTCTCTCTAAATAATTGGTGTATACTTTTAAATAAGTATTTAGGTAAATAAAAAATAAATGAGAATCATATTGCTTTCAATGATTTTTTGTACATTTGCGTTTAAGTTTAGGCGTTCTTTATACTTAATGCAAAATATGACTAATACGAGCAATTTGCTCGTTTCTAAATCGTTACCTATTGTAGAATATATGTTTTATAATCCATTGAATTTCAATCAGGAAATAGATTTTGAATATCTTGCAACGTGAGTCGTCAACCGTTTCTGTATTCCGCAAATATCGGCTATTTCCTTTAGGTAAGCATTCATCTTTTGGTTGCTCAGCACAGGCAGGAGCACATTTTTTGCTACGCAATCCGGTTGGTTAGAATACTTGTCTATCAGCTTGGGGGCAGGGGATATGACGGGGATGTTACACATCTGTTTTATTTTTTGGCAGGCATTCCGAATCCATAGATTATCCTCATTATCCCTTACAAGATGCTCCTTGCTAAGCTGCTGGACATCCGCAAAAGCCATGCCGGTCAGGCAGCAGAAAGCAAAGACATCCCGTACCTGCTCCAGCTGTTTGATATCGAAATCCTTATCCATCAGCCTGTCGAGTGCCTCCCCGTTTTTCAGCAGCGTCTGTCGCTTGATGTAAAACAACACACTCAGTGTACTACGTCTTTTTTCAACTCCCATACTTCTTGTATTTTTAGTGGTACAAAGTTAAATCGTATTGTTCCAAATCAGATTATGCAAAATATTGAGAATCAGCGAAAACAAAACTAAATCGTTGGACTTTTTTCTTCCCCGAAAAATCCAACGGATAAGCCAGTGCCAACTGCGTTATTCCGCTGCTTTTAGGTGTGGTGTTGGGCAAAAAGAAAAGTCCTAAAGTATAATACTTTAGGACTTTTCTTTTATTTTGCTTCATAAGAAAGCGGTGCGTACGGGACTCGAACCCGTGACCCCATGCGTGACAGGCATGTATTCTAACCAACTGAACTAACGCACCAATAATTTTAATAAATCAAAAAAGACTTGCGGTGCGTACGGGACTCGAACCCGTGACCCCATGCGTGACAGGCATGTATTCTAACCAACTGAACTAACGCACCAATAATTTTAATAAATCAAAAAAGACTTGCGGTGCGTACGGGACTCGAACCCGTGACCCCATGCGTGACAGGCATGTATTCTAACCAACTGAACTAACGCACCAATAATTCAAATAATCTTTCTTCCGATACTTTCTCTCTCGATTGCGGGTGCAAAGGTACGCATTATTTTTAAATCTGCAAGCATTTTGGCAAAAACCATTAAAAAAATATTCTCCGACTCCCTTTACCTTCCCATCCTAAAAATTACGATATTGTTATTATTTTAATCTTTTCAACAAACTTCTTGTTATAAAATTTAGCTCATTAGCAATAATTCGCTATTTTTGTGCACTCAATAGATTAAAATCGAAAATTAGGGAAAAAGATGAATACAACTGCAAAATTATTGTTGCACTGCCCAGACCAACCAGGCATTTTGGCAGAAGTCACAAACTTTATTACAATTAACAGAGGTAATATTGTCTACTTAGACCAATATGTGGACCATGTAGAAAATATATTTTTCATGCGTATAGAATGGGAAATAAAGGATTTCTTTATTCCTAAAGATAAAATAGAAGATTATTTTGAAACATTGTATGCCCAAAAATATGAAATGAAATTCCGTCTTTATTTCTCGGATGTAAAACCCAAAATGGCCATATTTGTTTCCAAACTGTCCCATTGCCTGTTCGATATGCTGGCACGCTACACTGCCGGAGAATGGAATGTGGAAATTCCGCTGATTATAAGTAACCATCCCGATCTGCAGCATGTAGCAGAACGCTTCGGTATACCATTCTATCTCTTCCCTATTACCAAAGAGAACAAAATGGAACAGGAAAAAGCAGAAATGGAGCTGTTGGAACAACATAACATCAATTTCATTGTACTGGCACGCTATATGCAAGTGATTTCCGAACAAATGATTGAAGCATACCCCAACCGTATCATCAACATACACCACTCTTTCCTCCCTGCGTTCGTTGGTGCAAAACCTTATCATGCAGCGTTTGAACGAGGAGTAAAAATCATTGGTGCGACCAGCCATTATGTTACCTCCGAACTAGATGCCGGTCCTATCATTGAGCAAGATGTAGTACGCATCACACACAAGGACACTGTGCAGGATTTAGTAAGTAAAGGTAAAGACTTGGAAAAAATAGTCCTTTCTCGTGCTGTTCAGAAACATATTGAACGAAAAGTATTGGCTTATAAAAATAAAACAGTTATCTTTAGCTGATGAAAATTGCTGTCGTAAAATATAATGCAGGAAACATCTACTCCGTAGACTATGCATTGAAGCGCCTTGGAGTAGAAGCAACCATCACTTCCGATAAGGAACTATTGATGAGTGCCGACAAAGTTATCTTCCCCGGTGTGGGCGAAGCCGAAACAACCATGAGCCATCTCCGGAAAAACCGGCTGGATGAAGTTATCAAAAACTTAAAACAACCTGTACTAGGTATCTGCCTGGGAATGCAGCTGATGTGCCGGCACTCCGAAGAAGGAAATGCCGATTGCTTGGGCATCTTTGATACTGATGTAAAGTTGTTCAGCCCCACCCGGCATGAAGACAAAGTACCCCATATGGGATGGAACACCCTGACCCATGTACGCAGCGACCTGTTCAAAGGATTCACCAAAGAAGAATTTGTGTACTTCGTACATAGCTTCTATGTGCCCCTGAACGAGTTTACGGCAGCACAAACAGATTATATCCTCCCCTACAGTTCGGCCTTGCACAAAGATAATTTTTATGCAACACAGTTTCATCCCGAAAAGAGTGGAGCCGTGGGCGAACGAATCCTGAGGAACTTTTTAGAATTGTGAACCATTACATTATATATAATAATGTATAAGAAGAAATAGATATGATAGAGTTAATTCCTGCCATCGACATTATTGATGGCAAATGCGTCCGTCTTTCTCAAGGAGATTATAGCACACAGAAAGTATATAACGAAAACCCGGTTGAGGTTGCCAAAGAATTTGAAGCTCATGGGATTCATCGTCTGCACATTGTCGATTTGGATGGAGCAGCCTCACGCCATGTTGTGAATTACCGTGTACTGGACCAAATCGCCAGCCGTACTTCTCTGGTCATTGATTTTGGAGGAGGGATAAAGACAGACGAGGATCTAGTCATCGCTTTCGATAATGGCGCACAAATGGTAACTCTGGGCAGCGTAGCCGTGAAAAATCCCAGACTTTTCAAAAAATGGCTGGAACAATACGGAAACGAGAAAATCATTCTGGGAGCTGATGTAAAGAAGAATAAAATTTCTGTCAATGGCTGGAAAGAGGAAAGTCAGCAGCAGTTGATCCCTTTTTTGAAAGATTATACTAAAGAAGGAGTTTTCAAGGTGTTGTGTACCGACATCAGCCGTGACGGAATGTTGCAAGGGCCTTCCGTGGAACTATACCAGCAAATCCTGAAGGAGTTCCCGGATATGCATCTGATAGCCAGCGGAGGAGTAAGCTGTATACAGGATATTATCGACCTGGAAATAGCCAAAGTCCCGGCTGTTGTTTTCGGCAAGGCGTTATACGAGGGAAAAATTACATTGAAAGACTTAAACCGTTTCATGTAAGAACAAATTATGTTAGCAAAAAGAATCATACCTTGCCTGGACATCAAAGACGGGCAGACCGTAAAAGGAACCAATTTCGTAAACTTACGTCAAGCAGGTGATCCGGTAGAACTGGGGCATACCTACAGTGAACAGGGAGCTGACGAGCTGGTCTTTCTTGACATCACTGCCAGCCATGAAGGACGCAAAACCTTTACCGATTTGGTAAAACGGGTGGCGGCTAATATCAATATCCCCTTTACTGTAGGAGGAGGTATAAACGAACTGAACGATGTAGACCGGCTATTGAACGCGGGAGCTGACAAAGTTTCTATCAATTCATCAGCCATCCGTAATCCGGATTTGGTAGACAAGATTGCCAAACATTTCGGTTCACAAGTTTGTGTGGTAGCCATTGACGCCAAGCAGACCGAAACTGGCTGGAAATGCTATCTGAACGGTGGCCGGATTGAAACCGACAAGTACCTGTTTGACTGGGCTAAAGAAGTGAACAACCGCGGGGCAGGAGAAATTCTCTTCACGAGCATGAACCATGACGGAGTGAAAAACGGATATGCCAACGAAGCCCTCTCCACCCTGGCCGATTTACTGACAATTCCCGTCATCGCATCTGGAGGCGCCGGATGCATGGAACATTTCCGCGATACATTTGCAAAAGGGAAAGCAGATGCAGCATTAGCAGCCAGCGTTTTTCATTTCGGAGAGATTAAAATTCCCGAATTAAAACAGTATCTTTGCGAGCAAGGAATTAATGTGAGGTTATAACTCTGTTTTTAATTGCATCTAAATCTGTTTCCATTACCATCCCAGACAGGGTGAAAGACTGGCAAACGACCTTCAGGTCCTCATTCCACTCTGAATGACGATGCTGATGAAATTTTAAACAAGTTCTATACAACACCGATAATATAACAATAAAAATATAGAAAAATGGATTTGAATTTTGAAAAAATGAACGGGTTGATCCCCGCCATCATACAAGACAACAGCACCAACAAAGTACTGATGTTAGGGTTTATGAATGAAGAAGCATACCGAAAAACAATGGAAACTGGTAAAGTAACTTTCTTCAGCCGTACCAAGAACCGCCTGTGGACAAAAGGTGAAGAAAGCGGGAATTTCCTGAATGTTGTTTCTATAAAAGAAGACTGTGACAAGGATACCCTGCTGATCAAAGTAAATCCGGCAGGTCCTGTATGTCACACCGGAACAGATACTTGCTGGGGAGAAGAAAACAAAGAAGACATCATGTTCCTAAAGGAATTACAAGATTTCATTGACAAACGTCATGAGGAAATGCCCGCAGGCTCTTACACCACCAGCCTGTTCGAATCCGGTATCAACAAAATGGCACAGAAAGTAGGTGAAGAAGCCGTGGAAACGGTTATCGAAGCTTGTAACGGAACCGACGAACGCCTTATCTACGAAGGAGCCGATCTGATATACCACATGATTGTACTGCTCACCTCAAAAGGCTATCGCATCGAGGACCTTGCCCGTGAATTGAAAGAACGTCATAGCGCTACGTGGAAAAAACACTAAAATGATGGACGAAGCTCTCATTCGATATAAAAACGTATATATCAACCAACAAGAATTAGGCGTATTGGAAGATGTAAACCTGGAACTGAACAAGGGTGAATTTGTTTACCTCATTGGGAAAGTCGGTTCCGGAAAGACCTCATTACTGAAAACAATTTACGGTGAGCTGGATATACAGTCAGGAGAAGCCGAGGTGCTAGGCTACAACATGACTAACATCAAGCGGAAGCATATTCCCGAACTGCGCCGCCGTTTAGGCATTGTCTTTCAAGATTTTCAGTTACTGACAGACCGCACCGTACACGCTAACCTCAGTTTTGTATTGCGCGCCACCGGATGGACAAACAAAGCAACCATCAAAGCACGCATTGAAGAAGTACTGGACCAAGTGGGAATGACCGGTAAAGGATACAAAATGCCCAACGAACTATCGGGTGGCGAACAACAACGCATTGTTATCGCCCGTGCCATCCTAAACCGGCCGGACATTATTCTGGCCGATGAGCCGACGGGTAACCTGGACACGGAAACAGGGCGCAAAATTGTAGAACTTCTGAAATCCATTTGTGCTACAGGCTCCGCCATCATGATGACCACCCATAATCTGCATCTCTTGTCGGAATATCCGGGAGTTGTCTACCGTTTTGAGAATCATCATATCAAAGAAGTGACTCACGAATACAGCCGGATGGAAAGAAGTCAAAATGAGACCGAAAAAGGAGAAAAAACGACAGTTGCACCCCAAGAAACGGCAGAATAAGTAGATGAATGATAAATATCATCGCTAAAATGCTGATTTTTGCAGTCTTATTTGTATATTTGCACGCTAATTATCAATATAGGAACAATTAAAATACGAAACGAAAAATGAAAGTTTTAAAGTTTGGAGGTACTTCGGTAGGTTCTGCACAAAGAATGAAAGAAGTAGCCAAATTAATTACCGACGGTGAACAGAAGATTGTTGTACTTTCAGCCATGTCTGGAACAACAAACACGTTGGTTGAAATTTCGGATTATCTGTATAAGAAAAATCCCGAAGGTGCGAATGAAATCATTAACAGACTGGAGGCTAAATATAAACAGCATGTTAATGAACTTTATTCTACTGACGAGTATAAGCAGAAAACACAGGAATTTATAAAAGCACAGTTCGATTATATTCGTTCGTATACAAAAGATATTTTCACACTGTTCGAAGAAAAAGTAATCCTGGCACAAGGCGAGTTGATCTCTACCAACATGGTTACCAACTATTTGCAGGAACAAGGGGTCAACGCCATCTTACTTCCGGCATTGGAATTCATGCGCACGGACAAGAACTCGGAGCCCGACCCTGTATATATCAAAGAAAAACTGACCGCACAGCTAGAAATACATCCGGACGCTGAAATTTATATCACACAAGGTTTTATCTGCCGTAACGCCTACGGCGAGATAGATAATCTGCAACGTGGCGGAAGCGACTATACCGCATCACTGATCGGTGCCGCTGTAAATGCCTCTGAAATCCAGATATGGACAGATATTGACGGTATGCACGATAATGATCCGCGCATCGTAGACAAGACTTCTCCCGTACGTCACCTGCACTTCGAAGAAGCTGCCGAATTGGCCTACTTTGGTGCGAAGATTCTGCACCCTACTTGCGTACAGCCTGCCAAATATGCCAATATTCCCGTCCGTCTGCTTAATACAATGGAACCTACAGCCCCGGGAACTTTGATTTCCAATGATACGGAAAAAGGCAAAATCAAGGCAGTTGCAGCCAAAGACAATATCACTGCCATCAAGATCAAATCAAGCCGTATGTTACTGGCCCACGGCTTCTTGCGCAAAGTATTCGAAATCTTCGAAAGCTATCAGACCTCTATCGACATGATCTGTACTTCAGAGGTCGGTGTTTCCGTATCCATTGATAACACCAAACATCTGAATGAAATTCTGGACGACTTGAAGAAATATGGTACAGTAACCGTAGATCAGGACATGTGTATCATCTGTGTAGTCGGTGACCTGGAATGGGAAAATGTAGGCTTTGAAGCCAAAGCGTTGGACGCCATGCGCGACATACCGGTACGTATGATTTCATTCGGCGGTAGCAACTACAATATTTCTTTCCTGATTCGTGAAGAAGACAAGAAGAAAGCATTGCAGTCATTAAGCGATCATTTATTCAACAATAAATAATTTCTACTGTAGGGGCGGATTCAATCCGCCCGAATACATCTCACTTTATAAAGTTGGTGTTTTCGGGCGAATTTAATTCGCCCTTGCTCATAAAAACAAAATACAATATGAAAGGAACATTCCCCGTAAACAAGTTCAGAGAGTTGGAAACTCCCTTTTACTATTACGATGTCAATGTGCTGCGAGAAACCTTGTCATGCATCAATAAAGAAGCAGGCAAATACAATAATTTCTGCGTGCATTACGCCGTGAAGGCCAATGCTAACCACAAAGTCCTGACAATTATCCGCGAAAGCGGTCTGGGAGCCGACTGTGTAAGTGGCGGAGAAATCCGCGCAGCCATTAAGGCCGGATTCCCGACAAACAAAATAGTCTATGCAGGTGTAGGTAAGACAGACTGGGAAATCAATCTGGGTCTGGATTATGATATTTTCTGCTTCAATGTAGAGTCCGTACCCGAACTGGAAATCATTAATGAACTAGCTTCCGCCAAAGGCAAAACAGCCCGTGTAGCTTTCCGTATCAATCCGAATGTAGGTGCGCATACCCATGCAAATATCACCACCGGACTAGCAGAGAACAAATTCGGTATCAGCATGGAAGATATGGACAAAGTGATCGATATGGCCGGAACATTGCCTCATGTAAAATTTGTAGGCTTACATTTCCACATCGGTTCTCAGATTTTGGATATGGGTGATTTTGTAGCCTTGTGCAACCGTGTAAACGAACTACAGGAAAAACTCTATGCCCGCCAAATCATAGTAGAACATATCAATGTAGGCGGCGGTTTAGGAATTGATTATGCACACCCCAACCGTCAAGCCATCCCCAACTTCACGGAATACTTTGCCACTTATCACAAGCATCTGAAACTGCGCCCCCAGCAAACTTTACATTTTGAACTGGGACGTGCCGTAGTAGGACAGTGCGGCAGCCTTATCAGCAAAGTGATTTATGTAAAGCAAGGAGCCAACAAACAGTTCGCCATATTAGATGCCGGCATGACTGACTTGATTCGTCCTGCCCTTTATCAGGCATACCACAAAATAGAAAATATCACTTCGGAAGAACCTATGGAAACTTACGATGTGGTAGGCCCCATCTGCGAATCATCCGATGTATTCGGCAAAGCTATTGATTTGAACAAAGCACACCGTGGTGACCTTTTCGCTCTCCGTTCAGCAGGAGCATATGGTGAAATTATGGCATCGGCTTACAATTGTCGTGCATTGCCCAAAGGATATACTTCAGAAGAGTTAGTATAAACCAACTCCAACTGCCTGAATAAATAAGAAACAGCGCCGCTTTGATACAAAGCGGCGCTGTTTCTTATTTATCTTCCGGAATGAAATCTTCTTTTATAAATTCATCATACACACGCCGCGGATGATCCGCTTTTGAGAATCCATTATTACCAAAATTCTGTTCACGGAATTTCTTTAGCTTTAAATTATCTTCCGCATACTCACGCAAAGTTTTCTGCTTACCTCCTAATATAGAACTATCCAGCACCTCACATTCCAACAGATTTTCCTTCGGAGTAATTATTGGAAGGAGCTTCTGTTCCAAAAAACCACGATAGGCCCCCACATACTCACACCAACACTCCCCTTTCACCTCATAAATACGATAAGTGTACTTAGACAAAGCTGTTTTAATAAAAATTTCATTCCCCATCACCTCGGCCACGGCTTCTAAGTTATAAGCCAAGTCTTTAATCTTGATAATCTTCTTTCCCGACTCATCTTCCTTGATTTCCGTAGCCCAAAAATCGGAATGCATAAGCTGATCAAGTATATTGATCAAACTTTCTTTAATCTCAAATTGTATTCTCATAATAATTGCCCGTTGGTCAGGACTTGTTACAGGTTTCAGTTAACTTCTTTAAATATAGCAATTATACTTGAAAAATATTCACGAAAACACACTTTTAACATTAAATTATAATTAAATCTGAGCTTTTGAATAAATAAAGAATATTCATTCTGCTACAATTCAATTATTTGCTGTATTTTTGCACGTTTTTAATACAGATCACACATGGAACTATTCACCATAGATACAATCTTACCAATAGCTTCGGGAGCCTTGTTTATCACGCAGGCTGTTTACTATCTAGGGCTATATAACAAACTATACACTCACAGCAGAGAAACAGCATATGCCACTGATATAAATACTCAAAATCCTCCACTGTCTGTCATTATTGTGGCAAAAGACGCCACCCACGAATTACAAGAAAACCTCCCATTTATTTTAGAGCAAAACTATCCGGAATTCGAAGTGATTGTGATTTACGACCGCCCGGCGGATGATTGTGACAATACGTTGAAATTACTGGAAGACAAATACCCCAATCTCTATCATACCTTTATCCCCGACAGTGCACGCTATATCAGCCACAAAAAACTGGGAATAACAATGGGAATTAAAGCCAGCCGTCATGAATGGCTGGTATTTACCGAACCCGATTGCCGTCCGCAAAGCAATCAATGGCTGAAACAGATGGCACGTAATTTCACACCTGCCACCGAAATCGTTTTAGGCTACAGCAACTACGAAAAAGTACCGGGATGGTTTAATAAGAAAATCACTTTCGACACATTGCTGAATTCTATGCGTTATTTGGGTATGGCTGTTTCCGGACATCCCTACATGGGTACAGGAAGGAATATGGCTTATCGGAAAACGCTGTACTACAAGCAGAAGGGATTTGCCTCCCACCTGAATCTGCAACGTGGAGAAGATGATTTGTTTATCAATGAAACAGCCCGTGCACACAATACACGAGTTGAAGCCAGCCCTGAAAGTCTGATGCGAATCGCCATGCCTAAATATAAAAGAATATGGTGTGAAGAGAAAATAAGCTATGCGGCTACCAGCCGGTTATTTCATGGAACCGCCCGTTATCTCATGGGATTTGAAACTTGCAGCAGATTCTTGTTCTATACAGCCATCATCGCCACTATAACCATCAGTATTCTTCTCCACCAATGGACTATTGCAGCCATTGCCGTTTTGCTATGGTTAGCACGCTTCACGATGCAACTGATTGTTTTCAGAAAAACCGCCAAAGTTTTTGGCGAACGGAAGTTCTGTGCACTACTCCCCTTATTCGATTTTCTGCAACCTGCATGGAATGGGGTATTCAAATTACAACGTAAATTCAGACGGAAAAATGAGTTTATGAGAAAATAAAAAGAGAATGAAACCAACTATACATTTCTTAATTTAATAATACGAATTATGATCAGATTAAATGTTTTTATCCAAGTAAACGAGAGTAACCGCAATGCTGTCTTAGAAACAGCAAAGGAATTGGTAGCACAATCTTTAAACGACAACGGTTGTATCGCTTATGATGTTTTTGAGAGCGCGACACGTAAAGATGTACTTATGATTTGCGAAACATGGAAAGATGCTGAGTCACTGGATGCACACGAAAAGGCTGCACATTTTATAACCTTGGTTCCTAAATTGCAAGAATTGGGCAAGATGAAATTAGAAAAATTTGAATTCTAATCCGGTTATCCATCTTGATCCGACAAAAACAAATCAGGGTTTGTATAAACAAGCCCTGATTTATTTTTATCCGCCAAGAAAGGTTATGCAAGAAACACTTTTCCACCAATGTAATCACTGCCTGAAAAAAATAGAAGAGTATCACATTATCCAGCATAACAAATTGAAACCTTTTATCGCTTTATATTCTCTAACACACCCCGAACAGCCCCTTTTCATTGTTTTCACCCACCCATGCACATGCAATATTATTCGGTCAAACTATAAATGTAACAATTTAAAATTTTCTTTTTACAACGAAATATCACCAATATTGTTTGTTTTATATCATATTTCGCTTCAATAAGATTTAATATGTATATTATTTGCATATTAAAGACAATTACTCTACTTTTGCACCCGTTTTAAAAACAATAAAAAGTTTCAAATTGAAAGCATAAGTATGAAAATAATCTGGTCCATCCGTTCTTTCAACTTTACCAATATACCGTAAATGCGTTTGTCTAGAAGCGTGTTATAAGTAGTATTGTAAAATCAGAAAAACAGTTGAATCTCATGTTTACTTTCATTTCTATAATGGCTGTCGGAGTCCTTATAGGCTATCCCTTACGCCATAAATCCCAAATACGCAAGATCACTCCTCTCATCCATATCGTGGTCTGTCTGCTACTTTTCTTACTAGGTCTCTCTATTGGTCTTAACAGACTGATTATTGACAATCTTGGTTACTTCTGCGGCCAGGCAGCCGTCATCTCCTCATTAAGCATATTGGGCAGCATGATGGCCTCCCTTGCAGTATACCGCATCTTTTTCAGAGGAAAGGGGGCAAACGGTGAAAAGTAGTCTTGTAACTCTAGCCTTTTTCTTGTTTGGCTGCGTAACCGGAGTCAGCTATGCGGTGGACTTCGACGTACACCAAACCTCTGTATATGTACTATATGTACTGATGCTGTTACTCGGCATTAATCTTGGAAGCAACCGCAACCTCAGGCAGTTTGTTTTATCCCTCAATTTCAGGACACTGCTCGTACCCTTTGCCACCGTAAGCGGTACTCTGTTGTTTTCCGCTATCGGAGGCTTTCTCTTGAGCCGCTGGAGTATCTTCGACTGCATGGCTGTCGGAAGCGGATTCTCCTATTATTCCGTTTCCTCCATCCTTATCACGCAGATCAAATCCCCCTCCATCGGTGTGCAGCTTGCTACCGAATTGGGGACCATCGCGCTACTATCCAATATCTTCCGGGAAATGACCGCCTTGATAGGAGCTCCCCTTTTCCGCAAATATTTCGGTTATCTGGCACCTATCTCGGCGGCGGGCATCGGTTCTTCCGACATTTCTCTGGCAGCCATCGCACGCTGCTCCGGACCGGAAGCCGTACCCGTGGCCATCGTCCACGGCATACTGATAAACATAAGCATGCCTTTCTTCGTTTCTTTCTTTTGCAAACTGTAAGCTGAAGGAAGTGACATACTATACATAACTTTACATTCTCTCTATAAAGAACCGGCCCTGTCACGAATTCGCAGCAGGGTTGGTTCTAACACATCCGCCCAACTAAAGCATTTCTTCCTAACAATTAAGCCTTTTCTTTCTATCAACTACTACAGACTTTCACAACAGACTGTACAGTCCATTACATCAGACCGTACAGTCCACTATAATGGACTATACGATTCACTGTAGGAAACTGTAGTACATTACCGCATAAAAAGACTTAATCATAAGAAAAAAAGACCTTAGCATTATAAGAAAAAAAGGATTAATACCGGATATACGGAAAAAGCAGAAAGAGAATCTTCTCATTCAAACCGAATAGATTTTGCCGGATGAATACGCGTCACCAGAAATGACGGCCCGACAAGCATCAGCACCGATACCAGCAAGGTACAGACATTCAGCAACAAATAAATCCAAATATTGAATTCAATAGGAACACGATCTACATAATAAGTGGCAGGGTCCAGTTTGAAAAGATGAAATTGAGATTGAATAAAGCATAATGCCACCCCGATGATATTTCCCCATACCATCCCCCTGCCAATCAAGAATACCGAAAAACTGAGGAATATCTTACGAATAGCAAAATTATCAGCACCCAATGCTTTCAGCACCCCGATCATATTGGTACGTTCCAGAATGATAATCAGCAAACCGGATATCATGGTGAATCCTGCCACCCCCGTCATGAGAAACAGGATAACCCACACATTCATATCCAGCAAATCCAGCCATGCAAATATCTGAGGATTGACTTCCTCCACACTCTGAGTATAGTAAGTACCTCCGTATGCATCCACCTGCGTATCCACCCGTGCACGGATTTCCTCTTTCACCGACTCCAACCGGCTATACTCATTCACTTCCAGTTCTATACCACTCACCTGCCCTTTCTGCCAACTATTCAAACGGTTCACCGTATATAAGTCGGTTATCAGAAACAAATCATCGTATGCGGAAAAATTGGTCTGATAGATGCCGGCTACAGTAAGACGACGTGCACGCACATTGTCCTCTATATAATAGGTATAGATTTTATCACCCAGTTTCAGATGTAGTCTGTCGGCAATAGTGCGGGACACCAATACCTTATTAGTAGAGGCAGTATCCGAGAAAACAGGAATCTCCCCTTCCTGCAAATGATTCTTTAAAAACCTCCAGTCGTATTCATGAGAAACACCTTTCAGCACCATTCCCTGAAAGCTGTCGCTTGTCATTATCATTCCCGGCTTGGTGGAATAGCGCTGCACGTGCTTTACTCCTTCCAGTGTTTTCAACAGATGGAGCAAACTGTCGTTGGCTACAATGGGAACCGTCTGATAAGATTGCTGGGAGTCGAAGTTAGTTATTACGATATCGGTCCCCAAGCCTACCACCTTGTCGCGTACCTCATGTTTGAAACCGATCACCACCGCTACCGACACAATCATGACGGCCAGCCCGATAGCTATGCCCAGCATAGCAATGCGGACGGCAGGCTTGGACACCTCTTTTCCACCCTCATTGCTGCGATAGATGCGTCTGGCAATAAAGAGCTTCCAGTCCATATCAGTCTTCTACTCTTCCGGGATATGCTTCCAATGCCTTACGCAGTACGAACAACGCACGGACCAGATCCTCTTTCTTCAACACGTAGGCAATACGCACCTCATTACGGCCTGCACCCGGAGTAGTATAGAATCCGGCAGCCGGAGCCATCATGACCGTCTCGCCTTCATAGTTGAATTCCGACAGACACCATGCACAGAACTTTTCACTGTCGTCCACCGGCAATTTGGCAACCGTATAGAATGCACCCATCGGTATAGGTGAATAAACACCCGGAATACGGTTCAGCCCGTCAATCAAGCACTTACGGCGCTCCACGTATTCGTCATACGTCTCGCGTGTGTACTCTTCGGGGGCATCCAATGAAGCTTCGGCAGCAATCTGACCGATCAAAGGAGGACTCAGACGTGCCTGGCAGAATTTCATGACGGCATTTCTCACTTCCTTATTCTTGGTAATCAACGCACCGATACGGATGCCGCATTCGGAATAACGCTTGGACACCGAGTCAATCAGCACCACATTTTCTTCAATGCCTTCCAAGTGACAGGCAGAAATATAAGGCGAACCGGTATAAATAAACTCGCGGTACACTTCATCCGAGAACAGGTAAAGATCATACTTCTTCACCATGTCACGAATCTGGTTCATCTCGCGGCGAGTATACAAATAGCCGGTCGGATTATTCGGGTTACAGATCAGAATAGCTTTTGTGCGTTCGTTTATCAACTCCTCGAACTTCTCCACTTTCGGCAGGGAGAACCCTTCCTCGATGGTAGTCGTCACCGTGCGGATCACGGCACCCGCCGAAATGGCAAACGCCATATAATTGGCATAGGCAGGTTCCGGCACAATGATCTCATCTCCCGGATTCAAGCAACTCAGAAAAGCAAACAGCACCGCTTCCGAACCTCCGGTAGTGATGATGATATCATCGGCAGACAAGTTGATGTCATATTTCTTATAATAACCCACCAGCTTCTCGCGATAGCTGCGGTATCCCTGGCTGGGACTATATTCCAAAACGGTACGGTCAATATTACGAATCGCATCAAGGGCCGCTCGCGGAGTAGGCAGGTCGGGCTGACCGATATTCAGGTGATACACATGAACTCCTCTCTGTTTTGCAGCATCGGCCAGCGGTGCCAATTTGCGAATTGGCGATGCGGGCATCTCGTTTCCTCTGATGGATATTATTGGCATAATGTTATAAAAATTATTTAATCGAAGTGCAAAGATAGACTTTCGCAACCAACCGAGCAAACAATTAATTAAGAATTTAAATCTTTGTTATCTTAATGCGCATTTTTTAGGGTTATTAAAAAAAAACATGTAAGTTTGTTCCAGTAAAACAAAGCAAAATATCAAATGAATCTATACCTGATAACCTTCCAGTCCTCCTTGAACAGAATTGAGTCTGTATATGATTGCCATAAAGATTTATTTGTGGAAATCGAGAAGTTTTTCACGCTTCATCTGGTACCTTATACAGAGGCTGCAAGTATTCCGGCAGATGCCTACCGGATGGCTTTCATCGCTTCGGGCGGGGTAGAAAAAATGGTCACCCAACACTTCGAACTACTTCCCTATCCTATCCATCTGCTGACCGACGGACAACAGAACTCACTGGCTGCTTCCCTGGAAATAGCTACATGGATACGCAGCAAAGGAATGAAAGTACATATTATTCATGGCACTATCCCCAATATGGTGAGACAACTGATAGATCATCACAAGGCTTTCGCCGCCCAGCGCGAGGTAAGAGGAAAACGAATCGGAGTTGTGGGATATTCTTCTCCGTGGCTGGTGGCCAGCAATGTAGATTACCTGCTTGCCAGACGCCGCTGGGGAATAGAGTTCATTGATATCCCCATGGAGGAAGTGTATTGTCTTTTTTATCAGATAAAGGATGATGATATAGGATATGAGGCGTCCGTATTTGCCAACCGTGCCATTGCCTGCCGGGAAGGGACTCCGGAAGATTTGCTGAAAGCCATGCGTCTTTATCAGGCAGTGAAAATTATTTGCGAGAAAAAAAAGCTGGATGCAGTAACCCTCTCCTGCTTCTCCCTGATTGAGAAATTAGGAACAACTGGATGTCTGGCACTTGCCCTGCTTAATGATGAAGGCATTCCGGCCGGATGTGAAGGAGACTTACAATCCATCTTTACTCTGCTCATCGCCAAAACACTGACCGGCCAGGCAGGATTCATGGCGAATCCGGCATTCATCAACGATGACCTGAACGAAATAGTGATGGCTCACTGTACGATTGCCACCAAAATGGTGGATCAGTTTATCATCCGGAATCATTTTGAAACAGAAACCGGAATAGCCATACAGGGTATTTTGCATCCGGGAGGCATCACGATGATAAAATGCGCGGGAGAATGCCTGGACGAGTATTTCGTATCCACAGGCCAACTGATAGAAAATACCAACTACATCAATGCCTGCCGCACACAAGCAAGAATCAAACTGGACAAATCGGTAGACTATTTTATGCGTAATCCTTTAGGTAACCATCACATCATATTAATGGGCGATCATGAAAAAGTGATTCACGAATTCATGCAATTGAACAGCTGCAAACTAGTGGAATAAGGAAAGCATGAAGAAATTAAGTAAAATGGGAGATGAAGATTAAATAAATTGTATCTTTGTATCCAATTTAATATTCAATAAAACAATAAACTTTTATGATGCATACTTGGTTTGAATGTAAGATACGTTACGAAAAAGTCATGGAAAACGGCATGAACAAGAAAGTAACGGAACCCTATTTGGTTGACGCGCTGAGCTTTACTGAAGCAGAAGCCCGTATTATTGAAGAAATCACTCCGTATATCAGCGGTGAGTTCACTGTTTCGGACATCAAACGAGCCAACTACAGCGAACTGTTCCCCTCTGAAGAAGATGCAGCCGACCGCTGGTTTAAGTGCAAGCTGTTCTTCATCACGCTGGACGAAAAAAGCGGAGCAGAAAAAAAGACCTCCACTACCGTACTGGTACAAGCTTCCGACCTGCGCGACGCTGTAAAGAAACTGGACGAAGGAATGAAAGGTACAATGGCAGACTACGTGATTGCATCCGTAGCCGAAACCGCCATCATGGATGTTTACCCATACGAAGCCGAACCGGATGTGAAACCTGAATTTCCGGATGCCGGAAAAACCGAATAAAGCCTGATAAAAAATAGAAAGTATAACAGATAATGAGCATTCAAGCAAATTTAAAAGAAGTTCTTTCCGAACTGCCTACGGGGGTCCGCCTGGTAGCCGTATCCAAATTCCATCCCAACGAGGCATTGGAAGAAGCGTATGCTGCCGGCCAGCGTATTTTCGGTGAGAGCCACGTGCAGGAAATGACTCAGAAATATGAAACCCTGCCCAAAGACATTGAATGGCATTTCATCGGCCACCTGCAAACAAACAAAGTAAAATACATGGCCCCTTATGTAGCTATGATACATGCCATAGACTCGTATAAATTATTGGTTGAAGTCAATAAACAAGCTTCCAAAGTCCATCGCGTCATCCCTTGTTTATTGCAGATACATATCGCCCAAGAGGAAACGAAATTCGGTTTCTCTTTTGACGAATGCAGGGAAATGCTGGATACAGGCGGATGGAAGGATTTGAAAAATGTCCGCTTATCAGGAGTGATGGGTATGGCGACCAATGTGGATGACGACGAACAAATCAAAAGAGAATTTTGTTCCTTAAATACATTCTTCAAAGAAATCAAGCAGAGCTATTTTTCTGATTCAGAATACTTCAAAGAAATTTCCATGGGTATGTCACACGATTATCCGCTGGCGGTGGAAGCCGGAAGTACACTAGTCAGGGTAGGAAGCAAAATCTTTGGAGAACGAAACTATTAAAACTACTATTTATATGACTCAATTAAAAACCACTTTTGCCGGGTTGTCACTGCGCAATCCTATTATTATCAGCAGTTCCAGCCTTACAAACAGCGCTGAAAAGAACAAGAAACTGGAGCTGGCAGGCGCCGGAGCCATTGTTTTGAAATCAGTTTTCGAAGAGCAGATCATGATGGAAGCACATCACATGGCTACTTATGGTTCTCCCGAAGGAGATGACTACTTGAGCACATATGTACGCTCTCATGCATTGAACGAATATATTTCATTGATTGAACAGACTAAAAGGCTTTGCACCATTCCTGTCATTGCCAGCATCAACTGTTTCAGCAACTCAGAATGGACAGACTTTGCCCGTACTGTGGAAACAGCAGGCGCCGACGCACTGGAAATCAACATCCTTTCCTTGCAGACCGAAAAAGAATATCAATGCGGTTCTTTCGAACAGCGTCATATCGATATCGTAAGCAGTATCAAGAAACAGATTTCCATCCCCGTCATTGTGAAACTGGGCAGCAATCTGACCAACCCCATCGCACTGATCAACCAGCTTTATGCCAACGGAGCCAATGCTGTGGTATTGTTCAACCGATTCTACCAGCCGGACATCAATATCGACACTATGACATATTCTGCAGGCGATGTATTCAGTACTCCTGCCGACTTGTCCAACGGACTGCGCTGGACTGCTATCGCTTCGGCACAAGTTCCTCAGACAGACTATGCCATCTCAGGCGGTGTGCACGATGGAAAAGCGATAGTCAAAGCAATCCTGGCAGGCGCTTCGGCTGTAGAATTATGCAGTGTCATCTACCAAAGAGGCAATCAGGTCATTGCAGATATGACAAATGAAATAACTCAATGGATGAACCGGCAGGGCTACAAGAATATCAGCGAATTCAAGAGTTCGATGAACGCGCTGTCTACTGGAGCCAGCAATCCGTTTGAACGTACACAGTTCATGAAGTATTTCAGCAGTAAAGAATGAAAAATAGTGGTTAGTGATTAATTGGTTGGTTAGTGGTTCATATCCATGCGGTATCACAGCACAGCCCATTAACTACTAATCACTAACCACTATTTTTTCCCTCTGTTTAATTTGTATGCTCCAAAGAAAGTCTTATATTTGCACATTTGATTAAAGTTTGTGCAAAATATAAACAAAAGAGTATATACAATGGAGCAGAGTTTTATTGCCTTCCTGGAAGACAGCATAAAGAAAAACTGGGATTTGGATGCCCTTACAGATTATAAAGGTGCCACATTACAATATAAAGATGTAGCCCGCAAAATAGAAAAGCTACACATCATCTTCGAATTAAGCGGCATCAAGCAAGGAGACAAGATAGCTGTCTGTGGTCGCAACAGTTCTCATTGGGGAGTTACCTTCCTGGCTGCCGTTACATACGGAGCAGTCATTGTTCCCATTCTTCACGAATTCAAATCGGACAACATTCATAATATAGTCAATCACTCGGAAGCACGCCTGTTAATGGTAGGCGATATGGTATGGGAGAATCTGAATGAAAATGCCATGCCGTTGTTAGAAGGGGTTATCTTGATGAATGACTATACCCTGCTAGTGTCCCGCAGTTCCAAATTGGACTATGCACGCGATCATCTGAATGAACTGTTCGGAAAGAAATATCCGCGCAATTTCCGCCGGGAACATGTCAGCTACCGCCGGGATACACCGGAAGAACTGGCTGTGATCAACTATACTTCCGGCACGACCAGTTATTCCAAAGGAGTGATGATTCCTTACCGCGCATTGTGGTCGAATACCCAGTTCGCTTTTGATGTCTTGAAAATGAATCCGGGTGACAAGCTGGTTTCCATGCTCCCTATGGCACACATGTACGGACTGGCTTTCGAGTTCCTTTATGAATTCTGTGTGGGATGCCATATTTATTTCCTGACCCGTACCCCCAGTCCGAAAATCATCTTCCAAGCCTTTTCCGAAGTGAAACCCAATCTGGTAGTAGCCGTTCCATTGATTATCGAAAAAATCATCAAGAAGAATGTACTGCCCAAACTGGAAACCCCGGCTATGAAGATTTTACTGAAAGTTCCTATCATCAATGATAAAATCAAAGCCACAGTCCGCGAACAGATGATTAATGCCTTCGGAGGTAATTTTTACGAAATTATTGTAGGAGGCGCCGCTTTCAATCAAGAAATAGAGCAGTTCCTGAAAAGTATAGATTTCCCCTATACCGTGGGATATGGCATGACTGAATGTGCTCCAATTATCTGTTATGAAGATTGGAAATATTTCAAGCTAGGGTCCTGCGGAAAGGCGGCTCCCCGTATGGAAGTCAAAATATTGAGCCCCGACCCTGAGAATATAGTAGGTGAGATAGTATGCAAAGGACCTAATGTAATGTTAGGCTATTACAAGAATCCCGAAGCTACCGCCGAGGTAATAGACAAGGACGGCTGGTTGCATACCGGTGACCTGGGTGTTATGGATGCGGAAGGCAATGTTACCATCAAGGGACGCAGCAAAAACATGCTGTTAGGTCCATCGGGACAGAATATTTATCCGGAAGAGATTGAAGATAAATTGAATAACATGCCGTTCGTTTCAGAAAGTATTATCATACAGCAGGCAGACAGCAAACTGGCGGCTTTGGTTTATCCCGATTTCGACGATGCCTTTGCTCATGGGCTGGATAATGACGCGATAACACAGGCAATGGAAGAGAACCGTATCAACTTGAATACAGAACTTCCTGCATATTCACAAATAGCCCGTGTAAAAATCTATCCGGAAGAATTCGAGAAAACTCCTAAAAAGAGTATCAAACGTTTCTTATATCAGGAAGTAAAATAACACCTGACAGAAAAAAGAACCTGCCTGCAACATATATAATGTATAAGTCTGAAGATTATAGATGTTGCAGGCTATACATTATATATGTTACAGGTTATACATCCGCATATATGGGCACCTGGATCATGATACGTGAAAGGAGACAATACAAAACATAATTTTACTCTTTCACCCCGATCAATTCTCCCCATAATTCCCCCTTATATCTACATTTTTATTACATTTGCATCCAAGAAACTAAAAATGTATGAAAATGAATATGCGTATAGCAGCAATACTCCTTTTAGGATATTGTGCAGGTATGTCAACTCCTGCTTTTGCCCAGAAAAAGGACAAGCTTAAAAAGGGTCCCAACATCTCCTTGAACATTTCCGCGAAGAAAGACAGTGTCAAAACCACTTATCTGAATATCGGTCTGCTTACAAATATCTATCAACTGAAAGGAATCGGCATCAACGCTGTGTCCAGTGTTGTACAAAACGATATGACGGGTTTCCAAATCTCCGGTCTGGCCAGCATTACCGGACGCCACGCCTCCGGTTTCCAACTGGGAGGTATTGCCAATGTAGCCGGAGGCAATGCCAATGGCATTATGCTCAGCGGACTGATGAATGTTGCCGGAGGGAAAGCCAACGGTATTCAATTTTCCGGATTAGGCAACATTGCCGGAAACATATCAAGAGGAGTTACCATCGGCGGTCTGATGAATCTGGCCGGCAACAAAGCCCAAGGAGTTCAGATAGCCGGCTTGGCCAACATTGCCGGAAAATCACAAAATGGTGTCGCTATCGGCGGACTTATGAACGTATCTGCCGAGAAACTGAACGGAGCACAAGTTTCCACCCTGCTCAATATCAGTGGCGGAGAAGCCAAAGGCGCTCAAGTCTCAGCTATTGGTAATGTAGGTGTAAACGTGAATGGTATGCAATTCTCCGCCATCAGCAATATCGCTGCCGGAGAAATCAGAGGCTTGCAGCTTTGTGGTGCGGTAAATATCGCCGTCAAGACGGAAAATGCCCTGCAATTCTCAGGACTGACCAATGTTTGCCAAGGCAAGTTACGCGGTGTGCAGTTCGCTCCCGGCAACTATGCCGGAGAAGTAAGCGGTGCGCAAATCGGTTTACTCAACCTGTGCGGCGGGAATGTAAAAGGGATACAAATAGGAATCATCAACCATAGCAAGGATACTACCGCCCATAAACTAGGTTTGGTGAATATCACTCCTAAAACCCGTATCCAGATGATGCTGTTTGCAGGTAACACCAGCAAACTGAATGCTGCCGTGCGTTTTAAAAACCGCCGGAGTTATACTATGCTGGGTATCGGTACACACTATCTGGATTTGAATGACAAATTTTCGGGCTGTGTGTTCTATCGTACCGGTCTTTACTATCCCATCGCCTCCAAACTGGAACTAAGTGGCGACTTAGGTTATTTCCATATAGAAAACTTTGAAAATGAAGATGCGGAAACACCGGAACGCATGTATTCATTACAAGCCCGTATCAATCTGGAATATAAATTCAAATCCAGAATCAGTTTCTTTGCATCGGGTGGTTACGGCATGACGCGCTACTATGATAAAAATAAGTTCTACGAAAAAAAACCTATTTTCGAAGCAGGTGTTATCTTATTTTAAGCAGCCGTCACACTAGTATAAACTAATTCATACAATATGAAACTACAGCATATCGCATTAGTCTGCCTGCTGGCATTAAGTGCTGGGAATGTCACAGCCCAGATACTCCACCGCTCCGATTCCATTTATACATTCACCGACCCTCGCCTGCAAAAAAAACACCCTTGGCGTGCCGCTGCCGAAACTTTCGGAATGAATGTCGGAGTATGGGCATTCGACCGTTATGTAATGAACGAAGACTTTGCCAAAATCAGTATCGGCAGCATACGGCGCAATATCAAGCATGGTTTTGTATGGGATAACGACCAATTCTCCACCAACCTGTTCGCCCACCCCTATCACGGAAATCTCTATTTCAATGCAGCACGCAGCAACGGACTTACCTTTTGGGAATCAACTCCATACGCCTTTGCTGGTAGTTTGATGTGGGAAATAGCCGCAGAAGTGGAGCCGCCCGCCATCAATGACCTGATGGCAACCACCCTAGGCGGCATCGCCCTGGGAGAAGTAACGCACCGTATGTCTTCTTTGGTACTGGACGACTCCAAGCGTGGTTTCTCACGTTTCACCCGCGAGTTTTTGGGAACCCTGATCTGCCCCATGCGGGGATTGAACCGAATGATAACCGGCGAGATGTGGCAAGTAAAACGCTCTCATTACAAATACCACGATTACGACCGCATTCCGGTACACTTTTCCATAGGTGCCGGTGACCGTTATCTGGCCGACGACAATTACCTGTTCCGTGGAGAGCACAATCCCTACCTTGAATTCCGGGTACAATACGGAGATGCTTTCGATAAAGTGAATGACGGCCCATACGATTATTTCACCGCACGGGCCACCTTCGGTCTTTCCGGGAACCAGCCTCTTATCAGCCAGATCAACCTGATGGGCAAACTATGGGGTGTCCCCCTGAAAACCACTACCGGCATGGAAATGATGTTCGGTATCTTCCAGCACTTCAACTATTTTGATTCCGAGGAAGTGATTGACGGATCGGGACGTATCCCTTACAAGATTTCGGAAGCTGCCAGTGTGGGACCGGGTATGATTTATAAATTCCCTCAAATGAACAGTCTGGTAAATTTGGAGCAACGTGTATTCCTGAGTGCCATCCTGCTGGGTGGAAGCCTTACCGACTATTACAACGTAATAGACCGCAATTACAATATGGGAAGCGGATACAGCATCAAGAACAACACCATTCTGGATTTCGGCCGTTATGGCATGTTCGCACTGAATATGCATCTTTACCAAATTTTTACCTGGAAAGGATACGAACATAAAGATTTGGAAACAATAGATCCGCTCTATCTGAATGCGCAGGGAGACAAAGGAAATGTAATGCTCGCTGTGGTGAATCCGATTATCGAGCTAAATCTAAGTTCCCACTTCAAGGCCAATATGGAAGTGTCCTATTACTACCGCCACACACATTATTCCTACCATGAGGACGTAAGATATAAGACCTTTGAAACCCGATTAGGATTAATTTATCAATTCTAAAGCAATGAAGAACGGACACGGCTCAAGGTTTCGGGGGTCATCTGTAATAAGGAAGCGATGTATACAAGAGGCGCACGCTTCAATATCTCGGGATGAAGTTGCAACAGTTTGTTATAACGCTCATGAGCCGGTTCAAAACGAAGTGTGTCCGCCTTTACCTGTGACTCTATCAAAGAATGTTCGATAAAGCTGCGATAAAGACGTTCGATATCGTGATATTGATCTATCAATTTCTCCACTTCCACACGGGGTAACTCCCATACCACGGATGCTTCCAAAGTTTCCACCATCAAGCGGGTGGGCTCCTGTTTAAAATAACTCTCTATGCAAATAATCATTCCGTTCTCATAACCGATATGCTCAGTCAGATCTTTATCATACTTATAATAAAATTGTCTGAGCATTCCTTTTTCTATAAACAACATTGCTTTACACACCTCACCGGCCTGCAAAACAATCTCCCCTTTACGATATTTTCTACAAACTAAAATTTCGGCTAATGCGTGAACACTTTCTCTACTGAGAGGATGGTTAACTTCTGCTATCCTTCTAGCTATGTCTATACTAGTTGTCATGTGCTCCCAATTTTTGTATTTTTTGCAAAAATACAAAAAAAGGCCGAATAAATAGATACAAATAACAAAATTAAGCCGATAATGTTCTGAATAATAGTTTTTTTTATATACTTTTGAAACGCAATAGTAATAAAACGACCTTTATGAAACTACTAGCCTCTTTAACAATCCTGGGTTTAGTCATGGCACAAAGTGTCACAGCCCAAACGAATTACACAAAGGATCCAGAAAGCTGCACTAGCATTATGGTAGGAAAGAAAGCAACTACCGATGGATCAGTTATAACCAGTCATACATGCGACAGCTGGTACCGAACCTGGGTAAACATGGTTCCGGCAGAAAGTTATGAAAGGGATACTGTAATGAATATTTACGATGGCCGTATGCACACCGAGTTTGTAGCCGACCAGACTAATGTAAAAATCAAGGGGCAAATACCACAAGCGAGAAAAACATATGCCTTCATGGACACCTCCTACCCTTGTATCAACGAAAAGCAACTGGGAATAGGTGAAACTACCGTAAGCGGACGCAGGGATCTGGAAAATCCCAAGGGTATGTTTATGATTGAAGAATTGCAACGTGTGGCGTTACAACGCTGTACAACAGCCCGTGAGGCTATCCGCCTGATGGGAGATCTCGTAAAACAATATGGCTATGGCGACAGCGGTGAATGCCTGACCATCGCCGATCCTAATGAAGTATGGCATTTCGAAGTTTTCGGAGAAGGAAAAGATAAAATTGGCGGAGTATGGGCGGCAGTCCGTATTCCGGATGATCATGTAGGCGTATCTGCCAATATCTCACGGATCAGCACCCTCAATCTGAAAGATCCCGACCACTATATGGCTTCCGAAAATGTATTTGACGTGGCTAAAAAATTAGGGTATTGGGATGGAAAAGAACCTTTTAAATTTTGGAAAGCCTATAGCGGAAAGAATTACTCCGGCCAACTGAAATCCTTCAGCACCCGCGAGCACTTTATCCTGAATGCACTGGCACCGTCATTAAAGCTTGATTATGAAGCAGAAGAACTGCCTATCAGTGTAAAACCCGACAAGCAAGTATCTGTAACAGATGTTATGGCATTGCTCCGGGAAACATACGAAGGAACGCCGCTGGATATGACACAGAATCTGAAAGTTACGGTAAAAGATAGAAAAACCGGAAAAGTAGACACCATTATCAGCCCGAAAGCCAATCCGTGGATGCGTGGCGATGAACTGAATATGCTGAACGGTATTAAAAAAGGAGTTGTGAAATCAGTACGCAATATCGCAGTTCCGCAATGTGCTTATTCTACAGTTATCCAATTGCGCAACTGGCTGCCCGATGCAGTAGGTGGTGTGGTATGGTTCTCTATGGACAATCCCGGACAAAGCCCGCGCGTTCCGGTATTCTGTGGCATTACTGATTTCCCTGCTATGTATAAAATCTGCGGTAACCACCGCTATCGCGACGATGCCGCCTTATGGCACTATCGCCGCGCCAACAAACTGGCTGCTGTAAGATGGGGAGCTGCCCGTAAAGTAATGGAAAAAAATATTCGTCATTTCGAGGAAAAAGGACAACGGGAACTTCCATTTGTGGAAGCACAATACCAAAGTATCCTTCAATCCAAAGGAGAAGAAGCCGCCCGTGCTTATCTCACAGACTATACGGCAGACTTTATAGGCGCCACCATCCTTCGCTGGGACGAAATGGCAAACCAATATTGGATTGAGTCACGCTTCGGCTTTTAATTGTTAACCTTATCATATTAAAAACAAACTTATGAAGACAAAAGTATTCACACTAGCCGCACTGCTATGCTGCGCATCAGCCATGTATGCACAAGAAAGTGGTTACAAATTCACGACTGTTGCATCACAGAAAGCAACTCCTGTCAAAAATCAGGCCTCTACCGGAACTTGCTGGTGCTTTGCCACCACTTCGTTCATGGAATCCGAACTGCTCCGTATGGGCAAAGGAGAATATGACCTTTCTGAAATGTTCATTGTACGCCAAAAGTACTTAAACCAATTGGAAGACAACTATTACCGGGGAGGCAACGGGAATTTAGGACAAGGAAGCCTTTCACACACATGGAAGAACGCTTTCAATCAAGTGGGTATCGTACCCGAGGAAGTATATCACGGAATCAATTATAACTCAGAGAAACATAACCATGGTGAAATGGTGAGATACATCAACGCTTTAGGAAACACAGCCGTTAAAATGAAACGTCGCAGCGCGGAATACTACAAGCTGATCAACAATCTTTTCGATACTTATCTAGGAGAACTTCCTGAAAAGTTCACTTACAAAGGAAAAGAATACACTCCGAAATCTTTTGCCGAAAGTCTGGGTTTGAACATGGACGATTATATTGAACTGACTAGTTTCACTCACAAACCGTATTACCAGAAATTCTCTCCGGAAGTACCCGACAATTGGGAAAATGAACAAATGTACAATCTTCCGCTGGACGAAATGATGGAAGTTGCCGACTATGCTTTGACCCACGGATATACCGTATGTTGGGACGGTGATGTCAGTGAAAAAGGTTTTTCATTCAAAAATGGTGTAGCCATCAATCCGGTAGTGAAAAAAGTGGAAGACCTCTCGGGTTCCGACCGTGCACGTTTTGAAAAGATGGACCCTAAAGAACAAAAAGAGATGCTGGCGGAAGCCTACAAATTTGAAAAACCGTGTCCCGAAGTAAATGTCACTCCGGAAGTCCGTCAGGAAGGTTATGAAGCATTTGTCACTACAGATGACCACCTGATGCATCTTACCGGTATTACCAAAGACCAGAACGGGACCAAATACTATATCACCAAAAATTCTTGGGGTACAGAACGCAATACATTTGGCGGTTATCTGAATATGTCCGAAAGCTATGTACGTGCCAAGACTATTTTCCTCATGGTGCATAAAGATGCTATTCCGGCTGCAATCAAACAGAAATTAGGAATTAAATAAAAAAGAAAAGAGCAGGCGTCCGTTTTTCTAAAATAGACGCCCGTTTTTTGAAAACAGATATCTGGATTCCCAATACATACTTGTGTTTTCAAATGGACATCTATTTTTTAGTAAAAGATTCATAATAACTATGACGAAAAAGAACTTATTTACATTAGTCTTATGTTTATTCTGTCTCGGAACCACAACTCATGCACAACATATCCCCACATTGGAGGAAGCTGTATACGGAGGACTGATCAAGACAGAAGGCGGAAGCAACGTGAGTTGGATGAAAGATGGAGAACGTTATTCCAAAATAGAAAAAAATGCCGAGGGAGCATACGAAGTCACTGCCTATAAAGCAAAGGACAATTCCAAAGAAGTGCTGATCCCTGCCAATATGCTTCTGAATCCGCAAACAGGAAAACCTATCTCTGTCCGCAATTTCATATTCAGCGAAGATAACTCCAAAGTATTGATCTACACCAATACTCGTCGCGTATGGCGTTATGATACCCGCGGTGATTACTGGGTGCTTAATTTGAAAAACGGCAAACTGCAACAATTGGGCAAAAGCTTGCCGGAAGCTACCTTAATGTTCGCCAAGTTCTCGCCGGATGCCAGCCGGGTAGCATATGTCTCCAGAAACAACATTTACGTAGAGAGTCTGGCTGACGGGAAAATCAACCAACTAACTCAAGACGGAAATAATGAAATTGTAAACGGAACATTCGACTGGGTATACGAAGAAGAATTCAACTGCCGCGACGGTTTCCGCTGGAGTCCCGACGGGCAATACATAGCCTATTGGCAAAGCGATACCCAAGGTACGGGATGGTTTGATATCATCAATAATGTAGATTCCATTTATCCTAAAATCCAACGTTTTCCTTACCCTAAAGCCGGAACAGCAAACTCCGCTGTAAAAGTAGGCTATGTATCCGCCGACGGTGGAAACACCACTTGGCTGGCTCTTCCCGGTGATGCACGTAACCACTATATTCCCCGTATGGAATTCATTCCGGGCTGCAACGAACTGTTCATCCAGCAAATGAACCGTGCCCAAAACACCAATAAAGTATGGATTGCGAAAATAGGTGAAAATACCCCCGTCAATATCTTTACCGATCAAGATGCCGCATGGTTGGAAACGAATGACAATGTGCGTTGGTTGAAAGGGAACAAGTATTTCACTTGGGAAAGCGAACGTGACGGATGGCGCCACCTGTATCGTGTAAGCCGTGATGGTAAAGAAATCAAGCCCATCACCCAAGGAGCTTTTGATTATATTCAAGAAGTAGGTGCGGATATGGATAAAGGTTTTGTATACTTTATCGCTTCTCCCGACAACTTCACCCAGCGCTATCTCTACCAGGCACGTCTTTTCGGCAATGGAGAGGTAAAGCGGCTAAGTCCTGTTGACCAAAGCGGGCAACATCGTTATATCATGTCACCGTCCGGCAAATGGGCAGTCCATACATTCAGTAACTCGGAAACTCCCCCTGTAATCGACATGGTGTCTTTCCCTGCCCATAAAAGTGTACGTCTGATTACTGACAATGCAAAAGCCAAGGAGCAATACAAAGCCTTGGGGCTACAACCAAAAGAATTTGTAAAAACCCGTTCAGGAGAATTGGAACTGGATGCATGGATGATCAAACCCGTAAACTTTGATCCCAGCAAAAAATATCCGGTCATAATTGATGTCTATGGAGAACCTGCCAACGCCACTGTACAGGATGTATGGAGCGGAGGAAGTTTATGGCACCAATACTTGGCAAACCTGGGGTATATCATAGTCAGCATCGAGAACCGTGGTGCCAATGCACCCCGTGGACGCGAATGGCGCAAATGTATTTATGGAGAAGTCGGAACCTTTGCCAGTGAAGATCAGGCAAGAGGCATCCAAGACTTGGCACGTCAATACTCTTTCATTGACACCACACGTATCGGTATCACCGGCTGGAGTGGTGGAGGCAGCCAGACTCTGAATAGTATGTTCCGTTATCCCGATGTTTTCCACACAGGCATTGCCATTGCTTTTGTGGCAGACCAGCGTCTGTATGACACGATTTATCAAGAACGTTACATGAACACCCCTCAAAATAATCCGGAGGGTTACCGCAAAGGGTCTCCCATCTCGTATGCAGCAGGATTGAAAGGCAACTTGCTGTTAATTCACGGTACAGGAGATGATAATGTCCATTACCAGAATTGTGAAATGTTGGTCAATGAACTGGTACGGCACGGAAAGATCTTCTCACAGATTTCTTACCCTATGCGTTCCCATGGAATTTATGAAGGCGAGGGAACCAGCTTGCATCTGCGAAAGACAATGGCTGATTACTGGTTGAAAAACCTGCCTGCCGGAGGAAAATAAATATGCCAAAACTTTTGCTGATATGATTATATAGTTTGCCATTCTGGGCATTAGTGAAGCTTTTCATATACATAAAGTGATTAGAAACCCACAAAAGTTCAGGATGGCAGACTGATAAATCTGCTTCGTTTTAGCAAACTTTACACTAAACCAAAACACATAAACTAAATGAAGAAAATACAACTATTCTTATTACTATTTCTGTTAATATCCATTACGCAGCACATCAATGCCCAATTCCCTGTCAAAACAGAATATACCGTTGAGATGGGAGGAACATCGGGTAAAGGAACTTACGCACCTATGTGGCTTACTGCCAATAGGCAAGGTTTATCTTCTGTCAATACTGAAAATGGTTATTTACGGGCAGGAATTGCACACACAATGCCATTAAACCAACATTTCGGCTTCAGTGCAGGACTGGATTTGGCAACCGCCTACAATTTCACCTCCTCATTCATCATCCAACAGGCCTATGCAGACCTTAGCTACCGATGGTTGAACCTGAGCATCGGCAGTAAAGAACGCTTGCCCGAATTAAAGAATTCCAAGTTAAGCAGTGGAGGCATGGTAGAATCAAATAATGCCCGCCCCATTCCCCAAGTACGCTTGGAAGTTCCCTATTATGTAGCCATACCAGGTACCCATAAATGGCTTTATTTGAAAGGACACATAGCCTATGGACGTTTTACTGATGACAAATGGCAGGAACATTTCACTTCCATAGGTAACAAATATGCCATTGATGTACTTTACCACAGTAAATCGCTTTTCGCCAAAGTAGGAAACAAAGAACATTTTCCGGTAGAATTTGAAGGAGGAATACAAATGTCCGCTCAATTCGGCGGAGACCAATATATTGCAGGACAAAAAGAGCCTGTAATAGATATGCCTACCCGGTTTGTTGACTTTATGCGCGTATTGGTTCCTATGGCTGGAGATGATACCACACCCGAAGGCGAACAAGTAAACATCTACGGAAACCATGTCGGTAGTTGGAATTTTGCCGCAACAGCTTATCTTAACCAGTGGAAGGTAAAAATCTATTATGAACATTATTTCGACGATCACTCCCAAATGTTTTTCCAATACGGACGCTGGAAAGACGGACACATCGGACTGGAAATAACTTTTCCAAAAAACCGCTTCATTGATACTTTTGTATACGAAGGATTAGGAACAAAGGATCAAACCGGACCTATGCTGTATGACTCCTTTTGGGGGGAGTTTGAAGAGCAAATCAGTGCTAAAGATAATTATTACAATCATTACCTCTATCAAGGATGGCAGCATTGGGGAATGGGAATAGGCAATCCTCTACTTCCCGGACCTATTTACAACAAGAATGGACAGATTACTTTTATCAGCAACCGTGTACTGGCACATCACATAGGATTCTGCGGTTCCCCCTGCCAATCGCTGAGTTATCGTATGCTACTCTCCTACTCCCGTCATTGGGGTACTTATGATAATCCTCTGAATGAAATAAAGAAACAATTCAACTCTTTGTTTGAAGTAACTTATGCTCCACAACAACTGAAAGGATGGAGTTTCACTGTATCCGGAGCTATGGATCGCGGCAGCATGCTTGGAAATAATTATGGTGGAATGCTGGTTATCCGCAAACAAGGAATTATCAAATCAGGCAATAAATAAAAGTTTTAACTGTCAACCCAATCAACATATGAAACAAATATTATTATTCATACTCTTTATGCTGGGAATCAGCAGTTGTGACAAAGCTCCCATCAATGGCAAATTAGATGGCAGATGGCAATTAATGACTATAGAATATACTAATGGAAAAATAGAAGAATGTAACCGCATTTATTATAGTATCCAGTTACATTTGGTGGAAATCAGTGCCAAAGGTGGAAATGGAGGCACTCATATCGGACGTTTCTCTTATAAAGGAGATGAGGTAACCATGAGTGAATTCCGCCACCGGGGAGATGAAGAAAAACTAACGACACTGAATGAATTGAAACCTTTCGGACTTAATCAAGCTATTAATCATCTTAAAGTGGAAAAAGCAACAGGCAAGAAACTAATTCTGAAATCTGATTATGCACGCCTCACATTCAGAAAGTTCTAAAAAAGTATACCACAGACTACGCAAACTATCTGCTGATAAAATATGAAAAAACAATTTATACGCTATAGCGGTGACAAAACACTATGCCGGATTTCTAGAAATTAATTTATCGGCAGGAATAAAACTAGTGCCACCACTCATGGAGCCGGCTTTACAAATATTGAAGCCGGCTTCATAAAACAAGTTCTTTACTTTCCTGTAGTCTGTGGTGAAATAAATTTATCTTCTAGGCTTAATATCCAATTTTACCGGTTTCAACATGTTCTCCGGACTTAGAATTGTATCCAACTCTTCCTTATTTAAAATACCATGTTCCAAGACCAGTTCATAGACACTTCTACCTGTTTCCAACGCTTCTTTTGCAATCTTTGTAGAATTTTTATAACCAATAATCGGATTCAATGCGGTTACTACACCAATACTGTTATGCACTTCAATCTTGCAGCGTTCCGCATTAGCAGTAATACCTTCTACACAACGTGTACGCAGGGTTTCAAAACCATTGACCATTAAATCTACAGATTCAAAACAACACTGTGCCATCACCGGTTCCATAGCATTCAGTTCCATTTGAGCAGCTTCGCCAGCCATAGTCACGCATAGTTCGTTACCTATTACTTTATAACAAATCTGATTCATCACTTCAGGAATCACCGGATTCACCTTACCTGGCATTATAGAAGATCCCGGTTGCATAGCCGGAAGGTTGAATTCTCCTAAACCACAACGCGGTCCACTGGCCAGCAAACGTAAATCATTACATATTTTATTTACTTTTACGGCTACCCTTTTTAAAGCTGAAGCATAACCTACCAAGCAGGAAGTATCTGAAGTAGCTCCTACCAAATCTGACGACAATTTGAAATCAAAACCTGTAATTTCACACAATGCTTCCACACATTTTTCTGCATATCCCGGTTCCGCACAAATGCCTGTACCAATAGCGGTAGCACCCATATTTACTGTCAGGAAGTCTGCCGCCGCTTCATTCAAATGACGAATTTCGTCTCTCAATATACTGGCAAAACCATTGAATGTCTGACCTAAAGTCATAGGTACGGCATCTTCCAACTGAGTACGCCCCATTTTGATGATATGTGCAAACTCCTCTCCTTTCTTATGGAATGCACCAATCAGCGATTCCAAATAAGGAAGAAAACGAAGATGAGAATAATACATACCAATATGGATTGCAGTGGGATAAGCATCATTCGTTGATTGTGAGCAGTTCACATGGTCATTAGGAGAGCAATATTGATACTCGCCACGTTTGTGTCCCATAATCTCCAAAGCACGGTTAGCAATGACTTCATTAGCATTCATATTGGTAGAAGTACCGGCACCTCCCTGAATCATATCCACCGGGAATTGCTCATGATGCTCACCATTTAAGATTTCCTGACACGCCAATACTATGGCATCTTTTTGTTCTTTAGTTAATAAACCTAACTCATAGTTAGCCATTGCAGCTGCCATTTTCGTAATGGCAAGACCGTTAATAAACAACGGATATTCATTTAGATGAAATTTACTAATTGGGAAATTTTCTATGCCTCTTAGAGTTTGCACACCATACAATGCACTGGCCGGAATTTCGCGGGCACCAATTAAATCACTTTCTACTCGGGTTTCTTCTGTAAGTTTTGTTTCCATGATCAGGTTATTTATTAGTTTATCATTTCTTATTTTATATAGCAAAGGTATAAACTAACATTTTGATATCAAAATATAATCTGATATAATTTTAAAATATTATTTTATACATGTTTATTGCTGCAAAACAGACAACAAACTTACATTATGAAAGTTTACTCAGTTAACAAAGTCTTATATCATTTGAAGTTCATTCAAAAAACAGACATAAAAAAAGGCGTCCATTCAGAACGCCCTTATTCTATTTTTTAACTTCGGAACTCTTATTTCACCTTTATTCTATCAAAGCCTTCTCCAAATACACCAATGACAGCACTTTGTGATACAAATGCGTTCGGATCGATATCTTTTATCAAACGGAATATAGTAGTAGACTCACGTTTTTTTGCCAGCACAAACATCATTTTCACACCCGCACCGGTATAACAACCTACTCCGTCAATGAACGTCACCCCTCGATGAAGATCTTTATTTATGCGATGCCCTATTTCTTCATGCTTCTTCGAAATGATAAAGAATTGCACTGACTGACGAGCACTATTTACCACCTGATCCAAGACAAAGCTGGATATAAACAAGACAACATATCCATATACCACCTTCTCCCAATCATGCAATACAAAATAACTGGAAGAGATAATAACCAAATCACACATCAAAATAACCCGGCCCAAAGTAATATCACGATACTTATTGACAATAGCAGCTATAATATCCGTACCTCCTGTGCTACCATTGGCAGAAAAAGCGACACCAATACCACCTCCGCAGAAAAAGGCTCCCAAGACACAAGCCATGAAAGGTTGATCATGTATTAAAGACTCTCCCCCTGTCAAATCCTGTATGATAGGCAGAATAGAAGTCAGCACAAATACAGCATAGATGGTTTTCACACTAAACTTCCATCCCAAAATAACCAAAGAAAGTATCAACAATACTCCGTTTATTCCCAAATAGGTGTACTGAACCGGCAAACCGGTAGCCCAATAAACAATAGAAGCAATACCTGGCACCGCACCTGAAGGAAGGTCATTAGGTAACAAAAAGACGGTCCATCCGATAGCATACATCAGCATACCAAGAGCAATCAACATATAATCCCTTAGTTCTCTGATAACCCGTTGCTTACGCGTCGTAATAAAGACTGAATCCATGTGAGTTTTCCTTTATAAAATCATATTGTCCGCAAAAGTACAAAAAGATTGAATCACTTGGCTTCAAAAGGTGACATTTTTTCAAGTAAAAAGTCCTGTTAATCTGATTTATCAAAAACAACAGTACTTTTCACCCTTTATTATTCTTTGGGGTGTAAATACCAATCTTTATAATCCGCACCAAAAGAATCTCTCCACTGTTTAAACTCGGGATAATAGGTGGTAATAGACACCTTCTCTGAAGGCCATCTAAATTCACTGTTACTGATATTTATAGCGAAAGGCATATTATCTTCTGCTATATAATACATTGGGGAACCATTGGAATCTTGACTCAAATCACTACCCGTACCACGTAAACTCTCATCAGCTACGCTTGTCGGCTTATAGCCTGACAAATGTACTTCATGAGAACGTTTATTCACAAAAATGAAAGAATTGTAAGGCGGATAAGCATCCATATCGCTTACTTTATCATATTTTTTAAATCCGATCACTACAGTCACAGGCTTTTTGAGAACAGGCTTTATATCAGAAAAAAGTATTAATACAGGCTTTTCTATTCCCGGCTCAAAGTTTTTTCCGATCACATTACCTTCTTGACTCACCTGCACCAAATCGATATGCTCCTTCCCTACGTAATCCAACTGGAAACCAAACCCATTTGTATAAGTAGCACCATCATTCATCGGAGTAAAAGTAGTAGTGGTGCGCACCAATGCGTTAGAAGATTTATCTTTCACAACTGTACTGGAATAATATATCACAACATCATTCATATCATAATCATTCTTATCAGGCCAATTGTCCTCATAAGCCAAAGACCCTTTGACTACATACGAAATTTCACCCTTATTTACTTCATCCGGTATATTAGGAGTAGGTTCTACAGAAGAAGAAGCAGATGCCATAATAGCAAACTGTACATCATTAAAACGCATGTCCACATTATCTTCCATAGCCATAAAGAAACAATTGTCCAGTTCCGGATCACTTAACAAAACTGAACGTTGCTCTTTATTATCGTTATATGCAGGATTAGAATAACGAGGAAAAACACCCTTTTCTTTTCCAAATCCCATTCCCAATAAAATCCATCCAATATGAGTGCCTTGGGGGAATTCATCTTCATACTTGCTTTGTTCCTTATTCCAATATTTTAGTTTTATTTGCTCACCGACTAAAGATTTAGGAGCATTCCTACTGGAACGAGGAATCAGGATGGTCTTTTTTATGGTAGCCATGTCCACGGACTCTCCTTCTTTATAAGTATAATAAGCAACCATATCCTCCCACGTAGTAGACGAGAAATTAAAATAAGTCGCTACCAAACCTGTAGATTTAGTTATTACCATATCATTACTCCCTGAAGTACGCAGTTCCGGAAATCTTTCCAACAAATTACGATTATCTACTACTATAGAACGGCTTAAATTACTGCATCTCTCTAAAAAAGCACCAGGTATATCCAACTTTTCAGGCAACAAATAATCAGGAACCCCATTTTCATTCCAATTACCCAATACATCATATCCGTCAGGATAACTCACTCCTCCCATTACTGCTCTAGAACGCCCATCGGCAGACAGTTGTGCCTTATAATCAACATAATTAAAGGTTAGTCCGTCAGATAGTAATTCCAATTCAACAGGTGATACGACCAACACATTATCAGTTACCAGCCATACCTTTTTCAAATAAGCCGGCAAAGATACTTTTGAAAAAAATCTACCATTCATATCAGTCGAAGCAGCATAAATGGGATTTATATCTTTAAACTCCCAAGTATTTTCAACTAATTCCATAGGATATTCATCATACAGATAAAAAGCAGTCTGTACTTTCATACCATAATCAATAATAAGTTGACTATTACGGACAGTAGTAAAATCAAAAAAATCGTCTTTATTGATTTTTTCCTCCCCTTCTTCCCCTCCCCCCGTGTATATATCATGCATATTACGCAAGCAAGACACAAAGAAAACTGATAAGCAGATGATCCAAAATTTTGTTTTCATAAAGTAGTGCGTGATTATTTTCGACAAATATAGCCATAAATAACTAAAAAACAACTAAATAGTCAAAAAAAACTGTCCCCCGACTCACGTCGGAGAACAGCCACAACACAAACACAAAATAAAACACGACAAAACTACTATGCAATTTTTTAGCCTGCTCTATGTTTTGAGTAACATAACTACCGCCAATCAGGTATTCACATATCCAAGAGGGGTTTCAGGTTATTTGCATCTATAAAACGCCACACTAGCGTCCTTTGTTCATCGGTCTTTCTAAAAATATCTTAATTCTTATTGAATTCCTCTTTCTCTTAGCTTCAACTGCCAGTTCCAAGCTGAACGTAGAGTGTCCTCCAAATTGGCTTCTGCCTTCCATCCCAACTCCTTATTAGCGAAGTCAGGATTAGCCCATACCTTCTCAATATCTCCGGCACGACGACCCACGATCTGATAATTAAGTTTCACACCGGTAGCTTTTTCAAATGTATTGATCAGTTCCAATACAGAAACGCCTTTACCCGTTCCAATATTAAAGACTTCCACCTTCTCCTTCTGCTTGTTATTCAAAATGCGATCCATTGCGATAACGTGAGCCTTCGCCAAATCCACTACATATATATAGTCACGGATGCAAGAACCGTCCGGTGTATCATAATCATCCCCAAACACACTCAGTTTTTCACGAATACCCATTGCTGTCTGAGTAACGTAGGGTAACAAGTTTTGTGGAACACCATTAGGTAATTCACCTATTAATGCAGTGGGATGTGCGCCAATAGGATTAAAGTAACGCAACATAATAGCATTAATAGGCGATCCCGAAGCAACTGTATCACGAATAATTTCTTCATTGATCTGTTTTGTATTACCATACGGAGACTCAGCCTTCTTAATCGGAGCCTCTTCCGTTACAGGAAGAACATCGGGCTGACCATACACCGTACATGATGATGAAAAAATAATACCTTCTACTCCATGTTTCGGCATTAACTCCAACAGGTTAATCAATGAAACCAAGTTATTGCGATAATACAACAACGGTTTTTGTACCGATTCACCCACAGCCTTGCTAGCCGCAAAATGAATAATACCTTTTATGCCCGGATATTTAGTAAACAGCTTGTCCATTCCCTCAAAATCCAAGCAATCCAACTTTTCAAATGCAGGACGGATTCCTGAAACCTTTTCTATATTATCTACCACATCGGCGCTTGAATTGGACAAATTGTCCACAATCACTACGTCGTAACCGCTATTTTGCAGCTCTACTACCGTATGAGAACCGATGTAGCCGGTTCCTCCTGTTACTAAAATTCTTTCTTTCATAATACTTAATATTCTGTCGTTTTCTAATAGGTTCAAAACAACTTCGACGGGTAAATCCCTTTTCGTATCATATCATTGATACGAAGCAGGACTTGTATCTTGTCATCATGCGATACCAACCCCATCCATCTGGCAGGTGTCTCAATCACTTTCACCCTAACTCCGTCAGCAATACGCTCATTCATAAAAGCCGGAATAGAATAATGAGCTTTCATATCCATTCCATTCTCATCTATAAACTTATCGAACGCCTTCTTCATCTCACCAAATACCTGCGGAGTAAATCCCCACATATTCATTGAAACCAAGCTGTTGTCATCCAAAGCTACCCATTTATGTAATTCATTAGGATACATCGGATTTCCACTTATCCGTTCTACTCCTACACGGTCTGTAACGGACAACAGATATCCCTTTTCATCCACTTCACAAATACCACGGGTAACCCCTCCGCTTTCCGCCAATACATTTCTCAGCCTGTAGCAAATATTGAAACTATGGTAGTCAGCTTCTCCCAACATCACCAGATTATCATATAACAATTCAAAACTTTCTCTTTGGTAAAAGTTCACGGCATTTATCACACCGAATGGAGAGTCAATCAACTCTTCTCCCATCAAAACAGCTCTTACCGAGCCGTACAGTGCTTTGCGTTTCGGATTACGCTTTTCTTCAGGAATCGTTTCCACATCCTGATAAACATACTCCACTTCTACCACATGTTCATATTTGCCTGATACCAGTTTCTTGAATTCTTGTTCAAAATGTCTGCTTATGACAAATACGATCTTATTAAATCCGACTCTTACGGCATCATATATGGAAAAATCTAATATTGTTTCGCCATTAGGACCTATTCCCTCCAGCTGTTTCAATCCACCATATTTATTCCCCATAGTGGCCGCGAGTACAATCAAGGTCATAGCCATTTAATCTCTCTATTAATTCTAATGCAAAAATAAGCATAAAAATTGAATTTACGGACAAGAACAATGGATTTCTTTCTAATAAAAAAGTCCGAAGCTGTGCTCCGGACTTCTGAATCGGTTTATTTTAACGATGAAGTGAACTATTCTATTCCAAACAGAACACCCAAACCTTTGTCTACACCTGAAAATCCCATGAATGCCATTGCCAGCAGACCGGCAGTAACCAATGCGATAGCCATTCCCTGCATTCCTTTAGGTATATTCACCAAACTTAATTGTTCACGGATACCTGCAAACAATACCATAGCCAAAGCAAAACCAAGAGCTGTAGAGAAGGCGTAAACCACGCCAGTCAACAAATCAAAATCTTTCTGAATGACCAAGATAGCTACACCCAAAATACAGCAGTTAGTGGTTATCAACGGAAGGAATACTCCTAATGCCTGATAAAGGGCAGGAGACACTTTCTTCAATATGATTTCCACCATCTGTACCAATGCTGCAATGACAAGGATAAACGCAATGGTCTGCAAATATTCCAACCCGAAAGCATCGAGTACAAATTTCTGGATAAGATAGGTAACAATGGTAGCGATGGTAAGCACGAATGCAACAGCCGCACCCATACCCGTAGCTGTCTCAACTTTTTTGGATACACCGAGGAACGGGCAGATACCCAAGAATTGTGACAACACAATGTTGTTCACAAATATAGCGGTGATAAATATCAATATATATTCCATATTCTTACTTTTTACGGGTTATGCTTTCTTCAGTTTATTCACAATCGCAATAAGGTATCCCAATGCAATGAAGGCTCCCGGTGCGAGAACGAAAATCAACATTCCGTATTGCTCAGGCATGATAGCGATATCAAACAACTTGCCTGTGCCTAGGAACTCACGTACACCACCAAGGATAGTCAATGCAAGAGTAAATCCGAGCCCCATACCCAGTCCATCGAAGAATGAAGGCACGGGACCGTTCTTTGCTGCAAAAGCTTCGGCACGTCCCAGCAGAATACAGTTTACTACGATCAATGGGATAAACAAGCCCAAAGTAGCATAAAGTGCCGGCACATATGCCTGCATAATCATCTGCAACAAGGTTACGAATGATGCAATAACCACAACAAAGGCCGGAATGCGCACCATATCAGGTATCAAATTCTTAATGGCCGAAATTACAACATTAGAACAGATTAATACAAAAGCCGTAGCCAATCCCATCCCCATACCATTGATGGCAGAAGATGTTGTTCCTAATGTAGGACACATACCCAAAAGGAGTACAAACGTGGGATTCTCTTTTACAATCCCGTTCATCAATACTTTAAAATTATTCATAGTCTGCTCCTTCCTTATTTTTTATTTTTACAATCTTGCTTGGGACATTCTACTTTTTTGCAGTCTGCCTTATCGCAGTTAGCAGGATCACATTTATCGCTACAAACAGTCTTGCAGGCTGTAGAGTCACAAACCTGCTTACATGCCTCGTTTCCTTCACATTGAGCATCGCAGGCAGTAGCATTTTCGGCAACAGTTTCAGACACTTGCTGAGTTGCACCACTAGCGCCATCCACATTCTGACCACTATATGCTGCATAAGCATTGTTCACAGCTTTTAGAAAAGCACGTGTAGTGATGGTAGAAGCTGTGATAGCATCTATCTGACCACCATCCTTATTTACCACCAATGCTCCCTGTCCCGGATTCATACCGGTAATGTCGCCTTTTGCACCTTTCTTAAACCAATCAGCCGCCTTTGACCCCAAGCCCGGAGTCTCAGCATGGCTCAACAAAGAATAGTCTATGATATTTCCCTCTTTGTCAAAACCTACCAGCACACTCAAAGCGCCACCAAAACCATTGGCAGAAGATTCTACGGCAGCACCAATAAATTCGCCACCCTTGGTTGCCTTATATATTTTATAAGTAGCACCATCCAATTCTATAGTTTCAGGAGCTTCCGCAGGATTGTTATCAAACCCCGGAACTACAACTGCAATAGCGTCACTCAAAGCTTTTGCATTAGCCTCAGCAATAGGACCGGCAGTCAGTTGGTTGACATAAGCCAAAAGTCCGGTTGCAATCACAGTAATCGCCGTCAGTACGATAACCATGTTTTTCAAAGATGATTCTAGTTTTTTCATTTCTTCACTACCTCCCCGAATCTTTTAGGTTTACAATAAGTATTGATTAACGGAGTGAATGCGTTCATAATGAATATAGCGAAAGACATACCTTCGGGATATGCACCGAACAAACGGATAACCACGGTCAGGAAACCAATAGCCACACCGTATATAATCATACCTTTATGAGTCATAGGCGAAGTAACATAGTCGGTTGCCATGAAAATAGCACCCAACATCAAACCACCTGTAAACAAGTGAGCCAACGGAGATGCGTAAGCCACCGGATCAACCAAATGCATCAGACCGGCAAATACAAATACAGTCACCAGAATAGATACAGGAATATGCCAGGAAATAATCTTTTTCCATAGCATATATCCCAGGCCAAGCAATAAAGCCAATGCACTCACCTCACCTAGCGAACCCGGGTTATTACCCAGAAACAGACTTAATGTATCGGGCAACTGACCTAAAGCATTTACATCACCCTTTACAGCCATTTTCATCAATGCCAGCGGAGTAGCACCGGTTTCAGCATCGGTATAACTTCCCCATTGTTGAACCAACGGCCATGAAGTCATCTGCACAGGAAAAGAAATCAGCAAGAAGATACGACCTACCAACGCAGGATTAAAAGGATTACAACCCAATCCGCCGAAAGTCATCTTGCCCACACCGATTGCCACCAACGCACCGATGATAATAATCCAAAGCGGCAAGTTGGAAGGCAGATTGAATGCCAGCAACACACCGGTTATAATAGCCGAACCATCACAGATGGTAGAGCGTTCTCTCTTCAAAATAAACTTGGTAATCGCCCATTCGAAGAATACACAAGCAGCAACCGAGGTCAAGGTCACCACCACGGCGCCCAGTCCGAACATATAAAATGACACCAGCAACGCAGGTATCAACGCAATGAGTACACCATACATATTCTTCTGTATGCTGTCACCGCTATGAACGTGAGGCGATAATGATACTATTAATTTATTAGCCATACTATTTTGTCGAATTATTTTTTAGCATTACGTGCACGGATAATACCGCCTACTGTGCCCTTACCCAAACGGATATAGTCCAGCAAATAACGATGAGACGGACATGTAAACTGACACGAACCGCACTCGATGCACGACATTACATCTTCTTTCTCTACTCTCTCCCAATCCTTATGAGCTGAAAGTGTTGCCAATAAGAAAGGCTCCAGTCCCATGGGACACACGTTAACACACTTGGCACAGCGGATACAGGGCTGAGCTTCCGCACGGGCAGCTTCCTTATCATTCATAATCAGCACACCCGAACTACCTTTACAAATAGGAACTTCTGTATTAACCAGTGCTTTACCCATCATCGGACCACCACCAATCACTTTTCCCGTATCTTCGGGCAAACCGCCAGCCGCATCAATCAGCTGGCTCATCGGAGTACCCATACGAGTGAGAAAATTAGATGGATTTCTGACAGACTTACCTGTAACGGTTACAATGCGTTCAAACAAAGGTTTGTTTTTCTGAACGGCTTCATAAACGGCAAATGCAGTACCTACATTCTGAACTACCGCACCCACATTGATAGGAATAGCGGGAGGAGCAGGAACCTGGCGACCGATCACAGCATCTATCAACTGTTTCTCACCACCTTGCGGATATTTCACTTGCAAGGGAACCACCTCTATACCGGGATATTGAGCAGCTTTTTCAGTCATCAACTTAATAGCATCCGGTTTATTATTTTCAATACCGATATATCCCTTGGTTACTTTTGCAGCTTTCATCAGAATGCTTACGCCCACCAGTACTTCGTCTGCCTTTTCCAACATCAAACGATGATCGGCAGTGAGGTAAGGCTCACACTCTACAGCATTGATAATTACACATTCCGCCTTGCAGCCCGGAGGAGGAGAAAGTTTCACATGAGTAGGGAAACAAGCACCGCCCATACCTACTACACCTGCATTTTTCACTTTAGCAACGATTTCTTCGGGTGTGAGAGCACACTCTTTCACCAATGTCGAACTGCGGTCTATTGATTCTTCCCATTCGTCACCATCCACATCGATAAAGATAGCCGGCTTGCGGTAACCGCTTGCATCGATTACGGCGTCTACCTTGTTCACTTTACCGGATACAGACGAGAAGATGGCTGCTGAAACAAAGCCACCCGCCTCAGCAATCTTCGTACCTACCTTCACCACATCGCCTTTTTTCACGATGGCAGTAGCAGGAGCACCGATATGCTGTGACAAAGGAAATACCGCTTGCTTAGGAAGTGCAAGGGTTTCAATGGCTTTGCCTGCTGACAATTTATTTTCTGCTGGATGTACTCCACCAATTCTAAATGTCTTCACTGTTATATCTTTTTAATTTTTACTTACTTTGAATTTTGATTATGCTTCCGCTTTCGGAGCCTCAGCTTTCACCGCTTCCGGAGTTTCCACCTTTGAAGCCTCTACTTTTGCAGCAGGTTTTGCAGCAGCCTCACCAGCCGGCACTTCTACCTTCGGTTTACGTGGCGGGAAATTAATAGCTTGGATAGCCCCTTTCGGACATTCCGATTCACATTTACGGCAAGATTTACACTTAGCCGGATCAATGTATGCCAAATTATTCTCTAACGTAATGGCTTCGAACGGACACACTTTCACACACTTTCCACAACCAATACAACTAGCCTTGCAAGCCTTGTTGGCAACAGCTCCCTTATCCTTGTTCACACACATCACCACTACGCGGCGGTTGTTCTTTCCTTTCGGACGAATTTCAATGATCTTACGCGGACAAGCTTTGCTACAAGCCCCACAAGCTGTACATTTTTCTTCGTCCACTTCCGGAAGGCCGGTTTCAGGATTCATGTGAATAGCATCAAACTGACACACTTCCACACAATCACCACAACCCAGACAACCGAATGTACAACCCGTCTCACCACCTGAAGTGGCATGAGCGATGGCACACGATTTAGCTCCGTCATACAGAGCAGTACGAGGGCGATTTTCACAACTACCGTTACATCTTACCACCGCAACTTTCGGTTCGGCAGCAACGGCTTCCAATCCCAAAATGGCAGCTACTTTCTCCATTACCGGAGCACCACCAACCGGACATAACTTACCCTCCAGCGAACCGGCATCGGCAGCCTTCACGCAGGCACCAGCAAAACCAGAGCAACCGGGATAACCACATCCACCGCAATTCGCCTGAGGAAGCACTTCGCTCACCTTGGCAATCCGCGGATCTTCATACACAGCAAACTTCTTAGAAGCGGCATACAAGATTACCGCGGCAATCAAGCCAATCGCTCCCAACGAAATTACTGCAACCAGAATTAAATCCATAAATTTTAGTTAGTTATTTATTAATTATTTTTTATTGGTTCAAGCGTAAATGAAAACTTCTTGCTCAACTTATTCCTGCATACATATATGATAAGGTAATACGGGAGCAAGGCTGACAAAGCAACAAGCGCCGACCTTAACTCATCCCCCCCCGTAAAACGCATGGAAATAAATAAAGTAATCAGCAATACCAAGAAAGGGATACCAAAAGCCAGCAATACGGCTTGCATCCCCATGGAAGTGGTACCATAAATCATCACCTCCTCACCTATGCGGTAAGAAGATGCCTTCATGTCAAAAACATCAATCAGTTTCTCTTTACTTTCAGATGCATTGCAATGCCCTTTCACACTACAAGCCGAACAGGCAGAAGTTTGTACGATTCTCACCCGCACATGAGAACCTTCAATGTTTTCCACAATACCACGATGTTTGATTATATCGGTCATTTTTGCAAACTCTACATTACAAAACTGCGGCAAATGTACGATTTTAATTGGATTCTAAGAAGTATAAAATGATATTTTCACTATAAAAATCGATTTTTTGTGTGGAGAAATTAAAATTAGAAACAAGAAAGGGAGGAAAATTTTAAATTTCCCCCTTTCTACTTGTAAAGTATATAATTTATTTCATTATCACATAGCCTGCATCCAACAGTTTTTGACGAATGGATGCTATATGTTCCTCGTTTCTGGTTTCCATAACGACACGAAGGGCACATCCGGTGACATCTGCACTCTCACTATTTCGCTCATGATGTACAGAAATTACATTTCCTCCCTGCTCTGCGATAATTTTGCTGACTCCCAACAGCTGCCCCGGTTTGTCTATCAAGTCCAAAGTTACTGCATAGGTACGTCCCGACTTTGCCATACCGCGACTGATGACACGGCTCAATATCGTCACATCAATATTACCTCCAGACACCAGGCAAACAGTTTTCTTACCCTTTACCGGTACCTTATTGAACATGGCTGCAGCAACGGACACAGCTCCCGCCCCCTCTGCAACAATCCGCTGGCGTTCTATCAATGCCAGAATAGCTGCGGCAATCTCATCCTCGGTCACAGTTACAATTCCGTCCACATACTGATTAACCAAGTCAAAAGTATTTGTTCCCGGCTCTTTCACCGCGATTCCATCGGCAAAAGTGGAAACAGAGTGAAGACGCTCAATACGCGAATGAAGAATAGAATTTGCCATACTGGCCGCACCCAACGCCTGTACACCATATACCTTGACAGACGGTTTCAAAGCCTTCAACGCATAAGCCACTCCCGAAATCAGTCCGCCCCCACCAATGGGGACAATGACTACCTCCACATCCGGCATTTCCTCCAATAACTCCAAACCGATAGTACCTTGTCCGGCTATCACATTCTCGTCATCAAAGGGATGAACAAAAGTATATCCCTTTTCATCACGTAATTGCAGAGCTTTCTGATAAGCATCATCATAGACTCCCGGAACCAAACAAACTTCCGCCCCATAATGCTTCGTAGCCTCAACTTTAGATATAGGTGCTCCCTCTGGAAGACAAATCAACGACTTGATGCCACACTTAGTGGCAGCCAATGCCACCCCTTGCGCATGATTACCGGCAGAACAGGCTATCACACCTCTCGCCTTTTCTTCATCAGACAATTGGGAAATCTTGTAATAAGCACCACGCACTTTAAACGATCCTGTGAATTGCAGGTTTTCGGGCTTCAGATAAACTGTACTCTCAGGATTTATCTGAGGAGCATAAATCAAATCAGTGCGACGGACAACCTCTTTCAGGACATGAGCCGCCTTGTATATTGCATCTAATTGTAGCATAGGTATAACACTCTTGTTTTTTAATTGGGTACAAAGCTACAAATAAAATTGATTCCTTACACTCGCTTTCGATGTAAAGTTGCATTCTTTTTTTTCGCTCATTCATTTGCCGGTAAGTTTCTTTACATTACACACCGCGATAATTTTTTTCTTAGGGTCTTATACTTTTTTCCCGGTGTCTTATCTGGATTTCGATATAATCTGTTTTTCACTTTTACTCTCGGCCACCTCTACCAGATAAACACTGGCACAAATAAGAACAATCGCCGCCAACTGCGTCCATGAGAAGCGATCCTGCCCCAAAATAAAAGAGGCCACCGTGGCAACAATCAAAATTAAATATCCATAAATAGCTACCAATGTAGTTTTCAGATATTTCAACCCGAGGGGAAGTAGTAAATAACTAATAGTGGTAGGGAATACCAAAACAAAAAGCAAGACCAACATAGGAGTAGAGAAAAGTGACATTCTCAGTATAGGAGCATCAAAGCCGTAAATTGTATTGACAATAACAGCCATGACAGCCGCCCCTAAAAAGGTATATTTCAACATCGTCATATTTCCCACCCCTTTTAACAGACGATTGCTGAGAACAAGATAGACGGCATAAACCAGCGAACTGACCAAACACATTAAATTACCTAACGGAGCATTAGAGGCAAGATCGTCACTAGGCTGTGTAGAAATGCAAAGAATAGCTCCTCCCAACCCCATTCCAATACCAAACACTTTCATCCAAGTTACTTTTTCCTTATAAAACAATACAGCAATAATGAATACCCATATAGGCTCCAAACTGACAAAAATGGAACTGGAAACCGGAGTGGTCTTACTGATACCCAGCAGATAAAAAAACATATATCCGTAAATACCTAAAGCCCCTAACATAAAAAGCTGCCATTTCTGACGAATAGTGGAGTTTTCGGGTTTGCAAAATATATCAATAAGCCAAAAAGCGGCGGCCCCAAATACCAATCGGAAAGTAACCCCTGTCACAGGAGCTATCCACAAAGGTAAAAGATATTTCAATGCGTTCATATTAAGGCCTCCCAACGCTTTGGAGACAACCATGCTAAGGTTTGCTTCAACTTGTTTATTCATACTTCATGCTGTTATTACGTGGGTATTTTTCTTATAAACTCAGTTTTTCCTGCTTCATCACAATAAACATACCCATCAAGGCTACCATCAGATTAAGCCAGAAAGCAAAGGTTTGCGAATGAGAATGGAACAGATTCTGAAAAGCATCTACAATAAAAGGACAAAGCAGGATAGCCACATAATTCATAGCCATCACAAAGGCAAGTGCCAATGTCACCTTATGAGGTACGGCCACATCAGAGGTCTTATCATAAATCAACGGCTGGATGATACCGTATGAAAGACCGTTCAGGACACACCCCAAAGCAATCAATATCTCAGAACGGCTGAGCAAAATAATTCCCATCCCACAAGCTATCATCAACAAACAAACCATATAGATGCGACGCCCCAACACTTGCACTATCCTGTTCAGCACAAAGCCCGGCGCCATGATAGCAAGGAAAAACAAGGAAATCAATATTCCTGCCCTGCCACTGGAAAGCCCGTACTCTTCCATCAGAAAAGGAAGGTTGAAACTGATAATGATTACCAGATAAGTAGCCAGACCGTAAAAAGCCATCAGCTTGATTAAGGCCTTGACATTCATTCCCCTCTTGCCCATTTCTTTGGCGGTATCAGACGGAATATCATCAGACGGATGATAACTGGAGAGGTCTTTCTTCAGATAATGAGTAAGAAAAATGGATATAAAAGGAAACAGATAAACCAAAAACGGCAAATGCCAGTTCACTTCCGCCAGATAGCCAGTCAATGTAGTGGCCAGTACCAAGGTGATATTGGTTATGGCAGAACTGTAACCGAACTGTTTCGTACGGTAAGCTCCCACAAAATAACGGGATATCAATCCGGTGGAAAGCGGAACAATCAACCCGGACCCTATCCCCAACATGGCGCTGATGGCTATCAGTTGCCACATCTTATTGGAGAGCAGATAAAGGATACCACTCACCCCAAAGATGGCCAGGCCGATTTGCAGCAGCAAGAGGTTGTTCACTTTCTCTGTCAGCTTACCCGACAACAAGATAAAAGGAATAATAAGAAGTGACGGCAACGAGGACAGCATCTGGATTTCCAAGTCTGTAGCAGACGGAAAGATTTTATTCAAATCGCCCAAAATGGGAGAAACCGCCAATCCCGGCAATGCATTTAATGCCGAAATGGAAAATATACCTATTAAAGTAATGAGGGGAATGGTCCCCTGTCCTGTCTGTACTTTCATACTTGTAGTAATTTATTGTATGAGATACACAACAAGGCAAAAGACGTTTGGTTCAAAGCGACATATCGTTTATTCCTTTACTTTCCATTCCAAAATATTATGCCGGGTAGTGTCAAAGTTTACGCCTATGTTAATTTCCTAAACGCAGTTTATCAAAATTCTGAGTGCCGATGGGATAACGCTTCTTCATATTTCCTTCTTATTGTTTAATTACATACCCCTAAAATATCGGATACGGGCATCCAATGATTTTATGTATAAACAAAGGTATCTCTTTTTCGTTCATAGTACAATGATTCCCATCGTTTTTTTGTATTCCCCCTACTTACATTAAAAAACATAAAATCAAGGAACTTTTCACCAACCCCTATGTTGAGGGAGAAAAACGCGGGAAACTCCCACGTTCTTCATTGTATTACTAACCTAAACTTTAAGTAAAAATGAAAGATTGTAATTGTGATTTGAGAGACGGTGACGCCAAAACAGCCGTGTTTGGTTCAAACGAAATGCTGCAACCTGCTCCGGTAGACACCATTCCCATGGAACCTACCACTCCGCAGATTGCTTATCAAATGGTTAAAGACGAAACATTCGCCCAAACCCAGCCTCGTCTTAATCTGGCTACTTTCGTTACCACCTATATGGACGATTATGCTACCAAATTGATGAACGAAGCTATCAACATCAACTATATTGATGAAACAGAGTACCCGCGTATCGCCGTGATGAATGCCAAATGTATCAACATCATGGCCAACCTATGGAATTCCCCCGAACAGGCAAAATGGAAATCAGGAGCGTTGGCCATCGGCTCCAGCGAGGCTTGTATGCTGGGTGGTGTAGCTGCCTGGTTGCGCTGGAGAGACAGACGTAAAGCCCAGGGCAAACCGACCGACAAACCTAACTTCGTCATTTCAAGCGGTTTCCAGGTTGTATGGGAGAAATTCGCCCAACTTTGGCAGATTGAGATGCGCCAAGTGCCTCTTACTCTGGACAAGACCATCCTGGACCCCGAAGAAGCCTTAAAGATGTGTGACGAGAACACCATCTGTATTGTTCCTATCCAAGGTGTGACATGGACAGGTCTGAACGATGACGTAGAAGCATTGGACAAAGCACTGGATGCCTACAACGCCAAAACCGGCTATGATATTCCTATCCACGTAGATGCCGCAACCGGTGGCTTCATCCTGCCGTTCCTCAGCCCCGAAACGAAATGGGACTTCCGTTTGAAATGGGTTCTTTCCATCAGCACTTCCGGCCACAAGTTCGGACTGGTTTATCCGGGACTGGGATGGGTAGTATGGAAAGACAAGAAATACCTTCCGGATGCCATGTCATTCAGTGTCAATTATCTGGGTGCGAACATCACACAGGTTGGTTTGAACTTCAGCCGCCCCGCCGCACAGATTCTAGGCCAATACTATCAGTTTATCCGTCTGGGATTCCAAGGATACAAAGCCATCCAATACAATTCCATGGAAATCACCAAGTACATTCACAGCGAAATAGCCAAGATGGCTCCGTTCGTAAACTACAGCGACAAAGTGGTAAATCCTTTGTTCATCTGGTACATGAAACCCGAATACGCAAAGAACGCCAAATGGACTCTGTACGATTTGCAGGCTAAATTACAACAAAGCGGCTGGATGGTTCCTGCCTACACCTTGCCGGAGAACATTCAAAATTATGTGGTTATGCGTGTTGTGGTACGTCAGGGATTCAGCCGTGACATGGCGGATATGTTGTTGAACGACATCAAGAATGCCATCAGCGAGTTCGAGAAACTGGAATATCCCACTCCTACCCGCATCGCCCAAGACAAGAATATCGCTGTAAAAGGTACTGTGTTTACTCACAATGCCCATAGCAACGCCGCTAAAAAATAAGCATAAATAACAATAATGCAACCATCCGCCGTTAAGGTGGATGGTTACTTCAATCAAATTAATTTATGGAAAGAACTATAACTATCCAGCAAATAAAGGATGCTGCACAAGAGGCCTACAATCTGTATAAAGACAATACAGACGGTAAGAACGCCGACTACATTCCTTATCTGGCAAATATTGATCCCAAACTGTTCGGAATCAGTATCTGTCTGATGAACGGAGAAATCATCCAACTGGGTGACTCTCAGTACCGTTTCGGTATCGAGTCCGTTTCCAAGGTGCTGACCGCCATCCTGGTACTCCGCCAATACGGCGCCCCCAAGGTGCTCGAAATGATTGGCGCCGACGCTACCGGACTGCCGTTCAACTCCATCATGGCTATCCTGTTGGAAAACGACCACCCTTCCACCCCACTGGTAAACGCCGGGGCCATCTCGGCAGACAGCATGGTACAACCCCTAGGCAACAGCGACGGCAAGTGGAAAGCCATCGTAGACAATATGACCGAACTATGCGGAAGTGCCCCGCAACTGATTGACGAATTGTACAAATCGGAGTCTGCAACAAATTTCAACAATCGTTCCATCGCCTGGTTATTGAAAAATTATAACCGTATCTACGATGATCCTGATATGTCGCTTGACCTCTACACCCGTCAGTGCTCTATGGGCATCACCGCGGAACAATTGTCCATCTGCGGAGCCACCATCGCCAACGAAGGATTGAACCCGAATACAAACAAACAAGTGTTCGACAAGGCCCTCGCCCCGAAAATCACCTCCATGATAGCTACCGTAGGTTTCTACCAGCACACAGGCGACTGGCTTTACACCTCAGGAATCCCTGCCAAGACCGGCGTAGGAGGCGGTGTGATGGGTGTGATGCCGGGTGTAATGGGTATTTCGGCCTTCGCGCCTCCTTTGGACGATGCCGGCAACTCCGTAAAAGCGCAGCTTGCCATCAAATATATTATGAACAAACTGGGCATGAACGTATTCAACGGGCACCGCATCCACGTGCAATAATATATTCTATTCTGACAGAAAGCCGATATTTCTCTCACCCCGAGAGAAGTACCGGCTTTTTAACTAAAAATTTTTTCCGCTAAATATTTCTCACACTCTTACATTATGCCTATCTTTGCACAGACAAATTCATATATTATGAAGAACAAAGTCATCCGTAAAGAACTGGGCCAATGGATGAACTCATGCAGAGAAACCATTTATGGTCCCCTAGCGGAGATATTGAAAGAAAATTGCTGAAACAGCCCAAAGCGCCCGATGACGTTAGTTATGTGATTGAATTAACTATTAAATAACTTTATGAGTAACAAATCAAAAATCGAGATTTGCGCCAACTCCGTGGAAAGTGCTGTGAAGGCACAACAAGCCGGTGCTTATCGTGTAGAACTATGTGCAGGTATTCCGGAAGGCGGAACAACCCCGTCTTTTGGCGAAATCCGTATGGCACGCCAATTATTGAACCAAACAAAACTACATGTCATTATCCGTCCCCGTGGCGGAGATTTCCTATATTCTCCCATCGAGCAAGAAATCATGTTGCATGATATTAAAGTGGCACGTCAGTTGGGTGCGGACGGTGTGGTGTTCGGATGTCTTACCGCAGAAGGCAATGTCGATGTACCCTTGATGCAGAAACTGATGAATGCGGTAGGCGAGATGAGTGTCACCTTCCACCGCGCTTTTGATATGTGCAGCAATCCCAAGGAGGCCTTGGAACAGATTATCGGCCTGGGTATCGACCGGGTCCTTACTTCCGGACAAGAAGCGACCGCCGAAAAGGGTATCCCTCTTTTAAAAGAATTGGTAGAACTGGCCGACGGACGAATCATCATCATGCCGGGATGCGGTGTGAATGCCGGTAATATCCGTAAGATTGCCGAAGAAACCGGAACTTCGGAATTTCATTTCTCCGGACGGAGCAGCGTAGACAGCGGCATGATTTATCGTAACTCAAAAGTATCTATGGGAGGTACTGTAAAGATAGAAGAGTATCTGAAGGATGTTACTGATCCTGACAAAGTAAAAGCCGCCTTGTCCGAACTGGCATTGAAAGACGAAAACGACAAAGCACTGGAAAAGAAAAACAAAAGCCTCAACCCCAAGAAATCAAAGAAAGAGGATGACTGGGACGATGACGATGATGATTTGGATGATGACAAGTAATAAGCAAGCATAAACGTTATTATCATATTAAACGCGGATATTCAGGGTTTCAAGCTGAATATCCGCGTTACTTTTTGTTTATACTGAATTCTACAACTTATGTATCACCTTCATCAGCTGCTCACCCAGCCCGATGGTATATCCTTGTGACACGAATACCACCCGGTTAAAGGTATCACCAATGATAAACATAGGCAAGATAGTCTTGTTAGACAACTTCATGCCTTCTGCAATCTGCTTCTGGATGGAACCGTCCACATCAATACCGTAAGTAATGGTAGCCGGTAATCCCGGGAATTCCTGCGGACGGAACTTCTTGTACTGCTCCTCATTGGGGAACAACAGCACGATTCCTCTGCCCCATTCATCAAAGTCCTTGCCCAATGCCGCGATATCGCGCAATGCATGGTTGGTAGGTTCTTGTCCGGCGCCCAGTACGGCTACAATGTAGTAACCACGTCCTGTAGTGGCAAGAATGGACTTCAGTTCATCGCTATCCATCGGTTTATAAGTAGATTCTGAATTGAAATTACCGATCACCTGAATATCATCCTTACTTTCACGCATCACCAAGTCCACCGTAGTCGTTTCTCCCGGCTTGATGGTAAAGAAAGTCAGCTGGGACAATACGCCGCCGTTAGCCAGACGAGTACCGGTCACCATCACATAATTGCCGGCATCCAGTGCCGTTCCGTTCTTCAACAGATTAGCCCAAGTAGCGCCGCCACCCATATCAATATCGCCTTCATCATAATTCAGCAATTTCAAAGTTCCGGCAGGAGTCAGTCTGGAAATAGAGAAATGAGAATAATACTTCGGATCAGCCAAAGACTTGATCGGCGTATATCTGGCAATAAACTTGCCGGTAAGTGCACTGGCCTGTTCCATTGCTTCGAAATTCACATCAATAGCACCTTCATCGCCTATCAACTGCACTTTTCCCGTCACTTCGTCTATACGTGCAGGAATACCCATGCTACGTGCCATGGATACAAAGAAGATATCACGGCTGTGCGCATCGGCTGTACGGGCCTTCCACACCCCTTCCGGAGTGATTGGCGAGCCGCCCAGGTTGCAATCCTTGTCCACACGGATATTCCCGGCAACCCATGTAACCAGCTTCATCGGATCGGCAAGGTAAGCCTCACGATCCTGTTCGGGCACTGCTTTCTCAAAGAATCCTTTATACGGAGTAATCATTTCGTTGCTCACGCGCGGATTACGCACAAATCTGCGGAAATAATCAGCATTGGCGCACAAGTGTGAATTCATCATGTGGTCTATCAACACTTCGGAGCTTACATCACGAAGGTCTTTGGCAGAAATCTGCTGAAGCAGGTCAATGCCGCCCTTCTTTGACTTGTCCGAACGGAGACGGGCCATAAAGTCACGGATGGTTTCGTAGTTGCCACGTGATGCCACCAGCAATTTGGCAACGGCATCCTCATCCAGCTGGTATTCTTTAGCGAAATTGCGAGCCGATTCATCCGTCATGAATGTAGCCACGTAGGCATTGCGGATAGAGTCCTCCAAAGCCATGCGGCGATTGTTCTCCGCACGTTGTTCGGGAGTCACTTCGGGCATATTGGCGCCTTCCATCGGAGGAATGATATCCATATCCAGTGTATAAGCCTCGCCGGCCGTTTTGTCCAGCTTCACGGTCAAGGCATTGTCCTGTCCGAAAGACAGTTTGGAATAACCGAATTTTCCATCTTTGGAAGCCCATACCAGCATATCCCCTTTTCCGGCGGTCAGGAACGTCTTACCGTCCGCATCCGTCTGTTTGGAAGCTACGGTATAAAATTCGGCATAGTTATACACTTTGAATTCCACTTTGGCGTCAGCCACCGGTTTGCCGTCCGCATCCACGATGGTCACATCGGCTTTTGCCGTGGGAGCATAGTTGTCAATCACATTGATTTCCGTATAACGGGGAGTGCGGTACATCACTTCTTCCGGTCCGTTATAACGTCCGAACACCTTGGTGTGCATCAGCATACCCCGTGAAGCGGGAGCGTTGAACCAACCCAGATTCAGTACCGGTTCGGGCTCGCAAGCACCCAGGAAGTACCATTTGCCATCTACCCAAGCTTCCACCCAGGCATGATTGTCGTCGGTATGTGCCCAACGCGGCGTATATACCTGACGGGCAGGAATACCGACCGAACGCAAGGCAGCTACCGTGAACGTAGATTCCTCGCCACAACGTCCGTAGGCTGTCTTTACGGAAGCCAGCGGACTACTGGTACGGGCATCAGAGGGGGTATAAATCACCTTTTCATGACACCAGTGGTTCACTTCCAGCACGGCATCATATAAAGAAAGGTTTTTCACTCTGTCCTTCAGCTCCTCGTAGAATACCTTACGGCTGTCGTCCAGATTCTCGTTGTTTACGCGGATGGGTAATACAAAGTGGCGGAACTCTCGTTCGGGAACCACTTTTCCCCACGGCATCTCCTCACGCGCCTTGAAGGCGTAGTCCACATTTTCCAGATAGAATTCACCGGGATGGTCCGCTATATCCGCCAAGGGCATATAGGCGTAAAGGAAAGTCATCGCCTCCTTCTGTTCATCGCTCATGGGTTGTTCAAATACCTGGAAGAGGTTACCTTGGGTCAGCGTATCACGCCGTGCCTCAAAATCCTGCTGAACAGCGGCGCGTTCAGCCTCATCACTGATCAAATGTTTGTTGTTTGTACACGAGGCGCACAGCATCAAGCCTATCCCCGCCGCACACAGAGCCAATAATTTCATCTTGTTGTTTATTTAGGTTAGCAATTTGTTATTGGCTACGAAGATAAGACTTTTTTCTTATTTTTGTATAAAATCACATTTTAATATTGAATTGTATTTGAAATAAGCGACTTAGAGAAATTTCTTATTTGAACGAGTAATCACAACAGCTTTGGCAGTTACAATCCCTCTTTCCATCTTTTCTGATTAGAATTCTCGTGTAATTTGTCAGAACTAAATTTTATTATCTATCTTTGTATACGAAATATAGAAAAAACATATTCAAATATTTAGCACTTAGCTTTTAATAACGACTCTCCTAATATAGGGAACAATAAAATCCAACCACAAGCTACAATTGTTTTTATGATTATGGAACAGATATTTAATAAAGAACAGCAGGAAAAAGCGCAATTCATTTTGAATCATCCTTTAGCTAAGCTATCGGATTTGCGCTCAAATGAAATAAAAGATCTGGCAGTAGTGTGGTGTTACTATTCAGGGAAGATTGAAGGTAATACTTATACTTACGTGGAAACAGAAGCATTGCTCAAAGACGACATTACTTCCGAAAAGAAGTATGAAGATGCCAAGATGCTAAAAAATCTATACAATACTTTCATTTCCGAATTGGAATATATCAATAAAGGGAAGAATCAAGAAGTGATAGATGAGCGTACTTTGTTCAGGGTGCATCAAGCTATATCCACGGGCTTGGTTTCCGATGAAGAGTCAGGCTATTTAAGGACAAGAGGCGTCCGTATCAGTGGCACAGCATATATTCCCCCGAAGAATTTGAACGATATTCGGGCTAAATTGAATGAAATACTTTATCAGCAGGAGCAATATACCAATCCACTGGAACGGGCCGTTTATCTTCATTGCAACATAGCCAAGCTGCAACCTTTCATTGATGGAAACAAACGTACTTCCCGAATGGTGGAAAGCATTGCTTTGATGAATGCTGACATTATCCCTGTCTACTCTTCCAAAGATGCCGACATATTAAACTATAGGAAAGGGCTCATCGCCTTTTATGAAACAGGCGATTATTCTTTTTATGCCGGTTACTTCCTAGACAAACAAGTGGAACGAATTAAAGGAATAGAATAACCATACATGAGGATATTAAGGAATTATTGAATGAATCAAGGGAATACGCTTACTTTGATTGTTGCGATTGATAATATTCCTCCTTCCGCTTGTTGGCCTGCTGCACCAGACTGGTGACGTATACCGTGAAGATAGGGAACATCATCATTCCCAGGGCGGCCAGCACCACCGACAGTATTTTCCCCGTAGGGGTGACGGCATAAATATTACTCCCTACGGTGGTAACATCCATAAAGGCCCACCACAGCGCACTCCAGTAGTCCGTCACCATAGGGTTCACCTTATGTTCCAGCACAAAGAAGATAAGACTGGCAAAATACACGGTGGCCATCAGCATGGTGATGTACGAGGTAAACAACCCGGACGCTTTGCTGCCCGACAGCCAGCCCACCACGATGGCCAGCGCATACCCTCCCCTCAGCAAAGGGATAAAGCGCAGGAAATAACTGATTTCGGGCGAGAAAGTGATGTGATAGAAATCAATGATATTTAAATAAGGTATAGATACCAGCAGAAAAATAAAATGGCTGGTGAAGTATCTTCCTTTTTCTTTCGAGAGGAAAAACTCCAGCAGGAAATCGAACAGGAAAAACATGCATATCCAGAACTGAATCTTCAGATAAGAACCTTGATTCAGGAAAGGGATGTTATGAAAAGTATCTATCGAGATACTGATAACCAGAAAAAGGGACATCAACAGGATGAATATATGCAAGATCCCGTAAATCCCCCTACGGGAATAGATAAATGAGGAAAAAGCTGTTTTCATAAACTATACTGATTATATTATTTTTTCTAGAAACACCCTTCCGGGTACGATTGTTTAATTCCGCATACCTTCCGGGTTAATAAACCTAAACGGATAAACATCATTTCCAGGGAGTTGTTATAAACTCCGTAAACAAAAAACATATATTTTTTAAAACCTAAACTTTATGGCAAACATTAGTAAATCAGTCAAGCTAGGGGTATTTACCCTCGCTATTATGAACGTGACTGCGGTAGTATCCCTGCGCGGGCTGCCTGCCGAAGCCGAATACGGACTGAGTTCGGCATTTTATTATTTATTCGCGGCCATCGTCTTCCTGATACCTACCTCGTTGGTAGCGGCGGAACTGGCAGCCATGTTCCAGGACAAGCAAGGCGGTGTGTTCCGATGGGTGGGTGAAGCCTACGGAAAGAAATTCGGCTTCCTCGCCATCTTCCTGCAATGGGTGGAAAGCACCATCTGGTATCCCACCGTATTGACTTTCGGAGCCGTGGCACTGGCTTTTATCGGCATGAGTGACACCCATGATATGGCCTTGGCATCCAACCGCTATTACTCACTGGCGGTGGTCTTGATTATCTATTGGCTGGCCACTTTCATTTCGCTGAAAGGCATGGGCTGGGTAGGCAAAGTGGCCAAAGTAGGCGGTATGGTAGGTACGATTATTCCTGCCGGCCTGCTGATGGTACTGGCGGTGATTTACCTTGCCTCCGGCGGACAGAGCCAGATGAACTTCGACGGTAACTTTTTCCCCGACTTCAGCAACTTCGACAACCTGGTGCTGGCTTCCAGTATCTTCCTGTTCTATGCCGGTATGGAAATGGGCGGTATCCACGTAAAAGACATAGAAAATCCTGCCAAGAACTATCCGAAAGCTGTATTCATCGGTGCGGCTATTACCGTAATCATCTTCGTGCTCGGCACCTTCGCACTGGGGATCATTATTCCCGAAAAGGATATCAACCTGACTCAGAGCCTGCTGGTAGGTTTTGATAATTACTTCAAGTATGTCCATGCTTCGTGGTTGTCACCTATCATCGCCGTGGCTTTGGCATTCGGTGTGCTGGCAGGTGTGTTGACCTGGGTGGCCGGTCCGTCCAAAGGTATCTTCGCAGTGGGTAAAGCAGGCTATCTGCCTCCCTTCTTCCAGAAGACCAACGCCAACGGCGTACAGAAAAACATTCTGCTGGTCCAAGGCCTTGCCGTAACCTTGCTCAGCCTGCTGTTCGTTGTGATGCCTTCCGTACAGAGTTTCTACCAAATCCTGTCACAGCTCACCGTATTGCTTTACCTTATCATGTATCTGCTGATGTTCAGCGGCGCCATCTATCTGCGTTACAATATGAAAAAGGCTCCTCGCCCATTCCGTATCGGCAGCAAAGGCAACGGACTGATGTGGCTCATCGGCGGTCTGGGTTTCTGTGGTTCACTACTGGCATTCGTGCTCAGCTTCATTCCCCCCAGCCAGATTGCAGTAGGCAGCAACACCGTATGGTTTGCCGTTTTGATTATCGGCTGCATCGTGGTAGTCGCAGCTCCGTTCATTATCTATGCATCGCGCAAACCGTCATGGGTAGACAAGAACACACAGTTCGAACCGTTCCACTGGGAAGTACAGGCTACAACGGCACAGACAGCGGCTCCGGTTTCCGGCTCGGCTAAAAGTTCCGCTTCAAGCGCCTCTACAAACGCTGCCGCCGGACCGGCCTCTCAAAGCACCCCGCCCCCGGAGCAACACAAATAACCCCCGCTAACGGGTTAGCCCATTCCTTTTTATCACAGGCAATTCCGGTTCCTTGAAAAGCAAGAAGCATGTTTTTCAAGAAGCCGGAATTGCTGTTTTCCACAAACCGGGATGGTTACTTTCCCTCTCTCTTCCAATAATTTCCTGTAAATCATAGCCGGAATTAAAGAAACATTCCTATCTTTGTCCCTTGGTTCACTTAATAATCACGTTTGACATGAAGCATAAAGCCTTTTTCATTTTTATGACAGCCCTTCTTATAGGGAGTCCGCTTTATGCACAAAAATATAAAATAGCCCTTATCCATTCCTACCAGGAAGGGTACAGCGGTGCCGGCATTGTAAACAAACTGTTTGTCAAAGGACTGAAAGACCAGCAAATAGACTTCCAGCTGCGCACTTTTTATCTGGATTGCGAGAAATATGAATCTGTAGAAGAAGAGCAACGGATTTCCGAGTTTGCAGATTCCATCCGCTCATGGGAAGGGGATTTGATTGCCGTGCTCGATGATCAGGCAACCTACTCTATCATGGCTTGCGGAAACCCGTATGTCAGGCAGATTCCCGTCGTATTCAGCGGAGTGAATTATCCCAACCAAGACTTGCTGGCACAATATCCCAACATTACGGGCTACATAGACAAACCCGATTACCTCACCACCTGCCGGATGATAGAACGCATTATGGGCAAAGTCCGCATCCACATCCTGAACGGCCGGACCGTGCTTGACCGCCTTATCTGGAAAGACCTGAGCGAACAATGCAAAGGATCGGAAATCACCCTCCACCAATGGAAAAGACAAGAGGCCCTGCCCGGCAAGCTGAATATCCCCATCAGTGACAAAGATGATACCGAATATGAATCCCTGCACGAAAAGCTGAACGAATATAACCACTTGGACTCCACCATCGTAGTCCGCCTGTCCAGTGATTCCGTAGCTGCCCGCGACCTGATGTGGCTGTCCAGCGGGATCTTCAAATACTCCTTGTTCCTGTATACCAAACGGGACTATACCACCCTGCGCATCGGCAGCCTGTTCGACAATCCCGGCTTCGAAACCATCAACGAAGGATTCGGGATAAAGGAATATATGCTGGGAGGTTATTTCGCCCCCATCGAAACACAGCTAAGCGACATGACCGCCGGCATCAAAGAAAGACTGCAAGGAAAGATACCCGTCCCGGCAGTAAAACAAATCGCCAAACAGCATCTGGTCAACTGGCAGGCCATGAAGAGATACCAGATCCCCCCTGAAAGCATTCCACCGGAATATACCATCATGTACAGGCCGTGGAGGGAAAAATACGCAACTCCCATCCTGATTCTTGAAAGCCTCCTGGTCTTCACACTCCTCTTGGGGATATCCTACCTTATTTATATCTATACACTGGAAAAAGGACGTAAAAAAGAAGCCTTGCGCAACCTCAGGCTCAAACACGAAGCATTAACGCTTGCACTGGAAGGAGGAAAAACCTACGCCTGGTGTTTCGACGGAAAAACAGCCGTGTTCGACCAAGCTTTCTGCGAACTGACCAACCGTTCCCAAAACCTGTTGGAAATAAAGGAAATAGCCAACTATGTACACCCCGGCGACCAAGCCCAGTTCAGAAAAAACGTATCCAACATATTACACCGGCCACGAAGAACAGCTCAATACCGTTGCAAATTCGACGACACCGGTTACCAATGGTGGGAATTCAGATACAGCGTGTTGCAGCATTATGAACAAAATCCTATCATCACCGGACTTCTGGTAAACATTCAGGAGATCAAAGACAAGGAAGAAGAACTGATACGTGCCCGCAAACTGGCGGAACAGGCGGAACTGAAACAATCCTTCCTGGCCAACATGAGCCATGAAATCCGTACTCCGCTTAATGCCATCGTGGGATTCTCCAACCTGCTCACTACCGAGAAAAACATCTCGGAAGAAGAGAAAAAAGAATTTGCCTCCATCATAGACAACAATACCAGACTCTTGTTGAAACTGGTCAATGATGTGCTGGAACTATCCCGTATAGAATCCGGCAATATGTCCTTTCATTGTGAGGATTGCAGCGCGCATCATTTTGCAGAAACGGTCTATCAGACCCATCAGGTAATTATTCTCCCTCCTGTGGAATTCATCAAAGAATTTCCCGACGAGGATGTGACCATACACATAGACCGTATGCGCCTCACCCAAGTCATCACCAACTTTTTGGGAAACGCCAAGAAGTTCACCTCCCAAGGACACATCAAACTGGGTTATTTCTGCGACAAAGAGAAAAAGGAAATCCATTTCTTCGTAGAAGATACCGGTGCGGGAATCCCTAAAGAAGAATTACAAATGATATTCGAACGGTTCTACAAGCGGAATGAATTTGTACAGGGTGTAGGACTGGGACTCGCCATCAGCAAGGTCATTGTAGAAAAAATGAACGGACACATCGATGTGCAATCCGAGGTGAACAAGGGCAGCCGTTTCACCGCCGTACTGCCCTATCTGTAATTTTATTCCTGTGCAGGCTGTTTAGGCAAGGCGAACTGCAAGACCAGATACGCCAGCACACCCGCCAGCACCGTTCCCAGTATGACACCCATCTTTGCCTGCGTCAGCAACACCGGCGAATCCCCGAAAGACAGGTTGGCTATAAACAAAGAAACCGTAAAACCGATACCGCCCAAAAGACAGACACCTGTCAGGTTCACCCAGGTCATGCCTTTCAGCAGTCCGGCGAACCCCATCTTTATCACCAGCCAGGTAAAGAAATAAATGCCGGCAAACTTACCCGCCAGCAATCCCGCCAGCACCGCCCAAGTAGCCATCCCCACTTCCAAGCCACCATGATCCGCCGTGAGCGAAACACCCGCATTGGCAAAGGCGAACAAGGGAAGAATAATATAATTCACCATTCCATGCAGACTGTCTTCCAATGACTGCAAGGGAGATATGACACGGTCCGAGGAAGACTCGATGCTTTTCAGCACATTGATCTGCATCTTGCTTAACACAACACCTTCCTTGTCACTGGCAGGAAAGACAGCAATGTTCTCCCGGATGCGGTTAATGTACTTACCTATCTTGTAATGAGGAGTGGCGGGAACCGTGAAGGCTGCGACAACTCCCGCAATGGTAGCGTGGATGCCGCTCTGCAAAAACAGATACCACATAATCACTCCCCAGAAAATATAAAACCAACGGTTGCGCACCCGGAAGAAATTCCCGCCGCAAAGTATCAGCAGGATACCCGCCGAAGCAATCAGGTAGTTCACCGCCAGATGAGAAGTGTAAAAAAGAGCGATGACCAGAATGCCGCCGATATCATCGACCACAGCGAAAGCAGTCAGAAAGACTTTCAAGCTCAGCGGAACCCGCTTGCCGAACAGGCTGAGCACTCCCAGCGAAAAAGCGATATCCGTAGCCATCGGTATGGCCAGGCCACTTTGGGCCGGAGTTCCCGCCGTCATGAAATAATAGATCAGCACCGGAACCAGCATACCGCCGCACGCCGCCACGATGGGCAAAAGCGCCTGCCGGAAACTGGACAATTCGCCCACCAGTATCTCACGCTTTATCTCCAGTCCCACACTGAAGAAAAAGACAGCCATCAAAGCATCGTTGATAAAAGTCATCAAGGTCATGTGATGCCCGTTATGACTAAAGAAATTAAATTCTCCTATCTGAAGATGCACTTCGTAATTCCAAAAGGAGGCATAAATATCCCCCCACGGAGAATTGGCCAGGAACATAGCCAGCAAGACTACCCCCATCAGCAACATCCCTCCATTAATATGATAGTGCGCCGCCCGCTGGAAGGAAAAGTTCAAGTTCAGAATTTTCAGTTTTTCCATATCAATTGAATTTAAGAGTTTGTGATAAATTGCCATCAAAACACAAGCCCTTTCTGTTATTGACTTTTTAATTTCAACTAACAGAAAGAGCCCGCTTATTGTTTGCTCCTCAGAGCTTGTTTTATTCTTGAATTAATCCAGCTTCAGAACGGCCAGGAACGCCTTTTGCGGTACTTCCACATTACCGATCTGTTTCATTCGTTTCTTACCTCTTTTTTGTTTTTCCAACAATTTACGCTTACGGCTCACGTCACCGCCATAACACTTCGCGGTCACATCCTTGCGCACCGCCTTGATGGTTTCCCTTGAGATAATCTTGGCCCCGATAGCTGCCTGGATAGCAATATCAAACTGCTGGCGCGGAATCAGCTCTTTCAGTTTCTCGCACATACGCTTGCCCAGGTTATAGGCATTGTCCACATGTGTCAGGGTAGAAAGCGCATCCACCGGCTCACCGTTCAACAAGATATCCAGCTTCACCAGTTTGGAAGGGCGGAAACCCGACTGATGGTAGTCAAAGGAAGCATATCCTTTCGAGATACTCTTCAGCTTGTCATAAAAATCAATCACGATTTCACCCAGCGGCATCTTGTAGTGAATCTCCACCCGGTTGCCCGACACATAATTCTGCCGCACCAGTTCGCCACGCTTGCCCAGACACAGCGTCATGATAGGGCCGATGTAATCGGTGGCGGTAATGATCGTGGCGTCAATGAAAGGTTCCTCGATGTGGTCAATCAGCGTCGGATCGGGCATACCGCCGGGATTATGTACCTCATTGGCATGTCCCTGCTTGTCATATACCATGTACGACACGTTGGGCACGGTCGTGATCACATTCATATCAAACTCGCGGTCCAGACGTTCCTGAACGATTTCCATGTGAAGTAATCCCAGGAAACCGCAACGGAATCCGAAGCCCAGAGCCAGTGAGGACTCCGGCTGGAAAGTCAGCGAGGCGTCATTCAGCTGAAGTTTCTCCAGCGAGGCGCGGAGGTTCTCGTAATCTTCCGCCTCGATAGGATAGACTCCGGCAAACACCATCGGCTTCACTTCCTCGAATCCGGCAATCGCCTTGTCACACGGACGGGCAATGTGAGTGATGGTATCCCCCACCTTCACCTCGCGCGAAGTCTTGATGCCCGAAATGATATACCCCACATCTCCTGTGCGCAGTTCCGCACGGGGAATCATATCCATTTTCAGCACACCGATTTCATCTGCATCATACTCCTTGCCGGTGTTGAAAAATTTCACCTTGTCCCCTTTGCGGATCACGCCGTTCTCTATTTTAAAATAAGCGATGATTCCACGGAAAGAATTGAATACCGAGTCGAAAATCAAAGCCTGTAGCGGCGCCTCCTCGTCACCCGTCGGGTGCGGGATACGTTCCACCACCGCTTTCAATATCTCCTCCACACCCATTCCGGTTTTGCCGGAGGCACGGATAATATCCTCACGTTTGCAGCCCAGCAGGTCGATGATTTCATCTTCCACTTCATCGGGCATGGCACTCGCCATATCACATTTGTTCAGCACGGGAATGATTTCCAAGTCATGCTCCAACGCCATGTACAGATTCGAGATAGTCTGCGCCTGCACTCCCTGCGAAGCATCCACAATGAGCAGCGCCCCTTCACAGGCGGCTATGGAACGGGATACCTCGTATGAAAAGTCCACGTGTCCCGGAGTGTCAATCAGATTCAGTACATACTTCTCTCCCCCATACTCGTATTCCATCTGGATGGCATGGCTTTTGATCGTAATACCTCTCTCCTTTTCCAGGTCCATATCGTCAAGCATCTGTCCTTCGGTTACCTGAATGGTTTTTGTGAACTCTAACAAACGGTCGGCCAAGGTGGACTTCCCGTGGTCTATATGTGCTATAATGCAAAAATTACGGATATTCTTCATCTTTAACAGCTATCTATTTAAAAAACAAGTTTCTTGCTTTCCGGGCGCAAAGATACGTAAAAAGAACAAGATTTTAAAGACTATAATAAATTTATAGCAGACAATTCCCTACTCAAAGACTGTATGCCTTTCTGGATCTTTTCCAACTGCTGCCTGCGAGGTTTATGCACTCCGGCTGCATAATGCCACAACTGACGTTCATTGATTCCGGTAATCCGGCTCAAAGCAGCCTTGGTGAAGATGCTGCTATAATAGTTGATAAAAGTAGCAGCATCTATCTTAAATTTCAATTCAAACTCTCCCGACAAGACTTCACAAGGATTCGGATTATCTTCCAGATACAACTCAATTGCCTCCTTCATGTTATCCTCAATCTCCTTTATGTCATTGCCTACAGTAATAACGGGAGCACCTTCGATATAAGCACTCAAGTTCTTTCCTGCGTGTTCTACAATCACTTCCACTGTTTTCATAATACAAAACCGTTTTCCAGCAACATCGTTACAACGTCTTTCACTGATTTGTAACTCATAACGTTTTGGGCTTAATTACCCTGCAAATATAGTAATAATACGAATACTATTCAAAGAAAAGATTCATCATTTTACTATAATATACAAAAAAATGCGTTGACAACATACAAAACGATGTGCCAACGCATTTTTTTATGAGTTTAAAATCTTCTTCTTACACTAATTTTACAAAGATCTCGCCTTCCACTTCAGAAGTAACGACCTTATCTTCTCTCAGTAACCAGCCCAGCCCCAGGAAGAAATCCTTGTCAGCTTTCAATTTGGCTGCTTTCTTGATTTGTTTTTGTGTCAAACCTTCAGTTCCATTCAATGCTTCCCAGATCTGTCCGGCCAAAGCACCTGCTTTTTCTTTCAACATTTTCAATTTGCTTTTAGTTAAACGTTAACCGCACCCACACATTCCTATGTGAATGTTTGTGTTTCTTATCGCTTGCAAAGATACACAAAATTATGTTATTCAACACTTTTGCATCAAAAAAGTTTGTATTTCTATAAGAAAAAGCGATTTTTCAACCTATTTTTTTTGTTTTTCGAGGTGTTCGCTCCAAATCCTGGCCGCTTCCTCTACCATTCTTGCACAAGGACGCTTGGCATAATACTGTTCCGTCCTTGCTTCCGGCGTGGATACTACCGGCTCTTTTCTGGACAATCCCAGCAAATCGGCACACCGCAGGGCGCCGTTCCGCTTCTTGAATTCTTCGGCCAGTTCCTGCACCAGAGCGTAATTCGCCGTCTTGCTCTCACGGTCTTTCCCCTCGACGGCGCACTTCTCCAGCCCGGCCAGCAGGAACATGCCGCAAGCAGCACCGCAGGTCTCACGCATCCGCCCTATACCGCCGCCGAAAGAGGCGGACATGTGCAGGGCTTGTTCACGGGTGAAACCATACAGATCGGCAAAAGCCGTCACTACGGACTGGGAGCAGTTATATCCTTCCCTGAACAAAGCTACAGCCTTTGCCACTCTATCTTCTTCCCTAACTTCCGGATGCAAACCCAACGTATTCTTGTCTTCCTCCATTCTTCTCACCTCCTTCTTTTCTTCCCGTCTTTTTCCTTTGTTCTCATTCCGCCACATTATTTACAATCGCACCCTTGATAAATCCTTTCAAGTTCCCCACCGCAATCTGCATCAGCCGGACACGGGCTTCTTTCGTGGCCCAGGCGATATGCGGCGTAATGAAGCAGTTCTTCGCCGTCAGCAAGGGGTTGGTATATTGGGGAGGCTCGGAAGAAAGCACGTCCAGTCCGGCAGCCGCTATCACGCCCTTGTTCAGTGCGTCGGCCAGGTCTTTCTCGTTTACCAAGGGACCGCGGCCGGTATTTATCAGAATAGCTGTCGGTTTCATAAGGGCCAGGCGGGTGGCATTGACCAGTTCTTTGGTATCGGGGGTAAGGGGGCAGTGCAGGCTCACCACGTCACATTCGCGGAAAAGCTCATCCAGCTCCATTTTCCGGATTCCTCCGGGAAGTTGTGACTGCGGCCTGGAAGTATAGGCGCATACCTGCATTCCGAAAGCGGCAGCGATGCGCGCCGTCGCCTGTCCGGTGTTTCCCAAGCCGATGATTCCCAGCTTCTTCCCGTCCAGTTCCACCAGGTCGGTATCCCAATAGCAGAAGTCGGGATTATTTGCCCAACGCCCGTGACGGTTGGCATAGGCATAATGGCCTACACGCTGGGTGATGTTCAGTATATGCGCAAAGACCATCTGGGCAACGGAAGCGGTGCTGTAGGCAGGTATGTTGGTGACAATGATGCCCCGCGCTTTCGCAGCCTGGATGTCCACAATATTATATCCTGTAGCCAGCACGCCGATGTATTTCAAGGCGGGCAGAGCGGCCATATCCTCCGCCGTAATCACCGTTTTATTTGTAATCAGCACTTCCGCTCCGGCAGAACGCTCCAATAACTCGGCAGGGGCCGTGCGGTCATATACCGTCAGCTCGCCCAACGCCTGCATCTCCTCCCATGACAAATCACCGGGATTCAATCCGTAACCGTCTAAAACTACTATTTTCATATTTTCAAAAATTAAATTTCATATTTTGTTCATTTATTCGGTTAGATTGGAACGCGAATGACGCAAATTAACAGCTGCACAGCATGGATATAAACCGGCCGGAAGGTTGGATTTATGTCATTTGCGTTCCAATTTTTAATTTTATAGCACAGGATCAATGCAATTCATTTTCATTCCTTGAACCGTTCCCCCCAGAGGCTCTGCATCCGTTCCTTTATCTTCGCTTCCTGCGCATTGTTCTGCGGATGCCAGATGCGGCTGCCCTTCACCTCGTCCGGCAGGAACTGCTGCTGCACGAAATTGCCCTGATAGGCATGTGCATACTTATAATCCTTGCCATAGCCCAACTGTTTCATCAGCTTGGTGGGTGCGTTGCGCAGATGCAAGGGAACAGGCAGGTTACCCGTCTGCCGCACCAGTTCCAGGGCGCTGTTGATCCCCTCGTATGCCGAGTTGCTCTTAGGGCTGGTGGCCAGATACACCGTAGCTTCCGCCAGCGGGATACGCCCCTCAGGCCATCCTATCTTCATCACGGCATCAAAAGCAGCGTTCGCCAGAAGCAATGCGTTGGGATTGGCCAGACCGATATCCTCGGCTGCCGAAATGACTAGCCTGCGGGCTATGAAAGCCGGGTCCTCTCCGGCCTCCACCATACGCGCCAGCCAGTAGAGCGCCCCGTCCGGATCACTTCCGCGGATGGACTTGATAAAGGCGGAAATGATATCATAATGCATCTCTCCATCCTTGTCATACGCCAACGGATTCTGCTGCAGACGCTCGGTCACCTTCTCATCCGTAATCACAATGGTTCCGGCATCCGCATCCGCTTCCACCACCAATTCCAGTATGTTCAGCAACTTGCGGGCATCGCCTCCCGAAAAGCGGAGCATGGCATCCGTCTCCTTCAGCTCTATCTTCTTTTCTTTCAGTATCACATCCTTTGCGATGGCATTATGCAGCAGTTCCAGCAAATCTTCCTTCTCCAATGATTTCAACACATACAACTGACAGCGGGAGAGCAAGGGCCGGATCACCTCGAACGAAGGATTCTCGGTGGTGGCGCCTATCAGGGTCACCACTCCCGTCTCCACCGCCCCCAACAAGGAATCCTGCTGGGACTTGCTGAACCGGTGGATTTCATCAATGAACAGGATGGGGCTGGCCTGCGAGAAAAAACGGTTGCTTCTCGCCTTCTCTATCACATCGCGCACATCCTTCACACCGGAAGTGACCGCGCTTAGTGTATAAAAAGGAGTTTCCAGCTTGTTGGCTATGATCTGCGCCAGCGTAGTCTTTCCCACCCCCGGAGGCCCCCAAAGGATAAAGGAGGAGATGCGTCCCGCATCAATCATCTTGCGCAAGACAGCCCCCGGCCCCACCAGGTGTTTCTGACCTATATAATCGTCCAATGTCTTCGGACGCAAACGTTCTGCTAAAGGTTGTGCCATATCTTCATCTTTATTTCGGATAACAAAAATACAGCATATTTTCCGATGAACAAAGCCCAGGGCAACAATATAGGATTTATTTTTTTAAGGCAGAAAAACAAAAGAACATAAAAAACAGGGGCTCATATAAAATGCAATACGGGTTCTTTGTTCATCTGATCTAAAACAATTATTTTTGCAACCCTTTTTCAAAAGAGTGATTATTTCAAATTTAAATGTAATTCTAATAAAGACAGACGATGAAAAAACTTTTTTCCACCAGCCTGTTGATTTTAGCAGGTATGCTTTTACTGCTGGGCGGCTGCAAAGAGGACGAACTTCCGGTTTCCGGAGAAGGAAACGTGGCAAACAATGAATTGCCCGTCCGGCTGGCCGAAACGGATTATAACCCGGGCAACACGTATTACCTGCTGAATGACAATGAATCCCAGGATGTTTATTTCGACTCCAGCCAGCGCAGCTTCTACGTCAGCCAGCCTCTTCAGTTCGGAATGGACGACGAGCACTGTTTCCAACTCCGTTTCTATAGTCCCAGAGCCTTGAAAAACGTGACTTTCTGGGCCAGGATAGACGGTTACGAGGAAGAATTCAAGTTCATGTCGCTGGAAAAGATCATGCCTTTCCAGCAACTCCGGGTACACATACCGTTCGCCACCAAGGACCTGACCGCCTATACCCGCAGCGGAAAGAAAATACGGATCATGGCAAACCCCTACCTCACGGAAGAAAACCTGACCTTCACCGTAGAGTGTGACGACCCGTACTGGGCAAGGCTGCAATCCATCCGTTGCAAATGGTACATCGCCTTCGGCAGATACAGTGACACCCAGGACAGCTGGAAGTACAAGATGAAGGCTTCGCACACGCGTGAGGCGGTGGCCATCGCGCTGAACATGGGATATATGTTCTCGTCGGAACGGTTCAAGACCGCCCTGTACGAGTTCGGCCCGCTGCACAGCAACAATGACAAGGCGGAAATAGACAAGACCGCCCTGCTGGCCAACGTGCTCAACCACCGCGGACTGACCTTCGGCTATACCACCGGCGTGATGGGACTGGGCGGAGGAACCACCTTCGGCATGCATGAAGTGTGTTATCTGGAACACTATGCCGATGACAAAAGCATCACCGAAACCATATTCCACGAGTTTGCCCACTGTGTGGGCTACGGCCATGCGGGAAACATGACCTACGAACAGACGGGACCGGGGTGGATCACCCTGTGCAACAACGTATATGTGGCGCTGTCGCTGGACAAGGAGCTGCCCGTCTATTCCCGCCGCTTCCTGCACACCCGCTGGAACAGGAACCGTTATTTTGATGATATATACGTGGCTTCGAAACACATTATCGAAGACCCGGAACTCGATGCGCTGGACGGCGGCCTGTCTCCCCTGCGCGGAGAGACCGACCGGGGAGGAAACGACGGGGAGCCGGTGGCGTTCAAGCTGGATTATACCGACTTGCCCGGCGCTACGGGAACCACCTTCCGCCCCAAGGATGTATATGTGTACGGAGATACCCTGTATGCCGTGAACGATGCGGATAACCAGTACAGCGTAGAGGTGTTCGACCTTGCCGGCGGCGGCAAGAAGCACTTGGGAAGCATCAAGGAATGGAAGCACGGAGAAGCTACCGGGAAATTCGGCGGCCGCCCGAACGGTATCACCCGTGCCCACGACAAGATTTATGTCACCCACGAAGGAAGCCGTACCGAGATTTTTGATGCGAAGAGCCATCAGTTCCTTACCTGCATAGGCAATGGAAGCTGGGGAACGGGGCCCACGCAGACCGTACATGCCTTCGATGTGCTGCTCTACAAAGGGCTGGTCATGATACACGACAAACGCTACGTCAACTTTGTAGAAGAGCAGGCTATACAATCCGGAGTGACTCCGCGGATTTATGTACGTTCCGAACATCTGGGCGAGACAAACGGCACTTACGGCATGGCGGTGGACGAACAGACCGGCCTGCTCTACTCCACCCATCCCGCCAAACGCATAGACCTGTTCGCCCCCGACGGGATACGGGAAGGAGTTTCACCCAAACGCACCGGGCAACTGGCTTATAAAAATGTACCCTACGACTTGGATTTCTACGAAGGAAGGCTGTTTGTAAGTTCCAACGGCACAGAAAAGTTCTGTGAGGTCAATCCCCGGACGGGAGAGATCATGAAGGACCATACCACCATCGGCGGCATCACCCTGCAAGCACCTGAGAAGTTCTGCATCCGCCGCCACACGCTGTTCATCACCGACCGCGTGAAAAACGGGACATGCGTTTACGCCATCCCCATGAGTGAGCTGAAATAAATGTATACCTATATAATATAGTAAGAACAACATGAAAATATACGCTTATATCCTGATTGTGCTGTCCGGAGTCCTGACGGCACAATGCAGCAAAGTCACCCTGGATGAAATCTGCGGCTACCCCTCCGCTCCCGGCGGAGGAAACGGGGAAGGAGAAGGAAACGGGGATTATAACAGTTACTGGTATTACTCGTATGAGGCGGCGCAACTGATTGATGCGGAAACCCTGGGCATGGAAACGGCCGAGGATTTCACCCCTTATACCGTCGCCCATCTGGGGGATACCCTTTTCATCGCAAACATCGGAAAGGCAGGCAGCAGCCTGTTGCTGTTCAGTATAAAGAAAGGTGAACGGCTGGGAACCTTGCAGAGCTGGCAGCACGACGGCGGGGAGAAGAGTTTCGGAAGTCAGATAGAGGCCATCGTCCCGTCGGGCAACCGGCTGTATGTGGCCGAACGCCAGTCGCGCATCCATGTATTCCGGTTGCCGGAACTGTCCTACCTCACCTGCATAGGCAACGGGCAATGGAGCGGCCCCGTATTCCAGGCACAGGCCATGACGGTAAAGGACGGGCTGATTTTCGCACGCGACAAGAACGGAATGGTCAGCATTTATAAAGAGGAGGATGCCACCCCGGAAAATTACCAGAAGGTGAACCGCTACCGCCGGGCATCCGGTAACGGCAGTCCGGGCAACAACGGCTTTGCCAGCCATTCCATGCAGCCCGATGCGGAAGGGCATCTGCTGCTCACGGATTATGAAGGAAAGAAAATACGGGTGCTCGATCCGGCACTGGTCAACGATGATCTGGCAAACGACGCTTCCATCGATCTGGACGATCTTTCCCTGTCGCCCGGCTTCAAGCCCAAGACACTGGCGTTGTGCGGCGACCGCTGGTATGCTACCGGCGATAATGACGCCATCAACATATATGAACGCCAGTCCAACGAATGGAGCAAGAAAATAAAAACTGTAAAAGGATATGCTTTTTCCCAGCCTGCCCGCATCTATGCGCAAAACGACTCTGTGCTATGGGTTTCGGACACGCACAATTCCAAACGGACACTGGTGAAAATGCTGGTGCATAAGGGGGAAATACGGGAATAGAGGTTCTATTCCGTTCTTTATCCAGAATGTAAATGACACGAATGGCGCAAATTGGGTTTATATCTCTGATTGGCGTCATTCGTGTCATTTACATTCACATATATCAACATTGCCAATCTTTCAATGCAACTGTCAACACGAACCGGTCGTTCACTTGCAATATCGATTACGTAATTGGGGAAGCTATTCTTTTTATTTGGCTGCACACCCATCACAATCCTCTTTCACGGCTCCCCTATCGCCCCCACAATCAGCTGTACCTGAGCCGGCATATAGGTACGGCAACTCAAACCACTGCCCATCTTCTCCAGCTCCTCCCTGAGGTGAGGATAATAGTCAATCCAATATTGCAACTTACGGTAAGCCACCTGCGGATTCAAATCCGGGAAATAACACAGGGCCAGTTCGGTGCGGCCGTACGTGCGTATCTCAAAATTCTCCATACATTCCATACTTTTTATTTACTTCCATAAAAGTACGAAAAACGGACGAGAAGAAAGAATGTTTTTCCAACAATAATCAACTAGAATCAACTGTTATCAACCACAATCCACCGGAATCAACTTTCCGGAATCCGCACATCGTATCTTTGTAATGTCGGGACGATGAAGGCGAAAGATCTATAATCTTACAGCTGTAAGATATAGGATCTTACACGTGAAAGATAGGGTTCTTTCAGCAGTCGGCAACCAGTGGCAGACGGTTAATGGACAGTGACTGACGGCTGACTTACTTCATTCCCCGGCAACAGTGTTTCTTAATTCTCAATTATCAACTTTTAATTTTAACAGACTATGGTAAATTACAGTATCGTTATGCGTAGCAATCCGATGGACGTGGACGCCGCCAAGAAGGCCTACGCCAGTGCACAGTATGCTGAAGTGATGGACATCAACCGCTTTGCCGAGCACATCGCCAGCCACGGCTGTGTGTACAAGCGTGCGGACATCGTGGCCATCCTCACCATGGCGGTGGACTGCATGAGGGAACAGCTTCTGGGAGGACAGAAGATACAGCTGGGCGACTTGGGGGATTTCTCCATCAGCATCAACAGTATAGGAGCGGAAAGCGCTGCCGACTACAATCCTGCCATCCATGTCAGAAAGCTGAATGTGAACTGGAGTGCCGGAACACGTTTCCAGAACTTGCAGGAGGAAGCTGTGTTCAATCTGGTGGCCACGCGCAAGGCGGCCCGACTGGTGGTGAAGGCGCTGAAAGCCGGAAAGACCAGTGTGGATCTTACCGGAGAGGCGAAGGAGCCGGAAAACGGAGGACAGGCCTGACGGAACTCCTGTATGACGGAAGCAAGGCACAACGCTAAAGGCACGACGCTAAAAGGCTGAATGTGCCCCTGTGACAAGCCGTTTTCATTGGGGTACATTCAGCCCTTGGCTTCCATTACAATTCACTTATTATCAACCTCTAAAACAAAATTCCAATGAGTTCAAGAACAAAGAAAAACACCTGGACACTGATTCTGAAAGTAATTATCACCGTAGCCACCGCCGTTGCCGGCGCACTCGGCCTGAACGCCTGCATCTGATGAACAGGAGAACCATCACCCTGATTATTATCCACTGCTCCGCCACCCCTGAGGGGCGGAGGCTGGATTTTGAGACCTGCCGCCAGGACCACATCCGCCACCGGGGCTTCACGGACATAGGATACCATTTCTATATCACCCGCGACGGAGAGATTCACCGCGGACGACCTCTGGAAAAGGTGGGAGCGCATTGCAAGAACCACAACCGGCATTCTATCGGCATCTGCTATGAGGGCGGACTCTCGGCGGACTGCACACCTGCCGATACGCGTACTCTGATGCAGAAGGGAAGTATGCTGGCACTGCTGCGCGAGCTGCGCCTCCTGTTCCCCAAAGCGTTGATAGTGGGGCATCATGACCTGAATCCCGTGAAGCCGTGCCCTTGTTTTGATGCTGTGAAGGAATACCGCTTTTAAGGGTGCTTTTCTCCAAAGATAACGTCCCTTTCCTCCGCTTTGATTTCCTGACCCTTATTCAACTAATCTTTTCATTTAACAATAATAAAAATGAACTATCTGATAAACCAACTCATGACCGTGGACAAAGCCTTCTACCGTCATTATCTGGAAATGCTACTCACCCTGAACCGCATCCATGCCCTCACCCCCTGGCAGATGTCCATGCTACTGTGGAGAGCCAAGATTTTCCATATACAGGTGCTCTATCCCGAACTGCTGCGCATCAGCCTGTGCACGGAACAGGAGAAAGACGAAATACGTTTTATGAAAGGATGGAAACTGAAAGAGCTGGAGAAAATAATGCCCGCATGGCAGCGACGGCAGTGCGAGGAGATAAAACGGGAACGGTGGAGAGGATTTTAGTGGCTAATGATTAATGAGGAATGATCAGTGATCACTGAGGAATGGTCAGTAATCAGTAAAACCTGCCGGCAACATGATCTACTTGTAAACAACTTTTAAAGGGGTATGTCAAAATCAAATGACTACTCCGAAAAGTTACAAATTGTAACTACAAGACCTAAAAAGCGGGTGTCAAAACTCAGTTTTTGAAAACATGAACTTACAATCTGAAATTTGAGCATCCTAAAAGACTAAAGAAAGGGTCGTATCATTACTCCATACAGAGCTTGATACGATCCTTTTACGTGTTATAATTACTATCTGTAACTTTTCGGGGCTGTCCTTTTTGTTTTGACACATCTCCCTTCTCCTATCCCCAAGTTATTCAGGAACAGCAACATTCAACTACTTCATTCCCCCTCATTAAACCCCAGGCCCTGCTGTTCGGGCTTCAGCTTCTCTGTCAGAAAATTGGTATGCTCCCACTTCGGTTCGGGCGGATTATGATCCAAGGTCCTCTCCTCGGTAGGGGTGTAGCGTCCGTTGTAAGTGCTGAAGGCGAAAAAAGCATCTCCCGGTCCGCCCAGATGGTCGAAACGTACCTTGGCCACACGCACCAGCACCTGCCCCAGCTCATCGTTACGGTCTATCACCATTCCATAATCCGTCTTGTTGAAAAAGGCCGCCGAGCCGTTGATATCATACAGCGTGGGCACAGGCCAGCGTTTGCTTCCCGGTTCGCGGCGCAACTTGGTGGGATGCGCCACCAGGATGAGCAACACCTTGTGCTTCACGGCAAAATTGGAGAACTCATCGAAGATGCGGCTGATGTACTGCGTTTCCGTTTCCCAGTCGGGAATCTGATGCTCGAAGCGGTTGAAGGGGTCCACTACCAGCACCTTCACTCCTTTCCGGCTTACCAGTTGGGCGGCAATGCGGAGCACGCTCTCTACCGAGAAATCCTCTTTCGGCATAATGGAGAAGACACTCTGTGCCAGGTAACGGATGGCCTGTCCGGCTTCCGGCAACGGCATCCCTTTGTGTTCGAAACGCTTGCCCACCACGCGGCGTATCAGCTTGCGGTAGTGATAGGCCAGCGGGGTATTCTCCGGGCTGAAATAGCCCACCTTCCAATCGTGGCGCAGGAGCAGGCGCATGGCAATTTCGTCCACAAACTCGCTTTTTCCGCTACCGGGAACGCCTGTGACCGTGAGCACAAAACCACGCTCGAACTTGATCAGACGGTCCAGATTCTCCAGTCCCGTATCGGCTCCTTCCGGCATTCCGTTGTAATAAATATCCATCAGCGTATCCCATTCGTCCATGGGGCAGAAGACTCCTTCCAACGGGATTTCCGCCGCCTGCTCCACCTGCTGGCGGAGCCTCGAAAGATTGTACTTCAACAGATACTCGTTGGCGTCTTTGCAGCCTTCTCCCCAGGCCACCACCTTGCAGCGGTCCATGCCCAGGCGGCGCACCAGTTCGTCGCGCAACTCCACTCCGCGCTTGTCGGTATCCATGGCCAGGATGATTTCCGTCTTGTCATCGAAGTGCGACTCCACGAAGCGGTCCAGCCACTGAAGGTTCGCGCCTCCGGCTCCGTTGGGTACGGACACCACTTCTTCCAGTCCTGCGGCTATCAGGCTGAGGGCATCTATCTCGCCTTCGGTGATGTAACACTTTTCCTTTCCTTTTATGGCGTCTATGTTCCAAGGAATCAGCTCGGCTCCTTTCACCATCTTGAAATGCTTTGCGGCATCCCGGAATTTCATGTTTTTCATTACTCCGTCCTCCAGGTAAGGGAAGCAGATGCAAGCTTCTTCCTTGCCGGTCTGCGGCAGGAATTCCAAGCGTTCCTCTATCTTCATCCTTGTCAGGACGTCCATCGGAATACCTCGTCTGCCGACCATGTATTCCATCATTTCTCCATTCATAATTTGTTTGTTTTTATTAATTACCGGGCATACGTAATGTACAGGCGGTTGCAGGGGGATGTGCGGTTTGCGTTGCGCCGTGTTATGGTGCTGCGATGCTGTATCGTGGTGCTGCGACGTATTACGTTGCTGCGGTGCTGCATCGTGGTGCTGCGCCGTGTTATGGTGCTGCGATACTGTATCGTGGTGCTGCGCCGTGTTACGTTGCTGCGATGCTGCATCGTGGTGCTGCGACGTGTTGCGTTGCTGCGATGCTGCATCGTGGTGCTGCGACGTGTTATGGTGCTGCGATACTGTATCGTGGTGCTGCGCCGTGTTACGTTGCTGCGATGCATCCTTCTGCTGTTTCTGCCGTTCCCGGTCTTGTTGTTTCTGTTCTCTTTTCCACATCTCGTCTTCGTTCCACGCTATGGCGAAATCACAATGAAAGCATTTCGCCCATCCCCCTTCACGGGTAATATGCACACTGAACGAAGGATCTTTGGGATTGCTTCGCGTTGCGGAACATTCGGGACAAGGCATACGGAAATGGTCCTTTCTGCGCGGCAGGCTTTTCAGCCACCGCACATAGTCTGCATGTTCTTCGCGCGTCATATCCAGCTCTGTTTCAGGTTATCCCAGGTGGCACGTCCGTTGGGGCGCGGTGGTGCACCGGCAGGAAGAGGCACTCCGCAGTATGAACGTTCGCCGGTCAGCGGATTGTACGTTTCGTAGGGTGAAAGTGATATCGATTCATTTTGCATCCTGCTCCTTTCTTTCAGCTTTTCTTCCAGAAAAAGACGGGTGGGCCTTTCTCGGCGGATGTAGTTGGCGAAATAAGCTTCGGCTTCGGACACGGAAGTGATTCCTCCTGTGTTTCCTTGTGCCACGACATGTTTCTTGAACAGATCACGAATAAAAGAAAGATTGTTCAAAAAGAGTTCCTTCAAACCTGACATCATCCCCACAGCCTCCAGCCAACTCTGAGTAATGAAAGCTTCATTGATGCATTGTTCCCATCGGGGTATCGTTTCGGACAATTCGGAAAATCGGGGAAGTTTATCAACAGCAGCAACAGCAATTATTTCTTTTTCTTTGTTATTGTTGTTTTTCTTCTCTCCTCTATTCTTTTCTTCTCTTATAAAGTTTTGCTTAAAGCTTGCTTGCAAGTTCTTTCCATATCGCTCATTATCAACACTTTGAATCACATTTTTGACTGGATTTTCATTTGTATTTTTTGCAGTCGTATTTTTCATACTTTCCGCACTACTTTTCACGTTGCTTTCCGTGCTGTTTTCCTTGTAGATTTCCTTATTATAATCCGAATGGATTGGCTTGCTGCTCTCCATGCAGACAGCCTTGTCACTATCTACATTGCTGCTTTCCATATAAATTCTCTCCTTGCTATCCATACTGGATGCACCACTGCTTTTCGTATAGACTTCCTTGTTATTATCCATGCAAGGTGTATCATCGCTTTTCATGTAGGCTTCCCCGTTATTATCCATGCAGGGCGTATCACCGTTTTTCCCCTCGTTGATTCTGCCCCTCCCTATTGCAGACGCTGTAGACGCAGTTGCTTTTGCAGATGCTTTCACCGTACTTTTCTTACAGCTTCTCCCTCCCTTACTACCGGCAGCAGCACGTTGCTCGGAAAGTTTGCTCTGATATCCCATCACCTCGTCCAGATACAGACATCGGAAATACCCGTCCTCTGTAATGAGAAACAAATCGAAGTCCTTAATAAGATGTTGCAGATTTTCCACGGTAGCTCCCCACTGATCGGCCAGCAAATCCAGTTCGTTAAAATCATGTTTGTATTCCTGCTGTTTTCGCAGAAACAATATCGTTTCAAGATACAACCCCAGCCCCATGCATTTCATATCGGCATTCAGCTTCATCATTTTGTAATCCGACATCAAACTGCAATTCAGCCGGATAAACTGCTCTGTATAATCCATTTCTTTTGTGTGTTAGTATAAATATAACGCAAAGGAACGCAAAATATAAATAGGGCGTTGCTCACAAAAACAAGCAATTGTTAATAAACATTTCCTATCTTTGCCGAGACATTTTGTAAGTAGCTATGTTTATGCTGTTTACAAATCATTATTTAATAATTTAATTTTTAGTAACATGAAAAAAATTTGAGATCATCAGCACCTGCATCGGTAATGCCGTGCGAAGAAACGATTTAAACCCCAACAACTTGGGCGACAAAGGTGCGATAGGCCAGTCCACCGCCACCAAAATTCGGGACGGCAAGATTGTGACTCCAAATTCTTACTTCAAACTGATGAAATGGCTGGAAAAGGAGAAACCGGAGGTTTACAAAGAAGCTATGGAGCACATCCTGAAAGAACTGGGCAAGCTCAAGATGGAAGAGTAACCTCCCGGCTTCCCGGAAACGGGAATTTTCCCCGGTAAACGTGGAGAAACGAGAAACCGCCATAGAGCGCCTCTGCATGGAGACTGCCTCTATGGCGGTTTTTGCACCCGGAATAGCTGTTTTATTATCTTTGCAACAGTTGGATATAAGAAAGGTAAACCCTCAAATTAGGGCTTACGTAAATCATCTGCATATTCCTCAGCCGACATATTTCCGCCCCAATCGCCTTCGTAACAAGCAAAAGGATCTTCTGTTTCAATATTCTGTTCCTTTGTATACGTATTTCTGATGGAATTTGTCAGTTTTGCAATCAAATCCGGTTTTTCATCTACACTCAGTGAAGACAATACACTCATATACACATCTGTTATACTTATATTTCCAACCATAAATCCTCCTTTTTTATAAAGGAACAGAATCTATTCCGGAGATCCTAATCGGATAGTCTTTTTTATCATTTCAGATGGATTTTGAAGTAAATGCCACCAGAGAAGTATTTCCCGTTGTTCAGTTCGGCAATCAGGTTGATGTGGTCTTTCCAAAGCTGGTAGTGTGCCCCGATGTTTACTGTGCGGGCGTCATATTCGGCCATTAGGTTAAGATTATTTACAGCTTTAATCAAAGGCTGGTCACCGAGTAACTGAAAACGGAAGTTTGTGCCGAATGAAGGACGTTTATAATGCTCCATACCTTTGGCATTACCATATACAAATGCGGCATGAATACCCCATTCACCTATGTTCTGAAAATCCAGATGTTTGGTTACAGCCAGATAATACCGTGTTGCGTAGTTATTGGAACCGCTTGTATTACCAGACACCAGTCCACCGCCGCCATGATCGGCATGAGAAGTGGGATCATCCAAGCCGAGTACGATTTGCGGTGTCCACTCCTTCCACCACCCTTCTTTCCAAAGACGCAGACGCGCACTGAAAGCCCGGTCCTGATTCGTGAATTTCCCCCAAGACTGTTCCGGGAAATAAGTAGAGCCATGATCCGCATGTACCAATGTACAGATATAGGCCACCTCCAGCCAAGGAAAAATAGTAATATTAATGTAATAATTGAAGGTATACCCCACTTCACTGCTACGAAAATGGGTGGATAACGGATGAGTATTCAAATAGTTTCCACCAAACAGGAACGTTTTATCACGCTGCATATCAGCCGTGGGAGCATGAAGCAGTCCGGTAGTCCCCAGCAATGCCTGGGCATCGGCCCATAAGGAAACACTACACAGAAAAACAAGCAATAAGATTCTTTTCATCAAGCTACTCCTTACATATATTCCACATGAACAACAGATTGCCGATAATGTAACGTTTCCACATCCGGCGAGGTTCTTTCAACAACCGGTAGCACCATTCCAGAGAATGTCTCTGCCACCAGGTGGGAGCACGCTTTACCGTTCCGGCATAGAAATCGAAAACAGCACCTATCGTTCCGCAATGGCAATGGATTTTTAATTCATGCCAATGCGTGTACGCCCATTTCTCCTGCTTGGGGGCAGTCATCCCTATCCAGAGCAAATCAGGATTTGCCTTGTTGATAGCTTCAACTATCGCCCGATTGTCCTCTTCCGAAAACTCCGGCTTATAGGGTGGCGAATAGGTTTCCACTTCGATGTTGGGATAATCCACTTTCACACGCTGTTTTATCAATGCCAATACTTTTTCACTGCTGCCCATGAAAAAACATTTTCCTCCGATAGTATTCAGCTTGTTCATCTCGAACTCGAACAGGTTCCAGCCGGCAATACGCTCTGTAGGTTTGGATCTCGCATTCAGCCAACGACACGCCTTGACAATACTTGCTCCGTCGGGGATTAACACATCTCCCTGCTGCAAAGCTTCGGCAAAGAGCTTGTCTTTCTGGGCGGTATTGTAGGAATGGGCGTTGATGGTGTTGATCAACAACTTTCCATTGGGGAACAATGACATAGCCTTTCTGCTATCCAAAATCATCAAAGATTTTAGTCTCAACATAGTCAATTTTATAATAAATACATACTTACTCTATAAGGCAAGATGCGTATATGGAATTTAAAGAATCAATATATCCAGCAATATGAAATCGATCAAATATTGTACACCTCGCTTTTTGAGACAATGAATTCATCAGTTCTTTATTATATACTAACTTTACACATTGTTCAACTATAGACATAGTATCTTGTTTTTCGATTATAAGTCCATTATACCCATCTTTCACTATTTCCCCAATAGAACCGACATTAGTAGTAACTGGGACTACACCATAACTCATACTTTCAAGCAATGACATAGGTAATCCCTCGAAAAAAGATGGAAGCATAAATACATTAATTTTCTGAAGAAAAATATTTTTGGACTGGCCAAAAACCACTCCTTCATAAATAAAAGAGTTGCCTAATTCTGTTTGAAACCGGGATAAATATTGTCCTTCTATTTCTTCTTTTCCAGCCATCCTTAAAACAAATGGAATATTGCGCCGTTTCAATTCCACACAAGCTTCTAGCAAATATTCTATTCCCTTTGTTTCAGCAATTCTTCCTAAATACCCTAAAGTTAAAACGTTTTTATTATCCAAATATTCCCGATGGAAATCTTTGGCATTATTCAAATCTACACAGTTCGGTAGTACATAAACATTCTTACAATGAAATCTCTCTACGACAAGTTTTTTCTCCAAATAACTTAAAACAATACATGGAAAAGAGAAAGAAAAAACAGATTGTAAAATACACTTTAAATATTTTGGAATATGGGGTGTGGTCAAAAAAATCCCTCCATGCAAATGAATAACCATTTTCCTTCTTTTCCACCGTGCAATCATCATGAAAAGAGGATCACGCAATATTGACATTTTAGATAAAGGAAAATTATAATGGACAAGAGCCTCTGGATAACTATTCAATATTCTGTTCCATAAAATAAGAGACTTCATTATGACTTTTACTCTTGATAATCCTCCACTTTCATTATCTTTTCTACCAAGTTCAAAATGAATATAATGGCAATCCGGATTATTTGAGATTATAAATTGAGTAACAGAAGATATTCCACTTACATTTTGTTTTGGATCAAGTGAAGGTGACACAATGATAATTTTAGTTTTCATCTTTCTTTTTTTTCACTTCCTGCAAGAATTACTATTGAATAGTAATAAAGTTCATTCATAGTAGAATTTGAGAACAAAGCTAATTTATTTTTATCCTATCGGGCAAATAACTTTTCACTACCTTTAAAAATGAGAAACATAATCATTGAAAAAAAGATATCAGCTTTTTACCTTCGACCAATCAGGTAAAAATATATTCCATGTACTTTTCAAAGTTTACATTGTTCTATTTACAGTTTTTATGAGAACAAATACATGAAAACCTTATTTTTAATCACACATACCCTACACGTAACAGTTTTATCTGCTTATAGTATGTTCTATCTATCGCTGAATACATATTAAACACCAGAAGTCTTTTCATTTTTTCTAATCCCATCATTTATGAAAATGTTTACCCTTGATAGCCATATAAATATTTTCACAAGAAAATTTTGCAAAAAATAATACATGAGAACTATTTTTTTTCTTAAAGCCCAACTATTTATATCCCTAACAGCATCTTTTGACAAATTATTCTTTAGTCTTAAATATCTACAGAATCTTATTAATTCTTTATTTGTATTATACAAATTTTTCAGTGTGATAAAATCTTTATCTCCATGTAAAAGACTAAGCACAATAGGTGAAAAATGAAAATGTACATTTTTAGATAAACAAGTTGAATGTAAGTCAATAGTTCTTTGCCTTTGTATCTTTGAATGAGTATTAGATATTCCAGCTAAATTAGCACTTCTATACAATAATAAAGGAGTTTTTATTGTATAACATATACATCCATCATTAATCATTCTCATCCACAAATCAGTATCTTCAACATAAATACATTCTTCACAATCTCTATATCTGTATTTCTTCAACAAACAGGCTTTAACAAGCACACCAGGATGGACAATAAATGTATCTATATTTATTAAATAATGAATAGCTTCAAAGCCTGGATAAATATTATGTCGATATTTTGAAAGCTTAGTTCCATCTTCTGACATTTTTTTTAATGCTACGTTTACAATATCAACCCCTTTATATTTTTTAAAAACATCTAATTGCAATTCAAATCTCTGAGGCATAGATATATCATCAGAGTCCATACGTGCTATAAATTCACCACGAGCTATTGATATACCTTTATTTAGTGTCTTTATCAAACCTAAATTTTTTTCATTCTTAATATATACTATACGACTATCTTTAAATGATTTTATAATTTCTTCGGTTGCATCAATACTACCGTCATCTATAATTATAAATTCAAAATTTGAAAAAGTCTGATTTAAGATACTTTCAATCGCCTCTTTTATATACTTTTCAGCATTATATGCTGGCATTAATACTGAAATTAATGGATTATTAAGATCGTTCAATTTATATGTTTTCATACACCAACCCATTCAGAAGGAAAAATATCAGGAACAGCGTATTTCGAGTTATACCATTTCTTAGGATAAATAGTTAAGATATTATCTTGATTCAAACGTGCCGCCCAATAACTAAATGTGCTATTAGCTATCACATTCACCTTACAATTAGCCATCAAATACATATCAATAAAACTACTATTTCCAACATTTGCATTCACATAAATAGCATTAGGCAAATTCAATAATAATTTAGCATACTCAATATCATCTGAAAAAACAAAAAACATAACATTCTTTATTTTACAGACTAATTCCAAAGCTTTTTCATAATACTCTTTAGTACACACTCCACCATAAATTTCTACATTTGAGGAAGATAGGTAGTCACCACACCTAATATGCAAAGCAACAGATATATTTGATTTAATCTTCGATAAAATTGATTTGTTTTCTGCTGACAAATCAAACTTTTTAAAAGATAACTTACTATCTATGATATTAAAATACTTTTGATCTTGCCAATAACCATCATAAAAAATTGCAATTGGATTATTATAAGTATCAGTTGCCACATACTTTTTAAAACCTAAACATCTTAAAACACGAATCACTTTTACTAATGCATTTACAATGAAATTAGTTTTTGGCAAATAAATATCAAATACATTATTCACCTCCAATCCATTATGTCCAATTAACCATTTTCTATTATAATAACCATACACTTGATGCCCACATTCCCGCAAATATACAACGAGCAAATACTGAAATAATTGGTTTCCCAATCCACCGGAAAAAGATACAATTTTTATCATCTGAATCGTCCTAATAACATATACAATCCGAAAAATCTATTCACAAGCAAGTATTTCATTATAAATTTTGAAATAGTAGAAGGCTTATAATAAAGAGAGAACGATAGAAAATCATTCTTTTTTATAACTTTCAAACATGCAATTCCTTCCCTCAAAGATATATTACCCTTATTACGGAAAAAACATTGAATAACCCTCAAAAAAAAGGGTTCTACACATTTCCATTTTTCTACTTCCTTATTCAACAACCGAGTTTTATTCAATAAGGAATCGCAACATTTAGATACTTCTTGATATATTTTGTATTCATTATTAAATTGATAATATGAAAAGTTCAAAGAATTATTTCGACGAACAATATGATAATTACTGATATTTCGCAGATAAATTTTATCTACAACATTTAAATAAGACAATGTAAATATTAAATCTTCACCTAAACTTATATCATCTGGATACCTCAAATTATGTCTACGTATAATATCCAAATTATACAATTTAGCATATGGCCCAGACAACTTATATAATTCTAAAGTAAAAAAGATCTCTATAGCTTCCTTATCACCAAAAAAACCCACTCGGGATATATTATCATATAAATCTTGCCCCACAAGATTATAATTATGGAATATTAAAGTTTCAGAAGATACTTTTTCAACGTCCTGAACTAATTTTTTTACATAATCAGAGGATACATAATCATCTGAATCTATAAAACAAACATAATTACCATTCGCTTTTTTAAGTCCTAAATTTCTTGCAGAACTAACTCCTCCATTTTGCTTTCTTATAAGATATATTCGCTTATCATTTTCAATAAACTCACGACATATATCGCATGTTCTATCAATACATCCATCATCTATTAATAATAGCTCAAAATTCGTATAAGATTGCTTTATCACACTCTGCACACATGTAGCTATACAATTTTCCACATTATACATTGGTATAATTATACTGACAAGTGGTGTTTTCATAATTCTTTTTCTTTTCTGTGTAAGTCATCTCTACCAAATACAACAAAATAGCTTGTATAGCCAAATTACCCTCCCGATAAAATTCCATTGTTGTTATTGATATCATTAACATATACATAAACCAAACATTTATATAAAAATATGAATTATCAACTTTTAATGTTATAGCTCGGACAGAATACATAATCATCACAACAACAGTACCAATTCCAGCAGTCCAAGATAATCCTAATAGTCCCCAATCTACATAAGTTATTTGTCGTAACGCCAACTCACTTAGCATATAAAAGCCATAAGAAGAATGCTCATTAGGAATTCCTGTCCCTAAAAGCCACTCTATAGTATTGTTAAAATGTTCATTTATAAAATAATTAAAATTCACTATACGGACATAATCATCATTAGAAAAATTATCAGTAGCATTACGTTCAATCATGAAGATTATTTTTTCATAAAATACTGGTATATTCAAAAGACAAATAAAAACTATCCCTCCCAAAAACAAATAACATAAATTTTTAAAATTAAAACCTTTAATTCTTACATACATCCAAATTAGAAAAAATATGCTACACGCCATCATAGTTCTAAAGCCTAACAATACTATAACAAAAACAGCCCCTAAGAATAAACATAAATATCTCTTATTTCTATTTATAATGTATTTATTAAACCCCATAAATAAACCAACAGATGCCAATCCTTGTCCTATTAATCTAAAGCGAACATCATCAATTTCTGGATTTACAACAGCAGCACCACTAAAAATAGCAATAGGATAAATCATATACTGAATAATATATGATATAACAAACAAAAGACTTGAAATATAAATTATCTTCTCAATTTGTATTATCGTCATATGATATCGCTTAAGAACAAAATAAAAGAGTAAATATAATAAAGTTGGCTCAGCTGAAAAAGACTGAGAAATTGTTTGTCCCCGATAAACATATGACGAAATAGCACTTAAAAACATGAAAAAATAAACCATCCATATATATGTGGAAAAAAGACTTTTTATTCTCCATTGTTTATATCCTAAAACAACAACTATCAATACTAAAAGACCTCCTCTTAGATCTATTAACCCAAAATATTTCTCTATCAATAAAAACAAAAACAAAAATACATAAACATTCATCTTTTTATACAGGTTTTAAAAAAGGCCGCAACTTTAAATATAAAAAAATTAAAAGCAAGAATTCTTTTCCATGTATGTTTTTCATATTTCCGTAATGCTTTATAAGACAAATAAATAAGTTGATTTATAGATATCCTTTGATCTAATGAATATTCGCTTTTATGGTGATAATATAAAGCCAGATAATCTAATGTTATATTAAAAAGATAGTATTTGAAAGCATCTATGGTATAACTATCTATATTATATTTATACACCAAATCTAATAAACGTAAATTTGTTCTCAATGTTTCAAACCTATAATACCCAATTTTTTTTGTTATTGCATCAGAATTATCTTGTCGATAATAATAAGCAGCATCAGAAAATGCAACTTTTTTGCAATGATAAAACCACACTCGTTGCATATAATCATCACTATCAAAGGTATCTATAGGAATATCAGAATTTGCCCTTATTACATCCATGTTCCATAGTACATGCCCAGGTATTGAATAATCTAAAGAAAGCATGAAAGCTTGACAACCATTTATTACTGGACTAATATTTCCATTAAGCCCTAATTGCACATGATTATTTTTTTGAGTAGCATAATAATAAATCGTTTTTGGAATTACTGCATCAGCACCTGTTTCTAACTGCCTTCTACATAATTTTTCCAACGAATCATTTTCTAAAAAATCATCTTGGGATAAATACAAAGTCCATTCTCCAGAAATTTTAGGCAAGATGAACCGCCATGAAAAGGGCACATTACCTTCATTTTCTTTTCTATATATCTTCACTCTATCATCCTTCTTTTGATAATCTAATAAAACATCCCAACTGTTATCAACAGAACTATCATCCACACATAATATTTCAAAATTTGTATAAGACTGACTTAAGATAGAATCTAATGTTTTACCAATATATTTTTCTCCATTATATACAGGTATAAATATTGAAACTTTCATATAGTTGTATTTATTCTTTGAGAAAGATATTCCCTACCTTTTTCACGCAATTGTTCTTTTATTCTATTAACTTTATGCCAATTTATTTCCTTACGTATTTTTTCTAACACAATTTCTTTTGGTGAAGAAATCAAACGATCTTGCAAACCAAACATTGTTAATAAAGAGGTAATTCTAGATAGTCCACGCTGTGGATTTGCTATGACCCAGAATGACTTATTAAAAATAATAGAGAAGACACACCCATGAAATGAATCGGTTATAATAAAAGGTGAACTATAAAAAGAATATATCCATTCCTCCACAGAAGGATACATACAGTTTTTCATCTTAACATTATCATACAAACTAGACTTTTGTTTGGGAAGAAAATAATAATATTCACATTGAAGGATTCTAGATATTTCATCTATAATAAGCTTTTTCATAGAAGAATTATCTAAAATATAACACATTATGTCTTTTCTTGAAATACGCTTATCTACCGATATACCACTTAATATATTTTTATATACAGAACAATCTAACAAAAGAGTTGGATCAATAACTTGAATAGCATCTATTCCAAACATCTTTTTACATATATCAACTCCTGATTTTTCTCGAACTGATATTCCTGCAAAATTTTTCAAGAGATTAATACACTTTTTGGTCTGCACAGAATTCCCCAACCATCTGTCTACACCAAAAGATGCAGCATAAGATATTCTCAATATTTTTCTGTCAAAAATTTTAGGATCTAGAAAATATATACAAATATCATCATCATTGGAAACCCTCCATACTTGGTCACTCCCAACAATGATGGCATGAAAATCTTTTGTTATTTCATACAATTCTTTATTGGATTTACATAATTGAGTTTGTTTTATATTTTCAATAATAAATTTTCTTGTTTTTAAACTAACAAGCTTAACATTTCTATCAGAATAAAAATAACCCTTACGCAATTTTAATAAATCAGCAACAAATACACTTATTCTATTTTTTATATAGGATAACCTATTCCTTTGTGGATTTCTATTAATTAAAACAGCTTCATACCCCATATCATTAATCACGTACTGCAAGGCATAAATCTGCAATATGTTACCGTAATTATATATCGGAGGCAATGTTAAGATACCAATTTTTTTAACCATACACACAATCTATTTATTTTTGAAATCAAACTCACTTTCCTATTTTTCGCCCAAACTAGCCGTCCAAAAGAAAAAAAATCATCACCTTTATACAGCAAAAGGAAAAAACGATCCCTCTCTAAAGGTTCTTTTACAGAATACAAAAAAGACTTGTTATATTGAGGAATAACATTAAACGGAAGTTTTAAACATTCAAAATGAAACTGCACTTCACTCAATAACGGTATAAATCGAGAATTATTTATTATCAATAAACTTATTCCTTTATCGTCATCAAATTGAGGGACTACCTTCTCTATTCCCCAAAAATCTCCAATCGTCATATCACTACCAGACTTCCCAGCTTTAGAAGGGCATTTATAACAAGATGGACGTAATATTAAATCTGATAAAAACATCTGCATATAAGCATTTTCACTAAAAGCCGAAGAATATGTAAACATTTTCTTTTTCCCATTCCTTTTTGTTTTCAATAAAACCATTCTATATCTAAAGTTCTTCCAACCTTTTATTTTCGATCGAAACTCCACCTTTTGTAAGTATTTCTTATAAAACCTATCCGATTTGGGGTGAACACCATAACAATCAGCAACTATCTTATTCAAATATATGCGCCAAACTTTAGGACTAGGTACACCATGACAAACAAAATCAACTGTCAATAAATTGCTATATTCTTTACGCAAATAATGTTTTAAGCCTGATACCTGACAAGGGGTTCCTGTAAACATTACACTTCTTCCTTGCTTTAAAAAACTCTCTACTTTTTGATAAGTAGTTCCTATACAGCTCTGTACATATTTTGATCCACGAAAAGCCGCAAGCCCTTCTACACTTTCAGTATAATGATGCTTTACTTCCCAATCATCACTAAAACATGCCCCAAATACAACACCTCCTTTTTTTATTACTTCTTCTGCTAAAAGAGTAAAAACACCTCCCGATGAACTTTGTATTCGGATTTTTTCATTTTTATTTTTTATTGCATATATATCTGGTAAATTCGTTCTCTTTTTTTCACTATCATTGTGGCACGGACATACAATTTCGCAAAGACCGCAATCTATACATTTTTCTTTATCTACTACGGGATAAAGAAAACCTTCATCATCTTCATACATAGAGATACACTTTTTAGGACATTTCTGTACACAAGAAGAACAACCACAACAACTATGTTTATCTATAATCTCTATCATATTTAATTATTAAAATACCTTTTTCCTAACTCTTTCATTTTCATAATAACGAATTTCTTTTCATCTCCTGTTAATCCTATAACAAAAGAAGAAAGAAGCATAGTTACCACAGAAACAACACATACCAAAAGACCTATCCATAAAGTAGCAGGAAATACATACAACAAAACTATAGGTAAAGGAACTGCCAATAACAACACAAATAAACAACGTAATAAAACCTGATAAAAATAACTACGCAAAGGAAAAGAAATCATAGAATGAATGATAAACAAACGAACAATAAAGGCAAAAACACAAATAAATAAATGAACAACAAATACACTTGACGGTTCGGCTCCCAATTTAAGAACCAAATAAGAAATCGGAACGATGGAAAGCAATATACCACCAATAACAGACTGATACACTCTAATACGACCTGTGGATTGTGCCGCCACCATAAAAGCACCAGCCATAGCATCTATTATAACAATACATAACATTAACCGAACAAACAATACCGTATAATGAGGAACTGTTTTAAGCCACAAACGCAATATCATATCCGTTTCAAGTAGTATCGGAAGAGAAATAACTGCAAGTAATAAAAAAGTAAACCTAGAACTACGAAATATCAAACTATACATATAGGTAAAATCACCCAACGCGTATGATTTGGTTATTTGAGGATTCAAAGCTGTTTGAAAGTTTATAGAGAACTGAACAACTGCTCCTTGTACTTGTATTGCTATGCCACGTGCCGCATTCACAACAGGACCAAAAAACATATTCAACAAAATATTTATTCCTTGAGAAAAAAAAACAGTTGCAAAGCCTCCCCATAAATTCCAACCACCAAAACATAACATTTCTTTAAACAATCTACTATCCCACCCATATACATAATGAGTTTCTTTAAAATAACAACTGCAATAGCGACCGTATACAACACGAATTAACAATTGCATAGCACAAAGCAAAGCTGCATATACAATTAGCTTGTCAGACTCCGTAAGATACAATAAATAAACAATACCCAATTTCAATAATACCTCAAGAACTGAGATATAAGCAAAGGCTGACATTTTTTCATGAGCTATAATCACCGCATTATAAGGAACGCTTACTATCATAGCCATCATAGTAACAATTGAAAATTGATATACCCAAAAAGCAGCTTCTATTCGAGAAGAGGGAATCACCATCTTTTCATAAAGAAACCAAAGCCCAACCGTTTCACCCAAAAACAGAACAACTAAGGCAACTAACAAATGAATATTTACGCTAGTCTGAAAAACTTTTTGTAATTGATTAAAATCTCCTTTTCCTAATGCAAATGTAATATAACGTTGAGTAGAAGAAGACATTGCGCCATTAAAAAATCCGAACATAGTTATCACACCTCCCACAACATTATAAATTCCAAAATCTTCTATACCTAAGGCAGCTAATATGACACGTGAAGTATAAAGACTTACCAACATCATAAATAACATGCGAAAATAAAGCAATAATGTATTTTTCGCTATTCGGATATTATTTGCTGAAATATCTGTCATAAAAAGAAATATCAAATTCTTTTATTTAAATACAATTTATAATATGATTATTCCGTATTCCCAATAACATCCAATATTTCCTTATTCTTATTTTTTAAATGAAATGCAGGAATGCAATTATGATCTTTCATGCATAAATCTTGGATACATAAATTCTCTAATAGACCATAATGAATTAATAGTTCTTGCATTTTTGGAAAAAGAAAACTATTATAAAACAACAACTTCAATTCTGCGGTACTCATTTGTGCTTGAACAAATTGAACATATTCTCGATACTTCTTATGTATATCTGCCTGTTGAGAATGATTTGAACTATATCTGAAATATTGCGCTTCACTATACCTTACAAACTTAAGAATATGATATAAATGTCTGAAATACACACTAACATTACAATGATGCCTATAAAAAAAATAATAAGCTATGGCAATTTTCTTTTGAATAGTATTAACGCTATTATATTTTAAGTGACCTGATTGAGTAATACAATATTGTTGATTGACATACCCTAAAATAAAAGAAAGTCTTTTTTTTGAACATTTTTTTTCAAATTCTTTTATTTCAATAGGAGGAACATTTACACCATTTATTCCATCATTATACACATCTTCTTCAATACTGTCTTCTATATCAATAGCATCTTCCTGTGAATACCCATAGCAATCCTTTTGCTCCAACGAGCTAAAGATCAAAGATATTTGATTAGAAGCATTTATAAAAAACATTTCCCCTTTTACATGATAATCATCAAATCTTTTTCTAACATCTTGGCAATCCAGATATGAAAACGAAGACTCTACTTTTTGTTTTATATCCCTATGTTCTTGCAATAAATTAAAAAAGGTCGATTTAAATTGTTCTTCCTTACTTATTCCTATCTGATGCTCATTAAACCGATACTGTTCACGAAGGGTAAAATAAAGTAAAATAGCATTTACTAAACCTATAATAGGGGCAGTAGTTCCTGCAATGGTATCACCTATCTCTCCTTTTTCCGTAAAGTCCAAAAACTCCGGTCCATTTAAAGTAAAAATGAAAGGGGCAAAAAATGTAAATAATATAGCAAATCCTATAAGAAAATTACTCTTCTTCATTTTATCAATAGAGTTTTAGAGGATATAATTTAAACTAGTTACGCATACCTTTTAAATAATCAATAATTTCTATCTAAAACATAAATCAAATTCATAAACTACGTAAGTAGACTTACTTTCTTATTGTAACACTATCCAAAAAGGAATTTGATAACAATATAATTAGTATCTAATACTATATTAATCATAATAAGGAGTTCTCAAATGTTCCTTCAATATTACCTCATTCCACATCCCTTCATCACACCGCTTTTCACTCTTCGAGCATAGTAGTAGGCTATCAAAGATTTATGATTTCTTCCAAGGCAGGCCTTCTTTAACATAAGAAAGCATCTTTAAAAATGTAACTGAACTGGGTTTAAAAGGTTCTGACTTCATATTCTTTAGTTTTTATGATAGACTAAGAATATAACGATAAACAGTCACAAAAGCCAACACCACATACTATTCCGGCTTCTGACTAAACAATAAAACTGTTTCGGTAAATTATACAATGACAGAGGTTAGTCTAGATTATCAAGGCAGACAATAATCGCTGCATAATTCAGCCTTCTTTCAAGATCCCGAACACCAACGGGCATAAAAATAATTAGACTTATACAATGAAAATGAAAGAATAAGAATTAATATAGTCAAGATTAAAATTTACCATACTTCAAAATAGGTAGCATCCTGACCTGTACGTTTCTTAAAGTCCTCCTTCATCTTCTTTTCCAGCTCCTTAACATATTCACGCTTTAATCTTCTTGCTTCTTCCAGCCGACGCAAAGCATCTTCGCATGTCATTTTCTTAGTACCTTTATCTCTCATATTCTCTTGAATATTCATATTACCCACATGCAATAGCAGAAAGAAGGACTATCTTTCCACCCAATTTTCAACCATCAGCCCTTTTATATTTTTAAAATGCTTCAAATTGTCCGTCACCAATATAAGATTTCTAGAACAAGCTGCAGAAGCTATCAGCAAATCAAAATCTTCGACAGGAGTGCCTAATGAGCGGAGGCGATTCTTCTCTTGAGCAAAGAAATCTACAGATTCTGCAAAAAGCACAATATTTATCTTTGATATAAAACGATCTATCAGATCCAAATTCTCTTTTAAACGATTACTTTTGTAAGCGCCATATTTCAATTCTACAATGGTTACTTCTGATACAAAACACTGTGAAGCACCTATTCCTACTAATTTTTCAGCTATTTCAAACTTCTGCCGGAATAGAAATACACAGATACAAGTATCAAGAAGATATTGTTTCATAATTCAATCTCCCTATTTGAAGTCCTTGCACCACGTATATCCTCGATAACCTCATCTGCCGTACGATCATCTTCCCATCGCCCGACAAATTCTGAAGTCCAATTTGAAGTATCGGACGTATTATCCTTGGCAACTAAGGAAGCAGACAACTTGGCTATCAGTTCCAACTTAATGTCGGAACTTAGGTCTTTCAACATCTCCCAATAGATATTTGAAATTGAAGTTTTTGAATTTGAAATATTCATTGTCGGCATAATCGTCTTTTCTATCATTATATACAAAAGAACAAATTATTTTTCATTCTTCCTAGTGAAATATTCTTTTTAACTCACTGCACCACCCTCATGCATGCACCCTATTTCCATTTCAATGCCTCAGCCACCGATCATAATCAGCCAACCGGCTGATCAGCTGCTGCTTACTCTTTTTCGGCTTTTCCTCTTTCTTCCACGGATCAACCGCCTCATGCGCCAAATGATAATAAATACTGCTATCCGTACAACCATAAAGTGTAACCACAGCAAGTGCACGCGACTGCTCCGCCTTGACGAGAGGAAGCATAGTCTGCATAACGCCAACCAGCTTTGCCGCCTCTTCTTCCATACCCAATATAGTATAAGCCGGCAGCAAAATGGCATAAAGCTTGCAACGCATCACATCCGTATCCATCTGGAGATTGCCATATTCTTTCAACGCCCTGGCAGCCAGGGAACGATCTTCCTCACTCACCCCCTCCGCACTGTGATAACGCTGAAGAGCATTGTGCAAACCATTCAACATACAGTCATTGTCCAGACGGGTATATACATGCTTGTCCTCATCATTCAGGGCAATTACCTCATACTCACCCGGCATCACACGCAGCAGCGGAACCCACATCCAGTTCTCCACACATACCATCACATCCTTTCGCCCGGCTCCCGGCTGAATGACAACAGTCGCCTCCACCCCCTTAAACCGTCCCTCGGTAATGCGTATCCGGTCGCCCTTGCGCAAACCATCCGGTTGGGGTACATAAACAGGAAGTGTATTGGAATAAGAACGGGCCACCCACTGCAAATTCTCCATTGCGGCATCGGAAAGGTAGGGGAAATACTCCCGCTTCCGTTCCCTCACCCGAGGCAGGAAACTGAGCACAGGAAAACGTTGCATCAGTTGGAAAACATCACGCTCGGAGGCACGGACGAATACATAGTTGAAGAGTAAGGGACGCTGGGTATTGACGAATTTGCCGTCTATACGCCTCACTTCCTGATAGGAAGGAGCAAAAAAGCCGAATGAGGGCTCGCCTGCCTGTATGCGGCGGTCCTGCTCCCGTTGCAAACCGCGCACTCCTCCCCGATGGCAATCGGGAAGCGACAACACATACCAACGCACGGCATTGTTATTCCGCAAAGCCTCCAACGCTTCGGGAGATGCCACAGAACGCTTCGGTTTATCAAACTGATGGGATAGCTTTTTCATGAGATTTATCGTCAGAAATCCACGCTGACCGATACTGGAAGACCATATCAGCACAGTGTTTATAACTGGCTGATAAATAGCTTTTTACACAGATTTCATTTTGTATTTCTGAAATCTTTTATTTGTTGTTTCTTTCGTCCGAAGACGTCTTTTCTGTCTGCTTTTTATAGACATGTTTATACCCTCAAAAAAGGTTCTTTACCCTTTATATAAAAGGAATTTAGAAACTTTTTGAGGGCACAAAGATACACTATAATTATGTATTACACAATAAAAGCGCTTAAAAAATAGGAAAACTTACTTTTGATAAGAAAATAAGAGATGGGTATATTTCGTAATCACAATAAAAGATTCAAGTTTTACAAATATTTATTCAATAGAACTGTAATAACCTTATCCAATTCTATAAGGCATTCTTTATAGTAGTAAATACTATCTGCTCGTCTACATTACTATATTCATGCGAAATAAGATTGCGCATATCATAAATAGCCAACCAAGGAATTTCCTTATATTCAGAAAGCGGTGATGGTTGTAAAAACAACAACTTTCCTACCTGTTCACCTATTACTTGAAGGCGCATAACACATGCATTGAACACCATCACTTTATCCATGGAGGCTAAAAAATCATCAGCACAATTTATTTCTTTACTCCATTGCTGTATATAGTAAATGGATTCTTTTATCTGGGTTAACCTGTCGCAAATGGTTAGTCGTCCTCCTTTATACATAAATGGCTTCTTTTTCAATATTCTGTTTCAAAAATGGAGACAGTGAGGAACGGAAACGCACTAAATCAATTTCACAATGAAACATTTCCGTCAAAACAGTCTTCAAAGTGTACATAGTGGATAAAGTAGGATTATCAATATCTACAACAATATCCAAATCACTATCTTCCCTGTTCTCTTGACGTGCAACCGAACCGAAGATACCAATTGATTTAATTCCAAACTCATGCCCAAAACATTGTTTGAAACTAACTAACTTTGCCTTACATTCATTTAAGCATAACATACTTTTCACCAACTTTAGGTACTGGAACAAAGATAAACCTTTTATTTGAACGATACAAGTTCTTACCTCGGTTTCTTCATTTCACACACCATCAGAGCTCTCCCTGCATCAGAATGTCATCATCACCATAAACCGAACGCCCCATTTGTTCGCATCGGGATGATCCAGATAATTCAGACGGCGGACATAGTCTATGTGCAATATCTTGAAAATATTGTGAATACCCACAGAGCATTCCATGTACGGGGTCTTCGGGTCCATCACAAAGCTGGTAGGACGTCCGTCACGGGTCGGGAACAGGAAGAGTTCGCTGTCACCCGGATGCTTCATCGGATTGTTCTTATCTGTCAAATGACCATACAGCATCTTGAAGCCGATCGCCTCACGCCACTTCAGTTTCTTCAGCAAAGGAATACGGTTGAAAATCTTACCGTTCAAATCCCACGATACATCCAGAGAGGCGTAACGGTCGTTCAGGAACTCCATATTATTAATCAAGTTGAAAGTCTCGCGTTGCAGGATATAAGACAAGTTGGCCGCCGGCATAATCAGCAACGGGAACGGAACTTTATTCCACTGCGCACCGCCTTTCACGAACATATCAATCTTACCCCATGACGAGAACCAGAAACGCTTGTACAGCCCTACTTCCGTCAGATTGAAGTTATACTCTCCGCCCAGCACACCCTTGAAACCGGTCGTGTGCGACAGCGTGAATACCGGAGCGTCAAAAGAAACCGGTATACGGCGTTGCTTGGTATTGACAAATGTCTCACCCGGAGCGTAACGGAAGGCCAAGGAGGCTTCCATGGTCTGAATCTCAGGAACCAACGTTTTCTGGTCATCATTGGTTATATAGGCCAGACCGCCGGTAGGCTCGTCCGTGCTGTGTTTCACTTCCACCGTGGTCTTCAAACCAAACTGCGTCTCGTTCTCATACTTCAAGGCGATATTCCGCACGTAGGACATCTGGTCCACCGTAGAAGTCTTGAAAGAAACGAACACATTATCCTTGTCCGTCTTCAGGAACTTATCCGTGGGCGACATCACATCATACTGATAGCTGAACGTGATAGAGTTCTTCGGGAACTCGCGCGGCAGGTATTCCTTCTTGTTGAAAGAGTATTCCACCTCACCCATATACTTGGAACGATGGTCCTTGAACCCGTAAGCATAATATCCCTTGAAGAACAGATGCGGATTCAGGTTGGCCGTGGTCTGCGCGCTCATACGCAAACGCAATCCGTCGATATAGTTATTGGAGATCATGGTGTTTACCGGACCGATATCTACCTTGCTGGGGTTGTCCTTGGTTCCGGTTTCCACAAAGTTCTCGATAAACGCTTTCAATACAAAAATCACATATTTGAATCCCGGCATCTGTTCCAGACGCTTCACCAGCATATCCATAGAACTCTCGGTCTGCGTAAGCGGAACCGGCCGGTATTGATTCCAGAAATCGTCTCCGCGCATCATCGCGTCCGCCTCTTTGATCTCGGCCCCCTTACGCTTGAAAAGTTGCTGCGGAAGCTCATCGAAGGCATAATCGGAATAACGGGTAGTCCTTCGTATCTGGAATCCTTGCATGATCTTCATCAAGGTCATCTCCACAATCATGTCATCGGTCTTCAACACCCACTCCCCATTAGGCAATTGCTCGAACTCCTGAATAATATCCATATTGTCCACAAAGTTCACTCCCGATTTCTTGGGCAGATTCATCGTACATTTCTTCACCGTATAAGATGAATCGGCCAGTACATACAGATGTCCCGTGAAACCGAAATCCTGCGAGTTATTGGGGACAAAGGTGAGATGGAAGCACTTGTCCTTGTCCACGAATGTGGTGTCCATAATGTAAAACTTATAAAACGAAATGGCATCACTAGACGAAATAGGACTGATGAAAGGATACTGCAACAGACGGATATCGTTATCATAAATATTCACATCCGTAAACACATCCTTCAGAACCGTGCTCAGCATATCTCCTGTGGCAAACAGCTCGTTCACCCCCGTAGAGCTCATCCCTTTGATAATGGTCTTCTCACTCTTGGGATGTTTACGGTAAATTTTCTGCGAAGCGGTCTCGTCCACCGAGATAGGAAGGATGAATTTATTGGTTTCCTCACAAAGTTCGATCTGGTCTTTCAGGAAAGGCATCTTTTTATACATACCTTTTTCCAGCATTTCGGGAGTCACATCATTCAGTGACATTGTGATCTTCTGATACTTGTTGTACTGATAATAGTCATTCTCACTCAGCTTGTTATTGTTCTTATGAGCAATCACTTTCTTCATCAGTTCCACAGCCGGGTTATTCTTACGGGAGTACTTCTCTCGTTTGGGCTTCACCACCACTTCGTCCAGCATGATATCGTCCGGCCTCATCCTCACATTCAGGTTCTTGGTGACACCGGGGATTATATTCACTACTTTTGTTACATACCCCACTGCCGAAAAGGTGAGTTTATTCCAGCCTTTACGGGTTTCGACCTTATAATGTCCATCATTATCGGTAATGCTTCCTACGCCTTTTCCTTCATAAAAGACTGACAAGTATGGTATGGGATCATTCGTCAATGAGTCTGTTACAACGCCTTGTATATTTTGAGCTGACACCGAGATGCAGCATCCTAATAACAAAAATAGTAAAAACGACTTGATGTATTTTGTCTTCATTCTTTTTACCGCTATTCTTATGAGCCAGCAAAGTTAAGCATTAACTTAAAAGAAAGTTGCTAATATAAGCTAATAATTACAGAAATCTTACATATTGACCAATAAATAGGTGAAATTTAACACTGACAGAGCCTTTATATAGAAAAATAAAAAAGGGGTCTTTTCACAAAGCCCCCTTTTTAAGTTTTCAATAGGTATTAGTTTTTTTTTAAGGTAAAAAGATTGTTTTCAGGATAACGATGCAAATATGGAGCCTTTTTTTAAACCAGCCAAATAAAAAACTATGCCATACAACATGTTTTTAGAAATTTCTGTCTTTTTTGGCAGATTATTATTCAAAATGCTCTTTATCGGCCTCATTACATATACAAAGATAGCAAAAGTTTAATTTGAAACAGCATTTTAATGAGTTTTTTCTTTTCCCAAGAAATGTTCGTCTACTTTATCGCGGTGTTTCAACACCTTTGCATCTATAAAGAAAACAATCTCTTCAGCTATGTTAGTTATATGATCTCCGGCACGTTCCAGTTTACGGATAACGGTGCCGAGTTCCAGGCAAGTCAGGAAATTATCGGGATGTGTTTCCAGATATTTTGTAAGCACGGCAGGGGCAGCCGCATTGATTTCGTCCAGGAAATTGTCTTTACTGAATACATTGAGGGCTAATTCCAGATTTTCTTCATTCAACGCGTTCTTGGTCATTTCGAGCATACTGAGCACTTGTCTCAACATCTCTTCTATACGCAGACTGTGGAGCAGTTCACTATCCAGCACTGTTTCCTCGCTTCTTACCACAAAACGGGCTATGCCTTCGGCAAAATCTCCCAAACGCTCCAAATCACTGTTTATTTTGAACATGGCCAGCACAAAACGCAGGTCAATGGCTACCGGATTGTATAGAGCGATAGTGTCCTCTACATCACTGTCAATTTTCAACTCGAACGCATTCACCCTTTTCTCACGGACAATGACTTGCTGTGCCTGGTCACGGTTAAAGGTCAGCACAGCCTCTCCTGCCCTGTCCAGCTGATTGTAAACCAATGTCCACATCTCGTTCACTTCCTTCTTCAGTGATACAAGTTCTGATTCTATAAATTTCACCATATTCTTAATTCTTGTTTTATTTATTATTATTTCTTTCACCGCAGAGTGCGCAGATTCACACTGATTTTAATTTTCCGGACAGAAGAATAAAAAGGCAAATCCGTACCCATTACATCTGAAAAGCAAACAAGCCTGCATCGAGCTGTGGTACATAAATTCCATTTTTATCTTATCTCCCATTGTGCAACGCTGTGATGAATGCTTTATCCGAAACGTCCCGTAATATAATTCTGGGTCGCTTCTTTGCCCGGATTCGTAAATATCTTCTTCGTATCATCATATTCCACCATATTGCCCATATAGAAGAAGGCTGTTTTGTCACTGACACGCGCGGCCTGCTGCATGTTGTGAGTGACAACAACGATGGTATATTCTTTTTTCAGCTCATGAATCAACTCTTCTACCTTGGCTGTAGAGATAGGGTCCAGTGCCGAAGCCGGTTCGTCCATAAGCAGCACCGAAGGAGATACGGCCATGGCACGGGCTATACACAACCGTTGCTGCTGACCGCCGGACAGAGCAAACGCAGACTCTTTCAACTTATTCTTCACTTCATCCCACAACGCGGCTCCTTTCAAGGTTTCCTCCACCCTGTGGCGGATAAACTCATTATCTTTCACCCCATTTACCCGAAGCCCATAGGCCACATTCTCGAAAATGCTCTTCGGAAACGGATTGGGACGCTGGAATACCATTCCCACATTCTTGCGCAACTCATCCACCTGCACAGACTTGTCGTATATATTTCTCCCGTCAATCAAAATCTCCCCTTCCAGACGAGAGCCGGGAATGAGATCGTTCATGCGGTTGAACAGGCGGAGGAAGGTGGACTTGCCACAACCGGACGGACCTATGAAAGCCACCACCTCTTTCTCTTCAATCGTCATGCTTATATCTTTCAGCGCCTGAAAATCACCATAGAAAAAATTTACATGTTTTGCATCTATCTTATTCATATTCTTAATGTTTTAATAATTTGCTGATTTGTCAATGTACTAATGTACCAATACCCGTGCGGTACACAGCGCAGCCAATCGGCACATTGACAAATTATTAATTCGTTTTTACTTTATTGGAGAAATATTTGCGAAGTGCATTAGCCAACAGGTTTATAATTAAAATAATGATTATCAATACCAACGCCGTACCGTATGCCAAAGGAAGCTGTGACTCCATATCTGTTCCACTGGTAGAAATCACATAAAGGTGATAAGGCAGTGCCATGCATTGGTCCAGAATGCTATGCGGCAGTTGCGGCAGGAAGTAAGCGGCACACGTAAACAAGATAGGCGCCGTTTCACCCGACACACGTCCCAAAGCCAGAATCAGTCCGGTAATGATGTTGGGCATCCCCATGGGCAGAATTACATGCCAGATGGTTTGCAACTTGGTCGCGCCCAAAGCCAGACTCCCCTCACGGAAGCTGTCGGGAATCGCCTTCAAGGCTTCTTCGGTGGTACGTATCACCAAAGGTACACAAAGCAATCCCAACGTCAAAGAACCGGCCAGGATACTGTCGCCGAACCCCATGTATTTCACAAACAGTGCCATACCAAACAAACCGAACACAATGGACGGAATACCGCTCAAGTTATTGGTCATCATCCGGATAAAGCGGACCAGCTTGCCTTTCGGCGCATATTCGTTCATATAAATGCCACTCATCACTCCCACCGGAAATGCGAACAGCGCACTGCCCACCATCAGATAAAAAGTACCTACAATGGCCGGCCATATACCGCCACCCGTCATGCCGTCACTGGGCGCCGTGGTCAGAAACTCCCAGCTGATTACTCCTATACCTTTATATATAATAAAACCGAGAATGGCGAACAGAATGAGGACAATGCTATAACTCAGCAGTTTGAAAATACCGAATGCCAGCCATTGCGAACGTCTTTTACGCGCCCCTTGCCGGGCAGGGAAAACATCTTGCTTCATATTTTAAATACTTAATTAATCTTTTGTCAATCTATCAATATACCCATTGGCTGCGCTGTGTGCCGCATGATCATTAGCACACCGGCAAATTAGTACATTATTTATTTGTTCTTGATGAAATATATTCTACACTAAAGTTGATAAGCATCGTGATGAAAAACAACACCACTCCCAGCAGGAACAGAGCTTCATAGTGCGCGCCGCCGGCGGGTGCCTCTCCCAGTTCCGCTGCAATAGTCGCCGGAATGGTACGGAGCGGTTCCAGAATAGTGGTAGGTATCACAGCTGCATTTCCTGTAACCATCAGCACCGCCATCGTCTCGCCTATGGCACGTCCGATGCCCAGGACAACGCCCGAAGTGATTCCGGAAATGGAAAACGGAATCACCACCTTATATATAGTCTGCCAACGAGTGGCGCCCAATGCCAGACTGGCCTCGCGCATGGCACGGGGACAATTCCGCATCGCATCCTCACTTACGGTAATGATAGTAGGGAGTGCCATGATCGCCAAAACAATACTTCCGGCCAATCCGGTCTCGCCCACAGGCAGATTAAATATTTTCTGAATAAGCGGTACGATAACAATCAATCCGAAAAACCCATAGACCACGGACGGAATACCACTGAGCAATTCAATAATCGGCTTCAGAAAACTACGGGTCCGATGGTCTGCCACCTCGGACATATACACCGCCACCGACAAGCCGAAAGGCAAAGCAAACAGGATGGCAAAGAAACTCACCCAAAGCGTACCCGTAATCAAAGGAAGAAATCCGAACTGAGGGGCGGGAGTAGCCGTAGGGAACCATTCCTTTCCGGCAAAAACCTCATCAAAAGAAATAGACTCGTCTTTCAGCAGATGTCCCGGAAAATCCTTTTCTATAAACTTGGAGGGAACAAAGGCGATGATGCCTGGATTACCGGCAACGATCTCACCGATGCACCGGGGAGCCTTCTCGTACTCGGCTCCCAACTCTTCTTCCGAAAAATAGGAGGTGATATCCTCCAACCGGAAAACTTTAACCTCCGCGTCCGGTCCTCCCAACTCTTTCCAGTTGGTAATCTCTTCGTCAAAAACATCTTTTATTTGTGCCGCACTCAGTTCCTGTACCGGATTGGCTTTATTCACCGCCAGTACATACCCCTCTTCTATGACTTTTTTATTAAAAAGTCCCAGAGCCTCCGCAAATAAGAATACGACAATCAGCAAAATAGTAATGCTCGTTATAAAGCCGCTGCAAGTCAATATCCCTTCTACAATCTTTTCCCAAACTCGTTTCATACAGTTTTAGTCTTCTATTTTAATAACTGATGCAAAAAAAGCCTCTTTATATTAAGGTGATATGAAAGAAGCTTGAAGTATTTGCTACAATTATATTACAAACTTGTTACAGATAAAGAAAAACCTGATCTTATTACCATTTTCCCGCAGGAACAGATTCAATCCACCCTTGCCGGTGAATATTACCCGTAACAGAATCGTAACACACCAGTAAAACAAATGACACAAAAAAACGTTTCTTTTGCACACGAATTAATATAAGAACTTATGAATCAATTAAAAGCTCTATTTCTTTTTATTCTATTGGCTTGTAGTCTGAATATTACCGCGCAACGCATAAAAGGTAGTGACACGGTGTTGCCCGTATCACAAGAAACAGCCGAGATTTTCATGAAAGATGATCCCGACCGACGAGTAACCGTCACCGGCGGAGGAACCGGAGTGGGGATTTCCGCCCTGATGGACAACACAACAGATATCGCTATGGCTTCCCGTCCCATCAAATTCAGCGAAAAGATGAAACTGAAAGCCGCCAAACAGGAAGTGGAGGAGGTAATTATAGCGTATGACGCCCTGGCCGTCATTGTAAACCCGTCCAACCCTGTCAGCCAACTGACACGCCAGCAACTGGAAGCCATATTCCGCGGCAAGATAACCAATTGGAAACAGCTGGGGGGACCCGATATGAAAATCATTGTCTATTCTCGCGAAACCTCTTCGGGAACTTACGAATTTTTCAAAGAAAGCGCCCTGAAGAACAAGAACTACATGAGCAGCAGCTTGTCCATGCCCGCCACCGGAGCCGTGATCCAGTCTGTAAGCCAGACCAAAGGCGCTATCGGCTATGTGGGACTGGCCTACTTGTCTCCCCGAGTGAAAGCCATTGCCGTTTCCTACGATGACGGCAAGCATTATGTACTGCCCAGCCTTGAAAACGGAAAGAAGAAACTTTACCCCGTAGTACGCCCTCTTTATTACTATTACAATGTAGCCAATAAGGAAAAAGTGACCCCGTTCATTGACTACATCCTGTCACCCGAGGGGCAAAATATTATAAAAAACGGTGGATATATTCCTGTGAAATAAAGGATATCCCAAAAAGAATGCGTACTTTTGCAGCAAAAGTGTAAAATTGATATCACAATGACTGAAATGAACGCTACAGAAGCTACAGAGAAGAAAAGTCTGAACTTCATTGAACAGGCAGTTGAGAACGACCTGAAAGAAGGTAAAAACGGAGGGAAAGTACAAACCCGCTTTCCGCCCGAGCCGAACGGCTACCTGCACATCGGTCATGCCAAAGCCATCTGTCTGGATTTCGGGATAGCTGCACGCTATGGTGGCGTATGTAACCTGCGTTTTGACGACACCAACCCGACCAAAGAAGATATGGAATACGTGGAAGCCATCAAGGAGGACATCCAATGGCTCGGATTCCAGTGGGGAAACGAATATTATGCATCCGACTACTTCCAGCAATTATGGGATTTCGCCGTCAATCTGATAAAGGAAGGAAAGGCTTATATAGACGAACAGAACTCCGAACAAATCGCGGCACAGAAGGGAACTCCCACCCAACCCGGAACCGAGAGCCCTTACCGCAACCGTCCCATCGAGGAAAGCCTGGAACTGTTCAACAAAATGAACAGCGGTGAAATAGAAGAAGGCAAAATGGTGCTCCGCGCCAAAATAGACATGGCAAGCCCCAACATGCACTTCCGCGACCCTATTATTTATCGTGTGGTAAAGACTCCGCACCACCGCACAGGCGAAACCTGGAAAGCATACCCTATGTATGACTTCGCACACGGACAGAGCGACTACTTTGAAGGAGTAACTCATTCACTGTGTACCCTGGAGTTCGTACCCCACCGTCCGTTGTACGACCTGTTCGTGGACTGGGTAAAAGAAGGTAAAGATCTGGACGACAACCGTCCTCATCAGTATGAGTTCAACAAACTGAACTTGAACTACACTTTGATGAGCAAGCGTAACCTGCTGATTCTGGTAAAAGAACATCTGGTAAACGGTTGGGACGACCCCCGTATGCCGACTCTCTGCGGTTTCCGCCGTCGCGGCTACTCGCCCGAGTCCATCCGCAAATTTGTAGACAAGATAGGTTATACCACTTACGATGCCCTGAATGACTTCGCCCTGCTGGAAAGCGCTGTCCGCGAGGACTTGAACAGCCGTGCCACCCGTGTATCGGCAGTCATCAATCCGGTGAAGCTGATCATTACCAACTATCCCGAAGGACAGGTGGAGGAAATGGAAGCAGTCAACAACCCGGAAGATCCGTCGGCAGGCACACACACCATCGAATTCAGCCGCGAGTTGTGGATAGAACGCGACGACTTCATGGAAGATGCCCCGAAGAAATATTTCCGTATGACTCCGGGACAGGAAGTGCGTCTGAAAAGCGGATACATCGTGAAATGTACAGGCTGCAAGAAAGACGACAACGGCAACGTGGTGGAGGTATATTGCGAATACGATCCCGACAGCAAAACAGGAATGCCGGGCAGCAACCGCAAAATCAAAGGTACGATCCACTGGGTAAGCTGTGCACACTGTCTGCCTGCCGAAGTACGCCTGTATGACCGCCTGTGGAAAGTGGAGAACCCGCGTGATGAGATGGCCGCTATCCGCGAAGCAAAGAACTGCGACGCACTGGAAGCCATGAAAGAAATGATCAACCCCGATTCGTTGAATGTATTAACCAACTGCTATGTAGAAAAATATCTGGCCGATGCCAAACCGCTGGATTACTTGCAGTTCCAACGCATCGGTTATTTCAATGTGGACAAAGACTCTACACCAGAAAATCTGGTGTTCAACCGCACCGTATCTTTAAAAGATACCTGGAGCAAAATTAATAAATAAAAACAAGCTTATGAACTATGACATGTCTTCTTACTTTGAAGACCCGGAATTTAAAGAAGCATTAGCAAGATACGAGGGTATGGTGGAAAACCATACCCCCGCTTATTTTGAAGCTGATGAACTGACCGATATCGCCGAATATTACGCCTCAAAAGGAAGACATAAAGACGCTGACAAGGCCATAAATCTTGCAATCCAATTGCACCCTGATAACATAGACGCCCTGATTTTCCAGGCACGTTCCTTGATGCTGCTAGGAAAAAAAGAAGAAGCCCAAATGGTGATGCAGCTCATCAACAACCCTGCCGACCGTGAATTCAGATTCCTGCAAGCCGACCTGCTGATAGAGGAGGAACACATGGAAGAGGCCGATAAGATATTACAACAACTGGCCATGGACGAGGAGTATGAACTGGATACGCTGCTAGACATCATTCTGGACTACGTTGACGTCAACCAGAAAGAATACGCCAAGAAGTGGATCGACTGCCTGTTTGCCCATTTCGACATGCAAACCCTGCCGGAAACCAACCAACGTCTTCGCGACGTGCTGTGCGATTATTACAGTACTTTCAACAAACCGAAGTTGGCTATCCCTTACCTGAACATGACTCTGAACGAGTTTCCCTATTCCGTTCAGCATTGGAACGAACTGGGTAAATGCTATCTGCAACAAGAGCAATACGAAAAGGCGCACGAAGCTTTCGATTTCGCATTAGCCATTGATGAAAACAACACAGAGACATTGACCTTGAAAGCATTCCTTTACAGCCAGACAGCAAATATCAAGGAATCTATCAACTATTATCTCCGTCTGGAAAAGGCGACAGAGAAGAAACCTCCCGTTTATATGGCATTGGCTGGGCTCCCCTTCGAGATGAAGGATTACGAAACCGCCATGAAGTATACACAAAAGCTGCTAAAACAGAAACAGGAGATAACTGCATTCGAGCTAACCGATATATATAGTATCGCAGCCCTCTGTCATGTAGCCCTGGGACATCCTGAAGAGGGATATATGTATCTGGACCAAGTGCTGAAGCAGAACGGGAACGATGCGGAAACACGTATCTATGCCGGACAGTTTTTCACGATAATGGCAGGCAGCAAGGACATCAGCGAGGAGGAAAGAAAGAATAATATCGACAAGGCGGAGGAACAATTCAACCTCGCCCTGGAATTCACCCCGAAAGAGGAACGGATGGATATTTTGTTCAAAATCGGATCCAAATACTTCGATGAACATCTCTTTGAATATGCCAACCGGTATTTTGAGCAAATAAACAAAGAATTCCCCCACAACGCCCATAGCACTTATTTCTTTCTGATTTATGGCTATCTTTATTTACAGCAACCAGGTCCGTTCATACACTATCTGGCTAAAATCAATAAAGAACTTCCTGATACGTATGCAGCTCTGGGAGTTGATGAAAACGCACAGTTTCCCGACCAGTTATTCAACGAAGCGATACGCGTAATCAAGGACGATATCAGCAAAGGCAAGCTAAACTTAAACAATTATTTATAATTATTTTATGGAATCAGTTGCATTTATTCAATGGTGTCTGGACCACCTGAATTATTGGACAATTACGTTATTAATGGCCATCGAGAGCTCTTTTATCCCCTTCCCCTCGGAAGTGGTAGTGCCTCCTGCCGCTTACAAGGCAGCCGGAGGCAACAGTGACCTGAATGTATTTCTGGTAGTTATATTTGCGACAATCGGAGCCAATATCGGCGCTCTCATCAATTATTACATAGCCTATTTCGTAGGCCGTCCGCTGGTTTATAAATTCGCGAACAGCCGCTTCGGGCACATGTGTCTGATTGATGAAGCCAAGGTTCAGAACGCGGAACACTACTTTGACAAGCACGGGGCACTCTCCACCTTTATCGGACGTCTTATTCCTGCCGTCCGCCAGCTTATCTCCATTCCTGCCGGTCTGGCCAAGATGAAATTATCCACTTTCCTGCTGTACACAACGCTGGGAGCAGGTATCTGGAATGCCATTCTGGCGGCTATCGGTTACTATCTGCAATCAGTGGTTCCCGAAGAGCAGTTATTGAGTACCGTAACCGAATACAGTCACGAGTTAGGATATTGCTTCATTGCTATCGGTGTTTTAGTGGTAGGTTTCTTGATTTACAAAGGAAGAAAATAAAAAAGAATGAACTTTTTTCCATTTAAATTTGTTATCATTACAGTATCGAACTAAAATATAATAAAATTATGGCAAAAACAGCATTTAAAGGAGCACCGGTGACATTGGCCGGAGAATTTGTAAAAGTAGGAACTTCAGCTCCGGAATTTACATTGGTAAAAGGAGACTTAAGCAATTATACATTAAAGGACGGTAAAGGCAAGTACCTGATTCTGAACATTTTTCCCAGTCTGGATACAGGTGTATGCGCTACTTCCGTACGCAAGTTCAATCAGTTGGCTGCAAACCAGCCCAATACGGTAGTGTTGGCTATCTCTAAAGACCTGCCATTCGCCCAGGGCCGCTTCTGCACCACCGAAGGGATCAGTAACGTTATTCCTTTGTCTGATTATCGCTATACTTCCGATTTTGCTGAAAAATATGGTGTTCTGATGACCGACGGTCCTTTGACGGGATTATTGGCACGTTCGGTAGTAGTGGTTGACCCGGAAGGAAAAGTGGTTTATACCGAACTTGTTCCCGAAATAACCCAGGAACCGGATTATGAAGCTGCGTTGAAAGCAGTAAAATAAAAAGCTCCCGAAGGAATAAAGAAAACGGCAGAAGATTTTGTCAATCTGTCTGCATAGGTTTTGGTGGTTTCGGGCATAACTTCAAGAAGTTATGCCCGAAACTTTTATGTGTTATGCCGGAAAGATCTATCATCTTGCATACGAACGATCTATAATCTTACACCCGAAAGATCTATCATCTTGCATCTTCATCTTCTAAGACAAATACCATTGATACATTCGGTGTACTCCCTCTTCTATATCAATCTTATGCTGCCATCCCAGACTATGCAATTTGCTTACATCCGTCAGCTTGCGCATAGTGCCGTCGGGCTTCGTAGCGTCAAAAGTCAGTTTGCCTTGATAGCCCACTTCTTTGACAATCTTATCCGCCAATTGAGCGATGGTGATTTCTTTTCCCGTACCGATATTGATATGGCAGTTACGGATATCCTTGGAACCGGGTGTGTATGTATCCTTAAAGTCCACATGCTCCATGATATAGACACTGGCATCGGCCATTTCCTCACTCCATAAGAATTCACGCAACGGCTTGCCTGTACCCCATAAGGTCACTTCCTGTCCGGAGATGCCGTATTTTTTCAATACAGCCAGAATTTCCTCATCCGTATTCAAACCGCTTACCCCCTCCACAGGGCGGAGATTCATATCTTTACGCACCGCATCCCAATCTCCTTCATTCAGGCATTTTCCCAAATGAATCTTACGAATCATGGCAGGCAGCACATGGCTGTTCTCCAAATGGAAATTATCATTGGGACCGTAAAGGTTCGTGGGCATCACGGCTATGTAATTGGTTCCATATTGCAGGTTAAAGCTTTCGCACATCTTCAATCCCGCAATCTTCGCAATAGCGTATGGTTCGTTGGTGTACTCCAACGGTGAAGTCAGCAACACCTCTTCCTTCATGGGTTGTCCGGCATCACGAGGGTAAATGCAAGTGCTTCCCAAAAACAAGAGTTTCTTTACATTGTGACGGAAGCTCTCTCCTATCACATTCTGCTGAATCTGCAAGTTCTGATAAATAAAATCGGCACGGTAAAGACTGTTCGCCATGATACCGCCTACATGTGCCGCCGCTAAAATGACATACCGGGGCTGCTCTTCATCAAAGAACTCCTTCACAGCCTGCCCGTCCAGCAGATCCAGTTCTTTGTGAGAACGGCCTACCAGATTGGTATATCCTTTTTGCTGCAAATTATTCCATATAGCAGAACCCACCAGTCCGTGGTGTCCTGCTACATATATCTTGGCTGTTTTTTCCATTATTCCGCTATTTGAGCCTTTAAATATAGTTTCTTCACGAACTTCATATCATGCTTCACCATGATTTTCACCAGTTCGGGGAAAGAAGTCTTACGGGGATTCCAGCCCAATAAGGTTTTGGCTTTAGTGGGATCACCCAGCAACTGCTCCACTTCGGCAGGACGGAAATACTTAGGATCGACGGCAACCAGTTCCTTGCCCGTCGCCACATCGATGCCTCTTTCATCCACCCCTTTGCCTTCCCAGCGCAACTCAATGCCCACTTCCTTGAAGGCCAAGGTACAGAACTCGCGCACCGTATGGTACTCGCCGGTCGCAATAACAAAATCTTCGGGAGTATCGTGCTGAAGAATCATCCACATACACTCCACATAATCTTTGGCATAACCCCAGTCACGCAAAGAATCCAGATTTCCCAGATACAGTTTGTCCTGATATCCCTGGGCTATACGTGCGGCAGCCAAAGTAATCTTGCGTGTTACAAAGTTTTCACCACGACGTTCGCTCTCATGGTTGAACAGGATGCCGTTCACGGCAAACATACCGTAACTTTCACGATAATTCTTGGTAATCCAGAAACCATACTGCTTGGCCACCCCATACGGAGAACGGGGATAGAAAGGAGTCGTTTCCTTCTGAGGGACTTCCTGCACCAGTCCGAACAACTCGGAGGTAGATGCCTGATAAATCTTGGTCTTTTTTTCCAAACCCAGGATCCGGACAGCTTCCAACATACGCAGCGTGCCTACCGCATCCGCTTCCGCAGTGTACTCGGGCACATCGAAACTTACTTTCACATGGCTCTGAGCAGCCAGATTATAGATTTCATCGGGCTGTACAGCCTGAATGATACGTATCAGCGAACTACTGTCGGTCATATCCCCCCAATGCAGATTCACCAGACGGGTCTTTTGCATATCACGAACCCACTCGTCCAGATAGAGATGTTCTATACGACCTGTGTTGAATGAAGAAGAACGGCGCAGAATACCGTGAACCTCATATCCCTTTTCAATCAAAAACTCTGCCAGGAATGAACCGTCCTGACCTGTAATACCTGAAATTAAAGCAACTTTTTTCATTTCGTTTATTGTAAATGGCCTCATGCAGGCCTTCTAAGTTATTTCATATCACATAGCTATCTACCGCTATCTGCCTTTCGGCATGACAAAGGACAAAATGACCAAACAGAACGGCAGATAACAGACAGCATACACTCCATGTATGCAGAAATAAAATATATACAAGAAAGAATACTTACTCCGCCGAGAATTCTTTGATGCGCTGTTCCTCGCTCAACCGGCAGATCAACAATGTGTTATTCTTCTCAGCAACGATATATCCGTCCAGTCCCTGTACCACCACCCTCTTTTCCTGTGTAGTGTGAATCACACAGTTACGGGTTTCATACAACTTTATATTCTCACCTATCTGCGTATTATTATGGGCATCTTTCGGCAAATTCTCGTGCAACGATCCCCAAGTACCCAAATCACTCCATCCAAAGCTGGCAGGAAGGACAAAAATCTCATCCGCCTTCTCCATAATGGCATAATCCACCGAAATGTTCTCGCACAAAGGGAAATTCTGGTTAATCATTTCCTGCTCCTTGTCCGTATAATAATAAGGAAGCAAACGCTCGAACACCTTCGAAATGGCAGGCTGATATACGCGCAGGGCATTCACCACCGTATTTACATTCCACACAAAAATACCGGCATTCCAGAAGAAATTATTTTTTTGAATATAGCGCCGGGCTGTTTCCAGATCAGGTTTCTCTTTAAAAGAATACACCCGGAATACTTCCTTATTGGCGGTAGAAGGTACACTGAGATCAGCTTCAATGTAACCGTAGCCCGTCTCAGGACGAGTAGGTTTCATGCCCAGGGTAAGGATAGCGTCCGAATCGGCCGTAAAATTCATCGCCGAATTAATCACCCGCTGAAACTCCGCAATATTCATCACAATGTGGTCGCTGGGGGTCACCACCATATTGGCCTTAGGATTACGTGCCTTTATTTTCCAACTGACGTATGCTATACAAGGAGCCGTATTGCGACGGCAAGGCTCACGCAGGATATGATCATCAGCAATATCGGGCAACTGCTCCTTTACAGTGTCCGCATACTTCTCTGATGTCACCACCCAAATATTTTCCGGAGGACAGATCCCCTGGAAACGGTCAGCCGTAAGTTGGATCAATGTACGGCCGCAACCCAGTACATCAATAAATTGCTTAGGATAATCAGGAGTACTCATCGGCCAGAAACGGCTTCCAACACCTCCGGCCATTATAACGAGGTGATTATTCTTGATGTTCATATGATTCATTTTTTACGTTGTATGACCGCAAAGATAAGTATTATTTTTTAAAAAAAGTATTGCGTTTTAATTTATATGTTCTATATTTGCATACGACTAACATTTTTTTTGTCATGAAACAACCGACAACTGAAAACTCTGATATAATTAAACTAGTAGCGATATTAGGTGATTTTGCCTTGTTGAACCTTTCTATGATACTTGTGTTTTTTATTCTGAAAGGAATAGATTCACAGGCCATAGCCCATATTTCATTGAAAACCTACCTGCTGACTTCCAACCTGTGCTATATTCCATGCATATCCATCTTTGGGGTCATACTGCACAACCGCATAGTGCGTCCGGAACAGATTGTAGGCCGTCTGTTAGGAACAATCAGCTTGCATGTAGTCATCTTCCTCACGGTGCTGGCCATTATTAAAGTAGATAACTTCTCACGCATCTATCTGCTTGTTTTCTATCTGTCTTTCATACCTTTAGCTATAGGATGGCGGCTGACATTGCGGTTCTTTGTGAAAATGTTCCGCCGCAGTGGCAGGAACCTGCACGCCACTGTACTGATAGGTGACGGGGACAATATGGTGGAGCTATACCATACGTTGAACGATTTGACTTACGGATACAGGGTTTTAGGCATTTTCTATGATGAGAAGGACTCTAATTACCCCAAAGGGATTCCCTTTAAAGGTCCTGTAAACCAATTATTTGAATGGTTGTCTCATAACACCGTGCACGAACTGTACTGCGGTCTGCCATCCAGCAGAAAGGATGATATTCTGGCCATCATGAACTATTGCGAGAACAATCTGATCCGCTTCTATAGCGTACCTCATGTACGTAATTACATAAAGCGTCAGCTGCAACTGGAATTATTGGGTGAAGTTCCTGTATTGTCCATCCGTACCGAACCGTTGCAGAACCCGGTAAACAGACTGGCAAAACGGTTATTTGATTTGACATTTTCCTCTCTGTTTTTACTTACAATTTTTCCATTTATATACCTATTTGTAGGTCTTATTATTAAAATTTCATCACCTGGTCCCATTTTCTTCAAACAGGAGAGAAACGGGGAAAACGGGAAAATTTTTAAATGCTATAAGTTCCGTTCCATGAAAGTGAATGCATTGTCCGATTCATTGCAGGCTACCAAGAATGATCCCCGCAAGACCAAGTTCGGCAACTTCCTGCGAAAGAGCAATCTGGACGAACTGCCGCAATTCATTAATGTTTTCAAAGGAGAAATGTCTATTGTAGGTCCCAGACCCCATATGCTGAAACATACAGAGGAATATTCCCAACTGATTAACAAATACATGATGCGCCACCTTGTCAAACCCGGAATCACCGGATGGGCGCAAGTCACCGGCTATCGGGGAGAAACCAAAGAACTTTCCCAAATGGAAGGCAGGGTAAGAAGAGACCTGTGGTATATTGAGAACTGGACTTTCCTGCTCGACATCCGCATCATGATAAAAACAGTAACCAACATGTTCCGGGGCGAGAAAAACGCCTATTAATTCAAATCGTAGGAACATTATAAAAAATAAAAAGATATGAAAGGTATTGTACTAGCCGGAGGTTCGGGCACGCGCCTCTATCCTATTACCAAAGGAGTATCCAAACAGTTGCTCCCTGTCTTCGACAAACCCATGATTTATTATCCTATATCGGTACTTATGCTGGCCGGCATACGGGAAATACTCATTATCTCAACCCCATACGACTTACCGAGCTTCAAAAGACTGTTAGGAGACGGAAGCGATTTCGGAGTACGCTTTGAATATGCGGAACAGCCTTCGCCCGACGGACTGGCTCAGGCCTTCATCATCGGCGAGAAATTCATCGGAAATGATTCCGTCTGCCTTGTACTGGGTGATAACATATTCCACGGTAACGGTCTGTCCGCCATGTTGAGAGAATCCGTACGTGCTGCCGAAGAGGACAAGAAAGCAACGGTATTCGGCTATTGGGTCAGTGATCCCGAAAGATATGGCGTAGCGGAATTCGACAAGGATGGCAATTGTCTCTCTATTGAAGAAAAACCTGCCCAACCTAAGTCCAACTATGCCGTGGTGGGACTCTATTTCTACCCCAACAAGGTAGTGGAAGTAGCCAAGAATATCAAGCCTTCGGCACGGGGAGAACTGGAAATCACCACCGTAAACCAGCAATTTCTTCAGGACAAGGAATTGAAAGTACAAACATTGGGCAGAGGTTTCGCATGGCTGGATACCGGTACTCACGACTCGCTGGCCGAGGCAAGTACCTACATCGAAGTCATTGAAAAGCGCCAGGGGCTGAAAGTGGCGTGCCTTGAGGGCATAGCTTTGAGAAAAGGCTGGATTACCCCGGAAAAGATGCAGGAACTGGCTCAGCCGATGCTTAAAAACCAATACGGACAATATTTACTGAAAGTTATAAAAGAACTGGGATTAGAATAATGGAAGTTATAAAAACAGCAATAGACGGGGTTTTCATTTTGGAACCCCGTATTTTTAATGATGCAAGAGGGTATTTCTTTGAAAGCTTCTCGGGACGTGAATTTGAAGAAAAAGTATGCAGGACTACATTTGTACAGGATAATGAGAGTTTCTCCACTTATGGTGTATTACGCGGCCTGCATTTCCAGAAACCTCCTTTCACACAAAGCAAACTGGTGCGTGTAATCAAGGGAGCAGTACTGGATGTGGCTGTAGATATCCGGAAAGGTTCTCCCACTTTTGGAAAGCATGTAGCTGTAGAATTGACTGGAGAGAATCACCGGCAGTTTTTTATCCCCCGCGGATTCGCACACGGCTTTGCGGTACTAAGTGACGAAGTGTTGTTCCAATACAAATGTGACCATTATTATGCTCCGCAAAGCGAAGGAGGAATCGCATGGGACGACCCCGATCTAGGCATAGACTGGCGACTTCCGGCCGACAAGGTTATTTTGTCCGACAAGGACAAGAAACATCCGAGATTGAAAGACTATCAAACGGATTTCGACTTTAATCAAAGTTTATATTAAAGGCAGTTTTGATTCTGCGTTTGTTTGGTTTTTGCCAGTGAAATTAAAAAAACCGAAAACTGCACACAGGACTATCGTAACGTTCAGGACAACATTTTCGAAGATTGACCTATAAAAACAGGGTGTATCTCCTATGAGAGATACACCCTGTTTTTATAGGTCAATATCTTTATATCACTTCTTCTCCATCCCCTCCTGAGGAGCATTAAGTCCTGCCTTCAGATTTTCAAAGAATTCACGTCCGAACAAGATCCATGCAGAAGCGCCCGCCACTGCCAGGAAAATAAATCCGACAAGAATCACCTTCTTGCTGGTTCCCGAAGGCAGCAACGGCACACTGGCAGGTTCCACAACGGCAAATACAGGTTTGGCCTCCTGTACTTTAGCCCGTGCCACCTGCAATTGGGTAGCCACCTGGCTATACACCTGATATGCCAGATTCATATCATTCTGCAATCGTTCTCTCTCCGTCAAAGCACTTTGAAGAACAACCCCCTTGTTAGCATCCATGTAATTGGCATAATTCTGCTGGGCTACATAATACTCCTGCTGGCGTTCCTTATACAATTGTTCCAGATAAGCACAATCCTGCTGGGCTTTAGAGACCCTGTACGCTGTGATATACTCTTGAAGTTTCACCACTACCGTATCTGTAATGGCGGCCGTAACCATCGGGTCCTGCAAAGTCACCGTCACTGTGGTGATGCCGGTTTTCTTATCCACATCAGCAGTAATCGCCTTACGCATGGCTTCCACTTTCTTCGCCTGATCTTCTGTCAGATGGAAAGGATCCAGCTTATTCCCTTCTTCCTCTTCCTTATCGGAGAAGAGAGATTTCACCCCACCTATAGCCGCCCCGGGCAATCCCATCACAGCACCCCACCACGGAGCTTTCTGCTCGTCGAGATAAGCTACAAAAGTAGTATCCACCTCACCGTCCAACGTGGTGACATGTGCATTAAACAGTTCCAGAATGAAAGGAGTAGACGCTACTATATCCGGGAAAAGAGATACGTTCAACGCATCCGCCTCACTGCCCAGACTCATGCCGCCGATCCCCAGCATGGCAGCCATTCCCGACAGGCTCCCCCCGCCGCTTTTGCCGGATTCGGGAGACAATGTCACTTCCACCGTATATTGTTTGGGAATACTCAGAGCAATAATCACCCCTACAATAGCACCTATTCCGGCAGCCTTCAACAGCACCTTTCGGGCAGCCCACAACTTACGGACATACTCCATCAAATCAATTTCCAACTCCTCGTCTTCCCGTGGCCTTTCCTTATTATTCGTATAATTCTTATCTTCCGCCATACTGTTTCTATTTTAAGATATTAGCAATAGATGCAATCATAGTCGCCAATGACGCACTGGTGGTTGCTATGGACAAGGTGTTCTGCAAAGACCAGTTGCTCTTTTCCTTCACCGGAACAATCACCTCACATCCCGGCTGGATCAGCTCACGGCTACCTTTCTTCGCTCTCTTCACCTGACCGTTCATATATACAATATACGCCTTGCTCTTCTTCGCACGGAAACCGTAACCTCCGGCCTGCTCGATATAATATTTCAACGTCTTGCCATCTTCAAATGAAACGGTATTGGGATACATCACAGCCCCACTGATACGTACCGTATTGTTGTATTCAGGAATTTCAATCACATCCCCCTCACGCAATACGATATCCGCACTGGAGCCGGGTTTAAGCATCGCTCTTTCCAGGTCGATACCCACATAATAGATATCTCCCAAGTCCAGCCGGTTGACATCAATGGAGTCCTTTCCTGTCTTGGCCATATCCAGAACCGTTTCCATACGTTTGCGTTCATCGTCATTGATACGACGGCTTAAACGGGCCCCTTTGATATAAGCAAACGGAGTCACTCCACCTGCCTTCTTAATCAAATCGGAAAGACGTTCACTCTTCTCTGTCAGCGCATAATCACCTTCATATAAAACCTCACCGGTCACTTGCACATTCACCTGTTCCTGATAAGCAGGACTCTTACGCACATATACTTGATCGTACGGTTGCAACACAAAACCCGGTTCTCCGTCTATCACAAAACCGTCTTTCAGAGAAAACGAGTACATTTGTCCTATGGTGGAAACCGCTTCCGTACCTTTGCTATCCTTGATACGGCGGGAAACATCCACACGGACGGTAGAAGCCGATTCTTTCAACCCGCCAGCCTGGATTATAATATCCTCCAAAGTCGTATTGTCGGCAAAAGCGAACTCACCCGGACGGGCAACCTCACCATACACCATGATAGTTCCCACATCCTCCAAGTCATGAATACTGGGAATATAAAGCACATCATTACGCTGTAAAGGTACATCGGGCGCAGTACCGGCCATGATACCTTTTATATCTACTTGAATAACCTCTTTCTTCAAATTCTCACGCTCGCGATGCAACACTGCACGTCCTGTAAAGGCATCACCCATAAGACCTTCAGCCTTTTCCACCAGTTGGCGGACTGTATTCAAAGTTCCTCCGAACTGATAAATGCCCGGACGATAGACAGCACCCTTGATTTCAAGTTTATTCTCAAAACGATCCAGAATAGCTTCAGCAGTCAGCACATCACCATCTTTTACCTGAAATACGGAATAATCAATATCATCAATCGTATAAATCTGATACTCCTTTCCATTTTGACGAATCATGCGGAGAGAACGGGTATAGGCATCCCCCGAGAATCCACCGGCATACTTCAACAATGTGGCAACACTTTCGTTGTTTTTCATCTCGTATTTCATGGGGCGTTTCACATTACCCTCTATGCTAACCAACGCCTCGTATGGAGGAACAATGATCACATCGCCTTCCTGCAGACGGATATCATCATTGATTTTACCTTTCATAATAAAATCGTACACATCTACGGTAGCGATCTTCTGTCCTCCGCGCACTACTTGTATATTACGCAAACTACCGATATCGCTCACACCACCGGCACGGTACAGTGCATGAAACACGGTAGAGAAAGAAGACAATGCATAAGTTCCCGGTTGGAACACTTCTCCCATCACATTCACCTGGATAGTCCGGCTGTTTCCCAAAGTAACCTTGATTTGTGAGGACGGGTTCTGTTCATTATCAAGCCCTGCATAAATCTTATTCAGTTCTTTACGCAAATATTGGTTGGCTTCGGCAATAGTCATACCGTTCAGATAAATTAATCCCAAATCGGGGATCGTGATAGATCCGTCCGGAGATACATTATCGCGGATGGTAGCCTGGTTTGTACCCCAGATATCAATGATTACCTCATCACCCGGCCCCAGACGATAATTAGGAGGAGTAGCCAGATTCACACTCGGCTCGAATGTAAGGTTTCTGGTTTCAAAAATGTCCCGTCCATACACCTTATCCTTCTGCATTTCTTCCATATCGCCCATGCCCATCCCCTCGTAATAGCGATTGGCAGAAACACTGTCCAACGAGTTCTTCCCTACCACTCTGTCCGCAGCTGAACGTTGGTCGAAAGTAAAATTCTCTGTTACGTAGATATCTTCCTGAGTCTTTGTCTTTTCACGCAAACGGTTCCGATTTTGCATCGTTGCATTTGCATCTTTATCAGCAGACCCATTTTGCTGTTCATAAAGTTTCTTTACACGCTTAGCCTGTTCTTGTGTCACTCCTCTACGGGCTAACTCTGTAGCAATCTGACGTTGGTCTTTTCCTTGTTGCATGCCCGTCTTCACATATTCCAACACCTGTTGGTCACTCATAGATTGCTGTGCAAGCACAGAACCCGAGAGGGCAAAAACTAAGACCAGTACGGATAATAGTTTTTTTATCATATAAATTCAATAAACTTAGTAATTTAGCAGCCGCAAAGGTAGATATTATTTTCGATATAGGCGAGTATTATTTCATAAAATATCCCTCTAACAAATATAAAAACGGCTGCCACCTGACGGTGTACAGCCGTTTATTCTTTAATAATCCGTTAGCAGAATTCATTCAGACTTCATTGCACAGCCCTCCTCATTTAAAAAAGGTCTGCAAGGGTAAAACTTGTGCAATACCGCCCGGCCGGATCAGCAATACATATTGACGATGGCTTCGTACAATTCCTGTTTACCGCTTACTTGCTTGGGCTCACCATTCTGCTTAGCATAAGCCACTACATCTTCCAGTGTCAGCTTGCCTTCTTCAAATTCTTTACCTTTGCCACTGTCGAATGAAGCATAACGGTCTGACAACATCTTGCAGTAAGGAGATTCATTAAGCAAAGCAGCAGCACTTTCCAATGCACGCGCCATAGCATCCATACCTGCAATATGGGCGATAAAGATATCTTCCAGATCAGTAGAGTTACGACGTGTCTTGGCATCGAAGTTGGTACCGCCATTACCCAAACCGCCGTTGCGGATAATCTGCATCATGGCCTGGGTCAGTTCGTAATTGTCGATAGGGAACTGGTCTGTATCCCATCCGTTCTGATAATCGCCACGGTTAGCGTCAATAGATCCCAACATTCCGTTATCTACCGCAACAGCCAGTTCATGTTCAAATGTATGACCAGCCAACGTAGCATGATTCACTTCAATGTTCACCTTGAAATCCTTGTCCAGTCCGTGAGTTTTCAAGAACCCTACCACAGTTTCGGTATCCACATCATATTGATGCTTAGTCGGCTCCATCGGTTTGGGCTCAATCAGGAAAGTACCTGTAAATCCTTTGCTCCGGGCATAATCGCGAGCGATGGTCAACATCTGAGCCAGATGTTCTTTCTCACGCTTCTGATCTGTATTCAATAAAGACATATACCCTTCACGTCCACCCCAGAATACGTAATTGGAGCCACCCAGTTCGATGGTAGCGTCAATAGCGTTCTTTATTTGGACAGCAGCGCGGGCAACCACATCAAATTCGGGGTTTGTAGCAGCACCGTTCATATAGCGTGCATGACCAAAAACATTTGCCGTGCCCCATAACAATTTGATTCCGGTTTCAGCCTGTTTCTGTTTGGCATAAGCAACTATCTCTTTCAGATTCGCTTCATATTCCTCGATTGTATCGGCTTCCTCACACAAGTCCACATCATGGAAACAATAATATTCGATTCCCATTTTCTGCATGAATTCAAAGCCGGCATCCATCTTATTCTTGGCAGCCTGCACCTTATCGGCATCGCCGTTCCAAGGGAATTTCTTTGTTCCGCCGCCAAACTGGTCACCGCCCTCGGCACACAAAGTATGCCACCATGCCATAGCAAACTTCAACCAGTCTTTCATCTTCTTGCCGTTTATTACCTTTTCAGCATCATAATAACGGAACGCCATCGGGTTCTTACTTTCCTTACCTTCAAATTTAATCTTTCCTATACCGGGAAAATACTCTTTTGTAGCCATAATTCTTTACTTATTTTAATAACTTGTTCTAATTTATCTACTATCTTTTTTCAACACGCAAGCGGATAGCCATTTCTTTATCCGAAGGTCCTTAAAAGGCAGCCATCGCTCTCTCCAGATTAGATTTCCAGCGGGCATACGCATCATCATAAGCAGTGCGCTGTGCCACATCAGGCTCTATCACCTCCAATTTTTCCAATGTGGCAAATGCCTCGTTGTTATCTTTATAAACACCCGCGCCTATGCCGGCCCCCTTGGCAGCGCCCACCGATCCATCCGTGTCATACAGTTCGATTACAGCCCCTGTCACTCCCGCCAATGTTTCGCGGAAAATAGGACTGAGAAACATATTGGCATGTCCGGCATGAATCTTCTGTACAGGGATACCCATCTGCTCCATGATATCAATACCGTATTTAAACGAGAACACGATCCCTTCCTGTGCGGCACGAACAATATGCTGCTTTCCATGCAAGTTAAAATTAACTCCACATATAGAGCATCCTGTCTCTTTATTTTCCAGCATACGCTCCGCCCCGTTACCAAAAGGAAGAATACTTACTCCGGCACTGCCGACAGGAGCCTGTGCCGCCAGCCTGTTCATATCACTGTAAGAAATACCTTCGGGAGCCACATTACGTTTCACCCACGAATTCAATATACCGGTACCATTGATACACAACAACACTCCCAGACGGGTCTGCTCGGCAGTATGATTTACATGGGCAAAAGTATTCACCCGGGATTTCGGATCATAATTTACCTCACCGTTCACGCCATATACCACTCCCGATGTTCCTGCCGTAGAAGCAATCTCTCCCGGATTGAACACATTGAGCGACAAAGCATTATTAGGCTGGTCTCCGGCGCGATAGGTTACAGGAATTCCCTCTTTCAGGCCCAATTCTTTGGCAGCCCATGCATTTACACGCCCCTGCTCGCCAAAAGTCGGTTTGATATCAGCTATCAGCGAACGGTCGAATCCATAATAATCCATCAGGAAGCCCGCGACATCATTTGCCTGAAAATCCCAGAACATCCCTTCGGACAAACCGGACACCGTGGTACAAATATCCCCTGTCAGTTTCATAGCGATATAATCGCCGGGCAGCATTATTTTATAAATACGTTCGTACACAGCAGGCTCATTCTCTTTAATCCATGCCAGTTTGGAAGCGGTAAAATTCCCCGGAGAGTTCAGCAGATGAGAAAGACATTGCGTTTCCCCCAATGCCTCAAACGCTTTCTGCCCGTATGGAACCGCCCGTGAATCACACCATATAATAGCCGGACGTAATACATTTTGCCCTTTATCCACACAAACCAGTCCGTGCATCTGATAAGAGATACCGATAGCGGCAATTCCATCCGGACCGATCCCACTCCCGGCCATGACAGCCTGAGTTGACAATTTCAGATTTTCCCACCAATTTTGCGGATCCTGCTCAGCCCATCCGGGGCGGGCAGCCATAATAGCAGCCTCTGTTTTAGGGAAGAATGCAGAAGAGACACACTTTCCGGTTTCTGCATTTACCAAACTCGCCTTTACCGACGAACTGCCAATATCATAACCTAATAGGTACATTTAAATTGAAAATTTAAGAATTTAAAAATAATAGTCTCTGTCCCGATGCTTATCAGCATTATCCTTCCAAGGAAAGGCCGGTGAAGAATCCCAAAGCATGTACCGATTCCCCGAAACGACCAGGCGGAATATTCTCACAGCAATCACAACAAGGCTAAAGTTATCTGTCTGTTATCACTTCGTTCCCGACTTATTATATATTGAACGATCGAACTTATAGAAGCGTGCCGCCCTGTGGCATACGCCTACCTGTTTTTCCTCCAAAGGTACTACATATGGCATCAACGCTATCTTCTTATGGAAGTTCCTTACATCAAACACCTTATCATAAATCAACTGATAGACAGTCCGCAACTGGGCTGCCGTAAACTTCCGGGGAAGCAAGTCGAACATTACGGAAGGGGCATATTCCACATAATGGCGTATATGTACCAATGCATCCTGCAAAATCTGGAAATGATCGAACGCCAGGCTTTTCACCTCCGTCACAGGCGTCCAGCAAGCATCGTATTTATCAGACAGCTGTTCGAACCGTCTGTCAATCTTCACCAATGTCAGATAAGCGATAGTCACAATGCGGTCTATTTTCTTCTCGTCCAAACGATGAAAACGTTCCAGCCACAACACATCCTTAGGGTTACGGGTACGGTTTTTCGATCCATACGCCTTAAACTGTGTCAGCTTCACATTCTTCAGTCCCGTCAGCTCATTCAACACTCGCTTGGCCGCCTCATCCAGATCCTCATCGTCATAGATAAGGCTACCCGGCAATTTCATGTTATTATATCCGTCTTCGGACTGTTTCCCCACCTGCCTTACCAACAGGACACGGAACTGCTCTCCATCAAAACCAATCAGCACACAGTCCACAGATACATGTAAATTAATCGTCTGGTTTATTTCCGACATAGTAATATGGCTTTTATCATTTCCGGCAGCAAAGATAAATACTATTTTTTGAATTATACAAAACAATATATTTATTTTTATTATGTTCTAAAACACTATTTTTCAATATAATAAATATCATCTATTATACAATATGATATCTTAACCTTATCATATACACTACAATATATAATATACAGGAATTGTCTCGTCTTCTTTTTTTCCTTTTTCCAAAGGACTTTTATTCCATTCAATCTCCTATTTCAGACGTTTGGTTAAAAAAAAGCAATCTTTACGCCAAAAAATTAATAGAATAAAGTTGTTTATTCACAATAATTTTCTTTACTTTTGCCCATTAAAATCTAAAGATTACTCTATGAGAAAGAAAATTTTGGTCTTGGACGACAAAATAGCAATTGCAAAAGTCCTTTCAATCTATCTGGCCAGTGATTATGATTGTATTTGGTTACCGAATGGCATCGAAGGAGTAAAATGGCTTCAGGAAGGTAACATACCAGATTTGATTATATCAGATATCCGTATGCCCGAAATGCGTGGAGACGAGTTTCTGGAATGGATAAAATCCAATCAGCTATTCAAACACATTCCGGTGATTATGCTAAGCAGCGAAGACAGTACCACAGAGCGCATCCGCCTGTTACAAGAAGGCGCGGAAGACTATATTGTCAAACCTTTCAATCCCATGGAATTAAAAGTAAGAATTAAGAAAATTATTGAGTAAATCAGCATGACCTTTCTGCTTTATATAGGAAAGAACAAGGATTTTTTGCGCAAATTCAGCAAGCTCGAAAATGTCCAGATGATTTATGCCCAAAACTACCAGGATGCCATTACAATTTGTGTCAGGCTGAAAGTACGTGAGAACATCATTGTCCTTCACGAACAAGGGGAGATGAACGGAGATATTGAACAGGTCGGTGCCTTTAGAAAAAAGTTCTATCAGGCATATGTCGTACTCATTACGGACAGGCTGAGTCCCGAAGCCAGCAAAGTCTATCTGAACAGCGGAATAAACGATACCGTCAGTTTGCACATCACCACCGCCCAGTTAAGGCAGAAAATAGACATCATCAATAAACGGCAGGAACTGCTATATGCACATAACCGGAAGAAAAAAGACGTCAGGCATTTTATCCTTCCCCAATGGAAGCGCTGCTTCGATATTCTTTTCTCCGGTACAGCATTAGTTTTTCTGTCACCAGTCTTTCTGCTGACTGCCATAGCCATACGTCTGGAGAGCAAAGGACCTGTTATTTACAAATCCAAAAGGGTAGGAACGAATTATACCATTTTTAATTTCCTGAAGTTCCGTTCCATGTATACGGACGCCGATAAAAAACTGAAAGACCTTTCCGGTCAGAACCAATACCTGCCGGAAGGTATTCCGGAGATTACCGAAGATTTCTTGATGGAAGAATTAGAAGGGCTGATATTTGGAGATGACGGTGTTATAGATAATGGCGGAATGCTGGTTTCCGATGACTTCATCATTCCGGAAGAAGAGTTCATTTCCAAACAAAACGCACTGGATGAAAGTCCTTTCATAAAAATAGAAAAAGACCCGCGAGTCACCAAAGTAGGACGCGTTTTACGAAAATACAGCCTGGATGAGCTACCTCAACTGGTCAACATATTGAAAGGCGATATGTCTGTGGTGGGTAACCGTCCTCTTCCACTCTATGAAGCCGAACGCCTGACAAACGATGAAAGTATCGAACGCTTCATGGCGCCTGCCGGGCTGACCGGTTTGTGGCAGGTAGAAAAGCGGGGGGATGCCGGAAAATTATCCGCTAAAGAACGCAAAGAATTAGATTTGAAATACGGTAAAGAATTCTCCTTTTTTCTGGATATGAAAATCCTGTTCAAGACTTTGACAGCTTTTGTCCAAAAAGGAGATGTTTAAATAATTTGTTTTAGGAATAAAAAGGGGATTTATTATATGGATAAAGTATGTCTTTTTGTCATCTGTATGTATTGTTCTATCCATCACTTAAGCGCACAACAGGAAGAACAACAAACACAACCGGTACAGCAATCTCTTGTGACACAAGATGATATATTGGGGAATATGAATGTGGATTATGCGAAGATAAAGCTGCCTCCGTTAAGTGTCCTTTATGAGAATGCACGCAGCACTCCAAGCTTACAGATTTTAGAGAAAGAGAAACTGTTACAGAAAAAGTTACTATCGAAAGAGAAAAGGAACTGGCTGGGGTTTATCCAAGCCGGCGGAAGTGCTTCTTACGGTATAGCAGACAATGTGGCCAGCAATACGGATGTCAACACCCCACTTATTTACAGGTATGTAGGTACAGAACAAACTTCGTGGAACGTGGGAGGCGGCATCAGTATTCCTTTTGAAAAGCTGTTCGACCTCCGGGGAGGAATCAAGCGCCAGCGAATCCAAGTGGATATTGCCGAGTTAAGAAAACAGGAAGCATACGAAACTCTTAAAATACAAATAGCTCATTTATATGTTCAGATTTTATCTAATATAGAAACATTGCAAAGATCAGCTGAAAATATAGCTTTATATAAAGGTGCATCGGCTGTTGCAGAACAGGAATATAGAAACAGACGTACCTCTATTCATGATGTGGCCAAGACTAAAGAGCAGGAATTTGCCGCTAATCAAGACTTTGCCTTACTACGCTCTACTATTAACGACCAACTGCTGACCCTTGAAATAATCTCCCACACCCCCATCTTGACCATACAAGGAGAAAAGGACGTTCAAGAAACAACGATACAGGAACAGGAAGAAAACAAGAGGCAAAGTAAGAAAAAAGACAAAAAGGAATAAGAAACATGGAATTATTTAAATATATAGTCAAGTTTATCTATCGTATCCGTTGGTGGATGGTTATATTTCCATGTATAGCCGGTATCATAGCGTGGTTCCTTACCAGAAGTCTGGAAAAAACGTATGATGTGAAAACCACCATCTTTACAGGAATCATCTCCGGATACAACGTAGATGCCACCGATACCAGAAATGCCACTGTGCACATGAGTAATTTAATGAATATCATTACGACGGAACGCACACTGAAAATAGTATCTCTGAAACTGCTTGCCCGCTGTTTGGTTTATGGAGATGCCGAAAGAAACACCAGTTATATTTCAGCCATACATTACCAGCAGCTAGTTTCCGGCATTCCACGAGAGTTACAGGCATTGATAGACAAGCAAAACGAAGAGAAAACCTATCATAATCTGGTAGCTTTTGAACGCCCGTCCATCAATAATTTTATCTACCAACTACTCAATTATACCCACCCTTATTTCAGCGTACCTCTACTCTCACAACATATAAAAGTAGCCAGGTTGGGAAACAGCGATATGATCGAGATTGCTTATAGTGCCAACGATCCGGGAATAGCTTATAACACACTTGAGATACTGAATGAAGAATTTGTCAAACAATACCATGAACTACGCTATGGAGAAACAGACAATGTTATCAAGTTCTTTCAAGAAGAACTGGCCAGATTAGGCAAAATGCTGACTGCCGCCGAGGATTCTTTAATCGAGTACAATATAGAAAACCGCATCATCAACTACGGAGAACAAACCAAACAAGTGGCAAGCATGGACGCTGCTTACCGGATGATGGACAATGATTTACTTGTCAATTACTCTACCAGTAAGGCGTTGATCGATTTCTATGAATATAAATTAGGTGATGTGGCCAAATTGATCCGTACCAACAATGAGTTTATGGACAAACTTCATCAAATGTCCCAATTGAACACTCAGATCTCAACCATGGAAATCACTCCGGACGAAAAGAACCGGAAGAAACTGGAGGAACAAAAAAACATGTTAAGTAACGCCGAACAAAACATCAACAATCTCGCCCTGAAACTAAGTGCTGAAGCTGCAAGTACAAACAATGTATCTTATGAAACACTCATCAGCCAGTGGCTTGACCAAATAGTCCTTGCCGAAAAGACTAAAGCCCAAATGGAAGCACGAGATATAATGAGAGAGAATTTAAATGAAGATTTCCTTTATTTCTCCCCCATCGGCGCCACCCTGGGCCGGAAAGAAAGGCATATCGGCTTTGTGGAAAGCAACTATATGTCTACCATGGGGGCCTTAAATGCAGCCATCTTGCGACAAAAGAATCTGGAAATGACTTCGGCTTCATTAAAAATCATGAACCCGCCCCTGTTTCCATTGACCTCCTCCCCCACCAATGCACGCATGATTATACTTGCATCCATACTGGGTACTTTACTTTTCATCATTGGTTATTTTCTGATTATCGAAATACTGGACCGTACCCTCAGAGACAAAATACGTACAGAACGAATCACCGGAGGAACAGTTATCGGCGCATATCCTAAAGAAAGCAAGTTAAGATACAGACGTTATAATAAAGCCATAAACGAAATGGCCGTCAAGCAACTCAGCACCGCTTTATTGCCTCATCTAAATACACAGGAACAGCGAGTTATCAATTTGTTAAGTACAGAAGAGAAAGACGGAAAGACCCATGTCGCCCGCCTGATAGAGGAATATTGGAGCAACATCGGCTTAAACGTCCGCCGCATTACATACGATGAAGATTTTCTAAGCGAAGATAGCCAATATGTACAGGCAAACAATTTGAAAGAACTATGTCCCGATCTGGAAAAGGATGAAATTCTTCTAATCGAGCACCCGGTCCTGAAAAGCAATCCTCTGCCTCCGGCTTTGTTAAATGAAGCATCCATCAATCTGCTGGTTGTCCGTGCCAACCGTACTTGGAAAAATACGGATCAGGCACTGTATGAACATTTGTTACAAGTTAAACAAAAAGAAGTACCCCTCCTTTTCTATCTGACACAAGCAGACAGAAATACAGTGGAAGATTTTACAGGACAATTACCTCCTTACACGAACTTTAAGAATATGGAATACAGGCTGTTTCAACTCGGACTGACCGCCATTGAATACAAAGGAAAATAGATAATGATAGCAAAAGAAATAAATATAACCCATACAGGTCAAATTCTAGCCAGCTTTATTATCGGGCTGTGCTTATGCCTATGGACAGCCCTCAACATGAAACCTGCCATAGGAGTTGCAATAGGGTTCATACCTTTTGCCACGCTTTTTATTTTTATATGCATAAACAAACCCGCCATTCTGCTGGCCATCACCTTTATGCTGAATTACCTGATAATGGGAATTAACAGATATCATTCCATCCCTATTGCCATTACCAATATCTTTGACTTGCTCTACGGCATCATGTTGGCCCTTATTCTTCTGAAACAGTTACAAAGCAATCATCATTTCAGAAGAATACTGAACGTCTATACCTGCATCACATTGGTCTGGCTGCTATATTGTATCATCAACATAGGTAATGGTATTACCGGTGAATTTTACATGGAAGCATGGCTTCGTATTTTAAGACCCTGGGCCTTATACCCTATTCTGACCTGTATTATTCTATCCATACACTGCAATCGCTACACTTTTATCCATTACTTTTTAATACTATGGGGTATCATGACCCTACTGGCTGCCGCAAAAGGATATTGGCAAAAGAACAAAGGTTTTGACAGTACCGAGCTAAGCTGGTTGTGGGCCTACGGAGCACGTACCCATTTTATCCATTCCGGTATCCGCTATTTCTCATTTTTCACTGACGCGGGTCTTTTCGGTGCCAGCATGGGATTATCCTGCACTGTTTTCACGCTTACTTTTTTCTATACAAAGAACCTATTTCTCAGACTCTTCTATTTAATAGTGGGTATGGCAGGATTTTATGGTCTGTTAATATCGGGAACCCGATCGGCCATAGCAGTACCCATTGCAGGGCTGGGGCTCTTTCTGTTCCTGTCTAAAAGTTGGAAAATAGGCATCATTTCCTTTATCCTGCTTGTTGGAGGAGTAGGAATGCTGAAATACACCAAGATCGGAGAGAGCAATAAATTGATCCGCCGTATGCGTTCCGCTTTCGACACAGAGGACCAATCGATGATGGCGCGTTTCGAGAACCAGAAAGCACTGAATGCCTACATGGATGAAATGCCCTTCGGCATAGGCATGGGAGCCATAGACGGGGTAGTTCCTCCCCATAACAAATATTATTTCGTTTCCATCTGTCCTTCAGACTCCAGTCTGGTAGATGTATGGAAACAGATGGGAATAGTGGGGCTGTGTGTGTTTTTGGGTATGCATGCCATTCTATTTCTATCGGGCTCCTACATTCTTTTATTCAAAATCCGAAATCCGGAAATCCGAGGACCGCTGACAGGTATGTTATGCGGTTGTGCAGGCATACTGGTAGCTTCTTACGCCAATATGGTTTATTTCCAGTTTCCTAACGGAATCTTGATTTATTCCTGTTTCACCTTTGTTTTTTTAGGACCTTATTTAGATAAACAATACTCAGAAATACATGGACTACCGGCAGCCTGACCTATCCGTCATCACCGTGAACTATAACGGTTTTCACGACACCTGCGAATTTATCGACTCGTGGACAGCTACTATATTCTCTGTCAGTTATGAAATGATAGTCATTGACAATGGTTCCACTGCCAATGAAGCCGCCTTGCTACAAAAAACATATCCTTTTATTCAAGCCGTACGCAGTGAGCAGAACTTAGGATTCGCCGGAGGTAACAATCTGGGTATAAACCTTGCAAAAGGAAAATACCTGTTCTTGCTGAACAATGATGTTTGTATGGTCAAAGATGCCATACCCTTGTTGATAAAACGCCTTCTGTCCTCCGACAAGATAGCAGGTGTCTCCCCGTTAATCCGGGATTATGCAGAACCGCACGCCATACAATTTGCAGGATACACCCAACTTTCGCCCATTACCTTAAGAAACAGAGCCATAGGCAAAGGGAAAATAAATAAAGGCCACTACCCCGCCCAAAAAACGCCTTATCTGCATGGTGCCGCCATGTTACTGAAAAAAACAATAATAGACAAGCTTAGCCTGATGCCCGAAGAATATTTTCTATATTATGAGGAACTGGACTGGTGCACCTATATCAATAGGGAAGGCTACGAACTATGGTACGATCCCGCTTGCGAAATATGGCACAAGGACAGCAACTCCACCGGAAAAGAAAGTCCGTTGAAATACTATTACCTGAGCAGAAACAGATTACTATATGCCTACCGCAATCTCTTTGACTGGAAACTTCCGGTTTCCATCTTATACCAGACAATGATTGTATGTCCCAAAAACATACTGACCGCCTTGGGGAAAGGAAAGAAAGCCATAGCCAAAGCACATTGGGAGGGAACAAAAGCATTTTTCAAACTTAGAAACAAAGACAAACAGCCATGATATTTCTAGCATACATAGAACTATTACTTTTCGCGATATGCGCCTTTACTGTTTTTTACCTGCTGGTATACGCCATAGCGGCAACAGGCAACCGCACCGACAAATATTCCGAATCAAGAGTAAAACACCGTTTCGCCATTCTGATACCGGCCTATCAGGACGATGACTACATACCCTATACCGTCAAATCATTTCTACAACAAGAATATCCTATAGACTGCTATGACATTATCGTCATTTCAGACCACCTGAAGCCGGAAACAAACAGACAGCTGGCACAATATCCCATCACCCTGTTGCAAGCCAGGTTCAAGAAAAGTTCAAAAATGAAATCTGTCAAAGCAGCTATGTCACAATTACAAGAAGGACAATACGATATCGTTTTAATCATGAATGCGGACAATGTAGTGGACACCAATTTTCTTGAAGTTGTCAACAATACGTATGCCAGCGGCTCCAATGCCATCCAAACCCATCGCATCTATCAAGAAAGACCCAATAATGTCAGCATATTGAATGCCATCACCGACGAGATCAATAATTCCATTCTTCGTGCGGGACATGTCAATTTGGGACTTTCAGCTTCGCTGAACGGCTCCGGAACCGCAATAGACTTCACTTGGTTCAAAGAAAACATCCGTCATTTAAAAGACGATGATGATGAAAAAGTCATCGAATCCCTGCTGCTCCGCGAACGGATATATGTGGAATATTTAAATAATACCCATGTATATGCCTTGAAGAATAGTGGAAAGAAAAAATTCTATACCCAACATAGCACTTGGATTAAAACCCAATATTATTCCCTGTTCACCAATATCGGTAATCTGCGCCATTTTAAGTGGAAAATTTGATTATGCCGACCGTATTCTACAATGGTTCATTTTCCCTCGCACCATCCTGCTAGGTATCCTCCTCCTGTTCAGTTTCCTGTCCGTATACTTCCACTGGAGCGCCTGCCTAAAATGGTGGGGATTATTACTCACTTTCTTATTGACTATGGCAATAGCCACTCCAAACTACTTGGTGGACAGCAAATTCAACAAAGCCATGAAAGCTATCCCCTTTCTGGCGGCAGGCATGATATTCAATATGCTTTTAAGAAAGAAAAAATAAAAGCCCCATGCTATCGGAAATTATACATATCATGGAATATACGCTATATATCTACCTTTCCGTCAGTGTGGGGTATATAGTCCTGTTTTCTGCCGCCTCTCATTTCTTCAAACAAAAGAAATATCCCGCGACTACTGTCCGGCAACGCTTTATCATCCTTGTTCCCGCCTATAAAGAGGATGCGGTCATTCACGCCTGCGTCACTTCCGTTCTGCGCCAAACTTATCCGGCAGAGCTTTACGACCTGATAGTCATATCCGACCACATGCGTCCCGAAACCAATGCCTTACTGCGCAAAGAACGCATCAGCTTGATAGAACTGCATGAAAAGGAAAGTTCCAAGGCAAAAGCCCTGCGCATTGCAGCAGAGACCATCACAGACCAGCCATACGATTATGTCCTCATACTGGATGCCGATAATCTGATCTCACCCTGTTATCTTCAAGAACTGAATAAAGCAGCTTCACAGAGTATAAAAGCCATACAGACACACCGCAAAGCCAAAAACATGAATACAGACATAGCCCTATTGGATGCCGCCATCGAAGAGATGAACAATTCCATCTTCCGCAAGGGACACATCCGGCTGGGATTTTCATCTGCCCTTACCGGCTCCGGAATGGCTTTCGATTTCCGATGGTTTGTCCGGAACATCATCCATACCCATAGTACGGGCGAAGACAAAGAACTGGAAGAACTCCTGCTCCGTCAAGGCATTCACATTGAATATATAGACACCCTAGAAACATTGGACGAAAAAGTCCGGCAACCGGATGCCTTGCGTAACCAGCGCCGCCGCTGGATAGCCACCCAGCTTTTCCTTGCATTAAAAATGGGACGTAACCTCCCCACAGCCTTACTGAACGGAAACGGAGATTATCTGCTGAAAACCCTCCAAGCCTTTATCGCTCCCCGCAGCATTCTGTTGGCGCTCATCGGATTCTTTTCATGTGTTCTCTGCATTTTCTCTCCAACTTCTTCCATAAAGTGGTGGATTTTGCTTATCTTGCTGAACGGTGCGTTATACCTGGCCATTCCGTCCAATATGAGATATAAATACATGAGCAGAATCCTCAGGCAGACACCTTATTTTGTAATCATTATGCTTCTCAACTTGTTTCACTTGAAAGGAATGGCACAGAAGTTCAACCATACACAGCATGGATAGAATTATGAATATAAAGGAGTACTTACAACAACACCCGCAATGGAAAAAACGGATACACGGTTTCATCATGCATCCGGTAAAGACACGCCCCTATTGGTGGATACGCGTATGGCAACCTTTCTACATAAAAAAAGGCCAGGGCTCAGTCATTTATCCCAGTGTACGGAAAGACCTTCCACCGTTCCATCTGTTCCAGATGGGAAAATATTCGGTAGTGGAAGATTTCTCCTGCTTGAACAATGCCGTAGGCGACATCGTAATCGGCGACTATTGCCGGATAGGACTCAGCAATACGGTCATCGGTCCCATCCGGATAGACAACGGGGTCAATATTTCACAAAACGTAGCCCTGATAGGATTAGATCACAATTATCAGAATATCACTCAAGGCATCATCGAACAAGGTATCACCACTTCCCCTATCCACATCGGAGAACATACCATCATAGGAGCCAACGTGATTGTACTGCCCGGAATCACCATCGGCAAACATTGTTTTATCGGTGCCGGGTGTGTGGTTACCCAAAACATACCCGACTATTGTGTCACGGTAGGAAATCCCGCACGCATTATCAAACGCTATAACCCTCAATCACAAACATGGGAGAAAATATAAAAATATTAGTATGTGCCCATAAGGACAGCCGGCTACCGCAGCATGAGTACTTCTGCCCTATACAGGTGGGGGCCTCCCTAACCAGTGCCCGATTCTTCCCTGTACTAGATAACACAGGAGATAATATATCCGACAGGAATCCTCACTTTTGTGAACTAACCGCCCATTATTGGGCTTGGAAAAATCTAAAGTGTGACATTATAGGGCTCAATCATTACAGGCGCTTCTTTGATTTTCATCGCCCTTTTCCAGCTTTTTCACCAGACAGGAGTTTCATTAACATAGATTCATTTCTAAAAGAAACTTATCGATTTCCTGATTTAGAAATTTTATTAAATGATTATGACATCATCCTCTCTCCCAAGCGTCATTATCCCTATAACGTCGCTACACAATACGCCATTTCCCATCTAGTCAATGACCTCAATTTACTGAAAGAAGTCATTCAACACCTCACACCCGAATATGCTGAAGCTTTTCATACATTCATGTATCACTGCAATGCCTATTCCGGATATAATATGTTCATCACCAGACGGAAACATTTTAACGAATACTCCCAGTGGCTATTCCGCGTATTGTTTGAATTAGAAAAACGGGTAAAACTGTCCGCCTATCCGGATCAGGCACGTCTGTTCGGCTATTTATCAGAAAGATTGATCAATGTCTATTGCATAAGGCACCGGTTAAAGATAAAGTATGTTCCCGTCATCATGCCCTTGGAAGAAACATTTCAAAATCCGAGTAACCTGCTTTATACGCTTCGCCAGCTAAAGAATGATCTTATTTATAAACTCACAGAATTATAAGTTATGCCGTTGGTTTCTGTCATCATCCCTATATACAATACAGAAAAATTCCTGCCTTTGTGTATCAGCAGCGTCTTAAACCAGACACTGACAGACATTGAGATACTGCTGGTTAATGACGGAAGTACGGACGGAAGCGGGAAAATATGTGACGAATACGCCTGCAAGGACCAACGAATACAGGTAATACACACTCTGAACCAAGGAGTCAGCCATGCACGAAACCAAGGACTGGAAACCGCAAAAGGAGAATATATAGCTTTCATGGATAGCGACGACTGGATAGAAACGGATATGATAGCCACTCTTTATCAACTTATCCGGACAAACGAAGCCGGTCTGGCTACTTGCGGATATATCATTGAAAATGAAGACGGTCGTCCGATTTACCACATCAATGAAGTGAAATCCGGCAAATTAACCCAGTGGGAGGCCATTCACTCCCTGTTTAACGACAGGTATTACAAATACAAAGGAAACTTATGGGATAAATTATATCATAAAAAAATCATTGACAAACATCACCTAAAATTCAATGAACATATTTATTATAATGAAGACAGACTCTTTATTTTTCAATACCTGAGCCACTGCCAATCAGCCGCATACACCACTTCCCCCTATTATCACTATGTCACAAGAAAATCAAGCGCCATGAACCTGTCGCAAAAAAACTACACCCCCAAACTGTGCACTTTCATGGATGCATTCGACCTGATGACTTCACTTTCGGCCACATTCCCCACCTATATTCTACGTGCTTTGTCGGCCGATTACATAAAAAGTTCGTTCTTGTTCTATACCCAACACTCACGGGAAATCCCCTTCAATGAATTATGGGACAGAATGCTAAGAATCAGAAAAAACAATTATATACATCTTCCACTTTCTCTAAAAATAAAGTATGCGCTATATGGCATCAGACTTATCCTGCGGGCATGGCTCAAGTGAAAAAAACAATTTACTGCTTACTTAACACGCACCCGTTTTATCTTTCCATGCACCCACAACAAGGCACAGACCAATTTGTATGCCATCTGATGAAGGCCAGCAGTTTTATTCAGTTCGGGAATCAGTTCCAATAAAGGGGATTCCACCTTTTCCAGTCTTATATAATCCTTTATCATTCTATCCGGAAACAATTCCTTATACACCCGCCTTCTTTCCAGATCTCTTGTCCCGGCATCCGTTTCACTGACCCCTCCAGGCACAAACCTACAAACGATGGAACGAATATTGCGGAACGTCACATTGTTGAATATCAAGGTCTGAATATAAAATTTCCAATCGGATACAATCTTATAATTCTCGTCATACCTGTTTTCATCAAAAAGTTCTTTACGAAAGAACGAAGCCTGATGCAATACAGTTCCCCGAATCAAATCCATCAGCGTTATATCCTCCTTATGAAAGCCCCACACCTCTGTGCCATGCACTATTTTTCCAACAACAATATCGCTGTCCAATGAAGGTGCCACCTCCTGCAACACACCATTGTTATAAAATTCATCACCGGAATTCATAAAGTTCAAATACTCTCCATGCGCCTGTAAAACTCCTTTATTCATGGCATGATAAATACCCTTGTCCGGCTCCGATACCCAATAGTCCACTTTACCGGCATACTCTTTTATCACTTCAATGCTTCCATCCGTGGACCCTCCGTCAATAATAATATACTCAAAATCCCTAAAAGACTGGCCGACCACACTTTCTATGGTTTTCCTCAACCCTTCTTTATTATTATAATTAATGGTTATAATCGAAAATTTTCTTTGTGACATAATATTTCGCTTTTTACAATCTAAAGTTTCCATTCGTCATCCAGACTGAGCGATTTTCCGAATCCGACATACAGAGGCACAATCCGGCTGACATTCGAAGTATAAGTACCGATAAAAAATGAAGAATGGATCAGAATATCCATATCCAACAGCATATTCAACGTATCTATATATCTACTTTTTTTATCCTTTGTATTAAACAAAGACTCATCAAATCCTGTTTGTGTCACAGCTGTGTTACAGTAAACATTAAATCCTTCGGCAACTAGTATGGATTTCAACTCATCCTTCACAGAACTATCATCCGTAGCTATAAACACATTACGGCTGATATGCTTCTTCTCTTTAACAGCATCAATATAAAGAGACAAACCGAGTTCCTTCATCTCACGGGAAACTATCTTATCTCCCCGCCTTATATGTACCGCTATGTAATCTACCGGCAAATTCATCTCACTTTTCCTTTCTTCTATATAACCGGTTGTCTTCTCATTAAATTTTAATATTTTCCGCAAGGCAGAGCCATAATCATTTCTGATATCTTCCAGCTTCTCCAGAAACTCCTCCGATCTCATTTTTAGAAATACCTCATTCCCTAGTTCCGTTTCCGGATGAAATAACAGATATATCCTATTCATTATATAGAAAATATAATACCGGAAAAAAGCGGACGGATTATAATAGATATTTCCCCACCAAGGCTTCCCCTTCTTATAAACAATATATTGCGAGCACATCACCCCGTTACAGTTTGGCAAGACCGACTCGAAATAATCACTCCAGCCTTTCTCCACCCTTGCATTCCAGTTTCTTGTATTGACAGTCAGCTCTTCCTGATTATAGTCCGCATAGACCAATGCCAATGCAAGATTAGACAACTCTGAGAACAACCCTCTTCCAGTCAAACTATATACAATTCTTTTTTTCTTCATCTCCATAGTAGAACATAATGATCAAACTTTTATATCCTCCAATCCGATAAAGCCGTTGGACGTTTGTGTCAGCGCATGTCCGAATCCACTTTGAAATCCCTCACATTCCAGCAAACAGCAACGAACTGCTTTCAAATAATATTCCACCATAGGATGATGTATAAACAAATCTGCCTGCAGGACACCTTTACTCAGCACAGGCGGAAGCCCTATACGCCTCTCGATGCAAAAATCCCCTTTAGGTAAATGACTGATACTTCCGTAATAATGTCCCGGAGCATAACTAGCATAAGGCACTTCCGTCCTGCTCTTCAAAACTAGCATTACATCATACATCATATCCTCTTCAGAATATCCCTGTATTTTCACAGTCAGAAAATTCTGACCTCCATGAATAGTGGAAGAGGCACATTCCGTTCCGTTTATCTCAATGCAATCTATATGAAGCGTATTTTTCGTCCAACCCACATAATCTATAATTTTACTTTTCCGGACCGTCCCTTTCTCTTTCAAGTAATAATCAATGGCAGAATGAACCGTCCCCTGATAAACTACGGTACCATTTTCCAAGCATATTCCTTTTGTACACAAACTTCTTACCGCCGCCATGTTATGACTGACAAACAAAACTGTCCGTCCCTCTCCTTTCGCCACGTCCTGCATCTTGCCAATGGCCTTCTTTTGGAATTCCGCATCTCCCACTGCCAACACCTCGTCCACTACCAGAATTTCCGGCTCCAGATGGGCAGCGATAGCAAAACCCAACCGCACGGTCATACCCGAAGAATAACGTTTCACTGGAGTATCGATATATTTCTCCACACCGGCGAAAGCCACAATCTCATCCAACTTACGGGTAATCTCCGCCTTGGTCATCCCCATGATGGAACCATTCATATAAATATTCTCCCGTCCTGTCATTTCGGGATGAAAGCCTGTACCCACTTCCAGCAAAGAGGCAATACGCCCCCGTGCACGGATACAACCGGCAGTAGGAGAAGTCACCCGCGAAAGGATTTTCAACAAAGTGGACTTTCCCGCACCGTTCTTACCTATAATACCCAGCACTTCCCCTTCCTCCACATGGAAATTAATATCTTTCAACGCCCATACAAAATCCCCCATCGCTTGCTTGGAACGGTCATTCTCTTCCCCGATTCTGAGATACGGGTCCTCCTTTCCACGGATCCGCGCCCACCAACGATTCAAATCACGGCTCAGCGTGCCGGTTCCGATGCTTCCCAATGCATATTGCTTGCTGATATTCTGAAACTCTATCGCTATTTTTCCCATTCTGTCCCTCCTTTTAAATCACATCCATGAAACTACGTTGCACTCTATTAAAAGTCACCATCCCCCAAAGCATTATCACCACTGTAAACACCAACGTGTAGCCTAAGTGAAACCAACTGAAAGTCCCCACTCCCAAAAATCCGAATTTAAATGTTTCGATAATGGAAGTCAGCGGATTTGCCACAATGATCCACATATACTGCTCATGGCTCTGCCTCATCACGGACAAAGGGTAAATAACCGGAGTGGCATACATCCACAACTGCACCCCGAAAGTAATCAAGAAACGCAAGTCGCGGTATTTGGTCGTCAAGGAGGATATCAATAATCCGAACCCCAAACCAAGACCTGCCAACATGAGCAGCAGCAAGGGAGCCAACCAAGCATATCCGTTGACCATCAACGAATATCCGTTGCACAAATAATAAATATAAATTAAAACAAACAGTCCAAACTGAATGCCCATCTTTATCATACAAGATATAACGATGGACAAGGGTACCACCAGACGAGGGAAATATACTTTTCCAAATATATTCTGATTGGCGTTGAACGTATCCGAACAGCGGCTTAAACATTCCGAGAAATAATTCCAGCAGAGTAAGCCCGCCATATAAAAGAGCGGTTGAGGAAGCCCGTCGGTAGGAATACCGGCAATACCGCCAAAAACAAACATGAACATGACGGTAGTAAGCAGTGGCTGGATAACAAACCACAACGGTCCTAAAACAGTCTGTTTATAAAAAGTGACGATATCCCGTCTGATATACATTACCAGCAAATCCCTATAGAGCCATACCTCCTCCAGATCCAACCGGAACAAACCGGACCGAGGCTTGATCACAATATCCCATTTTTCCTGTTCATCTTGTACCATACACTACTTTTTTTAGTAAATTATTCCAACTGTCACAGACCTTCTCTATATGAAATGTATCAGCATATTCCACCGCCTTATTTTCCATCCATTCCCAATCCGTCCGATCAGCCATATACGACATATAACCGGCCAGCTGAGCTATATTCCCTGTCTCAAAAAGAACGGCCATATCTTTGTCTTTCAACAACTCGCGCGTTATCGGTAAATCAGATGCGATAACAGGTAACCCGTGCGCCATAGCCTCTATCATCACCAGGCCGAATCCCTCCCAACGGGAACTCAACACATATATACTGGAATGTGCATAATATTCCTGCACCTCTTTCGTAAAAGGATGCAGCGCCATGTTCTTTTCCAGTTCATATTCATTGATCAATGAACGGTAAAGCGCTTCCTCAGGACCCTCCCCCACAATTTCCAGTGTCCAGTCCGGATGAGTTTTCACAAAAACAGAAAAAGCTTTTATTAAAATATCAAATCCTTTATGTCCGAATGAAAAACGACCGACCGCCAAAATCCTTCTATATTCCTTCTTTCCCCGACCTTTAGGCAGTACAGTCAGAGGATTGTATATCACCTCGCAGCACAGGTTCATTTTCCGAAAGAAACAACCGGCATCTGCATGACTTAAAACCACCCTCTCGTCCAATTTCCTCATCTGGACTTGAAAAAAATAATCCAATCCCGGCAAATAGGGAGTTTCTTTCTCAAAGAATGCTCCATAAGAATTATGCAGCCACCCAACAGTCTTTGTTTGAATCCGGTTCTTTACAGCAGAGAGGTGCAGAGCCATAAAAGCATGTACCCCGATGACTACATCACATTGCCGGGCATTTATTTTCCTTGCCAATGTCCGTTTATAAGAAGAAGGGAAAAAACTGGCAGCATACCATTTCGAAGTCAGCCGGGTATGAGGCAACCCATGTTTATATAAAAAACTATAGCTTTTACATAACAAACGCTCGATGAAAGAGGAGGCGGAATAAGAGAAAGAATCAAACTGCACGGTACTTTCGGCATATCCGTACATCGACAAGTCCGTACAAGTATCCGTAGTCAGTATCGTGACTTCATGTTTTCCGGACAAAGCCTTGGCTATTTCAGCCAACACACGCTGTACTCCGCCGAAACTGAAGACAGTATCACAATAAAATAATATTCTCATGGAATTTAGATTACACTCTTTCTTCGCAAAGATACGATAAAGAAACGAAAATAAATGCGGAATGAGGAAAGAATATCATATAATACAAAGCAGGTATATGCGGCACGTACATACGCATAGAGCGACACGTACGTATGTGAAATCCTGCACACCCAAAAACAACAGGTCAAATAAAAAAAAGACCTTGTTCTTTTTTAAAAAGATGGCGAGCTTTTTTTAAAACCTCCTGATCTTTTTACTGCTGCCGGAAATTCGCCATATTCCGTAGAGGTATGATCCCTTCAGACGCACTTTTTGCAAAGAAAAAGCCTGAGAACGACCTACTTCATATTAAACCGGAACAACTTATAAAAAAAGGATATATAACTGATAACAAATAGATTATGTGAAATTCTGTTCTCAAAAACAGTGAGGGCATGAGAGCATAAGTGAGAGTTACAATTTTTACCATCACTATACAAATAGTTCATAAACAACCAGTTGTGCACACAGTGAGGGCATGAGGGCATTATCACCCAGAATTTTCAGTGAAAGATTCTCATACTCATCGAGATATTGACAAGATAATGCATGATGCTGAATATAAATCAATATCTTTGCAAAAAGAAGAAGAATGACAAAGAACACAAGTTATCATTACAGCATCATTATTCCGCACAAGAATACTCCCCGTCTTCTGGAACGCTGTCTGTGCTCAATTCCCACTTGGGATGAAATTCAAATCATTATCATTGATGATAACAGCAATTCCGAATCTGTCGATTTTTCTCATTTTCCGGGAAACGGCAGAAAAAATACGGAAGTCCTGTTCACTAAGGAGGGAAAAGGAGCAGGATACGCACGGAACATAGGACTCTCCCACGCCCGTGGCAAATGGATTATCTTTGCAGATGCAGATGATTTCTTTACAGCCAATTGTTTTACTATCTTAAACGAATACATGGACAGCCCCCATAAAGTCATCTATTTCAATGTACGTTTTGTCATGTCCGATGATCCGTCCCAAGAAAGCCGACGCGGAACTTACTATACCAACTTCTTCAATGATGTAAACCCGGAAAACAAACTGCGATACCAATCTCAAGTTCCTTGGGGCAAAATGATAAGGCGCAGCTTCCTGTCAACATTCCACATTCAATTCGATGAAACAAGAATAGCCAACGATGTGTATTTTTCATGCCTTGTCGGTATATATGCCCCCAAAGTAACCACAGACAGAAGAATCATTTATTATTGTACCGAATCCGACCAGTCCCTTGCTATGTCCAAACAAGACCGCGAGAGTTTAATCATACGGTTCAACGCAAGCATGAAATGCAACAGACTGTTGCGACAAGAAAAAATCCACTATTACCTGTCACCACTTCCGTGGTGTATCCCTTCGGCAAAAACAAAAGAATGGCTCCCCGCCAAATACTTTTTTGAATACCTGTTTTTCTTCCGCCTGCAAGCATTCAAAGAATTATATTATGCTTTTTCCGCTATCCTATCACATATGAATGAACCGGCTACAAAAGAAACCGACAACCAATGTAACAAGAAAACTACCAACCTAAAGGAATAATATTCATTACACAAGAAGATTCAGAGATACCACCTTCCCCATATCTTATAATACAATTTGATCAGATTAGCGTATTTATACAATATGTGATGTCTGTAAATCCCCCAATTCAAAAGCAGAGAAAAAGGATAGAACAAATTCAATTCGTACAAAACCTCCATAGGCCGGAACTCTCTGCAATGCTTCCTTATCAAATTTCTTTTAAACTTATCTATCGCATCATTACTTTCCCTTGTAACCCCTATTGCAGCAGCATTATACACCACCGGCATCAGCTTGTTCAAAATGAAACAGATATTTTCGGCATACAGTTCCTGTTCCATGTGCTCATTAAAAACGGTCAAGATAAAAATAAAATCCTTTGCCGGCTTGTCAAAGTCCGTTTTCGCCCTATTCATGGTTGAGAAAGGATTTGAACGCCTGTAGAAATAAGTAAAAGAATTGACGGAAGCAAACATTTCCACCTTTTTATACAGAAAATAGCACCACAAAAAGTCCTCAAACAAAATGCCCGTCCTGAAATAAATGGCATTCTCTGTCAGCACCTCCTTTCTGATCAATCTGTTGACCGGAGTGGATGTTATTTTCGAATCCAGAAACAGCTTGTTGATACGTATCCGTCCTTCCGTATATCTTTGCAAATCACTGTTTTTGTTTTCCATCCCTTCTGAATAAGAATCCCCCTGCACCAAGTCAACCCCCGGATATCTTTTCGTTTCCTCCCATAATTTCTCCAGACAATTCTCATAAAGCATATCATCCGAATCTATAAAAAAAAGATAACCACCCCGGGATAGTTCTATTCCCTTGTTCCTTGCCGCAGAGACTCCTTCATTCCTCTCATTTCTCACGATTCTAAAACTGATGTTCCCTTTATATCCGGCCAGCTTTTCCTCTATCAGGCACATACTGTTATCCGGAGAGCAATCATCAATGATGATACACTCAAAACAATCAAAAGTTTGGTTGATTATGGAATCAAGACATTCTGATACGTATTTTTCCACCTTGTAAACCGGCATCACCACCGTTATCTCTTTCATCATTATCTGCTAATCATTATAAAATGCAATATTCGCAAAAACAAATGATACTCACAACATTCCAAAGACTTTAATTACTAAATATACCCATCTTCATCCCTTGAAACCCACTCTTTACTCCGAATACAGCCGACATTCCATAAAAAAACGGATATGGACAGGAATTTCAACAACTTCTTATTGGATATATAAAAAGAATACACTATTTTTACGGAAAAACAAATCAGGGGAATGAAAATAGTATATGTATACGACTCTATAGCCCGTATAGGAGGCATGGAGCGGATTTTAACGGATAAGATGAATTACTTGGCCGAAATTTATGGGCACAAGGTCTATCTTATCACTTCTTCCCAAGGCAATCATCCTCTTTCTTTCCCTTTATCCGACAAAGTGGAACATATCGATCTGGATACAAAGTTTCATTTGCAATACCAGCATCCGCTTCTCGAACAATTGAAAGTGGGATGGACTTTGAACCATAAATTCGAACAAAAATTAAAAAAAGAGATCAAGTTCATCAATCCCGATATCATATCAGGAAATACCAGTTTCAAAGCGGATTTGATCTGTAAATTAAACTGCAAGGCAAAGAAAATCATTGAATCGCATTGCGCCAAAATATACACCCGGATACCTGCAAACCGCAAAAAGAGTTTTTTTAAAGATATAAAAGACAGATACGTCAGCTACCAATGTTTCCGTGATGTAAAACGATACAGCGATGCTATAGTAACACTGACACAAGGAGATGCCGCCATGTGGGGACAACATCCGAATATACATATCATTCCGAACACCACCTCTATTGATATACAAACAATCAGCTCTTGTGAAGCTCCCCGTGTAATAGCGGCAGGCAGACTGACCTGGCAAAAAGGATTCGACAGACTGATCGACGCATGGAATATCGTGCAGAAACGCCATCCCGACTGGATACTGGATATATTTGGTGAAGGATTTTATAAGGATAGCTTAGCCCGGCAGATTAAAGACAGAAAGCTGGAACACTCCATCACAATTCATCCTTTTACACAAAACATAACGCAAGAATACCTGAACAGTTCCATTCTGGCCCTAAGCTCCAATTACGAAGGTTTTGGACTGGTCTTGATCGAAGCCATGAGTCTGGGTGTTCCTTGTGTTTCTTTCGACTGTCCTTTCGGTCCATCGGAAATCATCAGAAACCAGGAAGACGGACTCCTCGTTAAAAACGGAGACATACAAGGATTTGCCAACGCTCTTTGCCACTTGATAGAACATGAAGCAGAAAGAAAAGCTTTTGGCAAAAGAGCTAAACAAAATATAAAACGCTACTCACTCCGAAACATCATGCCGCAATGGGAAATGTTGTTTCATAAACTGACTGAAAAATGACCATCGTTTATCTATACACAGCACTATGCACCGTGGGAGGCGCAGACCGGAGCATCATCCAAAAAGCGAACTATCTGGCTGACGAAATGCATCAGGATGTATTTATTATCACAGATTCACAAAAAGAACGACCGCCCGTTTTCCCGATATCTCCCAGAATCAGGCACATTGACATAGCGATTGATTTTGACAGACAGTATCATCACAACCTGTTAGTAAGAGGGTATTATTATTTTACCCTGATGTACCTGTACAGAAAGAAGCTGGAGTATTGGCTGAAAACCTTGAAGCCGGATATCGTCATCAGCACATTGGGCCGAGAATTGGATTTTCTGACACAACTGGACGATGGAAGCGTAAAAATAGGAGAATCCCATATAGCTAAACCGTACACTCGTAACCTGCATCTGATGGAACAACGGGGATTCCCATACAAGCAAATCGCACGGCATTGGAGAAAGAAACAGGAGGAAGCTGTAAAAAAACTGGACGCGCTGGTTGTTCTGACACAACATGATGCGGATAATTGGAAAGAAGTGAAGAAGGCTTGTGTCATACCAAACTTCTTACCTTTCTCACCCCAAAAAGGGAGTTCCTGCCTGGAAAAAAGAATCATCAGCATAGGAAGATACAGCGAACAGAAGGGGTATGACCGCCTGATTGAAGCTTGGATCAAAGTCAATCAGAAGCATCCCGACTGGCATATCCGCATTTACGGAGAAGGACAGGATAGGAACAGTCTGCAAGAGCTTATTGAAAAGCATCATATAGAAAACAGTTTTTCACTATGCCCTCCGACAAAAAACATTCAAGAAAAATATCTGGAAAGTTCCATATACGTCATGAGTTCACGATTTGAAGGATTACCGATGGCACTTCTGGAAGCGATGGCATGTGGTGTTCCCTGCATTTCATTCGACTGTCCATACGGACCTGCCGAGATTATCACTCCGGAAGAAGACGGAATACTGGTGAAGAACGGAAACACAGACGAACTGGCTGACGCGATATGCCGGCTGATAGAGGATACGGACAAACGCATACGGATGGGAAAGCAGGCCCAAAAGAATATCCAACGTTATTTACGCGAAGAAGTGATGAAACTGTGGGATGAACTATTCAACACTTTAACAACTACCCGACTATGAATATCATCTATCTCCTTTTCCACGGACTATCCCCTTACAGCGGCATCAGCAAAAAGATCCTGTATCAGGTTAAAGGCTTTGAAACATGTGGACACCGGGTCAGTTTATGCACATACAGCATAGCGGACAACGGCCACCGGGTAAGGATGATAAACGATGAAATAATAGACGACTACGGAACAGGCAAACCAGCTGCGGCGAAAAGGAGAGTTTCCTACCAATGCATATACCGCTATGCTGTAACACATCAAGTGGAATTAATCTACGTACGCTCTTTCCATAATGCAAATCCGTTCACCATCCGGCTGTTCAGCAAACTAAGGAAAGCCGGAATTAAAATAGCGATGGAAATACCCACCTATCCTTACGACAGCGAATACACCGGTTTTCCACTGACCACACGCCTGGGGATACAAGTGGATAAAGTATTCCGAAAGACACTGGCAAAACACGTGAACGCCATCGTCACTTTCTCAGACTATCACCGTATATTCGGCCAACGTACCATTCAGATATCCAATGGAGTTGACTTTGATTCCATCCCGCTGAAAAAGATGCTTTCTAAAAATACCTCTGTCATTCATCTATTAGGAGTGGCCGAAGTACATTATTGGCACGGTTACGACCGCCTGATAGACGGTTTGGGTAAATATTACCAAAACCCGGCAAACACAACCGTATTTTTCCACATCGCAGGCGGTATATGGAAATCCGAAATGCATGACTCACAACACGCTCCCGGATTTTATGAACTTATCAACAAATATCATATAGAGAAATATGTCATCTTCCACGGACAAAAAATGAATGAGGAACTAGACGAATTATTCAACGAAGCAGACTTTGCCATCGGCAGTCTGGCACGCCACCGCAGCGGCATCGACAAAATCAAAACATTAAAAAACAGAGAATATGCAGCACGGGGAATACCTTTTGTATATTCAGAAACAGATGGAGACTTTGACAAGATGCCTTATATACTGAAAGTTCCAGCCGATGAAAGTCCCATAGATATCCGCCGGCTTATCCGGTTCTATATGGAACTGGATCTGTCTCCTTGCAGAATAAGGGATTCCATTAAAAACCTGTCATGGAAAGAACAAATGATGAAAGTAATAAACAACCTGTAATACTCCCGCCTATGATCCGAATCGCCTATTGTACCCCCTCTCTCCATATCCCCGGAGGAGTGGAAAGGGTACTGACCACCAAAGCCAATTATCTAGCGGAGAATGGTAATTATGACATATATATTTTGCTGACTGACGGAAAAGGCAAACCTCCCTGCTATACTTTATCGCCCAAAGTAAAAATCATCCAACTGAATATAGACTTTGAAGAATTATGGGAACTTCCTCTTTGGAAAAAAGTGCCGGTTTATCTGAAAAAACAAAGAATATACCGACGCAAGCTCTCTGCCGCCTTGTCTCACCTCAAACCGGACATCACAGTTTCTTTGCTACGACGGGAAATAAACTTTATCACTTCCCTCAAAGATGGAAGCAAAAAGATAGGGGAGCTACACGTAAACCGGAAAAACTATCGTAACTTTGAAAAGAACGAAAGCAACTTCATCAAGGAACTTTTTGCCAAATTATGGATGAAAAGTCTGGTGAGGCATTTAAAAAAGCTGGACAAGTTCGTTGTACTGAGTGAGGAAGACAGAGCCAACTGGCCCGAACTGCAAAATGTAAAAGTTATCAGCAACCCTCTACCCTTTCAATCCGGAACATTCAGCGACTTGAACAATAAACGGATAACCGCAGCCGGAAGATATACTTATCAAAAAGGATTCGATTTGTTACTGGAAGCATGGAGCAAAGTCTGTAACCGGCATCCGGACTGGGAATTACATATATATGGCAAAGGAGACAAGACTACATATCAAGTACTGGCCGGAAAATGGAAATTAAAGAACCTTTTTCTTGAAAATGCAACCCCGGATATGCTCTGTAAATACCATGAAAGTTCTATCTTTGTATCAAGTTCCAGATTTGAGGGATTCGGAATGGTCATAGCGGAAGCAATGGCGTGCGGAGTACCTGCCGTGTCATTCGCCTGTCCGTGCGGACCTAAAGACATCATCCGGGACGGGGAAGACGGACTATTGGTCGAAAATGGAAAAACAGAAGAACTGGCCGAAAAAATAAATTATCTGATTGAGAACGAACAAATAAGAAAAGAAATGGGGAAAAAAGCCCGCATCAATGTACAACGTTTTGCTGAAGATGTAATAATGCAACAATGGATTCAGCTATTCAACAACTTATTAAACGGAACAAAACAATGAAAACAGATTCCCCCTACGACAGAGGAGACATCCATATAAATAAAAACGACAAAGTGCTGGAGATAGGTCCGGGCCATAATCCGACATATCGCTCCAACGTGATAGTCGAAAAATTTATTGACACCAATTACCACCGCTGCGGTGACGTGAAAATATACCCGCATCAGACCTTTGTACATGCCGATGGAGAAAAACTGCCCTTCAAAGACAAGGAGTTTGACTACGTAATATGCAATCAGGTATTGGAACACGTGGAACATCCCGAAGCTTTTGTCAAGGAATTATGCAGGGTAGCCCGACGGGGATACATAGAAACTCCCAGTCTGCTGGGCGAATACTTGTTTCCCAAAAAATCACATAAATGGGTTATATTGGATATAGACAACAAACTGGTCTTCTATGAAAAGAACAAGATGCCGGGAAACTATGAAAACGACTATGGAGAATTATTCCTGAATTATCTGCCTTTCCAATCCCTCCCCTACAAACTGCTGTGGCTGACGGAAGGAGATATAACCTTGAACCGCTATGAGTGGAAAGAGGAAGTGGAGATACTAGTCAATCCCGAAGATGAATACTACTCCTCTTTCTTCCTCAACAAATGGAACCGGGAAATGGTGGAGAAACTATATCCCCGCCGTTCCGCCCTGACGGAAATGAAAAAGATGATTCAAGCCCTGTTCTATATCCTCAAAAACAAATTCAAATCACGATTCAGTAATCACCGGAATCCGGTCACACTGTCCGAATATATAAAAACGCATGAAGTGGTACGCTGACTATTTATCCATCTATGACAAGCCTTTCACCCAAGCCCCACAAGCGGTTATCAACCAAGTGAAAGACAAGATCCGGCAGCTTGCAACTCATGCTCCGCTGGTTTCGGTGGTCGCCATCGCCCATAATGAAGAAAAGAGGATATTGAGCTGCCTGTGGTCTTTATGTGAAAACCAACATAACTATCCTGTAGAAATACTAGTCATCAATAATCATTCTACCGACCACACCGAAGAGGTACTAAAAGAATTAGGAGTCACCTACTTCAATGAATACCGGAAAGGTCCCGGTTTTGCCCGGCAATGCGGACTGAACCATGCCCGGGGGAAGTATCATCTCTGCATAGATGCCGACACACTTTATCCGCCCCAGTACATCAGTACCATGATAAAGGTCTTACAGGACAAAGAAGTGGCAGGTGCATACGCCCTGTGGAGTTTTCTTCCTAATGAACATCATTTAGGACTTTTCTTCTATGAAACACTACGTGATCTCTATTTGAAAATACAAAATCTGAACAGACCGGAGCTCAATGTACGTGGAATGGCTTTTGCCTTCCACACGGAGACAGCCCGGAAAGAAGGATTCCGGACAGACATACTCCGCGGAGAAGACGGCTCCCTGGCACTGGCATTGAAAAAATACGGAAAATTAAGATTCGTCACCGCCCGCAAAGCCCGTGTCCTTACTGGCTATGGCACTATTTCGGCCGACGGATCCCTGTTCAGCAGTTTCAAAAAACGAGCCATAAAAGGTTTAAGAAGCTTCACGGCTCTTTTCTATAGCAAAAACAATTACGAGGACGAAAATTCTAACTTGATAAAGTAACGACAGATGAAAATAGCAATAGAAGCCCAGCGCATCTTCAGAAAAGAGAAACATGGCATGGACTATGTAGTTCTGGAAACCATCCGGGAACTGCAAAAGATAGACCAACAGAACGAATACTTCATACTGGTCAGCCCGGGAGATGATGTTTGTTTGCAGGAATCCGCCAACATGCATATCGTAACCGTTAATTGGCCATCCTATCCGCTTTGGGAACAGATAGGACTGCCGTTGGCTTTGAGAAAAATCAAACCCGACCTGCTGCACTGCACAAGTAACACTGCCCCTGTGTATGGAAACATTCCACTGGTGCTTACACTGCACGACATTATCTTTCTAGAAAAAAAACAAGGCAAGAACCAGTCCATGTACCAAAGACTGGGACGTTTCTACCGAAGAATCATTGTTCCCCAAATTCTTACTAGATGCAAAAGAATCATTACCGTTTCTCATTTTGAATGCAACCGCATCAGTCATTTCCTGCACATTGACAGACAACTGCTTGTCGCCGTACACAACGGCTATTCACAACATTTCATACCCATACGGAACGCACAAGCCACCACTGCCCGATACATAAAGAAACATCCTTACCTGTTCTTTTTAGGAAATACCGATCCCAAGAAGAATACGGCAAGGGTATTGCAGGCATACGGTATTTATTTAAAAAAATCCCGTCAGCCCCTTCCCTTGCTTATCGCCGACCTGAAAGAAGAGATCATAGACGAATATCTGAACCGGCAAGGATTACAAGAAATAAAAAAAATGCTGTATCATCCCGGATACATTCCAAACACAGAACTACCCGCTGTTTATAGTGGAGCATCCGTCTTTATATACACGTCTTTACGCGAAAGTTTCGGCATCCCCATTCTGGAGGCGATGGCCTGCGGAACTCCCGTCATCACCTCAACCACTTCCGCCATGCCCGAAATCACAGGACCGGAGGGTATTCTGGTCAATCCGTTCGACCCGGAGGAAATTGCTTCCGCCCTCCTTCATTTAGAAGAAAATGCGGAATTCTATGAGTCACAAACTGCATATGGATTAGAAAGAGTCCGTCGGTTCTCATGGGAGAACACAGCCAGAGAAATATTGAAAATATATAAAGAAATACTAGCATGAACACCCTTGAAATCCTCTTCTTCGTCCTCCTGTTCATTGTATTCTACACCTATGTGGGATATGGAATCCTGTTGTGGATATTGGTAAAAATAAAACAAAGTTTTCTTTTCTTCTACGATACGGACGAACCGGAGCAAGAAACCTGCCGGAACGGCAACAACACCGCCCTGCCCGAAATCACCCTGTTCATCACCGCCTATAATGAGGAACAGGTAGTAAACGGAAAGATGAAAAACTGCCACGAACTGGATTATCCCAAAGAGAAACTGCATATCGTATGGGTAACGGACGGCAGCAATGACCGAACCAATGAAAAATTAAAAGCGTATCCCGATGTCACCCTATTGTTCGTCCCCGAAAGAAAAGGAAAAACAGCCGCTATGAACCGGGGAATGGGATTTGTCACCACGCCTTTGGTCATATTCACAGACGCCAATACATTTATTAATCCGCAGGCCGTTCGCGAGATAGTAAAATGTTTTAACCATCCGCAGGTGGGATGCGTGGCAGGAGAAAAACGGGTAGACATGTACAGTACCGGAGGAGCTGTTTCCGGAGGAGAAGGATTGTACTGGAAATATGAATCATGGCTGAAAAAAATGGATTATCAGCTCTATTCCGCCATAGGTGCTGCCGGAGAATTATTTGCCATCCGCACCCCGTTATATGAGGAAATGCCTGAAGATACCCTACTGGATGATTTTATGCTGTCCCTGCGTATCGCCATGAAGCAGTATACGATAGCATATTGTGATACGGCATATGCCTTGGAAAGCGGATCGGCCGATATGAAAGAAGAGGAGAAAAGAAAAATACGTATCTCGGCAGGAGGATTGCAGTCCGTCTATCGTTTGAAAGAACTGCTAAATCCTCTACGTTATGGAATCCTCAGTTTTCAATATGTCTCCCACCGCGTACTGAGATGGTCGGTAACCCCGGTTGCCTTGTTTCTGCTCTTTCCCCTGAATATCCTGCTGGTTCTCTGTAGTGAGAGCCATCCGGTTTACTTTCTTTTTCTTCTGCTGCAATCCGCATTCTACCTCGGGGGAGTTTATGGCAGCTTCCTGTCTGCCAAGTCCGTAAAGAACAAATTACTTTATATTCCCTACTATTTCCTGTTCATGAACATCAATGTGATAAAAGGTTTCTTCTATTTGAAAAGACATGCCGGCGGAACATGGGAAAAATCCCGCAGGGCATAATATTTACTCACCAAAATATTTTTCTATCATCTCACGCAAAGCGGGAGCCATAATCGGCTTGGCCATATAATCGTCACATCCGGCTTCAAAAGCCTTGTCACGGTCACTGTCATACGCATTGGCGGTAAGAGCTATGATGGGAAGTGTCCCCCCTTTCAGACGAATTCTTCTGGTAGCTTCCAAACCGTCCATAACAGGCATCTTTATATCCATCAAAATCATATCGGGCCGGCAACCCTCAAATTTCTCAATAGCCTCCTGCCCATCGTGGGCACGGTAAACTTCATACTCCTTTCTTAAAATTATAGATAATAAGAGGTAATTACTTTCCGTATCTTCAGCTACCAAAATCTTTTTCATTTCTTCTTTTCATTGATTACCTTGCAAAATTACGATATAAAATGATATAAACAATATTTTTTTTGTATATTTGCTGTCAGTAACAAATATCACGCATCTAAATTCGCTAAGAGAAACAGTATATTGAGAATCATACTATTAATATGAAAATTCCGAGTAATATATTGCACGATAAGCAGTATGCAGACAAAATTCTGGAAATTACGGCTGATACTATGTTTTTCGTATATAAAGACGGCACCTGTTTAGACTTCAAGGCTAATACGACGGACTTCTTTATAAAAGAACAAGATATTATAGGGAGAAATATATTCTCTTATTTCCCTGTGGAAACGGCACGGGAGATGTATGCGGAATTCACCAAAGTACGGGCAGGAGACAAACTTTCCGCACGGAATTACAAATTAATATTGGAAGATGACGTAAAATACTACAAATGTATTATCAGCAAGTATGATGAGGAGCATTTTCTTTTTCAATACAGGGATATCACAGGCCGGAGTGTCGTCAGGCTGAAACTGGAAAAAAAGCAAAAAGATTTGTGCGAAATAGAAAAAGCCGCAAGAATAGGATTATGGGCATACGATTCGTCCACACGGTTCTTCACTTATTCGGGATACACCCGGATATTCTGTAACGATGAGGAACAGAAACAGATTTCCATAGATGAATACATGAACTATATGCACCTTGATGACAAGGCCCGTTTCAGTCAATGGCTGGAAGAAAATCTGAAGGAGAAGGATGCTTCCAATACCATAAACTACAAACTCCTTATTGACGGAAAGACCGTCAACATGAGAATAAAAACATATCATAAAGAGGTATATATGCAAAGGACCGTATTGGAAGGATATATACAGAACACATCCGAGATTGTTTGGAAAGCAGAACGCTCCAACCAGCTGAAATCTGCCTTCCTTGCCAATATGAGCCATGAAATCCGTACACCGTTGAATGCCATTCTAGGATTCTCACGCATTATAGCTGAAACGGAAAACGCCGAGGAAAGATTGCAGTATTACGATATTGTAGAAAAAAACAACATGCGCCTGCAGGAACTTATCAACGAGATTTTGGACCTGTCGAAGATTGAATCGGGCATGATGGAGTTCAACTATGCGCCTGTATCCCTTTATACTTTATGTGAGGATGTAAAAAACACGTATAGTTTCAGGTGTCAGCCTGGGGTGGAGCTTGTTTTCGAAGAGTCCGATCCGTCACTGGTTATCTCGACAGACAGGAACCGCTTGTTCCAGGTTTTCTCCAACCTGATAGGTAATGCTACAAAATTCACAGCCAAAGGTTCTATCAGCTTCGGATATAAATTGACGGAAAAAGAAATTGTTTTTCATATAGCCGATACCGGAAGCGGTATTTCCGATGACAAGATAGACAAGATATTCGACCGTTTCATCATGGCCAACAACCAGGTGCAAGGTACAGGACTGGGTCTTTCCATCAGCAAAATCATTGTAGAAAAGTTAGGAGGAAAAATAGCTGTACAATCAAAAATGGAAACCGGAACCACATTCACTTTTACATTGCCTTACATTTCAGCAAACGGAGATATGAAATGGGAGGAAAAACTTCCACCAGCTTCCGTTAAAGACAACAGCAGAACTTCCCATCAGGAGATGACCATCCTAGTGGCGGAAGACTATCAAAGCAATTATGACTTAATAGAGGCTATGATCGGAAAAATATACAAACTGGTGCATGCTCATGACGGCATGGAGGCTATCATATTCTATGAACAATACAAACCCGACTTGATTTTGATGGATATAAAAATGCCTAACATCAATGGTCTGGACGCCACCAGAGCCATCCGGGAAATGTCTGCCGACGTACCTGTCATCGCTGTAAGCGCATACGCATATGAAAAAGACAAAATAGCTGCCATAGAAAGCGGATGCAATGATTTTTTAACCAAACCGGTATCTGCCGACTTATTGAAAATGACTATAAACAAGTATCTAAAACAAAAGTAATTTATGGGAAGATTAGCCGTATACAAATTTGCCTATTTTTTATCTATCCTGTTCACAATCTTCATTCTGGGACTTTCCATCTTCGCTTATTTCTCAGGTAAAATAAATCCGGTAGAGAATATGTTCGCCGCGTACGTTGCTTTAAGCAAACCTATACTGGTGGTTGTCAATACGATATTATTTACTTACTGGCTCATCAGACTCCGGTATTGGTTATGGATTCCATTGACGGGGCTGATGGTAAACTACGAATACATCACTTCCATGTACCAAATTTATAACCCTACCAAGTATGCTAACGAAAACAGACTGAAAATAGTGACTTACAATGTCCACTCATTTGGAAATGAAATCACGGGATTCTCCGCCAAAGAGTTTGCCGAGATGATGAACAAGGAGGAAACGGACGTACTTTGTTTTCAGGAATATAGAGGTAATGGCGACTTTACGGAACAGGATTTACAGAATACGTATGCTAAAACATTCCCTTACTCGTTTATCCCCGAAGGATTGAGTCAGGCCATTTACAGCCGCTACCCCATCAAACAGTCACAAACAATAGAATTTCCGAATACCAATAACGGAGCCATCTGGGCCGACCTGGATGTAAAAGGTATGACGATACGCATCATCAACGTGCACATGCAGACTACCAACTTTGACAGAATGCGTTCCAAAGCAGCACAGGCTCGGGGAGCACAAGATGAGGAACAGGAAAGAGCCATTTATCTGGACTATTCTGACAACTTCCGGGAAAATACTGTCAGACGTGCCGGACAGGCTGAACAAATCAGTTCGCTAATCAATGCCACGGAATATCCCTTGATTGTATGCGGTGACTTCAATGACCCTCCGGGAACTTTTACTTATGAAACGCTGAAAAGCGGCTTGAAAGACGGATTTCAAACCGCAGGAGAAGGGTACGGAGCCACTTACCGGGGGTTTCACCATTTACTACGGATAGACTACTTGTTCCATTCCACCTTATTGGAAGGTATAAAATATAAGGTGATTCCTTATGATATGAGTGACCATAACCCGGTATATCTGGAGGTGGGACTTTGATAAATCACTTCTTCAAAGCTACCGAGAAAAAGAAAGTGGAACCTTTCCCCTCTTCAGACTCAAACCATAAATGCCCACCATTCTTAACAGCGAAATCCTGACATAACAACAAGCCTAATCCGGAACCTTCCTCATTATTCGTTCCGTATTTGCTGAAATGAGTTTCCGTGTTCAACAATTTCTTTTGATCTTCCTCACCCATGCCTTTTCCAGTATCTTTTACACTGACTATGACTTTATCACCCTCTATTCCTGCATTAACCAGAATTTCGGAATCATTATAGCTGAACTTGATCGCATTGCTGAGAAGATTACGCAAGATAGTCTTCATCATATCCATATCGGCATGTACCTCAATCTTTCCGTGCACCGGGAAGTTCACCTTTATATTCTTCATACCGGCTACCAGATTGAAAATTTCGATAACCGAAGCAATATTCCCCACAATATCAAAGTCCTGATAAACGACATTCAGCTTGCCTATCTGGCTTTTAGTCCATTTCAGCAAATTATCCAGCAAAGAGAAAACATCCTCCGTACTTTGATTGGCCATGCTCAGCATATCAAACATTTCCTTACCGATCTGTTCGGACGGAAGACTGAGTATCAACATATTGAGCACCATCTTAATGGATCCCATGGGTGAACGCAGGTCATGCGCGATAACAGAATATAACTTGTCGCGCCCCATAATAATCTTACGCAGTTCTTCCGTCTGCTCCATGATGATCCGTTTGGCGGCAACCAGGGATATCTGATGAGTAACACGGATCACAAGCTCTTCCTTATTAAAAGGTTTGGATATAAAATCATTCGCACCTACCTTGAAACCCTTCACTATATCGGCGGTGGTATTCAAAGCTGTCAGAAATATAATAGGAATATGTTGTGTTTCCGGATCGGCTTTCAATCGTTCGGCAACTTCAAAACCATTCATCTCGGGCATCATGACATCCAACAAAATCAAATCGGGGCGGGCATTGACCGCCTGAGATAATGCCTCCTTTCCATTACCGGCAGTTATCACCTTAAACTTCTCGTTTGTTAACAACACTTTTAACAACAAGACATTAGAAACCACATCATCCACAACTAAAACAGTGTACTCAGAATGACTTATTACAACATTTACATCCGATGTCATAGGTATATATTATTTAGCCAGAACACTTTTAAAATAATCAATCACTTTCGTCAGCCCCTCTTCCAGATGAATGTGAGGCTCCCAATCCAGCTTTTCTCTTGCCAGAGTAATATCCGGCCTGCGCTGACGAGGGTCATCATGAGGTAAAGGTTCGAAAATAATGCTAGAATGAGAACGGGTCAGTTCCAGTATCTTCTGAGCCAGTTCGAATATGGAAAATTCGCAAGGGTTACCGATATTCACCGGTCCTGTGAAATGATCTTCCGTAGCCATCATACGCATCATTCCTTCCACCAGATCATCTATATACTGAAAACTACGCGTCTGTTTTCCGTCTCCATAAATGGTTATATCTTTATCTTGCAATGCCTGTACCACAAAATTGGAAATTACACGTCCGTCATCGGTCAGCATATTAGGGCCATACGTATTGAATATGCGGATTATTTTTACCAAAACACCATGTTGACGGTAATAATCCATGCACAAAGTTTCGGCACAACGTTTTCCTTCATCATAACAAGACCGGTAGCCTATGGGATTCACATTCCCCCAATCTCCCTCCCTCTGGGGATGCGACAACGGATCACCATACACCTCACTGGTAGAAGCCTGAAGTATTTTTGCTTTGTTACGCTTCGCCAGTCCCAACATATTAAACGTGCCGAAGACAGCCGTCTTCGCCGTTTTGATAGCATCATGCTGATAATGTATAGGAGAGGCGGGACATGCCAGATTGTATATCTCGTCCACATCCGTCCAAAACGGATTAATTATATCGTGTTCTATCAGTTCAAAGCGCGGATGCCCGGTCAGGTAACTTATATTCTCTTTACTCCCCGTGAAAAAGTTGTCTAAACATATAACAATATTACCTTCCTCTATCAGACGAGTGCATAGATGTGACCCTATAAATCCTGCGCCTCCCGTTACTAGGATTCTTTTCATTCCCCTTATTTTTACTTTATTTTATGTTTAGCAAAAATAATTGATTCCCTTCACTTGTGCAAACATTTAAAACAAGATTATTCGTTATCTTTGCAAATACTTTGTCAAAATGAGATTTATATGAAGAAATATCCTTGTGTATTAAGTATAGCAGGCTCCGATTGCAGCGGAGGAGCCGGTATACAGGCTGACCTGAAGACAATCTCCGCCTTGGGTGGTTATGCTGCGACAGCCATTACTGCAATCACCGTACAAAACACTTTGGGAGTACGTGCCATACATCCCGTACCACCGGTATATGTGCGTGGCCAGATAGAAGCCGTAATGGAAGATATCCGTCCGGATGCTGTTAAAATAGGTATGATTAATGATGTGGAAATAGTCAAGACCATAGCCTCCTGCCTTCGTACATACCGGCCCCGCTTCGTTGTGTTCGATCCGGTCATGGTATCGACCAGCGGACACCGGCTGATAGAAGAGGACGCCATCAGTGCACTGACCCGGGAACTGATGCCTCTGGCCAGCCTGATTACACCCAATCTGAGTGAGGCGGAAGTATTGACGGAACACCGCATAGGCTATGTGGACGAAATGAAAGCTGCCGCATCGGAATTATTAAAGTTCGGTTGCGGATCCGTTTTACTGAAAGGAGGACATTTGGAGGGCGACAAGATGTGCGATGTATTACAAATAGTTGGAGAAGACAAGCCTCATCTCTTTATTTCAGACAAGATAGAAAGCAAAAACACACACGGAACAGGATGTACTCTTTCTTCCGCCATTGCTACTTTTCTGGCACTGGGATATGATATGCCGCAGGCCGTAGAACATGCAAAAGCATATGTCACCAAAGGCATCCACGCCGGGAAAGACGTGCATATAGGCGAAGGACACGGTCCGCTGAATCACTTTTACGCACCTGTCCCGATGAAAATAATGAAATAATTTGTCTATGCGCTAATTACCATGCGGTACATAACGCAGCATATTAGCAAATTGCCTCATTATTATTCCGTAGTTCCGAAAGAAATAATTAACTTTGCAACGTTTTTAAACCAAAATAGGAAAAATATGAAAGCATTTGTATTCCCCGGACAGGGAGCACAGTTTGTAGGTATGGGTAAAGACCTGTACGAAAACTCGGCTTTAGCCAAAGAACTTTTTGAAAAAGCAAACGACATTTTAGGATACCGTATCACAGACATCATGTTTGAAGGTACTGACGAAGACTTGCGCCAGACTAAGGTAACTCAGCCTGCCGTTTTTCTGCACTCGGTAATTTCCGCTCTTTGCATGGGTGATGATTTCAAACCTGAAATGACTGCCGGACACTCGCTAGGCGAATTTTCCGCATTGGTTGCAGCCGGAGCATTGTCTTTCGAAGATGGTCTGAAACTGGTTTATGCACGTGCTATGGCTATGCAGAAAGCTTGTGAGGCACAACCCTCTACGATGGCTGCCATCATTGCGTTGCCTGACGAAAAAGTAGAAGAAATCTGTGAAGCGATTTCTAAAGAAGGAGAAGTGGTAGTGGCTGCCAATTATAACTGCCCGGGACAAATTGTCATCTCAGGTTCTATCGAAGGGATCAACAAGGCTTGCGAGCAAATGAAAGCTGCCGGTGCTAAACGCGCCCTGCCGTTGAAAGTGGGAGGCGCCTTCCACTCTCCGCTGATGAACCCCGCCAAAGTGGAACTGGAAGCTGCTATCAACGCTACTGAAATTCATACTCCGAAATGCCCAGTATATCAGAATGTGGACGCTTTACCTCACACAAATCCCGCTGAAATCAAGGCAAATCTGGTGGCTCAGCTCACCGCTTCCGTACGCTGGACCCAGACTGTGAAGAATATGGTTGCCGATGGTGCCGATGACTTTACTGAATGCGGACCGGGTGCTGTACTGCAAGGACTGATCAAGAAAATTGATGGATCGGTCAACGCACACGGTATTGCTTGATAAATAAATTTTAGTTATTATAAATTTTATACGGATTACCGGAATATGCTGAGTAATCCGTATTTTTTTATGGCATTTCACAAAAATATTCGTAAGTTTGTCGGTATCTAAACGAGATCAGACTATGAATGAATTTAAATATAACATTGGTTATGCCCTGAGCGGAGGATTTATAAAAGGATTTGCCCATTTGGGGATTATGCAGGCTTTGCATGAACATGGCATCAAGCCGGAAATACTTTCCGGAGTAAGTGCAGGTGCTCTTGCCGCCGTCTTCTATGCCGACGGCAAAGAACCTTTTCATATTGTTGAACTTTTTGAGCACCATTCATTCAAAGAACTGACCACTTTTTCTATCAACAAACAAGGTCTGCTGAAACTGGACAGTTTCATTGATTTCTTAAACAGCAACCTGGAGTCGAAAATGATAGAAGAACTAAAAATCCCCACTATTATTACCGCCACCGATTTGGATCACGGACGCATCGTTTCTTTTAAAAAAGGGAAAATAGCCGAAAGGCTGGCTGCTTCCTGCTGTATGCCTATCTTGTTTGCCCCCATACGCATCAACAATACATATTATGTAGATGGAGGAATCTTGATGAACCTGCCGGTAAGCCCCATCCGCAAAGAATGCGAGAAAGTGATAGCACTCAATGTAGACCCGCTGGTAGCAGATGAATATAGCAAGAATGTGGTAAGCATCGCACTCAGAGCCTATCATTTTATTTTCCAAGCCAATACACTGCCTCAAAAAGGGATTGCAGATTTGCTGATCGAATCATACGGACTGGAAGAATACAGCAACAGGGAGCTGGAAAGAGCCGAAGAGATATTCGAAAAAGGATACAATACGGCAACGGAACTCCTGGACAGATTACTCCTGGAGAATGGAACGATTTGGAGATAAACAAAAAAAGAATAAAATGGATACACAAGAAAAAATTATTATCTATCAGGTATTCACCCGTTTATTCGGGAACAACAGCCTGCGTTGTAAGCCTAATGGTTCTTTGGAGGAAAACGGTTGCGGAAAAATGGCCGATTTCACGACAAAGGCTTTAAGCGAGATCAAAACACTGGGTGCTACACATATTTGGTATACAGGTATCATTGAACATGCTACCCAAACCAATTATACCCGCTATGGTATCAAACCCGATCATCCTGCAGTAGTAAAAGGAAAGGCCGGATCACCGTATGCCATCAAGGATTATTATGATGTAGACCCTGACTTGGCAACCAGTATCCCGGACCGTATGAAAGAGTTCGAGAATCTGGTAAAACGAAGCCACAAAGCCGGATTGAAAGTCATCATTGATTTTGTCCCCAACCATGTAGCCCGCCAATATGGTTCAGACGCCAAGCCTGAAGGAGTAACCGATTTGGGTGAAAAAGATGATATGACAAAAGCATTCAGCCCCAACAATAATTTCTATTATATTCCAGATACAAAACTGGAAGGTAATATCGACCTGCACCGTGGCGCAGCAGAACCTTACATAGAATTTCCGGCAAAAGCAACCGGTAATGACCGTTTTGACGCATGGCCCAACTCCAATGACTGGTATGAAACTGTGAAACTGAATTATGGTATAGACTACATGAACGGTCATAGCCGCCACTTCGAACCGATTCCGGACACATGGGTAAAGATGCGTGACATCCTACTGTTCTGGTCTGCCAAAGGCATTGACGGATTCCGCTGTGATATGGCAGAAATGGTTCCTGTAGAATTCTGGGGATGGGTGATTCCGCAAATCAAAGCCGAACATCCGGAACTGATATTTATCGCCGAGATCTATAATCCGGGAGAATACAGGAATTATCTGTTCAATGGTAAATTCGACTATTTATATGACAAAGTAGGTCTGTATGATACGCTACGCGCCATTACCTGCGGATGGGAATCGGCAACTGCTATTCCACAACGCTGGCAAAGCTTGGGAGGTATCGAAAAACGAATGCTCAATTTCCTGGAGAATCATGACGAGCAGCGCATAGCTTCCGATTATTTTGCCGGAAACGGCTCGAAAGCCATCCCCGCAATGATTGTATCGGCTTGCATGAATACCAACCCAGTCATGATTTACTTCGGGCAGGAATTGGGAGAACATGGCATGGATACGGAAGGTTTCAGCGGGCGTGACGGAAGAACTACTATCTTTGATTACTGGAGTGTGGACAGCATACGCCGCTGGCGCAACGGAGGCAAGTTTGACAATAAATTCCTGAATGAGGATGAAAAGCAATTGAAACAATTCTATACCCGCCTGCTGAATATATGCAACAGTGAAAAAGCCATACGGGAAGGTGTGTTCTTTGACTTAACCTATGCCAATCTGGCCGGATGGGTGTTCAACGAACATAAGCAATACGCCTTTTTACGAAAACAGGATGATGAACTGATATTAATTATGGTCAACTTTGACTCCATACCGGCACGTTCAGCCGTCAATATTCCGCAACATGCGTTTGATTATTTAGGCATCCATCGTTATGGAGAATATGAGGCAACCGAATTGCTGACCGGAAACACAGAGAAGCTCACTCTTATGCCGGACAAAACAACTCCCGTATTACTAGATGGAATGAATGGAAAAATTCTGAAATTCAAGCTATAGTTTCCCACTACAGATTACTCAGATTAACACAGATACAGATTGAAATAATCAATAAATCGTATTTCAATCTGTGTAATCTGTAGTGAAAAAATATTTTAATTCTAGGAAAATACAAATTCTTTCATTGTCCTATCTCTTCAACAGACCAATTTTCAAGTTCAGTTTAAAATAATAGACTCCGTTCTCACGTTCCAGATATCCATATTTATCTTTTTCAGTGGAACTTTTCTCAAACCGGGAATTAACAAACAGGAAATCGGCAAAGACCTGACGGTCAGCCTTCTGATAACAAAGTATCTCTCCATTACCATCTACAAACAGAAAACCGGATATAGCAGAATCTATCCCATTAAAGATCTTGGCAGGACGCATTCCCAAAGCCAAAGCCATAAGAAACTGCTTCATCTTATATTCATAATAACTATGCTTATGAATCAATTCATCCTTTATTTTCAACGGATTGATTTGTTTGATTGCTTCTATCAGGTCACTAACTTTGGATATGCCATCCAAATGCATGACACGCAACATCTCGCCCAACATACGGGGAAAATGAAGATCTATCATGCAAAGATTACTGCGGAATACTTTATCGGCCACATCATTATATTTCAAGATTCCTCCCAAACGTTCTATCATCAACATACGCCCTGCCACATCATCTTCTTCACCAAAAGCATTAATTTTGTTTACGGTAGGAGTAGCGAATTTAACACCTGTCTGCTCGAACTTCAAATTGGCGGCACGCCCTCCATCCAACAACGGGAACATAGTCCCCAAACGGGAACGAACGCAAAAACCTACCAACGGGGCCTCTATACCGTAAAAAGCAACATAAAAATCAGTACGGTCATCCGTCTTTGCTTCCAAGTCATAAATGGCGACTTCATCCAAAAATTCTTCCACACCGTCGGGAGACATCACATCATTCTCGCGACTCTCTTTGACAGCAGCAAAAACCAACTCTGCCACAGCCGCAAAATCCTCACGAGGTATCTGCTTATCTATCTTTTCCCCACAAATACGTACGGTCGCCTCATCCTCCAGAATATAACGGCGTGTCCCGTCATGTTCCTCACGCTGTACCATCGCCACAGGAAACTTTTGCACTTCATTCCTTTTCACATCAGGCGTACCTGCATACACATATCCGTCCGCTAACAAGCGGAAAAAGGCGTAAAGCTCGCCCCACTCTCTCTTTGTCGCTTCAAATGCCATATATTTTCTCTTTTTACTATCGTCAGCTATTTTTTAACGGCTGCAAAGATACGCAAAAGAAGTCTTAAAAAACAGGTTTTCGAGAAATACAAATATTAAACAATGTTATATAGCATACTTTTTAAGTCTGATTATTTGCTATTTTCCAAAAAGTCCGTATCTTTGCAATGTGTTTTTCATAGTATTAGATTTAAGGTTAACAAAGGTTGGAGCAAGGCGTTGCTCCTTTTTTATTTTATCCCCCTTATTTTTATGATAAAACAAGTATTTCTTTTAATCCACAAACCTCGATCTATCTTAAATCAGTTCTCAACAAAATCCCTCCGATAGGATAATCAGGTAGAAATTTATGAAGGGAACACGGATGTCATTTATATTCCAATTGAACCGATGAATTAGCATTTATCAACAAATGTATCACAAATCACTGCATTTCTATAAACCTGTTCCTTATCCAGTTTGTTCTAAATGGCAAAGACAATCTTTATAAATGATAGAATCATGAAATTAAAAAAAGGAAGTATTGCATTACTAACATTGGCAGGTATGTTCTATATGAGCGTACAAAAAGCGGATGCATGCACGCGTGCCGTCTATATCGGACCGGACAATATGGTAATAACTGGACGTACAATGGATTGGAAAGAAGATATTATGAGTAATATCTATGTTTTCCCCAGAGGAATACAACGTGCAGGATATAATAAAGAAAATGCCGTGAAATGGACTTCAAAATACGGCAGCGTCATTGCAACAGGATATGATATAGGTACGTGTGACGGAATGAATGAAAAAGGATTGGTTGCCAGTCTGTTATTTTTGCCAGAATCCGTCTTTGACCGTCAGGGAGATACACGTCCTGTCATGGGAATCAGTATATGGACACAATATGTACTGGACAATTTTGCCACCGTACATGAAGCTGTCGAGGAACTGAAAAAAGAATCATTCCGCATTGATGCTCCCCACATGCCCAACGGTTCAGCTTCCACTCTTCACCTGGCTATTACAGATGAAACAGGAAATACAGCGGTTCTGGAATATCTGGACGGGAATTTAAGCATACACGAAGGAAAAGAATTCCAAGTGATGACCAATTCTCCACGATATGATTATCAGTTAGCTATCAATGATTACTGGAAAGAAATAGGAGGATTGCAAATGCTGCCGGGTACAAACCGTTCCAGCGACCGCTTTGTGCGTGCCTCTTTTTATATACATGCAATCCCTCAGACTCCGGACGCTAAAATAGCTGTACCCAGTGTACTCAGTGTGATGCGTAATGTATCCGTCCCCTTCGGAATTACCACACCGGACAAACCTCATATATCTTCCACCCGCTGGCGCTCTGTATCCGATCAGAAGAATAAAATATATTATTTTGAATCGGTCATGACTCCTAATCTATTTTGGTTGGATTTGAAAAAAATCGACTTTAGTCCCAAAGCCGGAATCAAGAAACTGCCTCTCACCAACGGAAAGATTTATGCAGGGGATGCCGTAAAAGATTTAAAAGACAGCGACTCATTCGTCTTTTTATTTCAAACCCCTGTGATGTAAAATAGTAAAATCAGTATGACGTTCATGCCTCATGAAAATCGGTTGAGAGCCTCGTGAACGTCATACATTTTTACGAATGTGCTCCCCCTCTGGCATTAAGTATCTTTTAAAATTCGTTGTTTTATAATAATACAAAAGCAATCATTTCCTCTCTGCTTCCTCATTACAAAAGAATAATTTATCTTTGAACGGATTTTAATATCCCATCAAAATCAGAACAAAAATAAAATAACTATGGAACAACCATCACTCAACGACCATAATAAACAGGAGTACCCTCCCATGCATACCACAGAGCATGTCATAAACAGGACAATGGTCAATCTTTTCGGATGCGGACGAGCAATATCCGCCCATATAGAACGCAAAAAAAGCAAGCTGGATTTTGCGCTGCAAACATGTCCGGAAGAAACGGATATTACAAGAATAGAAAACACCGTAAACGAAGTATTGCGAAGAAATTTGCCCGTTACAATGGAATTTATCTCTCAAGAGGAAGCTATAGGACGTTTTGACATGAAACGCTTACCGGAAAAAGCTTCCGAAACCGTACGGATTGTAAAAGTCGGCGATTACGACGAATGCCTCTGTATAGGTCAACACGTGAAAAATACGTCCGAAATAGGTACATTTAAAATTATAAGCTACGACTATAAAGACGGAATCTTCCGTATGCGGTTCAAGCTGATATAGAACGACTGTCAATCTGTCCCCCCTAAAATTACAAATTGGCAGTAGTCTTGACAATCAAATGTTTAAAGAGGCTTACCAACTTTTAATGCAAAGGTTTTAATCTTTAAGAAAACCTTTATAGGTTTAAAAGAGTGCAATATAAACCGCATATCATCGAACTAATGGTATGCGGTTTGCATTATGGATAGTGAATGACAAAACCGAAAGGTGAAGGAATTCAGAAATAAACAAAATGTTTAACCAAAACCTATAGGAGATTAAGATTATGATGCCAGTAAGAAGATCAAACCAAACATGGTTACCAAGTATTTTTAATGATTTCTTTGATAACGACTGGATGGTAAAAGCCAATGCAACAGCTCCCGCCATCAATGTTATTGAAAGTGACAAAGACTACAAAGTAGAAGTCGCCGCTCCGGGAATGACCAAAGAAGACTTCAAGATTCATATCAACGAAGACAACGACTTGGTTATCTCTATGGAAAAGAAAACAGAAAGTACTGAAGGTGATAAAGAAGGCAAGAAAGAAAGCCGTTACTTGCGTCGCGAATTCTCTTATTCTAAATTTCAACAGACATTGATCCTGCCTGATGATGTAGATAAAGATAAAATTGATGCAAAAGTAAACGATGGTGTATTAACTATCGAGCTGCCGAAGCGTACGCCGGAAGACAAAGAAAAAGCAGCTAAGGTTATCGAAGTTAAATAACATGCTCTCAAATTCAGAAAAGAGGGATTGCCTATGAAAGGGCAGTTCCTCTTTTGTTTTTATAAAAGTCCGTTTCTATTTACTATAGGTTCATCGTAACCTTACAACCCAAAGATATAAATCTTTCACCTGCAAGATCTATAATCTTCCGGGGGTAAGATCTATAATCTTCGCATTGCATCCTCCCTTCCCTATTCTGGTCCATATTGTCGGCTGTCTTTACGCACTATACCTCGCTAATGTCTACTTAACATATTTATCCAACACTTTTTCCAAGGCATTTTGTGAAACCGGCTTAGTCAGAAAATCATCGCATCCGGCTTCTATAGCTCTGTCTTTGTCGGACTCAAAAGCAAAGGCAGTCAAAGCGACAATAGGCACTTCTTTTGAATAAGAACGAATCAGGCGCGTAGCCTCCAGCCCATCCATATGGGGCATCTTGATATCCATCAAAATCAAGTCAGGCTGATGTTCTTTAAATTGATTCACCGCATCCTCTCCATCCTTAGCCCATAGCAGATTACATCTTTTTCCTAACAATGTCTTTAACAGCAAAAAGTTGCTGTCCACATCTTCCGCCACCAGTACTGTTCTTCTTTGCAATACTTTTCTCAGTCCCGTACTCCCTGATTCCGGACACTTCGTACCCCTTCCGGATTCCGGACATTTTTTACCCGCCTTATAAGGAATTGTAAAACGAAAAGTAGAACCTTCATTCAGTTTGGATTCCGCAGTAATCTCTCCACCTAGTTTTTCTACAATCACCCTACAAATCGCAAGCCCCAAGCCTGTTCCCTGAACAAAAGTATTCAGTTTCACGAAACGCTCAAAAATCATTTTAATCTTCTCCTCGGAGATCCCCATCCCTGTGTCTTTTACATAAAAATCAATATACTCCTTCCTCACTTCAAAACCAAAACGGATTTCCCCTTTGAAAGTAAATTTTATAGCATTGGTTATCAAATTTGTAACGACTTGCATAATTCGGTTCTGATCTTCATTGATTATCAAGCTGGTGTCTTTATTGTCTAATATCAAAACAACCCCAGTCTGCACCCGATCCTTGTGCATCTCATACACATTACGGCACAATTCTCCCAAGTCCATTGGATATCTGACGTATTCCAATGTACCGGCCTCTATTTTTGCCAAATCAAGAATATCATTGATTAATTGCAACAATATTTCCGAATTCTGGTTGATAATATCCGAATAAAGTTTTTCATCCGCCGCATTATCCGCCATAGTCATCAAACGGGAAAAACCTACTATTGCATTCAAAGGAGTACGGATTTCATGGCTCATATTGGCTAGAAAGGCTGTTTTCAGCCTGTCGGACTGCTCAGCCTTGATACGGGCCTGAACCAGCTCTTGCTCTATGTTCTGCATATTAGTAATATCCCACGAAATGCCAATAATAAGCGGTGCACGCCCTTCCAGAGGAACTAATGTTTTTAAAGTCTGCACGATGCGGGTCTCGCCTGTAGCCGTCACATACGTTTCCTGCATTTCCATGCGCTCTCGGGTACGGATCAATTCCAAATCATCCCGATGAAACTTCTCCGCATTCTCATGTTCGGGAAACACTTCAAAATCAATATGGCCCAATGCCTTGGAAGCAGGAATTTTAGAGTGACTGGCAAATGCTTTGTTCCAATAAAGGTATCGGAAATCATCCTCAGGGTCTTTCACAAACAAATAAACAGGAATATTATTCAGTATGGCATCCATCAGATAATTCAGTTCACGCAATTCGTCACGGTTCTTGATAACATCCGTTATATCCTGCGTAAAGAACCAAATCATTTCCTCACCCTGATTTTGAATCATAAAAGCCGAAACCTGATGAACACGAAGTTTTGTTTCTCCCACACGGGTATATTTAGCACGATAAGCAAAATTACCTCCATTATCACGAATCTCTTGAACACGTTTATCAAATATTTCTTTGGTATTCAGAGAAACAGGTAAATCATAAACTTTTTGTGTGCCCAACTCCTCTTTCACTCCATATTCCTCAATAAACTGCCGGTTGGCATAAACTAAGGTTCCGTCAACCGATACAGCCAGAATACTATCACTGACCTTATCCAGTACCCGTTTAAATATTTCCAAGTTCTGCTGTGTGGCAACTCTTTCACTAATATCACGACACATTATCAGTACATATTCTTCATCTAAGGGGAAAATACGATTTTCATAATAATGAAGTGTCCCGTCCACATCCAATTCATGATGGGCGGTAGAACCTCTACCTGTCGCAATAGCCTTCTGAAGATTATTATGTATATTGTGATAAGCTTCTTTAGGAACCATATCCTGCATACGCATCCCTTTAAAATCATTGTTGGATACACCCACATGATTGGTTTCTTCATTAGACACCACTTCTATACCCGTTTCCTCATGATTGAATACGGTGAGCATATCCGGCAAAGAATCTAATATTCTTACCGCATATTTCTCCTTGAAACTAACGCTATCAAAGTTTTTTTCAGAAGAAGATAATTTTTCTTTCAGCAGCCTGTTCTCCTCTTTCAACGATTCAATTTCCTGCTCTAATGCTTTAAGCTTGTGTTCACAATCCATTTGTATTGAATATCTTTAGGATTCCTAATCGGACAAAATTAGGAAACTTTTTGTGAACAAAGAAAGAATAGTGAATAATTTTCTAATGAAAGAGAAGTCACTGATTAATAGTTAATGGAGTGCACTGTTATGCCACACCCCATTAACCACACATCACTAAACATTCAAATCATTTATATTCCGCCCAGCTCTTGATAGCGATATCATCCACCGTCATGGTACAGAAGGCATTGATAAACGCGCTTGCCAGACGGGCATTGGTAATCAAGGGCACATTCAGGTCGATAGCGGCACGACGGATCTTGTACCCGTTATCCAACTCTCCGGCTGTCAGGTTCTTCGGTATATTGACTACCATATCTATCTCTTTCCGGTGCAGCATATCCAGTGCCTGAGGCTGCCCTTCCTCACTGGGCCAGTAGACACGGGTATTCTCCACCCCGTTCTCAGTCAGAAAGTGGGATGAGCCTCCGGTGGCATAAAGTTTATAACCTTTCTTCTGTAACATACGGGCAGCTTCCAAAGTATCCGCTTTCTGCTTGGCGTTACCAGTTGAAAGCAACACACTCTTTTCCGGAATACGATAGCCCACAGACAACATCGCCTTCAATACGGCACACGAAGTATCCGTACCGATGCAGCCGACTTCACCGGTAGAGGCCATGTCTACCCCCAATACGGGATCTGCCTTCTGCAAACGATTGAAAGAGAACTGGCTGGCCTTGATGCCCACATAATCCAACTCGAAAAGATTCTTGTTCGGTTTCTCTACCGGCAATCCGAGCATCACCTTCGTAGCCAGTTCGATAAAATTGATTTTCAACACCTTGCTGACAAAGGGGAAGCTGCGTGAAGCACGAAGGTTACATTCAATCACCTTGATATCGTTATCCTTTGCCAGATATTGTATATTGAACGGACCGGAGATATTCAATTCCTTGGCTATCTGACGGGAGATGCGCTTGATGCGGCGTACCGTTTCCACATACAGTTTCTGAGGAGGGAACTGAATGGTGGCATCCCCCGAGTGCACGCCGGCATATTCAATGTGCTCACTGATAGCGTATGCCACAATCTCACCATTCTGTGCCACAGCGTCCATTTCCACTTCCTTAGCGTGCTCAATGAACTGGCTCACCACTACCGGATGCTTTTTCGATACGTTTGCAGCCAGTTTCAGGAAGCGTTCCAATTCCTCTTGATTGGAGCAGACATTCATGGCCGCACCACTCAGCACATACGAGGGACGTACCAAAACAGGGAAGCCTACTTTATCAATAAAGGCATGGATATCCTCCATAGAAGTCAATGCGCTCCATTCAGGCTGATCCACACCAATGCGGTCCAGCATGGCCGAAAATTTATCACGATCCTCGGCATTGTCAATGCTCTTGGCACTGGTACCGAGGATATTTACATTTTGCGCATCCAGACGGAGAGCCAGGTTATTGGGAATCTGACCGCCGGTAGATACAATGACTCCGTGAGGGTTCTCCAGTTCGAGGATATCCATCACACGCTCGAAGGTAAGTTCGTCAAAGTAAAGACGATCGCACATATCATAGTCGGTAGAAACCGTTTCGGGGTTATAGTTGATCATGACACTGCGGTAACCCTCCTTACGGATGGTCTGTAAGGCCTGTACCCCACACCAGTCAAATTCCACCGACGAACCGATGCGGTAAGCACCCGAACCCAGTACCACAATGGATTTATGGTCGCCCAAGTATTTCACATCATTGGCCACGCCGCTATAAGTCAAGTACAGATAGTTGGTCTGTGCAGGATACTCGGCTGCCAAGGTATCGATTTGTTTCACCACCGGAAGAATTCGCACCTGCTTGCGATGATTACGCACATACAGAATACCGTCTTCCATATCACCCTCGTAGCCAATGGCACGGGCTATCTGGAAATCGGAGAATCCCTGCACTTTCGCCTTTCGGAGTAACTCGTCCGGCATATCGGTAATCTGCTTATGGTTATTGCCCCATTCGTGCATCTCTTTAGAAGTGTTCATGATGTGCTGCAATTTCTGCAGAAACCATTTGTCAATCTTGGTCAGCTCATGAATCTGGTCTACCGTGTAACCTGCACGCATGGCTTTGCTGATCACGAAGATGCGCTTGTCCGTCGGCTCACGAAGGGCTTTGTCCACATCCTCTATAACCAGTTCCTTATTCTCTACGAAGCCATGCATTCCCTGGCCAATCATGCGCAAACCTTTCTGAATGGCTTCCTCGAAAGTGCGTCCGATAGCCATCACCTCGCCCACCGATTTCATGGACGAGCCCAACTCACGGTCCACACCATGGAACTTGCCCAAATCCCAACGGGGAATCTTGCACACCACATAGTCCAGTGCAGGCTCGAAGAATGCGCTGGTGGTCTTTGTCACCGAGTTTTTCAAGTCGAACAACCCGTATCCCAAGCCTAATTTGGCGGCAACGAAAGCCAACGGATATCCGGTCGCTTTGGAAGCCAATGCAGACGAACGCGAAAGACGGGCGTTGACCTCAATGACACGGTAATCTTCCGATTCGGGATCGAAGGCATACTGTACATTACATTCGCCCACAATGCCGATATGGCGGATGATACGGATAGCCAGTTCACGAAGTTTATGATACTCCGCATTGGTCAGTGTCTGCGAAGGGGCGATCACGATAGACTCGCCGGTATGGATACCCAGCGGGTCAAAGTTCTCCATGTTACATACAGTGATGCAGTTATCATAACGGTCGCGGACCACTTCATATTCCACCTCCTTCCAGCCTTTCAAACTCTTTTCCACCAATACCTGCGGCGAGAAAGAGAAGGCCTTTTCAGCCAAAACATTCAGTTCCTCTTCATTGTCACAGAAACCAGAACCTAGTCCACCCAATGCGTAGGCGGCACGGATAATAACCGGATAACCTAATTCTTTAGCAGCGCGACGGGCATCTTCCAAGTTTTCCACCGCTTCACTCTTGATGGTCTTTACATTGATTTCATTCAGTTTTTCTACAAACAACTCACGGTCCTCCGTATCCATGATGGCCTGCACGGGAGTACCCAACACACGGACATTGTATTTTTCGAAAATACCTGCTTTGTACAGTGCCACCCCACAGTTCAAGGCAGTTTGTCCGCCGAAAGACAGGAGCACACCATCCGGACGTTCCTTTTCTATCACCTTTTCCACAAAATAAGGAGTAACGGGCAGGAAATAAATCTGGTCCGCCACCCCTTCGCTGGTCTGCACAGTAGCAATATTTGGGTTGATCAGAACCGTTTCAATCCCTTCTTCCTTCAAGGCTTTCAGCGCTTGCGAGCCTGAATAGTCAAACTCTCCGGCCTCGCCAATCTTCAAGGCGCCGGAACCTAATAATAATACTTTCTTTATTTCGTCTTTCATACTTGTTCTTTTTAATACACGGTTTATAACAACTTCACAAATTCATCAAACAGAAACTCAGTATCCGTAGGTCCCGACGCCGCTTCCGGATGGAACTGTGCCGAGAACCAAGGTTTGGTTTTATGCCTGATGCCCTCGTTGGAACCGTCATTCATATTGATGAACAGCGGTTCCCAATCGGCTCCCAATGTATTATTATCTACTGCATAACCGTGGTTCTGGCTGGTAATGAAACAACGTTCCGTTCCCACCATGCGCACCGGCTGGTTATGACTGCGATGACCGTATTTCAATTTATAGATAGTAGCACCTCCTGCTTTTGAAAGCAACTGATTCCCCATACAAATGCCAAAGATAGGCTTGTCGCTCAGGCTCATCGCCTTGCGGATATGCTGTACCGCCTCATCACATGTATCCGGATCACCCGGGCCGTTCGAAATAAACAATCCGTCATACTCCATCCCTGTAAAATCATGGTTCCAAGGAACGCGGATCACTTCCACATCCCGTTTCAGCAGACAGCGGATGATATTTGTCTTTACACCACAATCCACCAACACCACTTTCTTCTTGCCGGCGCCTTCGTTGTAACGAATCACTTCCTTGCATGATACTTTATCCACATAGTTGATACCTGCATACGTTGCTTCGGGCACTTTATCGGGCTCATCATCAAATACGATCTTCCCCATCATCACCCCATGTTCGCGAAGAACTTTTGTCAGTTCACGGGTATCGATACCTGTAATGCCCGGCACTTGCTCACGCTTCAGCCAGTCGGCCAGACTTTCTTTCGCATTCCAGTGACTGAATTCTTCACTGTAATCACTTACAATAATCGCTTCGGCATGGATACGTTCACTCTCCATAAAAGTGGCCAAGCCGTTGGGTTCGACAGTAAAGGGAGGCACCCCGTAATTACCGACCAACGGGTAAGTCAAGGTCATCAACTGCCCCGCGTATGAAGGGTCTGTCAAGCTCTCAGGATAACCGGTCATAGCGGTATTAAACACCACTTCACCGGCTACCGGTTTCTCATAACCGAACGACTTGCCCGGGAAACGGCTCCCGTCGTCGAGGATCAATGTTACATTTCTCATCTAATCTATCTTGAATTGTTATTCTTTAGAATTGATATACTTTTTCTATATAGTCTATAAACGCCTGGTTCACCAGCTTCACTCCACCCGGAGTAGGATAATCTCCACTGAAATACCAGTCGCCCGTATGGTTGGGACATGCTTCATGCAATCCTTCCAATGTCTGATAAACAATCTCCACTTTAGCTTGCGTACCTTTCGGAGTGAGAAGTTCCACCATTTTTGCCGCAATCTCCTCATTAGTGAAAGGAGCGTAAATCTCTTTCACATAATTCACCATCTGCTCTTTGGGTAACCCCACCTGGTCTTTCGATTTGTTGTAAGCACGGGCTATTACATCTTTCATATCTCGTTCTTTCAATAAATCGATAGTAGCCTTGAAAGCGATAAACTGATCCATGCTGGCCATATCAATACCATAATAGTCTGGATAACGCACCTGTGGAGAAGAAGATACAATCACAATCTTCTTGGGATGCAGGCGGTCGAGGATGCCGATAATGCTTTGTTTCAATGTAGTTCCCCGGACGATGCTGTCATCAATAATAACCAGATTATCGACATGAGGTATCAAACTACCGTAAGTGATATCGTACACATGGGCGGCCAGGTCATTCCGGCTGTTGCCTTCGGCGATAAAGGTACGCAGCTTGATATCCTTGATGGCCACTTTCTCGCTACGGATACGCCAGGACAGGATTTTTTCCAGTTCCTCGTGATTGGGATGATGTCCCAAAGCCTCTATCTTCTTTACTTTCAGTTCATTCAGATAATTGTCGAATCCTTCCAGCAGTCCATAGAAAGCCACTTCCGCCGTATTGGGTATAAAAGAGAATACAGTATGCTCCACATCATAGTCTACCGCTTTCAAGATAGGATTCACCAGTTTTTCACCTAGCAGCTTTCTTTCTTTATAAATATCCATGTCGCTTCCCCGGCTGAAATAGATTCGCTCGAAAGAACAAGCTTTCTTCTCTTTCGCCCGGTTGATTTGTGCCAGATGCATCTTTCCGGTCTTGCTCATCAATATAGCCTGTCCCGGTTGCAATTCATTGATGCTTCCGGCAGGCACATTCAAAGCAGTCTGAATGACGGGACGCTCGGACGCCAATACCATGATTTCATCGTCCATGTACCAGAAAGCCGGACGGATGCCCCACGGATCGCGTACCGCAAAAGATTCACCGCTACCGGTCATACCGCAGATCACATAGCCTCCATCCCACTCCTTGCTCGAAGTCTTGAGGACATTGCCCAAGTCAATGCGGTCTTCTATGGCGTGAGTGATATTCATACCCTTCAGACCTTCCTTCTCACATTCCACATAGAGGCGCTCCACCTCACGATCCAAACGGTGTCCCACTTGTTCCAACATAATATATGTGTCGGCATATTTACGCGGATGCTGGCCGTCAGCAGTGATACGTGCGAAAATCTCATCCACATTGGTCATGTTGAAATTGCCGCACAGTGCCAGATTCTTGGCACGCCAATTGTTACGACGCAAGAACGGATGCACGTAGGAGATACCGCTTTTTCCGGTAGTAGAATAGCGCAAATGACCCATGTACACCTCTCCGGCAAAGGGAAGGCATTTCTTGGCGTATCCGGCATCATGCAATTGTTCGGGCGCCAAATCCTTGAAATGATTTTGCACCGTACCGAATATCTCTGTTATCGCCCCTGAACCTAAAGCTCTTTCACGGAACATATATTCTTCACCGGGATTGGCCTCCAGTTTGACACAGGCCAGCCCGGCGCCTTCCTGTCCGCGGTTATGTTGTTTTTCCATCAGCAGATACAGCTTGTTCAAGCCATACATCCAGGTTCCATACTTTTCCTGATAATATTCCAGCGGTTTCAGCAGTCGTATCATAGCGACCCCACATTCATGCTTTAACGGTTCCATGCTCTCTCTTTACTCCTTAAATTAATATATCATTTTCAGATTCTTATAAAAACATCCCAAAGGTATGACAAGACCTTCTGTCGTTTTTCCAAACTTACGGCACATCTTTCAAGAATTATGCCGGAAACTTCCGGGAACTTCCTGCATAATCTCCGGCAGCATTGCCTTCTATTCTACTGTTACCGACTTCGCCAGATTTCGTGGCTGATCCACATTTTTCCCTTTGCAAATGGCTACATGGTAGGCCAATAACTGTAAGGGGATCGTAGCTATCAACGGTTCGAGGCACTCTAATGTTTCGGGCAACTCAATGCAATCATCAGCCAACTTGCTGATTACCGTATCTCCTTCTGTGACCAAAGCGATTACTTTTCCCTTCCGCGCTTTAATTTCCTGTATGTTACTCATTATCTTTTCATACATCGCATTATGCGTAGCTACCACAACAACAGGCATTTCGGCATCAATCAATGCGATAGGTCCATGTTTCATCTCAGCTGCAGGATAACCTTCAGCGTGAATATAAGATATCTCCTTCAACTTTAACGCACCTTCCAAAGCTACCGGAAAACTGTAACCTCGTCCCAAATAGAGGAAATTATGTGCATAGGTGAAGATACGCGACAGTTCCGCTATCTTGGGATTACTGATCAGAATCTTTTTTATTTTAGCCGGAATCACAGTCAATTCCCGAATCACTTCCAGGTATTTCTCATCCGTCATGCTCCCTTTCTCTTTTGCCAGGGTCAGCGCCAGCATGGTCAGCACAGTTACCTGTCCGGTAAATGCCTTAGTAGACGCCACTCCTATTTCCGGTCCTACATGAATATAAGAACCGGTATCTGTAATGCGCGGAATGGATGAACCTACCGCATTGCATATACCATAAATAAAAGCTCCTTTCTCTTTCGCCAGTTCTATGGCAGCCAATGTATCGGCCGTCTCGCCCGATTGCGAGATAGCTATTACCACATCATCTTCATGAATCACCGGATCACGATAGCGGAACTCGGAGGCATATTCCACTTCTACCGGAATACGGCAGAAACTTTCTATCAGTTGTTTCCCTATCAATCCGGCATGCCACGAAGTTCCGCAAGCCACAATTACAAAGCGACGAGCCTTGAGCAGACGTTCCTTATGATCAATAACCGCCGACAGTACTACTTTATCACCGTCCGCATTGATGCGTCCACGCATACAGTCGTTAATACAATCGGGTTGTTCGAATATCTCCTTCAACATGAAATGCGGGTATCCTCCTTTCTCCAGCTGTCCCAGATTCATTTCCACCGTACGTACTTCGGGATTTTGAAGCACGTTATCCAAATTGACGACTTCCAGCGCCTTGTCTCTGCGAATCACCGCTATCTCCCCATCTTGCAGATACACCACTTTATCCGTATACTCTACAATCGGAGTAGCATCCGAGGCCAAAAAAAATTCATCCTTCCCTATCCCTACCACCAGCGGACTGCTTTTACGGGCTGTAATAATCTCATCGGGATTATTCTTGTCAAGCACCGCTATGGCGTATGCACCAATCACCTCATGCAGAGCCAACTGAACGGCAGTAAGTAAATCTAAATGGTTGGAAAGCTGGAAAAATTCAATTAGCTGGACAAGAACTTCGGTATCTGTACTACTTTTAAAGATGAACCCTTTTTTTTGTAGTTTTTCTTTCAGGGTAGCGTAGTTTTCAATAATACCATTGTGGATAAGAGCAAGATTCTCGGAAGAAGAAAAATGAGGATGGGCGTTAGCCTGGCAAGGCTCTCCGTGAGTAGCCCATCGGGTGTGGGCAATACCAATTGTACCGGAAACGTCTTTTTGGGAAACAAAAGCTTCTAGGTCTGAGACCTTTCCTTTCGTCTTATAGACGTTCAACCTCCTTTTTTTATCAATCAATGCGACTCCTGCGCTATCATAGCCCCGGTATTCCAACCGCTTCAGGCCTTTTATGAGGACAGGGTAAGCATCTCGTTTTCCAATGTAGCCTACTATTCCACACATAATTTATATAAGTATATGTTCTGATTTGGCTGCAAAGATACAAATATCAATTAACATAAATGCAATAAAAGACCATAAATAATTGACGAAAGCGATAAAAAAGTAAGAATAGAAATCGAAAAGAAATGTTTTATCCGTTTTTAAAATAAATATGAAAACTTACATTATCAAAGCAATTTCGCCAAATCATGTTACGATTTAAAAGTAATAGACAGGCAGAATAAACAATATGTAAGCATCAAAAGCAGAAGAGCATCTTTTTACTAACACAGCTCATTTATTTTATAGCAAAAAGAAATAAATTATCTACCTTTGCAAAACAAACTGAAATACAAATCAACATTATTACAAACTAAAGACAGTCATAATGGTAAAAAGAGAACAAAATGGTCTTTATAATGCAACCAACGAACATGATGCTTGTGGTGTAGGTATGGTAGTCAACATTCATGGCAATAAATCACATGAACTGGTAGACTCCGCATTAAAGGTACTGGAGAACATGCGCCATCGAGGTGCGGAAGGAGCTGACAACAAGACCGGCGACGGCGCGGGAATTATGCTACAAATCCCCCACGAATTCATCCTCTTGCAAGGTATCCCCGTACCCGAGAAGGGAAAATACGGAACCGGACTAATATTTCTGCCAAAAGATGAAAAAGAACAAGCCGGTATCCTAAGTATTATGATCGAGGAAATAGAACGGGAAGGACTGACACTGATGCATCTGCGCAATGTGCCCACTAATCCCGATTGCTTGGGCAAAGACGCACGAGCCACCGAACCGGATATCAAACAGGTGTTCATCACCGGAGTGACTGATGTGGAAAACTTGGAACGTACCCTTTATGTTATCCGTAAAAAGATTGAAAAACGTGTCCGGCATAAAGATTTCTATATCGTTTCACTATCGGGCAAAAACATTATATATAAAGGGATGCTTTCGTCCATGCAGGTACGCGAGTACTTCCCGGACTTAACACAACCTTACTTTACCAGTGGACTGGCATTGGTACACTCCCGCTTCAGCACCAACACATTTCCTACATGGAGTCTGGCACAGCCTTTCCGTCTGTTGGCGCATAATGGTGAAATCAATACCATCCGCGGCAACCGAGGATGGATGGAAGCACGCGAAAGTGTCCTCTCCTCTCCGGCATTGGGGAATATCAAAGCCATCCGCCCCATTATTCAGCCAGGTATGAGCGACAGTGCCTCACTGGACAATGTGCTTGAATTTTTTGTGATGTCGGGATTGAGTCTGCCCCATGCCATGGCGATGCTGGTTCCCGAATCATTCAATGATAAAAACCCTATCAGTGAAGAGTTGAAAGCGTTTTACGAATATCACTCCATCCTAATGGAACCTTGGGACGGACCTGCCGCGTTGCTGTTCAGTGACGGACGCTTTGCCGGAGGAATGTTGGACCGCAACGGCCTCCGCCCTGCCCGTTACCTCATCACCAACAATGACATGATGGTAGTGGCCAGCGAAGTAGGCGTGATGGATTTCGAACCGGGAAAGATTAAAGAAAAAGGACGTCTGCAACCGGGAAAAATACTGATGATTGACACTGAACAGGGTAAAATATATTATGACGGAGAACTGAAAGAACAATTGGCATCAGCCCGTCCTTATCGCACCTGGCTGTCTACCAACCGCATCGAACTCGATACCTTGAAAAGCGGGCGCAAGATAGACAACCGGATAGCCGGTTATGACCGTATGTTACGCACCTTCGGCTTCTCGCGTGAAGATATAGAACGTACCCTCATACCAATGTGTAACACAGGGGCCGAACCTGTCGCCTCTATGGGTAACGACACGCCGCTGGCAGTTCTCTCGGACAAACCGCAGTTACTGTTCAACTACTTCCGCCAACAATTCGCACAGGTTACCAATCCGGCTATCGACCCTATCCGTGAAGAATTAGTCATGTCGCTCACCGAATACATCGGCACCGTAGGAATGAACATTTTAGTACCCAGCGAAAGCCATTGCAAAATGGTACGTCTGCCCCATCCCGTACTAAATAACACCCAACTGGACATTCTCTGCAATATCCGATATAAAGGATTCAATACCGTGAAACTCCCCATCCTATTCGAGGTGAGCAAAGGAAAAGCCGGACTACAGGAAGCGCTGAGTAATTTGTGCAAACAGGCCGAGCAATCCGTGACCGACGGAGTAAACTATATCATTCTAAGCGACCGTTCTGTTGATGCGGCTCATGCCGCCATCCCGTCACTGCTGGCGGTAAGCGCTGTTCATCATCACCTCATCTCGGTTCAGAAACGCGTACAAACCGCATTGATTGTAGAAAGCGGCGAGATTCGCGAAGTGATGCACGCCGCCCTGTTACTGGGATATGGTGCCAGTGCCATCAATCCGTACATGGCCTTTGCCATACTGGATGAACTGGTGAGAAAAGGCGATGTGCAGATGAATTACGAAACGGCCGAAAAGAATTATATCAAAGCCATCTGCAAGGGCTTGTTTAAAATCATGAGCAAGATGGGTATCTCTACGATCCGTTCCTATCGGGGCGCGAAGATTTTTGAAGCCGTAGGGGTCAGTGAGGAATTATTGAGAAGCTATTTCGGCACACAGACATCCAGCATCGGAGGTATTCGTCTGGAAGAAGTCGCCAAAGATGCCATCGCCCTGCACGATGCCGGATTCTCTCCGAAAGAAGTGAGCGACATTTTACCGCATAACGGACTGTTCTCTTTCCGCAAAGACGGAGAACGGCACGCCTGGAATCCGGAAACCATCTCCACCCTGCAACTGGCCACCCGGCTGGGCAGCTACAAGAAGTTCAAGGAATTCACCTCCATGGTAGATGGAAAAGAGTCACCCCTCTTCCTGCGCGACTTCTTCGGACACAAACGAAACCCCATTGATATTGAAAAGGTGGAGCCGGTAGAAAACATCGTGAAACATTTCGTGACAGGAGCCATGTCCTTCGGCGCTATCAGCAAGGAGGCACATGAGGCGCTGGCACTGGCCATGAACAAACTGGGCGCACGCAGCAATACGGGTGAAGGAGGTGAGGACAGCGACCGCATTACCGGCACTTACCAGGGTATCTCACTTTGCAGCAAGACCAAGCAGATAGCATCAGGACGCTTCGGAGTCACCGCCGAATACCTGGTCCATGCCGAAGAGATCCAGATAAAGGTGGCCCAAGGCGCCAAGCCGGGAGAAGGAGGACAACTGCCGGGATTCAAGGTAGATGAGGTAATTGCCAAAACCCGCCACTCCATTCCGGGCATCTCACTCATTTCCCCTCCGCCCCACCATGACATTTATTCCATCGAAGATTTGGCCCAGTTGATATTCGACCTGAAAAACGTAAACCCACAGGCACGAATCAGTGTGAAACTGGTAGCCGAAAGCGGGGTGGGAACCATCGCCGCCGGCGTGGCCAAAGCGAAAGCCGATCTGATTGTCATCTCGGGAGCTGAAGGAGGAACCGGAGCGTCACCTGCCTCAAGTATGCGGTATGCAGGTATCTCGCCCGAAATAGGGCTGAGTGAAACGCAACAGACATTGGTACTGAACGGACTCCGCGGACAAGTTAAACTGCAAGTGGACGGACAGTTGAAAACCGGACGGGACATTATCAATATGGCTTTGCTAGGTGCGGAAGAATTTGGTTTCGGTACCACCGCATTGATTGTACTAGGATGCGTCATGATGCGCAAATGCCACACCAACACCTGTCCCGTAGGCGTGGCCACCCAAGACCCTGAACTGCGCAAACGTTTCCGTGGGCATTATAAATATGTAGTGAATTATTTCACCTTCCTGGCACAGGAAGTGCGCGAATATCTGGCCGAAATGGGATTCACCCGATTGGAGGATATCATCGGACGTACGGATTTGATTGAAATACAACAAGCGCCAAGTGAGAAGAAATCCTCACTGCTGGATTTCAACAGACTGTTGCACCGGGTGGACAACGGGGCTGCCATACACCATGTCATGGAACAGAAGCACGACATCGCCCATGTAAAGGATGTAACCATACTGGCCGCCGCCCGGGATGCCATAGAAAACGGAAAAGAGATTTCCCTGGAATACACCATCGCCAATACGGACCGCTCGGTAGGCGCCATGCTGGCAGGGGCGGTTGCTAAGAAATACGGGCAGGCAGGACTTCCCGAACAGACCATCCACATTAAATTCAAGGGTTCGGCAGGCCAAAGTTTCGGTGCGTTCCTGACCCACGGCATCAGTTTCAAGCTGGAAGGCGAAGCAAATGACTACCTAGGCAAAGGGCTGAGTGGCGGACGCATTGCAGTACTGCCTCCCGTGCGTAGCAATTTCGATGCGGAAAAGAATACCATCGCCGGAAATACCCTGCTGTATGGCGCTACCGATGGTGAGGTGTATATCAACGGACGAGTGGGTGAACGCTTCGCAGTCCGCAATTCCGGAGTGACAGCCGTGGTAGAAGGTGTAGGCGACCACTGTTGCGAATATATGACTGGAGGACGAGTTGTGGTACTGGGAGAAACCGGACGGAATTTCGCTGCCGGGATGAGTGGCGGTGTGGCTTATGTATGGGACAAAAACCACAACTTCGATTATTTCTGCAACATGGAAATGGTGGAGCTCTCGCTTATCGAGGAGGCATCTTACCGGAAGGAACTGCATGAACTGATCCGCCAGCATTACCTCTATACCGGCTCCAAACTGGCACGAACGATGTTGGACAACTGGAACCGCTATGTAGATGAATTTATCCAGGTAGTCCCCATCGAATACAAACGAGTATTGCAAGAAGAACAAATGCGCAAGCTGCAACAAAAAATAGCTGATGTACAAAGAGATTATTAATACATCACACAAATTATCAACAAAGAAATACAACAAAAATATGGGAAATCCAAAAGCATTTTTAACCATTCCGCGCCAAGAAGCGGGCTACCGTCCCATTCACGACCGGATATCAGATTATAGCGAGGTGGAACAGACCCTGAACAGCCGTGACCGGAAACTTCAAGCTTCACGCTGCATGGACTGCGGTGTTCCTTTCTGCCACTGGGCTTGTCCGTTGGGCAACAAGCAACCCGAATTTCAGGACGCCCTCTACAAAGGCAAATGGGAAGAAGCCTACAAGATATTGAACGAAACCAACGATTTTCCTGAATTCACAGGCCGTATCTGTCCCGCCCTCTGCGAGAAGAGCTGTGTGCTGAAACTGAGCATGGACTCCCCCGTCACCATCCGCGAGAATGAAGCGGCCATTGCCGAAGCAGCCTTCCGCGAAGGTTATATCAGCCCCCGGCACATTGAACGCAACGGACGGAAAGTAGCCATTATCGGCGCCGGGCCCGCCGGACTGGCCGCCGCCAACCAGCTCAACGGAAAAGGGTACACAGTGACCGTCTTCGACAAGAATGAGGCTCCCGGCGGCCTGCTACGTTACGGCATCCCCAACTTCAAGCTGCACAAGCCCATCATCGACCGCCGTATCCGGGTGATGGAAGAAGAAGGCATCCACTTCAAAATGAACAACGATGTGGATGTGCGGCAACTCCCCGAAGGTTTTGATGCCTACTGCATTTGTACCGGAACTCCGACCGCGCGTGACCTTACTGTTCCCGGACGCGAACTAAAAGGTATCCACCTAGCACTGGATATGCTGGCGCAACAAAACCGTATCCTTGCCGGCATGACGTTCCCGAAAGAACAATTGGTTACCGCCAAAGGTAAGAAAGTACTAATCATCGGCGGAGGTGACACCGGCAGCGACTGCATCGGAACCAGTAACCGTCAGGGTGCTGCAAGCGTCACCCAAATCGAAATCATGCCCCAACCGCCCGTAGGACAAAATCCAGCCACTCCATGGCCCCAATTCCCCCTTGTGCTGAAAACCACCTCTTCCCACGAAGAAGGATGCAGCCGCCGGTGGTCTCTTGCCACTCATAAGTTTCTCGGCAAAAACGGTAAAGTCTGCGGTGTGGAAGTGGAACAGGTGGAATGGATTCCCAATCCTGATGGCGACCGCCCTACCATGAAATCCACAGGAAAGATAGAAGTGATTGAAACCGACCTGGTTCTTCTGGCAATGGGATTCCTAAAGCCCGAACATCCCCAATTTGCCGAAAACGTATTCGTAGCCGGCGATGCGGCAAGCGGAGCCAGCCTGGTAGTACGCGCCATTGCCAGCGGACGGAAAGCGGCAACGGACATAGACAGTTATCTCAATAAATAAAGCAACAAATACAATTATGTGTGGAATCGTAGGAATATTCAAGATAAAGCAACAAACGCAAGAACTGCGTCAGAAAGCATTGAAAATGTCACAAAAGCTCCGCCACCGCGGGCCGGACTGGAACGGCATCTATGTAGGCAGCTCTGCCATCCTGGCCCATGAACGCCTCTCCATCGTAGACCCTCAAAGTGGAGGGCAGCCCCTATACAGCCCCGACCGGAAACAAATCCTTGCCGTGAACGGAGAAATCTACAACCATCGGGATATCCGTACAAAGTACGCCGGAAAGTATGATTTCCAAACTGGAAGCGACTGCGAAGTCATCCTTGCCCTTTACCGTGACAAAGGTATTCACTTTCTCGAAGACCTGAACGGCATCTTCGCCTTCGCCCTCTATGATGAGGAGAAAGATGATTTTCTTATCGCCCGCGACCCCATCGGAGTCATACCTTTATATATAGGTAAGGATAAGGACGGCAAAATATACTGCGCCAGCGAGTTGAAAGCCCTCGAAGGGTTCTGTGATGAATACGAGCCCTTCCTTCCCGGCCATTACTATTGGGGAAAAGAAAGCAAGATGACCCGTTGGTACGTCCGCGACTGGTTTGAATACGAAGCCGTGAAAAACAACAATGCCTATTCCCAGGACATACACAACGGGCTGGAAGAGGCCGTTAAACGCCAACTGATGAGTGATGTGCCCTACGGCGTACTTCTTTCCGGAGGTCTGGACAGTTCCGTCATCTCTGCCATTGCCAAGAAATATGCAGGCAAACGGGTAGAAACCGACAATAAAAAAGATGCCTGGTGGCCTCAGCTCCATTCCTTTGCCATCGGTCTGGAAGGTGCGCCCGACCTGATAAAAGCCCGCGAAGTGGCCCGCTTTATCGGAACCGTGCATCATGAAATCCACTATACCATCCAAGAAGGATTGGACGCTATCCGCGACGTCATTTACTACATCGAGACTTACGATGTCACCACCGTTCGCGCCTCTACCCCGATGTATTTGCTGGCACGCGTCATTAAAAGCATGGGAATCAAAATGGTGCTGAGTGGCGAAGGGGCTGATGAAGTGTTCGGCGGCTATCTCTATTTCCACAAAGCTCCTACAGCCCAAGCCTTTCATGAAGAGACCGTGCGTAAACTAGGCAAGCTCCACCTCTATGACTGCCTCCGTGCCAATAAATCCCTCGCAGCGTGGGGAGTGGAAGGCCGAGTGCCTTTCCTGGACAAAGAATTTCTGGACATAGCCATGCGCCTCAATCCCGAAGCAAAGATGTGCCCCGGAAACACCATTGAAAAGAAAGTCGTTCGCAAAGCCTTTGCAGACATGTTGCCCGACAGTGTAGCATGGCGACAGAAAGAGCAGTTCAGCGACGGCGTGGGCTATAGTTGGATTGATACACTGAAAGCCCTTACCGCCGAAGCCATCAGTGACGAGCAAATGGCGCACGCAGCCGAACGGTTTCCTATCAATACACCGCAAAACAAGGAAGAATATTACTATCGCAGCATCTTCCAGGAGCACTTTCCCAGTGAAAGCGCAGCCCGCAGCGTGCCAAGCGTGCCCAGTGTGGCATGTTCTACCGCCGAGGCCCTTGCATGGGACGCCGCCTTCAAGAACATGAACGAACCAAGCGGACGGGCCGTGAAGGGAGTGCACGAAGAAGCATACGATTCATAATATGGCAACGTGAATTCGATTCCGACAAATTCATGCATATCTTTAACGCTTCTCTTACAGCATTCATTAAATGAAGAGATGCTTTGCACCCCGAACTTTTGCGCAGCCTTGCCTCCGAAAAGAGGAAGGCTGCGCGGTGCTTTTGTCAACGTTTTCGAAATAGAGTGGAAAAAACAGCCCTTTCCATGCTGGGTATCAGAAAAAAATGGTGTAACTTTGTAGTATTATAAAAAAGAGAAGAAGAAAGATGGAAACAAAGAAAGCGCCTCAAATCCCTTACGGCATCTCGGACTTTGTGCGGATGCGGACTGAAAATTATTATTATGTGGACAAGACCATGTATTTGCCCCTGATTGAAGATACAGCCAGCTATATCTTTATGATACGTCCGCGCCGTTTCGGAAAAAGCCTTTTCCTAAGCATAATGAAAGCCTACTATGACATTTTGCAAAAAGACCGTTTCGAAAGTTATTCAACGGACTATGGATTGGTAAGAATTCCACCGACCAGCGCAACCGTTTCCAGGTGATTTATTTTGATTTCTCAAAGGCAGGGGTTTCATTGGAAAGACTGGAAAAATGTTTTGAGACTTATTGCAATGTTGTCCTCTACCTGTTCATAAAGGATTACGCTTCTTATTATTATGATAATTTTGAAGAAAAGTGCTGTATCTGGCTCAAGGAACCACGTTACATAAAGTCCTGATACAGTTCAAAGGATGGGAAGTGGTGAGAAGTGAAAAAGATACACATTAAAAACACAATTAACAGATAAAATAATGAAAACACCTTTTATTCCTAAATTGATTCTCCTTTTTATCCTATTTTTTCTTTATTCTGCTGGATATGCACAACAACGGGATTCAGTAACCATACGCGGACAAGTAACAGATTATAACGGACAACCCATTGACAGTTGTTCCATCTTTTGGCAGAGCCCCTCTTTTGATGACATTAAACAAGCCATCACTGACAAAAACGGATACTACACCACCCGTATTCCTAAAGGAAAGTATCAAAGTATGGGAGCTATCAATATGTCTACCTACCCACATACCGTAAAACCCGGACTAGCGGAAAAAGACCAACGTCTCGAATTTTGGGCATGGAATTTCATTGCCGATCGTGATACCACTCTCAACATTCGCTATCATCGTATGGAAGTCTATGGACTACGTATTTTCCACATCCCTGGAGGCATGCCCACCTATCAGATATATGTTCGCCCCATGAGTCTGACCCGTACCCTGCAATGGCAAAAAGAAGAAAAATCCTCACTTGTACATGCACAGGATCTTAGCAAGATTGAGCAAACAGGTTTAAGCAAACAAGCCAAAGGCGTTTTGCTGGCACCATCGGCTGACAAACTAAAAGCTATCGTTTGGATAGATGGAGAAGAAGTACCTGTTCTGATGAAACAAGAGATAAAAGAGTACTTCGATGCTACCGAATACGGCAATGCCTATCTGCTGACCGTGGATATGCCCAGACACCAGAAAAATATTCTCCCCTACCGAATATTTAAAGTAGAGTTAACTGATTTAGAGAATGGTGACCGTGGAGAAGGGCTTTATTATATGGAAAAAGAGAACTATATAAAATAAAAAGAAGCGGTATTCTACCGCTTCTTGAGCCGAAACCGGGACTCGAACCCGGGACCTATTCATTACGAATGAATTGCTCTACCAACTGAGCCATTTCGGCAACTGTTTTTTCTGCAATATCGGGGGCTTTTCTGAAAAAGCGTTGCAAATATATATCTTTCTTTCGAAATAAAGAAACTAAAAGCGGATAATTTTTCAGTTATCCGATTTTGTTATGTCAATTGATGCCGGATTTATTGGTAGGCTTCTTCATGTATCCCTTTCATGGCCCATCCGCTTGGTTCGTTTATGTTCTTGAAAGCGGTATCCCACGTAAGAGCTTCAACGGTAGAATTGTTTTCTTTTATGTAAAGATTATAACATCAAGGCGTAAAAACTATTTTACACTAATTGCTCTCCTCATCAAATACCCGTGATATACTGAAATTTACCCACTCCATACCCAAACAATTCAATATCCGTCAAAGTTTGATGGTCTTTACCTTACCCGGAATGATGGTCAGATGCACCGTTCCATCCTTTTCTATCTCCACCTTCTGATATCTGGCCTCCACCACCACTTTTCCATCCAGCGCCATCACCCCCCACTGGCAGGCATTCCCTTCAAAAGCACAATAACCGCCTACAGGAATACAGATATTCCGGTAACAAGGAGGCACTACGATACGATCTCCCCATTTCAGCCCCCACTTCATCCCCATCCGGAAAGGAAGGACATCTTTTATTTCCTCCAGCCTCTTCCGCCTTTTCTCTTCCTCATTCTGTTGCCGTTCCCGCTGTACGCTCTCCGCACGCCGCCCGGCTTCCTTCCTCAGACCTTCCACCACGGAGGCAAAATCCGCTTCGCCCGCCTTAGGAGCATTACAAGCTATATACCGCTTCCCCTTTCCTTTCTCCACATGATAATAGCTTCCTTCCCCGTCCATCACCACAATGCTCCGATCCGCCAAACAGCCACAACACCAGTACACCTCTTCATCATCCCCTTCCAGCACGCAGGCGAAGACATCAAATATAGTAGACCACACAGGATCAACTAGCCGGCAAGACTTCGGAACACGGTAATCCGGTATCTTCAAGTAGAAACCATAAAAACAAAGACTGTCTTTGTGCAAACCATGCATAGAGGTATACGCCTTCCGCGTGCGGCTATGGAAAGTCTCCCCCACCCGCAGCAACTCTATGCCGCCGTATGAAAAAACCACCGGCCTCTCCTGATAAGTTCTGTTTGTCTTCAAATCGGTATAACAGTCACTCCCATCCTCTTTGGTGACAGAAAGAAGTTCTCCCTTCAGGAATCTCAATCTCCGGCAACAGCCTGTCACCACCATGAGGACTCCGGACTTATCCACCACCCCTGTCCGGCCATCTTTAAAACGGACAGCAGCCCGGTTTGCACAAATATCAAATACTTCCCGGTATTGAGGAATCACTGTGGTTTTGTTCCCGCACCTCAAGCCCCACAAACCACTCTGCCGGTCATGACAGGCTTTCAAAACAGTCCATTGTTCCTCACCGGCCGGACCACCTCCTCCCAAACAAATCAAATCCCCGTTCCGAATAGCATCCAGCAGACAGTTGTGTGTCATCACAATTTCCAGTCCTTCATTCCGTTTGCTATCTTCCGATAGCGAACAAGACACAGACAGCCCGTTGTTCTCCATCCGTGTCCGGGGCTGAGCATTTCCCGCCATCCGTCCTTCGAACATCGCCTCCCAGTCACGGTCACGGACAGGCAGACCGAATATCCGGTGCAATCCCACATTATCTATCAGCACACATGATTCCTTATTATCCGACTTCCGCAGCCCCCGTCCCACCTGTTGCAGGTATTTCGCCAACGAAAGCGTGGGACGTGCCAGCTGCACGAACTCCACATCGGGACAGTCAAACCCTTCAGAAAAAATATCCACATTGACCAACACGCTGATCTTTCCCCGCCTGAAATCCTCTACCAGTCTTCCACGTTCCAAAGCGGGAGTCTTGCTGTCAATAGCAACAGACTCCACACCATGTAAGCTGTAATAGGCTGCAATCTGTCGGGCGTGTGCAATACTTACGGCATAGACAATTCCTTTCTTCCCGGCAGCATATCTTCGGACACTCTCGTACAATTGTCTAATGCCGGTTTCCCGATTTAACACCGCATTCATTTCCTTTACCTGATAATCCCCGTCCGCACCCCGTTTCTTCAACGAGTCAATCAGTCGCTGTTCGCTGCTGTTCGCACGGATGGACACATAGTCAAATGACGACAACCAGCCCTTTCCGATGAATTCCGCAATACTCCATGAGGTAATCAGGGTATCAAACAAATCCGTGAATCCTTTGCGGTTCAGCCGGCAGGGGGTAGCCGGTCATACCCAATTTCCTCGCCTCCGGATAACTCTTCCAAAGCTCCCGATAAGTTTCTGCCAGGGCATGATGTGCCTCGTCAATAACAATCAAATCCGGCTGTCCGTTCACAATCTTCCGGTTTCGTGACAACCACTGGATGGACATCACCCTCACACTTCCGTCCTCCCTCCCCATTCCATAACGGGAAACCGTCTCCTCTATCTGCTCCACCAGTTCCCGACGATGCGCCACAATCCATACCCGGGTATCGGAACCACACAAGAACTCCCTCACTATGGCAGCCAGCAGGTGTGTCTTTCCCGTGCCTGTAGGCATCTGTACCATCACACTCCGGTGAAGCTCCCACTCTTCAAAGAGCCTGAGCTTCATCTCATGCTGGTAGTCACGAAGACAATCGTTCTTGCAATACATTATACGGATGCCGGTCGCTACCGACAAAAACAAGGAAGGCCGCATACGTTATCGCATACAGCCTATAGTAAATTATAAATATTTTATCTTTACAAAGAGCTTATAATATCGTCTATTTTTCTATGATCCAATCACTCAAAGTATGGTTTTCCGAGTCAAAGTTTAAACCTATCTTCATCACGAGAAGCTTGCAGAGAACAAAGCGTTCGGCCCACATACATTCCCCAAAAGTAATTGCATACCATGTTCCACTTCACACGGGAGATGGCTTTTTACGTTTTTTTTAGATGCTAACAACAAACTACAGAATAACTATTAGCCCTTGAATACGATTAGCTTTTCCATATCTTGAATAAATTGAAATGTCTTGTCAATATAAGGTACGACCTCATCCTCTGTTGCATCATACAAATCATCATAATCGCCAGATTGCCGTAATTCAAATAAACGGGACAGCAAACGACCATAACTTTTATCTAAAAGACCTTTTACTACAAACTGAGTACCTATCAAGTGAATCGTACCACTGTGAAAACAAGATGCAAGACCCTTATCCAACAATAATGCAGAAGCCATATGAAATGCCGAATAATAAAAGCGGTTACCTACCAAGTTCCAAAAGCCCAATTTCGCAACTTCTTTTGCCTCGTTCAAATTACCGTAAGACTTTTGTATCCGATAATTTATAATCGCTTTTTTCTCATCAACACTCAGCATAGTACAATCCCGTCTTGTTCCACATTTTTATAAAAGAGAGAAAAATTTCGTTTCAGCCAATCTTTTAAAGTATACATTATAGGATGAATCTCCACATCAATTTTCCAACCCAATTCAAATAAAGGATAAACATACTTATCGTGATCTGCTTCTTCTAATTTTTCTTTATCAAGAAGAATCAATATATCCCAATCCGAATCCTCGCGGGCATCGTTACGAGCCTGAGAACCAAAAAGTACCACTCTTGCACCTGTAGGCATAACCTGCGCTATGACTTCCTTAATTGCATATAATATTTCTTCTTTTTGCTTCATCATCACAAATAGCTTTTTGTAAATATAACAAAAATTTACCATTTATGCATAAGAAACAAAATCCAAACGGGAATTCCTAATAGAATAATTTATTTTATCATTTCAGATGAATCTTGAAATAAATGCCGCCGGAGAAGTATTTGCAACGGTTCAATTCTATTACAGCGTTGATGTAGTCTTTCCAAAAGCTGTATTCCATACCTACATTCATTTGATATTTCGGTCCATTGGGATTGAATGTCAAGTCCTCTTTCACATCTGTATAACCAGGAACAACCTCAGCCATTAAATTGACACCATTAACAGCTTTTCTTATCCATGAATCATCCTCTTTCAAATGGAAACAAAAGTTCACGCCCATAGCAGGATTATTCAGTTTATTGTCGAAACGGTTGCTGTATATCCACGATATGTGCGTACCTAACGTACCTATATTATCAAAATTGACATGTTTGGTTATTGCCAGATAATAACGATTCCAAAAGCCATTACCATAGTCTTGATTCTGCTGATTGGATAAGGAACCACCATTCGCCGAATCACCTATCGCATCATTGGCACCTATCACCACTTGAGGTGTCCATGGTTTCCACCAACCTTCCTTCCACACCCGCAAGCGAAAATGAAAAGAACGGTCCTGGTTGGTGAACTTGCCATACGTAGATGGCACCCAATAGCCGGAGTTATTGCCATAATCCGTAGGAACTGCCTTATGACCAGTACACAGATATCCGGCTTCCAGCCAAGGAAAAATAGTTATATTGATATAATAGTTCCATGTATCATACCACCAACGGGGTACTGTAGCATGATGATTCAGCCAGTTACCACCTGCCATAAAAGTCTTGTCACGCTGCATGTCGGCAGTAGGAAGATTCATCAATCCCGTCGTGCCATAATTTATTTGAGCCGTTACTGTTTGTACTATAAACAGAAACAGACTGATAAAACAATGTTTTCTTATCCCCATGCACCTCATCCTTCAAATTTATTTTTTAAACGATACCGCTTCCATTTCTTCTTCTCCTCATGTCGTATCATCAGCTGCATCAACTTTACATCCATAAATAGAAAATAAGTGCCACCCACCATCAGCATCAGCCACCAACCATATTCTTGCCAAACAGGCATCTCGTTTACCATATAATATACTCCTGCCACCCCCAGCCAGAACAGCAGGGTAAGCGCCAGCATACGTTTCCATATCAGTTTTACTGCAAAATGATAAAGGCGGAAAGAAGGAACAATCATATTCAGAATTTCTTGCCGAAAGCAATATTAAGGAAAGTCTTTACCAGAATCTTAAAATCAAAAAACCAGGACCGATGTTCTAGATAGAACAAGTCATACCGAAGACGACGGAGCATTTTTTCCATTGTATCCGTGTAACCATTATAAAGCGTGGCGTAGGATGTAACTCCCGGACGAATCTGATAAAGAAAACGATAACGTGGATCACGTTCCATAATTTGGTCAATATAGAATTTCCGTTCAGGTCGGGGACCGATAAAAGCCATGTCCCCGACAAACACATTCCATAATTGGGGAAGCTCATCCAAATGATGCTCACGCAGAATTTTCCCTATCTTCGTCAATCGAGAATCTTCTCCACCTTTATAAAGAGCCGGACCAAACTTCTCCGCATCTAGTCGCATACTTCTAAACTTATAAATATAAAAAGGTTTCCCGAAACGGCCGATTCGTTCCTGCTTGAAAATAGCTGGCCCTCCATCTTCCCGTTTCACGGCAAGATAACAATACAAAAACAAAGGAGAAAAAACGATAAGCGCAACGAAAGCTATCAAGCAATCTCCCACTCGCTTGACATTACGTTGAAAAGCATTCATTCCATCAGGAATGAACACATCAGTCTGTTGTTCCATGTTGTTGATTTTTACAAATAAAGGTATAAAAAACAGCCCCACTTTTGAGATTGACAATGAGGACACATATTATAGTCTTAAATTAGCAAGTTAACATTTTTCAAAGAAGTTCAATCAATAGGCTAGTTCTATTTTTTTACCACTTGTTTTAAGCAATCCACAAAATTATCTCCATGTTCTTCCAACCCGAATAAAATATAAAATTCATTATTCTAATAGAATTTTATATTTTTAAGTTTATTATAAGATAAACCGACATCCAGTTTTATTTAAAAGGTCTAAAAAACAAGCCTTAATGAAAATCAGCATTTCTGTTCCAATATGCAATTTTTGGAAATGTACATCTATCCCCAAGCGTTCAATCATCACAGTAGGATATAAACTATAATGTTTTTCATGTGAAATATTTTTTCTATTTTCTTCTTACGGACATTTAGCATCTTCTTTATACCGTCAAGCCCCACCTACATTATCCATTAAATAAATAGAAAAAACACATTTATCAGCCCAAAATCCCATTGACATTAAATTTTTGCCTTAGACAAAATCTTTTTTGCCCCAGCAATCTGCTTGCTGAAGTCTATAAAACCGCACTTCTGTTCGCTAACTTTTATTTTTTCAAAAAGGTTTCCATCTCTCCTTATAGGACCGGAACACTACTAATAGCTAATGCCATAACATCTTTATTTTGTATACAAAAAACTATTCTTTAATCAATGTTTTCACTTCCAATCCTGCCATTCCTAAAAATTATATATTTCAAGATAGCCTTCAACCATCTTGTCCACAGTCAGTTCCCGCATAAAACGGTATCGAGCATTTTCTGCAAACAAACAATAGGTTTCTTCATTTTCCAATATACAAGAAATCTTTTCCGCAAAAGCCTGCGGAGTATTTTCCACCACATATCCATTCTTTCCATTAACAACTATCTCGCTAATTCCTCCCACATTTGAGGCCACGACAGGTTTACCGACACTCATTGCTTCTAAAATCACCATCGGAAGACCTTCATAATTACTAGGTAAAATAAATATATCAGCTATCAAGTTATACTTTCCCGCATTAGGGATATTTCCTAAAAAATAGACATTATCCGGATGAGTATTCACTTCTTGTTGATTACCAATCCATACAAAAGCATAATGGGGTAGCAATTCGGCAACAGCTATAAAAAGATCACTATTTTTTTGAGGAGACAAACGCGCTATACAAAGCACAATCTTAGCATATTTCTCAGGTAATTGAAAAGACAACTCTTCCCCCGTTTCAATCGGACAGATACCATTATATACACAATGAATATGGTGGGTAATCTTTTCCGCCTTCAAATTCTTGGCATCATAATGACTTACACCTACAATAGACTTACATGAATATTGTATCAAACGTTCTATAGGCAAGAACTTTCTATGTGCCAAACGAATTGAATCAAATCCATGCACTGTGTATATTGTTTTCTTTGCAGGAAAAGCAATACGCCCCAACATACCGACTTTGGAAGAATGAAGGTGGATTATATCAGGCTTATATTTCCAATACAGCTTCCAAAAATCAATAATAGTAAGCATATCATACACTGGAGAGATTGCTCGTTTCAAGTATTTGCAATGTTCTTGTTTCACATCGGAATGAAGCATTTGCCACATTTTTCCATCGCCTTCACCTGCAACTACTATCACTTCATGATTTTCAGAGAGTTTGTTTGACAAATTTACAACTACGGTCTGAGCGCCACCTAACTCAGAAAGAGTAATTATTTGGAGGATTCGCATTTTATATTTAATTATTTTATCATATATCGTAAAATCAAATAACCAGCTTCTATCATAATAAAATTCAGGTTCTAAAACTGCCAGTGTGATATAAATTCATAAGGTATACACCTTTAATTAAATTTCAAGAGCCAATGCATATATTAGCATTGTGTAAATATAAATAATGACCATCAACTATTTTCCTTAGATAAATCTAATTTTTCAAACCTTAAAGAACAAAACGGTCCTAGTGAAACCCACTTACTCAATAATTTAAAATTTTAGTGTCCAACTAAAATTGGGTTCAATAAGTGAATAGGGAAATATAATCAGGTCATTTTTTGTTTATAAATCTAGATATATTACCGAAGCAATTGCAAATCATGTAACAGGATTATGCTGGTAGTAATCACCTCTACTGTGATTACTTCAAGACTAACAAACCACTTCTTCTCCTTATTATTTCCAACCTTATTAAGTATAGAGAATATAATGTCATGTACATCAGCTACCTACGATTCAACTACTACTCCGCAAAAGTGCAGAAGCATTCGCAAATTGTTAATACAAAAAGTACCTTTATAACAATTTTAATTTAGAAATAAGTAATCTAGAAAACAGGTGTGTACCTTTATCATTCAGATGTATGTCATCCTTGAAAAATTCGGGCTTCATCAGCAGCTCACAATTTGAATATTCCAATATCTTTACGCCATATAGTAAGCTATATCTTGGATTTCATCAATTCTATCTATATGCCCTTTTTGATAGATAGGCGAATACATCAATATTATATACCCTCAAGTCTTTCACAACATTTTAATAAAGTATTTTCTTTTACCTGTTTCTATATCAACTTCAAACGAATCCGAAATATCTTTCAGTTCCATCCAAAGGAAAGCTTTCCATACACCACCTCATAATCGTTATCTTCAACTGAAAGCCGAAAATTGCATTTTAAGATTTTATACCTATTTCGAATCATATCGATAAGAAGTGATAGCATCTTTATCTTCTCTTGACAACTATTCAAGGTAAAGAAAGTCTATGTCTAGATATTCACCATAGTATAAGGCTAATCTATCCAATGCCGTTTCAAGTGTAAATGTGGACACACTTAAATGGATTGAATAGAAGTCGTTTGTATCATAGATTATTAACTTAGGGATATGTCCCAAAGCAAGATATGAAGATAGTATAACATAATGGTAATAGATACACATACCATCACTGCTTGAATCTAAGCATGTCATACCCAATGAATCCTTGAATACGATGGAATATAGTAATGTACAGCTCTCAATGAAGTTCAATATTGGCACATCCTCTTTCGACTCTGTCAAGCTATAAATTTGACAGTGAAAAATGCCATACTTCGATTGGTGATAGAAATAGGACATACATCCACTCAAAACTAAATCTCCACAAACAAAGAGCGTTATTGCTATCGCCACAGCACTCCAAATTTTAGTAGAAGCTTTCATAATTAGGACAGGGAATAGATGAACTGACCACCACTAAGCACTCCAATCAAAATAATGGAAAGTTCCCAACAGACTACAGAACAATAGCGCACTGCTGCATACTGACTATTCAGTAAGTAATATTTCTCAGGAAAATACTCGTTTTGAAATCCTTGACAAACAAAACGATGCTCCAATCAAGAAGAAGATGGTTATTTGATGAATGTACACTCCTCCGCTACGAAAATAGCCTTTAGTAATCTCCACCATATCATTCCATTGATTCGCTCTAAATATCATCCAAACATAGCTACATAATGCAAAGGTGATTAAAATATTTACAGCTCAATAACCAATAGTATCCTTTGGCATCTTGAGTTGGACAAACATTGCCTCTTACCCATTCTTTGTAAACTTTCCAATCACTTGAAACAACCCATGTAGTCCTCCCCAAATGACAAAATTATAAGCCGCTCCATGCCATAAACCAGAAATGAAGAACGTCTCCATGATATTCCTGTAATCTCTCCAACGTTTCACTCTGTTTCTACCAAGTGGTATAGAAAAATAATCTCTGGAACATGAAGAAAGAGAAATATACCATCTCCACCCAAAGTCAGTTACACTCACTGCAAAGTAAGGTTTCTCAATATGGATTTGTAGTTGAAATCCCATCATTCTCACTACCCCTATAGTAATGAAAGAGTATCCCACAAAATCTCAATATATTTGAATGGAGTAAAGCAATGTGACCAATATGCATGACATACTAGAATAAGCAGCATAACTATCAAAAAACGTACCCACATATATCCCTACACGATCACCTACCACCAGTTTCATAAAAAATCTCCAGAGAGCAATCTTAAAACCGGAAACGAACAAGTCATAGTTAGCTCGATGTACTTCCCTGAACTGCGGCATGAGTTGAAACGCCCATCCTATAGAACCGGTACTAATCAAAGGAAAAAGCCCCCAAAAAGTGCCACATCCACTATATAACCTATCGCCTAAAAGGTAAAGAACAAAATACCTACTAGCTGTATCAACTCCACGAACTTAATATCAAGCAACAACCCAGTCCACCCTACTGTAGCCTGTGTCGTATACAAAAGGAAATTCAAATATTTCCAGCAAAACAGGAGTGCAAGTAGCAGTATAAAAAAACACTGATTATAAACCATTTACCACTTACAGTACTAATAGAATTACATCCGAACTATATGGCAGAGAAATTAATAACAGCGATATCAAACAATAGCAACAAAAGACACTTTAGCTTCCAACCGGCATAAAAATAGTAAGAGCTCAGTAAAAGAAATAATTTCTGATATTTCTTGGATGGAATAGCGTAATAAACCGTTAACACAGCAATGAAGAAGAGGATGAAGTTTTGTAAATAAAAAAATTAAATTTTACCACTGTATATGTCTTCCCATTGACTGCATATAATATTAATATCAAATCGTTTAACATGATTTCGATTTGATATTCCCAATTGCATTCTATCTGAGAGATTCATATTGTAAATAGACTCCATTTTTTCACTTAAAAGAAATGAATTTTCAGCAGAAACTATATAATTATTATCGCTAACAGCTTCACGACCACATTCAGTTGTTATTATTGGAAGTTCTGTGGCCATAGCTTCTATAAGAACCATTGGAAATCCCTCCCAAAGAGATGATAAAACGAAACAATCGGCTGCATTATAATAATCAACTATATTATTTTGTATACCGGTGAAAATACAATCAGACTTTAAAGAGAAACTACTTACTATTTTTTTAAGTTTCTCTTCTTCAGGTCCTTTACCTACAATAAGAAGTTTAACATGTAAACCTTTATTCTTTAGTTGAAAAAAAGCTTTAACCAAAGTTTCCTGATTCTTAGCTTTAGTCAAACGTCCTACATTTATAAATAAAAAGTCTTCTTCAAGAATTCCATATTCCTTTCGTATAACTTTTCGCACATTGTCATCTTTAATAAATTTAGATAAATCAACGCCATTATATATAGTCTTAGACTTTTCCTTATTGAATGATTTTTTATCTATAAAGTAATTCGTAGCTTCTTCTGAAACATTAGTATTCATGTCTGATAAACAATCAGTCAGTCTGTATAGCTTCATACGAATGGCCCCTTCAATGTTTCTATTATGTTCTGTGCATATTAAAAACGGCATTCGGGTAAACAAGCGCAAAATACGGCAAAATAAATTAGCATGAAACATCTGTGCATGCACTACATTTGGAGAAAACATATTTACATATATACGAGCTTGTTTCAACGCCCTTAAGAACCCTATAGGGGATTTCTTCATATGTAAGCCTATGATTTCCATTTGTAATTTGATGCGATGTTGTTGAAGATTATCACCTGTCAAATATAAAACTGCCACTTCATGTCCCCGTTCAAGCATTTTTTGGGCAACATCTATTGTGATAGCCTCGGCTCCCCCCATGCCAAGCCCTGTTATAACATAAAGAATTTTCATATCTGCATAAATTTATAGGGAATAACACCATTCATGTCATTTTGTGATATCAATATAAAGTATATAATCATAAGAATGGCAGAACAGCATATGAAAAATAGTCTCGTCACAGGTTGTTTCTTGGTAGAAATGACACATGGAAGATAAACAGAGAAACTAAGGAAAAAGTATTGTGTGACACGCGCAAATTCTGCTACCGTTAGAGAAAAAGACTGGATAACTAACGCAAGTATCATCATGTGATAAAACAGCTTTATTTTTGGATTGTTCCTTTCTTGCACAGTCAATAAACTACCGGCAAGCACAAATGTTAAAATGAAAAAGAAGAAAGTCAACCCTCCATTTTCACCGTTTATAATATACTTTTCAAACTTGGATAAGTTAAGCAGTGCAAGGGCACGACTAAATAGGAAATTGCCCAAAAAAATATATATAGCAACCGAGCCAATAACAGTCATCAGAAGATACTTTTTGGATATCTTTATCGGATAGACAAAATAAATTAGTGAGAAGCAAATGGCAGTTTGATGTACAGTCGTAGCCAACAGTACGATTATTATGAATTTCCCAAATGACCTATCAATCACATATTGAAGAGAAAAAAGCAAGATTGCAATAGCTGTATATTGTCTTAATAAGTTCATGCCTGAAAAATAGTAACAACTAAGTATGAAAATAGCGAGGCTTAAAAAAGGCAACGTAGAATAGCGAGAGAATAATCGATAGAATGAATAAATATAAAAGGCCGAACTGGTTACCAATAGCATTCTTTCTGAACCAAAAATCACTACTATATAGTTTATGATAATCCAGCCAAACTCATATCCTGGGAAGGAAAGACTATCACTCAAAAAATCACTAAAATTGCTATAACCAATAGTATTTACGATATCTAGATATTTAGGTAAATCAGTACCTACAGATTCATCTCTTATAGCCATTACAAGGAAAAGTAAAAAGGCTGCTATTTGAAAAAATAAATCCTTATAAATTCCCTTTTTAGCTAATGAACTACATATCGCTGCTAAAAGAATGAATGCCAATACTGAATAATACACTAGCATAAGAAAAACATTTTTTATAGGTATTGGAAATCATTTTGGCAAAACGGAAACCAAACCAGCGACTGATAAATCGGAAAGTTCTTTCTTGAAACGAAAACCAAGAGCCATTAAAGTGATGAATTGAAAATGTATTTTTAGTTAGATTGGTGAGTTTACCGCTACCGCTATCTTTAGGACTGAAATAATCTATAGGCAAAATTTGAGGATTAATATGATCAGCTTTAATTTCGGTATAAGAATTGATGTATTCAGCGCCTTTCAATTGTGCTTTTAGAATCTTAGGAAGGGGGAATGTGTCATAGGTATTATCCTTCTTAATAAAATGACGACCTTCATAATAGCTTAAACACTTTTGCACATACGGATTGTTAGGTTCTGATCCAAAAGTAGCAGCCTCAATATCACCTATTTCATTTTCTAATGCAAAAATATATGGTGAGTCAAGCAAAGGAGCAAAGTTTTTTAGAACTTCCACATCAGAATCTAAATAAAACCCACCAAATTTATTCACAGCATAAAGGCGTATATAATCAGCCGCGAAAGCATATTTTTTTGTGCTATATGCTTCGTTAACCCAATCAGAGTTTAAATCCTTCAGACAGTTTTTATCCCAAAGAATAAACTCCCAATCAGGCATCTTCTTTTTCCACGATTGAATACATTTTTTTACCAACTCTGGAAATTCAGAATCCCCCAACCAACAGTAATGTATAATTTTAGGTATCATGACAGCTATCTAGATAATATTCTACAATATCAAATTCAGACTCTTTCAAAAGCATCAATCAAAGATGCTGTAGTATGATTAATTACTCTACAATTTTGTTTTTTTGCAAAATGATTTACGTCCATAAAACCCTGAAATGTTTTATAATATCTGAAGAGAATTTGACACACTTTCATTGGACTTCCATCTTCATTTAATATCAATTCCATATTCGATTGACTCTTGTCATAAAAAAGTTCATGGATATACCCCGCTTGGTTCTTCTCGTTTACTTTTAATGAATTAGGTTCACTGTTTTCAACGCCATACAAATGAATAGTTTTATATCCAAGCAAAATCAATAACATAATTCCTGCTTGAATAACATTCCAAATATCTATATTCGCTAACCCCTTTCTATATAAATAATCACGCAAAGCTGGTATCACATACTTTCCTTCGTATGGGATATCATTATAAAAATGTACCTCAATTAGGGGATTGGTGAACATTTTAGCGATGTTAGATCCCTTGATACTTCGATATGGAATATAAAGTGACATTTTCCATTTTGTTGTTTCATTTATGTGTTCTATCAAATCAGCAATCATTGTATTGAATGATAACTCACAACAGAAAGCACCGTCAGATAAAATATAGTAACGCGGCTTTAATCGCTGATAATACTTACTTAAGGCAAAGAAATTAACAACTGCATATACAGAATTAGTAGTTAATAAATTAATAATAGCATCATTTACTGATGGACCATTACCCAACAGCACTATATTTTGTCCTACTTTTTCATCTTTTATCATAGGATTCAATGTGCCTCGCAATGAAAAACGATAAATATAAACAAATAAAGCACTTATACTAGCGATAAATGCATATACTTCAAGTATTATTTTCTTCATTTAGACAGTAGTTTTTTTGTTAATGATAAAACCTTAAAACTTTAAATATATAACTTTTATATCCCCACATAAACAAACAAGTCAGTATAAAAAAAACAGGAATTTTAATCCATAAATTCATTTCTCCACCAAATACATATTGATAAACCGCCATTAAAAGCAGCAATAATAAGAAAGGTTTGATAAAGCGTATACTTTGTGGAACATAAGTTTTAAGAATATATTTATTTATTAAATATGCCACAGCATATAAAATAAAATAAGAAATGCAGAATGAGATTGCTACACCTAAAATATAAAAGCGGTCAATCAGCAGGTGATTCAACAAAATGTTACTGATACCACTAATTAAAATGGCTACAGCATTCCATATAGTACGTTTGGCAAAGCCAGTACTTCGTAAATATACATAAGACCATTGATAGAAAACATAGCCAATGATTAATATAGGCAGCAGATACATACCGCTCAAGAATTCAGGACGTGCCATGATTAATGCTATTTCATTGCCAAACATAGTCAATCCCATTGCGCTAATTAATGTAACTCGCCAGATTAAATCATAATCCTTATCTATACTTTTATAATCTTTGTTGGTCATATACTGAAGATAATATGGATTCCATGCACTATGACCAACCGAAATAAGAATCATCATTAATGCTCCAACATTTGACACAAAGCTATAAAGCCCCGCAGCATCAAAGCCACCATGTGTACTCATAAAGATTCGTCCAAATTGAGCCAATATAATCCCGCTTAACGTATAGGGAATATATGGCAAAGAATAGCTAAGCAAATATTTGACGTGTTCCCGATTAATTTTAGATTTAACGTAAAAAGGCCGAATTTGTCGTGTAAGATAAGTCGCTAACAATATCATTGCAGCAATTGTACCCCATATATAACCATAGTAACGCTCAGTTTCCATACATAACATAAATATCACCGATAGACAAAAAGCCAGATAGCTTTGCACAGAAGATACTATCGCAACCTTTTTGCTCCGCAATAAAGGCTGATATATCTGTATAAAGATTGAGTTAATGATACTATACGTAGCTACAGGAATCATACATAATGTCAAGACTTTGCTAAAAGACAATTCTTCTGCCAACCACGGATTCAACATCACCATAATGAGCGACATTAAAAGCCAAACGCCAGATGATATTTTTATGGATGTACTACAAAACTCTTTAAAATCCTGTTCGTTTTTGGCATCATAATAATAGCGCGATATAGCAACCTCTGTATTTAGAGTCAATAACACCTGTACAATTCCAACAGTAGACATAAAGACATTTATTATTCCATATTCATATACAGAAAGTAGCCTTGTATAGACAGGTATTGAAATAAACGCTAATGCCTTAGTTGCCATTATGGCAAATAAATAATTAGTAGAATGCTTTGCTAATGCTTTAAAATCAGACATGCGCAATATTACAATATATCTTTCAAGACCATTTTTATTTCATTAAAAAATTTAGCATGCCCTTTAGCATTAGCATGCATTCCATCGGTATAATCTAAATCAGTAGCATTTTCCAATGGGAATATCACTTCCACTTGTTTGGGAAATTTGTTCTTAATTTCATCAAAAACTTTATTATATTTTGCAACATTATCATTTAAAAGAGGACTTTTTCTTACGACATTTTGTCCGCATGGACTTATCTTTATATAAACAATCTTCTTTACGCCTATATTTATCAATTTTTCAGTAAAGGCTATATAGTTTTTACGAAATTCATTTACGGAGATATAAGCCCTTTTCGGATCGTTTCTTTCAAATATTTTTTTTATTATCAACCAAAACAAATTTAAACGCCCCAATCTTTTGGATACATAAATAAGACCACGCCAAAAATATTTCCTATCATTTATTAATCTTGGAGCGCAATCTGTAAGTCCACTGTGTGAAATAACTATATCAGGGTTATAGTGACGAATATAACTTTCATATAATTCGTATAAGCCATCACTTGTCATAGCTCTTTTGAAAAAAGAAATGCAATCAATCTCTTTGTATTCTTTTTGGAATTTATAAAAATATGTATCTTCATACTCACAACCTTCCCGAGGCAGCCCCATTGAAGCACCAACAAAAATAATTTTCATAATAAGAAATGCAATTAACAGTATCTGAAGTTATTTATCTAAAATTTTATCATATATCTTATCAATGTGAATCATTTGCTGTTCAATCGAACATAGACGCTCAATATTACCTTCTATAAACGACTTAGCTTCAAGATAGAATCCAGGTTTGAACTCTTTATCAAGCTGATCGTCAATCTCAACTTCGCTAATATCCACACTACCAGTATTTTGAATCTGCAGTTTCTCCATTGGACGTAAATAAAGACGGTGTTGTGAAGTTAGAATCTCTATCCCCCAACGACCAGGAGCATTCCAATTTGCCTGATAGGAAAAAAGAGCACCTGTGTTGGTGATACCTGCACCAGTAAAGACCGCAGGTTTATGCCAAGCTAATTTATCAAAAGTGAAGCAAGATAATTCTTTTGGTTCTCCACCTAAGAAAAATGCCAAATCAACTACGTGGGTGGAATTGACGAAGAACCAATTCTCAAACACTTCGCGAGGGTAATCTAATTTCTCTATAACATGTGCCCATTCTGTGAATTCGAAATTGAAAGAAGTTATACCACCATCCTCGGCAATGATTTTTTCAGCAGCCAACACACTGGAATAGAATCTACGATTATAAGCCAAAAATACATTAGCACCTTTTTCTTTTGTTAATATCACTACAGTTGGCAATTCAGTTGGCTGACAAAAACCTGGTTTTTCAACCAAAATGTCCTTTACACCATAATTCAATAGCGCAATGGTAATCTCAGCCAACTGACTTACATTGGTAGCTACAATAGCTTTTTGCGGAGTAGCAGGCGAAATGGCAAGATAGTTCTTTAGCCCTCCAGAAACGACCTCTTTAGCACCAGCCGCAATAAAATCGTCTGCATTCTTTCCGCTACGTCCCACTGCTATAAATTCATGTCCCAATTGATTCAATATCTTTGCATATTCCAATGCAATGGTTCCTGTTCCTATAATCCAAATCATATAATCACCTTTTATGTTATGTAATAGGGCATCTATCATGCATCTCGCCCGTTACTTTATTATAAACATCCAGTATACCTTTTAGGAATACTTTATGATAGTTTGACGACTCGAAATAAGTAGTTAGTTTGCAATTACCATTTAGCAGAATTTCATCAGCTACTGCACCAGTCAATTGGCTCTGATATTTTATATGAACGGGCTGTTTATTACCATCAACAGACATAAATCCTTCCGGCTCATTAATAATAATATGATGAGAGCCATTGATAATAGTCATCTGATGCTGAACAGTATCATCATCCACACAAGCCAGTCGTAAAGTACTTCCGTTAGGAGTTAATACATTAACGGTGCCGTTGAATTCTATGTATCCATTACGTTTGCTGTCCTTAACTTGAGGTATAATTCCATCAAAACAGGCGGTATAAGTCTTTTCTCCTGACAGCATCATAAATATGTCTATCATGTGTATGGAATTGCAACATAATCCCCAATTAGAATCAGTATACTCCATAACAAGAGGCTTTTGCTTATCTATCATTGAATCGATTTCTACATAAAAGTCGAATAGACGTCGCGGACAGTTTACCCATACGTTGACGTGATTGATCTGCAACAACTGTTCGGCTTCATCATAATCAGTCAGTCCTGTAAACAAGAATTTTTCTAAAATGATATTGGTCACTTTCACTTTTGCAAGTAAACTTTTTAAAATCGTTAATCGTGGTTTCGAACTGGTAGCTATGACTACTAGATCTAACTCAGTAGGTAATTGTTCGATAAGTTGTAAGTAATAAATAGTTTGATTACTATTCACTTCACCTTCTTCATAACGTTGTTGCGCTATCTGAAGTGAATTTGAATTATTATCAACCACCCAAATATCAGATTTCAGCTTGGACAATTTGAGTCCTTGTAAATGACGACTACCCAATTGCCCGGCACCAATAACTGCAATTTTATACATTGTATGTTGTTTTTTTAATTTATTTCAAATGTTTCACCATCTCTCTTGCTCTCGCCAATTCATCATGCTGACCAATATCCAGCCAATATCCACTAATAGGATAGCGAATCACCTTGTATCCCTGTTCTATGAGTTTATCCATGAAGTCAGTGGCATTAAAGAAGATATCATCAGGAATAAGGCCAAGCAATTTGCGTTTGATAAGGTATATACCGGCGTTTGCATAATAACTGATGGTAGGTTTCTCGGTAACGCCCTTTATTTCTCGTCCTTCGAGATTGAACACACCGTATGGCACCTTCACTACGTAGGGCACAGCTGCCACACTCATGTCGGCATCATGCTGACAGAAATGAAGGAAAAAGTCCTCAAAATCAATATTCGTAAAGAGATCTGAGTTCATTACCAGCACCGTATCATTGTAAAAAGTTTCCACGAACTTGATACTGCCAATGGTACCTAGATATTTCGGTTCACGCACAGTAACTATCTTCACCCCATCGCGTTCCTCCCGGAAATGTTCCTCAATCTGGTCGCCAAGATAGTTAACCGTTACAGATATATGATTCAAACCGTATGAAAGCAAACGATCAATATTATAATCAATGATGCACTTGTCACCTACCTTAATTAGGGGCTTAGGAGTTTTCTCCGTTAACGGACGAAGGCGTTCCCCCTTACCACCGGCCATTAATACAGCATCAATTGGCAATTTAGTTACATAATGTTCCAAATTGATGATTTCGCAAATATGATTTTCTTCATCAAGTATGGGTACCAAACGCATCCTTAAATCACGTTGGTGGTGAATATCCTCCACTCTATCGTTCACTCCGCGACGTAAAAAGTTAAAATTACGATGCATGACCTCACTAATAGGAGCATCCACATCTATACCTTTAATCAAGGCACGACGCACATCACCATCGGTAAGGGTACCTTGCATCCTTTTGTTCTCATCTACCACAAAGAGCACCAGCGGTTCATTGTGAATCTCATTGATGCAGCGAATGGCATCAATAATAGGAAAGGATTGAGGGATAATATGAGAGTAATTCATAATTATCTAAATATCTTTTCGTTGTTTTATTATCAGATTGGGTGATTGACCGAACACTAATGAGTTATCTGGTATATCAGTATTCTTAACTAATGCACCGGCACCAATCCATACGTTATTTCCAATGTGGCTTTCACCCAACACTGTGGAATTTGCAAAGAGACGGACATGATGACCTATCACAGGATAAGTGTTGTGGTCACCTCCTACGGTACAACCTTGATAAAAAAAGAAGTATTCGCCAAAGGTGGCACGCCCCATAATGGAACCCATTGGATGCTCACAGCCCCATACAGCTGGGAGCTCGATTTGATGGTAGAGATCAACACCATTCATCATCTTATTAAGATAGTACAGTTTGTCGGCTAGTAATCTACCCTCGGTTTGCATAGCTATAATGCGAGCATAATAGTATAGAAAAATGGTATATTGACAGGAGTGAAAAGGATTAAAGTAAGTTTTTTTTACCCCCCCACATCGGTCATGCAAGAGTAATACTTATTATCAGTATGTAGGAAACAATATTCCAACTTTTCCATTACCTTTGAAAAAGAATGTTCCAGAATCGTCTTCTCCGCATCGACAAGCGTAAAGTTACTGTTCAATTGCTTCTCTAGTAACAATACTATTTTTTCTACTGGAATAGATGTAATCATATAGTCTATGAGTTAAATAGCAGTCCATCCACCATCGGCTGCAATAATCTGACCAGTAATATATTTAGCACCATCAGATACTAAAAAAAGACAAAGCGGAGCAATGTCATCAGGATTTCCCATCCGTTTCATTGGACAGCGATGATTGTAATTCTTAAGAAACTCCTTACGTTGGTGATCAAAAATTCCACCAGGACATACACAGTTGGCACGCACATTGTACTTGCCAAGATAGGAGGCCTGATAGCGAGTCATATTGATAATACCACCTTTGACAGCACAGTAGTCGATTGGTGAAGTGCCGTTGTAATCCTCATAAAGGGTAAAGTCATTTCCTACGATGCCATAGATAGATCCAAAGTTTACAATGGAACCAAAATTTTGTTTTATCATTACCTTGGCGACTTGCTGGTCAATATAGAACATAGAATTCATCTGAAGCTCCACATTGCGCTTGAAGTGTTCGAAAGGTTCGTCTTCATAAAAATAGTCACCCCAATCCTTTGTATGAGGATAAGCAGCATTGATCACCCCATCAATGCGACCATAATTATCAAGTGTAAATCTCACCAACTGATCAATAGAATCATTATCACTCAAGTCAAGTCTAAATTCGTTTTTATCAGCATATGTGTTGAATGCTATATCTGCACTAACCACGCAGGCTTCATACTCTTTGAGTTCTTTTACTATCTCGCGTCCTATCAAACCGTTACCTCCGGTAACGATGATAACTTTACTCTTAACATCTTTCATTTTTTAAACAAATATTTAATACTTGATATGCTTCCTCGCTAGAGTTAAAACTCATCGTTTGTTTCTTTTTGAGGAGACTAAGGAAATAAGCCATTTGGGCTACATAGGTTTCACTGCCTTGTTGCTCGGATTGGAACACAACCTTGCCTTTGTGATCCGTCACTTGATTTTTGAGCATATCCAATGTCCACGTACAATCATCAAATATTATTTCCATGGTACGTTTTGCATCACAACGGTAATAATTGAGCACGATATTAACACAAAAAGTAGGATACTCCAAGTTATAATTTGCATAATCATAAGCCCGAATACCTAATGAAGAAACATTGCGCCAAATAGCATAACTGTTTGATGGTTGACCAAAAATCCAATATACATAATCGATGTCGTGAATCAAGTCGATATGCACACCGCCCCCTAATTCAGGAATAGCACTGTAACACGTACGATAATCGATACCGGGTCTCCAAGCAGGAAGATAAGATCCGCAGTAAACATTGACTTCGTTAATTTTGAGTTGATCATAGCGTGCATCAACATAGTCATGCACAAAACGGAGTGCATCGAGAAAGCGCATGTCACAAGCTACATAGGTAAGTATACGATGTTGCTTAATATAAGCCACAATATCATCATGCTTACAGTCTGCAAACAGCGGTTTTTCAATAAAGAGGGGCACTTGAAAGTGCATCAAACGACGAATGGTTGCGGCATGCTCTGAGGTAGGATTAGAAATAATGATGAAATCTAAATGAAACTGAGACAATTCATCATAACTATAAATATCCACCACACCAGGATACGGTTCCGATTGACGTGAAGAACGGAGTGCATACAACGTTGCTTCTACGCCTAAATGCTTCAAAGCAGCTATATGTTTCTTGGCTATTGAACCAATGCCTACAAAGAGAATGTTCATAAACTCAATTTCAGTTTATTATTCTCCATCAGATAAGAGAGTATCTCAAAATCGAGAGGTTCATCAAGGTCAAAGCAAGCATGCTTCATCACATAAACCAATGAATGGTCCGTATTCACATCATTGAACCCACGAGTAAAAAAGTCGCGTTTATAGAAATAGAACGAGGCATTCATATCATAAACCTGCGGAGCTGATTGACGCGTGAATACTGATCCTGTAGTAGGACGTTTTACCAAATCATAATAACCGTTCTCTTTTTTTTCTACTTGATTAAAATAGGGGCTACGAACAGGGGGACTTACAGAGAACAACGTGATAGCTTCAGGGTCAGCGACTATCATCTGATAAGCTTCAGTCAAGTCGTCGATAGTACGAAGTGGAGAAGTACAGTCCATGTCTAGCACGTAGTCATAGGTACATTGTTTTTTTTGTTCGTAGAATTTCACCACATCGAAAATGGCATCTACCTTACCTGCGGTATCATTGGCCAAATAGCTGGGACGATGGTAATCAGAATCCAATCCACATTGACGAGCCACTTCAATAATTTCTTCGGAATCTGTAGAAAGAGCTATCTCGGTATCGGGATAGAGCTGTTGGAATTTCTTAGCCGAGTCAATGGAATAACCAATAAGGGGTTTACCATTAATAGGTTTTATATTTTTACCTGGAATCCCTTTGGAACCACCACGGGCACAAATTGTAATGAGTACTTTCATATTATAAGTCTGTAAAATAGCTTTAAATCACGATAGGTTCATCAGTATCATAATTGCATGTGGAAGTTCTTCCGTTTACCAAATCCCATAAAGAAGCTTTCAAACCAACGGCACTGCGTTTCACAGTCATATTATCCACCGAGAGCACCTCACCTTTCTTTATTGGTGTAGCCGCCACAATACGTTTGAGCACCACTTCTGAAATTTGTTTCTCACTCTCATTAGGCTGTTTGATGCCATTACCTAAAGCTCGCTCAATGTTACGAATAGCCATCACCATTTGTTTGAGTTCCTCGGGATTGAGGGAGGCTTTGTGGTCAGGACCGTCCATTTCCTTATCAAGCGTGAAATGTTTCTCTATGATTTCAGCTCCCATTGCTACAGCTGCAACAGGCACTTCCACACCCATTGTATGGTCTGAATAACCTACGGAACAATGAAATGCATCCTTAAGAGTTTGTATAGCCCGAAGGTTTACTTCATGCATGGGACATGGATAGTTAGTAGTACAATGAAGTAAAGAAACACTTTTAGCTCCTGCTTCTATCAAGGTGCGATATGCTATCTCTACATCACCGAGATACGACATTCCTGTAGAAAGGACAACATCAATATGTCTGCTACCAACAAGACGAAGAAAAGGAATATTGGTAACATCTCCCGATCCCAGCTTGATAAAAGGCAAATTAAAATTACAAAGAAAGTCTAGACTATCTATTTCATCAGGAGTAGAAAGGAACTGGATACCTATCTCATCACAATGATTTTTCACTACTTCAAAATTATCATAGCTCAATTCAAGTTCTTTCAACATCTTAAACTGTGATTTGGTCTTATCGGATATATTATTCTCCTGATAAACAGCCAATTCAGCATTCCGAGTAACAATCTTCTCTGTTTTCCATGTCTGAAATTTCACGGCATCAGCTCCCGCATCTTTGGCAGCATTACAGAGCTGAAGAGCCAAATCCAACCGACCATTGTGATTCACTCCGGCTTCGGCTATTATGTAAACGTGATTAATCATGATAATCTCTTAAAAGGTCAACTTCCTTAGTTATGACTACATCATCATACATCAACATGAGCACACCTTCATCATAATCACCAATACGAACTTCATTGGTAACACCATTAATGTTATTGATGATCAGTTTAAAGAAATCAACTCCAGCACCATACGCATGCAAATAGGCTCCGCCAAAACGAGGATTTATTTCAGACAGATAGTACTCTCCATCTCTAAAAAAGAAATCCATATCGATTGCTCCAGCAAAGTCGAAAAGATGCATAAAAGACTGCACGAAGTCAAACAAACGCTGGTCTTTGAATGAAATAGTTTTACTGGCCCCACCGATACGAGTTTCAATTTTCTTTTTTGAAAAAATAGAAACCACTTCCTTTGAATAATAATCAATATAAGCATCTGCATCGCAATCACCTTGCATAAACTCCTGAATGATATAATCGAAAGCATTCTCAGCATAATAGTTTTCCAAATCCTGCATGGTATTGACCTTATGCGCTCCAACACTACCACTACCTGTACGTGGTTTGATGAAAACAGGAAATTGAATTTCACCTTTGAAGTATGCAGCTTTGAAATCATCTAATTCATGGAAAGTAAGCGGTGTATTAACACCATGATTTTTTAAATACAGGTACATACTGTACTTATCAAAGCACAAATCAGCAGTTTGCTTAGAAGGACAAAGAGGAAGAACACCAATTTCTTCAAACTTCTTTTTATTTGATGCTAAAAGATCTATTTCAGGGTCGATTAAAGTAAAAATAGCTTTAATATCTTCTTTCTTACAAATACCAAGTACTTCTTGAATATAATTTGGATGTGTAATTTTAGGAACTACATATTGCTTGTTTGCGAAAAATATTGCTGGGGCTACCGACCAGTTATCTGTAGCAACCACATTACCACTATCACCGATAGTCTTACGCATATCTATCATTAAACGCCCTCTACGGCCCGCATTACAACACAGAATATTATTCATAACTATAAAGTTTATTGTTATTGCTTTAAATCATTGACAGTCCATTCCTCTCTAATTATCTCATAACCATTTAAAGTTTTCAAATAAACTCTAGGAAAAAATCGAATGAACAGTGGTGATAAAGTCATAGTGTATGCACCGACATTTTGGTAAAGTATTCTATCACCGACATTTAGTAATGGCTGATTTTGAAGTGTAAAAAGCTTGTCATACTCCAAACAACTACATCCTACAACCATTTGTGAATCAATGAACACTTTTTCCTCTTGCTTTCTGATGAAAGATTTAAAATAGTCTTTTTTCAGGAAAAAAGGGTCCACATCATTACGAGAACCATCAGTTACTATAATTTGAGAGTCACCTATTTTTTTTGTATCAATGATCTCCGATAAAAAACTAAAAGGTGAAGCAACTATTGCATTTCCTGGTTCCACTATGACTTTCATTTTAGAAACATCAATCCCTTCCTCTAACAAACTTGAATAGATAGTGTCCACATATTCTTTATAAGTAGGTGCATTAGGCTTGTCACCAAAATAACCACCACCAACATCAATATAATCAAGTTCTAGACCTAATGAATTAATGATCCGAATAGCATATTTGCAAATATTCCTATAAACATTTAAAGAACGAGTCAATGAAGTACGATGCAGATGCAAACCTCCAAGTTTTACATTTTTGCATAATTGAATTTTATTTATTGCTTCTTCCAGTTCTCCATTTTCAAACGAAAAACCAAATCTGCTATCCGATTCACCCTCTTTAGCATCTTCTGGCGAAATCTTCCCTAAATTCAAATTGACACGAATGCCGACCTTATAAGAATGCTGTTTGTTCAAATCATTCAACCATTCTATTTCACGTTTTGTATCTATATTTACATATGCACCATTCTTTATTGCATCTAAAAAAGTCTCCTTATCTTTAGCTGGACCATTATATACAATATGGCTCTTCTCAAAACCAACTTGCAAAGCTAATGCATACTCTGTATAAGATACTACTTCAGCATAGCATCCCAACTCATTAAGCATGTGCAACATATAAGGAAGTGAATTCGTCTTAATTGAGTATCCAATGCAATGGTTTGAAAAACGACTGTTCAAAGCTCTTTTAAATTCCAAAACATTAGATACCAACTTATCCGAATCCAAAATAAAACAAGGTGTTTTTAGATTACTTAACTGCATTAAAATACATTTTTATCTGTTCTACAATACGTTTGGAAGCATTGCCATCACCATAAGGATTATCAACATACTTTAACATTTGCTGAAATTCGTCTGTTTCAATTTTCTTTAAAGACTGAATAATAGACTCAGAACAATTATCGCAACAAATAATGTTAGATGTCATATATCTGCCTTCTTGACGATGTCCTATATTAATCGTAGGCAACTTCCAATAACCCGTTTCATATACTCCACTGGACGAATTACCTATCATACAATATAACTGAGGAAGAAGGCTGACATAACACTTCTGTCCTAACGAGGTAAACAAATGAAAACAAGGCTTATTGCATACATAATCATTTAAAAGTTGATTAATATCCGAACCATATAAATCTGTATTAGACTTAGAAACTAGTATTTCATAGTCATCACCTAACGACTGGAGCACATGGAGTAAACTATTTACATCGAAAAGATTCTTCTCACGGCTTTCTTTAGTTACCGGATGGTAAGTCATCAATATCCATTTTTTACCTAAATCAATATTTAAAGACTCTGCTAATTCATTCCTTGACAAAAGCGACAAACGTAAAAAATTATCTAAATTGGTCTCACCTACAACAAAAACATTCTTCATAGTTCCAATCATCCTACCAATACGGGCTGCAGAAGTTTGAGTACCCGGAAAGTGGAGTGTAGACATCATTGTAACAGCATTGCGCACTTCATTGTCAATAGCTCCTTCAGTGATGTCACCTCCTGAAATATGAGCTATCGGAATACGCATCACCAAAGCAGTACCAACTATGGGAAGCAACTCATATCTGTCGCCTAAGACAACAATCATATCAGGCTGAAGATGCAGAAAAGCATCGCTCATCCCAATACTGCACATCCCCATAGATTTCGCTATACCAGAAGCACAATCCGAGGACAACAACATATCGACTTTAGCATCAATATCATATCCGTCCTCCTCAATACAACGATAAGTCAACCCCTGTTCGGGAGACAGGTGTCCGCCTGTAACGATAAGCTGCAACTGTAACTCAGTAGCATGATGTATCTCATCTATCACCCAACGTAGCAGTCCATACTCTGAACGTGCACCAGTGACAACTGCGATTTTTTTCATTTATCTAATCTTACACTACTAGGAATATTCACCACCCGGTCAGCCAGCCACTCGGTATTCTCCAGCCCGTCCGTTTCGCAATGCTCGAACATGGGCAGTCGATTCATCAGTTCCCAAACGGGACGGGTCATCACACCATGATCATTTGTGTACTCCAAAAAATCAAGTTGAGCCGCCTTATCCTTTAGTACCACCGCATTGAGCCAATAATTCGATTTGCAATCAGCAGGTTCAGTAAAAAAAGTAATATCTTCCTTACCCTTGAAAAACTCAGCATAGCAGGCTGCTGTTTCACGCTTATCTGCCACATAGCGGTCTAGATTCTCCAACTGGGCACAACCTAGAGCGGCATTGATATTCGGCATCCGGTAATTATAACCAATATGGTCATGACGAAACTCCCAACGATGAGGTATCTTAGCCTGGGTAGTAAGGTGCTTGGCGTATGCGCCCAGTTCTTCATCCTGGAAAAGCAACATGCCTCCACCACCTGTAGTGATGGTTTTGTTTCCATTAAAGCTAATAGCACCCACCTTTCCGAATGTACCGGTATGGCGGCCTTTATAAAAACTGCCGATACTTTCGGCTGCGTCTTCAACCAATTCGATATGCCACTCACGGCAGATATCCGCCAGTTCATCTATTTTTACGGGATGGCCGAAAGTGTGCATGGGAATACAAGCTTTTACACGGCGACCGGTACGCTTGTTATAGCAAACTCCTTCTTTCAGTTCAGCATTCCTCTCCAGCCATGCCTTGACAGCTCGGGGCGAAAGTCCCATCGTTTCTTTGTCCACATCAATAAAAACAGGATATGCTCCGATATAACTGACAGCATTGCAAGTAGCGATGAAGGTCAGAGCTTGGGTGAGCACCTCATCATCGCGTTCTACACCCACTAGCAGCATGGCCATGTGAAGGGCATTGGTACCACTCACACAGACTACGGCACGCTTGGCACCGGTGTACACAGCCATATCGTGCTCAAAGCGGTCAACAAAAGCACCGACACTTGACACGAAAGTCGTATCAATACATTCGTTGAGGTATTTTTTCTCGTTTCCGATAAACTTGGGAGCACTCAGGGGAACAAAATCTTGTGTTCCAAAAAGATGGTGAATGAATTCACAGATTTCAGCGTTGTTCATTGCTGTATGTTGAATTATTATTTAATACCACTGATTGACAGGCGCATTGGCATCTTTAGGCAAATCATTAGTGTCCAACCGGGGAAGATTAAATATAGCATCGCCTTCATGGTCAGTAAGGTCTGCCAAATCCACATCGGTAGTCATGCCCAATTTGCATCCGTTTTCCTTCAGCAGCTGAATGGTTTCTTTATTACGGTCACCGTATGGATAACAGATAGTCCAATTGTCGACATCCCCACCCACTTCATTTATAAATTCGATGGACTTCTTAATTTCAAATTCCTGTTTCTCACGTGGCAATGAGCCTAGCCAATAATGGTCATAACCATGGCTGCCAATGTGCATGCCACAATCAACCATACACTTGATTTGGTCAACCGACATATAAAGTTCCCTGCTAAAGGCAGATTCCTCAATACCTACAATTTTCTCAAACAGAATATCAGCCATCCTCTTTCTTAATGCTTCAGGCAAAGCCACTTGAAGCAGCCGTTTTACGAAGATAACCTCGGCAGGATCGAAACGGTTAGCCACTGCCAGTTCCTTGAAATATTCATCGTATGATTTTAACCCGAACTCATCCGTATTGGCCAGAATGAGCTGTTTTATCTCATTCAATAAAACGGGAAAATTATCTTCGGGTGTAGAGGCAAGAATAAAATGTATCTTATTTACATCCAGTACCGTATGCTCTGTAACTGCCTTCACTGGAGGATAGAAGGCACCTTGAATATGCTCATGCTCCAAAATCGGGAAAACATATTCAAAATGGTCGGCATAAGCATCATCGAAAGAGAGAAGCACGGCATGAGGTGGCAATTTGTCACTATGCCCCCCCCTATATGCATTTATAACCTGTTCAATAGTGACAAAATTATAGTGTTTCTGCAGAAATTTGATCTGTTCCTTAAAAAGTCGCACATCGCATCCTTTTATTTGGGGATAGCGTGAATTTTGCAAATCGCGCACATAGTGGTACATGACCACGGTAAGTTTATCAGCATTCATAATAGTATGAATTAAAATTAGAGTATGTTGGGGCGGTCCTGATCGGAATCCGCTTTAAATGCGACATAATTATCACCCTTTGTCTTATATGCTATTTCAATCTTCACATTACGCTGTTCAAAAGGTTCAAAATAGTTGGGGACGATTGTCTCACCATCCAAATCCAACAGCTCAAATCCCATTTTTGTAAAGGTCTCTTCAGGCAGCCCAAAATTCATAAAATCCATATATTCCGCTCCCGTCTGATAAAGTATATCGAGCAGCTGTCCCTTGACACATGTATTGGGAAGTTTACCCAATACATCAACAATTCTAAAGGCTGATGAATCGCCCACTCTCATAATCCGCACTGTCCAAACGGATTCCAATATTCCATTCTTCTTTACCTCGACAAACTGATAATGGTAAACAGGATGTTCCGCAAAGCGATGGCAAAAATACAAAGGGGTCTTGAAGGGAGCGTATTCTCCTTTTATAGCTATTTTATCCCATTCTACATTATGGACCAATTGCAGGGTATACGATTCATCGGAAATGGCAGAACCATTCTGGCTTCCTACAGGAAAGAAGGCTATTTGATAATTCTTTATGCGGCTGTTGCGAAGGTAATATTGACGAAGGTAGTCAACCGGTATGCGGGAGACTTTATAAATCTGCCTGGCAATGTCACTTATACCTATAGCCGCATAGGAGTGAAAATATGGTAATTTGAAGAGGCTGCGCCACAAAAAGAAAGCTACCGTGTTTAACTCCGAGTTATAAATATCATCTCGTATTTTCCATATCGCTCCCCAATAATCGCCATTTCCAACCAAATCCTTATCATATTGCGCAACCGGAATGAAACCTATCAAAGCATCATATTCACCGGTCTCTTTATTTTCCGCAACAAGGAAATTGTAACAATCCTTATCTTTGTCCAGATGCTGGAAATTGAGTAATTCCCGGGATACGGCAAGCGAATGATTGTGTTTCCAATGCATATTGATAAAATAAACCAACTTATTGACTTCACAAGTTGGAACTTGCTTTATATTATAAACACTCTCCATACATATTCTTCTTAAACCGTTCCGTTATCTACATGAATGTTTTGTCCTGTAATGCTACATGCCGAGTCTGACAACAAGAAAACGACAGTCTCAGCAACTGAACGGACCGATGTGGCAGCCTTTAACGAGGTGCGTTTATAAATACGTTCTTTCTGTTCTTCAGAAAGAGTGGAACTCATAGCCGTCTCCATGAAACCCGGTACCACAACATTGCTACGGATACCAAGACCACCCCATTCACGGGCCGTATTCTTAGAAAAAGCTTCCAAGGCTCCTTTGCTGGAAGCATACATGGCCAGTCCTTTGTAACCTGTATGAGCAGAAATGGAAGATATGTGAATAATACAACCTTTGGTATGATGAAGCAACATATTACGAAGTGCATACTTGGTTATCATCATCGGTGTAAATACATTGACCGCATACATGGCTTGCAGCTTTTCCAAATTGAGGTTGGTCACAATATCGTCATAAGCCATGGCCGCATTGTTCACATATCCATGAAGCTGGATGCCGTTGTGTATAAATTCTCTAAAAACTGTCTTGCGTACATTTTCACTATCACTTAAGTCGATACTTTTGAAAAATACACGTCCGGCATATTCGGTTTCCAAAAATTTAAACTCATTGGTGTAAGAGCGGGCTACTCCATAGACAATATGCCCTTGTTGTAAAAGCGCCCGGCAGATTTCAAGACCCACTCCACGTGAGCACCCGGTTACTAAGAAATTCATAATCGTTTTAATTTACCTGTTCTTGTTAACGAGAAGGATTCGACGAATCTGATGCGACGGGGGATTTTAAAATCCTGAAGACTGTCTTTCAGGATACGGCGAATTTCAAGTTCTGAAAGCCGTACTCCTTCTTCAAGTTGCACCTCCGCACAAAGTATATTGCCCAAAACTGAATTGGCTTTGCCGAATACCAAAGACTGACGAATGCCTTTTATGGCATTGAGCACATTCTCAACTTCGCCCGGATTCACTTTATATCCTCCAACATTGATCAGCTCATTTTTTCTACTTTTGAATTTGAACACTCCCTCTTCGCGATTTATCCATTCTATCAAATCACCGGAATGATAATAATCACCATCAAACCTGAAACTGTCGGATTGTCCTAACAGAGAGCGATGAATCAGGAGTTCGTCATCGACTACCTGGAACATATCATGAATCGATGCAGGAATCTGAAAGTTTTCTCCTTTGGCCGCAAACAAGGACCCCGCTTCTGTAGAAGCATAGACATTGTTTATTTGAGCTGACGGGAATATCTGACGGATGACATTATAAAGATGTCCATCACTCTTTTCCCCCCCCAACGTCAGACGGATAACCGAAGAATAAGCTCTTTCATAGGGCAATAATAGACGATAGAAAGTAGGAGTGGCGGAAATATGGGTTATAGAGTGTTTTTTTATCAGATTGAAGATTTCGGAACGGGTACGATTAAATACATTAATTAATGTATTGAGATTTTCAAATGCCTGGAAAAACACTTGCAAACCTGCCATATGCGTAGGATTGTAAGCATACGCCCAAATTTGATTGTTGTACTTTTCTCCCCGGCGCACAGAGCGAGTTAAAGTCTGTATGCTGTGCACTACCTTTTTGGGTTGACCGGTAGTGCCTGAAGTAAACATGGTTATTTCAGAAGTTGAATGTACTAGCGCTTCTATCACTTCTCCCATGGATGGCAACCGCTTCACAGAAAGGGGGATAGACTGATTGACCAGGCTTTCATCCACACCATCAAGTTCCGCAGGGCTAAGATCTGAATCGAGCAAGACAAGCGGAACGTCGTTTGTCAATGCCTTGACCAAATTGCCAAAATAGGAAAAAAGGTGATGCGTCTTTAATAAAGGAAAATAGTTGTCCTGATTCAGGTGACGGAGCAAGTCATCATAAGAGTACTCACATTCGCCATCGCATAAAAATACAGTCATATTATATCTTACTTTTGAAGTTTTGAGTAAACTTCACCGATAGTATTTACCAAACCATCCTCAAAAATATCAATGTCAAATTCATCCTCAATTCGAACTGTCAGTTCTGCCAGATCGAATGATGTGAATTCCAAGTCATCACGAAGATTGTCTTCGGCATGAAGTTGGGTTATGGCAGACAATTCTTTTGCCACCCTGATTTCATTTACTATTTCCAATACTTTTTCTTTCATATCATTCACTCGTTTAAATTACATTTTCTGGTCCAGATTCTTCCCCTTTTCCTCATGTTCAAAGTTGGGGATGAAACGCTTTATCGCCATAACCACCTCTTCCTTGGTAAAATCCGGTTCGGCAAATATATTCTCCATTTCAGTAAAGAATGCGTCTATCTCAGCCATCGGCCGTTTCACCACTTCCTCAATCACCCCTAGGCTGCAAAAACGATCCATATTAATTTTTTCCCCAGGAACATAGAACTCCTCGTATGCCTTCTCACCTGTCGTATCACTTTTAAAATACACCACAGGGTAATCCTTATTATCAAAAGTCATATCCGAGGCAAACTTCTTAGCATCCTCATCTGTTGTAAACTCCTTTTTTTTGCAACCGACCGCCTTTACATACTCATCACAAATGGAAGAAAATGTAAGCATTTGCCTTTCACCCAACTTGGGAAAGAAAATTTCACCATTCTTGCCGAGAATACAAGCCAGCATACATATATGGCCACTCTCTTCAGGCGAAACAAAATAGCGTTTCACATCATTGGGTGCAGCCAACGGCTGCTTTTTCATGACACGCTGTATCCAGCCGTCAGGCAGGGAACCGTTGGAAAAGGCCACATTGGCAAAACGGGCTGTTGTCACCTTGAACTTGGAAGAATAGGCCATAATCATATCCTCCATAATGCGCTTGCTAGCTCCCATGATATTCACCGGATTGGCGGCCTTGTCAGTGGAAACACAGAAGAAGTGCTTAGGGGGATAGACAGTCAGCAGGTCAAGGAATTTTTTAGCCTTTATATCATTGTTTTCAATGAGTGCCTGTACAGAATACTTGTCCTTCTCACTACGGACATGTTTGTGCGCCGAGAAATTCGCTACAATGTCAAAGCCTTTCTCCTCACGGAAGATCCTTTCAAAGATAGGATCGGCAAAGTTCAAGGTATATGCCCGATATTCCGCAGGTACATACATGCCGTATGTGGAACGCAGGTCACGTGTCAGTTCTGCCAATCCGTTCTCGTTCAGGTCTATTACAATCAGTTTGGAGGGCTTGAACGGCAAGACTGCTTTAATGAAAGAAGAACCGATGGAACCGGCACCTCCTATGACGCATACACTTTTATTCCTTATTTCTGCTTGAAGCGTTTCTTTATTAGCTTCAATATCTGCTGCAAACATACTTGTCGAACGACAAATCACATGGTCTGCAATGAATTGCTGTAAATTAAACATGGATTTATTAGGATTAGCATCTCATTTTGACACATCCTATAAAGAAAACCGCATTAAAGCAGTTTCCTTATAAATTGGGTCAAAAATTGGATTATCTTTTAATGCTTATTTAACGAAAAAGTAAGATATATTCCCAAGCAAAGTAAGTGAACTTACTTTGCCCACGAACATATCTTACTTTTTTCCACACTTGTCACCGGTTTTTCACCTCCGGTCATAACCGCTTTCTCGGTCGTCTTGCCCAAGCGTTATTGATACGCGCACGGATATTACTGACAGTCTTGCCCGATACGAACAAAGGTGTGAGAGGAAAGAACAACGAGATAAAACGCTCCTTCACCATCTCTTCCGAAGTAATCTTCGGTTCCCGTTCGCCCATCTTAACTATAACCCTGGCCAGTTCCACCGCATTGGTACATTCTGCTATCTGTACCAGATAGATACGTAAATCCTCCACCTTATTTATATAAGAGAAAAGGCGCGTAGCCTCGGGAGATAAAGCAGGTTCCTTGTCCTTGCTTACATCATCCTTCTCTAGTTCCGCCTCATCACCATAATAATTCTGTGTGGCGGAAGTAGCATTGGGAAGAATCTGGTTGCTGCCTCCATAAATGTTGAAGACGATGCTGAAGTGTGTCTCATTATCCATAAGCTTATTGTTTGAATGATTCGTCAACGGGTAGTTAACGGTCAGTCAATAGCTAGTGAACGGCAGTCAACAGTTAGTAAACGATAATAAATAGATTTTTTTACGGTATTTCCCCGCATTAATTTTGTCGTGTCGGAAGGATGAACGAACATCCCGGAAACACAAAACTTTTAAACTTTATTTTATTATGATTGATTACAGTGTATTTATGATGGGCAACCCGATGGATGTCGATGCCGCCCAAAAAGCGTATGCAAAAGCTCAAGTTTCTGAAATCATGCCATTCAGCCAGTTTGTCAAACACATTGCCGACCACAATGGCGTATTCACTCGCGGAACGGTAAAAGGTGTAATAGCCGATATGTGCGAGTGCCTTGTAGAGATGCTTCTGGAGGGAAAGAAAGTACAACTGGCTGAATTGGGTAATTTCTGGATTTCTATAGGCTCGGAAGGTGCGGAAGACCTGAAGAAATTTACAGAAAGCAACATCACCGCCGTCAACATTGTGTTCACGCCGGGAGAAGACTTCCAAAATCTTCGTTCCCGCGCCACTTTCAATCCCGTAGCAAGCCGCATAGCCCAAGCCGCCACCCTGAAGGCCGAAAAGGCCGGTAAAGGCACAGTCGACTTGGATGCCGCCAAAGGAAAGACCTCAGCTTCCACGAATGAAAACAATCCGTCATTATGATAAAATACCACGTTTTCTCGATGGGAAATGCGTCCGACAGGACGATGCCCAAGAAAGCATATGCAAAGTGTGTGGCCAACGAAAAGGTTTCGCATAAGAAACTCGTAAAGAAAGTGACGGAACATCTCCGCTTTTTCTCACACGGCATGATGGAAGCGGTGCTGGAGGAAGTCTTCAACCGCCTGTCCGAGCATCTTGCCCAAGGCGACCGAGTCACCCTGGACGGCCTCGGAACATTCAGTGTCTCCCTGAAATGCGAAGGAGCCGCTTCGGAGGCTTTGTTCTCCAAGAAGAACATCAAGGGCGCGCACATCGTGTTTGCCCCGTGTCGCAAACTCAAGGAAACATTTGCAGATATGGAATATAAAATGGCTCCACGAATCTTTTAACGACATGGAACTTATATTATTCATCTATTTAAAGACAAAGCGTATGAAAAAGAACTGGAAAAATGTACTGCTGTACATCGTCCGCATCATTGAGCTGCTTATTACAGGCGCTGCCGGAGGAGCGCTTGGAAGCGGTTTATGAGAACGGTTTCATTGATTATCGTGCACTGCTCTGCCAACAAGGCGGGCAGTGCCTTGCGAGCAGAGGACATTGACCGCTACCATCGTTCATTGGGCTGGAAGTGCTGTGGTTACCACTATGTGATTCCTACAGACGGAACTATAGAAGCCGGACGCCCACCGAAAATGATCGGCGCACATTGCAAAAGCCACAACAGTCACAGTATCGGTATATGCTATATAGGTGGTCTGGATGCCGACGGAAAGACTCCGAAGGATACCCGGACGGAAGCACAAAAGGTAGCTCTGAGAAAACTGATTGAACATCTGCATCAGCGTTATCCCAAGGCATTGATTGTCGGTCATCATGACTTGAATCCGCAAAAAACCTGTCCCTGTTTCAATGTCACTGCTGAATATATAGATTTGCAACCTTAGTTGCGTCTGTAGTCTTATCTGCCATCCATCGTCCTGCAAGGGATGTGTGGATGGCTTTAATTAAACTAATCAATTTTTTCAAACGGAAACGCATGAAGATAGCTCACAGCCACCGTCATATTTCCGAAAGCGAATACCAACCTTGTATTGCGGTGCAAACGCATGATGCATCCTTCCTTCCCCCGGAAAACACCACCGGTGATACGGATTCGTTGCTTTTTCTGAAGATAGTCCTCCAAAGGCCGGTTCATCAGCTCGATATTGTAAGGCATGGATTCATACAAATAGATAAATTCTTCCATCTGACGGTGAGGGATTACCGCCGCACGGTGGGTGTTATAGTCCGTCACCAGATACTGGCGGGGAAGCATGGCAGACAGAATACATTCCAACTGCCCCAAGGGGGCACATACAAACAGTCAACCGTTGCCTTCAATTCCTTTCTCGTCCGTCAACGTATTCAGTTTTTGGATGGAGCCGGTAGCAAAAGCCTCTTTCACGATCCGTGCAGAGTCACGGCGCACGGTATATTCCTCTTTGGTATAAGCACATTGCTCGAAACGTTTTCTATGATCGGTGGCAGTGTAAGAAAACACCTTGAAACAAAAGAATTTCTCCTCTACGGTACCTGATGGTGTACGAAGCCGAACAGCTTTCCTGCCACTGAAAACACTGATATAGCGTTTCAGTTCTTTGTTGGAAAGATACAGGTAATACCAACTGAATTCAGGATATTCTTTTCCTATTCCCGCCATTGGCGTGATTCCTTCATTTGACCCCAGGTCTGAGCCGGAAGCGATTGAACTGCAGAGCAGTAACTTAGGCGCTTCGCCCGTTATGTCTTGATTTGAAAGGAACGCTTGATTTTCAAGCTCCATACTATTTTCTGTTACCATCAAAACATTACTTTTTATGTATGTCTTTTTGGGGTTCTCTTAGTAAGAGAACTCCAAAAAGACATATACTACTGACAATAAGATATTTACATATAATCAGAGATGGATAATTTGCAAACAAATATTATAAGAATCCTTATCAGAGACTGATTCCTGAATAAAAGATTTCCGTATTTGGATTATTATAGCTACATTTGCAGCGGAATGGGGTTCTCTTACTAAGAGAACTCCATTTTTTTTATTCTAACAGATTCATTTTCAAGATAGATCCAAGAAAGACCAAAAAGGAACACATAAATTCCTTTTCCGCACTCATTAAAAGAACAAATGATAAAACGCAAAAGCGGCCACTTACGATAAAAATCGAAAGTGACCGCTAAAAAGAGATTTATTTCTCTAATATAAGGATCTAACAGTACGGAGTTACTTCACCACAAACCCTCTCTTATCCAGATAAGCTTTGAATTTATGCAAATATTCTTCATCCGGACCATCAAAGAAGGATACACCGGATGCCCCGTTATTGTATGCTTCATCCAGCGCCTCTTCAAAATTGTCCTTAATATCACCAAACATCAGTCCGGCATATATCTTGGCACGACCATTCACCGTTTCAACGCTTTCCTTTACCGAACGCCCGATCCATTCAGGACCTTCATAATAGAATTTATTATAAATCATCGGATAATAAGCATCCAGCGTCCATTCTCCCCAATCTTGGCGTACCATGTGACGAGCCATGGACGGTCCCGGGAATACGGCGGCAGAAATAGCTTTATGATCCGCTTTCACTGCTTTAGTGATGGCATCCACCACACGAGTGATGGCATCCAGACGGAAATTAATCCAACTCTGGTTTTCCATCGGATACTTTAATTCCAACGGATCCTGTCCTGTTTTAGCTTTAAACAATTCACGGCATACATCACAATAACAATAGTCATATTCCGGCAACTCTTCTTTCTGCTCGATACCATAGTTTTTCCATAAGCTGACAGGCAAGATTACATCCGGCATACGGACATAATCCAGATGAACACCATCCACGTAGGGTTTATGAGCTTCCTTTACATAGTCTTCTGCCAGATATTCGGCCACACCTTGGTGATTAGGGCACAAGAAGCGATAATAATCCACGTAGGCCGGTTTGTCGTGACAAGACTCGCCTTTACGGTTCACGGCATACCAGTCGGGATGCTTGTCCAGCAGTTCCCTGCGGTTCATCGTCCATTTCCAATAATGCGCCTCCAATCCGGCTTCTTTGCAGAGGCGGTAAATATTCTCATTGTATCCCTCGAACATGACACCCGAAATACCACATTCTTTCAACAACGCAAACCACTTTTGCCATTCGGCATCCGAACGGTTATTCAGACGCATCCACAACCAGTTTTTAACTTCACGGGCAGGTATCTTTTCTGTCCGGAAACGTCCTTCATTATTGATCACATAACGGATTCCTTCAGCAGGATTGGTTATAGCTATCTGATACGTGTTCTGAGTCGCTTCCACCGCAATCCGGGCATCAGCCGGAAGATCTTTCAACTCTTTATCAGTCAAAAAGAATTGTTCTGTGGCACGCAGATAATTATGTTGTTTACTATAATTATCCTGTTGTGCGTAGAACATGGCCCACAGCAATTTATAAATGGCCTGATTGTACGGGTAAACCAACTCATCTTGCGAGGTTCCCACTTTTTTGTCTACGAAATAAAGATATCCCCAACGGTCGGGCATGTGCATATCGATTCTTCCGGTAGGAGTCCATACCCAATTTTCCTCGGGTCCTTTCTCCTTCAGCCACTGTACACGCGAAAAGTTGATGCGCCAGGTATTGCCAGCCTTCAACGGATTGTTAAAGTTCATGGTCAGCGCCTGATGAGGAATGGCCATTTCCACACTCCAATACTTATCTTTATCTTTTGATTTATTCAGTGTACCTTCACAATGGATGGCGGTCTTCAATCCGGGGCAGTCCCATTGCACCATGAAATTTCCACCCGAACGATAAGGTTTGTCCAGCATCAGGTCGAAAATCACGCCACGCGCATTGGTTTCTATTTCAAAATAATTGTGTCCGTCGCTATCCGGATCGATAAATACTTCAAAGTCATTGTCATAATAGATGATGGTATCACGCTGGGTAAGACGTGCCTTGATATCCTCTTCTTGAAGAACAGCTCCTACATATAAATATTCATCATCCCACAGCATCTTGGCTATAGTTTCATATTTGGGAGTCGGGAATCCTTCTCCGCTTATATCTACAAACGGGGCAGTAGACGCCGCCTTATTCCAGGAACTTTCATTCAGTTTACCATCTATTTTCAACTTTCCATCCGGACGATAACATACATAAGTACGCGGTTCGGTCAGAAAACGCTCATATTGTTCAAAAAGGCTTTGTGCCATTGCCGGAAAAGTAACCAGCAGAAGTAACAGGGTATAAATAAGTTTCTTCATGTATTTTTCAGATTCAAGTTAGTTATTATCTTGCACTTGTCCCACTCCGCGATATAGTTTGATCGGTCCATCCAGCAACACGGCCAGCACGGTAATCTGCTCATCCTGCACCTGTTGGGGTACATCAATGTAGAGATTACCCGGCACTGAATTCCAATAATTTTTATTGTAGACCTTGTAATTCAACATAGCTCCGTTACCAACCACCCATATACGGTTCACTTTGTTCATCAGCCCTTTTACTTCCACCGGACCGTTAGGTTTGTAAGGAAGGTATAAATACAAAATATCCCCCGCCTTATTCAGTGTGGTATATCCCTGGAAATGCTCGGTAGGAATACCTGCGCGAGTTTCATAAATAGCTTCTTTATGCTTCTTGGTCCATCGGCCGAACTCCTTCAACACAGCGATCTGTTCTTCAGGAATGGAACCGTCCTCTTTGGGACCGATATCCAATAAAAGATTACCACCCATGCTCAGGCAGTCTACAAATGTACGAAGCAGGATATAGGGTGATTTATAGTTGCTGTCTGTATGCTGATATCCCCATGAATCATTCATGGTCATACAAAGTTCCCAATATTTATCTTCGGGACGCACCACCGGCACTCCTTGTTCGGGAGTGGCATAGTCACCATACCCCTGTATACGCGAGTTGATAATCACATTTTTATTATCCGAACGAAGCAAATCTACAATTCCTTTGGAATTCCATGCTTCCGAACTTTGCTCCCAATCTCCGTCAAACCAATACAGATCCGGTTTCCAGGTCTTGTTCAGCTCCGCCAATTGTCCGAAATTGAACTTGTTGAATCGGGCCCAACGTTCAGGATCATTTTTATAACGTACTTCCGTACGGGTTTTGTTAGGATAATCAGGATGCGACCAGTCCAATAAAGAATAATAGAAACCAAGCTTCAATCCTTGTTTTCTCACTTCCTTTACAAAGGGAGCGATAAGGTCACGTTTTGCCGGAGTGCTTTTCACGACGCTGATATCTCCTACTTTGGTATCCCATAACGCAACTCCGTCATGGTGCTTGGTGGTTATCACTGTGTATTTGGCCCCACTCTCTTTGATCAGATCCCCCCAGTTTTTCGGATCATACTTGGAGGCTGTGAAACCTTTTTCCTGCTCCATGTATTCATCGTAGGGCAGGTAGTTGTTAAAGAAGGACCAGCTTTCGGACACTCCTCTAACAGAATAAATCCCCCAATGGATAAAAATACCCAACTTGGCTTGTGAAAACCATTCCATTCTTTTGTCCTTTTGCTCGGCTGTTTCAGTCTGCGGCGTATCCTGTGCCCGTAAAGGGGAAGCTGCAATCAGCAAACCCAGGAACGCTAACGATAATCGGTTCTTTTTCATATATAATAGGTTTGATTAGTTAGGATAGCATGTCGGTATTATTTAAATTTACAGCTATATCATAGGCAAAGATAATGTATTTTTATATTTTATTCTATCTTTGCACCCCTAAAACAGAACAAATATGAGCGCAAAGAAAAAGAAACAAGCGAACAGTCCCCTAAGAATCGTCATTATTTTAATATTACTGGGACTTTTGGCCTATAAATATCAGTTGTTTGACGGGAAGCTGCTTGAAAATATCCCCACTATCGAAAACAATGAAGAAAAGCCCGAAATACGTATTCCGACTCAGCATGGCGGTGCATTGGAAATCCCGACGATGCAATCGGGCACAGGCGGACAGATATTGAAACGTAAAGGATATACCCTGTCTTATAATGCCGATTACAAAACTCCACAATGGGTAGCATGGGAGCTTACTAAAAAAGAAACAAAAGGAAAAGAAGGGCGAACAGACAAATTCTTGCCCGACCCGGACGTACGTGGAGCCAAAGCATATACGGGAGATTATACAAAATCAGGATACGACCGGGGACACATGGCCCCTGCCGCCGATATGAAATGGAGCAAACAAGCCATGGAAGAATCTTTTTATATGAGTAACATTTGTCCGCAAAATCCTAATCTGAACCGCGGTGACTGGAATGACCTGGAGGAAAAGTCACGCCAATGGGCAAAAAAATATGGAGCTGTATACATTGCCTGCGGCCCCATATATGATACTAAACGCCCGAAAAGAATCGGCAACAACAAAGTGGCAGTCCCCCATGCTTTCTATAAAGTCATATTGATAAATGATAAGAAAAATCCGCAAGCCATAGGATTTATCTTCCCCAACAGCGCCGGACATAAGCCGCTGAAGAAATATATAGTAACAGTGGACAGCGTAGAGAAAAGAACGAATATAGATTTCTTCCCTGCCCTGCCGGATGAGGTAGAAAACAGAATTGAAGCAGAGAGGGTACAAGAGTTACCGTAACCCATCACATACGTACGTGTGGCGCAATATATACGTATGCATAGCCCTACACTGACGTATGTGAAGGGCTACACGTACGTACGTGATTTATTTCACTTCCAACACCACGATAGACTTGGCAGGAAGAGTCACTTTCAAGCTTCCCTTATTAACCTTAGCTCCGGTAAATTCTTTCGGGGCAACCACACTCGGTTTCTCGAAACTATTGTAATCACCTATATTATTAGCGGTCAAAATACGGCCGGTAACACTCTTAGCTTTCACCTCACCCAGATTCAACTCTATTTCCTGCGATTCCTGCAAATCCACATTAGACAAGGAAATATGAATAAAACCGTTTGCATCCCGTGAAGCGGTAGCACTTACCATCGGAACAATGCGGTCGTCACGTACCACCTTGCGTTCACAGTTCAGTTCCAAAGGAAGATAAGTAGCATCTTGATGCACTTTATACATTTCAAAGACATGATAGGTCGGTGTCAAAACCATCTTGTCTTCCTTGGTCAGAATCATAGATTGAAGCACATTGGCAATCTGGGCAATGTTCGTCATCTTGATACGATCCGTATATTTATGGAAAACATCCAAAGTTAAAGAAGCCACGAAAGCATCACGCAACGTATTTTGCTGATACAAATGTCCGCGGACCGTTCCCGGTTCTTCATCCCACCAGGTTCCCCACTCGTCCACCATCAGGCCGATTTGTTTTTTCGGATCGTATTTATCCATAATAGCGATATGCTTCTTCAATACCGGTTCTATTTCCAGGCATTTGCCCATAGTCCAATAATAATCATCATTAGTGAACTCGGTAGCCGAACCTTTGCTTCCACTCCATCCGGTCACTGTATAATAATGAAGAGAAAGACCTGCCATGCGATGGCCCACATTTTTCATCAGCACTTCGGTCCAATTATAGTCATAATCACTGGCACCACTGGCTATTTTGAATAAATGATTGCCATCATAATTACGACAATAGGTAGAATAACGGCGATACAAGTCTGCATAATATTCAGGACGCATACTGCCTCCGCATCCCCAGCTTTCATTACCTACCCCAAAGAATTTCACTTTCCATGGTTTTTCACGACCGTTCTCCTTACGCAGTTTCGCCATCGGGCTACCTTGTTCAGAAGTCATGTATTCCACCCATTTCGCCATTTCTTCCACACTTCCGCTTCCTACATTACCACTGATATAAGGCTCACAACCTATCAGCTCACACAAGTTCAGAAATTCATGTGTTCCGAAACTATTATCTTCTACTGTACCTCCCCAGTTATTATTGACCATCCGGGGACGATTCTCTTTCGGGCCGATACCATCCATCCAATGATATTCATCGGCAAAACACCCCCCCGGCCAACGAAGCACCGGTACTTTCAAGTCCTTCAAAGCCTGAAGCACATCATTACGATAGCCTTGGGTATTGGGAATTTTAGAATCTTCACCTACCCACAAACCTCCATAGATACAAGTCCCCAGATGCTCTGCAAATTGTCCATAAATATGTTTACTGATGATTTCTTTCCCTTGCTCGGGATGTACATTGATAGTCGCTTTTTGTTGAGCAAATACCGGCATTGCAGCGAACAATGCCAAGCCCATAAGTGCATTTTTCATGATTAAAAATAAAATAATTAATATACTATTTTGCGTTCTCGTTTTTTGTTTGGTCAAATTTACACATTTTACATCAACCGGATAGTGGACAAAATTGTATTTTTAGGGGTACAAAATCGTCAAAAGTGGAAAAGAAACGGATATTTGCCTATATTTGCATATAAAAAAGCCCGATAGACTAAAATGAATAAAAAGAAACGTACTATTGTATGGATAGTTATTCTTATAATTATCCTAGCGGGAGCAGGTGGCGCAGGAAGTATATATTACTATTTCTTTGCCAAGCAGCTCCAACTTACAAAGACTACCTATATTTATATAGACAGAGATGATAACCTGGATTCTGTGTACCATAAAATAATCCGGAACGGACATCCTAAAAGTATGTTCGGTTTTCAATATCTGGCAGAAAAAGAGAAGTATGGCGACAATATACGGACAGGGCGTTACGCACTCAATCCTTCAGACAATATGCGCTATCTCTTCCGGCGTCTTTCTATGGGATATCAGACTCCCATTAATCTGACTGTACCCAGTGTACGCACCGTGGACAGATTAGTGCGGGCCGTTTCACGCCAGCTCATGATTGATTCTCTGGATATTGCCAAATTAATTTCCGACAGTGCTTACTGTGCACAAATGGGATATACCCAAGAGACACTCCCTTCCCTTTTTATTCCTAACACTTACGAGGTGTATTGGAATATGAGTGCTGACGCTTTCATGAAACGGATGCAAAAAGAACATGCTGCCTTTTGGAATAATGACAGGCTGAAAAAGGCTGAACATATCGGACTTACTCCTGAAGAAGTGTCCACCCTGGCCTCTATCGTGGAAGAAGAAACGGCCAATGGTCCCGAAAAGCCCATGGTCGCAGGACTTTATATTAACAGATTGAATAAAGGGATGTTGTTGCAAGCAGACCCGACGGTAAAATTTGGTTTACAGGAATTCGGACTGAAACGCATTCTTTTCAAACATCTGGAAGTGGATTCTCCTTATAATACCTACAAGTATGCAGGTTTGCCTCCGGGACCTATCCGAATCCCATCCATCCAAGGATTGGAAAGCGTACTGAACTATACACAGCATAATTATATTTATATGTGTGCCAAAGAAGATTTCTCAGGCACTCATAATTTCGCTGTCACAGCAGCCCAGCATCAAGCGAATGCAAGACGTTATCAACAAGCGTTAAACCGGCGGAAGATAAAATAAAAGGGAATACTTCCCTTTTATTGAAATCACCCTCGTTACAACTGTATGAACTGCACTCCCAAAGTTTTGTGTCCAACTTTTAGGGTGCAGTTCAACTTCTGTAACGAGGGTGATTTTTAGTTCATGAGGGTTTCGACACACCTTCCAAATGGATAGATAACTTAATGTCTACGTATAGAATCTTCTTCTTTGGAATATAAAACCAATACAGACTATTTCTCGCACCTATAAGTCTCTCAACAACCGTCCTTTGTATTGTCCTTTCTTCGCAGTAACTTTTCCATATTCCACAGCATGAACCGGACAAATATGATAACAAGCAAGGCATTGGGTACAGTTATCTCCCCAAACAGGACGATCCGTCACTTTTATATTATTCACAGGACAAGCTTTCTCACATTTTTTACAAGCAATACAAGCCTCTGTAGCATGAAAAGGTTTAGGAGACATCAGGAAAGTATTGAAAAACGGACGCAAAAAATAGGATTTAGTAAATGGAAGCGCACCTTCATGGCAATTATAATGTTTCGTTTGAACCCTTGATGCTATCTCCTCGTTAATAAAGCGTACACGGGCAACAGCATTATGCACTTTCCGGGTTTCCACATCTTCATCGTCTACATCAAAACCTGGCAAAGAAACATAAGTATTCGGCATGGTGACCGAGTAACCGGCAGCACACCGCCATCCCTTCCGGGCAACAGCAGAAGAAAAGAGTTGTGCAGTCCGACCCGTATCATCTCCACAAGTACAGACAAAGAAAAGATATTCCGGCTTAATCATCTTCAACCGACGGATAAAACGAAGTACAATCTCCGGAGGTCCCCATGCATACACAGGGAAGACAAAACCTACTTTTTCTCCTTCTCTTAGTTTATACTCCTTATTCTTATCTATTTCCACAGCTATGGAGAGCAATTCCTCATTCTGTCCTTCCGCCAGCTGCCTTGCCACCCAAGCTGAATTACCTGTACCTGAAAAATAAAATATCATATCCGTATTATTTTTATAAAAAAGAAGCGATGCTAATCTCTTGAATTAACATCGCCTTATAATGAAGCCGCACCAGTGATGCGATGAAACTCCGAATGACAGGTTTTGAGTGCTCTCCTCCTTTGTAATCCACCGGCATAAATGCTACCCGAAGGCGTGGCCCGCCATTGGAAGATGAAGCTATGTCTCGGTTTTCAGATTAGTTTGATGAGTTTCCCAATCCAACTAATGCGGCTCGCTTTTCATCTCTTTCCGTATGACAAATATACGCCCTTTTTATGATATAAACAAGAGTATAGCAGGATTTGTTTGTTAAAAATAATAAGCAAGAAAATAACTCTCTGTAATTCTGCTTATTGTTATTTCAAATTCTTAATGAAACATCACAAAGCATCCGCAATAAAAAAGAGCAACCTCATAGAGATTGCTCTTTTAATAAATCTTTATATCACCGTTTACAGAAGAATTAAGCTACTTTTGCTTTAGCAACAATTGCTTTGAATGCTTCCGGATGGTTCATAGCTAAATCAGCTAACACCTTACGGTTGATTTCGATACCAGCTTTGTGTAATGCACCCATCAATTTAGAATAAGACATTCCTTCCAGACGAGCCGCAGCGTTGATACGCTGAATCCACAAAGCGCGGAAGTTACGTTTCTTGTTCTTACGGTCACGGTATGCGTAGGTCAAACCTTTTTCCCAAGTGTTTTTTGCTACTGTCCATACATTCTTTCTTGCACCAAAATAACCTTTGGTAAGACCTAAAATTTTCTTTCTTCTTGCTCTAGAAGCAACATGATTTACTGATCTTGGCATAGTTTTAATTCTTTTTGAATGTTAGCGCCACTGTTTCACACGGTGAACTTCAAGCTAAAGACATTCGGTTAATACTTTAAATAATACGTTTACGCTTTCGTTGTTTTTAGATTACTTCATGCAAAGCAATTCCTTAACTTGATCCAAGTTAGCATTAGCTACTAGACCTGAGTGTACAAGGTTTCTTTTCTGCTTTTTAGTCTTCTTAGTCAAAATATGACTGTGAAAAGCGTGCTTTCTTTTGATTTTACCTGTTCCGGTAAGAACGAATCTTTTTTTAGAACCGGAGTTAGTCTTGATCTTTGGCATCTTGTTTTTAATTTTAAATTATTATTCAAATGGTGGTAACGCACTATACCGGCGCGTTACGCACTCTTTTTTTATTCTTTTGCTTCTACTGCCTTTTTCGGATTTTCCTTTTTAGCAGTATCCATTTCTGCCTTCTTCGGAGAGCCCGCTTTCTTCGGAGCCAAAGAAATAGTCATTCTCTTACCTTCCAACAAGGGCATCTGCTCTACTTTTGCATATTCTTCCAAGTCATTCGCAAAACGAAGCAATAATACTTCGCCTTGTTCTTTGAAAAGAATGGAACGACCTTTAAAGAACACATATGCTTTCACCTTGTCTCCGTCCTGCAAGAATCCGATGGCATGTTTCAACTTGAAGTTGTAGTCATGATCATCTGTTTGAGGTCCGAAACGGATTTCTTTTACGTTTACTTTTACCTGTTTAGCCTTTTGTTCCTTTTGACGTTTCTTTAATTGATAAAGAAATTTAGAATAATCAATAATTCTACAAACTGGAGGAACAGCATTGGGTGAAATTTCAACTAGGTCAGCCTCATGATCCTCAGCCATTTTTAAAGCTTGAGCTATCGGATAAACTGCCGGTTCTACATCGTCGCCCACTATGCGGACTTCTTTGGCACGAATCTGTTCATTGATTCTGTGTTGCCCTTTTAAACTGTCATTCTTCATTAAAAAACTTTTAGTTCCTGTTTGTTTCTTCTTATTTTAATTAGTATTTCTTTATCTTAACGCAAAAGAATACATAAAGGTTTAACAATGTGCTCTTTTGCAAACGGCTGCAAAGTTACCATTTATTTATCATATTAGAAACTTCTTCGGCAATATTTTTTCCGAATTCTTCTATTTTCATAGTTCCTTTGTCGCCTTCGCCCTGCTTGCGGACTGCAACTTCACCGTTTTCAGCTTCTTTCTCACCTACAATCAACATATAAGGAATACGCTTCATTTCGTTGTCACGAATCTTACGGCCGATTTTTTCATTACGGTCATCCACAATAGCACGAACATCGAATTTTCTCAGTTCTGCTTTCACTTTTTCCGCATACTCATTGAATTTCTCAGAAATAGGCAGAATAGCTACCTGATCAGGAGTCAGCCACAGCGGGAATTTACCGGCAGTGTGCTCAATCAATACGGCAACAAAACGTTCCATTGATCCGAAAGGTGCACGGTGAATCATTACCGGACGATGCTTTTGGTTATCTGAACCCATATATTCCAACTGGAATCGTTCGGGCAAGTTGTAGTCTACCTGAATTGTTCCCAATTGCCAGCGACGGCCGATAGCGTCTTTCACCATAAAGTCCAATTTAGGTCCATAGAATGCAGCTTCACCATATTCCACTTTCGCAGTCAGGCCTTTTTCTTCGCAAGCTTCAATAATGGCTTGTTCGGCTTTTTCCCAATTCTCATCACTACCAATGTACTTTTCACGGTTCACCTTGTCACGAAGAGAAATCTGAGCTTCCACATTCTCAAAATTCATAGACTTGAACACAATGTTAATGATATCCATCACGCGAAGGAATTCTTCCTTCACTTGGTCGGGACGACAGAACAAGTGAGCATCATCTTGCGTAAAACTGCGCACACGGGTCAGTCCGTGCAATTCACCACTCTGTTCGTAACGGCATACGGTTCCGAATTCCGCGATACGCAACGGCAGGTCTTTATAAGAACGTGGAGAATTCTTATAAATCATACAGTGATGAGGACAGTTCATCGGTTTCAGGAAATATTCTTCCCCTTCTTCGGGTGTATGAATAGGCTGGAACGAGTCCTTACCATACTTGGCGTAGTGTCCGGAAGTGATATACAGGTTCTTGTTGCCAATAGGCGGACACATTACTTCCTGATAATCATAACGGGCCTGGATACGGCGCAAGAAATCTTGCAAACGGATACGCAAGGCAGTACCTTTCGGTAACCACATGGGAAGTCCCTTGCCCACCATATCGGTAAACATGAACAAATCCATTTCCTTACCTATCTTACGATGGTCGCGTTTCTTGGCTTCTTCCAGCATTACCAGATATTCGTCCAGCATTTTCTTCTTCGGGAAAGTTATACCATAAATACGTGTCATCTGCTTACGGTCTTCCTGCCCTCTCCAATAAGCACCGGCCACAGAAAGCAGCTTGATAGCTTTGATAGGAGCAGTAGAGGTCAAGTGGGGACCACGGCAAAGGTCGGTAAACGCACCTTGTGTATAAGTGGTGATGTGTCCATCCTCCAGTTCGGAGATCAATTCACATTTATAAGTCTCACCTCTTTCACCGAATTTCTTCAACGCATCCTCTTTAGCAATGCTCTGACGCACCAATATTTCTTTCTTTGCAGCCAACTCGGCCATCTTGGCCTCAATAGCTGGCAAATCTGCCTCCTTAATGATTGCTTCACCCGGGTCTACATCATAGTAAAAACCGTTTTCAATGGCCGGACCGATACCAAACTGAATGCCTGGATAAAGTTCTTGCAATGCTTCGGCCAGCAAGTGGGCACTAGTGTGCCAGAAAGCATGTTTGCCCTGTTCGTCTTCCCATTTATAAAGAACGAAGTTTGCATCTTCATTGATAGGGCGAGATAAATCAATCGTTTCACCGTTCACACCACAAGCTAAAACATCTTGCGCCAGCCGTGAACTGATACTTTCTGCAATCTGCAGACCAGTAACTCCTTCGTTATATTCGCGAACAGAGCCGTCGGGGAATGTTATCTTTATCATAATCTTCTATTTATTTTCTTTCTTGAGGATGCAAAAATAACGAAATCTTTTTGACTTATCCTCTTTTTAGCAAAAAAATGTTATTCTTTTCGTTCCGTAAAGCGTTTGATTATATTGTAAGCAGAGAAAAGTCCCAACTCACCTGCTTTACTCAGGTCCTGTATACCTTGCCTGTTGTTACCCAAGAAAATATGTGTCAAGCCGCGATTGAAATAAGCATCCGCAAATTTAGGATCCAACTGGATGGCTCTGTCATAATCAACAATTGCCGCACGATAGTCTTTCAAGATAGAAAGCACATTACCTCTATTATAATAAGCATAGACAAAATCCGGAGCCAGCTCAATCACCTTGTCCAAATCGCGCTTTACCATTTCATAGTCCGCAGCTTTCACAGCACTCTTCTCTCCCGGATTGGCTTTCAAATCATACTCTTTTTCCATCTTCTGGTATTCCAGCTGCTTATAACGGATTAAAGCACGATTGAAATAAACCGGAAAGAAATTACCCTCAATAATAATAGCCTGATTCAAATCTTCAATGGCACTTGCAAAATCCTGCACCAGATAAAAGTCCAATGAACGTGCAAAACGTTTGTTCACATCATTCGGATCAGCCACAATAGCAGCAGTCTGTTCGTCAATGGATGCAAAATGTTTTGTAGCTTGTTCTTCCGTCAGAGGAGCTTCCTCATTAGTTATAATCAGACGACCGGGAAGTACTTTCTGATTATTCAATGTTTCAATGAACTTATAATAGTTGACCTGTCGTTTCACATCATCGTGCTTTTCATAATAGGTAAGCACGAACATAGGCTGGGGAACAATATTCACATTCTTATCCTGCACGCGTCCACGATAGTCACTCTTATATTTTTCTTCTCCCTCTTCGTTGTCGGCAACCACAATCTTACGATAGTTGTTCATGTTTTTGTCGGACTTCTTACGGGTTTTATTATTCTCTGTATTATCGGCAGTCTGCTTATTAGGATCTACTCCGTTCTGTTTATCCAGTTGTGCTTTCAACACTTTGAATTCATCTGCATCAGCACCTTTTACATCCCCTATTTTCCTACGTGCCTGCGCTCTGTACTGATAGCCCAGCAAAAAATTGGGATATTCATTTATCACCGTAGAATAATCTTTAATTGCCCCTTTATAATCTCCTGTCTGATCCAATAACAGACCACGGTTGAAAATAGCCATCATATTGTCGGGCTCCATTTCGATAACAAAATTAAAGTCTTGAATAGCCCGGTTGTCATCGCCTACTTGTGCACGTAATAAGCCCCGGTTATAATGGCCGATGAAATTATTGGGATCAATATCCAATGCAATATCATAGTCACTCATCGCTCCTCTCAGGTTATTCTGATGGTAACGGGCCAAAGCACGATTGATATAGACACCTGAATTCCGGGTGGACAGACGGATGGCATGATCAAGATCAGCTTCCGCATCTTTATATCTCTGTTGCTGCAGACGAAGGATAGCACGGCTGGCCCATGTATCTGCATCATAACGGTCTATTTCAATCGCCTTACCAAAGTCTTTTTCGGCAGCCAAAGTATCCTTCTGCTTCAAATCCACCTCACCACGCATCAAATAGGCCTTTGTATATCGGGGGGAAATAGCGATCAGCTTATCCAGATCATTCTTCGCCCCCTTATAATCTTCCTGCCTGATACGGCAAAGGGCCATATTATGCCATACCCCTATATTCTCAGGATCAAACTCCAATGCCTTGGTATAATCTTCTATAGCTCCCGCAAAATTATTCTGTTGGATCCGTGCCAATCCACGTACCTGATAAGCACTTACCACAAACGGATTCCGCTCAATAGCTTCTGAACAGTCACTCTCCGCCCCCTGAAAATCATCCAAATTTATCTTCGCCAGACCTCTATAGAAATAAGGATCAGACAAATAAGGCTTTGCATTAATCACCTGATTAAAATATTGAATCGAAAGGACATAATCCTCAAAATAAAGCGCATTACGCCCTATCGCCATCACCCTGTCCGTATTTATCTGTGCCGAAGCTAGTACAGGGAACATTATTAATAATGTATAGAGTATCCGTTTTATCATTTTGTATTTATAAAAATACGGTTTTCCCCACAAATGCGCCACCTGTGGCGCATAAATCAAAATCGCGGAGTTATCATTTTATAGTCTTGACCTTATAGGAACAACGCGCCTTGCCCTTCAACATGGCCCCCAGCTTTCCTTTAATCATCTGTTTGCGTAATGCAGACAAATGATCAATGAACATTTTTCCGTCCAAATGATCAAATTCATGCTGCATGACCCTTGCCAAATAGCCTTCCACCCACTCGTCATGTTCTTTCAGCTCCTCATCCAAATAAGTCACATGAATACGGTCCGGACGTTTCACCGTTTCATGGATACCTGGCAAACTCAAACAACCTTCTTCCATGCTGACTTCTTCTCCACCCACTTCTAAAATATGAGGATTTATATAAGCCCGACGGAAATCCTTAAATTCGGGCAATTCATCAGACATCACATCCAGATCAATAGTTACGACACGAATAGGCAAACCAATTTGCGGAGCAGCCAGACCCACACCATCTGCACGATTCATGGTTTCAAACATATTTGCTATCAACTCTTTCAAATTAGGGTAATCCGGGGTAATATCCTCTGCTTCTTTACGCAACACCGGTTGTCCATACACATAAATAGGTAATATCATTTTTCTTAATCTGTTTTTATTTATTAAATATATTTCTTCGACTCCAAATAGGACTGTAAGATTATCGTAGCACTGATTTCATCAACTAAAGCTTTATTCTGCCTATCTTTTTTCTTCAAACCTCCATCCAACATGGCTTGGTGGGCCAATACGGACGTAAATCGCTCGTCAACAAACTCTATCGGTATATCCGGTAATTTTTTCCTTAGTTGATTGACAAAAGGGACAATATTACGCATATTTTCCGACTCTTGATTATTCATTTGCTTGGGATGCCCTACAATGATGCGTTCCACAGGCTCTTTTTCCACATATTTCAGAATAAAGTCCAGTAGTTGGTGTGTAGGGACAGTCGTTAACCCGTTTGCAATAATTTGCAAAACATCCGTCACAGCCACACCTGTGCGCTTTTTACCGTAATCTATCGCTAATATTCTACTCATATAGTTTGCAAAAATACAAATTTATTCCATACCTATTTTATATATAAAGATTAAAATATGCTTTTTCAACTGTTTTTTCAAAAGAAACGATTCATTTCGTTTAATTTTATTTGCTATTTAAAAAATAGTACTTATTTTTGCACCGAATATGTGGCTTAACGTAAGGGTCGCATAATGTTAAATTGAAACAAGTATTTGTTATAAAATGAAAAATAAGAGCTCTTCAAAAGGAGTTTTATATAGATGTTTGTTGTATTGTATAGCTATATTGTTGCTTGTTATGATTCCATTAAAAAGTTTCAGTCAATCAACAGGAGAATTAACAACAGATAGTCTTGTAAAAATGGGATTTGAAAATGTAAGATGGACAGATACTCCTGAAGAAAGAGTTTATGTGGTTGAAAACAGTGCTTACAAAATTCAAGCGTTGGGTATTAGAAAGGCTGTAGATATCATACAGTCAATGGGATTACCCAAGGATAAATCTTGTAAGTTGATTGTTACCAACTATAATATACCTCAGGTCTCACTGACCTATCAGCCTCTTGCCGGTGACACAACAGTGGTAAGTGGTGAAGATTGGAAAGTCAGTTATGATATAGGTGACAGTTGGGACAAGGTGAAGAAAGAAAAGAAAAAGAACAGTTCGCTGTTTAAAGTAGATATATTGGTATATCCGCAGCTATACTTTAAGAACTATATCATTACACAGATATATCAGGCTTTATTAGAGTTTAGCCCGGCGGTAGAGGTGTCGCTTTGGCCAGGAATGAAATTTACCGGACAGATTGTATTTCCTGTATACAATGATGGATATGGAGAAACAGCCGGAAAAATTCATCCAGGATATTTGACATTAGCACAAAAATTTAGATTACCATATAATATACAAAGTACAGTAACTATTGGTATGTTTGATTATAATACATATGGTGCAGATTTAAATTTGTTTTATCCGTTTAAAGACGAACGTTTTTCTTTGGAAGGAAGAATTGGCTATGTTGGATTCGGATATTGGCATGGTTTTAAATTTCGCTATAATGATAAATACACTACTTATTGGTCTGTAGGGGGAAACTTTTATTGGCCAAGGTATAATACACAGTTTAAATTGAGAGCTGAACAATATTTATTAAAAGAAAAAGGGGTAAGATTTGAAATGATCAGACACTTCCGCTATGCCAGTATAGGTTTCTACGCTGTAAAAGCAGAACATGCTAATAGTAATGGAGGGTTTAAATTCATCGTCGCATTACCACCTTATAAATATAAAAGACATAAATATATACCAAGGGTTTCTACCTCATTGGGTACGGGTATAACATATAATGCAGGAAATGAAAAATATTATTATAAAATGCCATATAGTAATGCAAGTGACAATATAATGCAACAAAATAGTTTTAATCCATATTTTATTAAATCAGAATTATTAAATTTTTAATTTTATTGAGATGAAAAAGAAAAGTTTTTTGAGCGGTATTGGTGCTAAATTAGCATTAGCTGCAGTAGCTTTAACAACAGTAGTGTTTACAAGCTGCGAAAAAGAAGAATTTAATGTAGAACCGGTAGAACTATCACCTGCTAGTGCGACGATTGTTGCCACCGTATATGATTTGACAACGGGTGAAGTTCTTGCTCCCCAAGCAATTGTTGAAACAATCACTGCAGGTACAGATGGAACAATTGCAGCTACTACAAAAGAAATTAGTTGCCCCTCTTTCAGCAATGCAGAATATCTGCCAGTAGAAGCCATTACTGTGGCAATTCCTAAACTAGCAAAAGGACAGTTTGCTCTTATTCCGGTAAATTTCTATGCTCAGAAAATAGTTTCTGCTGCTAAAAATGTAACAGTAAGCGAAGACCCAACTACAATTGAAACAACTGAAGTTAAGAATACTCCTGTTACTTACGGACCTTATGATGTAGACAAAAATATAGATATTGAATATGCAGCTAAAGTAGGTTCAGAAGTTGTTAATATTAATGCTATTAACAGTTACATTGAAACTCTTGTTAACTCAAGAGCAATGAGTAACGAAAATGTTATCAAGGTTTTAAAAGCAGTAGTCGGTACTTACAATACAGGTATTAAAACTGAAATGCAGAAAGAAACAAGAACTATCAAAGCTCAAACTACTGTAACATTCAGCCCTGTAACAACAATTATTGAATCAGTCGTTACTGTAACTGCAACAGTTGATGGAGTAGAATATACTATTCCTAATGTACAGCTTAGAAAAGCTGGTGCAACAGTTGTTTCTGAATCTTCAGAATCACACGCAGGTCACGATCACGGTCATGGAGATAACAGCAACTCAGGTGGTGGTGCAGGTGGAAGATAATAATTAATCATCTATCGGTTATTTGTTCAGTTATTCACCAAAAAATATAATAAAAATGAAATATAAATTCTTAACACTGTCACTTTTGTTGGCAGGAGCTTGTGCAACTACGGTTATGGCACAAGATACTAATTATTATACTCCGAAATGGAGCGATAACATCTTCGTCAGTGTAGGTGGAGGTATCCACGCTATTGAAAACGATGGTTTCAATAAGCTGGCTCCTCACTTCAGCATCTCTTTGGGTAAGTTAATTACTCCCACATGGGGGATACGTGGTCAGGTAAATGGTATCACACAACACTTGTGTTTGGATAACAGTTACTACGAACACAACAAGAACTACGTAGGAGCTAACATTGACGCTATGGTAAACTTGTCAACTCTGTTTGCAGGTGCTAATCCTAGCCGTTTTTTTGAAGTATATGGTTTTGCTGGTCCTATGCTTTCCGTAGCTAAGTCACAGAACGTAACAATCAAGAATGATGGAACAATGGTTCCCGAAGGTGAAAGCAAAGCAAGAGCACGTATTGGTGCATCCGCCGGTGTAGGCTTGAAGTTCAACATTAACAAATATTGGGCTATCGATGTTGAAGCTCGCGGCGCCATCGCTCCTTCTATCTTTGGTAATATCAGTAGCCACCGTAAAGCTGAAGGAACAGGTATGTTGACAGCTGGTGTCAGCTACATCTTTGGTGGCAAGAAGTTTGCTAAAGTTGAAGACCGTGTAGTAGAAAAAGAAGTGATCAAGGAAGTGATCCGCGAAGTTCCGAAAGAAGTAGTTAAGGAAGTGATTAAAGAAGTTCCTAGCGCTGCAGAAGTTGCTATCTTCTTCAAAATCGGTAAAGCAAAGATCAGTCCGGAAGGTATGGTTAATGTACAGTTAATGGCTAAAGCAATCAAAGCTAATCCTAACGCTAAGTACAAAATTGCAGGTTTCGCTGATAAAGCTACAGGATCTGCTTCATTCAACCAGACTTTGTCTGAAAAACGTGCTCAGGCTGTTTACGATGCATTGGTTGCAGAAGGCGTAAAAGAAAGCCAGCTTGAAAAAGTTGCTATGGGTGGAACAGATAACATGTTTGGTAAGAACTATTTGAACCGCGTAGTTATCTTGGAAGTAAAATAATCATTGATACCTGATAAAACTCTGATAGATTAAAGAAGGGAGTATCGTAACAAACGATGCTCCCTCTTTTTCTTCAACTGCTTTTTTGATCACATAAGCAGCAACAGCAAATAAATCATATAACAAGAATCTACAGATCTTGGCTATACAATTCTGGAAACTTGAGGTAGTATTTACCGAATCTTGTAACAAGATATCGGGCTATACAAGCAAAAAACTGATACATAAAAACAACAGGACGTATTTAGAAAAGAACAAGAGCTTTTTTAAATACATCCTGTTGTTTTTAAAAAAGCTCAAGACGATTTTAAAATATTCTATCGTATAGTGACACAGACTAATATATAAGCAACATTATACAAACAAAAGCATTTACTATCCTCAATAGACCAGCTTCACATTGTCAACCCAAAGTGTATTTCCAGGAGAACCGATAAAAGCCCCCCCATGACTGGACGAAAATTGCAGTATCATGTGCGTAGGATTTTCATTGGCCTCCGCCCATCCTATTTCTTTAATCAAGACACTTTCTCCCTTACTATTTCTAGTATAATCCCTCTCTCTCAACCCCATTGTTTCATGATTATAAGACGGATGCTTGGTTATATCACCATACAGCACTTCATAAGTAGCACCATTTACCCAACCATCCGAATCCTTATCATATTTCATCACCATAGTTCCTACCCTCTTCGCCGTAATATTTCCTTCAGCGTCCTCCATACGTTTTTGCAAAAAGAAAACAGTTATCGCACAATCCTGCCCTGCCACCTGACCTTTCTTGCTGAAACCTGTCAACCGGATACGATCTTTCTCACCAGACATCTTTACCTTATAATCATAACGGACAGCTTTGGGACGTTGAGTAAAAGGAACTCCCCAGTTCATGTTCTTCTCAGCATTCTTAGTTCCTGTTATAGGCTCCAGCATATCACCTAAATAAATGGATCCGGCTGCCAATACAGTAATATTCACCATCCCCAATACTTTGACGCTCTCTATATGCGTTTCCAGGCGAGCACAATATCCATTGTCCCGTTTGTCTCTATAAACAGAATTATTTGTTTTAACAATGCCCACTACCTTAGCCATCACATTAGAGGTTCCCCAAGGAGACCCTCCCATATTTTTATAAGGTTTGTTACCATCTATTTCCTTTGTAGGACCTATCTCATAAAGAAGTTTGGTATTGCCGCCTATAACACCGGACTCATGAACCTTACGGATTATCCACTGATCCATATCTCCGTATTTTATAGGCACCACCTTTTCCTGGGCAAAGCCATACAGCGGTGCTATAGCCAAAAGAGCAATGACCGATAATCTGCCATAATATTTCATACCCTTAGTTTTTATTGTTGTTTAGAACCGACAAAGCTATAAAAAAAAGCGGCAACTTCACAGTTGCCACTTTTAATAAAGAAAAATAGACTATATTTTCTTCTTAATTTACCAAAAAGAAGTCATTAATATACTCTATATAGTAACCATGCCTTCTGGAAATCGTCACGGTTAGGATATTTTGCCTTAAACTCCTCCTTTGCCTGAGTAGCCTGCGCACGGTCATCATATGAAGATGCTATAACGCGATACATATTTCTTTCAGCATTATAAACCACTTTGGCATTATAACCTTGACCATCCAAATATTGTTTCAAACCTTCTGCATTCGCTTTCACACCAAAGCTACCACATACTACGCTATATGCTTTTAAGCCGTCACCTGAAACCAATTCTACTTTCTCTTCGCGAACCGGACCGGCAACAGGAGCAGTTGTCACAGGGGCAGATACTACCGGAGCAGCTTCAACCGGAGTTGCTTCTACCTGATCAGCAGGAGCTTCAGCCAATTCCTGTTGTTTTGCTTTTTCATAAGCCTTCTTGTAAGCACTTTCGCTAGATTTACATGAGGAAAATGCCAAGGCTACGCACAATCCCATACCCAACACAACTAATTTTTTCATGATTACTCAATCTTTTATAAATTAATACTCTAGTTTAATTCCATTATATTGGTGCAAAAGTAGCAATATATCAACAGCTTTCACATCAAGAATGGAGTTAAATTTAGTTAATCAGAGAAGAATCTCCAATTTCTATTCAAAAATAGACAAAATAAACAACAACATTCAGTTTTATTTGTTAGATTTGTAAGGTACAAAAAACAAAAAAACTATGAAAGGATTAAGTATTTTAGCTGCATTCCTAGGCGGAGCCGTAGTTGGTGCAGCAGCAGGTATTTTATTTGCTCCTGAAAGCGGAGAAGACACTCGTAGCAAAATTGCTGATGCTTTACGTAAAAGAGGTATCAAATTAAGTCGCACAGATATGGAAAATCTGGTCGATGAAATTGCAGCCGAGGTAAAAGAATAAGCAACGCCCACAAAAGTGTATTGTCATTCCGGATCCAAGTCCGGAATGACAATAATTTTTAAATCAAAACTCCACGCATGTTTGCAAACGATAAAAATATAGATAATCTGCAACAACTTCTGGCAGAGCTTAAAAAGTACGCAGAGTTACAAAAGGATTATGTAAAATTACATTTAGTAGAAAAACTTACTATACTGATATCAACCCTCATCCTTGTCTTTATATTATTGATATTAGGTATTATCGCACTTTTCTACTTGTCATTTACATTGGCCTATGTACTCGAACCTCATGTAGGCGGGCTTATGGCTAGCTATGGAATCATTACCGGATGCATTATTCTGCTGATTCTGTTAATCGTTTTATTCCGCAAACGGCTGATTGTCCAGCCTATGGTAAATTTCCTTGCCAACCTGCTTTTAAATGACAACTGATTATGAAAGAGAATACTCCTAATAAAACGCCCATCATCACTTTGGAAGTGATAGCACAACGAAAAGCTGAGAAGTTGGAAGAAGTACAGCAAGCTAAAAAAGAAATGGTACAAACCATACATGAACTTTTTGCGCCTGTAGAACAAAAAGGAGGCGTAGAAGGCATTATGCAACATATCAATACAGGAATCGCCGTTTATGACGGAGTACGGACCGGTATCAAGATCATGCAAAGAATCAGAGGATATTTCCTGAAAAAGAAGAAATAACTTAGTATTAACCACAACATTTTATCCACATGAAAAGACAGCTACTAGGTGTGGCAGCAATTTTGTTGTCAATTTCCACGTATGCACAGGACAATCCATTATGGATGCGTTATTGTGCCATTTCTCCGGATGGAACCACCATCGCATTCACCTATAAAGGTGACATCTACACAGTACCCTCTACAGGAGGCAGGGCCAGTCAGATTACAACCAACCCTGCCCACGACACCAAACCTATCTGGAGTCCTGACGGAAAAAAAATTGCTTTCGCATCAGACCGCATGGGAAGTATGGATATTTTTGAGGTAAACAAGGAAGGGGGTATCCCCAAAAGATTAACCACCCATTCGGGTAATGAAACACCGGTGGCTTATAAAGACGCCGGACACATTCTGTTTCTAGCCAATATAATGCCAACTGTAGAAGACGCACAATTCCCCTCCGGACAATTCCAACAAGTATATGAAGTTAATACCGAAGGAGGACGCCCTGCCCTCTTCTCTTCCATGCCGATGGAAGATATCAGTATCAATCACACAGGTAATACTTTGCTCTACCATGACAAAAAAGGATATGAAGATCCTTGGCGTAAACATCACACTTCATCCATTACCCGCGATATTTGGCTGTGTTCTCTGAATGGAAACCGTACCTTTCGCAAACAAACTACTTTCAATGGTGAGGACCGCACTCCCGTTTGGGCTTCAGATGATAAATCATTCTATTATTTAAGTGAGGAAAAAGGCTCATTTAATATTTTCAAACGTGATATTGACGGTAATACATCCAAACAAATCACCAACCATACCAAACATCCGGTACGCTTCCTGAGTGCCGCCTCCAATGGAACATTATGCTATGGATATGATGGCGAAATCTACACGGTAAAAGAAGGTGCCATTCCGCAAAAAGTTCAGATTTCCATTGTCACCGACAAGAACGACAAAGATCTCATCCGCCAGATTAAGCGTAGCGGAGCAACAGAAATATCCCTTTCACCCGATGCAAAAGAAATTGCTTTTGTACTACGCGGAGATGTATATGTCACATCAACAGAATACAGCACCACCAAACAAATCACCAATACTCCGCAACAGGAACGCGATATTCACTTTTCTCCGGACGGAAGAAGTATTGTTTACGCTTCCGAAAGAAACGGATTATGGCAGATTTATCAAACCAGTCTAGCTAAAAAGGAAGAAAAACAGTTCGCTTACGCAACCGATATCAAAGAGGAAAGACTGACCAATTCGGATATCACTTCATTCCAACCTCAATACAGTCCTGACGGCAAAGAAGTAGCCTTTCTTGAAAACCGTACTACCATCCGTGTTCTGAATCTGAAATCAAAAGCTGTACGAACCGTCATGGATGGCAACTATGAATATTCATACAGCGACGGTGACCAATGGTATCAATGGAGTCCGGACAGCAAATGGATTCTTACCAACTACATAGGTATTGGCGGATGGAATAACAAGGATGTTGCACTGGTCAACGCATCTGGCAACGGAGAAATTCATAATCTGACCGAAAGTGGATACAGTGACGGCAATGCCAAATGGGTATTGGATGGAAAAGCCATGATTTGGGAAAGTGACCGCGCAGGATTCCGCAGCCACGGAAGCTGGGGCGCTGAAGCGGATATCTACATCATGTTCTTCGACTTGGACGCATACGACCGTTTCAGAATGAGCAAGGAAGAACTTGCTTTGCTGGAGGAATCAGAAAAGAAAGACAAAGAGAAGAGTGAAGAGAAAAAGAAGGCTGATAATAAAAAAGATAAAAAGAAAGACTCCGAGAAAGAAGATGACAAGAAGGAAGTAAAACCACTGGTTTTCGACCTTGAAAACAGCCGTGACCGTGTGATTCGTCTAACTGTAAATTCTTCACGATTGGGAGATGCTGTATTAACTCCGAAGGGTGACAAACTATATTATCAAGCAGCCTTCGAAAGCGGATATGATTTATGGGAACACGATCTTAAAGAAAACAAGACTAAAATCGTCATGAAAAAAGTCGGTGGCGGAGCCCTGCTTCCTGATAAGAAAGGCGAGAATCTGTTCCTTTGCAGCCAAGGTGGTATCAAGAAAGTTACTGTCAGCAGTGGTGAAACCAAACCTGTAGAATTCGAAGCTTTCTTCGACTACCAACCCTATGGTGAACGCGAATATATTTTCGATCATGTATGGCAACAAGTAGAAGATAAATTCTACGTAAAAGATCTGCACGGAGTAGATTGGAAAGGCTATCACGAAGCATACGCACGCTTTCTTCCATACATCAATAACAATTATGATTTTCAGGAAATGCTAAGTGAAATGCTGGGTGAGTTAAACGGTTCACACACCGGAGCACGTTACTACTCAAACGGTCCTACACTATCCACAGCGACCCTAGGAGCATTCTATGACGAAACTTATGATGGTGACGGGCTAAAAATTAAAGAAATATTAGCAAAAGGTCCATTTGCCGTGAAAAAAACGGATGTTACTCCTGGTTGCATCATCGAGAAAATTGACGGTAAACCTATCGTAAAAGGACAAGACTACTTCCCGCTACTGGAAGGCAAAGCCGGAAGAAAAGTGTTACTGGCCATATATAATCCGGCTACCGGCAAACGTTTTGATATCACCATCAAAGCTATCAGCACGGGCGAACAAAGTAACTTGCTGTATAAACGTTGGGTAGAACGTTGCCGCAATATAGTCGATAAATTATCCGAAGGCCGCATAGGCTATGTACACGTAAAAGGTATGGACAGTCAAAGTTTCCGCGAAGTATATAGTGAAGTATTGGGACGCTGCCGCAACAAAGAAGCTATTATTGTAGACACACGCCACAATGGAGGCGGCTGGCTACATGATGACTTGGCCACTTTATTAAGCGGCAAGGAATATCAGCGTTTCGTTCCACGCGGACAATACATAGGCAGCGACCCATTCAATAAATGGCTCAAGCCATCCTGCGTATTGGTATGCGAGGACAATTACAGTAACGCACATGGCTTCCCATGGGTTTACAAGGAATTAAAGATAGGCAAACTGATTGGCGCACCGGTTCCGGGCACAATGACTGCCGTATGGTGGGAAAACCAAATCGATCCGAGCATTGTGTTCGGTATTCCTCAGGTGGGTTGCATGGATATGCGTGGACAATATGCAGAAAATCACCAACTTTCTCCAGACATTGAAGTTTATAATACTCCAGAAAAGGCATTGGCAGGTGAAGACCAGCAGTTGGAAGCAGCCGTACAAGAAATGCTGAAAACAATAGGGGAAAAGAAATAAAACAATCCCATCCTGATAAAAAAGAAAAAAGACAGATGCGAAAATATTTTCGCATGCCTGTCTTTTTTCTTGCTCTATTCACATCCGTCCAAGACAAAGATGGCTCATCCAACCTTTATAAAGCGATCATCCGATGAATATAAGACATACGCTTTATATCCGTCGGACGATATTATCAAAAGGAAACAATATGAAATAGTTCTTGATCAGAAGAAAGATTCTCAAGCCTCCTTCGCTCCTTTTTTCCAAAGACGAGTCATATCTTCCAAAGTCTTTCCTTTTGTTTCAGGAACCATCTTCCATACAAACAGAGCTGCAAGCACACAAATCACGCCATAAAGCCCATAGGCAAACACCGGACTGAATTCATACATGGCAGGAAAAGTGGAAGAGACCAGATAATTGAATATCCACTGGAAAGCTACAGCGATAGCCACTGCCTTGCCGCGGATAGTATTCGGAAATATCTCTGCAATCAACACCCAGCAGATAGGTCCCCATGACATCATAAAAAATGCAGCATAAACAATGATGGAAAGAACAGGAAGAATACCTCCCACCTGAAACTCATCACAAAATGCAACACAGAATGCACCTACAGCCATACCAATAGAACCAACAATCAACAAGGGTTTACGTCCCATCTTCTCTACGGTAAAGATAGCAACCAATGTAAAGAGAATATTAACTACCCCCATTACCACAGTCTGCATCATACCATCACCACCGCCACCGATTTTCTCAAAAATACGCGGTGCATAATAAAGCACAGCATTAATACCGATAGCTTGCTGAAATACAGAAAGCAAGATACCGACTACAATAACTGTCAACCCGTATGTAAGCAGTTTCTCTGTTTTCTCGGAAGTCACAGCCTTTATTTCAGACAAAATAGTTTTAGCCTTATCTGTTCCATTTACTTTTTCAAGTACAGAAAACGCTTTATCATCCTGATGGGTCATAGCCAAATAGCGCGGAGTTTCAGGAACCAAAAACAATAAAATGCCAAATAATGCAGCCGGAACCGCTTCTGAACCAAACATATATCTCCAACCATCGGAAACAAGCACTTCATCCGGCATACCATCTTTAATCATATAATTCACAAAATAGACTACCAACATGCCAAAAATAATAGCAAACTGATTACAAGAAACCAATTTACCACGAATTTCGGAAGGAGCAATTTCGGCAATGTACATCGGACAAACAGCAGAGGCAAGTCCTACACCGATCCCCCCGATGATACGATAAAAGTTAAAAGCAAGGATCAATGCAAACGAAGTATCTCCTTTAGAGAAAAATAAAAATTCGGGATAATAAGAGCCTAAAGCAGACAGAAAGAACAATAAAGCAGCCAGACGCAACGAATTACGACGTCCTAACCCCGAAGCAAAATAACCGGAAAAAGCACTACCAATGACACAACCTATCAATGCACTGGAAGCAGTCACGCCATGCCAGAAAGCATCTAATCCCAAATGTTTTTGCAGAGCCTGCTCCGCTCCCGAAATAACAGCTGTATCATAACCGAAAAGTAAACCGCCGAGAATGGCTATAAACACCACTCCCATCAGATAGAAATTGTTTTTCTTGTTTTTCATAATAAAAGAATTATAATAGTTTTCGTAATAAATACAATAACAAAGCTGTGCGAAATTAATCATTAATACGTAATTCTATTATAATTCTCCAACCATTTTAAATCTTTTTCACATCAAGGATAAACAAGATTATTTCGTCTGAACTGTTCTATGTCTTCCTTTTTTAATCCTATCTTATCCAATGACTTAGGAAGATTATGATCATTAAGATAATAACGCGGACGAATGAGATATTGTCTATTTGCTACCGATAGGCTATCTGCCCTATAAGGTGTCTGTATCCCTGCCAAATTCAGCATGGTATGAAACACAGAAGCATTTCCTGCTACCGGTTTTTCACGGTTCTGCAATATAGCTTCATGTACTTCCACATTCTCTTCTCTATATGCTTTGGACAACCAAATTAAAAATGGTACATGCAGTTGATAATAAGACGGGACCGGGGATGCATGTAAAAATAATTTTCGATTATCATCAAAAATATCCTCTCCATGATCCGAAGTATAAAGCATAGCCGAAAAAGAGTTCATTTTCTGCAATAAAGTGATCAAAGAAGCCAGAAAACCATCTGTATAACGGATAGTGTTATCGTATGCATTCATCAAATACTCTTTATTCTCATATTTGGCGTCTGTCAGATTATCCGGTTTAAAGACAGACATGGATTCGGGATAACGTTCTTTATAATTAAAATGTGATCCATAGGCATGCAGCACGATAAATAATTTTTGATGACCTGCCTTTAGCTCCTCTTCTACTAGAAACAATAGTTCGTCATCCGAAATATTGGCTCCTTTCGGAGTGTCTTTCTTGATAAACTTCCAATCATCTGCCTCCATCCCCAAAAAATCAATAAAAGAATGGTTAGGAAGCTGGTTCGAAAAAAAGGCTGTATGAAATCCTGCCTCCTTGAAAGCGGTAATGATTCCTTTCTGTCTATAAAGACAGTCATAATCCTCAGCCGAAGCTGCCGAAAGCAACATAGGCACACTTTTATGAGTAGTATTAGACTGGGTAAGCACATCCGTGAAAGTTACCAACCCCTCCATTTTATCAAGTAATGGAGTGGTATTCCTTTCATAACCATAAAGTCCGAAATTACAGGCACGGGCCGTTTCCCCTATCACCAAGACATAAACTTCCCGGCTGTCTTTATCATGTGCGGCACTGGCATTAAAAGTAAAATCCCTTGAAGTTTCCGCATATCCGGCAGTTTCGCCCGCACGTTCTGCAGCCAATACTAAATTATAACATACATTAGCCGGATACATTTCAATCTTTACTTGATAATCACGTTGCGTCGCATAGCAGATAACAGTCAATAACACTCCTGCAACAATGCCTGCCAAGGCATACTTACGCTGAGAACGAATAAAAGAATATTCCAACTGATTACCTCGGGCCCATGAGAAACCTCCCAAGACCAAAGCAGGAATGTAAACAACAAAAACACCAATTACAGCCGGCAGTAAATTATCCAACAGTTCCATCACCTCCCCGGAATTAGTAGTTGTCAGATTCAGGAACATATCTACTGCAATGATAGAACGCCCGAACAGGTATAGCAATACCAATTGGAATGCCGCAAAGAAAACAAACGGAAATAAGATCCAAATAGTCTTTCCAGGTTTACGCCCCAATGTCATAATCAACCAATAAACCGATACCGGCAGAATGACATTACAAATACGTGCCAAAAGTGTCATTTGTTGTTCTGTAAAAAACAATGCCACATTGGGAATGGCCAAGACAACGATGAACAGAACGAACAATCGTTGTGGCTCACAACACCACTGAATAAATTCTTTAAAATGCTTCATTTATATTAAAAATAAAACCAGACTGTCCATTTTTTCCAAATCCATAGTCCAGACGAACATTTACATTCTTTTTAAACTCCCAACGATAACCTATTCCATAATTAGGCAACACTCTGTCCATGCGCAAAGCACTGAACTTATTGAATACAGTTCCGGCCCCTATCCAAACTACAACACCATTACGTTTCCATACATGCTGACGCAATTCCACCTGCCCCTCTATTTTATGCTTGTCACGATAGCGCCCTTCGTAATAACCACGCATGGAATACGAATTTCCCAACAGCGCCATCATAGCCCACGACGGATTACCGAAATTAAAAGTACCACGTAATTCTCCTGCCAACAATCCTCCTTCCCATACAGGATGATAATAACTGGTACGCAAATCCGTAGTACTGAATGCATAATCGTTTCCTAAAAACTTAGGACGGAAACATTGGGTAATATTCAAATAATATCCCTTATGGGGATTAGTCAACACATCGCGCGAATCATATGCCAAAGAAAGGCCCACTCCATAATTAGCAGTAGTAAGGTTCATTCCCTCCAGTAATCCGGGGCGTTCCATATTCTTACCATGCACATAATCATAAGATGCCATAGGACCTATATATAAATTATCCGCTATCCGAAACAAAAAACTAGCTTTAATTTGTGCTTGCCAGCGATCTAAATCAGATTCATTGGCATCTACATTACCCATATCGTACCCTATTCCCCAAAACTTGGAAGGAAAGGAATAAAAATAAAGAGTATAATCCAGCCGGTATTTGTCCTGCGGAAAGATATGAGTTCCGCGTATCCCCAACATATAGAAGCCAACAGTGGAAACATCTCCAAATAAAGATACATTGGACGGGGGAAGAAGCATGTCACTTCTATCAGCACGATAAAGCCCCGCTGCCACCAGTCCAAGCCCCAGTTTGGTATCCGTACTGTAATGTGGTCCGCCAATAATACTAAAATCAAATTTCTTATGATTCTTATCTTTATTAGCATCATTAAAATAGTCCAGAAATCTTTTGAAAAAAGTCCTTTTCTGTACTGTGCTGTCTTTGTGTTGCATTGTCGTATCTTCAGGCAAATAAAACAGACCGCCCTCTTGCGTGACTGCCAAAGCCGCATCTGCCATACATATAAAGATTACGATCAAAAATGATATTTTCTTCATTGTAACCTGTTATTTTTTCCACTGTTAAAACAAGCTTTACAGTAAACATAAACTGATAAAAACAAATAAAGCAGATTGGGATACAAAGATAGCCAAACCTGCTTTATTGTGACTTTTTTTATAATAAGAATCTGGTCTGAATTTACCTATTTCTGTCCTAAATACCTTATACCGGTCGCTTTTCTGTAATCAGCCAACGCAATCTTCTGCTCATAATAAGATTGGATAAGGTTTGTATATGCCTGTATCCATGTCAGCTGTGCAGAAAGCACATCCAAAATAGTCAACTTACCTTCAGTATAACTAAAAGTGTTCAAATCCAAATTCTCTTCTGCCAGTTTGCAGTTCTCCTCGGCAATACTTATCTGACGGGTATTCTCTGTCAGACTAGTCCACGCCTTCGCCACTTCTTTGCTTATTTGGTCTTGCTTATCTTGCAATGCATACTGCTTGCCCAATAAAATAGCCTTCTGTGCAGCCGTCGATTTAAAGCGGGCTCCCCAATGGAAAATCGGCAATTTAATAGAGGCATACACATTACTATTAAACATAGTTTCGCCCGAAATGTTCAACATCTGTGTTCCCCATGTCTCTTTAAAACCGATAGAAAGAGAAGGGTTGTACTTGGCGGCAGCCAGACTTACCTGTCTTTTCTGATAATCCACATCCAATTGGGAGATAGCATAATCGGGACGCACATTCAAGGCTGTTTCCGCTCCAACAAAGGCAGGCATAGGCAATATGGTAGAAATAGAATCCGTCAAATCCATTTCAGCCAGCGGTTCCAATCCCATCAGTACATTCATATTCTGCAAGGCGACCTGATAAGACTGATAGCTGCTGGAACGTTGCAATTCAGCCTCTTTCAAACGAGTCTGCATCTGAATGAGATCCGTCTTGCTGATATAGCCATCATCGTACTTATCTTGCAGCACTTTGGTCAACTGCTCAATAATCTGTACATACTGGCACATCGTTTCATACATTTCTTTTTGTGCGGCTGTTCCCCAATAACTGGCTTCAGCGGCATAGATAATATTATCCGTTGTCAAATCCACCGACTTATCCGCCATCTGAGTTTGTATTTGGGAAGCCTTATAATTGTGATAGATACTGCCACCGGCATAAATAGGTTGTGATACCCCTACTTCGGCACTGTATGAATCGTGCTCCATAGGAACAGCCATTCCGCCAAAATCCATCTCGTATTTGTTAATACGATACTGATAGCTTCCCGTTGCATCAACAGCCGGAAAGAAAGCGGTTTTTGCCGCTTTCATAGCCTTCTGCATAGCTGTACGTTGCGCCACACTCTGTTTTAAGGTTTGGCTATAATCCAGTACCTTTTGTTCAAAGGTAGAATAATCCACGACAGTCTGAGCCGAAAGTGTACCGGTCATACAAGCCATACTTATAATATAGATCATCTTAGTTTTCATTATCTGTCTGCTCTAATTTTAAAGAAAATACAATAAGTTACCGGAAGAACAAAAATGGTCAGTACCGTTGATACGAACAAACCACCCATAATGGTAGCCGCCATACCTGCAAACATGGCATCGCCCAACAATGGAAGCATACCCAGAATAGTAGTTCCGGAAGCCATGGTCACCGGAACGATACGTGTCTTGGTAGCCTCGACCACGGCAGGCACAGCACCCTTTCCATCCTTCAACTGAAGTCCGATTTCATCGACCAGCACAATGGCGTTCTTGATATTCATACCAATCAATCCCAACAGACCGAGGATGGCAAAGAAGTCCAATGACTTACCAAACAAAAGCAATCCCCATACCACACCAATAAACACCAGCGGCAACATAAGCATAATCAATACCGGCTTGCGGTAGTTGCTGGGGAAAAGAAACAGCAGAACCACATAAATCAACAGGAAGGTCAGCGGAATATTCTTCGCCAATGCAGCGTTACTCACATCCTGTGTTTCCTGCTCGCCGAAATATTTCATTTTATACCCTTCGGGCAACCGCATCTGCTCTTGTACGGCAGTGAGCACCTGTTTAAACGCAGCCATCGTATTGGCTCCACGTTTAGGTTCACATTGCATCATCATACAACGCTCGCGGTTAAAGCGGCGGACTACATTATAATCATAACCCAAAGCAAAATTATCGATCACCTGTTCCACCTTCACGGAATTTCCTTTCGTACTGAATACAGGCACACTTTTCACATCATTCAAGTTCATTTTTTCCACATCCTCATCTTTCAACAGAATAGGCAAGGAAACATCCCCCTCACGATATTCTCCCAAAGGCAAACCATTGGTAGCCGTACGGAATGAATTAGCAACCTGCTGACGGGTAATTCCCAAGCGTAAACCTTTCTGTTGAGAGAACATCGGTTTCCACACAGGCACCTTATCTCCCCAATTAGAACGGATATCCGTCACCATATCACACTGGCGGGCTATTTTCTTCGCCCTTTCAACCAATGCGGTCAATGTATCGGGATTCTCACCGATAAAACCGATCTCAATAGCAGCTTCAGGCACCGGAGACAAAGCAAAAAGTGCCGAACGGGTAATGATATTGGGAAAGTTCTGGGTCATGTGCTCATAAAACTGCTGTTCTACTTCGGCTGCATCTTCGGGGTCTTTAGTTTCCACCATCACATTAGCATAGTTAGACTTCGGTCCAAAAGAAGAACTTGCCAAATAGTAACGCAACGGAGTACCACCCAATGTCACCGAATATGATTTAACTTTCTCATGATTCTTCAAATAACCCTCCACCTTCATCACATCCTGATCTACCGCATGAATACTGAATCCCTCAGGGAATACCAGATCAGCACGAAAATAAGGCTTATTCATTTTCGGAAAAAAACTCTGAGGCATAACAGCCATAATAACCAAAGAAAGCACCAAAGTCACAAAGACGGTGGTCAATGTCACAAAACGGCGTTTAATCAGCAAGGTCAGAAACTTCTCGAATTTATGATAGAGTTTAGTATCATACGGATCTTTCATTGCACCGCCGGGAACAGCTTCTTTCAAAATAAAATTACCAAAAGTCGTAGTCTGGCACAAAGCCAGAATCCAACTCAATCCCAGTGACACAGCCAATACAACAAATAGCGGTTTCACAATCTCAGCCACGGATGCCGGTGCCAGATACAAAGGCAAGAAAGAGCAGATAGCAATAAAAGTAGCGCCCAGCAATGCCCACTGCGGCTTGATGGCCCCCTCTATCAATGACTGATAACGTGATTTTCCGCGCTTGATACCTATTTGCGCATTATCTGTCACCACAATGGCATTATCCACCAGCATACCCATGGCGATAATAAATGCCGCCAAAGAAGTACGGTTCAATCCTACTCCCCACATCAACATAATAAGCAAAGTACCACCTACTGAGAAAAGTAACGAACTACCTATCAGCATACCGGCACGCGATCCCATCACCACAAAGATAATCAGGATAACAATAACCAATGATTCTATCAAATTCAGGATAAAGCCATTATTCGCCTCATCGGCAATCTTATCCTCAGGATAAAGGGAGGCAAGTTCAATACCGATAGGCAACAATTGCTCTATTTCCGCCAACCTTTCGTCCACTGCTTTACCCACAGCTACCACATTATCCTTTGCTCCACTGGCCACACCTATACCAATAGCACGTTTACCATTGACCCGCATCAAGGTTGAAGGCGGATCATAGTATCCACGCTCCACTGTTGCAATATCCCCCAAACGGACTTCCCGTCCGTCCTTACTGATAATCAACTGATTTTCTATATCTTCCAGACTGGTATAAGTTCCTTCCGTACGCAAGCGCAACTGATAAATTTCTGTCGCTATATCTCCCGTATTCACCTGTATATTCTGCTTCTGCAAGATGCCCATAATTGAAGTGGGATCAATGCCCAGTGCCGAAAGTTTGGAGGTGGATATCTTGACATTGATCACTTCTGTCTGTTCCCCATACAACATCACTTTCTGCACTCCCTCAATCGGAGTCAACTGGGTACGGATACGCTGGGCCCAGTCACGCAAATCAGTATACGAGAATCCCTCATCAGCGGTCAAAGCATAATAAATGCCATACACATCACCAAAGTCATCATTCACTGTAATGGTAGACGCCCCACTGGGCAATTTGGGTTGTATATTCGCCACTTTACGACGTAATTCATCCCATTTCACAGGCATATAATCCGGATCAATCGTAGGCTGAAGTTCAATAGAAATCTTGGACAGTCCGAAATAAGATTCCGATTTAATCTGATATACATCTGTCATGGACTGAATTTCACGTTCAATCGGTTCCGTAATCAGTTTCTCCACTTCATGTGGGTTCGCTCCCGGATACTGGGTAACCAATACCGCAGTCTTTATCACAAAAGGCGCATCTTCTTTCTTAGGCAGCTTGAAGAAGGAGATTACTCCACCTATCAGCAAAATAGCCAAAAAGAAATAGATAACCTTCCGGTTCTCCAAAGAATATTTTGGAATATTCATGATATGCTTTCTCCTTTTTTATTCTGTTAATATTTTTACTTGCTGGCCATCCACAAGATAAGAGGCTCCGGCAGAAACGACCTGTTCACCCGCTTTCACATCTCCGGTAACAATCAAGTCATTACGTCCAACAATAGTACCCTTATCGTTGACTTTGCGTTGTTCCACTTTCTGTGTGGATGGATTATAAACAAATACTTTTTTACTATTCAATGTATTGTCAAACACTACAGCCGACAAAGGTACTGTAATCCCTTCCTTTACCACATCATTCTCAATATAGACAATAACACGACATGAGAACCCCACCGATACCTTGTATTTTTTCAAATCAAATTCCGGATCATCAATGTAAAGGAATACAGGAACTCCTGCCCCATCGGGAGAAGCCTCTACATACTCCTTTACTTTTGCTTGAAATAATTTTCCTTTATAGGCATCAAATTCTACGTAAATAGTAGAAGGAGAAGTTACATAAGAAATATTCGTTTCGGGGATAGTGAACTCCACTTGCAATTTAGCCGGATTAATCAAACACACTACTCCTTGTCCTGGTTGTACACGCTGATAGTTTTCAACGTATTTTTTTTGGATGAAACCATCAAATGGAGCGCGTAGCTTTGTGTCATTCAATGTGTTTTGCGCATCTTCAAATGCCGATTTGGCATTGGTATACGAAGCCTGGGTCGTTTCAAATTCTTGCATGGAAATGGCGTTCTTAGCCAATAGTTTCTCCGCGCGTTGCATCTGTGATGCCGCCTTTTGAAATGAAGCCCTCTTAGCGTCATAATCCAATTTGTAATCTGTCGGATCAATTTCGGCCACTACCTGTCCTTTCTTTACCCGCTGTCCTTCGAGTACATTCATTGCTACCAGCGGACCGGACATTTTAAAGGCCAAGTCACTGAACTGATCAGGCGACACAACACCTGAATACGATTTTTCGATCCTGCTTAACGAGGTCACTTCCGCCAATTTCACGGGACGGGGACCGCGTTCTTGTGCAGGTTGCTGTCCGCAAGAACAGAACACTGCTGCAATCATTGCCATGATAGACAAATTTTTACCTTTCATACTGTTAATCTTCACTATTAGTTTCCGCTGCAAAGTTCTCATAATTATTAAAGGCGTACAAGTGCTAACAGTAAGATATATTAGTCTATTTTTAAGCATTTTCTTTGTTATCTGCTTTAACTGTCCTATATTTGTGGTGCATAATCAAAATCTTCTTTATTTTTATGAAGTATATAGATGACATTAACCTATTTAAATCAAATAAGGATTTCGTTGCAGAAATTGACATGACAGGATCATTAGGCCGTATTTACCACTACCCGCAACGAATGGAAGGATGCTTGTTCCTTCTGTGCCTGCGAGGTGAATGTGACATAACGATCCATCTGTCTGAACACAAGATACAAAAGAACGACATTGTCACTATTTTGCCAGAAACCTTTGTACATGTCCACCGGCAAAGTCCCGACTGCCGTCTGTACCTGATAGGGTTCAACAAAGAGTTGCTGAATGGAATAAACCTCTTCAATTCCACCATGAACTATCTTTCAGCCCTGATTGACACGCCCATTATTCCTCTGCGTCCCGAAATAACCGAGTTGTTTCAAGACTATTTTATGTTGCTGATAAAAATGAAACGTATGGGAGCCAAGCCCAATAAAGACTTAATCAGCACCATGCTGCTCACTATATTGCATGGTGTAGGCAGCATTCATCAGAACACCAATGTAACCACACGTACTTTCAATCGTGGAGAAGAAATTGTAAAACGTCTGGTCCAATATATCATCAAACATTATACGAAAGAACGGAGTGTAGCTTTTTATGCCGATCTGCTTCATATATCCCCTCAGCACCTCAGCACTACTGTCAATAAGATTACGGGAAAAACTGTTACAGATATCATCGCCAAACTAGTGATAACAGATGCGGAAGCCAAACTAAAATCCACCGATCTTACTATTCAGGAGATAGCCTATTCACTTAATTTCCCAGATATCTCATTCTTTGGGAAATATTTTAAAAGATATACAGGAATGTCACCGAAACAGTATAGGGAAAACGGATAGTGAAAACAGACTCAGCCCACGTTAGTACGTGTAAGGTCATACGTCAGTACGTATAAGCCTACATATACTAACGTATAAGCTTATACATACTAACAATGTAAAAACACATGTCCAAAGTCTCTTACACCATAAAAGTTATAAGTTTTTCGGCTTATAAATAGCGTTCCACCAAGTCGCATCGTCCTGCAACCATTTGGCAAACCAGGCAAAGATTGTATTCTGCCACTGGATCCTCTTGCCATAGTCTACAATATGATGATCTTGCCCCGTTACCGCCACAAAAGCTGTTTCGCGTCCCAGCAATTTCAGTGCTGTAAACATCTGAATACTCTCTCCCACCGGTACATTCACATCCGCATCACCATGCAGGAACAGCAAAGGCGTATGTATCTTGTCCGCATTGAACAACGGGCTTTGTTTTACAAAAAGATCAGGATTGCTCCACGGATAACTATCCGCCATGGAAACTTCACTATACGAATATCCCCAATATCCTTCCCCCCAATAACTGGTATGGTCACTGATACCGGCATGAGAGATGGCCGCTGCAAAAATATCGGTCTGTGTTTGCAGGTATTGTGTCATAAAGCCGCCATAGGACGCACCTATACAGCCTATTTTCTTGTCATTGACAAAAGCATGTTCTTTACAAAACAGCTTTGTACCTTCTATAATATCCTGTGCCACCCCTTCCCCGGCTGTATTGACGTGGCGGGCAGAGAATTCCTGTCCGAAACCGGTAGCACCGCTAGGTTCTATCACATACACCACATAGCCCAATGCCGCGTATGCATGATGCGGATAACGGCTTTCAAAATTACGGCTGACCGGACTGCACCCACCATAATAATTCACAATCATAGGATATTTCCGGTTAGCGTCAAAATGAGGCGGCAGGTAATAACGGCCGTAAATGGTATCACCACGCGAATTGGTAAAACTCCAAGCCTTGCATTCGCCCAGCTCCACATCTTTCAAGATGTCCTTACTTAAGTCTTCCAACAAAGATGATTTCATCTTTTTGGTATTCATGGTGTACAAACGGTCGGAATTTGAGGCGCTCTGTCCATAATAGGCCATAACCGGAGCATTTTGCGCCAATGAGAATGAATTGACCAAATCTTCTGAAACCTCCAGTTGCAGAATTTTCCCATCAGCGGGATTCATCCGGTACAAACTGTAACAGTCACAGTTCTCGGCCGTGAAATATATTTGCCCGTCGGCCTTATTCCACACGGCACGCTGTACGCTGGGATTAAAATCTTTCGTCAGCGGAGTGACTCTCTTATCAGCTATATTCAGCAAATAAAGCTGACCGTCCGTCATACTCGGAGTCTGCCCCTCCTTTACATTTTTCCCTATTCCACCCAGCGATTCAGGCGAGCCGGATACCAATACCTGCGTTCCGTCAGGTGAAAAACGGGCTCCACTGATAAAACCATCTTTATCTATCAGCAGTTCCGCCTGTAAAGTCTGCATATCCAACCGATATAGTGAGAATAAAGTAGTAGGACGCTTGGTCAGACGGCTCTGACTGGTCATCATCAAAAGATACCGGCCGTCATTGGAAATATCGGCAGCCCAGACATTGTGATAACCGAAAGTCAGTGGCTGCAACAAACCGGTCTTCAAATCATATTTAGCCAGATAAGAACGGTTACGCCATCCCGGCTGGCGGTCATCCGGCTCCAGTACCTCATAAATTTCTTTACGTTCTTTCGGTCCTTCCTGGGTCATGGTGAAAAGCAGGTAGTCTTCCGTAGGTGCGAACTGGAAATACCCGTCAGGTAATTTATTCACCAGCACGGCCTCCACTCCGGTAAGTGGATCCACAACTATCAGCTGCCTGCCATCCACTCCTGTACGGGTATAATAATAACGGTTAGAACGAGGCATCCATTGCATATTCTCAGTACGCTCCGCCAAAACCTTACCGCTGGCAAGTTCAGTAATACGCGTACTGCCGGCCGACCGGCCACCTACACAAGTCGTACGATAATTAGTAATCAGATATCTGCCATCAGGAGAAAGTCCTACTCCGGCAAAACGAGTTCCATGCAACACATCCGCCAAAGTATATAGCTTTTTGTTATCTTGCTTAAGTGAAATGCTTCCCTCTTGATCCGTATCCACACTCACTTTCAAAGAATCTGTTTTCCCTGTTTCAGAAAGATATTTAACAACTACAGAATGGGTGGCCGGCTCCAAAGCGAGTTCAGTCCCTTCCTGCTTTTTCCCATCTACATAAAGTTGGTATTTTTTCAGACCGTCAATCTTCAACTTGGCCGTAGCATAACGAGTATTCTCCAACACAAAGCCCACCATGTGCAAGGCATATCCCGAGTCACTTCCCGGCAAAACTCCGCCTGTAAATAAAGTTCCCTGCTGCAATACGTCCACAGAAAGATGAGTATCCAACAGACGTCCGGATACAAAAGTCTTTGAATTCACATCCACGCTGTCCACCTGAAAAGGGGCCTGTACAACGTAGGGGCCGGCATAACGGAAAGTAGTAATGTCAATCGTTTCAGCCCCTGCCATCACAGCCCAGGCAAGTGCACAAGACAATAAGATTTGTTTCTTCATATTTCTAACAATTTGTGTTACACAAAGATACGAAATATAAAAGAAACAAAAACCTTTTTCTACGAATTTCAATGCTTCCTACAACATATTATTTCACCTCTCCCGGCAGATAGCGCAACTGCAAATACTGTTCTCCCGGTTTCAGATACCCCCCTTCGAACATTTCTTTCCTGATCCGGTAAACTGCCACCCTTTTCAATAAGTAATTTTCTACCTTCATCGGCTGCTTTTTACACCAAGAAAGCACTTTCAAACTTCCATCGGCATGAACATCCGCATAGACTTTTACCGTTCTTATCGGAGTCCCGTCCGCTATCTTACGTCCTCTTTTATAATCCACCCACAAAATAGCTTTCGCTTTTTCCCCCTCACATGTCCCAGCATACTTATCCGTTTCGGATACGGTGGAAGGTGAAGAAGTTCCCTTACAACCTACAACCGCACATAAAATCAAAAGATATAAAATATAGCCCCCTCGTATTTTCATATCAATCGGATTAGTCTTTTATCTCTTCTATAGGAGTAATATCCTCTATTTCAGGCATACCCGGTTCTTTCTTCTGACGGAAGCGGATGATGTTTATCAAATCGGACAGTCCGTATACAATGCTGCTCACTCCCAGAATGATGAATGGAACAGCCGCCGCCGTAAATGGATTAAATAATACCACAATACCTGCAATCAGCACCAACACAGGTATCACAAAGAAACCTCCCGGTACCACCGTCCAACTACGCGCAGCAGACAAATTCACAATCTGACTGATTCCCGCCAGTACCAAAACAGCACCCAGCACATACATCAGAATACCGACAAAAAATGCCGGCATAATCATCAACCATAATCCGAACAAAAGGCTACCAAGCCCGGCAATAGGGAAACTGCTGCCATCCTGCTTGCCACGAATCAAATACCCAAATACAGAAAAGAGTCCCGGTACTAGAAACAGGACACCGATTGTAATAACCAGATAAAGAATGGCAGCTTCAGGCTATGCCACCAGCAACACACCGATGACCAATGCACAGATACATCTGATTATAGAATAATTCATTGTTTTCATATTCAATCATGTCTAATTGGTTAATGAAGCGAATATACTGATTATTTCTGAGAAGACAGATGCAAAATGGATATTAATTTTTCAGACAGAAGAACAAAAGAAGAAAGCCGGAACAGATTTTCCTGTCATAAGCTTAGAACTACATTCTATTGTTCTATAGACTTTAGCAAACAGAATATTCTACCGACTATTCCAATATGTTCTTTCGTACCCATGCCTGAAGATCATCCTTTTATCATATGGCAAATCACTCTATCTGTTCTGTTTCAGGCAGACTTTGTTCATTCTCGTCCTCATCGATCAAAATAGCCCAAAAGAGCCACCATAACAGCAATCCTGCCAACAACACGGCACCTATCCTTATCCAAAGTTTACGTTTCATACACTTCATTTTAATGATTTATTAACTGATGTATTAAAACCATTCCGCCACCCGAAATGTTCATTCATAAAACCAATTTAAAGTAATAAGATTATGAATAATGGAAAATTCTTTGCCGGACTGGCACTAGGAGCGCTGGTCGGCAGTGCATTAAGTTGTTTTGCGCACAGCAACAGAGGCCGCAAATTGAGAAGAGACGTGTATGATGCCATTCAGGACTTACAAGAAGATGCAAAAGACCTGGCTCATCATGCAAAACATAAAGCAGAACAAGTAAGCAGTGAAGTAGCCGGAAAAGTAGGTGAGAAAGTGGAAGAAGTGAAAGGGAAAATACACGAGGCTGCAAATAAATAAAAAAAAGTAAGTTTTTCTTTGGAGTTTAAAACAAAACGCTTACATTTGCCCCAAAATAAAAACAGATTTTATGAATAGAATCATGGTAAATACATATTGGTGGCGTTTCTTACAACTAAACAAGTCGTAAGGGAACCAGACCATGTATATATACCTGACATTCTAATAAGGATATTCAAACTGAAGGCCTGTCGTACTTACGACAGGCCTTTTTTCGTTAGTGCAATTAACAATCAAAATTTAATATAGAACGACAATGAAAACTTATCAGGTAAACAAAGAAGGTTATTATGGCGAATTTGGCGGGGCCTATATTCCCGAAATCCTTCATCGCTGTGTGGAAGAGTTAAAAAATGCCTATTCCAAAGTATTGGAAAGTGAAGGATTCAAAAAAGAATTCCACCAGTTACTACACGACTATGTGGGACGCCCTTCACCTCTATACCTGGCAAACCGGCTAAGCGAACAATACGGCTGTAAAATCTACCTGAAACGTGAAGATTTGAACCACACCGGAGCACACAAAATCAACAATGCCATCGGCCAGGTGTTACTGGCAAAACGTATGGGGAAAAAACGTATCATTGCAGAAACCGGAGCTGGACAGCATGGTGTGGCCACCGCCACGGTATGCGCTTTGATGAACATGCAATGCATTGTTTACATGGGCAAGACCGATGTAGAACGCCAGCATATCAATGTAGAAAAGATGAAAATGCTGGGAGCCGAAGTCCGCCCGGTCACTTCCGGCAACATGACACTGAAAGATGCTACAAACGAAGCCATCCGCGATTGGTGTTGCCACCCTGCAGATACTTACTATGTCATCGGCTCTACCGTAGGCCCTCATCCCTACCCTGATATGGTGGCACGTCTGCAATCCGTTATCAGCGAAGAAATCAAAAAGCAGCTGAAAGAACAGGAAGGAAGGGAATATCCCGATTACTTGATGGCTTGTGTAGGAGGAGGAAGCAATGCGGCAGGAACCATTTATCACTATATAGATGATGAACGTGTGCAGATTGTCCTGGCCGAAGCAGGAGGCAAAGGCATAGACACCGGTTTCTCGGCCGCTACCATCCAACTGGGGAAAATGGGAATTATCCACGGAGCAAAGACCTTGGTTATCCAAAACGAGGACGGACAAATAGAGGAACCTTACTCCATCTCTGCCGGTCTGGATTATCCGGGCATAGGCCCCATGCATGCCAATCTAGCCAAACAGCAACGCGCTTTGGTACTCGCCATAAACGATGATGAAGCCATCCGTGCCGCATTTGAACTGACCCGGCTGGAAGGTATTATTCCTGCATTGGAATCGGCTCATGCATTGGGAGCACTGGACAAAATGAGATTCAAGCCAACGGATATAGTGGTTCTCACCGTATCAGGACGCGGAGATAAGGATATTGAAACCTACTTGAAAGAATCCAGCACAAGGGCCTCCCTGCAATAACACATAGAAACCCACGAGAGTAAAAATCTTATACGGACAACTATAAACAGAAAAGAAACAATGAAAACTTTTACCTATACCACCCGATACAAAACCATACTGGGTGACCTACATACACCGGTCAGTACTTATCTGAAAGTACGCGACATTTTCCCACAGAGTGCGCTGATGGAAAGTTCCGACTATCATGGAAGTGAGAACAACCGTTCTTTCATCGGACTGAATCCTGTAGCCAGCATCGGAATCAACCATGGTATAGCCACTGCCACCTACCCTGACGGCAGCATGGAAGAACATCCCATCACCGAACATTTCCGGGCAGACCATGCGATCTCCGATTTTCTGAATCGTTTCAAGGTAAGCGGAGAATACAACAACTACTGCGGACTGTATGGTTATACCACGTTCAATGCCGTACGCTACTTCGAACATATCAATGTAAAAGACAGCCGTGACCCTAAGAACGATGCTCCGGATATGTTGTATATCTTATATAAATACCTGATCGTCTTCAATGACTTCCGCAATGAAATGTTATTACTGGAAATGTTGCAGGACGGTGAGGACAGCCATCTGGATTATGTGGAAAAAGCAATCCACAACCGTAACTATACCACTTACGACTTCCGTGCCGTGGGCGAAACTACCAGCACCCTGACCGATGAAGAGCATAAGGCGAACATCCGCAAAGGCATTGCCCACTGTATGCGCGGTGATGTTTTCCAAATCGTCCTTTCACGCCGTTTTATCCAACGTTACGAAGGAGATGATTTCAAACTTTACCGTGCTTTACGCAGCATCAACCCGTCCCCCTACTTATTTTACTTCGATTTCGGGGGCTTCCGTATTTTCGGTTCCTCTCCCGAGACCCACTGTAAAATAGAAAACGGACGTGCCACCATCGACCCTATCGCCGGAACCACCCGCCGCAACGGAGACAAGAAAATAGATGCTGAACTCACCGCCAACCTATTGGCTGATCCCAAAGAAAATGCAGAACACGTAATGCTGGTAGATCTGGCACGCAATGACTTGAGCCGCAATTGTCACGATGTACAAGTAGAATTTTACAAAGAAGCTCAATATTACAGCCACGTCATTCATCTGGTAAGCCGGGTCAGTGGCGAACTGAACCCCAAAGCCAATCCCATCAAAGCATTTATTGATACTTTCCCGGCCGGAACTCTGAGTGGCGCTCCGAAGGTAAAAGCCATGCAACTGATCAGCGAATACGAACCTCACAGCCGTGGAGCCTATGGAGGTTGCATCGGATTTATCGGGCTGAACGGCACATTGAACCAAGCTATTACCATTCGTACATTCGTCAGCCGCAACAACGAACTATGGTTTCAAGCCGGTGGCGGCATCGTAGCTAAGAGCAATGAAGAGTACGAGTTACAAGAAGTAAACAACAAACTGGGAGCACTTAAAAAAGCAATCATCCTGGCAGAACAAATGTAAAAACGAATCATCATGAAAACAGTAATTATAGACAACTATGACTCATTTACCTACAACTTGAGTCATTTGGTAAAAGAACTGGGAGCCGAAGTTACCGTATTACGTAACGATGCTTTCCAACTGGAAGAATTGGAAAAATTCGATAAAATCATTCTTTCACCCGGTCCCGGTATTCCATCAGAAGCAGGCCTGCTGCTCGAAGTAATTAAAAGATATGCCGGCAAGAAACCGATTCTGGGTGTATGCTTGGGAGAACAGGCCATAGGAGAAGCTTTTGGCGGCAAACTGACCAATCTGAGCGAAGTATTTCATGGCGTACAGACCCCCATCTCAATTAAAAAGAATCAATTAAAAGACAAAGGAGAGAAAACCGATTACATTTTCAACGGACTGCCGGATGAAGTGCCGGTAGGACGTTATCACTCATGGGTGGTAGATACGGACGGTTTCCCTGAGTGCCTTGAAATAACCGCAGTAAGCCGGGAAGGTCTCGTTATGGCATTGAAACATAAAGAATACGATATCCACGGCATCCAGTTTCATCCCGAATCCGTACTAACCCCCGATGGTAAAACCATGATAGCCAACTTTCTAAACGCATAAACCAAACCGTACATAATAAATATGAAAGCTATATTATCCCGCCTCTTCAATCACGAGGAACTGACCCGAAAAGAAGCAAAGAATTTGCTGCTCAACATAACCCGGGGAATGTATAACGACGCACAGATAGCCGCTCTGCTGACCGTTTTCCAAATGCGCGGCATCAAAGTAGAAGAATTGATAGGTTTCCGTGAAGCATTGCTCACCACCCGCATACCTATAGACTTTTCCGCTTACACCCCTATTGATATTGTAGGTACAGGCGGTGATGGAAAAAATACCTTCAACATCTCTACTTGCGCCTGCTTCATTGTAGCGGGAGCCGGATATCATGTTGCCAAACATGGCAACTATGGCGCGACTTCCGTCAGCGGAGCCAGCAATGTCATCGAACAACACGGCGTAAAATTCACTAATAATCCGGATAAGCTGACCCGTTCTATGGAAGAATGTGGAATGGTCTATATGCATGCCCAGTTGTTCAATCCTGCCATGAAAAGTGTAGGCCCTGTCCGCAAAGCACTGCAAGTACGTACCATATTCAACCTGCTAGGTCCGCTGGTTAATCCATGTCTTCCGGCTTACCAACTTCTAGGGGTCGCCGATCTGCCGCAAATGCGCCTTTACACCAACGTATTCCAGAAACTAGGCATTGGCTTTGCCGTAGTAAACAACCTGGACGGTTACGACGAAATCTCACTGACCGATGAATTCAAAGTGATGACCAATCGCTACGAAACCATCTACAAGCCATCCGAACTGGGTTTCTCCCTTGCCAGACAAGAAGAGCTCTATGGTGGGAACACTCCCGAAGAAGCGTCAAAAATCTTCAATAACGTACTGGAGAACAAAGCCACCAAAGCCCAGACAGACTGTGTGCTGATTAATGCTTCTTTTGCCATACAAGCCATGGAACCGGCCAAACCGATAGAAGAATGCGTGGCCATCGCCCGTGAATCATTGGAAAGCGGAAAAGCATTGAATACATTGAAAAAATTTGTGGAACTGAACAGTTGATTACACACCCAGTATTCCACTACCAAACGCCTCATACAATGACAGATATATTAACAGAAATCATCGCCTGCAAGCAGATCGAGATCGAACTGCAAAAGGCTGCCATCAGCAAAGAAATGCTGATAAACAATTGTAACGAACCCATGCCACGTATCAGTATGCGTGCCAGTCTTGCCTCTTCTCCTTACGGCATCATCTCCGAGTTCAAGCGTCGCTCCCCCTCCAAAGGATGGATAAAAGAAGACGCACAGGCAGATACTATTCCTCCCGCTTACGAGGCGGCCGGAGCCTCCGCACTTTCCATCCTCACCGATGAAAAATACTTCGGCGGCACTCTGAAAGATATCCGTTCGGCACGCCCCCACGTGCAACTTCCCATTCTAAGGAAAGATTTCATTATAGATGAATACCAACTTTATCAGGCACGCATCGTAGGAGCGGACGCTATCCTTCTTATAGCCGCTGCTTTGAAGAAAGAGCAATGCAAAGCCCTGGCCCTCAAAGCCCATGAACTGGAACTGGAAGTCCTGCTGGAAATCCACAACGAGCAAGAACTGGAATATATAGACGAGAACATTGACATGGTAGGAGTCAACAACCGTAATCTGGGAAGCTTCCACACAGAGGTGGAAAACTCTTTCCGCCTGGCGGAAAAACTACCCGAAGAAATGCTCCGGATCTCTGAAAGCGGCATCTCCAGCCCCGAAACAGTTAAACAACTCCGAGCTGCCGGCTTCCGAGGCTTCCTGATAGGGGAAAACTTTATGAAAACACCCGCACCTGGAGAAGCCTTAAAAGAATTTATAACCAAACTAGAGAAATGTTAGGATGCAACAACAATGATTATCAAGGTATGCGGTATGCGCGAGCCCGAAAACATACGCGCCATAGAGCAAGCCGGAGCAGACTGGATGGGATTCATTTTCTTTCCCCATTCCGCCCGTTACGTGACGCATTGTCCGGAATACCTGCCGGAACAATGCCGCCGGATCGGAGTCTTCGTCAACGAAAGCAGCGAAAACATCCTGCTGAAAGCACAGGAATTCGGTCTGCACCATATCCAGTTGCATGGCAGGGAAACACCGGAACAATGCCGCAAATTAAAAGCCGCCGGATTAGGAATCATTAAGGTGTTTTCCATTGCACGGGAAATTGACCTGCGACCCGTCGGCTGTTATGAGGGCATTTGCGATTACTTTCTTTTCGACACTGCCTGTTCCGGATATGGCGGTTCCGGCAAAACTTTCAACTGGAATATCCTGCAAGCCTATCGGGGAAAAACGCCTTTCCTGCTGAGTGGCGGCCTCCGTCCCGGCAGCCTTTCCTCTCTGTTGCAGTTCAAACATGAACAGTGGGCAGGCATCGACCTGAACAGCGGATTCGAGACTGCTCCGGCTCTGAAAGACGCCGCCGCCGTCCACACATTTATAAACCAATTAAAACAAAAAATACAATGAACAGAATCAACCAGTTATTCAGTATCAAGCAAAAAGACATCCTCTCTATTTATTTTTGCGCAGGCTTTCCTACTTTAGAAGGTACGGCAAGCACCATCAAAGTCCTGGAAAAAAAAGGGATTAACATGATTGAAATCGGCATTCCTTTCAGTGACCCGATGGCTGACGGTCCCGTTATCCAGCACGCCGCCACCCGCGCCTTGAAAAACGGCATGACACTGAAACTTCTTTTCGACCAACTGAAAGATATCCGTAAAGAAGTACAGATTCCGCTGGTGTTGATGGGATATCTCAATCCCATCATGCAATATGGATTCAAGGATTTCTGCCGCACTTGCCGGGAGACGGGAATCGACGGGGTGATTATCCCCGACTTGCCTTTCAAAGATTATATGGAGGAATATCGTTCCATAGCCGAGGAACAGGATGTGAGAATCATCATGCTCATCACTCCGGAAACCAGCGAAGAACGTATCCGCCTGATTGATGAACACACCGACGGTTTTATCTATATGGTATCTTCCGCCGCTATCACCGGTGCTCAAAAAGATTTCAACGCACAGAAACAAGCCTATTTCCAACGCATCGCCGACATGAATTTACGCAATCCCCGCATGATAGGTTTCGGAATTTCCAATAAACAAACCTTCGAAACCGCATCCGCTCATGCCGCAGGAGCCATCATCGGCAGTAAATTCGTGACCTTATTGGACAAGGAAAACGGGAATGCGGAAAAAGCGGCAGACAAGCTGCTGGAAGCTTTGAAAAACTGATCTTCCACAACCCGTAAACGCAGACGCAGACGCAGCAGACGCAGGCCCTTTTTTCTCACACACGTGCGCGTACATTATATATGTAAATGTGTATCTATTTTTAATAACCTGTTTTAACTGTCATCAGAGAGGGAGGTCAAAACGAAGATGAACGCTCTGAAAAAGATACAGATTGTAACTGAACAACATAAAAAAGTTGTATCCTTATTCCAATGTAGAGTGAATACGACTCTTTTATTGTCGGTTGAAAGTACAAGTTTCAGATTCAAAGTTCATTTTCTCTAAAATAGGGTCTTCCACCTTACGGTAGTTTATTCTATTTCCCCACCTTGTATTATACGCGCACGTGTGTGAGAAAAAAGGGCCTGCGTCTGCTGCGTCTGCGTCTGCGTTTACGGCATTCACTCATAATGCCCTCCTCTTCAAAGCTCACCTGAAAGGCCAGTACGATGAAGGTGAAAGATACAGTACCTTGCAGGCATAAGATTATATATCTTACAAGCATAAGATATATAATCTTACACGTAATCTTTCCATATCTTCCACCCACCCTATCCGGGAAAACCAGCCTCGGTCCATAGAGAAAACATTTTGTTATTTTTCCCTCTTATTTTTGTCATACTTATACATAATTACTATCTTTGTGCCAAAATTAAACAAGAGAAGCGCATGATACAGAGTGAATATCCTTCCGTTTTGCTAATATACACAGGCGGTACGATCGGCATGATTGAAAATCCTGAGACAGGTGCACTAGAAGCCTTTAATTTCGACCAGTTACAAGACAATGTCCCCGAATTGAAGCGGTTCAACTATCGCATCTCCTCTTACCAATTCAATCCCCCCATTGACTCTTCGGATATGGAACCTGCCTTGTGGGCCAAGTTAGTCAAGATCATCAAATACAATTATGATAATTTTGACGGGTTCGTCATTCTGCACGGTACAGACACCATGGCATACACCGCTTCAGCGCTCAGCTTCATGCTGGAAAACCTGAGCAAGCCGGTTATCCTGACTGGCAGCCAGCTGCCCATCGGCATGTTGCGCACCGATGGAAAGGAAAATCTGATCACTTCCATAGAAATAGCCGCTGCCAAACATCCGAACGGCACTGCTATTGTACCCGAAGTATGCATCTTCTTCGAAAACCATCTGTTGCGCGGAAACCGTACCACAAAAATAAATGCGGAGAATTTCAATGCGTTCCGTTCATACAATTTCCCTTCGCTGGCGACAGCAGGCATCCACATAAAATATGAATATGACCGTATTCACAAAGCCGATCCCAATCTGCCATTAAAACCACACTATCTTTATGATACCAATGTAATTATACTGACCCTTTTCCCGGGCATCCAGGAAAACATGATCAGCAATATCCTGCATACACCGGGATTACGCGCAGTGGTATTAAAAACCTACGGTTCGGGCAACGCTCCGCAAAAGCCATGGTTCATCGAACTTCTAAGGGATGCCACTTCACGGGGAATCATCATTGTCAACATCTCCCAATGCTCTACCGGAACAGTGGAAATGGGAAGATATGAAACCGGACTCCATCTGCTGGACGCAGGGGTCATCAGCGGCTACGACAGTACGGTGGAATCCGTTCTAACCAAACTGATGTTCCTTTTGGGACACGGAAAAAGTGAAAGAGAAATACGTTACCAAATGAGTATTCCAGTAGCCGGAGAGTTTACGAAATCATAATTTATTGCGTTCCAATTATTATCCGGCGGGATGATTACAGAATCATTAAAATGGTGTAATCTACGATGAAAACTTAACGATTTTATAACATGTAATCTTTTTGTAATATTTGTTTCATCAAATAGTAATAAAAATGCTCCATCTTTGCAATGCTGATCAGAAAAGATTAGTTTTGTAGTATTAAAAAGATGGATATATGAACGATTACCGCATTTTAGTAGTTGACGATGAAGAAGATCTATGCGAGATTCTTAAATTCAATTTAGAAAACGAAGGGTATTTTGTGGATACAGCAAACTCCGCCGAAGAAGCCCTGAAGATGGAACTGACCCAATACGACTTACTGTTGCTGGATGTGATGATGGGAGAAATTTCAGGATTCAAAATGGCGAACATGCTGAAAAAGAATAAAGCTACCGCTTCTATTCCCATTATATTCATCACTGCTAAAGATACTGAAAACGATACTGTGACAGGATTCAACCTGGGAGCCGACGACTATATCTCGAAGCCATTTTCACTGCGCGAAGTTATAGCACGCGTCAAGGCTGTCCTTCGACGTACCAGTCCCACACAGGGAAAAGAAGTGCAGGAACAATTGCAATACAAAGGGCTTTTAGTCGACATCACCAAGAAGAAAGTCAGCATAGACGGTATAGAAATTTCCCTGACAAAAAAAGAATTCGAAATCCTGTTGCTGTTGTTACAAAACAAAGGCCGCGTATTCTCACGCGAAGATATTCTGGCTAAAGTATGGCAAGAGGAAGTCTATGTGCTGGACCGTACCATTGACGTCAACATTACTCGCCTGCGTAAGAAAATAGGCGAATACGGAAAATGCATCGTCACCCGCCTAGGATACGGATACTGTTTTGAATGCGAATAACCTAACCTGTACCTTTCCATGACTATTGAATTATCCAGCCACGTCCTGTCATTCAACAAGAAACTATTCTTGTCGGTAATCTCCTTATTCATAGCATTCGCCATCTGTTTCATGGCATTCCAATATCGCAGGGAGAAGGAATACAAAATAGAGCTGCTGAACACACAACTCCAGAATTACAACGACCGCCTGAATGATTTTCTCCGTGGCAGGGATACGCTGAATATTCAACAATTGGACGACTATGTATGCGAACACACCTTTGAAGATCTACGTGTGACACTGATCAACAAGAATGGTACTGTAATTTATGACAATCTGGAAAAAGATCCCAGCCACTTCGAGAACCACCATAACCGTCAGGAAATAAAAGAAGCCATCACTTATGGCAGCGGCTATTCCATTAACAGACAATCGGAAAGCCTGGGCGGTGAATTTTTCTATTCGGCCAAGTATTATCCTAACCTGGACTATATCATTCGTTCGGCCCTTCCCTATAATGTCAGTCTGATGAGACACTTGAAAGCAGACTCCCATTATGTATGGTTTACACTGATAATCAGCCTGATATTAATAATTATATTCTACCGGTTCACACATAAATTGGGAATGTCTATCACCAAATTGCAACAATTCGCCATGAAAGCCGACCGCAATGAACCGATAGACACTGATATGCAGGATACCTTTCCCAAAAACGAACTGGGCGAGATATCCCAACATATCATCCAAATTTACAAACGTCTGCATCAGGCAAAAGAAGATTTATATATCGAACGCGAGAAACTGATCACCCATCTCCAAATCTCGCACGAAGGTTTAGGCGTATTCAACCACCGCAAAGAAGAGATTCTGGTAAATAACCTGTTCACACAATATGCCAACCTTATCTCAGACAAAAATCTGAGTTCTACGGAAGAAATCTTCTCCATCCCCGAATTGCAGCCCATCACCCGTTTCATTACAAAAAACAAGGAACGCAGTATCGGCAAAGGAGAGAAACGGATGTCATTAAACATAGACAAAAACGGACGTATCTTTGCCGTGGAGTGCATTATCTTTCAAGATGACAGCTTTGAAATCTCCATCAATGACATCACTCAGGAAAAGGAGCAAGCACTTCTGAAAAAACAGCTGACACAGAACATTGCCCACGAATTGAAAACCCCTGTAAGCAGCATACAGGGATATCTGGAAACCATAGTAAACAACCCTACCCTGCCCCGTGAGAAAATCAATGCTTTTTTGGAGAGAAGCTATGCACAAAGTAACCGGCTGGCACATCTGTTACGGGATATCTCCGTACTTACCCGCATGGAAGAAGCTCCGAACATGATCGAGACAGAACCGGTAAACCTCACCACCATGATGCGGAATATCCTGAACGAAGTAACTTTGGAACTGGAAGAAAAGCAGATCACTGCCCACAATATGCTGCCTGAAAGACTGACCGTACAAGGCAATTCTTCCCTGCTATATTCCATCTTCCGGAATCTGACGGACAACGCCATTGCATACGCAGGAAGTCATATTTCCATAACCATCCGCTGTTTCCGTGAAGACGAACGTTTTTACTATTTCAGTTTCTCGGACACAGGCGTAGGAGTAGATCCCGAACATCTAAGCCGTTTGTTCGAGCGTTTCTACCGGGTGGACAAAGGACGTTCACGCAAACTGGGCGGCACAGGCCTGGGACTGGCCATTGTGAAAAACGCTGTCATTCTGCATGGAGGAACCATTTTCGCCAAGAACACCCCCGGTGGAGGTCTGGAATTCATATTTACACTGAGTAAAGAATGAGAAGATGACAAGCACCTGTTTCTAAATTTTCTTCAAAATTTAAACAGGCTCTAAAAAATAAAGAAAGATAATTGTTTTCTTAAATATAAACTGTATCTTTGCGGTGCATCGGTTCATTTATCTCCCCTCCGAGGTGAATGATTAAAAGGGAATCAAGGTGAGAATCCTGAACAGTCCCGCTGCTGTATGTTTCACTAAACGCATAAGCAAAATGCCAATAACCACTGGGATAATTTCCGGGAAGGTGCTTATAGCGGAAACGAGTCAGAAGACCTGCCTGTGCATTTATCAAATCTGAAGCTTTCGAGGAAAGAGCTTGGAACACTGAACGTAAGGGATGCCTTTAATCACATCCGCTATTTTCTCCGTTTCACTGTCCGGAAAAGAGTATCAGGTAAAAAGAACATTTATTTTAAAGTAAACTCTGCCAAGTTTATTTGGAATGCTCAGCCGAAGTGATTCGCCTGAGCATTATTTTATAATCCAAGTCAATACAAAATCGGGATGAGTGACATAACGGACCCGGTAACGTCCCTGCCGGCCTGTACGATATTCGCATGCCTCGAACTCCCCCTCTTCCGACAGGCTGAAAGGAAAAATACGAAGATGACGAATGAAATCCACCTCCTCTACTCCCATCAGTTTGAACAGTGCCTCCTTGGCCGACCAATGGAGCAACAAAGCATAAACTTCATCTCCTTCCATCATTGCGGACTCTTCATCGGAACGAATAAAACGGGAAGCTACTTTCCGCACTCTGGTTCCATACTGCTCTATATCCATTCCCACCTCACAGGAAGAATGAAGCGCCACCGCCACATAACCACGAGTATGCGAGATGCTGATATACCGGCTTCCATCCTTTAGATAAGGCCTTCCCGAAGAGTAATAAGCTATCTCCTTTTCTTCTCCACACAAAGCCTTCAGCAGCACACGTACCGACAACCATTCATGCTTCCGTTTTTCGGAAAAAACAGCCAGTTTCTCCCTATACCAGTCTTTATGCTCCAACGATGCCAGCAGTTGTTCCGTTGTTTCATCAGACTTCCATATTCCAAGCAGAAATTCCCCTTCGCTATAAGTACGGTATAAAGGCATGATAAAATCTATTTCTTTCCTTCTTCCATTTCCATGGAGTGGGAAGGGTCAATGATAACTTTTACTTTCAAAATGCGGCGCGTATTCATTTCAAGTACCTCAAAATGATAATTCCCGTAATCCAACCGCTCGTGCAATACAGGAAACTCCCCTTTTATTTCCAGCAACAAACCGGCCAAAGTGTCCGCATCTCCTTCCACTTTCTCGAAAAGAGCGGGATCAGCTTTCATAATTTTATAAAAATCGGACAGTAAGGTTTTTGCCTCGAATATATAGGTACGGTCATTCAGTTTCACATACGTACGCTCTTCATCATCGTATTCATCATTAATCTCTCCCACAATCTCCTCGATGATATCCTCCATTGTAACAATACCCGAAGTACCTCCAAACTCATCGACAACGATGGCAATATGGATCTTGTTTGCCTGAAAATCACGCAAAAGGTCATCAATCATCTTTGTTTCAGGCACAAAGTAAGCGGGACGGACCAATGTTTGCCAACGAAAGTTGTCGCCTTTGCCCAAATGAGGAAGCAAATCCTTTATGTAAAGAATCCCCTTTATATTATCCCGCGATTCGGCATATACCGGAATACGGGAATAGGCATTTTCCACAATGCATTTCAACACTTCGGAATAAGGGGTATTGATTTCCAAGTCCACCATATCCAGCCGGGAAGTCATCACTTCCTTGGCCGTTTCCTCGCCAAAACGGATAATACCTTCTAGAATATTGCTTTCCTCTGAAATCTCACTCTTGTCCGTCAATTCCAAAGCCTGTGAAAGCTCGTCGACAGAAATATTATAATTCCTTTTTGCCACACATCTGTTCACCAAAAAGGAAGAACGGACCAGCAATGCCGACAAAGGTGAAAAGAATTTCTTTAAAAAAGAAATGGCAGGAGCTGCCTTACGGCAAAACTTCAACGTGTTCTGTGCCGAATAAATTTTAGGCATGATTTCACCGAAAAGCAATAGCAGAAAAGTAAGGACAACCGTTATTAGCAGGAATTCCAGAATCACGGAATTTCCAAAGTGTATGGTGCTGGCAAAAAAATAATTGCACAGCATGATAATGGTTACATTGACAAAATTATTAGAGATAAGAATAGTCGCTAACAAGCGTTCGGAATCATTCAGCAGGGCGCTGATACGCCTGTCCGAAGTATGTTTTCCTTCCTCTATCTCACTTAAATCAACAGGTGAAAGGGAAAAGAAAGCTATTTCCGAAGCAGACACAAAGCCTGAGGCATACAACAATAAAACAGCTAATAAGATAGCTATGATGGCTCCTATGGTAGGAGCCGTTACGGTTACACCGTCAAATAAATCCGCCAAGCGGCATAAATACGAGTCAGGGTCCAAGGAATCTGGTTTTAGTTAAACATCAAGTTCTCTTACTTAAAAAGGTAAATCGTCTGTCAGGCTATTATCCGAAGTTTGCTGTTGTTGCGGAGCTACTTGTGCAGACATCTGCTGCCGGGATACCGCTTGTGCCTGCACATATCCCGTACCCGGTTGCTGTGAGGCGTTACGCGGGGTCAACATCTCCATATTATCAGCAAAAATCTCGACAATGGTGCGTTTTATACCATTCTGATCATCGTATGAACGGCTACGGATTTTTCCTTCTATGTAGAGTTTGTCGCCCTTACGGACATATTTTTCCGCAGTTTGAGCCAGCCCTCTCCATAACACGATATTATGCCATTCCGTACGTTCGGGAACCTGTGTTCCATTCTGCAACGTATAGGCACGATCGGTGGTAGCCAACGAGAAAGTGGCAACGGCAATGCCGGTATCCAAATATCTCACATCAGGGTCCTTTCCTACATTTCCAATCAAAATGACTTTATTTACTGACATTCTATTATTCCTTTTTAATTATTAGGCTCCAAAATTAGCGAAAAAAACTGATTCACCAAACGCGATACGGCAAATTTATGCAAATCTTCCACGCTTATTCTCTGATACTTCGCAAAAGAAGCCGAATTCTCAGGGAGAATCACTTCATAAAAATTTGCGTAAATCACCCGGTGGGACAACACGTGCTTCACCCCTTTCCGCACCAGCCGCACTATGGGCTCCTCTCCCCCGGACAGCATCCCGCGAAACTGTGGCGATGCATACAGTTCCTCTTCCGTCCATTCACGATCTGTTTCTACCAAAGGCGGTTCATACAAATTTTTCCATATATCATTTCCGCTGCGCTTATGTATAAAGGTATACGCGCCCATGCGTACATATATATAATTAAAATAACGATTGGTCACCTTGATTTTATGTTGCTTCACAGGCAAAGAGCTGGCAATCCCCTTCAGGCGCGCCACACAAGAATCGCTTAGCGGACAAAACAAGCAGTCGGGCGCCACCGGAGTACACTGCAAAGCTCCAAAATCCATGATAGCCTGGTTATAGAGACCGGGACACTCACAGTCCAGCAACTCATCGGCAATCCGGACAAACAGTTTCTTTCCTTCCGTCGAATCAATGGGAGTATCAATGCCCAACCAGCGGGACAGTACCCGGTACACATTACCATCCACCACAGCGTATGGCATATCGTAAGCAAATGAACAAATAGCCGCCGCCGTATATTCCCCCACTCCTTTCAAAGCACGCACCCCGGCGTATGTTACAGGAAACCCTCCTGCCTCTGCCATCCTTCTGGCCGCAGCATGCAAATTTCTCGCACGAGAATAGTACCCCAGCCCCTGCCAATATTTCATCACCTCATCCTCATCGGCTGCAGCCAGTGCGAACACATCAGGAAAACGAGTCACGAAACGTTGATAGTAATCATATCCCTGAGCCACACGGGTTTGTTGTAGAATAATCTCCGAAATCCATATCAAATAAGGATTTTTTGTCCTTCTCCACGGCAAATCACGTCCGTTTTCCCTGTACCAATCTATCAATTTTCTGCTAAAATTCTCCATATCAGTATTATATAAAAGTACATTCTATGCAATATTTCCGCAAAAGTAAACCAAGAAAATGGAAGAAGATGCTTTTTTTAGGAAATTTATTCTGAATATATTTCTTAAAGAGGGAGAAAAGCTATATATTTGCAGTCCAAAAAATTAAGATATAAGTATAACAATAATTATTTAGCGAAATGACTAAAGCAGATATCGTAAACGAAATTACGAAAAATACCGGTATTGACAAGGTGACAGTGTTAACCACACTTGAGGCTTTCATGGATACAGTAAAGGATTCATTGTCTAAAGAGGAAAATGTGTACCTGCGTGGTTTTGGAAGTTTTGTAGTAAAGAAAAGAGCTCAGAAGACTGCTCGCAATATTTCAAAGAACACTACAATCATTATTCCGGAGCACAATATTCCGGCATTTAAACCAGCTAAGACATTTACATTATCAGTAAAGAAATAATAAACAAGAGTATTAACCCATAAAATTTGAAGCTATGCCAAGCGGAAAGAAGAAGAAAAGACACAAAATGTCTACTCACAAGCGTAAAAAAAGACTAAGAAAGAACAGACATAAAAGCAAAAAATAATTTGTAGTCTGTCTGTGACGACAAATAAAGAACAAACCTTGCAAAGCAACAAAAGTCTTTCGGGTTTGTTCTTTGTTTAATGAGGAAAGTGAACAATTTAAGAATACAAAAGTGACAAGCGAACTAGTAGTAGACGTACAACCCAAAGAGATTTCCATCGCACTCCTTGAAGATAAAGCGTTGGTGGAATTTCAGAAAGAAGGGAGAAGTGCTTCCTTCAATGTGGGAAATATGTATTTGGGACGGGTAAAGAAACTGATGCCCGGCCTTAATGCCTGTTTCGTGGATGTCGGCTTTGAAAAAGATGCTTTTCTTCATTATCTAGACCTAGGTCCTCAATTTCATTCTTATCAGAAGTATCTGAAGCAAGTTTTAAGCGACCGTAAAAAACTTTTTCCTATCACAAAAGCTACTATGCTGCCTGATATCGAAAAGGAAGGGACGGTTTCAACCACCCTCCAGCAAGGTCAGGAAGTTATTGTGCAGATTGTAAAGGAACCTATCTCGACCAAGGGGCCCAGACTAACCTGCGAATTGTCATTCGCCGGACGTTATTTGGTATTAATCCCTTTCAACGACAAGGTTTCGGTATCACAAAAAATTAAATCGAGCGAAGAACGCGCCCGTCTGAAACAGTTATTGCAAAGCATCAAACCGAAAAACTTCGGAGTGATTGTACGCACCGTAGCGGAAGGCAAAAGGGTGGCCGAGCTTGATGCAGAGCTTAAAGTCTTGCTGAAACATTGGGAAGAAACAATCACTAAAGTACAGAAGGCTCCCAAACTGCCGGCATTAGTATACGAAGAGACCAGCCGCACGGTAGCCATGTTGCGCGATCTTTTCAATCCGTCTTATGAGAACATCTATGTGAACGATGAAACGGTGTTCCATGAGATTAAGGATTATGTATCACTTATCGCCCCTGAACGGGCCGAAATCGTAAAACTGTACAAAGGTCAGCTTCCCATATTCGACAACTTCGGTATTACCAAACAAATCAAATCCTCTTTCGGAAAAACCATTTCGTATAAGAGTGGAGCTTACCTGATTATTGAACACACAGAAGCGCTTCATGTAGTGGATGTCAATAGCGGAAACCGCTCCAAATCTGCCAACGGGCAGGAGGCTAACGCATTGGATGTAAACCTGGGTGCCGCCGACGAACTGGCACGCCAGTTAAGATTGCGTGATATGGGTGGCATTATCGTGGTTGACTTCATTGACATGAATCTAGCAGAGAACCGGCAGAAACTGTACGAACGTATGTGCCAAAACATGCAGAAAGACAGAGCAAAACATAACATTCTGCCCCTCAGTAAATTTGGATTGATGCAAATTACCCGCCAACGCGTGCGTCCTGCCATGGATGTCAACACCAATGAAACCTGCCCCACCTGCTTCGGGAAAGGTAGCATAAAGCCATCCATCCTTTTCACGGATACTTTGGAGAGTAAGATTGATTACCTAGTCAACAAATTGAAGATAAAGAGATTTACGCTGTACATCCATCCGTACATCGCAGCATACGTGAACCAGGGACTGGTTTCCCTGAAGCGCAAATGGCAAATGAAGTACGGATTCGGAATAAAGATTATCCCCGACCAAAGTCTGGCCTTCCTGCAATATCGGTTCACCGATGTTCACGGTGAGGAGATAGACATGAAAGAGGAAATTGAAATCAAGTAAAAGAAAAGGGAGTGATCGTGAGTCACTCCCTTTCTTTATTTCACTACTTTGGTATTCAAGGCTTGATTTCGAAATTCCACAAACTCGAACAACTTGTCACATTCTGCCGATTATAACTTGCCCAACCATCAACAAAACTGGCAAAACAACAGACCATCTGCTGCCTCTACTTTATTTGCCTTGCTTATAGTCTTTCACTATTCCCTCCGCAATCCAATTTGCCAATGCCTGACGGTTATTCTTCAGAACCAGCCGCTGTTGGTCACGCTTGTTCCGGATATTTCCCAATTCCAGAAACACCGCTACAGGAGTAGTATTACGCAATACATACAAATTACGTTCACTCACCGTCCCGCGAAAACCACGGTTTGGCTGATGCTTGTCATATTTCTTATCAAAGGTACGGTGCAAGTTGTTGGCCAACCGCTTGCCCTTTATACTCTTAGGAGCGTTATAAAAAAACACATCCGTCTGCTGTCCTTGGCTGCGACTGTCCACATGAATAAATACAGCTCGTTTGTAATTGCTCTTATCCTTCCGATATAGTTTATTCACCCAGTCACAACGTTGCTTCAAACGAGCCACCTGATTCAAGGGAATAGGGTCTCCCATGCAAGTTTCACGCTTACTGTTTGCCAGGACATGACCGTCACGAATACCATCCTTCTTATCTTGAATGATAATATGTACCTTCGCACCGCGTGACAACAACTCACGTGCCAACCGCAGAATAATATCGTATGCATACTCATCCTCATGCAACTGACGCCCCTGATAGATACCGATGGCCCCAGGATCAGGACCTCCGTGCCCACTCACCAAATAAAAACAAGCTCCGCTTAATTCATTAGATGTAATCTGATAGGTGGCATACTCCTTTCCAAATAAAGACTCCTTGCCGGTACGAGGCTTTTTCTTTGCCAGAAGCGGTGATAGAACAAAAAATAAAAATGTAACAAATAGTACCGATACCCTCATTGCCTGTTATTTTTCTCCCAACATTTCATCTATCTTCTTGCACAAAGAAGAAAATTCCTCTTCATTGTACAAACGGGTCAGCATGACAATCTTGCCCGCTTTGTCAATCAACACATTACGGGTGATACCCGCCTTACGATCCGCATATCTGGCAAAAATATCAGCCCCCGGATCAAGGGCCAACGGATAGGTCACGCCGGTACGTTTGGCAAAAGCCACTACAGTTTCCAAAGGTTCGTCCCGATCCACTCCAAAGAGAGCAAACGCTTTATTATCCTTATGTTTCAACCAGATATCTTTTTCAATAAAAGGCATCTCCTTTCGGCAAACTCCACACCAACTGGCAGTGAACTGAAGCATCACTACCTTGCCACGCAAATCAGAGAGTTTTACTTTCTGTCCGTCTGTCAGCTCCATTTCAAAATCGGGAGCCATATCCCCTACCTTTACTATATAACCAGCATTATCAGGAGTAACCTGTTGTGCCTTCACCGGCTGGCTCAGCAAACATGCGCAAACCAGCAACATCAGACTCATAAACTTCTTCATCGTTATTCTCTATTTTTATATATTCGCTACAAAGATAGGCTATTCCATCATTTTTTCGTAATTTTGCCACCCAAAATAACTACCAACTTATCAAGAAGATGAATATTTTTTGGGATACAATCACTCATTATAATGCGGGTACGTGGATTTATCAAGTTATTATTACCCTTACCGGCATTATTTTAACCTGTTCTCTATTCAAAAAACCTACAAAAAAAATAAAGGTAGCAATGAAGTTATACCTTATATTCTTGAATGTATGGATAGCTGCCGTGTATTACATGATTTATTGTGAACCAAGAAGTTATAACAGTGCTTTGGCAGGATTTTGGGGGATCATGGCCATCTTCTGGATTTATGACCTGAAAGTAAACTACACCCCTTTTGATCGGACTCACAAACATACCGCACTAGCCGTCCTGCTTTGTATGTTGCCACTGGCCTATCCACTCTTCTCCATTATAAGGGGGATGAGCTTTCCCATGATGACCTCACCTGTAATGCCTTGTTCGGTAGCGGTTTTCACCATCGGACTGCTGCTGGCATTTTCCAAACGAGTCAATATCTTTCTCGTCATGTTTCTCTGCCACTGGGCGCTGATCGGTTTCACCAAAACTTACTTTTTCCATATTCCCGAAGATTTTCTGCTGGCAAGTTCGGCTGTACCAGGACTTTATCTGTTCTTTAAAGAATACACAGCTTCCCATCTGCATACTTCTACCCTTTTCCGTGCCCGTATGATTAATCTCGCCTTAATTATTGCTTGCGGTGCAATCGGTGTACTGTTCATGATATCTATGGTATGCGAACTGGCTCAAGAACAGGCTTTATCGAAATAAAAACACGTCTTAATGAGGTACTTTGCAAAATCTTTCGTATTTTTGCCAACAAATTGAGTTAATGTTTTAACAGGATGAACGTATTAGAACTAAGTGAACAGGAGATTATCAGACGAAACAGTCTGAATGAATTGCGCGCTATGGGCATCGAGCCATACCCCGCAGCTGAGTATGTAACCAATGCATTTTCTACAGATATAAAAGCTGAGTTCAAAGATGATGAGGAACCTCGCAAAGTATCGGTAGCCGGACGTATGATGAGCCGCCGTGTGATGGGTAAAGCTTCATTCATCGAATTACAAGACTCAAAAGGCCGTATCCAGGTATATATCACTCGTGACGACATCTGTCCGGATGAAAATAAAGAATTGTACAACACAGTGTTCAAACGTCTGCTGGACCTTGGTGACTTCGTTGGTATAGAAGGATTCGTATTCAGAACCCAGATGGGTGAAATCAGTATCCACGCTAAAAAACTGACCGTACTGTCCAAGTCTATCAAACCACTTCCTATTGTAAAATATAAGGATGGGGTCGCTTACGATAAGTTTGAAGATCCCGAACTGCGTTACCGCCAGCGTTATGTGGATTTAGCCGTAAACGAGGAGGTAAAAGACATCTTCATCAAACGCAGCAAGGTATTCAGCTCTATGCGTGAATATTTCAACTCAAAAGGTTATATGGAAGTAGAAACTCCGATTCTGCAATCCATTGCCGGCGGAGCAGCCGCACGTCCGTTCATTACTCATCACAACGCACTGGACATGCCGCTGTATATGCGCATCGCCAGCGAATTGTACCTGAAAAGACTTATCGTAGGTGGTTTCGAAGGTGTGTATGAAATAGGCAAGAACTTCCGTAACGAAGGAATGGACCGCACACACAATCCGGAATTCACCTGCATGGAGATATATGTTGCCTACAAAGACTATAACTGGATGATGGAGTTTACAGAAAAGATGATTGAAAAAATCTGTCTGGATGTAAATGGAACCACTCAGGTAAAGGTAGGCGACAACATTATTGATTTCAAAGCCCCGTACAAGCGTGTCACTATGCTGGATTCCATCAAGGAACACACCGGCTATGACCTGACAGGCATGAACGAAGAACAGATACGCGAAGTTTGTCAGAAACTGAACATGGAAATTGACGATACAATGGGTAAAGGCAAGCTGATTGATGAAATCTTCGGAGAATTCTGTGAAGGTACTTACATCCAGCCTACTTTCATCACCGACTATCCGAAAGAAATGTCTCCGCTGACAAAAATACACCGCAGCAATCCGGATTTGACAGAGCGCTTCGAACTGATGGTAAACGGCAAGGAACTGTGTAACGCATACTCTGAACTGAATGACCCGATTGATCAGTTGGAACGCTTCGAAGAACAAATGAGACTGAGCGAAAAGGGAGATGACGAAGCGATGATTATTGACAAGGACTTTGTCCGTGCGTTAGAATATGGTATGCCCCCCACTTCGGGGATGGGTATCGGTATGGACCGTCTGACGATGCTGATGACCGGGCAGTCTACCATTCAGGAAGTATTGTTCTTCCCCCAGATGCGTCCCGAAAAGGTTACTCCGAAAGACACTCCTGCCAAATTTATGGAATTGGGAATTTCAGAAGACTGGGTTCCTGTCATTCAGAAAGCAGGCTATAACCTGGTGAGCGATATGAAAGAAGTGAATCCGCAGAAGTTGCATATGGACATTTGCGGAATCAACAAAAAATATAAATTGGAACTGACCAATCCTACGGTGGATGAAGTTGCCGGATGGATTGCGAAAATTGAGAATTGAGAATTAAAAATTGAGAATTATTCCAATTGTCAATTATCCATCATAAATAATAAGCATGAAATTGCCCGGTAAAATAGCGATAATGGGTGGTGGCAGCTGGGCCACGGCTATTGCAAAAATAGTCCTGGCTCAGGCTGACTCAATCAACTGGTATATGCGCCGCGACGACAGAATCGAAGAATTCAAGCGTTTGGGACATAATCCGGCTTATCTGACAAGTGTGCGCTTTGATATAAAGAACATCAACTTTTCATCAGATATTAATAAGGTGGTAAAGGAATCGGATACTCTGATATTTGTTACCCCCTCTCCTTATCTGAAAAGCCACCTGAAAAAGCTGAAAACCAAAATAAAGGACAAGTTCATTGTCACTGCTATCAAAGGTATTGTCCCTGACGAGAACCTGATTGTTTCCGATTATTTTCACCAGGTATACGGTGTTCCCGAAGAGAATATAGCCGTCATCGCCGGTCCGTGCCATGCAGAGGAAGTAGCCTTGGAGCGTCTTTCTTACCTTACTATCGGATGTAAAGACATTGACAAGGCGAAAATATTTGCCCGCCAACTGGCCGGACATTATATAAAAACTTCTGTAAGCCCGGATGTGGCAGGTATAGAATATGCTTCTGTGTTGAAGAATATTTATGCCATCGCCGCCGGAATTTGCAGCGGTCTGAAATATGGCGACAACTTCCAGGCCGTATTAATATCGAATGCCATTCAGGAAATGAACCGCTTCCTGAATACCGTACATCCCGTAGAACGTTCTATTGACGATTCCGCCTATCTGGGTGACCTATTGGTAACGTCTTATTCCAATTTCAGCCGGAACCGCGTATTCGGGACCATGATTGGTAAAGGTTATTCCGTAAAAAGCGCACAGATAGAAATGGAAATGATTGCCGAAGGATACTACGGAACGAAATGTATCAAGGAGTTAAACAAGCACTTGCACGTGAACATGCCTATCGTAGATGCCGTATATAATATTTTATATGAGCGCATCTCGCCCATGATTGAGATTAAATTATTAACTGATTCATTCAGATAAAATATCAGATACAATGAAGAATATTAGTTTAAACATCGACAAAGTAGCCGGTTTTGCTTCTAAGGAAACAATCGCTGCTTACGAACCTCAGGTGAAAGCCTGCATGGAAACATTGGAAAACGGTACAGGTAAAGGTAATGACTTCTTGGGTTGGTTGCACTTGCCATCGTCTATAACAGCCGAACATTTGGCTGACTTGAAAGCTACTGCCCAGGTTCTGCGCGACAACTGTGAAGTAGTAGTAGTAGCAGGTATCGGTGGAAGCTATCTGGGAGCACGGGCCGTAATCGAAGCTTTATCCAATAGTTTCCAATGGTTGAAAGCAAAACAAGACGGACCCGTCATCGTATTTGCAGGCCACAATATCGGCGAAGATTATTTGTTCGAATTAACTGAATACCTGAAAGGTAAAAAGTTCGGTGTAATTAATATTTCCAAATCTGGTACTACTACGGAAACCGCTTTGGCTTTCCGTTTGCTGAAAAAACAGTGTGAAGACCAGCTTGGAAAGGAAATGGCGAAGAAAGTGATTGTTGCCGTTACAGATGCCAAGAAAGGTGCTGCACGTGTTACAGCAGATAAAGAAGGATATCAGACTTTCATTATCCCCGATAATGTAGGTGGCCGTTTCTCTGTCTTGACTCCGGTAGGTTTGTTGCCTATCGCAGTGGCAGGTTTCGACATCGAAAAATTAGTGGAAGGCGCACGCACAATGGAAACAGTATGTGGGCCGGCTACTCCGTTTGCCGAAAACCCTGCTGCCGTTTATGCCGCTACCCGCAATGAATTGTATAAAAACGGCAAGAAGATTGAGATTTTGGTAAACTTCAATCCCAAACTGCACTATATGAACGAATGGTGGAAACAATTGTACGGTGAATCCGAAGGCAAGGACGGTAAAGGTATTTATCCGTCTGCCGTCGACTTCTCTACCGACCTCCATTCTATGGGACAGTGGATTCAGGAAGGTGAACGTACTATCTTCGAAACAGTTATCTCTATCGAAAAGCCGGAACATACACTTCAAGTTCCTTCGGACAGCGAAAATTTGGATGGCTTGAATTTCCTGGCAGGAAAGCGTGTGGACGAAGTGAACAAGATGGCAGAACTGGGAACTCAGCTGGCACACGTTGACGGTGGTGTACCCAATATGCGACTGATTGTGCCCGAGCTGAATGAATACTATCTGGGAGAAATCATCTATTTCTTTGAAAAAGCTTGTGGTATCAGCGGTTATTTGCTGGGAGTAAATCCGTTCAACCAACCGGGCGTGGAAGCATACAAGAAAAATATGTTTGCTTTGTTGAACAAACCGGGATACGAAGAAGAGTCTAAAGCCATCCAAGCTAGATTATAATCGTCAAGAACCTATAAAGAATGCCATTTATCAATGTCATTCTGAATGACAGTGAAGAATCTGAAAGCATCCACCAAGTGCTTGCAGATTCTTCACTTTGTTCCAATCCAACGGTCACAACCGTTGGAAGTAATAATTATACATTTATTCTATGTTTAAAGAAGCGATAAATAACTATCTTCATGCTCATGGATACGAATCCATCGACCTGAAAGCCGTATTATTCGATATGGACGGAGTGCTGTTCGACTCCATGCCCAACCATGCTGAAGCATGGCATAAAATAATGAAACGCTTCGGTTTCGGCCTCAGCCGAGAAGAAGCTTATATGCACGAAGGGCGTACCGGTGCATCTACGATCAATATAGTAAGTCGCCGGGAGCGTGGGCATGATGCTACAGAAGAAGAAATAAAAGCCATCTACCAAGCCAAAACTGAAGAATTCAACAAATGCCCCAAAGCAGAACGAATGCCCGGCGCACTGGAAGTATTGACTAAAATAAAGAGCGAAGGACTGACTCCGATGGTAGTGACCGGTTCGGGACAAACTTCGTTATTAGACCGGTTAAATCATAATTTTCCGGGCATCTTCCAAGCAGACTTAATGGTTACCGCCTTTGATGTGAAATATGGGAAACCAAATCCGGAACCGTATCTGATAGCCCTAAAGAAAGGCGGCTTCAAACCCAATGAAGCGTTAGTAATAGAAAATGCACCACTAGGTGTACAGGCGGGAGTTGCCGCCGGTATTTTTACTATCGCCGTGAATACAGGACCATTGCACGACAATGTATTACTGAATGAAGGAGCGAATTTACTTTTTCATTCCATGCCCGACTTCAATAAAAATTGGGAAACACTACAATCTGCATTAAAACAAGATTAAATTTTGCAAGAATTCTTCACAATCAATAAAAAAGAGCTCCTTGCTTTCACCTAGATGAAAAACAAGGAGCCCATATTATATAAAAAATCACAGCCTATCAAAATACCTGAACCTACTTTAAAACTTTGCGTAACCAAGGAATAACCAGTTCGTTTTTAAAATAATGAGAAGGGGGATCTACATTGACCGTTTCGAAATAGGTCTTTGAATCCAGTCCTTCATCAAGGTGCTCCACATCTTTTCTAACTGCCTTATCAGCAAACTTCGGATAATGATGAAACTCCGCATTTTCCGGTTTTCCACTAGCAGTATAAGCAGATTGCACCAAACGGAAATCACGGTCCAACCCTCCCTCTGTAAAAATGATAGGACGAGGAGCTAATGACGCAACAACATCTGGAAAATTAAAATACCTCCAATAACCAGGTATCAGATGACGGATAGAATTTGGAAAAGGACGCCTGTTTTCCTTGTCAGGTTTAGTCATCACAACGGCACGTTCTTGAGTCTGGCATAGAAAATCATTGTACACAAAAGCATAAATGTCCTTATCCAACACCCCCAAGACCATCATCGGTTCTGTACCTAATGAGAATCCGCTAATCACAATCCTGTCCTTTCGGATATAAGACTGGTCTTTCATCCAATTCAGCACTTGCATATCCAGATAAGAAGTATACCCTAGCCAACTCCATCCCAGTTCAAGCAAAAAACGGGAAACAACATCATAGTCATAATTCCATCCTTTATCATAACATTCCAAATCGGAGGCTTCTCCGGCAGCGGCATTATCCACCGCTACCGCCACATAACCTTCTTTAACCATATTCAAAGCCATACTTACTTTGGGATTATTATAATCCTCAGTTAACTTATCACAGATGCCGGGCTCACCGGCCAATCCTTCTTTGGTCCTTCCGGAACCCGGAATGCACAAGACTCCGGGTACTGCACCCTTCAAATGTTCCGGTTTCAAAACCAGAAAAGTGGAAACTGACTTTGGAAAAGGATAGAACTCCCATTTCTCTAAAATATATCCCTCTTTTTTTTCCGTTTTCACACAGACAGGAGACGGTTGTCCCTTTATCTCGGGAAACTTCATGATCTCCACCATTGCAGCACGCACTCCATCCTGCCATTGCGTAAAATCCTGTGCGGACATACCGGAACGGTAAGCATATTGGGGATGTGTATCTTTCAACATCTCATGCACAATGGCATAAGTACTTAGTAACCGTCCATCCCCACGATCTGATTTCACAACTGCATGCTTCTCAGGTTGGTAATTCTGAGAATTACCAACCATACATAAGCTGCATACAGATACTAAAAAGAGCAATCTTTTCATTATCATCATATTATCTCACTATTATTCATACCCCGGAGTCTGCTTGATTTCCGGATCTCCATTCAAAACTTCCACATTAACAGGCCACAACATCATATATGCCTTATCCTCTGTTAATATAGGCAATGAACTTCCATAATGCGCTTTAACAGAAAAGACAAAAGGTTTTCCGTTGGAATCACGTAAACGCAATAAATCAAACCAGCGGCTTCCCTCACCTACAAACTCTTTATCACGTTCCTGCAAAATAGCCCACTCATTATCCGCATAATCTCCTGCGATATATTTATGTTGTTCAAATTTATCACCATAAGCACGCTTACGTACCTCATTTATATATGCAGCACATTTATCCGGAGCTCCCAACCCGTTTTCACACTCGGCCAGCATCAACAAAACATCAGCATATCTATATACCGGTACATCTGAATCATAATAATGAGTTCCTCCATCCGTATGTCCCATCAGTTTTTTCCAACAAGCGCCACGAGTCTTTCCTTCGAACATATATTGAAAGAAAGTAGCATCCAAACGAGTATCTTCCTTATCATAAATCTCGATAAACGGCACTTTATACTCATAACGTAATGGTCCGGCTGTCAATAGCTTCAACGGATCCGGACCATATTTATTTCCATCCAAGTCCGTAGCATTGGTAAACAAGGCTACATTATAGAACCAGTTCGCCCCCCAATTGGTCAATTCATTCTTATTAAAACACAGAGCGAAAATAATCTCTTTATTCTTCTTCCCTTCCGGAGTCCATAAATCCGCAAAGTTTGGAAGCAGTTCGAATTGTTGGTTCACCAAATTCAATAAAGCCTTCTTTGCTGTCAACAAGTCACTGTTATTAGGATCTACGGCAGTCAGAGTAGCTATATGATCCCCTGCAATATCATCATCGGGTAATCCTGTAGTGACTTTGGCAGACCACATATATATCTTGGCCTTCAAAAGTTCCGTTGCATAATAAGACCATTCATATTGGTCGGACATCTTCTTATCCGACTCATTGAAGAAAGCTTCGGATTTATTAATATCTTCTTTGATAAACTCTAACGTTTCCTCCGGAGTAGAACGAGCCTTATATAATTGCGTAATATCAATGCTACCCTCGGTAACTTTCGGTTCCGTCTCTAACGGCACACCACCAAATGTTCGATAAAGATAGAAATAGTAATATGCACGCAAGCCATAAGCCTGTCCCAAATAAAATGATTTCTCCATTCCAGTCATATAATCAATTTCTTTATCTACATTTCTGATAAACAAATTTATATGCATGATATTTGGGTACACCTCATACCAATCATCGACACCGGTATTATCTTTCGTAAGCAGATTATTAGTCATAGGCGGACCATATACCCCCTCACCCATAGAAGTAACATCACTTATCAGAATCTCACTTCTGAACTCTCCCAATGTGACAGGCATCTGATATTTATCTCTTAAATCGGCATGAATACCAGTCATAAACATTTCTACCTGAGATTTCTGATTCCAAAAATCATTAGAGCCATAATAATCTTCAGGAGACAGGTCCAACGCATCACAAGCAGACAATACCATCATCCCACTCAACAATATGCTATAAAATATTTTCTTCATAATCCTTCCTATTTATTAGAATGTAACATTTAAACCCAAAACAACTGTTCTAGGGAGGGGATATCCTCCATTCTGACTGACACCATATTCGGGGGTCGCCATATTTTTGGCTGCTGTAATATATCCCAAATTCTGTGCTGTTACAGAAACATCCACCTTGCTCAAACCGGATTTATGAATCCAACTCTGAGGCAAGGAATACGACAGGCTTATTTCACGAAAAGCCAAATAATCGCCACGATAACAATTAATGTCTGATATTCTGTCATAATTACGTTTGCCTAAAAAGTCAGCCCATCCATACACCGGATATTTTCCATTCGGATTACTTTCCGACCAGGAATCTTTAACCAAAGATATGGTATTAAATGTTCCCTGCATATTACCCATAATCCAAGGAGTTTTCCAATCATGCACCCAATAGCCTAAAGCATAATCCAGACGGCAGTTCAAAGTTAATCCTTTCCATGAAGTATTAATGTTAAAGCCTCCGGTCCAATGAGGTATCGTATTACCCAATTTCACCCGGTCATAATCATCAATTACACCATCCCCATTCACATCCTGCCATTTCACATCACCAGCCTGTATAGGCAGTCCTTTCTCCTTTTCGGCATCCGACAATTTAGCCCAAGCTTCAGGTCCATAGAGCACTTTGGCATCTGCTCCATTTTCCGTATAAGTGGATCTGTCTATCAGATTACCTGGAATCTCACTCTCACTCTTATAAATACCAAGAGATTTAAAGGCGTAAATCACACCATATTCCTGTCCTTCCTGATAACCACCCACCCATTGTCTTTCATAGGTACCATCTGCCAGCTTGCGTCCCGTATAAACCTGATAGGCATCCTGCATATTATTCGGCAATCCATTGTACGGTAATGAGATAATCTTATTCTTATTATAAGCGGTATTCATACTAACTGTAAATTTCCAATCTTTGGTACGCAAAACATTGGCAGTCAGTTCTAACTCCATACCTTGGTTTTGTACTTCTCCATTGTTAGAAAGGAAAGAAGAAACTCCGCTATGGGAAGGCAGGGTGATTTCTGCAAATTTATCCTGTGTACGTCTATTATAATAGGTGAAGTTCAAGATATATTTGTTATTCAGAAAACCAATATCGAAACCTGTCTCGAATGTGTACGATTTTTCCCATCTCATGGTGGGATTAGGCAAATCGTTTATCATCAAAGGAACTTTGCCATTATAGTTGGGTACTATTTTACCATCTTTATCTTTCATAATACCATAAGAGCCTTGAACCGTATAATAATCAAGTCCTGTCACTACATTACCATTAGCATCCAGTACACCAGACACATTTCCATTGGCACCGTAACTAGCACGAATTTTAGCATAAGAAAGTACATTGCTACAAGACTCCATAAAATTCTCTCTACTCAATACCCAACCGGCTGATATACCGGGAAAGGTTCCCCAACGGTTATCTTTTGGCAGCTTGGAGTATCCATCGCGACGTAAAACAAGGCTCAGCAAATACTTGGACTTATAATCATAATTCACTCTACCAAAGAATGAAAGAATGCGTTGTCTGTAATGCCAGGAATCTATTTGCCGCACTCCGGCAGCAGTCGAAGTATAATTCAAATCCTGAAAATCAGATAATGGAGATCCATAACCGGACGCCGAAAAACCTTTCTTGTATGAGTCATAATATTCTACGCCTGCCATCGCATCTATAGAATGATCTTGCCGGAATGTAGTCTGATAATTCAAGATTCCATTATAAGTCTGGTCCAAAAGTCGTTCATGCTTGTTGGAAGTACTATGATTAGTGTCATACACCGGTCCTGTAGCTACAATATAGTCCCCTTTGAAGAACTCTCTGCTGTCATCAAAATAAAACCAAGTTCCTGTGGTCTTGAATGTCAACCCTTTCATTATATTAAAGGTAAAAGACTGACTCAAATTAAACTTGTCTGTATTATTATCATAGTTCAATGCATCCTCATACACTTTCACTGTGGTCCAGCCACGGGCATAAGAAGCCACGGCAGGGCCTGCCAACCAATCGCCATCCGGACTTTTCACACGGAATGTAGGAGGAACGGACAAGGTAGTACTGAAAAAATCACCTTCACCGGCATATCCTGCACCACCATCGTCCCATTTTGCATCGGTAAATGTCAAAGAAGAATTAGAAGTAAGCCAAGGCTTAATTTTATAATCTGCATTGATCGTGAAATTCAAACGGTGATACCAGTTGTTCATCGCATTTCCTTCGCTGCGATTATAGCCTAGGCTTGCATAATAATGTCCCTTATCATTGCCGCCGGATACGCTCAAGTTATAATCCTGAGTAATAGCCGGAGATTTGATATTATAATCTTTCAGCTGATTATCACAATAAATCAATTTTTGTCCCGGATTCACCGGGTCATCCATTGTCTGCCAACCTTGTTTTAACAGGAAAGCCAGATCATCTGTATAATTCATAACACCCCATACGGCTGTATTGTCTTTATTGCCATTAAGTACATTCCCTTTTTCATCAAAATATCTGTTTCCTGTTCCGTAAGGCTGTGTTCCGGATAAAGTCGCATCACTGGCAAATCCATGCCAAGCGCCCGATTTATCCTGCCATATATGCGAAGACCGATAAAATGCTGAACGCATATAATACAAATAATCATGAGCATTCAAAAACTCATACTGGCTATGGAAAAAATTGAAACCGACTTTCGCACTCAAATTTATTTCCGTATGTCCTTCCGAACCTCTTTTAGTAGTAACAAGAATTACACCATTGGAAGCACGCGCACCGTAAATAGCTGTAGCACCAGCATCTTTCATGACCTCCAAAGACTCGATATCCTCCGGATTCACATCACTCAACGACTCGCGTACAGCACCATCGATAATAACCAAAGGTGAACCGCTACCATCCAGATTGGTACCACCACGAAGTACCAAAGTAGGAGTGGAATTCGGATTACCACTAGTTTGCTGCACCCTTAATCCTGCCACTGCACCAGACAGTGCTTGCGCCGGATTAGTATGGGCACCCGTACTTAAAGTAGAATTATCAACTTTAGCAATAGAATTAGTCATCTTGGAACGAAGTTGTGTGCCCCCATAACCTGTTATCACCACTTCATCCAAAGTCTTATTGTCTTCCTGCAGTTGAACATTCAAAAACGGCTTTTTCCCTACAACCATTTCTTGAGTCAGATAACCGATATAAGAAAAGACCAAAGACGCTTTTTCACTTACCATTAACGTAAACTGGCCGTCTATATCAGTTATGGTACCATTGGTAGTACCTTTCTCTATAATATTAGCCCCAATAATTGCTTCTCCTTTGGCATCGGTCACTATACCTTTGACAGTCACTTTCTCTTGTTGCATAACAATGGGAGGCGTTTTTTCTCTAGAAATGGCCTTACGAATTATTACTTGTCTGTCACGGATATGATATTCCAAATCAGTACCGGCAAACATTTGTTTCAGTACCTCCTCTATTGTCTTATTCCGTACATCCACATTGACACGACGAGACAAATCAATATCTGTACGATATATAAAAATAAATTGACTATTCTTTTCTACCCAATTAATCACACTCTTCAAAGTCTGGTTCTCCATAGAAACGGTAAAGCTAGTTTGTTCCGCATAACTCATTTCCGCAAAAGCCTCTTCATAACTTGTAAATGTTAAAATCATGGCTAAACTCATACATTTTGTGAATTTAGGCATGAGTTTTATTCTATTCGTGTATTTTTTCATATATTTGATTGTTTTTTCTATTTATTTCAAGGTAAATAATTAAACAACGATTCAGTGACCAGATAGTACGGCAAATACTGTCTGGTTTTCTTTTTTTTACATTCTTCTTTTATTCCATAGGCTAAAGTGTTTTAAGGTTCAACAATTCTCATTTAAGGCTCACATAGATTTCATCTTTATCATTTATTGTATAATGCAATGATAATGAAAGACATAAATTATCCATAACATCGGTAATGTCTGTTTGAAGATCCAGTTTTCCTGACAATGACAAGGTAGTAATCTCCGCATCATACCGTATTTTACACCCATAATACCGCTCAAGTTTCTTCAAAACATCTCCTACGGGTCTTTGATGAAGCAGCAATAAATTATCCTTCCAACTGATGTATTCGGACACATCAACCTTACGTACCTGCGTTTTATTACCTTTAATATCCACCAATTGATTAGGTGCTAATCTTACTTTGCTCTTATTCTCAGTAGTTACTTCCACGCTTCCATGTACTAAAACAACAGATGAAGCCTCATCTTCCCTATAGGCACAGACATTAAACGAAGTACCCAGTACGCGTATATCAAACTCTCTTGTTTTGACAACAAATGGGCAATCCTTCCTTTTGGCTACATCCAGATAAACCTCCCCCTCTACCAGGATTTCACGTTTCTGTTCTTCAAAAATATCCGGATATATCACTTTACTACCTGAATTTATATAAATTCTAGTACCATCAGAAAAAGTAATATCAGCTCTTTTCCCATTAGGAACCATTATCTGGTGCATTTCATTCTTTACAGATGAAGCCTGGGATATTTTAGTATTTAATGCATACTGCTGAATATTCGAACTTCCTAAAGTATCATATTTTAAAGAAGCATCATTTTTCAGATTCATAGCTTGGTTATCTGTTATCAGAATCACCTCATCACCGCAAATGGAAGTCGTGTCATTCAGCAATGCTATATCAAGCTCCGTACCCTCATCAGCATTGGTACTCCACCAGTTCATAGCTAAAATCAAACCAATCGCCTGCCGCTATCGACAAAGACCACCTATAAATATGACGTCTGTAGGAAACCCTCTTTTCCCTTTCTACTCGTTTCATCACGTCCTGAAAAGATTTTTCCACATCAACAAATTCCAATTCATCTGCTTCCCGAATCTTCTCAGTCAGGCATCGAACTGTTTTACGAAATTCATCTGAATTATATATTGTTTTTTTATTTTTCATCGAAATACCTTTTTATTAAGAAAACGGCACCCGATAAAAAAGGTACTCATAAAAAAGAAAAGAAATCACACTTTTCTTTGCATGAGCCTTCGCAAAACCAATAGACAAACCTTATATGACAAATAAAAGAACTTATTCATCACACAAATATCACTTCATTCCATGAAAACATGCCCAAATGATAAAACAACAATGATTGACTACTCGCTAAATCAAGAGAAGTGAAAAGCCCAAACACTACGCACAGGCACATGAACACAATGCACCAAGATACTGAAAATCCAAATGGTTGAAACAGAGAAAAAGAATTCACGCAAACGTGCCAATGTACGCGACAAAAGATTCTTGCTTGATTGAGGATTCATACCTAAGATAGCGGATATTTCCTGATGGCTCAATTCCTTTACATAATATAAATACAGAATTTCACGCTGACGACCAGAAAGACGTGAAATTGCCTTAGCCAGCCTCCTTTCATTCTTCACATCCACATCATCTTTCTTAAATAAAGAATTTATTATTTCTTCACCCATCGGAAAAAACTCATGGCATTCTTCAATCACTTCCATTGGACGTAAAGACTGAAACGCATCCAGCAATTTATTTCTAAAAGAACAAAGCAAATACGCCTTTACATTATCAGTATAATGCAAATTCCTACAATTTAAAATCAACTTGACGAACAGATTCTGTATGGTATCGGCAACCAGCTCTCTGTCACCTACCATACGAATTCCATAGGAATACAATAACGAATAATAGCGTCGATAAACTTCTTCAAATGCCGCCGTTTCTCCTTTAATGAAAGATTCCCAAAGTTTAGTTTCATCATGTGTTCTATCAACCATAATACTAGCTCCTTAAAAACTTATTGAGCTTGCTCAGAGTTAAACTTAACAAGAAGGCAATATAAGAGATGAATCATGTAATGGACTCATCCCTTACTTTATAATACCTACATATTATTCAAACAGTTTACTGCGCGACAACATACAGGCACCGATAATCCCGGCTCTTTCTTTCAATTTAGATTCTACAATAACAGAATCACGGTTCATCAAGTTCAGTGTATATTTTCGAATAGCTGTAGTGATGGGTTGTGTCAAATAATCACCTGTACGTGACAATGCACCACCAATAATGACTAGCTCCGGATTGAATATATTAATAAGTCCCGCTACATGGCGGCCTAATTTCACTCCAATTTCTTCCACCAGTTCAATACACAGCAAATCTTCCTTATTTACCGCATCAATGATATCATCCAAGGTCAAATCTTCCAAATTTTTCTTGGTATTGGAGATAATAGAGTTCTCACCATTATTAATATGTTCCAACAGAATACGATGCAAAGCAGCCCCCGAAACTTCCGTTTCTATGCATCCTTTTTTCCCACAATGGCAGATAATCTCATTCTCATATCCAAAATTATGCCCGAATTCGCCAGAGAAACCGGATTTTCCTTTATAAATCTTTCCATCAATGATAATTCCCATACCCAATCCCCAACTGACATTGATAAAGATGATATTCTTCTCACCTTTCACAACACCTTGCATATACTCACCGTAAATCATAGCACGGGTGTCGTTGTCAATAGAAACACGATAACCACCCACCTTTTCTGATATGACATCCGTCAACGGGCGCTCATCAAAATTGAATATACTGTAACTATATCCCAAATCCGGATTCACACGCCCGGAAAGATTTACATTAATATTTAATATCTTATCTTTCTCAACACTGACTTTTTGAAGAAAATGTTTAATCAACTTACACAATTCGTCTAAACTCTCAGGGGTATTCTTCGCTTTAAAAGGAACATTCATTTTTAGCTGAACTACATCTCCTTTAAAATTTATCAACCCTAAGTTAATGGAAAACTGACGCACTTCAACACCTACAAAATACCCGGAATCTGCATTCAAACCATACAAACTGGGATGTCTTCCCCCACTGGTTTCCAGCTTTCCATAGTCGTTAATGTAACCTTCCTCACACATTTCATCGATGAATTTTGTAACTGTAGGCACACTTAAATCCATCTCTCTTGCTAAATCAGTAATCGTAGAGCTTCCATTATAAATATAATGGGTAATGATTTTCTTCTTCATCACAGCCATCTTTGAGCCCTTTTCAATTTCTTTCAACAAATTCTCACCCATAATAAAATATTCCGTTAATGTCCACAAATATAGTTATTTTTTTATGAAATCAAATCACATTTAAAGAGAATTTTCAAAAAATATTTTAGAAGATGTAAGCAAATTATCATTTTTTGTAACAATCCCACTTTCCAGATACATTTAAATAATATTTCCTAGTCGTTTATTCATCTTTCTATTTATTAAAAGAGTGATTATTAATAAATAAATTTAGTTTTTACTTGTTGTTTTCATAAATCATTTATATATTTGCACGCAACATGATTAAGTAATATAAAATATTCATTTCAAATAAATTAAAGGCTATGGAAAAGATTCACGGATTAATTGATGCACCTTTTACTCCATTTTATGAGAACGGAGAAGTAAATTATGAACCTATTGAAGCCTATTGCCAACTATTGGTTAGAAACGGACTTCAAGGCGTATTTATCAATGGTTCTTCCGGAGAAGGCTATATGCTGACAGAAGACGAACGCATGAAACTGGCTGAACGCTGGATGGAAGTAGCACCCGAAGGATTCAAAGTCATTGTCCATGTAGGAAGCACTTGTGTAAAATCAAGCAAACGTCTGGCAGAACACGCTCAGAAAATCGGAGCATGGGGTATCGGAGCAATGGCACCTCCTTTCCCCAAAGTAGGACGCATTGAAGAATTGGTGAAATACTGCGAAGAAATAGCATGCGGCGCTCCTGCACTTCCTTTCTATTTTTATCACATCCCAGCTTTCAACGGAGCATTCCTCTCAATGGTAGCATTCTTGGAAGCCGTAGACGGTCGCATTCCTAATTTCGCCGGTATCAAATATACTTTCGAAAGCCTGTATGAATACAACCAATGCCGTTTATATAAAAATGGCAAATTTGACATGTTGCACGGCCAGGATGAAACGATCCTTCCTTGTCTGGCTATGGGCGGTGCACAGGGCGGTATCGGTGGAACAACCAACTATAACGGCAAAGAACTCACAGGTATTATCGAAGCATGGAAAGCCGGTGATCTGGAACTGGCACGCGAACGCCAGAATTTCGCACAGGAAGTTATCAATGTCATCTGTCACTATCGTGGAAACATCGTTGGCGGTAAACGCATCATGAAACTGATCGGGCTGGATTTAGGAAAGAACCGGACTCCGTTCCAGAACATGACAGATGAGGAAGAAGCTGCCATGAAAGCCGAACTGGAAGCAATCAATTTCTTCGAAAGATGTAACAAATAAACCTGAACCACGATGTTTTCAATAGACTATATAAAAGAATGGTCGGAATCATACAAAACAGATCTGACCACCAATATCATGCCGTTTTGGCTGAAATACGGGCTGGACAAGGTCAATGGAGGTATTTATACCTGCGTTGACCGAGACGGCAGCTTGATGGACACCACCAAATCAGTGTGGTTCCAAGGAAGATTTGCTTTTATCTGTTCCTATGCATATAATAATATAGAAAAGAACGAAGCATGGCTGGCGGCAGCCAAAAGTACAATAGACTTTATAGAAGCGCATTGTTTTGACTCTGACGGACGTATGTATTTCGAAGTGACTGCCGAAGGCACTCCTTTGCGCAAACGCCGTTATATTTTTTCGGAGTCATTCGCAGCCATCGCCATGTCGGAATATGCCATCGCATCCGGTGACCAGACGTATGCTGTAAAAGCATTAGACTTGTTCAAACGGATGCAGTATTTTATGGAAACACCAGGCATACTGGCTCCCAAATATCTGGATACCCTCCCGATGAAAGGACATTCCATTACCATGATTCTGATTAATGTGGCATCACGTATCCGTCAGGCTATTCAGGACGAAAGCTTCAATGGACAGATTGACGCCTCCATCGACCAGCTACGTAAAGACTTCATGCATCCTGAATTCAAGGCTTTGCTTGAAACAGTAGGTCCCAACGGAGAATTTATTGACAGCAACATGGGCCGCACCATCAATCCGGGACATTGTATTGAGACAGCCTGGTTTCTGCTGGAAGAAGCCAAATACCGTAACTGGGACAAAGACATTACGGAACTGGCCCTCACTATCTTTGATTGGTCCTGGGAGTGGGGATGGGACAAAGAATTCGGAGGTATCATCAACTTCAAAGACTGCAAGAACCTTCCGCCACAGGATTATTCCCAAGACATGAAATTCTGGTGGCCTCAGACAGAGGCTGTCATCGCTACTTTGTATGCATATTTAGCAACCGGAAATGAAAAATACCTTGACATGCACAAACAAATCAGCGATTGGACATACGCCCATTTTCCTGATAAAGAGTGTGGAGAATGGTTTGGATATCTCCATCGTGACGGCACGCCTGCACAAATGGCCAAGGGTAACCTATTCAAAGGCCCGTTCCACATTCCAAGAATGATGATCAAGGGCTATACATTGTGCAAGGAAATACTCGACAACAAAAAATCACATTTATAAAGCCCTTTATCTATTAGCATGAAAAACAGTAAAATTTATCCTTGGGTTGTAGTAGGATTATTATGGGGTGTCGCCCTGTTGAATTACATGGACCGGCAAATGCTATCCACAATGAGAGATGCCATGGCGGTGGATATCACCGAGCTTCAGTCAGCTGCCAATTTTGGGCGACTGATGGGAGTTTTTCTTTGGATATATGGCTGTATGAGCCCTATAGCCGGAATGGTGGGCGACCGCATGAACCGCAAATGGCTTATTGTTGGCAGTTTGTTTGTATGGTCGGCCGTCACTTATCTGATGGGAATAGCCGACACTTATAATGAAGTCTTTTTCCTTCGCGCCTTGATGGGAATCAGCGAAGCGCTCTATATTCCTGCCGGATTATCACTGATCGCCGACTATCACTCCGATAAGTCACGTTCATTAGCTATCGGTATTCACATGACCGGGCTCTACACCGGGCAGGCCATCGGAGGTTTCGGCGCTACAGTAGCCGCCGCTTTTTCCTGGCATACAACCTTTCATTGGTTCGGCATCGCCGGCATTGCATACGCCGTAATTTTGATGCTTTTTCTACATGAAAAGAAGGATAGAATACAAATTGAACAAATAAATTCACCTTCCGGTAAAGAAAAAAGCAATTTATTGAAGGGATTATCATTACTTTTCAGTAATATTGCATTCTGGGTGATTCTGCTATATTTCGCAGCCCCCAGTTTACCGGGATGGGCAACCAAAAACTGGTTACCTACCTTGTTCGCCGAGAACCTGAATATACCGATGTCACAAGCCGGCCCCATGTCGACTATCACCATCGCACTATCCTCGTTCATTGGTGTAATTATTGGTGGAACCTTATCCGATAAGTGGGTGCAAAGAAATATAAAAGGACGTGTGTACACGGGTGCCATCGGCTTGGGACTTACTATTCCATCCCTGCTTTTACTAGGGTTCGGCCATAGTTTCGTAGCCGTTGTGGGAGCTGGATTATTATTCGGTATCGGTTATGGTATCTTCGATGCCAACAATATGCCGATTCTATGCCAGTTCGTATCATCCAAACACCGTGCTACCGCCTATGGTATCATGAATATGACAGGCGTGTTTGCGGGAGCAGCCATTACCGAAGTCTTGGGAAAGTGGACAGACGGAGGTAAGTTGGGACTGGGATTTGCCATGTTGGCCATCATTGTTGCAATAGCATTGGTCGTACAGTTGACATTCCTCCGTCCTAAAACGGATAATATGGAATAACCCGTATAGTTAACTTAACACTTAAAACTTAAAAAAAGAAAGAACCATGAGAGTAATTATCGAACCTGATTACCAAGCGCTGTCACAATGGGCGGCAAACTATGTAGCTAGTAAAATCAATGCGGCAAATCCGACTCCTGAAAAACCTTTTGTTTTAGGTTGTCCTACAGGATCTTCACCGCTGGGCATGTACAAGGCACTGATAGAACTGAACAAGCAGGGAAAAGTATCTTTCCAGAATGTCGTTACTTTCAATATGGACGAATATGTAGGCTTACCTGAAGATCATCCTGAAAGCTACCATACATTTATGTGGAAAAACTTTTTTAACCACATTGATATAAAGAAAGAAAATGTACATATACTAAACGGAAATGCCGAAGACCTGGAAGCAGAATGCGCCAACTACGAAAAGCAAATAGCCGAAATCGGAGGCATCGACCTGTTTATGGGAGGTATCGGTCCCGACGGACATATCGCATTCAACGAACCGGGTTCATCTTTGTCTTCACGCACACGTATCAAAACATTGACTACAGATACAATCATTGCCAACTCACGTTTTTTTGACAATGACGTGAACAAAGTACCTAAAACTGCGTTAACAGTAGGTGTAGGGACTGTCCTTTCAGCTAAAGAAGTTCTGATTATCTGCAACGGACACAACAAGGCCCGCGCTTTGCAACATGCCGTTGAAGGTGGCATCACACAAATGTGGACTATCAGTGCGTTACAGATGCACCAACATGGCATCATCGTTTGTGATGAAGCTGCAACTGCTGAACTGAAAGTTGGTACTTACAAATATTTCAAAGACATCGAAAAAGCTAATTTGTAATTATGAGAACAAACCTAAGTTCGCAGATCTCTCTGAACAGAGTATCTCCGAAATATTATAGACCCGAAAATGCGGTTGAACGTTCCGTCCTGACCCGCTGTGAAAAAGTACCGACCGATATCTATGAAACGATGGAAGAGGGCGTACAGCACATTGCCAATGAAATTGCCGCAAAAATTCAGGAACGTCAACGCGAAGGAAAGTTCTGTGTAATTGGTGCCGGAACCGGCGCTTCATTACGTCCGCTTTACGCCGAACTGGTCCGCAAACATAAAGATGAAGGACTGAGTTTCCGTAATGTAGTAATTTTCAATTTATATGAATATTACCCTTTGGCCTCTGAAGGTGCAGGAAGCAGTTTCTCACAACTGAACGATTTATTCCTCAGCCAAATCGATATTGACAAACAAAATGTATTCACCATCGACGGAACGATTCCGCAGGAAGCTGTTATCGAATACTGCCGCCTGTACGAACAACGTATCCAGACTTTTGGCGGTATAGATATCGTATTAATGGGCATTGGTCGTGAAGGCAATATTGCCATGAATGAACCGGGATCAAGCTTGAGCTCTCCTACCCGACTGATTTTGATTGACTCAACCTCGCGTGCTGAAGCTGCACACAACTTAGGAGTGGACAACCTCCCTCCCTGTTCTATCACGATGGGGGTGGCAACTATTATGGCTGCCCGCAAAATCTATTTGCTGGCATGGGGAGATGACAAAGCCGATATCATCAAGAAAGCGGTGGAAGACAAAGTAAGCGACACTCTGCCTGCTTCTTATCTGCAAATGCACAACAATGCCAATGTGTGCATAGATCTGGCAGCGGCTTCTCACCTTACCCGTATCCAACGTCCGTGGCTGGTTACCAACTGTGAATGGAACGACAAACTAATCCGCAGTGCCATCGTATGGTTATGTATGCGTGTTAAAAAGCCGATTCTGAAGCTCACCAATAAAGATTATAATGAAAACGGATTGAGCGAACTGTTGGCACTTTACGGTTCTGCTTACAACGTAAATATCAAAATATTCAATGATCTGCAGCACACCATCACCGGATGGCCCGGCGGCAAGCCGAATGCGGACGACACCTATCGCCCCGAACGTGCGAAACCATTTCCAAAACGTGTGGTTGCTTTCTCTCCGCATCCGGATGACGATGTAATCTCAATGGGTGGAACTTTACGCCGTCTGGTTCAGCAAGGTCATGAGGTACACGTAGCATACGAAACTTCCGGAAACATTGCCGTAGGCGATGAAGAAGTAGTACGTTTCATGCACTTCATCAACGGTTTCAACCAGCTTTTTGATGAAAACTCCAACGAAACCATCAAAAACAAATATACTGAAATCAAGAAATTCCTTGCCGCTAAGAAAGAAGGCGATATGGACAGCCGTGATATTCTGACCATCAAAGGATTGATTCGCCGTGGAGAAGCCCGTACCGCAAGCACTTACAATCAAATTCCACTGAACCGTGTTCATTTCCTCGATCTGCCTTTCTATGAAACCGGCAAGATTGAAAAGAATCCCATCAGTGAAGCCGATGTAGAAATTGTTTTGCAGTTATTACGTGAAGTAAAGCCCCATCAGATTTATGTAGCCGGTGACTTGGCCGACCCGCACGGAACCCATCGTGTCTGCACAGACGCAGTGCTTGCCGCTATTGACATCGAGAAAGAAGCCGGTGCCGAATGGTTGAAAGACTGTCGCATCTGGATGTATCGTGGCGCATGGGCGGAATGGGAAATTGAAAACATTGAAATGGCCGTACCGTTCAGTCCTGAAGAACTGCGTGCTAAACGTAACTCCATCTTAAAGCATCAGTCTCAGATGGAAAGCGCACCGTTCCTGGGCAATGACGAACGTCTGTTCTGGCAAAGAAGTGAAGACCGCAATCGGGGTACAGCCGCTTTGTATGACCAACTTGGTTTGGCATGTTATGAAGCAATGGAGGCCTTCGTAGAATACGTACCCCTATAATTTAAGAAACAACCTAACCTAATTTTATACTAACCTTTAACCAAAAAACCGAAAATCCCCGATGGATGTGATATCCCTCGGGGATTATTTTTAGATTTCCACTTATCTCAAACGATATCCGATAATCATCCTCACCACAGCTGCCTGTTTCGAGAAACACACCCCCAACTACATTTCATAATTCATTAATCCCATAGCCAAACAAAGCAAAATCCCCCAGACAAGGGTCTTCGGGAAAAACCTCAGCCAAAGCCGCAGTAATAGTTCTCGCATTATTCAGCGTATAAGATTTACTTCGGGTCAGCTCCAATCTGAAAGCCATCTCACTGACATGCGTATCCAAAGGGATAATCAACTCACATGGAGAGAAATTCCTCCAGATTCCAAAATCCACTTCCGAATCGCGACGGATCATCCAGCGCAGGAACATATTCAATTTCTTTTGCGGCGCCTTATCCGACACTCCAAACAAACGGCAAAGACGTTGCATCGGAGTTCCATCCGTTTCGCAAAGAAGAGCATCCTCCATACTCTCATACCTATTATATATAGTATGCAGCCAATAAAACAATTGTGCCATCTTATTTTTTGAAACCGTCCGATAGAACGACTCCTCACCACAGAAATCTATTTTCCAATTTCCAGACAACACATACTGCAAAGGCTGCCGGTGCATTATAGAATCCAGTCGTTCTGCTGCCTTCAGTATCTGAGGGCGGGCTCCGAAACTAAGAAAAGCAGTAAGAAAAGCACTGATTTCAATATCCGCCTTAGAATGATAACGATGCGGAAACTGCACCGGATCAGAGGAAATGAAATCAGAGTTATGATACCGGACAGCATATTTCCGCAAAAAATCAGCAACAGCCATCTGGCCCTCATGGGTTTGCCGTTCTGTAATATAAGATATAAATTGCTCTTGTTCTTTCTCTTGAGTCATAGATAAAACGTTTATAATTTGTACATAAAGGTGGATTGTGTCTTCAGAAATCAAATTCCATTCCTGATCCTTAACTTGTCCTTTCTATATTCTTTGGGTGAAATCCCTACATATTGCTTAAAATACTTTCCGAAGAAAGACTGAGTAGGAAAGTTCAGCTGGTTCGCAATCTCCTTGATACTCAAATCCGATCCTTCAAGCAATTGTTTCGCCTCGGTAATCACCATTTGCACAATCCATTGCAAAGCGCTATTCCCCGACTTCTCCTTAATGATCGTAGAAAAATAACGTGGAGTAATGTGCTGCATCTTCGCATAATAGGCAACATCACGCTCTTTCCTATACAAACGGAAAAGAGCCAGCATGAAATTCTGGAAGATCACATCCTTCTTATTCTGTGGCAAAGGCTGCATGGGTTGGTTAGCGAAATACATATTCAATATTTCATAGCAAAAAGTCTGTCCCATTGACTTAATCAACTCTAAAGTCAGGCGTTGTTGTTGCAAATTCACTTCCAGTACGTCCTCCGCCCCTATCCTTTCCTGCAAATTATCCAACAGATACTCCAAATGGATACGTTGCTTATCAGAAAGTGATATACAAGGATGGTTCCGCATAAAAAGCTGGTTTTCCACATTAATCACCTTATTAACAATAGGAATGAGATAATCCAAATCCACTTCTACCATCACTCCATCCGCATCCTCGCTCTTATGAAGCAGATGCACCAAGGTAGAAGCCATGTAAATATACACATCACCGGGCTTTATCTGAAAAAGCTTATCTTCCAGTGAAACCTCCACATTTCCCCTCCGGCAAAAGAAAAAGCCACATTTATTAAATGTAGAAATAATCTGTCCGTCTTTAAAAGTATGCGGATCACTGCTCGAAAGCACTGTAAACTGAAAAGGCATCTGTTGTCCGACCATCTATCTCTTTTATTCATTCACTGCAAAATAAATACAAATCGCAAACTTTTCAGCTATATATCTACTAGAAAATATACAAATCGGACAATTTATCATTCATATCAACCTTTTCTATCCTCTTGCTTCGGGATAACTTTGCATCAGAAAACCAATAGCATGATATATGAAACAAATTTATCTTATTCTAACAGGTATTTCCTTGATTCTACTGAGTTCCTGCACACAGCGTACCCAGGAAGCCAAAGGCTATCAGACAGTAAAAATAGACACGATCGTTTCTGCCGACAAGCAAACGTTCCTGCAATTTCCGGGAAAGGTAAAAGCCGCACAAGATATCAGTCTTGCCTTCCGGGTAAGCGGAACCATCAGTAAAATACATGTAAAAGACGGCACCCGTGTACAAGAGGGACAATTACTGGCCGAACTGGACCCCACCGACTATCAAGTACAACTGGATGCTACTGAAGCAGAATACCAGCAAATAAAAGCGGAAGCGGAAAGAGTCATGGCCCTTTACAAAGACAACGGAACCACCCCCAACGCCAATGACAAAGCTGTATACGGACTCAAACAAATCACTGCCAAGTACAAACATCACAAAGACCAACTGGCTTATACACGGCTCTACGCCCCCTTCAACGGGTACGTACAAAAACGCCTGTTTGAAGCTCACGAAACCATCGGAGCCGGAATGCCCGTCCTATCCATGATCAGCAGCGGGACTCCCGAAGTAGAAATAAACCTTCCTGCGGCCGAATACATCCGCCGGGACCTGTTCGACAATTATCACTGTACGTTTGACATCTATCCGGGCGAAACCTATCCGCTGAAACTAATCAGTGTCACCCCGAAAGCCAATGCAAACCAATTATACACCATGCGCCTGCAAGTAGTACCCGGAACGCCGGCTGTCCCCTCTCCCGGAATGAACACCATGGTCACCATCTCTTACCGCACAGAACAGACGAACACTCTCTCTGTCCCTACCGGTGCCATCCTGCAAAAAGAAGGCAAAGCGTATGTATTCGTCTTCAACCCATCGGACAACACAGTGCACAAACAGGAAATATCCATGCTACGTTTACTGAACAACGGACACAGCCTCATCACTGCCGGACAGCTGAAACCGGGAGAGCTGATTGTATCCTCGGGAGTACATCACATCGAGGATGGAGAAACTGTAAAACCTTTACCACTTGTCACTAACACAAATATAGGAGGATTATTATAATGGATATCAGCAAATGGGCATTCCGTAACAGGAATCTGATTTATTTCCTGATAGCGGTTCTGCTGTTCGGCGGAGCCTACTCCTGCTATCAGATGAGCAAGCTGGAAGACCCCGAAATAAAAGTAAAGCTTGCCATGGTAGTCACCACCTATCCGGGTGCTTCCGCCCACCAGGTAGAACTGGAAGTAACGGACGTGCTCGAAAAGAACATCCGCACCATGGGCAACATAGACAATATAGAAAGTTATTCATACAACGACCTGTCCCTGATACAGATAGAACTGCTGAGCACCGTGCCGGACGACGAAGTGGAACAATGCTGGGACATGCTGCGCCGCAAAGTAAGCGACGCCCACGCCCTGTTGCCCGAAGGAGCCACCACCCCGATAGTCAAGGATGATTTCGGAAACGTATATGGTATGTTCTATGCCCTGACAGGCGACGGACTGTCCGACCGTGAACTGTCCGACTATGCCGAACTGGTGAAACGGGAAGTGAACGAACTGGAAGGCGTGGACCGTGTGGAACTCTACGGCAAACGTTCCGAATGTATCAACATCTCCCTGCTGCAAGACCGTATGGCAAACCTCGGTGTTAAACCTGCCGAAGTTCTCGCCACACTGAACGGACAGAACAAAACCACCTATACAGGATATTATGAAAATGGTGACAACCGTATCCGAGTCACAGTAAACGATAAATTCAAAACCGTAGAAGATATTGGAAAAATGCTGATCCAGGGACATGATGACGACCAGCTTCGCCTGAGCGACATCGCCCGCATAGAAAAAGACTACGAGGATCCCACACGCAATGAAATGTTTTATGACCATGAACGTGCTCTCGGTATACTCATCGCCGCCTCCAGTGGCTCGGACATTATAAAAGTAGGCCATGCCGTAGAAAGCAAGTTGGAAGAACTCAAAACCAGACGTCTGCCCGCCGGAGTGGAATGCCACAAAATCTTCTATCAGCCCGAACGGGTAGGCAGCTCTTTGGGAACCTTTGTCATCAACCTGATAGAATCCGTCATCATCGTAGTACTGATACTGATGATAGCAATGGGATTCAAGAGCGGCCTTATCATAGGTATCAGCCTGATCATCACCGTATTCGGTTCTTTCCTGTTCCTTTATTCGGCAGGTGGAACGATGCAACGCGTATCATTGGCTGCTTTTGTACTGGCAATGGGCATGTTGGTAGACAATGCTATCGTCATCATAGACGGCATACTGGTAGACTTGAAAGCCGGAAAAAAACGAATGGAAGCCATGACTGCTATCGGGCGACAGACAGCTATGCCTCTTTTAGGAGCCACCTTGATAGCCATTATCGCCTTTCTACCTATCTACATGTCTCCCGACACCGCAGGCGTCTACACGCGCGATCTTTTCATCGTACTTGCCGTTTCCCTGCTGTTGAGCTGGGTATTGGCACTGATTCACGTACCGCTGATGGCCGACCGCAGACTACATCCTGCCATAGATACCGACAGTACCGGAAAGCGTGTGTACAAAGGTAAAATCTATGCCGGTCTCCGTTCGGCACTGCGGTTCGGTCTGGCCCACCGGTGGAGTTTTGTATTCACCATGATTGGCCTGTTGCTACTTTCCGCTTTCGGCTATCCATACATGCGTCAGGGCTTTTTCCCCGACATGGTTTACGACCAGCTTTACATGGAATACAAACTGCCGGAAGGAAACAACCACACTCGTGTGGCACAAGATTTGAAAGAAATAGAAACCTATCTGAAAGGACGCAAGGAAATAACCCACGTCACCACCTCCATAGGTGGTACGCCCGGACGCTATAACCTGGTGCGGAGCGTTGCCAACCCATCGCTTTCGTATGGCGAACTGATTATCGATTTCACCTCACCGGAAACCTTGGTAGAACATATAGATGAAATCCAAGCTTACCTCTCCCAAGCCTATCCGGACGCATACATCAAATTGAAAAGATACAATCTGATGTTCAAGAAATATCCCATAGAAGCGCAATTCCTGGGCCCCGACCCTGCCGTTCTGCACCAACTGGCAGACAGCGCCCGTACCATCATGGAAAATACACCGGAAGTCTGCCTTATCACCACCGACTGGGAACCTCAGATTCCTGTACTGACCATCGAATATGACCAGCCGTCCGCCCGTGCCCTCGGCCTGAGCCGCAATGATGTCAGCCTTTCCCTGCTCACAGCTACCGGAGGAATTCCCATCGGCTCTTTCTACGAAGGCATCCACAAAAACAATATCTATCTGAAATGCCTTGACGAAAAAGGAGAACCCATAGAAGATTTAGGCAATGCACAAGTCTTCTCGTCACTGCCCTCGTTGAACGGACTGCTGAACGAAGAAACCATGGTGAAACTGAAAGCCGGCACGCTTTCGAAAGAAGATTTGGTGGAAAGTATCATGGGAAGTACTCCGCTGAAGCAAATCAGCAAAGGAATTGATATCCGATGGGAAGACCCGGTAGTTCCCCGTTACAACGGTCAGAGAAGCCAGCGTGTACAGTGTTCGCCCGCACCGGGCATAGAAACGGAAAAAGCACGTCTTGCCATTGCAGAACGTATAGAGAAGATACAACTACCCGAAGGATATTCACTGGTGTGGCAAGGTGAGAAGATAGCCAGCGACCAGTCCATGAAATACCTGTTCCAGAACTTCCCGTTGGCCATCATTCTGATGATTGCCATCCTGATAATGCTATTCAAGGACTACCGCAAGCCTATCATCATCTTCTGCTGTATCCCGATGATTTTTGTAGGAGTGGTAGCAGTGATGCTGCTCACGGGGAAGGTATTCAACTTCGTGGCCATCGTAGGAACCTTGGGTCTTATCGGCATGTTGATAAAGAACGGAATTGTACTGATGGATGAAATCACCCTTCAAATCAGTAAAGGGATAGAACCTGTTACCGCATTGATAGACAGTTCCCAAAGCCGTCTTCGTCCTGTTATGATGGCTTCGCTGACCACCATTCTGGGTATGATTCCCTTGCTGTCCGATGCCATGTTCGGCTCACTGGCGGCAGCTATCATGGGCGGATTGCTGTGCAGCACGCTGATTACGCTGCTCTTTATCCCTATATTATACGCCTTGTTCTTCAAAATAAGAAACGATTGATTTATTTCACTGACATACAAAACCAAGAACAAATGAAAAAAACAATGATAATCCCCTTCTGTTTTCTGTTATGGCATCTTGTCGCCCCGGCACAGGCACAGGAAACACTGAGTTTGAAAGAATGCCGTGAAATGGCATTGAAATACAATAAGGAGATGGCGGCTTCTGTAAAACAAACAGAAAGCGCCCACTACACAGCCAAGAGTTACAAGGGGAACTTCTTCCCCAATCTGACAGCTAGTGGAACGGGACTTTACAGCAATGCCGACGGCAGTTATGGCATAGCCGGAGGCAACCTGCCCGTCTTTCTGCCCGACGCCACCGGACAGTTTAATCCGGGACAACCCTCAGGTTTCGCCTATTTTCCCGGTATCAACCTGGATTACAAGATAGGATGGGTCTACATGGGTGGCATACAATTAGAACAACCCCTCTATATGGGCGGTAAAATCCGCGCCGCCTACAAAATGTCCCTGTTAGGTAAAGAAATGGCACAGATGAACGAAACCCTGACCGCCACAGAAGTCATTCTGAAAACAGACCAGGCATACGCTCTGGTAGTGAAAGCGAAAGAGATGAAAACAGTGGCCGACACATACCATGCCGTATTGGCCGAATTGCAAAAGAACGTGGAGAGTGCCTACAAGCACGGACTGAAACCTCAGAACGATGTGCTGAAAGTGCAAGTGAAACTGAATGAAAGTGAACTGGGCATACGCAAAGCCGAGAATGCTCTCCGCCTGGCTACCATGAACCTCTGCCACCTGATAGGAAAACCGCTGACCACGGAGATCCTCATTTCCGGAGATTTCCCGGAAATAGAACAGGAAATGGAATTACAGGTACTGGATATCACCCGTCGTCCGGAATACGGTATACTGGACAAACAAGTGGCCATCGCCCGCCAACAAGTCAAGTTAAACCGCAGCGAACTGCTTCCCAAAGTAGGCATCAAAGGTTCATACGACTATGTACACGGTTTGGAACTGAACGAAAAGAATTTTCTGGATAATGCCAGTTTCTCTGTCCTGTTGAACGTAAGTATTCCCCTTTTCCATTTCGGCGAACGCAGCAACAAGGTACGTGCAGCCAAAGCCAAACTGGAACAAACCCGTCTGCAACAGCAAAATCTGAACGAGCAAATGCTACTGGAACTGACCCAGGCCGCCAACAATCTGGACGAAGCGAAACTGGAAAGCGAACTTGCCGACCGTTCCCTGCGGCAGGCGGAAGAGAACCGACGCGTCAGCAAAAGCCAGTACGAAGTAGGGCTGGAAACTCTGTCAGACCATCTGGAAGCCCAAGCACTATGGCAACAGGCATACGAAACCCAAGTGGATGCCCGTTTCCAACTTTACCTGAACTATGTGGCTTATCTGAAAGCAGCCGGGACTTTACATGACAAACTGTAAAAGTCTCTACCCTGAGTTTTTGGTTCTTCTTCATTTTGGGTCAAGTGATTTATTCATATCCCTTTATTCATCGGCTATTAGATTGTATTCGGGGATATATTATTCTCTATTTTCGAATATTCATTCGAATGTCTTTATTGGTCGAACTTTGGTAGTGAAGTGTTGCCCCCAAAATGAAGAAGAACCCCGAGTTTTAAAAAGTGCTACCACTGCTACCACCCTTTCTTGTATAACCACCTTCCTTCTCTTTTTATTCCCAAACGGATAAAAAAACTAAACTTCGGGAACACTTTCCTGCTTGCGCAGCACATACACCGCATGAGAGTGCTTTCCCTCTTTGTCCAATCTCTTCTCTTCGTACCAACCCTTCAGCTCATAAGCAGCCGTGGTGCGCGCCATCCCCAAGCATTCCGAATAAACCAGACGTGTAATGGAACCGTGTTCCTTCAAATAAGCTTCCAGCAATTTCCAACGCTCCTCTTTAGTATACTTCTTCCCCGTAGGCAGGAAGCCGAACTCGGCACGAAGGATATCCGTATCCTGACGTACCCTCTTGACTAACTCCGGTACCGGACGGAAGTTCACTTTCTTTATCCTCACGGATGCCGCACGTATCTCTTTCCGGTCTGTCACCTCACGCGAAGACAAGGCAAGAGAGAACGTACCCAGTCCGTCCAGCCGCACATTTTTCCCTTGCCGCAAATGGGATACAACCATATCGGCCACCTCCTGTAGCACTCCCACCA